>Ga0155201_131_pt1 | contig 181664 bp, 111 predicted proteins | sample RifCSPhighO2_02_FD_106169 | JGI IMG/M metagenome (GOLD analysis project Ga0155201, IMG submission 106169) | Omnitrophica bacterium RIFCSPHIGHO2_02_FULL_45_28 | reverse complement strand
CCACAGTTTCTGGATTCCCGCTTTCGCGGGAATGACAAAAAAACAGATGCTCTTTTACAGATAATCGCTTCAAAGCGCTAAACAAATACCTATTTCCTATCGATAAAGGAGGAAAAAATTAGCTGTTAGCCCGGATTTCTCATCGTTAATAAGAAATTCCGCTCGTAAGAGCTGCGGTGCAAAGAGGGTATTCATCTTTGCGACGCAGGGCTTATCTTTTGCGCCCTGATTTAACAAGGGCGCAAAACTTTGGACGCAACTGATTTCGTCCAAAGCGACTTTCTCGTCGATTCACAAAACCGATGAGAAAGTCGGGTTAGGGGATTAGGGGAAATTTTTTTTGAGTCAATTTCGTGATAACAGAAGCTAACAGCGATAACAGAAAGAATGATTCATTGGGAGAACAATCCTCATAAGAAGTTTAACAACAATGAAAAGCCAGCGGATGGTTCCGCCAAAATCATGACTGCCCAAGAAGTTAGCAGTTACCTCAAAATTCCGCTTTCCACTCTTTACGGACTTTCCAAAGCCGGCAAAATCAGAGCCGTCAAAGTCGGCAAGCATTGGCGTTATTTGGCGGAAGATATTGAAAAATATTTGCATGGCGAACCAGAAAAGGGGACAGCGCCTTTTTTAAAAGAGACGAAGGGCGCTGTCCCCTTTTCCATAATTCCGGGGACACATTACTTAATTCAGAAAAAAAACAAATTAAGTAATGTGTCCCCGGACGCCAGACAATTCCCCAGGATTAATTGTGAGATTCCCGCTTCTATGACGGTTCTTCTCCAGCGGAAAGATGAACCGTCACGCCAAGGCATTATTTTTAACATTAGCGAAGGCGGCGCTCTTTTTGTGAACGAAACTCAAGATGCTGTGTTTCAGGCTGGGGACCCCGTCCGGCTTTCATTCGATATGGAAGAGGCGATCGGGGCACCGCAGAAGATCGTGGTGATCGGCCGGATCGTTCATTTCCAAAACGGTACAGATTCTAAATTCGGAATCAGGTTCCGGAATTTATCTTTAGAAGAGAGGAGGATGATTCGCGAATATGTGGGATGAATTTAAGAGAAAAGGAAAAAGGGAAAAGGAAAAAACGGATAGCGGTTTTTCCCGTCATTGCGAGAAGGGAATAATGTCATTCCCGCGTCCTCCACACAACTTTGGCGGATCCGCCAACGCTTTAGTGGTGGAAAAGCGGGAATCCAGCTGGATCCCCGCGTGCGCGGGGATGACAAACTTTTTATACTTCTTCCGGTATCGTTTCATACTGACTCCACGGTTTTTATTTAAAACCGTTGCGATTATTACCCTGCTTGCGTTTATCACCACCAACGCATCTCTTGCCCAATCAGCTCCGGCGATCAATGCGTCTGCCGAAGCGGTTGACGTAAAACCGCTGACTGCGGATATTTCTATTCCCAAAGAACTCGGAACCATTGAGTCTCAGCATGCCGGGGAAAGCGGGGCGCCTTTTGTCATCATTCTTCAGGATGCGCACGCTGTGGTCGATGCGCAACTTGCTTTACAGAAATTGATTGCGTACTTCCAAAAACAATATGGAATCAAAATTGTAGCGGCGGAAGGCGCGAAAGGCGCGTTTGACCCCCTTCTTCTTCGAACATTTCCGGATCAGGATACAAAATCAAAAGTGATGATGGATTATTTGAAGAAAGGCGAAATTGCCGGCGCTGAGATGGCGGCGCTCTTTCCCACCGAAGCCGGATCTACTTCCGGCGGAAATGAACAGGAAGCGAGCTTTTACGGAATCGAAGATTGGAAACTTTATGAAGAAAATTACGTTGCTTATTTGCGTGCAGTCGAACGGCGTGATGATATTTTAAAGGCACTCGGCACGTTAAGAAAAGAGCTGGATGCGTTGCGCGAAAAAATATATTCTCCCGGACTCAATAAATTTCACGAACAGAGGGAAGCGTTTTATGAAGAGCGAGAAGGACTGGTGGAATTTGTACGGTATGTGAGTGAAGCGAACCAGCAAGTAGACAATTCCACTTTGTCCAAACATTCTGTCATTCCCGCAAAAGCGGGAATCCACGAACAGAAGAATCTTTTACAAGAACCTGCAAATTTAGATCCCCGCTTTTCCGCCCAACAGGACGGCGGATCCGTCAGTTTGATAGGTGGACGCGGGGATGACAAATTAGCCGGCCGGTTGGATCTATACCCGCATCTTTCCGTCCTCATTCGCTCCATCGATCAAAACGAATCCCTTGATCCGAAAAAGATGAATTCGGAACTTCGACAAATGGCAAAAAATTTCAAAGAGAAATATTCACAAAAACTTGACCGCGAAACGCTGATGAAAGTGAATAAGTCGGAACAAGCATTTGTAACCGGCCAATTAGACATGGGCAGATTTTTGAAAATTTTGGCGGAGGCAGGCCGTTCGGCAGGAATTGAACTTGAGCTTCCGCTATCGATGAAAGAGCTTTTGGACAATAGCGAGTCGCTCGCAGCGATTAAAGGAACGGCGCTTTTCAAAGAGCTTGAAAAGTGGATCATCCAAACGGAATCGGAGTTGGTTACAACTTCCGAAGAAAAAGTACTGGTTCAGAAGTTCAGCGAGATTCGGCTTGCTGAAAAATTAGCGAAGCTGGAATTAACGCATGCAGAGTGGGAGAGTTTAAAGTCACCAGACACTGGTCACCAGTCACTAGAAGAAAAGGGGACAGGCAATGGGTCGCTTTTGAGCCATATGCCTGTCCCCTTTTCTTCGCTAAAACCTTTCTTTGGCCCCGCGTTTGAATTTTACCGGCTGGCGCTCGAGCGGGACGAGGCATTGTATAGGAATTTAATGAAGATAGTAGGGGCGGGTTTAAAACCCGCCCCTACAAAAGCCGCGATCTTCATCGCCGGCGGCTTTCACACAGAAGGCCTGGAAAAAGCGCTTCAAACCGGAAAAAATTCCTATGTAGTGATCTCGCCCAAAATCGGATCGCTTGAAGGCGCCGAAACGTATCAGCATGTCATGCAAGGGGAGCTTTCCTATCGGGAATATTTGAAGACAACATTTTATGATGCGTTTATGAACGACGCGACGATTAAACTCATGCGCGAACAAAATGAGCCGGATTTCCGCCGGAATCTCAAAATATGGCGCGACGATATCATCCGAAAATTAGCAAGTAAAGGGCGCATTGCGGAAGCGGCAAAATACACGCGATATATTGACCGGTTGGTTCTTCTTTATCAGCAGAAATTCGCAGAAGGGAAAGCGGGATTAAATAAAGACGAACTCATTCAGAAAATCTCCCAAGAACTTAATCAATACACGGAAAGTACGCTTGCCGAATTATGGCAGCGTTTTCAAGGGCAAGTCAATCAATTCACGTCCGGGTTGAAGGAACTTGCCGCAGAAAAACAAATTAATCCGGCGAACGTTTCTCAATTAATCAATCGGGTTGCGAATGTGAATACGTCGACTTTGTCGACGATTCACGGTGCGCTTGTTCCCGGTCTTCAATTGCCCTGGTATCCGGAATTTGCCAAGACGGGGAAAGTGCCGGAGAGTGTGATCCCCGAAGTTCAGCAAGATCAGCGTAGAGCGTATAGCGTAGAGCGTGAAGGCGGAAACGAACAAATTAAACCAATAAAAAAACTAAGCGCCAAACGCTCCACGCTATCCCCTAATTCCCGCTCCGAAATACGCAAAAATAATACAGCAAGAATCGTTTGGGAGAATATTCGAAAAGAATTTGAGGAGCACGATCCTCATATAGGAGATAAGAAAGAAGGTTACCTGCCACTACTTTATCATAAAATTGAGAAATCCCTTTTATCGATCGCCGAAAAAATCGACCAAAGCAAAATAGATCCAGGGGCAACGTTAAAAACGCTCAAATATTCACCATCTTCTGCGGAATCGGAACAGAAAACGGTGAATCGGGAATTGCGGGTAGGAATTTATCCGATTGCGGCCAATCCCATGACATGGGGTCATATTATGGTGGCTTTAATGGTTATGGATGAACTGAATCTTGACACGGTGCTCATACGAGTTCAGGGAGAAATCCGGTATAAAAACCTTCGCGAATCAGACCGGGTTCCAGCCGAGGATCGGTTTCAGTCAGTCCAGGAAGCCCTCAAGGATTTGAAGCCACTTCTGCGATTAACAGACATTGGGTTGCATACAGAAGCTATCGGTGAGCTCAACGCGCATGAAATTTTCAACATGAATCCTGATCAAAAAATAAAACTTGTGTATATTTCCGGCAGCGAAACTGAAGCACGAACACGCAATATTGCTCACAATTTATATGATTCACTTCGGCAGAATCGATTTGGAAAAAATCCTGAAAGAAAAATGATGTGGGCTTTAAATCATAGAGTGGCCAAAGGTGCTGAGAATTTTGGAGAAACCTTTGATCAAAACGAATTAGATAGATTGATGACAAGAAGTTTTATTGAAGAGAATCAAAACTCTATCCTGCGATATTTGAAGTATGTCCCATTTCCTCTTGCCGTGTGGGTGAGAGCGCTGCTTTTATGGTTAAGCGAATTTCTTCCTTTTCTCCGTGCCAAAGTATTTGACGCTTATTTGCTTCATGGGGATTTGGGCGGAAGCTCAAGCTCCTACAGAGTGACACAAGATGCGGCAACAATTCCACGGGTAATCCATGAAGCTGCGGTTGCCAAAGGCTATTATGGAAATGTTCCCGGTGATTTTGAGGATAAGTTGAGGCCTATTTCTCAGCAAGTCGTGGACCTGATTAAAGCGCGACTGGAGGCAATGCTATCTTCCAAATCAGGAGGGATTGTTTTTATTGATGGACCTTCCGCGTCTGGAAAAAGTACTTTAGGGAAACAAATCAAAGATTTGCTATCACTCTCTGGCAGTAATAGTGTGCTGGTTGGATTGGATATGCGTTTAAAATCTCACGAATGGAGACATGCGATTCAAAAACAAGTGACAGGAGAAAACCTTACAGAAGCAGATAAAGCGGTGTTGACTGAAGAAGAAAAAAGTATTCAACCACGAAAAATATATTTAAAGGAAGAGAATTTTTTTGATCAAGCTGACATTCTCAAGGTTTTGACAGAAATAAAAGATTTCTTTGCATCAGATAAGCCTTCGCACACCATTAAAATACCCGGGGCTTATGATCAGAAGACAAAAGAAGTTTTGCCGGAAATGACCATCGAAATTAAAAAAGGAGATATCGTTCTGGTCGAAGGCAAATATGCCAATCGCGAGGAATTGGCAGCTCTGGCTGATTTTCACGTTCGGTTAAAAGATAATGAAGAAAGGGTGATATCACGATTTGAAAAAAGAACGCGTAGTTTAAGCCGTGAAGATAATCCGCAAACAGAAGCGGATCGACAGGTGAAATTTTATCGATTGTCCCTTGGCCCAAGTTATGAGGCTTATGCGAAAAGGACAGATCAAATGATTGATGTGTATGTTGACATTTCTGATCCTGATTACTGGTATGCCATTCCTAAAGCCCACGCAGATTTAATGAATCAATTACGCGCAGGATATTCTGATGCTGTTCAGCAAAAAGCATTACGAGATTTAGAAAAATTAGGCGTTGCTGCAATGAATGTTTTAATGCAAGCATTGACCGACTCAGATGAAACTCTGCGCTTTCATGCCGCGCAGTTGCTGGGGCGACTAGGGAAAGATGCGGGGCATGCCGTCCAACTTTTGATTGAAACATTGGCTGATAAAAGTGAGGCAGTAGCAAAAGAGGCAGCTTCGACGCTCGTTAAAATAGGTGAGCCTGCAATCCCATTACTTGAAACGGCTTTGGGCAATCGTTATTCGGTGGTTCAAGATTACGCGAAATGGGCTTTAGTCGAGATGCAAAATACGAATCGCTCCGAACTCAGGGAAGACGGGGCAGCACAACCGCCTACGCCATCGAACCCGGCACCGGTTGTGAGATCGTTTGAACAAGTACTTCATGATTTTATGGAAGGTTATGATTCCCGTTTTGAAAATCCTGTGCTTCAGAACGATCCCGAAAAACTTCGGGTGGTAATTGAATTCATAAGCCGCAGGCAAATGGTGCATGAACTCAGAAGTCTTATTTTGGGAGGTGTTCAATTTATCTACGGCCATAAAGGATCAAGCAAAATAATAACGGAAAACAATTTAATCAAACAGGAAAAGCTTTTCGAAGAAATGTTTAGATTGGAAGAAGCATTGGATCTTGTGGGGAGTTTGGGAGGCTCGGCTGAAGGCCGCCAAAAATTAGTTCGTTTAGTAGCGCGAACCATGCAGTTGGTTCAGGAGACGCTTGATTTAACAAGGGATTTTTTAAAGGTGCATCCAGAGGAGCTGAAATTGCTATCGGGAACGAACTTGCGGTTAGAAGAAATTCTCAAGGATATGGATGGGGCTTTGAAAGAAGAGATTAGCATAGATGATTTGTTGTCAATTTTATCAGATGCCCCAGCGAAGTTTTCTGGTTTGTTAATGGAGATCGGAGACATCGATTTTTTTAAAAATCTCAAAATTTCATATGCTGACTTTAAGGATTTGTTGACTAATTTATATAAAAATGCATGGGAAGCCATGAAACAGGAGCCTAATGCCGGCATTGTGATAAAAACAGACGCTAAAGTGGTTAATGGGCGGTTAAAGTTAACAGTGACTGATAATGGCCAGGGCATGCCGCAAGATAAAGCAGACAAGATTAATAGAGGAGAAGCGGTTCAGTCTTCGAAAGGAGATGGCCGAGGTATGGGGGTTGGAATTATGATGGGGGTTGTGAAGAAATATGGCGGTACGATTCATGTCACTCCTATTGAAAATGAGGGAACAATCTTTGAGATTGAGCTGATCCCCAAAAGTGAGAAAGATAAAACAGAACAAAAACAGGTGGTAGTGACACAGCAAGGGGATGCCGCGAGGGCCGAAGTGCGGATGAAAAATAGTTTCGAGTCTCGAGTCCCGAATTCCGGGTTAGGACAAGGCGGTCAACTCGGAACTTTAAACTCGGAACTAGAAACTCAGCCAAGGGCCGAAGTGCGCAACAAAAATCAAAGTATTGGAGAGTTGTTGCCCGAGAATATGTCTTTGATTGATGATCCGGTTTTAATACGGGCTTCGTGGGGAAGTCGAGAAGACATTCAAACTTCGCTGGAGGAAGTAAAATCCTATATGAAGCGTGATGCCAGGTATTCGCGCAAGGTGTGGATTGCGTTTGCGCTGAGCTTTCCGGAAGCGCAAGACGCGATTAAGAAAATGGAACCGGAATATCACGAACAAGCAGAGCAATTGCTGAATTATTTGATCGAGGTAGTGCAAAAAACAAAAAGTGTAGTTGATGACGGATTCGTCCGGTTGGATCCATCGAATATTCATCAATTTATGTGGGGTGCGCCGGCGGCAAATTCTTCCATATTAGACAGGCTAGGAATCGTTGATAAATTGACGGGGAAGATCGTAAATCAAAAACGAATGTCGTCGTTTGGATTAAATCCGGATAGCCGGGTTGGCGAAAGATGGCTCGTAAGCGACGATACCGAATTTCCGTCCTGGGTGGTGATGGAAGGGTTTCCGATCCCGCTTTTTTGGCTGATTTCTCAATATCCTAGAGACGTGTTAGGGGAAAAGCACGCTGAGGCATATCGGGATTCTTTGGGAGCTGTTCTCAAATATTTGGAAGTCCGGGACAACTTATCGCTTCAGATTCACAGAAATATTTCAGAAGGATTTTATTTCCTGGAAGTTTCGCAGAATGCAGGTTTTTTCCTTGGATTGAATGAGCCGGCATCGGAAAGCCAGCGGCTGATGATGGTCAAGCATGTCGTTGCACGGCTCAAAAATCGAGACTCGAAGGTAATTCGCGAACCGCCATACAAAATGGATCACTTAGACGGCGACGTTCTTCATCGTTTGCCGGAAGTGAACGTTGATACGGTTGCGGATTACTTATTAAAGGGAGATTCGCAAGCAACTTTTATGTTGGAGCTTGCAACGCAAGGGATGTTTAAACCGACTATTGGCCATTTTGGGATTAATGAACAAAGTGAAATCGGACAGGTTGTGGGGACTTTGCTATTGGATGGAATGCATTTTGTCGATATCGTCGGATTCGGGTTAGATGCCCAAGGTCATTTGGATCCGGCCATGAGCTTGCTTAAATTTCATCAACCAAAACCGGACGATCGATTTGTTATCAGACAACACACCTTGCATGCCTTAAGGGGAGTTCCGGATCAGAGCATGCTTCTATTTGAATTCCGTGATACCGCCGCCGTGTGGCCGTTTAGGCGCCAACCGGAAGACCTGACCAGTCGTCAAACCATATCGCTTGCGGATAATGTGAGCGGGCGAGTTGAACGGCCCGGAAAAGTGATAGGGGAAATTTTGCCGCAAGCTTTGATTTATTGGACGGACCGGGATGGCGAGAAGCCCGGGAGGTATTGGCATCGGGGCGATGAAAGATACCGGAGAATAGGGCGGACGAAAGGCGCCGAAACGATGATGATGTTTCGCAACTGGAAATTTTACGGCAGGAGCATTCGACTCGAATCTGGCGCAGCAGTCAAACTTATTCGACATGGACAACATTCCGCATTCCTTGTGCAATCGGGAACCGTGGAGATCCGTGATGTGAATGGAAAAATGCTTGGCACCGCAGGACGGGAAGAAGAAATTTTAATTTCTGCGAAAAAGGGAGATTTAATATTGAAGGCAACCGGGTCTGAGCCGGTTCAACTTGTTGAATTTAAACGGCCCGTTCCGGGGGTGCCGATTCCGGAAGTCGTTTCACTTCAAAGGCGGCGTGCACCTAAATCCACGGTGTTGGTCGAATGGAATCCCCGCTCCGAAACCCGCCACACTGAAAAGAACAATGGTGTCATTCCCGCGGGAGCGGGAATCCAGCAGCTGGATCCCCACTTTTCCGCCAAACAACGCGGTCGGATCCGCCAACGCTTTAGTGGCGGACGTGGGGATGACAATCGTTTTGAGGCCAACGCCGCCCGCTCCGAAGCGCGCTCGCAACTATCGCAGGATGGGCTATCGGTAGAAGAAAAAAAGATTATTCTGGGAAGCAAAGCAAAAGAATATAAAAGCTCAACCCGAGACTCCTATTTTAATGTTTTCGGGAACAACTATTTTTCACCATTTAATTCGCCTGCGGTTTTCAGTGGCCGCGATCAACCGGCAGTGGAAGTCAACGGCAAAGATATTTTGATCTTGCCTGCTGACAACAATCTTCCGTTTATTTTGATGAAACACAATCCGGGTCCGAACAGTATTATTGTGGTGGATATCAATCCTGCAACCATTGCTTGGCAAAAGGCGCTTTTCTTGCATAGCGGGAAAAAACCGTTATCGAATTTATTGTCTGAGGATGATTTTGAACCGCTGAAGGCCGCTCAATTGGTGCGTTTTTATGTGGCTAAAGATGAAGCACCTGCGCCCAGCCGAAAAAATCTTATGGCAAAAGTCGCCAACATTGTTGAGGGGCTTCCGTTTCCTGACAATAGTTTTGATTCCGCTATTGTCAGATGGTTGTTTGGCGCGCCTACGGGGATCATGTCGAAAGAACAGGTTGCCACAGCTTTCCGGGAACTGCTTCGCGTAGCAAGGCCTGGCGCTAAGATTCTGATCGAGCCTTCTAGCTATGATGATTACTCGATGTTTGGAGGTTCTGATTTTGATGAAGAAAAAACGTTAACTCCGGATGAATTTTCAAAACTAACCTATGGCAGTAAGCAAGTTGAAGTTGTTGATAACGCCACCTTTTGGGATGGCGAAAGGATGATGACGGTATTTAACGTTGTAGAAAAAAAAGAGCTGCTTGTTAATGTAACGCTAAGTGAAAGTCACCTTGAGGGGGACACGCAAGCGCGTTCGGAGATTCGCAGCGACATTGTTTCCGTTATTAGGGAACACTTTAACGGGCAAGACACAATTTCCTTTGTTGATTTGGATACGGGTGACGGAAGTTTTGTGACAAGATTTGCTCAATTGTTGCGTTCTTATTTCCCCGAGGTTAATGGGATGGGGATGGAAACTTTCCGGTGGCTGGTGGATCAAGCGAGAGGCTTGGGACACAATGTTTATCACGGAAACGCGCAGATCGAAGAGGATTACATACAAGCCGGCCTCGCCGATGAGTCGAAAGAAATCGTGACCATCAATAATATCGAATCGGCACCGGAAGCTTTGATTCGGCAGGCGGATCGCATCCTGAAGTCCGATGGCTTGTTGATGATTACCTTTGAAGAAGGCGATATTATGGAAAATCAAGGGATCGATCGTTCCGTGCAACAAATGTTGGAGGAAAAAGGTTATAAAATAGAAATCATTAAACCCATTTCCAAAGATTATCCGCGCACGCTGGCTTATTGGAAAGAGGCGGATTTTATTTTACTTGCGACAAAACCGCGAAGCGAAGTCCGCAATCTCAATACTTACCGAATGCTTCAGCAGCCGATCACGATTGACGATCTCAGGAGATTTCATGACGATCAAACACCGATTCAGGTTTCTAGCAAAGGCGGACGGAATGTGGTTGCGAAAGTGCGCGAATTTAATATATGGGCCGATGATGAATTTTCGGTACCCGCGTTCAGTTTGACGCTTGATTTTTATGATTCGTTGCAGATCGAGCCTGACAAACGGCTGGGGTTTGTTTTGATCGCTGCGGATTCGTACCGTGAAGAAGGATTGGATGACATTGAAATCCCACGGATTGAACTTCATCAAGCAGAATATTCAAATTCCGGTATTGGCCGTTGGGCGATGGAACTCATTCACAACCTTTCCCGTCCGGATGCGAATCTTTTTGTGCGAACGCATAGTCCGCTTTTATTCCATTTGATCAGGCAATATTTTTTCTCCGAAGATTTAGAGATAAGCATTTCAGAGGAATTTCAAAGCGAGATTAATGATGTCAGAATGGCCATCACGGCATTTGAAGCCAATCGGAAATATGGCGACGGTTCGCATATTGCGATGCTTCGAAATGGAATATTTGATTTCTCGAAATCGGAAATGCCGGCTTATCGTGATTTGTTCGCGAAGCTCGAAGTCGGTTCCGACGGGAGGCTCCGCGTTTTCGATAAAGTAGGGAACGAAATTCCCGGCTTGGCTTTTCGGTTTGGGAGCGCGATTGATGTCCGGGGCATGAGAAGGAATGAAATTGTTTTTCCGGCGAAATCTGATTCTGTAACCGCAAGGGGCGAAGTGCGGATGAAAAATAGTTCCGAGTCCCGAGTTCCGAGTTCCGGGTTAAGCCAGCGAGATCAACTCGGAACTTTAAACTCGAAACTCGAAACTCAATTCAGAGCCGAAGTCCGCCAGAACATTTTTGACGGTGTATTTTTGTTGAACGGATTGAAAACGGACGAACTTCTTTTTGAAGTTTCGGGAGGTGAAAGTCTGACGTTGAACGGAAAACCCGTCCGAACGATTCATATTTCAGCGGTTACGGGAGCCATTGCTTATGAAAACCCGCCGTTTCCGGAATTGCCTCTGACCGAGCCGGTTTCTTACCGTGTAGAATCCGAGGCAAAAATCGGCGTGCTGACGGAAGAAATGAAACAAAAATTAATTCGTACGATTGAAGCGCGTCTACGGCAAACACAAGCGCCGAAAGACGGGAAGAAGGTTATGGAAGCGGTAGTGTTAAACACGGCATTAAAAATTCTAAATCAGCCGGTTTTGAGATTAGCGGCGGAAAGCACCGTAACTGCTGAGGCACAAAGCGTTAATTTGCTTTCTGCGTCGGTATTTTCTCCCGAAGAAATGGATACGCTCCAAACGCGAGGGAAATTATTGAAAGCGGTTTATCCGCGTTTGAGCGAACAGCCAAAAGCTGCCATGCTTTATCCGACATTCCTGCTGGTTTTTATGGGAATGAAACCGGCCTATATGGAGTATCCAAATGAGCCGAATATGGATGCGTTGATCAACGAATTAAATCGAATCGGAAATCTTGGTAGCCAAGCGGATTTAATGCTTCAACCCCGGTCTGTATTTTCCTTGAAAAACATCGGTATCCGGATTGCACATGAAGAAGCGTTTTTAGAAGAAATCGGATTGCTTGGTGAAAAAGATAAGCCGCTTGTTGACGCGTTAGAAGTCGAGTTAAAGAAACAAAATTCAAACCAAATCGATCGGGATCAATTCAAAGCGATATCTCATGAATTGCTCGCTGTCATGTTTGAACGGTTTGCGTCGCAAGAGGCAGACGGCGACAGTTTGATTGGATTTGTTCTCGGGTATCCCGTGGAAAATCTTCGCGCCTTCCGCGATTGGAAGCAGGCGCGGTTTTCGAAAAGAAAATCGGGGAACCCGATTAAATTTATTCCCGGCCATTACATCAAGATTGGTTTGAGGAGTTATGCCGATCCGGAGTCGGTTAAAAGAACCGAAGCCTATTTATCGAAACTGGAACTCGCGTTGGATTATGCCTATGGATTACTGACGGATCAATCGGATGCGTCAGCAATCATTGACCGGTACAAATTCCGAATAGACAGCCCGGCCGATCTCGAACGATTAGTCGGAGATTTGGGATTGGGCGACCGTTCCCTGGAAAACGGTGAAGAGCCTGAGCGTTCCGAAGCGCGGATAAAAAACAGTTCCGAATCCCGAGTTCTGAGTTTCGGGTTAGGGCAAAGAGATCAACTCGGAACTTTAAACTCGAAACTCGAAACTCAACCCAGGGCCGAAGCGCGTTACAGCCGCAATAATCCAGAGCAGTCATCAATCGAAACGCGCAAGAGTCCTCGCGAGACACAAGAGGCTCAAGCGAGGGCCGAAGTCAGATCTCAAACCGAATATGCAATCGATTGGTCGAACGTAAAAGTGAGCACGCTTTCGGCAAAGCTTTCGGGTCAACAGGATCAATATATTCATGACATGACATTGAAGTTTCAATCTGCGCGCACTCTGCGGGTTAAAAATCAATTAAGAAGAATTGTGGCAGCGGAGGTGATGAGAAAAAGAAATGCTTTAGACAAAATTCCGTCTCAAACGATTCAAGATCTTTTTGAATTGGAATATGCCTTACGTTTTCTTGAGGCGGATTGGAAACGTTTGAGCATTCTTGATCCTGTTCGGGTGCAATCGGTTTTAAAATTGAGAAAGCAAATTCCTCCTCTGCCGGGCGATCGGGAGATGTGGTTTGGTGCGAGAGTAGACAATGCACGGATTCTCACAAGGGCTTTACCGGTTATTCATATCCCGGAAGATATCGTAACTCGGATTGAGAAAATTTTTATGAATGAAAACAATTTGGATGTCCGGGTGAAGCTTCAGAAGTTAAGAGGAAAGTTAGGGCGTATCGTCCCATTTTTAAATGGAGTCTTTAGGATGGAGGAATCGCGGCTTAAGTTTTCTTTGGATAATCCAATTCAAGGCGAAGGAAAATTAGAAAATGCTGAAGTATTGAGATTTTTTCCTGAAGGAGTTGAAGCTTTCCGGGTGAAACCGGGATGGGAAGAAATACAACCCTTGAAGTTAGCAGGTAAAGAAGAAGATTGGCTTGACCGGTTTCTTCATCATGTCGACGAAGCGCCTGAATTGGAATCGATGGGATTTATTCACGACCCGGAATTTTTGGCGAAATTGAGCGATACGGTCGACGCATGGCTTGAGATCGTGAAAGGGGCTAAGTTCAGAGGCGATTCCGGAGTCCGCGGGGTAGGATCAGCGCAGGCGCGATATACAGCGCTTAACACAGCGCTCAGAAAAGCTCAGCGATTTCTTTCTCAATATGCTTCGGGGCCGACAAAACTTCGTTTAGCTTCACCTGATGAGGATGAAACTTCCGGGGAAGGGCCTCGATCCGAAGCGCGGCAGAGCGGTTCGGACAAGAATAAAGGTTCGTCGTTAAATCTTTATCTTGCTTTTGATGAGCTGCAATATAAAGAAATGACGGATAAAGCGAGGGAAGAAAAAATAGCATTTATTTTCAACCATTTGGATTTGATGCGAACCGAAGATCAACGATTTTTTATTTCATATATTGCGAGATGGATTGTGATGGGAAACAGGAAAGCTTTTTTAATTAATAATCCGCTGCTGGATAAATCTAAACGGGATTTTGCGCCCAGAATTGCTTTGTTAAAACAAAGAATCAGGGAATATGAACAAGAGCTAAGAGAGCTTGGAGGAAATGAATCGCGGGCTGAAGCGCGCTCAACTCCCATTAAGTTGAGCACTCTTTCGGGCGGGGCACTGAGGCCCCGCTCCGAAGCGCGGGCTGATTTCAGTCTGGAAATCGGCGAACTTGAAGCGCTGCGACGACGCGAAATTGAGAAAGAAAAGGGAGCGTTAAAAAGTACTGATTTGGCGAGCCTTGGATTAGCGATCCGGCAGCTGCAGAGCGGAGAACAAGATCCGAATCAGGCAATTCTGGCTGTTCGAACATTGGAAATAGCATTTCAGGGAGAAAACAAAAATTGGTCGAAGGATCTCAGCATTGAAATAACAATTTCCCTTCGAAAAGTAATTGATGGGGTTTGGGCAAAGCTCGGATGGGACGAGAAAAAATTATATGAAATGATGGAGGCGTTAAACCGCATAGAAAAATTGTTGGAAGAGGAGGAGAACGATTGGCAAGAGATCAAAGTGCGCTATGATCGAATTCTGCCATTATTTGCCGCTGATCAATCGAAGCTTCTTGAATTGTGGAATATTCCCGGCCGGCCGGCGGAACTTTACGGTTCGTTGCATCCTCTATTGATGCTGACACATCATTACGAAAATGCGGCATTTGCCCATTTTGAAGTTTATAAAAATAGGCCGGATGAACTACGGAAAAATACACAAGATGCAAACCGCGTCAGATGGTATTTTGAGCAAATTGCAAGATTGATTGATCAGGCAGATTCTGAATTTTCAACGATGGACAGGGATCAAATTTCGCAACAGGGAATTCTAAGCACACATGAGCAATTTAAGCGGCATTTTCTCGCTTTACTCAAACGGCACGTGCAAGAATTTCAAGTTCCGATTTCTGAATATGAACTCCGGACATTCGTTTTAAAATGTCTAAAAGCTCCGGACTCACTTGATAAAGCGCTTCGGGTAGAATTCAATTCCTTGTTGGATGAATTGGGAGCACTCAATTATCTCAAGATGGGCGAGTTGGCAGAAAGTTTTCAAACGTTAGCCGGCCGTTATGAAGAATTAATAAAAGCCGCGGACAAAAAATGGATTCTTTCGGAGACGCGCGACCGAGTACAAATAGCGCAAAAAATTGCCGAAGACTTCGCCGGATTTGCGATAGATCCCAAGGATGAAGCGCGTAAGGTTTATGGACAAATGAGACGGAGCTCTATCCAGCGAAAAATTTTAAATCGGTTATCGCCGGTTCTTGCGGCTCATCAAGAGTTGCTTCAATCCGGATTGGAAGAGATTTACTTAAAAATTGATCTGGAAGAGAAAAATCGATTACGCAATCAATTCCATGCAAGCGATGTTCATGCCGCGGTGTTGGCTTATCTTCCGGAAGCGTTAAGGCCTTTATTTAATCTTGTGATTCAAACGATTGTTAAAAGACAGCCCGAAGATATTTTTGTTCATCAGGCCGGTTTTCGGCTTGAATATTTTTTCGGACAGATCAATTTAAATGCGCGGAGCGCGGATCTTCTAAAAGATTTGAATCTTGTCGCGTATGCGGCGTGGGAAATATTCCAAGCCTTGCCGCAAGTGGTGGCGGGGGCACGTTCCGAAGCGCGCAAAATTAGTGATAAGGCATCAGTCGTAAGGCATAAGAATTTAACTTATGCCTTAAGCCTTAAGCCTGAATTTTCGAGAGCCGAAGCGCGCAATACCCCGATGCGGCTTGACGTGACATTTCAAGGGACACCGTACAGATTTGAAATGGATTCATGGAGTGTTGGCCAGAATCCCTCTCAATATCGGTTTCGATTATCGCAGGGCGTGCAGCACCGGGGCTATCTGATTGTTGATTACGATCAGCAAACAATCGGTTGGGAAGGGAAAGAACAGTTCCCGCGCGGTACGTTAATGGATCCGTTTTTAAAAGTGGCTTATGAGGCGTTGAAGGTAGATGAGAACAAACGATCGGAAGTGCGGATGAAAGATAGTTCCGAGTTCCGGGGTAAAACAAAGAGATCAACTCGGAACTTTAAACTCGAAACTCAACCCCGTGCCCAAGTTCGTAACAATAAAGATAGTTCCAAGCAATTACCAATCGAAACGGACGAGAGTCCTCGCGAGACACAAGAGGCTCAAGCGAGGGCCGAAGCGCGGGGAATCGAACAACAACTGGTCGGCACCTTTTTGCAAATGGCTTTATTTCATATACAGGACAACGCATCGCTTGCAGTTATTATAGAAGGTCCCGCGCCCAGAACTTTCTTTGAGGATCAAGACCAGCCGGAAGCAGTAGTTAATCGAGCGATAGGGCTTTTACAATCAATTTATGATCAAGTCAGAAGGGAGTCTCCTGACGGCAGCGGCGCTCCGTTTATTGTGAGAATGATGGAGATTTTGGGACGACCGACAGAACTGTTGCCAATGGACTTAGCTGCTGCGAAAAAATATTTTGCTTCTTCTGGTGAAGTGGCGGAAATAAAAAGCGAAAAGAAATTTGATCAATTTGAAGCACTTATGCCGGGCTGGCTTGCAAAACATCCGCCTTTTCTTTCGCAGTTAATTTCGGAACTTCCACCAATGGACGAAATCCAAAGGAAACATGGTGCCGCTCAAATACATACTGAAAATAGATATGCTGCCGGACCAATGAAACTTTTGGAATGGAGTGTTCTGTTTGCAGGAAGTCCTCTGCGGCCCATTTATTATTATTTTGATTCAGATCCGGAATCGGGCGACATTGATAGCGTTACGGAAGTGGTTTTCGATTTAGCAGCTTATTTGAAAAGAGGGAAGTCCGGCGCGCATACGCTGATTTCGAGCGAAGAAATTGGGAGTCTATTCAAACAATTGGGACGATCTGAAGGAGCGACTCGATGGGTTATGACGGCTTCTTCTCCCGGTAGTTGGCAGAGCCGGATTAGCGTTACGCCAAGCGCTCAAGGGATGATGATTAAGATTGATGACAATCATTTGGAATTTGATCCAAACACTCCTGACGATGAAGACGGCAACAAATTAATTAATTTTCTGAGGCAATATGGAATTGAGGAGCCGTTTTTTGGATTGCCATTTCCGAAGCATGATGCTGCGACCACTGAGATAGCGCAATTTCTCGCCGATGTTTTTAAAGCCCGCGATGCGTTGCTTCGGAAATGGCGTATCCGGGCGAGTTTTGATCAGAGTTCCGGCCGAGTGACTTATGAAGCTGAAGGTGAAACCGTTTCTACGGATTTTGGTTACCAGGTTCCAATTCTTTCGGACAACGGGGTTGTAACAGGGACGACGAAGGGGCCGGTTGAAGCAGAAATTAAAGACTTTCTTATGAAATTGGGAATTGATTTTAAGCCTTATGCGCAAGGGTTAACGATTCAAATGACTATCGGAAATGAGAATTATGATTTGGATGTGATCCATCATTTGCCTATCACGCTTGTAAAACTTGCTGAAGCTTTAGAAGCAAAATCCAAAATGCCTTTCAGCGGTCACGGCCGGACAGTACCTGCGCTGGGAGTGTTAAATCAAGCAGGAGCTGTGCAATTGGTGACAGGCAGCTTAGACAAAACCGTTCGTTTGTGGGACCTATCCACGGGTAAAGAAAGTAAGAAATTTGAAGGTTTCGCGGACGAAGTGACTGATGTTACCGTATCGCGTGACGGGCAGAAGGTGGCGGCGGCAAGCAAAGACGGCACGGTGAGGATTTGGAATGTCCAGTCAGATTCCGAACCAATCGTCATCGATACGCTTTCCGGGCCCCTTACTTCCATTGATTTTTCTTTTGACGGCCAAAGGATTCTTACCGGCAGTAAACGCGGTGCGCTGCAACTTTGGGATGTGTTAATCGGTCGCTTTGTGGATGATTTGCCGATAAAGGCAAGAACAATTTTTGATGCCCAATTTTCTCCGGACGGACAAAGGATGGCTTCCTTATCCCATTCTATGGAAGATGGATTAAAGCTTTCCATATGGGACGTGCCTCAAAAGAAAATCATACGAACATTAGATCATGAGGCCTATCTGCAGACGTTTGCTTTTCATCCGAATGGCAAATGGTTGGTGACGGGAGATCAGGACTATCAAGTTTGTTTGTGGGACATTGAAACAGGCAGTAAACTCAGAACTTACCAGTCGGCCGTGAAACCCTTTGCTGTTGTTAATATACAACCGCGCATTTTATCACTTGCCTTTTCTCCGGATGGGAAACTGGTTGCGGCCGGGAAACTGGATGGCAGTATTGAAGTGTGGGACGTTGAAACCGGCGGATCTCGTTACCTTTTCCAGAATTTGCCATTTAATGTTCCTACTTTAACATTTGCTCCGGATGGCCAATCTCTTATTTATTCAGGGTACAGACATAATGATACTTTTTTTGCGCCCATGCCGAGGATTATTGACTTGAGGCGCTATCCACAAACTTTCGTTTCGCATCGATATGGAAGAAGCGTTTCAAATGACGTGAGGCACTTCGTTTCAGGCGGGCAAGACATTACCCGTTCCGAAGTTCGTGAAGAAGAAGTGGCAGTCGGCAGTCAACAGTCCACAGATGTCATTGCGAGGAGCGGTAGCGACGAAGCAATCTCAGATTTGGGGATTGCTTCGGCAACACCTGGTTCACGTCTCGCAATGACGGGTAAATCCAGGGCCGAAGCGCGGGAAGGAAGCGCACAAGTTCAAAAGAGCACACGTGCACAAGAAAATACGGAAACTTATGCGCCTATACCTGGTGCTCCTGTTCTCTTGCGAAGCAGCAGGTCTGAATCGCGGGCGGATGTTGATCCTAGGGTTTCTTCAGAACGTCATCGTGGTTCCCGACAACGCGGAGATAAAGGGAGTCGTCCATCCAGTCAAATGACAAACGGTAATGAATATCAATTCGCGCTTCCCAAATATTTTTCGTTCCCTGGATTTTCTTTACATGGAGCGATGGATGTCGTGGATTTTCAGCAAGTATTTGGATTTGGCGGTCAGTTTTCTTTTGGATTGCAGATGGAAGAACTTGATAAAATTTTTGAAAGCTTTCGTAAGCGTATATTTTCACGAGTGGAGAAGTTTCAACAGTTCTTTAGCCGTGCCATTGCCCAAGATGCGTTTTGCGCGTTTGTTCTGGCTGGCAACGCTTTCTTTGGCTTGCCATTCCTTCGTCCAAAAATAAGCTTGGTCTGGATTAATAGCAGAACGGCTTTTCAAGAAGATCGCAAACCTCAACACCTCTTGAGCTTCCGCCTCGGACAGCTGCTTAAAAATGATCGGCAGAATTTTATGAGTTTTCTTCGTTTCCATGTGCAAAATCTTAACACAGCACTCCATTTTATTCAACAGGAACTAACCGCTCGTTTGGAAATCAGCGGGGATATGGTGAATGGTACGACTAATTACCACCAACCACTAATCACTAATCACGGACAAGTGAGGGCCGAAGCCCGCAACCTTGCGGCAGAAAATGGGACATTTTCTGCAATACCAATCGAGGCGGGCAAGAGTACTTTTGATGTTTTGCCAGAAGCATCAAAACGTGCCGAAGCCCGGAAATCCGTGATATTAAGTTCGGGTAGAAACGGGAATACTCAAATTGATATGTTGAATATGGGTGAGAGGAATCCGGCGGCTCGCGTCGAGGATCTCCAAACCGAACACGCGCCCGTCTTTTCCGATGTCCATGATAATACCGTCCCGGACTTTAATAGATTTTCCGACCTTTCCGGGTTGAAATCGTATGTAGAGCGCATCCGCTTCTTTATCAAATTCTATTTTCATCGGTTAACCCTTTTCCTCGAGCCAATAAGCCGTTATCAAAACCGTTTGATCCGCTTCCTTTTTGTAGACGACTTCCAGAATGTTATCATAGAAACGCTTTCTCGCCAAATATCTTCCTCGATGAGCTTCTTTGGCGTTATCGGGACAGGTTACCGTTTCTTCGATCTGGCGTTGACTCAAATCCCGCTGCAAAATCCGTTTCTTGATATGTTTCGTGTATCTGAAAGTCATGAGTATCAGCTTCCATTATTAAAGAATAGGCAGCATAATAAGCCAGAAATGACTAATAATCAATATAATTATGCAGCAAAATCAACCCGCTCCGAAGCGCGCCACGCTGAGGATAGCACCCAAGAAGTTTTTAATCAAAGCGCGCAAATGTCCTCGATACCGTCAAAATTGTTTACATCGAGGGCCGAAGCCCGCAACCTTGAAGCGGAAAATGGGACATTTTCTGCAACACCAATCGAAGCGGGCAAGAGTACTTTTGATGTTTCGACAGAAACATCAAAACGTGCCGAAGCGCGGATGCTTAAAGGTTTTAATACAGAGCAAAAAGCAATTATCGAAAAGACAGCGCATAAGCTGATCATGTTGTTCTTTTCTGACAAATCCGTCACGGAACAGAATGCTTTGGAAAAAGATTTGATCAGCCGGATCCATCCCGCGACGTTGAGGCGGGTTATCTTTAGCAAAACAACTCTCATGACAATCTCATGGACCCTGTGTATATCGGTCCTGCCGTTTGTTTTTCATCTATATAAATTAGTTGCTGTGTTTGGTTTTTTTGGCCTTTTTGCTCTGGGAAAGATATTGGATCAGACCCTCAATGAAGAGACGCTGGGCTTTGTCAGCAAAGCCTATCCCGAAATATTTATCGGAACAGAATTGCCCGGATTTAAATTTGAACGCGGGGTCATTCATGAAATGCTGCACGTGTTGGCTAAAATGAAAAAAATTAAATATGATTCCCCATTCGCTTCCGCATTCGGCTTTCTGGCGGAGCATACTTCCTCGGATCCCGGGAAACCGCAGCTTTCCCCTTATCTGAGGCGTCCTGTTGGCAATTTGGGGGAAGGGATGGCGTTGGTTGAAAAAAATTTATCACCTCAAGAACGATGGGGGGCCTTGATTGCAAAATCGCTTTTTTCTGACAATTCTGAAAACATAACCAAACAAGATCCACGTGACTTTTTTGTCTCTTTAGCGCATTGGTTGGAACCTGAAACGCGGGAATCCCGGGTATTGGGGGAATTATTGTCTGGGATGGCTTATGCCCTATCTCAGAAGAATTGGTTTGGTCTCGAGGATGCGTGGGTTTATTTGGCCCGCATGGCAAAAGGAGAGCATCCTTTTGCTGTAGAAGAAGACCTAAACAATAAACAAAAAGAAAGAATATCCCATTCCAAATTCCGCTCCGAAGCGCGCCAAGAGAGCGCACAAGAACACAAGCGCACAGGGACACAAGTAGAGATGAAAGCTGACGCGCCTGTGCCTTATGCTCCCATGCTCTTACGAAGCAGGGCCGAAGCGCGTTACAGCCGCAATAATCCAGAGCAGTCATCAATCGAAACGCGCAAGAGTCCTCGCGAGACACAAGAGGCTCAAGCGAGGGCCGAAGTGCGCGACGATAAAGACAGTTTAAAGCGTTCATCAATAGGAAGTGCACGAGAGTCCTCGATACGTTCCGAAGGGCTTGTATCGAGGGCCGAAGCCCGGACAATCTCAGAGCAAAAACGCTTTAGCCTGACACTGGAACACGTGAAGCCGCTTATTGAAAGAATTGCTGACACAGCCTATTTCCGTTGGCTTGCTAGAGATAAAGACAGCAGAACCGGTAAAAATGAAGGATTCGAAAAAGTGCAATGGCGGCGCTTGATAGATATTTCTGATCGTGCATGGGATCTTGAAAGTATGAGGCGGGAAGCATTAGGACAACTAGAAAAGTCCAATATGAACCCGGAATATTTAGAAAAAATAAAAAGCGAAACAAAAATAGAAATAATTATTTTGGAATATTTCGAGGAAGTTTTAGGGAGTTTAATCGGGAAATTAGAGTCTCCATTGAAATTGTCATTGAAAATGTTTTTGTTAAAAGCATACCCGCGTTCTGGGGAATGGACGGACTCTTTATTGGAAGAGGGAGCTATCGAAGCTGCGCGGAAAGAATATTATGACATCATTAATGAAATACTTAAGTGGCTTGATCCAACATCAGTTTTGGAACGAGTTAATTCTCCCGAAGATTATCGAATTGATGTTTTAGGGCGGCCCAAGGATGGAGATATCCCTCGGATGGTTGACTTTCGAGGCAAACTTATCGCCAGAGAGAAAAAAGCCAAGCACCGAGCACCGTTTGCTTTTCGAAACGAACGGTTTGATACGATGATTCAAATTGGTCCCCAAGGCCTGGAAGAAGAAGAGATGCGCTTTCTTCAAAGTGCTTTTGATGAAAAGCCTGAAACTGATTCAGCCCCTACATTTTATGCCGTATTTTTTCCTCCATTTAGCTATTTATTGATCAGGAGATCGGTAATTAAGCAACGCGTAGTTTTCGATGTTGTTCCGGGTCGATGGGAGAAAGCGGTTCCGAATCCTAAAAAAATGCTCCCCTTTTTTATTAAGCGAGTGATCGATTACTATCAATTATTAGATAATCGCAAACCTCCTCAGATTTTGCTCGAGTTAGCTACGATCCCCATGCATTGGAATGAAAGAAAGGTTCTTTTTGAGGAAAGCTATTTTGAGCCAGGTGATCCGGATTTTCGATCTGCGGCAACAACATATCCAGTACATTTTGAAAATGTATTGCGTAAGATTCGCTCCCGTTCCGAAGCGCGCCACCTTGAGGATAGCAATGATGTCATTCCCGCGAAGGCGGGAATCCAGCTGGATCCCCACTTTCGTGGGGATGACACCGATTCCCGTGCCGAAGTACGTTCACAGATAGAAAAGACAAAACCCGAAAGTCCGATGGATTTGGTATTCGAGACTTTAGATCCACAAAAAATAGCTGCTCAGATTGCAGCATCTAAGTATATAGAAGGTGAACTTGGAGAATTGAGCGCTCAAGTCACAAAAACAGGGCAAGGCAAACTGGATTCTGCGAAAGTCGAACTGGGCGCATTTTCGAAAAATTTAATAACAGAAATTAATAAACGTTCTGAAGTAAGACAAATTGCGGATTTTATATTTTCCGACGAAATAGAACAGATGGCCAAGGATAGGGTGAATTTGTCATTCCCGCATGCTGTAAGCGGGAATCTATGGATCCCCGCTTTCGCGGGGATGACGGACGTGCTTATTAATCGTGCGCGTCTGGTTGTTTTCAATTCTGTTATTGGAGAGAATATTGCGATGGCCGATGAAGCATTACCAGCTTTGAGTGAGATCTCAAGCGAAGCGGCATTTTTACTCGCGCATCCGGATATTTTGAATGAAGCATATCGAATCAAATTTGGAAAAAGAACAGACAATGCAACCATACGCGCCGATCACGAATGGATCATCGGCATGGAATTTTTACCTCAAGCGTCAGATCCGCGGAGAATGGCGGCTGAACAGTTTTTGCGGAATTTAGTGCAAGCAAAAGACCGGGTGGCATTGACTTATCAAAAAAATTCTCCTTACGCCGATATGGCAAGCGAGTTATCACAATCAATTCCGCAATTGTCACTTGTGGGGCACCGGTCAGATCTTGATCAAAAGAGATTCGAAAGAGTATTTGGTATTTCGTATCCGTTTGTTATTGTGTCGGATAGCGTACCGTTTAAGACATCAACATGGCGGAAAAACGGAGTTCGCATTAATCCATATATGGCGCTTCGGTTGAAATTGGAATTTTCACAATTTATACGGCTGACACAATTTGCTGTCGAAGCCGGACTTCTCCGGAAGCAAATAGAAGAAATTTCCGGAGTTTTTCCAGAATTAACACCTGAAATTCTTAATTCGGCTATAGATCTTCTGAATGAGCTTGCTCAGACGGAACTTGTTAGGCAGGCAATTAATCGGGCGGCGTAAAACATGGAAATTCATAAAAAACAGTAGGCAGTTGCCAGTCGGCAGTAAGCAATTAGCACTAAGAAAAAAGGGGACACACAGCTCGACCAATTCGAACAAGCTGTATGTCCCCTTTTTTTACTTTTTGCTATCCTGTATGTGCAGACTGCTGCCTGCCGACTGCTTACTCTTTTCCCCAACTTACTTATTGACTAAATTTATCTGCATATTATAATCATACCACTTTTTAAAGACTTTTTATTCCACTACAAAGTACCAGTTTTTTAATGTTTCAAAAGCTTAAAAAGTTCTATTTATAAGCTACTTAAAAAGAGAAGGCTTACTTTGTTTTTGTTGTTAAGATTCCTCACCCTAACATTGTTCTTTCTCAATGTTTTTGGCTGCCGCGAGAAATCGTCACCGTCCGTTTTAGACAGCATTCCTCAGGGGAAAAGTTTACTTTCCATGTCGAATTTTGAAGTGATTGATCATTTCAATGTTGAGAATGGGAAAAATCAATTCAAACAAACCTGGAAAATTAACATTCCAACCGGTGCGGAAATTAAATTAAGCCGGGATCCCGAGGATGCGATTTATCACGGAGGTTCGCTTGGCGTAGAATATTCTATTCCCCCGAACCAGACTGCGGGCATATCCACGACGTTTAAAACACTTGATTTAAGCCGGGCCGAAACGGTGTTAATGTTAGTCCGTTCAGAGGACTTGAAAAATTATAGCGGCCGGCTGCAGCTGGTTCTTCGGGATCAGCGGGATAACAGGCAAGAAATCGATATTAAAAAATATGTCGAAGAAACCCGCGGCAACTGGGAAAAAATATTGATTCCGAAAAAAGATTTTGGGAAAATCAATTTCGACCAAATCGGAGAAGTTCAAATTGAATGGCGCGCCGGAAGTAAACCCGTAGCAGGCAAGATGGCAATTGATGAGATTGCGTTTGCTGGGCCGAAGGAATTGATTTTTGAATCAATGCTCGACAATTTAAAAGGGTTCCCGAAAGAAGCCATAGCCGAATCTCGGCGAAAAGAATTGATCGGGACAAAAGATGAAAAAGAGTTCCTCGGAAAAATCGCGGCAGATACATGGAAGTATTTTGAAAATGTGGTGGACAAGAAAACAGCGCTCCCCGAGGATCATATTCGTACGGGAAGAACGCTTGCGATCGGAAATTACACGGGACCGACCAATATCGCTCTTTATTGGCTTTCGTGTGTCGGTGCTTATGATCTTTCTCTGATCTCTGAAAAAGTGGCGATCGAGAAAATTAAAACATCGCTCGATACGCTTGCCGGCATGGAGCATCCGGAATACGGTTTTTATTATAATTTTTATGAAACACACACGCTTCGCGCGACGAAGCGTTATTTATCGACCATTGACAATGCGTGGCTTGCGGCGGCTCTTGTAGTTCTTCGGCAGGCGTTTCCGCAGGAATTCAGTGCCCGGGCGAATGAGATTTTCAGCCGGATGAATTTTTCGAAATTTTATGATGAAGCAAACGGCCAGTTAAGAATCGGATTTGATGAAGACTTAGGGGAACTATCGCCGTATCATTACGGCCTTCTCGCTTCTGAAGCGAGGCTTGCAAGTTATATCGGAATCGGAAAAGGGGATTTAAAACAGGAACATTGGGCGAGGATTTACCGGACGTTGCCGAAAGAATGGAACTGGCAGAAACAGGTTCCGCAGGGAAGCCCGAAGGTTTTATTGAACGTTCCTATATTTCAGGGGTTTTATACATACCGCGATAAGAAATTTGTACCAAGCTGGGGCGGATCGCTCTTTGAATATTTAGCGCCGACACTCGTTGTGGATGAGCAAACATACGGTCGCGAAAATTTGGGCAGGAACAATGAAATTGTGACAGATCTACATATCTTATATGCCATCCGGGATAAGAAATATCCTGTTTGGGGCATTGCTCCGTGCGCGATTCAATACGGGAGAAATTGGCAATATAAAGAATATGGGATTCCGGAATTAGCCGCAAAAGGATATCCGGACGAAGGAGTGGTTGCGCCGTATGCGAGTTTTCTTGCGCTCGCGACACGGCCCAAAAATGCGGTCGAAAATTTCCGGAACCTGCTTGCCGAATACGATGAAATCTACGGCGAATTCGGTTTTTACGATTCGGTGGTTGTCGCGAGCGGAAAAGTGGATCAGCAATATTTATTAATTGATCAAGCGATGAATTTTATTGCGATGGTAAATTACCTGAAACAAGGATCGATCACGAAGCGGTTTCATTCGGATCCGGTCGGTAAAAAAGCGGAGGTTTTATTGAAAGAAGAAAAATTTTTTTGATTGAAAAAATGCCCCATGAAATAAAGAATATTTTTTGAGAATAAATTCACAAGTAAACCATTAGTAATTGTTTAGTGTTTCGAAGGGATTATCTATAAATGGTATGTTCATTTCTGTCATTCCCGCGAAAGCGGGAATCCAGACGAATAGCTGGATGCCCGCTAAAAACATGCGGGCATGACAACAAATGGAAACTGCCGTTGCTTCAAAACGCTAAATAGATACTTATTAATCAGTAAAGAAACGATTTGAAAGGAGCCGGAAGATGAAAAAGTGGATGGTGGTGTTATTAGTTCTTTCGTTGTGCGTGTTTGGAACAAGTTTCGCGTTCGCTCAAAATGAAACAGCTTCAGCAGGCGGAGTAGGGACGGAGCTTGTCATTGCTGATTTTGATACCGGTGATAAACCAAACAATATCGGTGGCGATTTCGGAGCGTGGGACAAGGATCCAAACGACACGACTCAAGGTTGCAAGATGAGTTTTGAAGAAAATGATGCGTTGGGTGATTCGTTGGGCTATGCGGTGCGCTTCGATTATGATGTAGACTCTTCGAATCCGGCCTATAACGGTTTTTGGATGAAATTAAACGGGTTGGATGCGTCAGCTTACAACACGATTAATCTTTATTTCAAAGGCGAGGGGGAATTTACGAAGCGGGTGAAAATCGAAGTGAAAGATTCAACGAACAAGCCTTCTTCATATATTCTTTCGGGGATTACGGATCAATGGCAGAAATTTTCAATTCCTTTTGAAAAATTTTCCCAGATCCAAGATTGGAAAGGGTTAAGTGAAGTGGTGGTTGTGTTTGATGATATTAATACAAATCCGAAAACCGGGTCGATTCTTTTGGACCAGGTAACGGTATCTGCAGAATAATTTAATTTGGAGGTAACGATCCTTTTCGGACCGTTGCTGATGAAAAAGGAGGGATTTCCGTGATCAAGCAAATGTTAAAAGATAGAATTCTGACTGATAAAGAAAGGAAGAATTTATCGATTTTGGAAGTCATCCGAAAGAACGGTCCGATTTCTCGAACTGATATTTCCAAAATCACAGAATTAAACATCGTCACTGTTTCCAACTATGTCAACCATTACATCAAGAAAGGCCTTGTCATTGAAGGCGAGCTTGATGAGTCGACCGGCGGGCGGAAGCCTGTGCTGGTTGAGCTGAATCCGAAGGCCGGTTATATCGTAGGGGTCGGACTCAATATGCTGAATATGGTGGGCGTTCTTGTCGACCTCGAAATCAATGTGATTACCGAAGTAAAACAGGAACGTATTCCGGAAAACTCTGAAATGGTGATCAATAAAATGGTTGATATGGCAGCCGAGATCATTGAGAAATCCGGAATTGAGAAAGACAAGCTGGTGGGTGTCGGTGTAGGCATTCCCGGAATTATCGATGAACGTGGGCGCACGATTCGTTGGCCGCAGAGTCTGGGAGAAAAAGACATTTCCGTATGTCTTTCGATCAAAGATTCATTTGAAAAGCGGCTCAACATTCCGACGTTTGTCGAAAACGATGCAAATGCCGCTGTGTTGGGCGAAAAATGGCTGGGCCTTGACCGCGATGTCAGGCACATGATGTATATGTTTTCCGGTGTTGGTGTGGGCATTATCATCAACGGGGAAATTTATCGCGGGGTATCGGGTGCGGCCGGCGAACTCGGAATTTCAAGCTTTAAAGCCGATAAGAAGGAAATTTTAGACATGACTTATGGGCTTGGCCGATGGGAGATGGATCTTGGCATGACCCGGGAGGCGCAGGAAAAAGTTGCTGCGGGTCGGGGATCTATGATGAAAGATTTGGCCGGCGGAAATCCGAAGAATATCGGGTTCAGACATCTTGTGCAGGCGGTGAAAGAGAAAGATCCGCTTGCGATTGAAATTGTTGAGCAGGGTGGTTATGCGCTCGGGAAGAAAATCGCCTTTATGGTCAATTTCCTGAATCCGGAAATTGTTGTGATTGGCGGCGGAATCGAAGACTGTGGTGCAACGCTCCTTGACGGGATCAAAAACGCTGTCAAAGAATGGTCCGTTGAAGAAGCGGCGACGCACGTGAAAATTATTCCGTCTGCGTTTGGTGAAAATGCCGTTGCATTGGGCGTCGTCGGCCTTGTGGCCCGCGAAGTTTTTGCGCAGGCGTAAAGAAGTTTTAAGCAGCGAGCGCCTTTCGTAAAACATTCTGGGACTCCTCCCCCTTAATGGGGGAGGAGTCCTAACAAGCTGGCGGATCCGCCAGCCTGTTGGGCGGAGATAAAGGCGGGGGTTAGAATATTAGATTACCCCCCATCCCTACCTTCCCCCACAAGGGGGGAAGGGGGTGCGTGATTCACATTAACAACCCTCAAAACCGTTGTCTTCTTTTTAAATCAATCGTAAAAAACAAATCATGACAATTCCTAAACTCTGCGATCTTTATACTCGGATTTATTGATTACGGGAGGAAGTGATTATCACGGGGTTGAGACGTTTATTCCTCTCGGGTGGATGGGAAAAGGAATTTCACTTTCCTATGACGCGGTTAAGAAAATGAAGGATTCATTAAAAAATAGCGAAGAGGAAGTATTGTAACTATGAAAGAATTAATTTTGGAATTAAAAGAGCGTGTGAAAACCGGCGGCGAAATTTCTTATGAAGAAGCGCTTATGCTTGCGGAAGTGACGGAAGAAGTCAACATAGATCAATTGCGGGAAGCGGCGCATGAGCTAACGATTCATTTTCATCAGAATAAGCCAAGCCTTTGTTCGCTCGTGAATGCAAAAAGTTATTTGTGTGGCGAAGATTGCCGGTTTTGTGCGCAATCCGTTCATTATCAGACGTTGACGGAGCGCTATGGACTGATTGGAATTGATGAGATTGCGGAAGCCGGGAAAAAAGCCGAAGCTGCCGGAACGCGGCATTTTTGTATTGTAACGAGCGGCGCAGCTTTGGAAGAGGATGAATTTGAAAAAGTGACCGAAGCTGTGAAACGGCTCAGGGCGGAAACGGCGCTCGAAATCGATGCGTCGATTGGGCATTTAAGCCTTGAACGCGTGAAACGCCTAAAAGAGGCGGGACTGCGGCGGGTCAATAATAATGTGCAGTGTTCGCATGCGTTTTATCCGAAAATTGTATCGACCCATTCATACGAAGACCGTTTGGAGACGTTGCGGAATTTGCGCGAGGGCGGCCTTGAAATTTGTGCTGGCGGAATTTTAGGAATGGGAGAAAGCCGGGAAGACAGAATTCAAATGGCGTTTGAGCTCAAAGCCTTTCAGCCCGAATGTTTTCCCGTGAATATTTTAAACCCACGCCCGGGGACACCGCTTGAACGGATGCCGCGGTTAGATCTTCAGGAAATCATTAAAACCATCGCGATTTATCGTTTTATTCTTCCGAAATCCGTTATTAAACTTGCCGGAGGCCGCGAATTTAACTTGGGAAAATTTCAGGAAAAAGTTCTTCGGGGCGGCGCCAATGGCCTTGTGATCGGCGGCTATCTGACGACGTGCGGGAACCCCGTTTCGGAAGACATGAAGATGCTTGAACGGGCAGGGTATGTGTTGGGAAATGGCACAGCGAAGGCAGAGTAGGGCATAAGTAGTTGTGTTTAATAGAAGATAGAAATTTTAATGACCAAATCCGCCCTCCAAAAGACATGGCGGGCAGGCAATGACGCAAAGAAATCCCAACAGAATAATTCCCAATTGGGCCTTGAAATTTTGAAACTTCCTTGGCCATTGCGGATTTGGTCATTGGGATTTTTTTTACTAAAAATTGTGACCTAAAACTTATGAACATTACCTTATCCAACAAAACCATCCTCATCACCGGCGGAACGGGTGCGCTTGGGCGGGCTTTTGTGGAAAGTGCCTGCAAGGAAGGTGCTCAAGTTTTTTTTACCTATTTTCGCCACTCGGAAGAAGCTAAACGTTTGGAAACCTTGGGCGCAAAAGGATTTCATGTTGATTTGGCTCAACGGTCTGAAATCGATCGTTTGGTAAGGGATCTCAGCGCTTGTACGATGGAATTAGACGCGGTGATTCACAATGCCGCGATTGTGCGCGACAAGACGCTCGCAAATCTTTCAACGGAAGACTGGGATGAGGTGTTGGCTGTCAATTTAGATGCCGTATATTATTTGACAAAGCAATTGTTGCCGATAATCACGAGAAAGCCGGGCGCTAAAATTTTGAATATTGTCAGCCGAGTCGGTTTGCGCGGTAATTTTGGGCAAGTGAATTATGCGGCGGCCAAAGGTGGATTGATTGCATTAACGAAAACGCTTGCGAAAGAGTTAGGACGAAAAGGGATTTTGGTGAACGGATTGAATCCCGGTTTTATGAAATCGGAATTGACGAAAGGTCTTCCTGAGGATGTGATTGAGCGGAATGTGAAGGAAAGTCCGCTTCGGACAATTTCTGATCCCAAAGAAGTCAGCGATTTTTTAATTTATTTGTTATCGGATCATGTTCAACATGTTACCGGCCAGATTTTTCATTATGATTCAAGGAGTGTTTGAAAAAAACAAGAGGGAGAAAGTAAAAAATGGGAACAAAGAGAAACAAACAGTGTTTAAAGATGATGGTTGCATTGATCATATTTTTTGTGTTGCATCAGGGCTGGACATGCGCAGCGGCCGGTGAAAAAGATAATGATTTAAGTAAAAAGGTTGATCAGCAAGTGTTCAATATGGCGTGTCCGATTATAAAAGGAATTACTCTGAACGATGTAGATCGCATTATTCAAGAGTTTCGGCAATCGAAAATATATATATGGGTAAAAGAAAAATATTCCGGTATCGATCAAAAAATCGACGAGTATAAGAAAGGTATCATTGAGTTGAAGGCGAAGTGCGAACAAAAAACCGGAAGCGAGAAGAACACTAACTCTGGGTAATTATTTAGAGATTTGAAGTTATTAATAAATTCCCTCACCCTAACCCTCTCCCTCGGGGAGAGGGCAGGGGTGAGGGGTGATCCGGGCGAATAAATCAAAAAGGGAATCCATGAATAAAGTTGTTATTACCGGCATTGGAGTGGTTTCGCCGATCGGGAACAATGCGGATGAATTTACAAGATCCCTGAAACAGGGAATCGTGGGCCGCCGGAGCCTTCATGAAGCCAATCCGGAGCGGTTCAAAGAGTTTGATGCGGATGAAATAGCGTTTCCTCTCTCCGGTTTTAAGCCGCCTCCTTACGCGAAAATTCTCGATCCGAATATTCAATATTCCATGGCTGCAACGGAAGAAGCGCTTTCAGATAGCCGGCTTGATTTATCATGGGTGGATCATGAACGGATCGGAATTGCGGTCAGCTCAAGCAAGGGCGGGATGTACACGTTTGAACATTATAATGAACGGATGCAGAATAGGCCGAGCGCTTTGGTGGCGGCACGCGTTTATGCAAATTTACTTCCGAATATTGCGACGCAATGGATTGCGCGGCATTGGGAACTCCGCGGACCGGCAAAAGTGGCGGTGGCGGCTTGCGCAACGGGTTTATTTGCAATCATCGAAGGAATTCGGATGATTGAACAGGGAGAGGCCGATTGCTGTATTGCGGGTGCGGGAGATGCCTCGCTAACGAGACTGATGCTTGCCGGTTACCGGCAAATGGGAGTTTTGTCAAAAAATAAAATGATCCGGCCGTATGATCTGCGGCGTGACGGGTTTCTGATCGGAGAAGGGGCGGGCATTTTAATTCTGGAAAGCGAGGTGTATGCGAAAGCACGGAAAGCCAATTGTTATGGGAAAGTGCGCGCGCATGTTTATGGGTTTGAACCGTCTCATCCGATTTCATTTGATGAGCGGAGTAACGGCCTTGAACGATGTTTGCAGGAACTTTTGAAGCGGGGAGGGATTAAGCCGCGCGAAATTGATTATTTAAATTTACATGGTACCGGGACGCAAAGCGGCGACCGTTACGAAACGGCGCAAATCAAAAAAGCCTTTGGACAGGATGCGTATCAGATTCCGGCAAGCTCAACAAAATCGATGACGGGACACATGGTCGGCGCTTCGGGCGCCGTGGAAGTGATTACTTCTTTGATTGCGATGCGGGACGGGTTTATTCCGCCGACAGCAAATTTGGAAATACCGGATCCGGTTTGCGATCTTGATTGCACGCCGCTTCGTTCCAAGGATAAGAAAATCAATTTGGCATGCTCGATTTCACTCGGTTTCGGCGGTCAACTGGCGGCAATATTGCTTGAGAAGTAAACGCTTGTCTCATTAACTCCTCGGCGCTCGGACAACGTCCGCCAAGGGCGGCCGAACTCGCGGCGAGGAGTTAATGAGACAACTGGTTTACATCTACTCATAATTGTCATTCCCGCGGAAGCGGGAATCCAGACGCCGCTTTGGGCTCCCCGGACTTGTCCGGGGGGGAATGGCGCCCGAAGGGCGAGCCGAGCAGGGAACGAAAAAATTCCCAGCGAGGCCAGATGTTGGAAGGTGCCCCGGGCTTGCCCGGGGGGAAACCACATTTATAGTTAAGGAGCGATTGTGAAATTTGATTGGATTCGTAAAGAGCTTGAAAGCCTTTCGGACAAGAGCCTCTACCGCAAACCGCGGCTTCATGAAAACATTCAGGGAACACACGCCACCGTTGACGGGCGCGAGGTGATTTTATTTTCCGGAAATAATTATTTAAATTTGAGTCAGCATCCGAAAGTCATAGAAGCGGCGAAGTGCGTGCTTGAGACGCACGGTGTCGGTGCCCGGAGCGCCCGGCTTATTTCGGGAACAACGGATTGGCATGTTCGTCTCGAAGAGCGGATGGCGAAATTTCTAGGCAAAGAACGTGCGCTCGTATTTTCCGCGGGCTATCTGACCAATGTCGGAACGATTCCCGCGCTTGCGGGCGAAGAAGACCTCATTATTATGGACAAGCTGAATCACGCGTCTCTTATTGATGCCGCAAAATTAAGCAGCGCGGCGATTCGAGTGTATCCGCATTTGAATATGGATTATTTGGAAAAACTTTTGAAAGGCGCCAAGGCCCGACGGATTTGGATTGTGACTGATTCCGTATTTAGCATGGACGGAGACCTTGCACTTCTTCCCGAACTTATCCGCCTGAAAAATCAATATGGCGCATACTTGGTTGTCGACGAGGCGCATGGCGTTGGCGTGTTCGGGAAAAACGGTTGCGGTGTCTGTGAGTATTTCGGTATTTCGGATGAGGTGGATGTTTTAATGGGAACACTTTCCAAGGCGATCGGCGGACTCGGAGGATTTGTCGCGGGGAAAACGGAATTGATTGAATATTTAATCAATCATGCGCGGACTTTTCTTTTTGCGACGGCTTTGCCGCCTTCGATTTGCGCGGCTTGCGTTCAAGCGATCGATTTGATTGAAAGCGAACCTGTTCTTCGTCAAACATTATGGCGAAACGTTGATTTGCTGATGAGCGGCTTAAAGAAAGCGCATGCCCCGATTTTAGAAACCCGGTCTCCGATCATTCCTGTTATTTTTGGTGACGAGAAAAAAACGCTCGATGCCAGCAAATATCTTTTTGACCACGGATTTTTTGTGCCTGCCATCCGTTACCCGACGGTTGCCAAAGGCAAAGCCCGGCTCCGCATTACCCTTTCAAGTGCGCATACCGAAGTCGAAATACAGGCGCTGGTTGCTTCGTTCTAATTTTTTTAAGCGGAAGGGGGGTGAGAATTTTTGCCTGTCCCTTTTTATTTTTGCTAAAATCGAGTCCATGAAAGTAAAGGCGTTCAACCGATGACACAAAATCATTCTTCATTTAGAGATCTTGTTAATTTCGTCGTCCGGAATGGCGAAATGAGAAATCGATTATTATTCACGGCGGGCATCCTCATCCTTTTTAAGCTGGCGTCTTTCATTCCGCTTCCGGGCATTGATATTGTTAGCGCTCGGGAATTTGCGGAAAGTTCGTTTATGCAATTGTCCAAGTTTGAATATTTATCTAAAGTATCCGTGTTGATGTTGGGAACGGCTCCGTTTCTTTCCGCGTGTTTATTAATCCAATTTGCGACGGCCGTCATTCGTCCATTAAGAGCCGCGTCTTTTGGCGGTGAGGTGGGAAGAGAATTGATCACGCGATTGACGATTTTGATTGCCTTAATCTTGAGTTTGATTCAGGGCTTATTGATCGGTCAATTGCTCGAACAGCCCAATTCCTTCGGCGGCGGTGTTTTAGTTCCGAGTCCCGGTTGGGGATTCCGGCTGATGTGTATGCTCACTATGACGGCTGCAACGGTGTTGATTTATTTCGCTGCGCAAGCAATTCATCGGTATGGAATCGGAAACGGATTTGCGCTGATGACCGTTTTGTATGTTCCGTTCGAATTTATTTTTGCCGTTCGAAAAACAATCGCTGAAATTCAAATAAAAATGGTTTCAATCGAAGGGTTTATTATTTCCGGTATCTTGGGGATTCTTTTTTTTGTGGCGCTTCTTTTAATGTCAAAGGTAAAAGAAAGGATTCCGTTAGTCAAGAACGGAAGCGACGCCGGAGAAATCGGCGTAAGGCTGACGATGGCCGGCAAGATGCCTTTTGTTTTGGCTGGAGTGATGATGATGCTTCCGAGCGTTTTGAGTATTTATAGAAATATTCCAATGTTAGATCAGGCCTACAGTGTCATCACGAAAAATGGTTATGCCGAGAAAGGACTGTACGTCCTCTTTATATTTATTTTTACGCGCTTTTATTTCCTTCTTGTCTTTGATACAAAATATGTTTGTTCGCTGATCCATCGGTATGGTTATCAAATCAAAACTGCAGGGGGCCATGAATCCGAGACGAAATTTTTATCCGTACGGTTAAAGAAAATGCAAACCGGAGCGGGGCTGTTTTTAACATTCGTTTTTCTTTTTCCGGTTTTTGCGATCTCTCTTGCGAAGCCTGAAAATTCTCTCATTTTATTTATCCGCGATATTGGTCTTCTTTTACTGATCGGTGTTGCGCTTGATTTTCTGGCGCAGATTAAATTTTTAAAATTGAAATACGATTCCGGAGTCGGGAAATGGGCCGTTGCCTATACGGCTTTCGACGAAATCGAAGCGGATGTGAAGCGTATATTTTTGAACGGGAATGAAATTCCGGCACTTATCGAACCGCTTCGATTTTCCTGGGGGCTTCCCATCCGGACGATGGTGGACGAGTACCGGTTGTATGTGCCGGGGGAGAAGGTTGAGGAGGCGCGGAGAGTGCTTGAAAGATAAGAAAAAAATTCAATGACCAAGCACGCAATAACCAAAGAAATTTCAAAATTTCAAATCCCAATTGGGTATTATTCGTTTGGGATTTTATTGGTCATTGGAGTTTTATATATAATATAATTTCGACGACTAATAAAATACCAAACCCTATGAACAAAATACTCATTATCGGCGGCGGACCGGCAGGGATGATGGCGGCGATTCGTGCCGCGGAATTGAAACAAGATGTGACGATCGTCGAAAAAAATAATTCGCTTGGCCGCAAATTGTTACTCACCGGAAACGGCAGATGCAATCTCACCAACGCTTGCGATCTCAATTCCTTTCTTGAATCCTGCTCAAACAACGATTTTTTGAGAGGCGCGTTTAAACATTTTTTCAACCGGGAATTGATGGCGTTTTTCGAATCACGCGGGCTTAAATTAAAAATGGAAGAAAATAACCGGGTTTTTCCCGTGACAGATCGCGCACAAAGCGTTCTTGAGATATTACAGAAAGAAACAGCAAAATATAAAATCAACGTGCTGTACGGGCTTAATATTAAAGAGCTATTGGTTAAAAATGAGAAAGTTTCCGATGTTTTTCTTTCGGACGGAAAAACATTATTGGCAGATAAAATTATTTTAGCAACCGGCGGAGCGAGCTATCCGTCAACGGGTTCTAACGGAGAAGGGATCCGAATAGTGGGCCGTTTGGGGCATGAGATTATTCCGCTCCGGGCCGGCCTCGCTTCTATGGAAATAAAAGAAGCGTATCCTAAAGCATTGGAAGGGCTTACTTTACAGAAAATCCGGCTCCGGTTTCATAGTGATAAAAACGAGATATATTCACCCGTTGGAGATATTTTATTTACAAAAAATGGAATTTCAGGGCCGCTTGTTTTATCGTTAAGTGGGAAAGTTGGAGGATGGTTTGGCGGATCTCAAAAGGTTTTTATCGACATTGATTTAAAGCCGGAATCCGATCAAGCAAAAATTGATTCGGAATTTCTCGCACTTCTTCAGGCAAATCCGAAGAAGCAGATAAAGAATGTTCTTCAATTGTTGATGCCGGACCGGTTTGCGGCCGTTTTGATTGACGCTGCGAAAATTCCGGGAAATAAACTTGCCAGCCAGATCAGCCGAAAAGAACGGACAGAACTCGTTTCTTTAATCAAAGGGTTCCGGATGGAAATTTTGAAAACAGCGCCGATAGATAAAGCCATGATTACCTGCGGCGGAGTTTCGACGAGAGAGATTAATCCGTTGACGATGGAATCGAAAATAGTTCGCGGGCTTTATTTCGCGGGAGAAATGATTGATGTGGATGGCGACTCGGGCGGTTTTAATTTGCAGATCGCATTTTCAACCGGTTATTTAGCCGGGCAATCTGCGGCCAGCGAATGAAATCAGCAGTTCAAGGCGGTGTTTGCCCGCTCGGACAGCGTAAAAAGCTAAGCGGGGAGACTATGCCGCTTTTTCCGAACTCGCGGAGAAACACCGCCTTGAGCTGCCGCTTATTATCCAAGCTACGGAAAATTTTGTTCGAGAAAAATAACAATGAAAGAAAAAAGGCGTAACATGGTGGTTATCCGCGAGTTCGGGAAAAGCGATTGACTTTCACTAATTAGCTTTTTCCGCTGTCCGTCCTTGAGCCTCATTAAATTTTATTTATTGGGGAAGCTCAAGAACGGTACTGACTACCGAATTAATACTATCTTTGCGTTTCTTAAATGAAAGTCAGTGCCGAGCGGGAACCACCATGTTGCGCCGGTGGGTTAAGGTGTCTATGAAAAAGGAAAAATTTTCCTTTCCACCCAACTTCCTTTGGGGCGCAGCCACGTCCTCGCATCAAGTCGAGGGGGACAACCGGAATAATGACTGGTGGGAGTGGGAAGAAGCGGACCGGGTGAAGGAAAAATCCGGAAAAGCCTGTGACCATTGGAACCGGTTTCGTGCGGATTTTGCGCTTGCGAAATCGCTCGGCCACAACGCGCACCGGTTTTCCATTGAATGGAGCCGGATCGAGCCGGAAGAAGGCATATTCAGCGAAGAAGCGCTTTATCATTACGGTGAAATGATTAAGACGCTCCGGATATTCGGAATCGAGCCGATGGTGACATTCTATCACTTCACGATTCCGCTTTGGTTTGCGAAAAAAGGAGGGTGGCTTCTCGATGAATCTCCCGAAATTTTTGCGCGCTATGTGAGAAAGGTGGTTGAAACAATCGACACGCCGGTCCGTTACTGGATTACGATGAATGAAATGATGGTGTATGTCTACAAAGGATTTATTGCCGGAGAATGGCCGCCGGGTGAGAAGTCATACGAAAAAGCATTTCGCGTGTTGGGGAATTTGTTAAGAGGGCATGTGCTTGCCTACCAAGTCATTAAAGAGATAACCGCCACTCACCCCCTCCACACTAATGGCGGGCAAGCTAACCCTCTCCCTCAGGGAGAGGGCAGTCCAAACTCCCACAGGCAGTCCTTGCAGCGAAGCGGAGAGGGCAGTCCAAACTCCCACAGGCAGTCCTTGCAGCGAAGCGGAGAGGGCAGGGGTGAGGGGTTGGTTGGTGTTGCGCAGTTTTCGGCCGTTTATGCGCCTTGTTCAAAATGGTCGTGGCGGCATCGCTTATCGACATGGTTCCGGGCAAAAATGACAAATCATCTTGCAACCGAAGCGATGGTTTACGGAAAAGTGAATTATCCGGGTTTGTTTCAAATTAAACTGCCGCGTGCCAGGACGCTTGATTTTATCGGGATTAATTATTATACGCGCTATTTCATTCACAATCGCGGATTTAACGCAGCAGGCCTTTTGGGTGATGATTGCACGCTCGAACATCATCGCGATGTGGGCAAGCGAACCATGATGGACTGGGAAATTTATCCTCGCGGACTTTCTCAGCTGGTGAAAGAATTTTCAAAATATAAATTGCCGATTTTGATTTCCGAAAACGGAATAGCAACCGCTGATGACAATGAACGCGCGGAATTTATTCAGAATCATTTGGGCGAACTCGCTCGCGCGATGTCCGAAGGTGCAAACGTCATCGGTTACCTTTATTGGTCCCTTCTCGACAATTTCGAGTGGGCCGACGGTTTTTTCAAACGTTTTGGCCTCATTGAAATCGATTACACCAACCAGCACCGCCGCGTCCGAAAGTCCGCGGAAAAATTTGCAGAGATTTGTGCTCACGGAGAAATTTTGATATAAAAATAAGTTAAATTAGAGCTGCAAATTGAGCATGAATCTCCTCTAAACATAGTGTACAATGGCGCCTCTAAAATCAGACTGAACTCGGGAGGTATTTATTTATGGCATTAGCGGTGGCAAAAGAAACAGAAAAAGATCAGCTTCGGCAGAAAACGCTGGATGTGGCGAAGCGGCATAAAGCATCATGGATTGAACTTGGCCAATATCTTTACAGCATTCATAAGGATAAACTTTTCAAAGGGTGGGGCTATTTAACATTTGAAGGGTATTGCAAAACAGAGCTCGGAATTAAAGAAACGACCGCCGCGAAGCTTCTGAAATCATATTATTTTCTTGAAAAAGAAGAACCGCAGATTGCAAAGGGAGATTTCACCGAAGAAGACACGGCGAAAACAATTCCGAATTATGAATCAGTCAATATTTTGAGGCTTGCCAAAGAAAATAAAAATATTGCACCGGCGGATTTTGCAGATTTGCGTTCGGCCGTTATTGATTCCGCGAAAGAACCGAAGGAAGTAAAAGCGCAATACCGGAAGTTACTTTCGGACCGGGAAGTGAAGGATCCCGTTGAAGTCCGGAAAACGCGCCGGAATGCCGCGATTAAACGGCTCATTACGATTCTTGACAATACCAAGCATGAACTTGGCAATGAACATCTTCTCCCGGATTATTTGCTCAAGCAGATCGATGATTTGAAGAAGAAGCTGCAGGACCAATTAGAATAAAAAGGCTAATGACCAAATCTGCCCGCTAAACAACATGAGGCCTGTCTGTATGGCACCGGAAACGTTTTGCTTCAAGCAATCATAGAGACAGACGTTTCCTTTTACCTTCAACTTATCGGGTGCGCTTGAATGGATAGATTAAAAAGATTATTTTTATTAGGATTGCTTTTTTTTATTCTGACTGGCGCCGATTATACTGATTATGAAGAATTCAAAGTGAAGTGGATCCACAGTGTGGCACAGGAAGTGACGCTGAAAGGGGAGTCCGGCATTTATCCCGTCAAACCGTGGACTAAGGAATGGGACACAAATGGGGACTTGAAAATTGATTCCCGCGAAATAGTTCCGATGCTGAAATTTGTCGAAGATTGGCGAGTCCACCGGTTGTGGCAGGTGGTCCACAAGATTGATGCCGAAGGGGCTGATAAAGTCCATATTACTCGGAAACGTTTTCTAAGTAAGTGGGACACAAACGGCGATTGGTACATTGACTCCACGGAAGTTGCTCCCGTAAGGGAAGAGTTAAACAGGGTGAACGATCAGCGTCTTCAGGACGGACACTATTAGCATAATACTCGTAATAATTAAATATAAGTCATAAAAAATTCCGGAATATTTTCTCGCGATAACGCACCGGCGGGCAGACAAACGTTTATTCCGTGGCCATGTAAAAAGAAATCATACAAGTAAAATTGTGGCCTTTCGTGTCATTCCCGCGAAAGCGGAAATCCATAGTTCGATGGATCTCCGCTTAAAGCACGGCGGAGCAGTGCTGCTTCGCTGCATGAGGGGATGACATAAAGTACGGCGCCAAAGGACACAATTTTAATTGCATGCTCTAAAAAGACATCCCCAACCAATTCACTTTCCATATCTCTTAATCATTGCTATAATTATTCCTTTCGGAGGAAAGCGAGAAAGTATGCCTGTTGCCAGCCAAAAGAGACAATCCGCCAAGCGGGAAAAGTTTGACCAGAAGCTTCTTACCAATTGGGATAAACAGTTTATCTGGCATCCGTTTACGCAGATGAGCGATTGGGAAAAAGAGGATATTCTCGTTATCGAGTCGGGAAAAGGATCTTATCTGAAAGATGTGAACGGGAAACGTTATTTAGACGGCGTTTCTTCGCTTTGGTGCAATGTTCATGGTCACCGCATAAAAGATTTGGATCAAGCGGTGAAAAGCCAGCTTACCCGGGTTGCTCATTCCACTTTTTTGGGGCTATCGAACGTCCCCGCCATTTTGCTCTCAAAGAAATTGATCGAAATTATGCCGGAAGAACTCACACGCGTTTTTTATTCAGATTCTGGTTCGGAAGCCGTTGAAATTTCGCTCAAAATCGCATATCAATATTGGCAGCACAAAGGGGAGAAAACGCGGAAAAAATTTTTAAGATTGACAAACGCTTATCACGGAGACACGATCGGATCGGTCAGTGTCGGCGGAATGGATTTATTCCACGAAATTTATAAACCCCTTCTTTTTGATTCTGTCGAGGTGAAAGCACCGTACCGTTATCGCGACGCATTCATCGGGGGTGAGGAAGAATATACAAATGATTGCATTGAGCGGCTTGAAAATGTCCTTAATCAACACAAGAATGAAATCTGCGCATTCATCATGGAACCTCTTGTGCAGGGCGCGGCAGGCATGATTCTTCAACCGCCGGGGTATCTTGCGGCCGTCCGTCAAATAACGAAGAAATACGATATTCTTCTCATCCTTGACGAAGTAGCAACGGGGTTTGGCCGGACGGGAAAAATGTTTGCGTGCGAACATGAATCGGTTTCGCCGGATATCATGTGCGTTGCCAAAGGGTTGACCGGCGGATACCTTCCGCTGGCCGCGACATTTGCAACGGAAGAAATTTACCGGGCATTTCTTGGAAAATATGAAGATGCAAAAACGTTTTTTCACGGACATACTTATACGGCCAATCCGCTTGCGTGCGCGGTTGCGCTTGCGAATATCGAATATTTTGAAAAAGAAAATGTTCTTCAAAATTTACAACCCAAGATCAAAATCTTATGCGAAGGCCTGGAAAATTTCAGGGAGCTGAAACATGTCGGTGACATCAGGCAGTGCGGTTTCATGGTGGGCATTGAACTTGTCAAAGGCAAAAAAGATAAAACCCCATACGAAATGAAAGAAAAAATAGGAATCCGCGTCATTCAGAAAGCGCGTTCTCTCGGTGTGATTTTGCGGCCGCTCGGGAATGTCATTATTTTAATGCCACCGCTTGGGATCACCGTTGTGGAGCTCAGGAAATTATTGCGCGTGACGTATCAATCGATCCGGTTTGTGACTGAAGGATAAAAGCCCCTCACCCCACCCTCTCCCTTAGGGAGAGGGGAAGGGTGAGGGGGCAATTTTAGAGAAAAACGGGGAAATCATCATGGCTAAAGGAATTTTTATTACGGCAACGGATACCGGCGTTGGAAAGACTGTGATTGCGGCCGGGCTTGCGATGGTTCTCAAGGCGAAGGGTATGAAAGTAGGCGTGATGAAGCCGATTGCGACGGGTTGTAGCGGCGACAATCCTAAGCGGCTGATTAGTATGGATGCGGTGTATCTTTTCGAAGCGGCGGAGAATGAATATGCGCGCCTCACCAGTCCTGTGCGGTTCCGGAATCCTATAGCCCCGAGCGTTGCAAGCGTTTATGAACAGAAAGAAATCGATTTAGATTACGTTCGCCGCGCTTATGAAGAGCTTCAGAAACATTATGATTTTGTGATTATCGAAGGGATCGGCGGGATTTTAGTGCCGATTAAGAAAAATTATTTGGTGGCCAATATGATCCGCGAAATGGGGCTTCCGATTGTGATTGTGTCGCACGCCAGTTTGGGCGCGATTAATCATACGCTCCTGACGGTGGATGCCGCATTGATGCGCGGATTTGTCATCCGCGGAATTATTTTTAACCGTGCGCCTATCGTTAATTATTCTCTCGCCGAAATGACGAATCCGCGGGTGATCCACGATTTAACCGGCCTGCCGATTCTCGGATCACTTCCCGAGCTCGAAAGCGTGGATGTCGAACGCTGTGAATTCGGGAACCTGAAGGAAATGTTTGAAGACCGGATTAATGTGAATGAAATTTTGAAGTAAGGAACGGTTTCCATTCTCATGCCTAAAAAAATCTTAGTCGCAATGTCCGGCGGTGTCGATAGTTCTGTCGCAGCCGTTCTGCTGAAAGAAAAAGGCTTTGAAGTTGGCGGTGCAACCATCCGGATTTGGCCGGAAGGGCATTGTGAAGAAAAAAATGAAAATTCGTGCTGTGGCCTCCGCGGCGTGCGTGACGCACAGAGCGTGGCGTTAAAACTCGATATTCCCCATCACGTTTTCAATTTTTCCGCACCCTTTCAAACGGGTGTGATTGATTATTTTGCAAATGAGTACAAGTCCGGGAAAACACCGAATCCGTGCATCGCTTGCAATCAATACATCAAATTTACGCTTCTTCTTGAGCGGGCCCGGCTTCTTGGGTACGATTCGATCGCAACCGGCCATTATGCGCGTGTTTGCTTTGATCAGAGAAGTGGACGTTATTATATTTCAGAAAGCAAAGATTTCTCAAAAGACCAATCGTATGTGCTGTTTGGACTTCCTCAGGATGTGCTCGCGAACCTTTCGCTCCCGCTCGGGGATTATACAAAAAAAGAAGTAAGGGAAATTGCAAAAAAAACAAAATTGAAAGTGGCTGACAAACCTGATTCACAGGACATTTGTTTTATTCCGGATCATGATTACGGAAAATTTCTGGAGCGGGAACGGGGAATGAAACCGATAACGGGTCCGATTGTGGATTTGAAGGGGAAAAAACTGGGAGAACACGAAGGATACTATCATTATACGATCGGGCAGCGAAAAGGACTTCGAGTCCCGTTTCAGTTTGCGCTTTATGTTGTGGCGATTGATCCTGAAACGAATACGGTTGTGGTGGGCCCGAAGGCTGCGGTGAAAAAGAAAGAGTGTTTGGTTGGAAACGTGCAATGGTTTTTACCTCCGGATAGCAAAATCCAAAAACCGATTGAAGCAAAAATCCGAGCGCGGCACAATAAAGCACCCGCGAAAATTGAGATCGTTTCCAATGACGAAGTGAAAGTTGTCTTTGATGAGCCGCAGGACGCGATTACGCCGGGGCAGGCGTGTGTATTTTATGATGGGACGCAAGTACTGGGCGGCGGCTGGATTGAAAAATTTCCATGGCCACATCCTTTTGCGGCCGGTTCTGCCGGTTACCAAAAATTGAAGCAAATTATTTCCGGATATCAAAGTGTGGTCGTCGCATTTTCCGGAGGGGTTGATTCGGCCCTTCTGCTTAGAGTTGCTTATGATGTATTAGGCCGGGATTCGGTTTTAGCCGTGACTGCGGCCAGTGAATCGATCGCTTCGCGTGAACTCGAGGAAGCCAAGCGGATTGGGAAGGAAATCGGCGTCAACCACCGGATTGTTTCAACGATGGAAATCAAAAATCCAAATTATATATCAAACTCCAACCGGCGCTGTTATCACTGCAAAGGGGAATTATATAAACAGTTGAAGGATTTATTGAAAGAAACCGGATTCAGAGAAATCATTTGCGGGACAAATATGGACGACCTTTCTGATTTTCGTCCCGGGCACGATGCCGCAAGCGAATATGGCGTCAAAAATCCGCTTGTTGAGGCGGGGCTTCATAAACATGATGTCCGGGCCCTAAGCCGAGAGCTGGGCTTGCCGGTTTGGGATAAACCGGCCTCGCCATGCCTTGCCAGCCGCATTCCTTATGGAAGCGAGATTAAACCGGAAAAATTACGTCAAATCGAGAATGGGGAGAACTTTCTGAAAGATCTTAGTTTTCGGGAGGTCCGGCTAAGGCATTTTGGCCAAAATGCAAAAATTGAGCTTGGCGAAGAAGAGTTAAATCGATTGAAAGATCACGAATTGCGTGAGAAAATCATTCAGTTTATTCGCTCTCTTGGCTTTGAAACCGTGGTTTTTGAACCGTTTCGAAGCGGCAATTTGAATGACAAGCGAACGGAAAATAACCAATGATCATTTCTTGGGCATAGTCCGCCACTAAAGCGTTTGCGCCAAAAGGCTCGGCGCATCCGCCGCGTCGTGTGGTGGAGGCGGATCCGACCACTTTTTTTGGCGGAGGATTTGGGCATTGGAATTTTTAAGCAAGAGGTTCAGGATGAAGTATTTAAAGCGAGGGGTTCATTTACCCGAGAAAAAAGAGCGAAGCCTTTTGACGACCAATATTGTCCGCTCCTCAACGCCGCGCTTCATCGCTATTTCGCTTTTAGAAAAAGGGAACATTTCTGCGGTTTCATGTGTTTTCGAAGGGGATCGTGTGCTGGTCGGAACAAAAATTGCCGATGGCGTTGATTTTAAAGCGGTTCCCATTCATTCCAGTGTCAGCGGATTCATTTCTAAAGTAATGCCGGAACAAATTCAAATTGAGTCAGATGAACGGGACTCTTTGGACCCTGTCATTCAGCCGCAATTGTTTGTTTCTGAAAATCCGGACGAACTGATTGAAATTGTAAGACAAGCCGGGTTGGTTGATATGGGAAGCTGCTCGATTCCGCTTCATATGAAATTAGAAGAAGCGAAGATGGCCCATATTCATACGCTTGTCATTAACGGATGCGAGTCGGAGCCCTATTTAACGGCGGATCATGTTTTAATGCTGAATCATGGGCTCGAAATTTTAAAAGGGACGGAATCACTTCGCATCGCATGCGGCGCCAGACAGGCGGTGATCGCGATTGAAAGAAATAAATTGGAAGCGGTCGAAATTCTCAAAACTAAAAATTATAGCCTTCGCTTGAATCAAATTGAAATCTGTTCGTTTCCTGTCAAATATCCGCAAGGGACAGAACGGGCGCTTTGCGAAACCCTTCTTGAGCGGCCGTTTCGGAAAGGCGAATCTGCGTTGAAAGCGGGAATTCTTGTATTGAATGTCGCTACTGCTTTTGCGGCTTATGAAGCGATATATGTCGGGAAGCCTTTGATTGAAAGGGTGGTGACCGTGACCGGCGAATGCATTGCCGAAGCAAAAAATATATGGGCAAGAATCGGGACGCCGCTTTCCTATCTCATCCATCAATGCAGAGGGCTTCTTCGCGATTCGGTCCGTCTTGTGTTGGGCGGTCCCATGACGGGGGAGGCGATCAACTCTCTGGATTTTCCTGTGACAAAAAATACGACGGGGATTGTCGCGCTTCCGGTCGAATCAAACGATGTCGAAAAAGAAGCCCCTTGCATTCGTTGCGGTTTATGTGTGGATCGATGTGTCGCATCGCTTCAACCCGAAATTTTGGTCAAAGCCATCAGAAAAGAAAATTTTAATTTAGCGAAAGAATATAAACTGGAGGAATGCATTGAATGCGGAGTGTGTGCGTATATTTGTCCTTCTAAAATTCCTCTTTTGGAAATGATTCAAAACGGGAAACGGGCATTTTTAAAGAAAACCGAACCCGCACCAATACCTGAATACCATGATGTCGAGCTCGCCACTCATTCCTAAGCTTGAAAAGATTTTTTCAATCGGGCCCAATCCGCATATTTTGTCACAAAATTCCGTCAATAAACGAATCGGTTGGAACCTGGCCGCATTGCTTCCGGTGTGGCTTTCCGGTTTCCGTGTTTTTGCCTGGGATGCGGTCTCTATCCCGCTGATGGTGATTGTTTTCAGCGTTGGTTTCGAATGGTTATTTTCAAAATGGATTCATAAAAAATATATGTTCCAAAATGGATACACTGTTTTCCTTGCAATTCTTTTTGCGCTTTTACTTCCGCCCGAGATTCCGTGGTGGGCAATTCTCGTGGGCGTCTTTTTTATGACGATTATCGCAAAGGAGATGTTCGGCGGCTTGGGCGGAAATATTTTCAATCCTGCGCTGATCGGATTAGCTATGATCATGCTTTTATTTCCTTCGTATTTTTTAAGTGAATCGGGATTTCAAAGAACCATTCAAATTTTTTCCGAAAGATTTTTACAAGCGCCATTTCGAGAGCTCATGTTTAATGGCCGCGCGGAATTGCTTGGGGAAGCAAGTGCGATTGCGGTGATCATTGGCGGAATCATCATGATTCTCTCTCGGACGATTAGATGGGAAACGCCTTTGATTTATTTGTTATCTGCCGGAGCAGGTTTTTTTCTTGCGGGAGAGGAATTTATGTTTCGGACATTCCAAACCGGCATTTTATTCAGCGCTTTTTTCCTTGTGACTGATTCCGTGACGACACCGATTACTTCTTCTGCCCGGGTGCCTTTTTTAATCCTTTGCGGGTTATTACTGGTTATTTTTATACAAAATGGTTTGAGCGAGGTCGAGAGTGTCGTTTACTCGATTCTGATTGGAAATGTGTTAACGCCGCTGCTGGATGCGGTGACTTATAAGAATGACGCTATTTCAGGCGTGGTCGGATAGAAGCGGTTTCGTAAGTTCGCACAAGTGTCATTCCCGCATGCTCTTAGCGGGAATCCACAGATAATGGATCCCCGCTTTCGCGGGGATGACAGATCTTATGAAACCGCTTCGAATAAGTTTTTGGAGAAAATATGGAATATGCTTTATTTCTTTTTACCGGTGTCGTAACGGCGAAAGTCCTTCTTTATCAAGCCCGATTAAAAAATATTCAAACCCAGTTTTTTTATCTTTTCTTCTATTACCTTTTGATATTTTCCGTGACACGTTATCTTCATCAATGGAGCCTTCGTTATCACTTTGTGCTTTATGAGCCACTTCCCGTAATGCTTATCGTTTTTGTTTCTTCGTGGTTAGTCCCAAAACGATTTCGCATAGAAAAGACCGGAGCTCGCGTGCTGAATTTTTATATGGTTGGCGGGCTTTGTGCCGGGTTGAGTTGGCTCGTTTTTTTATCCGGGCAAATGGTATTTCTTGACGCCGCTTGGGCGTTTGCAATTCCGCTGTTATATATGATGCTGACGGCTATTTGGGAACGGCTTGCTATAACCGTTGTGCCCGGAAAATTTTCCGGGATTCCAATTTTTTTAATTTCTGTCGCGTTGCTTCTTTTGAGCTTGAACGGACTTTGTTCAATATTTAAATAAGTCCGAAAAATTTCGCAGAAAATAGCCTTGAAATTGGTAATTTACAAATGCGGTGTTATACTTATTCAAGGAAGACGTAGAAACAGAATATTAACCCGCAACCCGGATTGCAAATGGATATTATTGAAATTTTGAAGGAAGCGCTGACGCGAGGCGCTTCGGATGTGCACCTCTCAGTTGGCCGCCCTCCGACCTTCCGAATCGATGGAAAAATGGTTTCGATCGGAGATCAAATTTTAAACGTCAAAAATACAGAAAATTTTATACAATCTATAACCTCCGAACATCACCGTTCGCAAATCGACCGAGTCGGCGGCGTGGATTTCGGATTTAATTTTGAACGGGGAGTCCGTTTTCGCGCATCCGCTTTTAAACAACGGGGATCTTACGGTCTTGTCCTGAGATTGTTGCCGAGTAAATTTTATACGTTTGAGCAAATCGGCCTTTCTCCGAAGATTGTTGAATTATGCAACCGTCCGCGCGGCCTTATTTTGGTGACAGGGCCGACGGGTTCGGGAAAAACGACCACGCTTGCGAGCATGCTGAATTTTATTAATGAAAACCGGGAATGTCATATTATTACGATTGAAGATCCGATCGAATATTATCACGATCATAAAAAAGCGGTAACGACTCAGCGTGAAGTCGGGACGGATGTCCCGTCGTTCTCGGAAGCCGTGGTAAAAGCATTGCGGCAAGATCCGGACGTGATTTTGATCGGGGAAATGCGCGATTTGGCAACGATGGAAGCGGCGATTACTGCGGCAGAAACCGGACATTTGGTTTTTGCAACCTTGCATACAACGGGCGCTGCGCGAACAGTCGATCGTATTATTGACGTTTTTCCGGCGCATCAACAGCCTCAAATCCGGGCGCAATTAGCATCAACGATGATAGCGGTGATTTCTCAAGTATTGTTGGCGACTGCCACTGAAGCCGGTCGTGTGGCAGCTTTTGAAATTATGATTTCGACACCGGCTATTTCCAATTTGATTCGCGAAGGCAAAACATATCAAATCTTTTCCGAACTTCAAACCGGCGCAAAATACGGTTCATGCACGTTAGACAGCCAATTATTGGAGCTTTACCGGCGGGGAACTGTTTCTTACGATGAAGCGATTGCCAAATCTTACGATCCTGCTTTATTTGCTCAAGCGGCCGTTCAGTTTATGGACAAGAATGCCGCCAAAAAGATGGGTGTTTTTTCCAAAAGATAATTCTTGGCCGTGCAAGCGAAGACGAAATTTTAGAGTCTTGGAATCGTATCCTTTTGGCACATAAAAAGTTATTATCGGATAAAAAAGCACTTGATTTTTTAAGAAGCATTCAGTATCCTGTTTCCTGGAGTTGATGGTTAATCCTTTCGTAATGTGACCTCTCTCAAAATTTAATCCGTATGATTTCAGGAAAATTAGGTGGATTATAAAATCAAGTAGGTTTAGTTGGTGCTAACCCGACCTTCTCATCGATTTGGCAAATCGACGAAAAGGTTGCTTTTGGCGCAATAAGGTGCGCCCAAAGTTTTGCGCCCTGTTTTAACAAGGGCGCAAAAGATAAGCCCTGCGTCGCAAAGATGCAAACCATCTTTACACCGCAGCTCTTACGAGCGGAATTTCTCATCAGCGATAAGAAATCCGGGCTAACGTGCCTGCCGAAAAAAATCCGTTTAAGGTGATGGATTCAATTTTATGAAAGGTCGCTTAATTCTCATTGACGGACAATCTTTCTGCTATCGGGCTTTTTATGCGATTCGGAACCTCACAAACTCAAAGGGGGAACCGACTAATGCCATTTATGGTTTTATTACCATGCTTCAGAAAATAATCCGCCAGGAGAGCCCGGATTATATTGCGGTCTGTTTTGACAGGAAAGAACCGACATTCCGGAAGGAACGGTTTCAAGCCTATAAAGAACACCGGAAGCCGATGCCGGACGAATTAATTTCGCAAATGCCGCATATCAAGGAATTTATTCAAGCATATCAAATTCCCGTTTTTGAATTGGCCGGTTATGAGGCAGACGATTTGATCGGAACGATTGCCCAAAAAGCGGAAGAAGCAGGGTTAGAAGTGGTCATTGTGACTGGGGATAAGGACATGATGCAGTTAGTGAACGATAAAATTAAAATATTTCATACCTATAAAGAAGAACTCGTGGGCGCTCCTGGGGTTGCCGAACGGTTTGGCGGACTTGCGCCCTCTCAAGTGATTGATGTTCTCGGGCTTGCGGGTGATGCATCTGATAATATTCCGGGCGTTCCCGGTATCGGCGAAAAAACAGCGATAAAATTAATTCATGAATTTGGATCTCTTGAGAAAATTTATCAAAATCTCGAACACATTAAATCGGAATCATGCCGGAAAAAACTTGAAGAAAATAAAGATCAAGCGCAACTTTCGAAAGAGTTAGCGGTGATTCATTGCGAAGTTCCGATCGAAATTAACTTTGAAGAGATGAAATCGGGTCCGCCCGACGAAAAAAAGCTTGTTGAGCTTGTCAAACGATTTGAATTCCGAAGCCTTCTCAAAGAATTAACCCCGACACAAGCCGGAGAAAATGAAAAGCGAAATTATCAAACAATCAATACGAAGGAAGAACTTGAAACGCTTGTGAGAAAACTGGGAAGGGCGAAATATTTTTCGGTTGATACGGAAACCACTTCAGAGAATTCATTTGAAGCGCATTTGGTCGGGATGAGTTTTTCGATGAAAGAAAAGGAAGCATATTATATTCCGGTTTCGTCACGGTTTCATCAGGGGCCGGGGATCCCGTGGGAAGAAGTCCGCAAGCTTGTGCAACCGGTTTTGGAAGATGAAAAAGTAAAAAAATGCGGGCAGAATATAAAATATGAAATCATTGTTTTGAAACGGCACGGAATTGAACTTAAGGGCATCTGTTTTGATACGATGCTTGCCTCCTACTTGATCAATCCCGCGAAATTCAATCACAATTTGGATGATATTTCTTTTGAGTATTTAGGGGTTAAGAAAATTAGTTTCAAGGATCTTGTAGGGACGGGACGGAAACAAATTACAATGGATCAAGTGCCGCTCGAAAAAATTTCGGATTATGCGGCGGAAGATGCGGATTGCACGTATCGTTTGCTGGAGCCGCTCGAGACATTGCTTGGGGAACGGGAAGCGATGAAGTTATTTAAGGATGTCGAGCTTCCTTTAATTGATGTACTTGCCGAGATGGAAATGAACGGGGTTGCGATTGACGCAAAATTTCTTGAGGGAATTTCGAAATCGCTTGAAAAAGACCTCAGCGCTTTGACCGTAGATATTTATCACGAAGCCGGAGAAGAATTTAATATTAATTCAACGAAACAGTTGGCGGATATTTTATTTAACAAGCTGAAACTACCGGTTATTAAACGGACGAAAACAGGATATTCAACCGATGTGAGCGTTCTCGAGCGTTTGGCGCAAACGTATGGGCTTCCGAAGCTTTTGCTGGAATACCGTGAAAAAACGAAATTAAAATCGACGTATGTAGATGCGCTGCCTGCGTTGACGAATCCGGAAACAGGAATGATTCATACGTCATTCAACCAAACGGTGACGTCAACCGGAAGGCTTTCAAGCTCGGAGCCAAATTTACAAAATATTCCGATTAAAACAGATCTTGGGCGGCAAATCAGGCGTGCCTTCATTCCGCGGGCAAAAGGGCGGAAAATTTTATCTGCCGATTATTCGCAGGTTGAATTGCGGATTTTGGCGCATTTTTCGAAAGATCCGAATTTGATGAAAGCATTTCAAAATGATTTGGATGTCCATCAATTTACTGCGACACTGCTTTACGGGGTAAAGCCGGAAAATGTGTCACGCGAAATGCGAAATGTGGCCAAAACGATTAATTTCAGCATTGTCTACGGAGTGAGCGCTTTTGGCCTTGCCCAGAGTCTTGAAATATCGATGACTGAGGCGCAATCATTTATTGATTCCTATTTTATGCGGTATGTGAAGGTGAAAGAATTTATGGAAGCCGAAAAAACGAAGGCGCACAAGCAGGAATTTTTAGAGACTATTCTCGGCCGGCGGTCCTATTTTCCCGACATCAATTCAAGCAATCCCAATGTCCGGCAATTTGCGGAGCGTGCTGCGATCAATGCGCCGATCCAGGGTTCCGCAGCCGATATTATTAAACTCGCCATGATCCGGATTCAAAAAGAACTTGCGGTGAAGCGCTTGAAATCGCTCATGATTCTTCAGGTTCATGATGAACTTGTATTTGATGTTTTGGATTCCGAATCGGATGAAATGACGCGTATGGTTCGCGAACATATGGAAAACGCATACCAGCTTGACGTTCCGCTTAAAGTGGATATTCGTTTGGCGGAAAGCTGGTACGACGAATAAGAAGAGTTGAAGTGAAAAAAAACAGTCGAGTTCGAACGAAAAAATTAGTGATAGGGTTGACGGGGACATTCGGAAGCGGAAAAAGCACGGTCGGCCGCATGCTCGGGAAAGCAAGCGTTTCCAAAGTGATCGATTGCGATGAATGGGTCCGGGAAATTTTTAGCACAGAGAACCCAATTCAAAAGAAAATCAAGCGGCTGTTTGACATCCAAGGGGCAACTGACCGGAAAAAAATTGCTTCCATTGTTTTTTCAGATCAAAACATGCGCCGGAGACTTGAGGCGCTGATTCATCCGTATGTGTTTCGGCGGATGAAAGAGGAAATCAAAGCGGGAGAAAAGGGAACTATCGTTTTTGAAATTCCTCTTTTATTTGAAACGGGCGCGGAACGTTTTTGTGATGCGACAATTGCGGTTTATGCGAATTTAAAAAGCATCATGAGGAGGCTTCGCAAAAAAGGTTTTAGCGTCCAGGAAATCAAGGCAAGACAGCAAGCACAGTTTTCGCAGCAGGAGAAAAAAAGGAAAGCGGACTTCATTATAAATAATTCTTGGGAAAAGGAAAAACTTGAGAAGCGTGTCAAAAGGGTTTGGACGAAATTGATTTCACGTGACGCGTTTAAATCTAAAAGAGGAGTGTAAATTTATGGCAAAAGAACAACACACAAAACCAGCAAGAAAACATCAACAGGCGGAAGAACCGGTTTCGAACAATCAGGAGCCGGTCGTCAGTACCGCAACAACCGAAACGAAAAGTCCCGGGGAACTTTTGGATGTTGCGGCGCTTAAGAAAATGAAGAATACCGAACTTTACGAAATTTCCAAAAAGTTCAACATTCCCGGGACGAGCGGAATGAACAAGCAAGATCTGATTTTCAAGATTTTGCAGGGACAGGCAGAGCACTCCGGGCTCATGTTTGGAGAAGGCGTTCTTGAAATTTTACAGGACGGATTCGGATTTTTGCGTTCTCCAAATTATAATTATCTTCCGTCACCGGACGATATTTACGTATCGCCCTCGCAAATTCGAAAATTTAATTTAAGGACCGGTGATACGGTGAGCGGGCAAATCCGTCCGCCGAAGGAAGGGGAGCGCTATTTTGCGTTGCTGAAAGTGGAAGCGGTCAATTTTGAATCGCCGGAATCGGTCCGAAGCAAAATTCCGTTTGATAATTTAACACCGCTTTATCCGGACGAACGGTTGTTGCTTGAATCCAATCCGGACGAACTATCGACGCGCGTCATGGATCTTCTGACTCCGATCGGAAAAGGCCAGCGCGGATTGATTGTGGCGCCACCCTATAGCGGTAAAACAATTCTTTTGCAGAAAATCGCAAATAGTATTGTTAAAAATCATCCGGAAGTTTACATGATTGTTCTTCTGATTGACGAACGCCCGGAAGAAGTGACCGATATGCAACGATCCGTTAAAGGCGAAGTTATTTCTTCCACGTTTGATGAGCCGGCGGAACGGCATGTTCAAGTAGCGGAAATGGTTATTGAAAAAGCCAAACGCCTTGTCGAATGCAAGCGGGACGTCGTGATATTGCTCGATAGTATTACGCGTCTTGCGCGGGCGCATAACACGGTTGTGCCGCATTCGGGAAAAATTCTTTCAGGCGGTGTTGATTCAAATGCGCTTCACAAACCGAAACGGTTTTTCGGCGCAGCGCGAAACGTTGAGGAAGGCGGGAGCTTAACGATTATTGCGACGGCGCTTGTCGATACCGGTTCGCGAATGGACGAAGTGATTTTCGAAGAGTTCAAAGGAACGGGCAATATGGAACTGCAGCTCGATCGAAATCTCTTCCAAAAGCGGATTTATCCGGCGATCGATGTGAAAAAGTCGAATACGCGCAAAGAAGAATTATTAATGCATCCGGACGAACTCCAGCGGGCGTGGATTTTGAGGAAAGTATTAAATGAGCTCAACTCGTCGGAAGCGATGGAGCTTTTGCTGGAGCGTTTGAAGAAGACGAAATCGAACGCAGAATTTTTAATGAGTTTAAATAAAGGAGATAAGTAAAATGAACACGCAATCTTGCGGTTCGCAAGTTGCAGTGTGAATTTTATCCCCGCAATGTTTTAAGCGGGGATCTCTAATGCATGGATTCCCGCTTCCCCGGAAATACAGGGCCAGCCCTCGCTTTACCGAGGGAAAGCATGCTCGCCTCTGCGAAGCTAAAGCTTCGCTACGGCGGAGCAGGGCGGGAATGACAAACAGTAAGAAATAAAGAGAGGAAATAAGTTTATGAAGAAGGATATTCATCCTAAGTACGGTCCAGCGATCGTGCGGTGCGTTTGCGGAAACGTAATTGAAACAAGAAGCGTAAAACCTGAAATCAGTGTGGATATTTGTTCGGCATGTCACCCGCTTTTTACCGGGAAACAAAAATTGGTGGATACTGCCGGACGTATTGATAAATTTAAAAAGAAATTCGGCGGCCGCGTTTCCCACAAATCAACAGATCAAGCGTAAGCCTAAGTGATCGAAATTTCGATGATATTGCAGGAACCTTTTCGGCAAGTCAAAGCACGGGTCCAGGAACTCGAGACCCAGCTCGCTAATCCGGGAGATCTTCTGAAAGATCAAAAGGCTTATCAGGGGCGGACGAGAGAATTGGCCCGCTTGAGGCCGATTGTGAATGATATTGATACCTACGAACGGCTCGGACATGAACTTGAAGGTGTTCGCGCGCTTCTTGCGGGTAAAGTCGAAGATGAAGAGCATCGGACGCTTTACAAGCAAGAGGAATCTGATCTTGATCAGAAAATGAAGGAACTGGAATTTGTGGTCGAAGAAAAAATCTTAGCAGGTTCCGATAAAGATGCAGATCGCGACAGTATTATTGAGATTCGAGCCGGAACCGGAGGGGAAGAAGCGTCTCTTTTTGCACGGGATCTTTTCCGGATGTACAGCCGTTTTTGTGCGGAGCATGATCTGAAAGTGGAAGTGATGGATTCGAGCATTGCCGGAAAAGGCGGATTTAAAGAAATTATTTTTGGTGTGAGCGGTCCGGGGGCTTATGCGAAATTCAAATTTGAAAGCGGAACGCATCGTGTTCAGCGTGTTCCCGAAACGGAAGCCAGCGGCCGGATTCATACGTCGGCGGCGACCGTTGCCGTTATGGCGGAGCCTGACGAGGTTGAAATTGAAGTGAAACCCGATGATCTTCGTATTGATGTTTGCAGGGCCGGCGGGCCCGGGGGGCAGGGCGTCAACACGACGGATTCTGCGGTTCAGATTCTTCACATTCCGACAGGCGTGATGGTTCGCTGTCAGGATGAGCGGTCACAGCATAAAAATAAGGCGAAAGCCATGCGTGTGTTGCGCGCCCGGCTTTACGAATTTGAGCAGGAAAGAACAATGAAGGCATACTCGGAAACAAGAAAAAAACAAGTCGGAAGCGGAGACCGGAGCGAAAAAATCAGGACCTATAATTTCCCGGACCGCCGCGTGACGGATCACCGGATTGGCTTAACGATTCATGCGCTTGATCAGTTAATGGATGGGAAGATGGAAGAATTGATTGAGGCGTTGCAGAAAGCAGAGCGTCAAAAAAAACTGGAAAACTTGGGCGATGAAACAAAAAACAATTCTTGATTATGTGAGATGCGGGACGGACTATTTAGAGTCTCATTCGGTTCCCGAGGCACGGCAGTCGGCGGAGGCCTTATTAAGTTATGTGCTTGAGAAGCCGCGGTGGGAAATTTATTTGAACGGAGCATGTGAAATCAATTCGGACGCAAGCGAACAATTTGAGGCGCTTTTAAAAAAACGGGCGGGGCGGTATCCGCTGCAATATTTATTGAAAACAGTTCCTTTCCGTGAGGTCATGATTGAGGTCGGCGAAGGGTGCTTGATTCCTCGCCCGGAAACCGAAATTTTAGTCGGGAAAGCCTGTGAAAAATTGAAAAAAATGCCGGGCAAAACGGCAGTGCTTGATGTTGGAACGGGATCCGGGAATATTGCGATTAGTTTGGCAAAAGAATGTTCAAATGTTTCCGTGATTGCGACCGATATTTCAATGGAAGCGCTCCGGTATGCAAAGGAGAATGCATTGATTAACGGGGTTCGTGATCGCATTCAATTCATACAAACGGATCTTTGGCAGGGGATCGAAGGCATTCGGTTTGACATGATTGTGGCGAATCCTCCGTATTTAGGCCGGGCGGAATTGAATGAACTTCAGCCGGAGCTTGTATTTGAACCGGTAATCGCTTTGGATGGCGGTTACGACGGGATTGATTATTTTCAAAGAATCGTGTATGGTGCTACAGGTTTTTTAAAGGTTGGCGGGTGTGTTTTGTTTGAAGTTGGAGCCGGCCAGGCAGATCGAGTCGCCATCGAATTAAAACAGAATGGTTTCCAGGGTGTTGAAATTGATGTGGATGATACCGGGATTAAGAGAATTGTTTCGGGGGTTTTAAGTTAAGATGGATAAGATTGTTATTCACGGCGGGAAAAAGTTAGTTGGCGAGGTGATGAATTCAGGATCGAAAAACGCTTCTCTTCCAATTATGGCTGCGGCGCTTTTGTCCGCTGAGCCGTCAAGAATTGAAAACGTTCCTGATTTGCGCGATGTCCATACAATGGTCAAGCTCCTTCGCGTCTTGGGTGCACAAGTGGATTACACGAACGGGGTTGTTGAAGTGTATCCGGGGAATGCGATTAAGTCGAATGCGCCGTATGACATTGTCAGTACGATGCGCGCATCTGTTTGTGTCTTGGGGCCGCTTTTGACCCGTTTAAAAGAAGCTGACGTTTCTATCCCCGGCGGTTGTGTGATTGGCGCGCGGCCGATAGACTTGCACATTAAAGGGCTCGAAATGTTGGGCGCGGATATTTTGATCGATCATGGATTTGTAAAAGCAAAAGCGCCTAAAGGGTTAAGAGGTGCGGATGTGTATTTAGGCGGCAATTTTGGTTCGTCGGTTCTTGCCACGGCCAATGTACTGATGGCCGCAACGCTTGCGAAAGGAACAACTTATATTGAAGGCGCGGCGTGTGAACCTGAGCTTGTGGATCTTGCCGAATTTTTAATTAAAATGGGCGCTAAAATTAAAGGGCATGGTTCGCATTTGATCGAAATTCAAGGAGTTAAGAAACTCCATGGCGCAAATCACCGCGTCATTCCGGACCGGATAGAAGCAGGAACTTTTATGGTGGCCGGTGCGATGATGAACGGAAATGATATTTTAGTCCGGAATTGCATTATCGATCACAATCACGCGTTGATTGATAAACTGAAACAATCCGGGGCTTTGGTGCTGAAATCAAAATCATCGATTCGCCTCAAGCGTCGCGGCCGGCTTCGTCCCGTGGATGTGACGACACTTCCTTATCCCGGCTTTCCGACGGACTTACAGGCGCAAATGATGGCTTTAATGACGCTGACGCCCGGCATCAGCGTGATTACGGAGAAAATTTATCCGGACCGGTTTATTCATATTAGCGAACTCACGCGTATGGGGGCGAAAATTTTCCTTGAAGGATCCACGGCGATTGTCAGCGGTGTCGGACATTTGAGCGGCGCGCCTGTGATGGCTTCAGACCTGCGAGCGAGCGCGGCACTTTTACTGGCCGGTCTTGCGGCGGAAGGTGAAACCGAAGTGAACCGTATTTATCACCTCGATCGCGGATATGAAAAGATTGAAGAAAAACTTTCGGCTTTAGGCGCGGAAATTTTCAGAAAAAAAGAAGAATCGCAGAAAGAATTAGCAGCGGTAGCGCTTTAGGGAACCATTAATTTTTAAAAAAGAGAACAAAATCATAGTTAGTCAGAATAGGAGGGAATTAAATTGGCAGTAAAAATTCGTTTAAAAAGAGTTGGAACGACTAAAAAAGCTTTGTGGCGTGTGGTGGTTGCGGATAGTAGGATGCCTCGCGACGGGCGCTTCATTGAAGAAGTCGGGACCTATGATCCGATGAAGGATCCGGCGGTTGTTTCTTTGAATGCCGATCGGGTTCGGTATTGGGTTTCCAAAGGCGCAAAGCCATCGGAAACGGTTCAGAACCTGATGAAGACAAAGGGCCTTTGAGCTTGTGAATGAAACGACCGCATCTTGTTATTGATGTGATAACGCTATTCCCCAAGCTGCTTGAGGCGCCGCTGAATGAATCGATGGCACGGCAAGCGAAACTGCGAGGGGCGGTGCAAATTCGGATATGGAATCTTAGGGATTATGCGCTTGATAAACGGCGGACGTGTGATGACAAGCCGTTTGGCGGTGGGGCAGGCATGGTGATGATGATCCAGCCGATTGACGATTGTCTTAAAGATATCGGAAAAAAGGGTTGGCGTGTCATGGTCTCTCCCAGAGGACAGAAATTTTCTTATGAGATTGCAAAACGTCTTGCGGAAAAGAAACATTTAATTTTCATGTGCGGGCATTACGAAGGAATCGACGAACGGGTTCATGAACATTTGATAGATGAGGAAATCTCCATCGGAGATTTTGTGACTACCGGCGGCGAATTCCCGGCGCTTTGTATGATTGACTCGATTATGCGTCTTGTCCCCGGAGTTTTGGGAAATGAAGCATCTCTTGATGCGGAATCATTCACGCACGGGATGCTTGATTATCCGCATTATACGAGACCAAGAGAATTTAAAGGCCGACAAGTGCCGGCGGTGCTGCTTTCGGGGCATCACGACGCCATTCAGAAATGGCGGGAAACAAAATCTCATGAGCTGACAAAAAAGTTGCGACCAGATTTACTAAAGAAAAAAATTGGGGGTAATCAATATGAATAAAATGGAAATGATTGAAAAAGATTATTTGAAAAAAACCATTCCTGAATTTAAAGTAGGCGATCAGGTGAAAGTCCATCTCAAAGTTCATGAAGGCGAAAAAACGCGAACGCAGATTTTCGCCGGAACGGTGATTGCAAAACGCGGAACCGGAATCGGTGCAAGTTTTACGGTCTTGAAAGATGCGCGCGGGGAATTGGTAAAGAAGGCGTTTCCCGTTCATTCTCCGGTTGTTGAGAAAGTTGAAGTGACGTTTCCCGGAAAAGTGAGACGTGCCAAGCTTTATCATTTAGCAAAAAAGAAAAATAAAATTTAAGCAACAAGTCAATTAAAAGACATTGTGACCGACGCACATATTCCGCTTGAGTCTGAATATTGGCAAAAAGGGTTCCGATGGATTGCGGGGGTGGATGAGGCCGGCCGCGGTCCTTTGGCGGGGCCGGTAGTAGCGGCAGCGTGCTTAATTCCATACGGTGTTGAGCTGAAGGGAATCCGTGATTCAAAAACCCTTTCCAAATCCCGCCGAGAAAAACTCTATTGGGATATTGTAACGCAAACCCTTGTGGGGGTCGGCGTTGTTGACGAAAAAGAAATCGATCGCATCAATATTTTTCAAGCCTCATTGCTTGCAATGCGAAAGGCGGTCCTTGCCCTTCCCAAAACTCCGGATATGATTTTTGTCGACGGTAAGTTTCCATTCGATATTCCTATCCCGCAAATTCCGGTTATCAAAGGCGATCAAAAATTAGTTTCTGTCGGCGCCGCTTCCATTATTGCAAAAGTAACCCGTGATGCGATGATGGAAAAACTCGACTTGGAATATCCCCAGTACGGATTTAAACAGCACAAAGGTTATCCGACGCCTGAACATATAACCGCGCTTTCGGTATACGGACCAAGTCCGATTCACCGGATGAGCTTTCGTCCGGTTGAGGAAGCGGCAAACAATCTGGCTGCGGCGCTAATGGAAGTTTGACACGTTTATGGATAAACGCCAAAAAATAAAGCATGATCTAAAAGAAACAGGAAATTTAGGCGAAGATATTGCGACAGAATATTTGAAAAGGCGCGGGTATAAGATTATTCAAAGAAATTGTCGCTCGCCTTTCGGGGAAATTGATTTGGTTGCACAAGACGGAAATACATTAGTTTTTGTCGAAGTTAAAACCCGCCATGGATGTGAGTTTGGATTTCCGGAAGAAGCCGTTCATCAAAAAAAGCGGGAACAGCTGATTCGTTTGGCGACCTGGTATTTAATGAAACACACGAAAAAAGAAATGCCTGTCCGATTCGATATTTTGGCAGTCGAGCTTAAAACAGGGGAACCGGAAATCCGGCTGATTCAGAATGCCATCGAAGTTGAATAAAATTTAATAAAAAATATTTTTATGCCGATAAATAAACTTAAGAAAGAGCCTTCTGTTATGGATGAAAAACAGATAGGCGTCCGGTTGATTGATTGGAAAATACCGGTTTTCACTGTTTTGATTTTAATGACAGGAAGTTGTTTGTTTGCTTTTTCTCGAGCCCAGAAAGCAATCGAAGAAGTCAAAAAAGCTGTTCCACGTTTTGCGGAAGTTGTTCCGGGCATTTATCGATGCGGGCTTTTGCAGGAGGATGTTGCGCCGTATTTAAAAGAAATGGGTGTCAAAACAGTTCTCAGCTTCCACGATGACCGAACCATCGCAAAAGACGAAGAAAGTTTCCTCAAAGATTCCGGCATCAATATGGTTTGGCTTCCCTTGCAAGGTTTTGACCGGCCGAGTGATGATTTGACAGAAAAAGCGCTGAAATTGATGTCTACTTCCGAATTACAGCCGGTTTTGGTTCATTGCAAGCGCGGTGCGGAACGGACAGGGCTAATCGTTGGACTATATCGGATCAAATATCAAAAATGGACCGCCGAGCAGGCGCGTCAGGAGATGAAAACTTTCGGGTTTCGTGAATTTTGGTATGGACATTTGAAGCAGTATTTGTATGATTATGCAAAGAAGCAAGCAAGTCAAAATGTTCAGCCAATCGGTTTTTGGGAAGAATTGAAAATTAATACGTTGTATTATTTGTATAAAGTTAAAAAGCTCAATCCTTTTGATTAATAGAAGTTTTAATAAAGGAGCTTATCTTGGGGCGTTTGCGCAGGTTTTTGCGGATATGCGTTACAATGGGTGTTATTGCGCTTATCGTTTTTCCCGCCATTTCTTTTGCCGAAGTTTCCTACGATAAATATACTCCGACTTGGAAATATCCAAAGGCCTTTCAACCGGGTGAGGCCAACAGACAAAACCGTCAGCAATTTATGCTGAGGATTTTGGAACAGCCGATTCGCCCTTTTGGTTACGGGATTGGGGAAACTGCTGAGTGGGTTGAGCGACATCATATTGATAAAAAAACAATTTGGTTCTTCGATGAATTATCTGAGCGCGGAATTCATCCGAAAATGAGAATTTCCCAGAGCAAAGGGACTGGTCCGGCTCTCGAACTTGAATTGGATAAACTCTTCAAATTCACCAACGAATATTTTTCATTAAAAACATTTGAGGGCGCCGGAGTTATTCCGAATGATTCCGGTCTCAGCTATGATTTTGGCGGAAGTTATCGATTAAATCTCCCGCCGGAAATTCCGACTTATCAGGAAACCGTTATTTATTATGATAGAAAAACCAGCCAGAACTTTTTCGGAATCGGACAAAATACAAGTTTAGGCGATTGGTCAACCTATGCGCCTGAAGAGCTGAAATTAAACACATTGATGGGGGTGAAGCCGACGGAACAAATTGAAGGAAAAATGGGTTTTGTATTTCAACACATGAATATTGGAAATGGCCGGCGCGAACGGGTCGGTAAAATAAAAGAGCATTTTATGAATGCCGATATTCCGGGGATTAGCGGCGGAGATCTGATAGGCCTTGAAACGTCAGTTGCGCATGACACGAGGGATCATCAAGATGACCCGAAAAAAGGCGGAATCCAGAAATTGCAATTCGGCTACTTTCATGATGTGGACAGCAACGACTTTCAATACCTGCAGTTTCAAGGATCTCTCGCTCACTTTTTCTCGCTTGGTTCTGACCGTCGCGTGCTTGCCTTGAGGTTTCATTTAGAAAAAGATCAAGATGTCGGGAACGGAAATATTCCTTTTTATAACTTACCCCGTCTCGGCGGTGTTACTTCCGGCCAAGAAAGTGAGCTTCTAAGATCTTACCGGCATAACCGGTTTATCGAAAAAGGCTTAATGCTTGCCGACCTCGAGTATCGTTATAGTATTTGGGAATATGGAGATTGCGGAGCGGATGCCTTTCTATTGACGGATGTCGGAGAAGTATTTAAAGAATTTAGCGGTTTTGGTTTTGAGGAGCTCAAAGGATCTTATGGCGGCGGAATGAATATAAAATTCAGACGGAAAACGGTCCTTACAATTGTTTGGGCAGCAGGGAATGAAGGATCGAGATTGTCGATGCAGACAAAGGCGTCATTTTAGTTAAATGGATGGAATAAAATGAAACGATTAATAAATTTGGAAAAGAAAGAACGAGTTCGTTTATGGCAGCGTGCGGTGACAATGTCTTTAATTTTCACCTTTTCTGCTTGGGGTTTGGTTCCTGTCAACGCGGTTACCGTTCAGGAACTTGATCAAACGATTAAGGGGCAGGAGATTTCTTTTTATCGGGAGTTTTTTGAGAAGGTTCTTTATAAGCCGGTTTCACAATTCTTGCGATTAGATTGGATCATCGATAAGGCGACGATGCGGAAGCATTCTGCCCTTGATGTAAACATTTATGATGAAGTTCCGGATTCCGGATTTTTTACAAACCGTCACGGGAAGAAACGTTTATCTAAAGAAGAGCTTCAGAGGGGAGCGAATCAAGGATCGGGGCCAAAACCGGAAGGTCCGTGGGCAGTTCTCAAAGGAAAAGCGAGCGGGGTAACCCCCGGACTTGTTATTCAGGATTTGGCCGGGGATCGTTATCTTCTTAAATTTGATCCGCAAGAAAATCCGGAAATGACGACCTCCTCCGAAATTATTTCTCAGAAATTCCTTCATGCGATTGGTTATCATGTGGCCGAGTATTATCTGGTTCAATTTTTGCCAGATATTTTGAAAGTTAATCCGCAAACAACTTATTACAATAAGGACGGATTTAAAAAGCCACTCACAAAAGAAGCGTTAACAGATTTACTTTCGGATGTTCCCAAATATAAAGGTGGTAAGGTTCGTGCTTCTGCGAGCAAAATGCTTCCGAAGCCGAATAAAGGGAATTCCGATTTGGAAGGGAGAAACAAGAAAGATCCGGACGATTTAATTCCGCACGAAAACCGCCGGTCGCTCCGGGCGTTGCGCGTTTTCGGTTCGTGGCTTAATCATTATGATTTGAGGGAAGGAAACACGTTGGATGTTATTGCCGAAGAGAACGGAAAAGCCTATATAAAGCACTATCTTATTGATTTTGGGTCGACGCTTGGGAGTTCGGCGTACCGGTCGAAAGTCCCTGCGGCAACGCATGAGAATGTGGTAGACTGGTTTGAAACGGGAAAAGCAATGGGTGAGTTTAAGATTGTTCAGAAACCCTGGGAAAAAAGATGGGATAAAAACGATCGCTTGATTGCCGACAATTCAATCGGGTATTTTGATAATTTATATTTCAATCCGGGGCGTTGGAAAACGCAACTCCCGCATGAGGTTTTTGAACGGCTGACTGTCAGTGACGCGTTTTGGGCGGTGAAAATTATGATCGCATTTTCAAACGAGGATATTCAAGCGATGGTGGATACTGCGGAATATTCAAAGCCGGAAACAGCGAAACTCTTGACGGACATTTTGATTGCGCGACGGGACTTGATTGCGAAAGATTGGTTTGACCGGATGACGCCGCTCGATGACATCCAATTAAGTATCGGTCAAAAAGTGACGGGGGAAGTTCAGTTTACGGATCTTGCTGTAAAAGCAGGATTTGTTAAGGCGGAAGAAACAAGTTATCGGTATCGATTAACCAGCGGATCTTGTCATGCGAAAAAAGGTATTATGTATCAAGAGTTTAAGTCTCCGTCTTTTTCTTTTCAAATGCCTGATCCCGGCAAGAAAAACTGCTCCGTATTGGAAATTCAAGTCAAACGCGTAGGGCAGTCTAAATGGAGCTGCCCGCCGGCAAAAATTTTGTTGAGCTCACCATCGGGCGAAGCCAAAAATATAATTTCTGACATTGACCACGGGCTTTAATCTGACTGAAATAGTTTCAATTCAGATCACATGGTTTTCTAATCGTAAACTTCATGATAGATTGGATCACTCGAGTTATTCAGCCGATAGTTCCGATTAAACGTGAAGAATGGACAAAATCCATTCTCATGTTTTTTTATTTCTTTTTTACGATCACGACTCTCTATATTTTAAAACCCATCCGGAATTCTATTTTTCTTGAAGAACACGGCGCGAGCAGCCTTCGCTACGCGTACATGGGAGAGGTGGTATTCCTATCGGTGATCGCTTTTTTCTATGCCAAAATTGCGAATTGTTTTAAACGGAAAAATATTCTGGTTTCCATCACCATTTCTTTTTTTCTGGTAAACAGCCTGATATTCTGGGTTATTTTTAAACTCGGCTGGGCAAAATGGGTCGCATTTTTCTTTTATATTTGGGTTGCGTCGTATTCGATTACGGTTGTGACGCAATTTTGGACGGTTGCGAACGATCTTTTTAACGTAGATGAGGCAAAACGCCTGTTCGGTTTTATTTCAAGCGGCGGCGGATTGGGCGGAATGTTTGGAGGTTGGATAACGGACAAAACAGCGCTTGTGCTCGGATCGGAAAATTTATTATTTATTGTTGCCGGATGCCTGCTGATTTCAATTGTTTTTGTAAACAGTATTTGGAAAAAGGAAGAACCCGCTTTTAATCATCAGTTGGATCAGGAGCGCTTGACAGCTCAGCGCCAGCCAGACCAGGGTTCCCACGTAAAAGATTACACAAAAAAAGCGTGGAAAGTCATTTTTGATACAAGATATATTTTGTTGATTACCGCGCTTGTCGTGATTACGAAAGTCGCTTCCACGCTCATCGATAATCAATTTAATGCCGTTGTGGAACTAAATATTGCCGGCAAAGATCTGAAAACAAAATTTTTCGGCAATTTTTTTTATTATTTGAATTTTATTACATTTATTTTACAGCTTCTGATTGCCAGCCGTGTTCTTCGCTACTTCGGAATCGGAATTCCGCTTGTCATGCTTCCGGTGGGATTGCTTTTCGGTGCGGGATTGACGTCTTTTATTCCAATTCTTTTTTTTGCCCAATTTACGAAAATCTTCGACGGCAGTATGAATTATTCTATCAGCCATTTAAGCAAAGAGATCCTGTATCTTCCGATCCCGTTGAATGTGAGATATCGAGTCAAGCCGATTATTGATATGCTGGCGTATCGGGCATCAAAAATGATCGCCGGATTGCTTATTATTATTGTTTCTTTTATATTTCCTATAACAGATGAGAAATTGGGCTATGTGGTTTTGTTTTTAGTTCCCGTTTGGCTTGCCATTATTTGGGCGACGCGCCGTGAATATTTATTAACGATTAAGAAGTTGATTTCGAAAGTGCGCAAACAGAAAAAAGTTTCATCTGCCGTTCAAAATCGGGCGATCGAGGCATTGACCACACTGGAAGGCGAGAGATCGTATAAAAATTTGAGAAAACTTCTTGTGCATCGTTCGTCTGCGGCTGAAAAAATTTCAAGTACGGCATGTTTAGCGCTTTATAGCGGAGCGAGTAATATTGACCGCGTGCGTCAGCTTGCCCATGAAATGATTCGTTATGAGGCGCTTGAGCTTAAAGAAATTAATATGGAGGAATTAGATCAAATGCTATGCCGGACGGATTTTGAAAAACCGACGGTTTTGGATGATTGTCTCGCGAAACTTCTTGAGCAAGACGAGCGGTACCAAGGCGATTTAAAGGTTTTATTTCAAGAGCATGAGTCAAGACTCCTGTTACAAATTATTAATTTCCTGAGAAACCCGAAAGAAGAAATTGCGAATAAACATAAGGCCGTTCTGATTTTAACGCTTTTAAGAACGCAAGGTGCAGTAGATGTGTTATTGGAGAATCTGAAATTTTCGGAAGATCATTCTTATCGATTTATTTTAATTCAAGGGCTTAATCGGATTTGGGCAAAAGAAAAAGGAGTTCTGATCAGTCCCACGATTGTGAAAAAAGAAATGATAAAAGAAATTCATGAATATAAAGCCATTGATTCTGTGTATTGGGAATATAAAGACAGAAAAAATGTGATACGGACAGAAGAAGATTATTTGATGGCGACACTTCATGTGATTCGCGAGGAAGCCGTGGAGCGAATTTCCAGATTGCTTGCACTCCTTTATGAAAGCGATCTTATCCGTTTGATCTATGATCGCTTTTCTGACGGGGATGCCGAGAAACATATACGGGCGAATGCGCTTGAACTTTTGAGACATGTCGCAGAACCAGGAATCCTCCGGATGCTTAAACCCGTGATTGATCCAAAACATAAGAAAATTTCAGATAAAACGCTTGAAGAGATACTTAAACGATTTGTGGGGGGGCGTGATAACTGGCTTGTTATTTGCGGGCTTTTCCTGATCCTTGAGCTGCATTTAAAGCATTTATATCCTTCCATTCAGGAGAAAACCGCGTCAGAATCGCCTCTGATACGCGAAACGGCGGAAATTATTCTTGCCAAGTCTGCCGGTGACGATAAAAATCTCCGGTAATTTGGTAACCGTTGATTTTTACTGCAAACCAATATTATAATAGATACTTATTAATTAATAAGGGAACCTGTTGTGTACGAACTATTTTTGATTCTGAATTTGATTATGTTTTTTACGACCGGCTGCGTGGTTCAGCACGCTGTTCCTGTTCTGCCTGCCATCTCAACGGAAGGAATTCGGTTGTATTTAAGCGAAGAAGCCTCTTTGGCGCGCGCGATTGAGCAATATTACCAAGTTCGGGATCTTTCCTCCGAGGAAGGTAAAATCGATTATTTAATTAGCCGGGCGCAAAGCTCAGCTTATATTTTTGTAAGAAATGGCGTGGAATATAGCGGCCGTTTTTCCGCGGAATTTATACGATGGAAATTGGGCCGGGTTCGTGAGCAAAAAATTAGTTCGGTTGACACAGCAGAAGTTTTTATTGAAAAAGTAGCTTCTAAATCAAAAATGAGTGGCAAACCTTATCTCATCAGGGTAGGGAATCAATATTATTATTTTGAGGAAATTCTTAAAAACGAGTTATATTATTTGAATGAATTTTTAAAACGAACAGAAACATTGGAACAAGAAACTAAAGAGTCAGGCAATCCGGACCCGGTTTTAGCGTCAGCGGCGGAACCAGTTTTTGCGGATTCGAAAATAGAAAACTCTGCTTCGCAGGCATCAGAGGCTATTCTGTCCGAAAATTCTTTAAGCCAAGAAACCAATTCCTGAGGAAAAAAATAAATATCGTTTTTACCGAAATTGAAATTGATTATTTGAGCTATCGGGAAGTTTTTATAATCTGTTCCGATGGCTCATCCCAGCGCACTTTTTTGTGCGCATGGGATGAGCCTTAGGCCCCCCCCGACCCCTCGATTATTTGCGGGCTGTCATCGACTTTTTGTGTTCTTTTTGTCCCGTGGTTAAAGAAGCGTAAATTGCTTTGATGATTTGTTCTTCCGACTGTTCGGGATCGGCAATAGGATAAGAACCGATAATTGTTTTGAGAATAACGGAACCTGTGGGAAAGCAAACAGGTTGATTTTTAAATGCTGTTTGTAATCTTTTTGTGATTTTTATGTGAGGGTCTGGTTTTGTGTGAGGAAGCAGAATCATAAATTCGCGATCACTCAAACGTGCAATATAATCGGTTGTCCGAAGAGAGTTTTGAAGGGTTTTACTTGCATGTTTTAAGATTAACTCTTTTGACGTTTGGTCTGTTGTTGAAATGTCGTCTATTTGTATGATAAACGCACTCAAGGGCGTCTTATATCGTCGGCTCCATGCAAGTTCGCGAGTCAGAATTGTTTCAAAACCACGGCGATTTAAAAGTTCCGTTAAAGAATCAAGCAGTACCAATCGATTCAAATCATCTGATTTGCCTTGTAATTCTTTTACCAATTGATTGCGTTCCACAGCGTAGCGAATCATTCGGACGAGAGAGGATTGTCCCAGCTCACTTTTTAGCAAGTAAGCTTCTATTCCGCTACGGATAAATTCGATTTCCAAATTTTCGTCATCTATACCCGTTAATACCAGAATCGGAATATGAGGGGCTTTGTCTTTTAGCTTTGAAATTGTATTTTTTGCTTCGCTGTCAGGTAAAATTAAATCTGTAAGGATCACGTCAATATTGCCGCGCGAAATTCTTTCAATCGCATTTTCAAGACGGGTGGTATGTTCTAAGGTGTGATTAAAATTAGGAGCTCGTTCAAGGCGTAATTTCATGATGTTGGCGTCTTGGGCATCATCTTCAATGAGCAATATTTTGATAAGCGATTTCATCATCCGGTTCGCCGTAGGTTTTCCCGTTGGAAGGGTTTTTATTTTTTTATAATGTAGAGATTGTAAACCTGTGGACATGGTTAAGTCAAGAATCTCGGGACGTAGGGGACTTATTTTTCAAAAGAGCGTGGGTGGAAGTGTACGCGTATCCTGATAAGTTAACCGAAATCCGGAGCTAAACGGAATAAACTTATCTCGTTTATTTGCCGTTACTTATGGAGAGATTTTTTGGCTTATTGGCCTTTTTTGGGAGCAGAAAGGAATAATGATGTCAGAAGAAAGTCATCTATGCACAGATAGCGAAAAGTTGAAAGAATCAATTTCCAAAGTGATTCAGCCTGATAAAGAATTAAAAACGCTTCCCCCGCTTTTCGGCCAGCCCAAGAGGATTTTGTTAATTGTCCCGCCCGGGACGCCGGAAGAGTCGTACGGACGACTTTCTGCTGCGGCCGGAGAACTTCCAATGCTGGGCCTTGCTTATATTGCGGCGTCTTTACGGGAGCAGGGGAACTTGGTTAAAGTGATTGATTGCGAAATTCATGGTTGGCCGATCAGCAAGATTTCAGAAGATATTCGATCATTCAGTCCTGACATTATCGGCATGACGGCATATATTACCAATATGAAGCGCTGTGCTGCCGTTGCGCGGGTAGCAAAGGAAATTAATCCGAGAATCACAGTTATTTTAGGAGGGCCTCAGGTTTCGACGGCACCCGAAGAAGGATTTCACTCGCCCGATGTTGATATCATCGTGATTTCTGAAGGAGAAATTGTTATCCGAAACGTCATCAATGCGCTTGGTGATGATCATCAATTAAAGCAGGTTAAAGGAATTTGGTTCCGCGATAGAAGCGGTCATGTTATCCAAAATGAACAGGAAGGATTAGTGGCCGATATCGATTTATTTCCGCCACCGGCGCTCGATCTTTATGAAATGGATCTATATTTCCCACCGGTTCATATACGCGGCGAGAAGGTAGCGCATCTGATGACGTCTCGAGGATGCCCCTTCCAATGTACTTTTTGCGAGACCAAGTTGACTTTTGGGAGAAGTATTCGTTATCATTCAATTGAGCGGGTGTTACGGGATTTGGTGGGATTAATTCGACAAGGATATAAAAGTTTTCAATTTTACGATGATATTTTTACGCTCAATCCAAAGCGGACGGAAGAACTGTGCTGTCGCATCATTGAAAAAGGATGGAAAATTGAGTGGATTTGTTTTACACGAACGAATTGTGTGAATGATGATTTACTTTCTGTGATGAAAAGGGCGGGTTGTTATTTGATCGTTTATGGCTGCGAGTCGGGTGATAATGAGTTGCTGAAGCTGATTAAGAAAGGATTGACGATCGAGCAGAATTTAGAAGCGCTCTGGCTCGCAAAAAAACACGGTATTTTAACGCTTGCCAGTTTTATGCTTGGACTTCCGACAGAGACGTATGATCAATCCCTTAAGACCATTCAGTTTGCTCTGAACCCTTGCCTCGATTATGCAGCATTTCCAATTTGTGAACCGTATCCCGGAACGGAATTATGGATAGATGCGGTTAAATATGGAACATTTGATACATCGGGGCGGTATCGAAATAATCTTCTCTCGGAAAATGCCGCGGTATGGATTCCTCATGGCCGAACACGAAAAGAATTGGAGCAACTGTCAATTTACGCAATGAAAAGATTCTATTTCCGGCCGCGGATAATTTGGCAGGGTTTTAAGAATTTTTTTCATCTTCCTATTAAACGGGCAACAAATTATTTCATTGCCGGTTTCAAATATTTCTTTTTTAGCGAGTCAGATTCTTCTGTCCCCGGAACCCGCTTTTAATAGGAGCTGGTGATTTACATTCTCTCAAGTTGTTGCTCTGTAATTACTTACATCAAATCATAGATTTTATAAGTTTTGCTCTGAAATACTGCGGGAAGATCGAGATCTCTTTCATCTACCAGATAGCGCGCATTGGCGAGATGTCCGAATTTTCTCAGAACATCAGGCGTTTTGAACTTTTTCCAATAATTCATCCGGACAGCCATATACCATTGTTTTTGGTTATGGGTTGTGAATTCTTTTTTTAAATTAAGAAGACCGATGACTTGGTCATCAAACGCTTTGAGCCGTGCGTCGGGAAAATAAAAGTAATAACGATCAGGAAAAATTCTGTAGAGGGACCGCTCGCTAAAAGAACGCCACGATCCCACATAAGAGATAAAACGGTCAAGCGGCTTCGTATTGTTTTTCGCCCATATTTGGGCATGATAGAAATCTCGATTTCCCTCACTAGAAAAATCGTAGAAATTATTTATACTGAAATAACACAAAGAAATCATGATCAAAAAAATGACCAAATGAATTGATTTGATCTGAAGCGCCGGGAGCTTTCTCAACAAAACCCATCGATTTAAAAAAGGGAACAAGGCCGCACAAATAGAACCGAAAGAGATCAGAAGTTTATGAGGGGTAAATAAAAATATTTTCAGGTCCACTAAAAAGTCATACCGGAAATAATCGTATAGACTCCAACTCTTTCCGATATTTTCCGCGGTGAAAGGATCCGGTTTGGGGGATTGGTAAAAGATCCAAACGGCGGTCCAAGCAATGCCAATGACGACCATGGTTTTCTTCAAAAATAATTTCAAGCGTGTATTTAGCGGAGAATTTTCAAGAATCAAATAAAAACCCAAAAAAAGAATCGGCGCTTTATCAAGGCCCGTGGGACGGCCAACGATCATGAATAAAATAATAAAGGCTGTGGTTGCGCGAACGAACCATGAAGAATGGAGTAGATGATCTCTGAAAAATAAAACCATAACGGGAAGCATGACGACTGCCAGAAGTGTCGGAGATCGAAGGCCCATTAATTGAACAAGTTTCGGGAATTGAATCCAGTGACCCAGAAGTTGGGAAAAGCATAAACAAACGGTTGCGATGATGGAGCTAATAATTAAACGGCGATAAGAGTTTCCCATTTGGCCCCATGCAGGGTAAGTCAAAAATACTAAAAGCGTAAAAGCAACCGCATTGGGGAAATTAACCCACCATGTATATGATTCCCACGGGGTTGCATGCATATTGAGGCGCAGTACATTTAAAATATCGTCCATTGAAACGCGTGGATAATTGCTGTTAATCAGAAATAACGTCGGAGCTAATGCGCAGACCAACGGAATCAGCAAAAGGAAGAGTTTGTAAATTCGGGGTGTAGCACTTTTGAAACAGGTGAAAATGAAAACGGTTAAAATAGCGTACAGTGTAAAGGATGGATGGATTAACCCCGCAACTGCCAGCAAAAAATAACCGGTAATTTTTTCTTCTGAAATAAAACACAACCCCAACCATAGAAATGGTAGAACCAAAATGCCCGCGTAAGGGACACTGATTTCGGTAAAATTCCCAAAATTCCAACAGGAATAGCCTGATAGAAGCATGAAAATCAAGCCAAACAGGAGTTCTGTCCGGCTCAGCTTTATATTTTTATGTTTTGTTAAAACGAAGAGAATCGATAAGGGTAAAGCAAATAATTGAAAAAAAGTCAGGAAGTGATGAATCCACAGAATGGAAATATGAAGATAATTGGCAAGAAACAGCGAACCGTAATTTAAAATCGATCCCAAAACATTTTTTCCTAACTGATAGCCTAAGATATCGTTATGAAAACGCTCAAAATATCTTGAAATAATGTAATACGTATAGATGTCGTCGTCTGAGTTTGCTAAGGCGATCAGATACTTATAATTGGCAAAATATGGGAAAGCGTGAATTCCGATTAAGCAGCTCAAAATAAAATAAAACAAAATTTGAGGGGTTTGAAAGAAAGGAATTTTTTTTTTTGGAAAATTCATAGGATTTAACGGATCAACTTTATATGCCGTAAAATGTTTTAAAACTATTAACCACGTACTCCATCTGTGGTTTTTCAAGTTCCGGGTAGATAGGGATAGCGATGGTTTCTTTAGCCGCTTTTTCGCTTTCAGGAAAATCTCCTTCGCGGTAGCCTAAGTACCGGAAGCATTCCTGTACGTGAAGCGGGAGCGGATAATAAATTTCACAGCCAATAGTTTTTTCTTTTAAGAACGTGATTAATTCATCCCGTTTCGGAACCCGGATAATAAATTGATTGAAAATATGACGATTTGTTTTAGTTTCTGGTAAAGAAAGCGGTACTTTCTTTACCATGCCTGATTCTATAAACAAGCGCTCATAATATTGGGCGTTTTCTTGGCGTTTGTTTGACCAGCCATCCAGGTATTTGATTTTTACGGTGATAACCGCTGCTTGAATACTGTCCAATCTGAAATTCCCGCCGATAAGCGGATGATAATATTTTGGGCTCGAACCGTGGGCGCGAAGCATTTTAAGTTTCTTTGCCCTGTCTTCATCGTTTGTTACGACAATTCCTCCGTCACCGAAGCAACCCAAATTTTTCGACGGAAAAAAAGAAAAGCAACCGTAATCACCGATGGAGCCGGCGCGTTTTCCTTTATATTCTGCCCCGATGGCTTGACAGGCGTCCTCAATTACCGTTAATTGATGTTTTTTTGCGATTGAGACAATGGGATCCATATCGGCTACCTGGCCGTATAAATGGACGGGCATGATTGCTTTGGTTTTGGCAGTTATTTTCTTTTGGATTTGATCCGGCGCAAGGTTGTAGGTATCCGGGTCGATATCGACGAAAACCGGTGTTGCACCGACACGGGCGATTGATCCGGCCGTTGCAAAAAAGGTATATGGAGAAGTAATCACTTCATGCCCGGTGCCTATATTTTCGCACATCAACGCGATGATCAAGGCGTCTGTCCCGGAGGAAATACCGCAAGCGAAGCGCGTCTTGCAATACTGAGCAACGGCCGTTTCGCAGGATTCAACGTCAGGGCCTAAAATAAACTTTTGAGATTCTATGACTCGATGAACCGCTTGATCCAATTCCTGTTTGATAGAGTCATATTGTGCTTTTAAATCTAAAAGAGGTATATGCATAGTTAATCCTTTGTCTGAAAACTTTAATTCCGAATATTGTATGTAAAACTTGCGGTGTTGGTCAAGTCTGTAAAACCGAAATATTTTGAGACAAATCGTAAATTTTAAATGTCTTATTACCGTAAACCTGCGGAAGTTTTAAATCTCTTTCTTCAACTAAATATTTACAGCCCGTAATTTCGCCAAGGCGTCTAAGCTTTTCGGGAGAGGTAACTCTTGCATAGTAATTCATTTTTGCCGCAAAATACCATTGTTTGAGATTGTATGTTTTGAATTCTTCCCGGAGGCCCAGCAAATAGATGATCAGATCGTCTATTTGTTTAATTCTGCGGTCGGGATAATAAAAATACCGACGCTGAGGAATGACCTGGAAAGCGGCGCGTTCGCTGATGCTGCGCCAGGCCCCGGCAGTTGTGAGAAATCGATCGTAAGGATCGGTATTGTTTTTTGCCCACAATTGGGCATTGTATAAATCGCGCCTGTATTGACTGCTGAATGATTTGAAACGATGAACAGAAATAGTGCAAGTCATGAACAGACAAAGGCAGAGAATGAATGTAATTGATTTAGCGATTGAGAGTTTTTGGATTTTCAGGGATCTAATGTTCGACACAAAAGGGACGAGAGATGTGAATAATGCGCACGCAAAGACGAGAAGTCTTTTAGGCAGATGGATGCCGGGTTTATAGTCGAAAATACCACTATACTTAAAATAGTCCCACACGTTCCAAAACCTATCAAGATTTTGACTTGAAAAGGGATTGGGTCTGCGGCCCTCATGCAGAACCCGAAAAATACTCCATACTAAAACTAACGCCAGGAGAATTCTTTCCAAATAAAGCGAATTTATTCTTGTCCGTAATCTTGCTTGCTTCAGAAGGAAAAGCAACCCCAGCAACATGATAGGGGTTTTGTCAAGACCGTATGGGTGAAGGATCAAGATAGAACTTACAATCCAGGCGCTTGTGAAGCGGATGGAGAATGATTCGTGAGATAAACATTCCATAAAAAAAAGAATAAGAATGGGCAATATCACAATAGCCATTAAGGTTGGAGAACGAAGCCCAAGGATTTGCACCAGCCTATAAAGTCCAAAATGATAACCGATTAGATGGCTTATACAAAGGAATACAGTTGCAATCAAGGTGCTGACGAGCAGCGTTCGATAGGATTTCCCAAGCTTGTTCCATCGGGGGATGGTTATGATAATGAGGAACATGAAAGCGATGGTATTGGGAAACCCTTCATACCAATTGGTAAATGGAGAAGCCCAGGGGGTGGCATGCATATTCAGACGCATGACCATTTCCAATCCTTCCGCATTGACGCGCGGGAAATTGCCGCTTAAAGCGATCATCGGAGGAACAATCGCGCAGGCGAAGGGAATGGCAAGCAGAAAAGCTTTTTTTATTTGAAATGATCGGTCGTAGAACATATTGAAAACAAACACAGCCAGAATCGCATATAAGCCGATTGACGCGTGAATGAGACAAGTTAAAGAGAGTAAAAAATATCCTTTTTTCTTTTCCTGCGAAAGCCAGTACAAACTGAGCCACGCAAACGGGTGAACAAAATTTCCGGGGTAGGGAACGTCAGGCATGCCGTAATTTGCAAAATTCCAATATGCATAGCCCGAAATAAGGGTGAAATAAAAAGAAAAAAGCATTTCGGTCTTGGTAAGATTGAAGCGTCGTTTCAGAAATAATACGAGTAATATGGGAAATGAGAATAATTGTAAACACATCAGGCACTGATAAATCCAAAGAATCGGAATCCGGAAAATGTTGGCCAGGAATAAACTCCCATAGTTAACTATGGATCCTCCGACATTGCCTTTTATCAAATAGCCGACGACGTCATTTTGGAACCGGTCCAGATATTTTGTGATGACGTAATAAGTATAAATGCTGTCATCATCCACAGCTTCGGCAATTAAATATTTGCAGTGCACCAAATAGGGCAGGAAATAAAGAAGTACCGAAGAAAATAAAATAAATGCGAATAAAAGTCGTGAAAAATCAAAAGAATTAAACGGACGTTCTCTATTTTCCATAAGATTTAAATTGATGAACGTTCATAGAAATATTTTGAAGAAGCCATGTGCATCATGGAATATTTTTTTCCGGTGAGCAGGGAAATTGCCGGATTTCCGGGGATTAGTTTGTCTGTTAGGAGCGGTTCGCCGTTCGATTGGAAAATAATTTCACGTTCAATCGAGTAATTTAATCGCGTGCATTGTCTCATAAGAAACCGGACCAATGCTTTTTTCCCCAACTCCCTCAACCATTTCAATTTCCAGAATGTAAGATTTAAAAAACGAAGAATTAAAAATGAAAACGGGTCTGGCAACGGGCGTTTGATAGCAAAAACGGGAGACTTAATTTTAATCCGGTCCGATTTCCGTTCTACAATATTCAAATCCGACAGCATTTGCGTCGTTCCGAACATTCGCCCTTTTTTTTCAAGCAGGATTCCGCAGTCGTCCAACCGTACCCGGTTCGTTGATTTATTGAAAGATTTTATAACACCGCCTTTTTTCCAGCTGATGACGGTGTAAAATTCTGTTGAGTTGCGGATGTCAATCCCGGCTTCCTCAAAAGTTCTTTCGAAATCCAAATTTTCATACGGAAGTTTTTGTTCCGGAATTTTCAAGATGTCGTTTTGTTTAAGAATAAATTCCGCAAAAAGGACATTTGAGAAGAGAGGAGTCAAGTTTTGCATGTCAACGCTTAACGGTGTGACAGTCCTGTTCCCTTGATATGCCGAGATGCACCAACCTAAAAGAGGAGCGGCGCACGGAATGTATTTGGCAAGAAGCGCAATTCCGCCGGGATAAATGATTTCACAATTTCTTGAACCATACTCTCCCCCGAAGGAGCCGTCCGGATGCGCGAAATAAGAAACAAAATCGGTTGCTTTCCGAAGGCTTTCCCATAGCGTCTCATTCTTTGTCATTTCGTAAAGTTGAGCTAAATAATAAACACAAAGTGTTTGATAGCTTGGATCCGCGCCGTTATATTCAAGATACCAGCCTTCTTCGGATTGACGGGACAAAACCCGGTTTTCGTAATAGTTTGACCGGTTTTTATATTTTTCATCATGCGTTAAAATAAACAATTTATAAAGTCCGGTTGCTGCCCCTGCGAGATGATTGCTGATAAAGCCGTGTTCTTCGTCATGTTGAATAAGATAATTTCCCGCATGGATTAACATCTCCTGATATTCGACGAAGAGCTGATGGTCGCCGAGGCAGATTTCGGTAAAATCACATAATAAAAAAGCGGAGAGCGCGTGAGAATGTTCATTGGGAAAAGCCTGATCAAAAGAGCCGTCACGGTGTTGAATTTTTGAAGCGAAGCGAAACACGGCATTAATTTCAGATGTGTATTTTTCATGGTTGATAAGATGGAGAAGCAAGGCAACTCGCTGCAAAGCCGCATCCGGATAATCAATTAATTTCCAGCCCCAATAAAGACGGTCTGCGCAGCCGAATGAGGGAGAAAACGGATCCCGGTCGATCGAGGAAAGAATCCTCGGAAGATTTGCAGCCCGGTAATCCGGAAATGTATGGAATGTTTCTTTATGAGTCAAGGAACGTCCTATGCCAAAGTTCGACACAAATGAGTCCCCATACGCCCCGCATGGAAGGAAGGTTCTCATGAAGTGCCTGTTCAAGATTTTGTGTTTGATAAATTCCGCGCTGTTTGAATTTTTGTGAATGAATCATATCCATAACAAAATGGTGAACGGGATTGTGAGGATCCCGAAGCCATTCGGCGAGCGGAACCGGAAACCCCATCTTGTCTTTCCGGTCAATAATTGGTTTCGGGAGGACTCCTCTCATCATTTGAAGAAGAAGGTATTTAAGTTTTCCATTTTTAAATTTAATGGTCGGAGGGATTTTCATTAAGAGTTCAACGATGCGCCGATCAAGGAACGGGACTCTGGATTCCATGCTGACAGCCATGGAAATGCGGTCTTCTACCTGAAGCAGAGCCGGTAAAAGTGTTTGTTGATCGAAATAGGACATGGCATTGAAATAAGAGAAAACGTTTTTTCGTTTAAACAATTGGTCAAAGCGGTTTTGGATTTTTTGCGTATCGATTTCGTCTGTTATAAACAGATCACTTATGTTTGAAGCTTTGTTGGTGAGACGGAAATATCTTTGATTCAGCGGACCAAAGAGGCCGTCCTGCCAGAAGTATTGAAGCAGCGGCTTATATTGTTTAAGGGAGCTTAAACTTTCGAGAATGGATGAAAACGTGACGACGTACGGGCGGTCGTCAATGGTTTCATCAATGGCTGCGCGAATACATTCTTCAAGATACCCGATTAGATAACGCGTGTAACCACCAAAAAGTTCATCGCCGCCTTGTCCGCCCAGAACGACCTTCACATGTTGCTTGGCAAGTTTGGACACGAAATATTGCGGGAATGAACCGGGGCCTGCAACCGGTTCGTCGAGATGATAAATGATTTTTTGAATCGATTCCGTGAAATCTTTTGGGGTGATGGAGGTTTCGTAGTATTCTGAATTTGTTTTTTCCGCGACTAATTTTGCGTATTTCGACTCATCGTAATTGACACCTTCCGGGAACTTCCCCGTAAATGTTTTGATTCCGCGTTTTAATAGATCTGAGGCAAGAACCGTTACGGAGGACGAATCCAATCCGCCGCTCAAATAAGCGCCAAGCGGGACATCTGATCGTAATTGAATGCGAACGGAATCGGTGAGAAGTTCAATGAGTTTGTGCGTGAAGCCTTCTTCTGTGTGGTAAGAGTCGACAGAGAAGTTAGGTTCCCAGTATCGCTGGATTTTAATATGTCTCTGGCGGCTGACCATTGCGTAATGAGCCGGCTCGAGCTTGAAAATATCCTTAAAAAATGTTTCGTTTCCCAAGGTGAATTGGAAATGTAAATAATCATGATAGGCTGTTTGATCAAGGCTTGCTTTATAATCTGGCGCCGCCAGAATGCTTTTAATTTCAGAAGCAAAATAAAAACCATGCGGGCCGTTCCAGTAATAAAGGGGTTTGATTCCGAAGGGATCGCGCGCGAGAAAGAGTGTTTTTTCTTTATTGTCCCAAATGGCAAAAGCGAACATGCCGATTAATTGATTCAGGCATTCCGGTCCGAAAGCGTGATATGCATTTAACACGACTTCGGTATCCGATTGGGTTCGAAACGTATAACCTTTTTGATTCAATTGTTGCCGGAGTTCAAGGTAGTTATAAACTTCCCCGTTATAAACGATGGTATAGCGGCCATCCGTTGTAGTTTGCGGTTGAGAGCCTGTTTGTAAATCAATGATGCAGAGCCGCCGGTGGACCATAGACAGGCAATCATTTTCGAAATAATTGAGTTCATCAGGTCCGCGATGAATGATACGTTCGCCCATTTTTTCAACTTGATGGAAACGCTCATTTTGCGGGATTTTTAAACTTAAAATTCCTGCGATTCCGCACATAAATTAATTTGGATGGTATTAATTTGAAATAATTTGAAATCGTTTTAATCGTTTTTTGACCAAGCGGTCGAATAAAATTCTATCACCGCGGTATGATTTTGATACGCCTTTGTATTGATATTTCCAGCCGCCAAACGGCCAATGATAAAGAAAAGCCATGGTAAAATAACCGAGCGTTGTAACGCTTGAAATCATTTTGCTGGGGCTCCGTTTGCGGTCGTAGTGCAAATAGTGCCCGATTTCCGAAAATTTTGCGCCAAGAAGATTCAGCTTTACCAATTTTTCAAGCGTTCCGGTAAATCCGAGTCCTTTCAACTGGATGAAGCTGTTGCCGTAAAGTTTAACCGCATCTTGGATGAGGGAAGCCCGGTATGCTCTGAATCCGGATGAGTAATCCCGGACGCTTTTCATAGGGAAAATCATTTTCATAAATAAATTAGCCGCGTAACTGACCGCGGCGCGATAAGTGTTAACACCCGCTTGTCCGCCTCCTTTTTGAAATCGGGAGGCAATGACGACATCGGCTTCGCCTTTTTTAATTTTTTCAGCCATCAAATGGATAATCGCCGGGTCTTGCGTGTCATCGCAGTCCATGCGAATGATCATATCGCTCGGGAGAGCATGCGCGGCGGCGTATTCAAATAAATCGCGTGCCGTTTCTCCAAGCCCGCGATTAATGGAATGTTTAAGAACCGTGATCCGCAAACGGTTTGAAAAGGAAGCAGCCAATTCGGATGTTTTATCCACACTGCCGTCATCGAGCAAAATGACGGAAATGTCGAGATCATCTTTGCAGGCAAAATCGATTAATTTATTGAACAACCCAATAATCGAGGTTTCTTCATTAAATGCCGGCAGCAATAAATGAATCATCGGTTGACCATTTCGGGTAATGGCTGTTCTTCATCAATATCCAAACATTTTAAAATACCGGATTTTGTTTCTTTATAGCGGAACCCGCTTTCCGGGCAGGTCATCGCGCCGGTTTTGTCGGGTTTTGGCAACCGGACTCCGTGACGGCTCATCCATCCGGTTTGTGCGGCCGGGACGCCCATCATTAAAGCGTATGGGGGAACATTCCGGGTAACAACGGCCCCTGCGGCGATAAAGGCGTATGACCCGATTTCTACTCCGCAAACGATGGTGGCATTGGCGCCGATCGTCACTCCGCGGCGAATGATGGTTTTTTTATAAAGTGAATGGCGGTTAATTTCAGAACGCGGATTAATGACATTTGTCAGCACGCAGGAAGGGCCAAGAAATACTTCGTCTTCAATGATCGCACCCGTGTAAACTGAAACATTGTTCTGAATTTTAACGTGACTTCCGATGACGGCATCTTTTGCAACGAATACATTTTGCCCGAAATTGCAGTTTTTTCCGATTTTTGCGCCGGATGAAATATGGGAAAAATGCCAAATTTTAGTGTCTTTTCCGATTTCACAGGGTTCGTCGATGATGGCACTTTCGTGGGCAAAATAAGGTTTTTGTTGAACATGCAGCAAGTTAATTTTAACAGCAACAGCCTCACGATCCAAATCGCAGCTGGCTTGCTCGAGAATTTGAAGAACTTCTAAAGCACTTTCCCCGCCGGCCGTTTCTACGGGTTTCCCGTCCAGCCGGCCGATGAAATATTCGAGTTCTTTCGCAAGAGGTTCTCCCGGTTCATAAGGGATGACTTCCGTCGCACCGTCTCGCTTGACGGGTTCACCTTTCTGCCAGTCGATCCCTTTTTCAAAGAAAAGAATTTGTTTTTCTTTAGAAGAATCTTCAAATTGGAACATTCCTTTTGACCCGATGACGATCAGTCGGTGTTCTTTGAACGGGTGAAGCCAGCTGACGAAAATATGGCCCACGATGTTATCCGGGTAAGTCAGGGAAGTGATCGTGACATCATGAATATGCGGTTGCAGGAACATTCCGCCGTTTGCAACCACTTTGATCGGCAGATGGCCGATGAAATATTGGAAAATAGAAATGTCATGAGGCGCGAAACTCCAAAGCGCATTTTCTTCCTGCCGGACGGCGCCCAGATTAAGACGGTTGCTGTAAAGGTACTGAAGCTTTCCGATTTTTCCGTTTGCAATTAACGCTCTCATTTTCCGGATGGCTGGATGAAAGAGGAGAACGTGGCCGACCATAAGATTGACTTTGAATTGTTTTGCAAGTTGAATGAGTTCTTGAGCATCCGGAGTGTTGAGAGACAGCGGTTTTTCAACGAGAACGTGTTTTTTGTGTTGAATAATAAATTTTGCAGTTTCGTGATGGGTTATTGCCGGTGTTGCGACGACAAAACCAGCAAACGGTTTCTGAATAGCTTTGTTTAAGTGTGAGAAAACAGGGACGTTCGGATATTGTACGGAAAAAAGTTTTAAACGGGCTGGATCGGTATCGACAATTCCGCCTAAACAGCCCAGTTGATTTAAGGTCCGGATGTGGTTTTGTCCCCAACGGCCGGCACCAACGACACAGATTAATTTTGTTGTTTTTGGCGTTATTTTAAGAGTCTTTTTTGATTTAGCAGACATAACCCATGCTTAAGTTTAAGTTAAAAAAGCGAATCTATTGTCTCATTATTATCGGCCATTTTCACGCAAATCTTTGAGAAGTTTCTCTTTAAAAAAAACTGTAAGTTTATTCATGCGGAGATTCGCAAACCAGAGAGAAATATTCCAGTTTGTTTTACAAAGAATGGATTGGCATAGAGGAAACGGTTTATATTTATGCTTTAGCCGTTTTTATAAAGAGACGATGAATGAATGCTTGCATGGAGAGATGAATGAAAGATCAAGATTGTAAATCAAAAAACTGGTTTGAACAAAATCCTAAGAGAACAACCATGTTTCTTATTCTGGGTTTTGTTTTATCCGTAGAAGCGATTTCTCAAGGTTGTTTTTTCATTCAGCATCGATATTTTATTTTTAATGATCCCTTTAAGGTGCGGTATATTCAGGAGATTCATGATGAAAGGGAATATGCGCTAAAAAAGAATTACCATGATGCGCGTTACCGCATTAACCGTGAAGGGTATCGAGGAGCAATTCTTCAGGGCGATCCGGACATTCTGATGCTGGGTGATTCCGTTCCTTTTGGATCCGGCGCTAAGGAACAGGAAACCTATCCCTATATTTTATCGAATCGTTATGGTTTAAAAGTGATTAACGGCGGAGTCCCGAGCTATTCCTATCGTCAGTCTTTGCTGCGCTGGCAAAAAGATTTTAATGGGATTCATCCCAAAATTGTGACGGTTCAAGCCGCGAACGATACATCGCTTGTCATGGAATATCAGAATGAATGGAAGCCAGGCCGAACGTGGCTTCGCAAGGCATGGATACCGGAAATATCCATATTCGATTACGTTTTTAGCAATAGTGCCATTTATCATTATATCAAAATATTTTTTGCGAAAAATAAAAGCAAAACACAGGCAGAATTCGATCAATCCAAAGAAGAAAGTTTAAATCCGGAATTAGAAAACCGTTTTCTCAATGAGACAGCTTCGGAAATTGATGAGATTATTCGCTACAGCATCGCAACGAAAGCTTATCTCATATTAATACCGGTTAACCCCTTTTATTACATGGAACCGAAAGATTGGGAAAAGAATAAGAAATTGCATCACTGGACTAAAACATATTTTCAATACTTTCATTCCCGGACAGCACTATATAAAAAACTGAACGCAATATTGGAGCGTAAAGCTTCTCAATATCCGCATGTATTTTATTTTGATATTATCAGCGAGATGGATAAAGGGAACCGTGACTTGATGTACCGGGATTATATCCATCATACGGCATATGGGAATTCTATTTTTGCGACTCAACTCTTTGAATTTATGAAGCAAAAAGGTCTTTTGGATATTCTCAAGAAGACTTAGTGTAACGAGTTTTATTTTTTCGCAACCATTTAAAAATAATATCCGCGATTTTGAAAGAGGCTTTACCGCTTCCATAAAACGCTTTCCATGCTCCGGGCCGTTTTTCCGCTTTCAGTAATGTTTTTAAATTTTCGATTTTCTTGCCAACTATCCGGTTCCAGCCGTTTTTCGTTGTTTCAATCCATTCTGTTTCAGTGCGAATCGTGATGCACGGTACTTTCTGTAAATACGCTTCCTTTTGAATGCCTCCCGAATCCGTTAAGATTCTAAAGGCATGTTTTTGCAGCATGAGCATATCGAAGTAACCAACGGGCGGAATGAAGCAAATCGTTGATTTGAATTGTTTTTTGATAGGTTTTAATATTTTTTCGGTGCGCGGATGAACGGGAAATATCGTTTTGATATTTGCCGTGTCTTGAATAAGACCGAGAATCTTTTTTAACTGATGTGGATTGTCGACATTTGAAGGGCGATGCAGCGTTAAAAGTTGGTAATCCTTAGGATTTAAGCGAAGCTTTTTCATGATGTACGAACGTTTTTCTGCAATTCTTGAAAAATGAAGAAGCGAATCATACATCACATCACCGGTTAAATGGACGTTCTTTGTGATTCCTTCCTTCTTTAAATTGAATAGAGCTGTTTGAGTTGGCACAAAGAGCAGGCTTGATAATCGATCCGCTGCTATCCGGTTGATCTCTTCCGGCATGGCTTGATTGCATGAACGCAAACCGGCCTCTACGTGAAAGATAGGGATATTTAACTTTGCTGCTGCGAGGGCGCCTGCGAGCGTCGAATTGGTATCCCCGTAAACGATGACGGCATCCGGCGGATGTGAAAGCAGCTCCGATTCGATTTTTCGAAGCGCTTCCGCTGTCTGTGTTCCGTGACTTCCGGAGCCAACATTAAGGTTGACCGCCGGTTCCGGAAGCCCGAGTTCCTCGAAAAATATTTTCGACATTTTAAAATTATAATGTTGGCCGGTATGAATCATCCGTTCGGGAATTTTTTTCTTTTTTAGCACAGAAGACACCATGGCTGCCTTGATGAATTGTGGCCGTGCGCCGACGATTGATGTAATGAGCATGCAATCTTTCCGCTTTATTGAGTTTGTGAAGCAAAATGGTTCCTAATAAGATTACGGCCGGATGAAGGTTTTCTATAATCGGTATCGGATGAATTCGCTTAATAAATGTCTTCAGCTTGACGAAAATAAGTTGAAGAGGTGAGGGGCTTTCCTCCGTTAGCTGTGGCAATGTATAAATATTTGTAATTATTTAGTGTTTTGAAGGTATTCTCTGTAGACAGTATGTTCATTTCTGTCATTCCCGCGAAAGCGGGAATCCAGACGAACAGCTGGATGCCCGCTTTAGGCATGCGGGCATGACACAACTGGATATTGCCGTTACTTCAAAACGCTATAAATATTTAGCAGAAGGGTTTTCTTGATGATAAAGATTCGGTTTCCTTTTAAATATCTTCTTGTTGTTGTTTTTTCTATCCTTATATTTCTACTGGTCGGAGAAGTTTTGATCCGCTTGTATTTACATTCAAGAATTATTTATGACATTGAGATGTCCCGTTATTCAATGGCTGCAAAAGCAGATTCCCCGAACTCGAAAATCGAACATGTCCATAAACCGAATGTCCGGGGAAAATTTATGGGGGTTCACCTTCGGACGAATTCGGACGGTTTGCGGGATGATGAATACCCCGTTGGAAAAACAGGAAAATACCGGATTATTTTTTTGGGTGATTCACTGACGCTCGGATGGGGCGTGGAAGAGAAGGATACGTTTGAGAAAATTTTGGAATCCAAATTAAATCAAATCCGTCCGACCGAGATCCTTAATTTTGGAATCGGGAATTTTAACACGGAACAGGAGGTGAATTTATTCCTCGAAAAGGGTTTGAAATACGAACCGGACCAGGCCGTCTTATTTTATTTTATCAATGATGCAGAGCCGACGCCGAAAAAATCAAAGCTGTGGTTTCTCGGATATTCACAAATCATTACGTTTTATTGGTCGAGGATGCATGCGGTCATCAACCGGTTTGTTCCATCTACGAGTTTTGGAGGCTATTATTCAAACCTTTATCGCGAAGATCAACCGGGTTGGACTCAAACAATGGAATCGTTTAGTGCATTAAAGAAAATCTGTGCGGAGCGCAGTATTAAATTGCAAGTTGTTTTGCTGCCGGAATTACATTATTTAAAGGAGTATCCTTTCAAGAAAGAATATCAGCAAGTGAGCGCACTTCTCGCGGCGCTTGGCATTGAACATCTTGATCTAACGCCATTTTTTAAGAATATTGAAAATCCGATGGAGCTGTGGGTTGCAAAGGATGACGCTCATCCGAATGCTAAAGCGCATCGGTTGATTGCGGAAGATTCGTTTGATATGCTTTCCAAACCGCTTCAGGGGAAAGCATAAAGGATGTAAAATGAAAAATTTTTTTAGCAAATATAAAATTTTAATTCTGGTTATGTTTTCATTGCTTATTCTTAGCACACTGATTTTAATTTTATTTTCTGCGGGACCTCAACAAGGCGCTTTTATTTATCAGATTCATTAACCCGGATTTATCATTGCTAACCCGGTTTTCTCATCGTTTTTCACACTCGATGAGAAAAACCGCTTTGGACAGCACGACTATTGGACGTGCTGTCCAAAGTTTTGCGCGCATAGACAAAACAGCGCGCAAAAGACAAGCCCTTTTGCGAAAGCAATTTAAATGATTTCCGCAAAAGCTCTTCGAGCGCATTTCTCATCTTTATGGATGAGAAATGCGGGCTAATGAGAAATTCCGCTCATAATACATTTTTATTATTTTGATTTATTTTTTCAGGTTTTAATATCTTCAGATCAGTCGCTAACTTTCCAGCCATGAGCGCGTAGCCTTTTGGAGTGGGATGGCCGTCATATTCCATGCGAAGGCCTTTTTCAGTGAGATTCCAGCTGGAATAATCGAGGTATTGAATACCGGCGGTTTTAAAATAAGGAATAATTTTAGGCCCCAGTTTTTTTTGTTCTGGTAAAATAATGACAAAAAAATTGTTGCTTTTGAATTTTTCTTTGAATAAATCACGCGAACGTTCGAGAATTTTAGCAACCAGTTTAACATCGGAAAATCTTATTCTGGGTGGAAGGTCAATTTTGAAATATTTGAGAATTTGGCTTTTTCCCAAAAAGCTGTAAAATCTTGATAACCACGGCCGTCCGGTTCGAAAATCTCTACGACGGATGAGCTGGCCGTCTCGAAGTTGATAATAAGGCATGGTGCGTCCCCACGCGTTATAAATAACCATCGAACCGATTGCGCGCGAAACATCTCCGTCGTGGAGAAAGTAAATTGCGACCCCGTCTTTTTGAGAGATTTCTTTTTTAAATTCCGGTCTTCCAAGATGCGCTAACATTTCTTGAGGGCCATATCCGGAGCAGCTGTAGTTATAAGGATAATATTCGGAAGCAAACCGTGCCATAAACGCAGGCAATGTGACTTCATCATTCACCCCTTCGCCAAAAGGAATGGATCCGCCAAAGAACAAAATGAATTTATCACGAATTTCTGGGTTCCCCATGGGGGCAATACGGCGGCTATAAGTGTCAGTCGTATATTTAACCCGATATAAAGGTTTTGCACTTACTTCTTTAAAAGCGAAAGTTTCAGTATTCGGTTTGGGTTTATAACCGATGACAGGATCTACTGAATATAGAGATTGGGAAAAGCCGGATGATTCTTTCAGTTGATTTTTTCGTGCTTTATTCAGAATTCCGCACGCAAACTCTGCGCAGCAAATAAGAATAACATATGCCAAGAATCCAATCAGGCAGGCCCCCAAAATCTGTTTGAACTTAAAAGTTGACATCACGAATCAAAAGTAAAAGTTTCTAAGTTGATAATCCATTTAATGCATATCGCCATATTAATCGACTTCATCGCATTTTTCATTAGTTTTTTATCTTGAGAAGCGTATAATTTCATCTACTAACCCGACTTTCTCATCGATTTTATGAATCGACGAGAAAGTCGCTTTGGGCGCAATAAGTTACGCCCAAAGTTTTGCGCCCTTGTTAAATCAGGGCGCAAAAGATAAGCCCTGCGTCGCAAAGACGCAAACATCTTTGCACCGCAGCTCTTACGAGCGGAATTTCTTATTAACCCGCATTTCTCATTGCTAAAGATGAGAAATGCGCTCGAAGAGCTTTTGCGGAAATCATTTAAATTGTTTTCGCAAAAGGGTTTATCTTTTGCGCGCTGTTCTATTTGGGCGCGCAAAACTTTGGACAGCACATCCGTATTAGTCGTGCTGTCCAAAGCGGTTTTTCTCATCGAGTGAAAAAATCGATGAGAAAACCGGGTTAACGATGAGAAATCCGGGCTAAAAACTAATTATAAATTCTGGCAGACGATTAGGAAATGAATGGGCAGTCGAAATAGATTAGAAACCGGTGCTGTTTACGATATCGCGGGTTGGCTTCTTGTCGCTACGGCGTTCATTTATACGGTTTTCCGGGCGTATTACCTTCCGATTAATCACGATGAAGCTGTTACTTTTCTGACTCAAATCTGGAAGCCGAAATCGGTTTGGCAGATTATCACCTATTCTATTCCAACGGTTAATAACCATATTTTAAACACGCTTTTCATGAAATTGCTTTATTCGTGGTTTGGTGCTTCTGAATTTGGCTTCCGCATTTCGGCTTTATTCGGACATTTGCTCTATTTGATAGGAATTTATCTGATCTTGAGGCTTTTTATGAAAGGGCCCCGATTTTTGATCGGATTGCTGTTGTGTGTTAGTCATCCGTTTTTGCTCAATCATTTTTCCATTGCCAAAGGATATCCGCTTGCGCTTGGTTGGTTCACGCTGGGATTATACTTTTCTTTTAGAGTCGCTATGGAAAACGATTTTAAGAAAAATAAAGAGGTAGCATACATTGTTCTTTCGTGTGCGATGCTATCGATTGCGGTGCTTGCCCATCTGACATTTTTAAATGTGTTTCTCTCGATGATCGTTCTCTTTATTATTTTAGAATTTGAAACCTGGTGGAACGAATTTCGGCGAGGGTCCTTTTTATTGCCTTTGTGGAAAGTGGTTTTGAATAAAATAATTTTACCGATTTTGCCATGGTGTATTTTTTTGGCGCTTATTTATACGGGACCGATTATTAAATTACGGAAGTATCACGAATTTTATGTCGGCGGCGATCAAGGATTTTGGGCTGATACCGTTGCGAGTATGATTCAAGTGAGTATTTATCGTAAGCTTGATTGGGCGGGGGTGCTTATTTTCGGCGGAGTTGCTTTCATTGCAATTGTTTATGCATTTGGAGCGTTTTTAATTTTGGAAAAATTATTTAAGCGAAAGCCGTTTGAGTTGATCGACCGGCTGCTATCTTGGCTGGTTCTGCTCATGCTTTTTTGCTCTCTCTCAATCGTTTTTCAGCATATTCTTTTTGCGGTGAAATACGGCATTGACCGGACGGCAATTTATTTCATCCCCATGTTTCTTCTCTATTTATGTGTATTATGGGAAAAAATCCAGGGCATGAGACCGTATTTAAGACGGATTTTAAATCCTCTTTTTTCCGCATTGGCTCTGATTTCCATTGGGTATTTTATTTCTTGTGCAAACGTCAAAGAACATTACGGCAAGAACGGCGCTGATATTGATCGATTGATGAATGATGTCCTGTCTTTGCGAAAAGCCGGAATTTTGGCAAAGACGCCGGTTGAAATCGGTTCCGACTGGCCGGATTCTCCGATGATTAATTTTTATATCATCAAGAATAAAATGGATTGGACGCGCCCTTTGCCGCGATATCAGAATTTTGATCAGATCCAAAAGCGATTTGACTGCTACTATTTAAGAAAAAGAGATGAGCTTTTTATTAAAACACACCGATTGAAAATCATTAAACATTATGAGTTGTCAGATTCTTATTTAGCGATTCCCGTTGAATATGCGAAGCTTTATGAAGAAAAGTTAATGGCCGTTAAAAAAAATGGGCGTTCTGAGTGACGGACCAAAGACGATCGCCCCCAAATAGGGCTGAATGAGGAGGGCTGCATGATGAATGATCAAATGTTTTTGCTTCAGGGTATGTTAATTTTAATCATGGGGACAGGAACCGGAATCGGCTTTTTGTCGCTTTTTTGGCCGCTTCAATCGATCCAACTTTATCAATGGATCATGAAAATATTCAATTGGAAAGTTGAGCCGATAGACTTGAAGCGGGAACTTTCCACCACGAGAGTTCTAGGTTTCATTGCGATGGTGCTTAGTTTGTTGATTTTTGTCGTGATGAGATATGTGAATGGGTAACCCCTTTTATTTTTAAAGAGTAGATTCCAAGGCTATCATCATTTTTCAAGTCCGTGGAAAGGTGTTTTGCGGAGCAAAATTCAAGAAATAGCTTCTGCGTCTTTGGTCAAAATAGTGACTTGATTATTTAAAACTTCAATAATCCCGGAGCCGATTTTGAAGAACCGGTCACCCGATTGATCGGCTTCATTGATTTTTAACCGGCCGCCGTTTGAGCAGGCGATCAAGGGAGCGTGATTCGGGAGGATGCCGAAGGAACCGATGTTTCCGGGTGCGACCATGGAACTTACACGGCCGGAATAGAAGGCTTTTTCCGGAGTAACGATTTTTAGAAGAAATGGTTCAGCCATAGTTAAACTTTTTGTTTTTCTTTTTCGTGTCGTTCAATGACTTCTTCGATGGGGCCCGCCATATAAAATAATTGTTCCGGAATATGATCAAGTTCCCCCGAGGCGATCATTTTAAATCCTTTGATCGTGTCTTCGCGCTTCACGTATTTGCCTTTCCTTCCCGTAAATGCCTCTGCGACGAAAAAGGGTTGTGATAAAAACTTTTCGATTTTGCGGGCGCGGTTGACCACCAGTTTATCTTCATCTGAAAGTTCATTAATGCCGAGAATGGCAATAATGTCCCGAAGATCTTTGTATCGCTGAAGGATTCGCTGGGTGTTTCTTGCGGTTTGATAATGATCTTCTCCTACGATTCGCGGATCCAACATCCGTGATGTTGAATCAAGCGGATCAACTGCCGGATAAATGCCGAGTTCGACAATTTGGCGCGAAAGCACCGTCGTTCCGTCAAGATGAGAAAACGTGGTGGCCGGTGCGGGATCCGTCAGGTCGTCAGCCGGAACGTAAATTGCTTGAATGGAAGTGATCGAGCCTGATTTCGTGGATGCGATTCGTTCCTGAAGCTGCGCCATTTCGGTTCCAAGCGTTGGCTGATAACCGACGGCCGAAGGCATTCTTCCGAGAAGTGCGCTCACTTCGGATCCGGCTTGTACAAAACGGAAAATATTATCGATGAAAACAAGCACATCTTGATGGGCTTCTTCGCGGAAATATTCCGCCAAGGTTAATCCCGTGAGTCCGACGCGGAGGCGCGCTCCGGGCGGTTCATTCATTTGGCCGAATACCATGGCGGTTTTACTGATGACGCCTGATTGATTTAATTCGAGCCATAAGTCATTTCCTTCGCGCGTGCGTTCGCCGACGCCGCAAAAAACCGAAACACCGCCGTGTTCGGTTGCAAGATTGTGGATGAGTTCCATGATGATAACGGTTTTTCCGACACCCGCGCCGCCGAAAAGGCCGACTTTGCCGCCTTTTGGATAAGGAGCGAGTAAATCAATCACTTTAATCCCGGTTTCGAAAATTTGCGTGACAGGCAGGAGTTCTTCAAAAGATGGGGCAGGGCGATGAATCGGATATCTTTTTTTGCCTTTGAATTCGCCTTTGCCGTCGATGGGTTCTCCGAGTAAATTGAAAATACGCCCCAGGGTTTCCTCTCCGACGGGAACCGAAATCGGCGCGCCGGTATCAATCGCTTTCATTCCGCGGACCAGGCCGTCTGTGGACGCGAGCGCGATACAGCGGACAACGTTGTCGCCGATATGCTGCGCGGTTTCAAGCGTCAGGTTGATTCCGCGATCCTTCTCTTCGATTTTAATGGCGTTGAGCAATTTCGGAAGTTCTTCCGAATCAAATTGAATGTCAACACTCGGTCCGATGACTTGTACGATTTTTCCAACTCCCATGACTCCTCCTACTCTTGTCCTTTTAGGGCTCTTGACCCGGATACCACTTCGATAATTTCTTTTGTAATTTGTGCCTGTCGTGCTTTATTCCGCTGAAGCGTCAAAGCGTCGATGACTTCTTTTGCGTTTTCCGTGGCTTGTTTCATCGCCATCATGCGTGACGCTTGCTCGGATACCATCGCATTTAAAAAATAAGCGGCAATTTGTGCGTTTATAAATTCAGGGATTAATGTTTCCAAAATTTCTTTCAGATTCGGCTCTAAAATGTACTTCACCGGATTTTTTTCATGATGTTTAGCCGCCACAGCCGGTGTTTTCCGTTCTTCTGTCAGGGGAAGAAATCTGTCCGCCACCGGATAAAGAGAGCCCAAGGATTCCGCTTTTGTATAAATAAAGTAAACCTCGTCGGCTTCATTTTGAACGAAAGCATTTTGGACGAAAGCGGATGCGTCGTGTGTCAGGTCCTGTATGAATTGCGGACGCGGAACTTCATATTTTTTAAGAACGGGTTGCTTCAAAAAGTTTGCGATACGCTCTCCGTGTTTACCGATGGCGAGAAAAGAAACACTCGCAAGATCTTTTTTTTCGCCGACAAACTTCCGCGCCTTTTCAAAAAGGTTGGTATTGTAAGAGCCGCAAAGGCCGGTGTCTGATGCGATCAGAACGGCTAAAATCTTTTTTGTCTCCGCCGTTTTTTTAAGAATGGGATGATCGGCGCCAGAGAGGCCTTCCGCCACATGCGAAAGAATCCGTTTGAGTTCTCCTACATATTGGCTCGAATGCCCGAGCATTTTTTGGAAACGTTTGAGTTTTGAAGAGGAAACCATTTCCATGGCGTGCGTGACTTTTTTGGTGTTTTCGACGCTTTTAATCCGGCGGCGGATCTGTCTTAAAGAAAGCATTACGCTTTTATCCTTTCGAGAAAGCCGGCTTTGAATTTCCGAACGGCAGATTCCAACGCTTTTATCATTTCATCTGAGATCACTTTTTTTGTTTCAATGTCATGTTCGATGGCCGGATGTTTTTCTTCGATAAATTTAAAAAATTCAGCTTCAAACTTTTTAATCCACTCAAGCTTGAGGTCGTCGAGATATCCGCGTGTTCCGGCAAACAAAATCAGGACTTGTTTCGCAAGCGGCATGGTCGAAAGAATGTCTTGTTTTAAAATTTCCACCATTCGCTCGCCGTGAGTTAATTGATCGCGCGTTGATTTGTCGAGATCTGCCGAAAGCTGAGCAAACGCCGCGAGTTCGCGGTATTGGGCTAAGTCAAGGCGGAGCATTCCGGCCACTTGTTTCATAGCTTTGGTTTGCGCATTGCCGCCGACGCGTGACACCGAAAGGCCGACATTGACGGCCGGCCGAACCCCTGAATAAAACAGATCACCTTCCAAGTAAATTTGTCCGTCCGTAATGGAAATGACATTGGTCGGGATGTAAGCCGAGATATCGCCGGCCTGTGTTTCGATAATCGGAAGGGCGGTCAAAGAGCCAGCGCCTTTTTCATCGTTTAATTTTGCCGCGCGTTCGAGGAGTCGGGAATGAAGATAAAAAACATCTCCCGGATACGCTTCCCGTCCGGGCGGGCGCTGAAGCAGAAGGGAAAGCTGGCGGTACGCTTGAGCATGTTTCGAAAGATCGTCATAAACACAGAGTGCGTGTTTTCCGTTATACAAAAATTCCTCGGCCATCGCGCAACCGGCGTATGGCGCCAAATATTGAAGCGGAGCGGCATTTTCGGAAGAAGCGACGACAATGGTGGTATATTCCATCGCGCCTTCTTTTTCAAGCATTTGCGCGAGCTGGACGACCGTCGAAAGTTTTTGCCCGATCGCAACGTAAACGCAATAAACGTCTTTGCCTTTTTGATTCACAATGGTATCGATTGCGATCGCCGTTTTCCCCGTTTGCCGGTCGCCGATAATAAGTTCGCGCTGTCCGCGTCCGATCGGGATCATGGAATCGATTGCTTTAATTCCGGTTTGAAGCGGTTCTTTGACCGGCTGGCGTTCGATCACGTTTGGCGGAATTTTTTCAATGGGCCGGAATGTTTGTGCCGCAATGGGGCCTTTTTCGTCAAGCGGTTCACCAAGCGCATTGACAATGCGTCCCACCAACGCTTTACCGACCGGAACGGATGCGATTTTTCCGGTTCGCCGGACCAGGCTTCCTTCTTTAATATTTTCATCCGATCCTAAAATGACAACGCCGACATTACTGGTTTCAAGATTAAGCACAAGCCCGATGGTTTTATCTTCAAACTCCACAAGTTCGGCCGCCATCACGTCATCCAAACCGTAGACACGCGCAATTCCGTCGCCGACTTGGACGACGTAGCCGACCGATTCCATGTTGAGTTTCTTTTCATATTTTTCAATTTCAGTTTTGATGGCCGATGTCACTTCTTCTGGTTTTAGCATAATGGGTTACCTTTTATTGGTAGGGGCAATTCCTGCCTCGCCGGCAGGCGGGCATGAATTGCCCCTACGTTCTAAGAATGCATGGTACACAACTCACGTTTCAATTCATTTAATTTTGTCCGAAGAGTCCCGTCAATCAGTAAATGGCCGAGCCTGAGTTGAATTCCGCCGATGAGATCGGGCTCGACTCGTGTTTTATAAATGACGGTTTTCCGCGTTCTGGCTTCCAAGGCTTTGCGGATTTTTTCTCGTATATTTTCCGAGAGAGATCTTGCCGCAACAATGGTGGCTTCGACGAGCCCTTTTCGTTCATTTAAAAGATTGCTGAAATGTTTTGAAATCGATGGCCACAGCTCGGTCCGGTTTTTTTCAATTAAGACAAGAAGGAATTTTTTGACAAGCGATTCCGGATTGGATTCGAATATTTTACTTGCCAGCGCACGTTTTTCGGATTTGTTAATAACGGGGCTGTCAAACAAGGCGAAGGCACGCGAATTTTTTGAAAAAAAAGCGGAAAGTGCTTCAAGCTCCACAAGTGCCGAATCACTCAAATTTTTATTTTCTGCAATCTGAAAAAGCGCTTTGGTGTATCGTTCGACTGCGAGGTTTGTTTTCATTTCTGTTTCTCGATTTCCCGGATGATATCCAAAATAATTTCCTCGTCTTTTGCGGCGTCGATTTTCCGTTGGAGCAGCCGTTCGGTTGCTAAGATGGTTAGACCGGCAATCTCGTGTTGCAAAGATGCTTTTGCTTTGTCGATTTCGAGCTCAATATCGCTTTTTGCTTTGTCTAAAATCGACCGGGCATTTTGACGCGCTTCATCCTGAAGTTCGCGGCTGATGCGTTTCCCGTCGGCAATGACTTGTTGAAGTTTTTCTCGCGCCTGATCTTCAATTTGTGCCAGATGCATTTCATAGGTTGTCCGAAGCGATTCGACTTCTTTTTTTGCCTGCTCAATCTTTTCAAGCTCAAGACGGATTCGTTCCCGCCTCGCATCCATGGCGCCCAGGATTTTTGACCAAGCAAAGGTTTTGAGCACCCATAAGATGATGAGGAAAGCGATGAGCTGAACAAAAACTTCTTTTAGATTAATTGCGGAAGCAAAGAAATCCATAGGTAACCGGATTAAATTTTACCCATCAGCGCAAACCCGAACACGAGCGCGTAAAGCGTGAGTGCTTCGATGAGCGCGCATCCTGCCATCATATTAACGAGAATTTTCGTGCTGGCCTCGGGTTGGCGCGCCGTTGCGTCCATTGCTGCTGCGACTGCTTTACCGATTCCAAACGCGGAAGCGAATCCCGTGATCGCGAGTCCGATCGGAAGTGCAAAAGCTAAAGCCATGTGTGAATCCATTGTAAAGTCTCCTTTCTATTTCTAATGGTTGATTGTTGTTGGTGAATGGGCCAATTCTTTTTCCTCATGGGCCCCATGATCCTCATGAGGAAGTACTTGTGAAATATAAACGGTAGATAATAGCATAAAAACAAAAGCCTGAACAAAACTAAACGCAATGGCTAACAAATTAGCAAACAGCTGCAGTAAAAAGGGAATGCCCTTAAACATGACATTTAATTCAGCAAATTTAAAGAGAAGCATATCTTCGCTCGAAATATTCGCAAACAAACGAAGGGAAAGGCTCAGGGGAACGGCGACCCATTCGATAACAATATTGATGGCGAGCATGAGCGGAATTAACACCAGTCCGAACGCATTGCTCGGATTTCCCGCCATATGTTTGAGATAACTAAAAAAGCTCTGTTCGCGAATCCCTGTGTATTGAACATAAACCATTACGCAAAGGGCAAGAGCGATTGTGGTGCTCCACGAGGAAGTGGGCGATTTCATGAGGGGAACAAGCCCGCTCCAGTCCATGAGGAGAATATAAAGGAATAAAGTTCCGAGAAAAGGCAGATGTTTCCTTCCGTGAGACCCAAGAATGCTTGAGACAAAGCCTTCGATGGCTTCCACGATAAATTCCCAAACGTTTTGAATGCCTTTCGGGATGATACTTTTTTGCCTGGCTGCATAAAGAGCCGTTAGGCAAATCAATAAGGCAATCAGGGTACAAAAAAAGATGTTTTCCCATTGATGAATGAAATGAAAAAACAGGGAATCCGGCCAAAGCTGGCTCAATAGGGTTGTTATATTGGGAAGTTCATGACTTCCCGAATGAGCCGCGTGAGACGCTCCGGCGTGTGCCGCAATTTGATGCGCTGCTTGAAGAGTTTCTTCCATCGTTACGCCTTCGGTTGAGAATTTAAATGTTTCTGAAGATTTCGAAGCAAATGATAAACCTGAAGGCCGGAGCCGGCCATTCCGAGAACCATTAAAACCGGAGTCCAAATTTCATTGAGGCCAAAATACTTCAATAAAACATAATGCCCGATGAGGTATCCGCCCAGCGGCCCGCTGATCAAAATCATGGGCATGGTTAAAGCAAGTCCAAGCACCCATAACGTTCGTTCCGGTTTTTTTTCATTTAGCATCAAAGACATAGCAGTGAGAATATTTTATAAGTTCAACGTTATCAATTATTTGCGGCAATTTCCCCGCGGGCCATTGAATTAACTTTAATCATTATGTTAAAACAACCACTTTAAGTCAATTGTAAAGATAGAAGAGCTTTTTTAAAGGAAAGCTACATTATTTTTGAATTTATTCGATAATATTATTATCTTACATACTCAACCTGACCGTTTTTTTTGATTGAGCAGTTTACAACACTTTATGCTGCGTCATTCCCGAAAGCTTTTGTCGGGAATCTACAGCCTTAGATTCCCGCTTAAAACTTGCGGGAATGACAAAAAACCGGTCAACCTGAGTTACATAGAAAGGTTGTTCATAACATATGCGAAAAAACGATTACGACGAATTCGAATTAAAATTTTTTGAACGACTTTTGAAGGCCAATCCCCATTTTGTGGACGCGATGCATCCTTTGGCAGAGGCGTATACGCGCAAAGGCCTTTATGAAAAGGGGCTTGAAATCGATCGACGGCTTTCTAAGTTGTGCCCGGGAGATCCGATTGTTCATTATAATTTAGCGTGCAGCTTGGCGCTCGTGGGCTCGAAAGAAGAATCCTTGAATGTGCTCAAGACATCCATTAAAATGGGTTATCGCGACTTCCATCATATGCAGCGGGATCCGGATTTGAAAAGCTTGCGAGAAGATCCCCGGTTTCAGAAGCTGACGAAGAAAAGCTAACCCGACTTTCACATCGATTTTGAGAATCGGTGCGAAAGTCGCTTTGGGCGCAAGTGGTTGCGCCCAAAGTTTTGCGCCATTTTTAAATTAGGGCGCAAAAGATAAGCCCTGCGTCGCAAAGATATAAACCATCTTTGCACCGCAGCTCTTACGAGCGGAATTTCTTTATTAATGATGAGAAATCCGGGCTAATATTGAAGCCGGCAGATCGGGAGGCTTGAAACATGATTAATCTTGTTGTGGCGTTGCCCGCAGAAGCAAAACCGATTATCCAGCATTTTGATCTTGAAAAAGCAAACAACCCGGAACCTTTCCAAATTTATCAGAACGGGAATTTTTCCCTTATTATTTCAGGTGTCGGTAAAATGGCGGCTTCGTTTGCGACAGCCTACCTTTATGTTTTCCTCGGAAAAAAACCAAATCAAGCATGGCTTAATATCGGAATTGCCGGGCACAGACGGTATTCGATCGGCGAATCATTTCTCGCGCATCAAATGATCGATCGAGAAACATCGCGAACATGGAATCTTCCTCTTGTTTCGCAGTCGCTATGTCCTTCAGAAACTGTATGTACGGTTGAGCAAGCCGAAGAGCTTTATACGGAATCTTATCTTTATGATATGGAAGGAAGCGGTTTTTATGCAACCGCCCGGCGATTTTCCATCGCGGAATGCATTCAATGTTTTAAAATCGTGTCGGATAATCCTAATTTTCCCTGTAAAAAAATCACCGCTTCGATGGTTGAAAAATTAATCCGGTCAAAACTCGACACCATCGAGGCGATTACGAATGAATTAGATGAATTCATTTCCCACCAAAGCAAGGTTGTTCTCCGGTAACGTTTTACGTAATCACGTTTCCACGATGCCACGCAGCCACGAAAAAGAATAAAATTCCCGGCTGTTGTCCCGCACTCTTCTGACGGTGGTTTCTAAAAAACCGGGAACTGGGTGAGGGCTTTTTCGATGAGGTGAATGACGTGAGACGGGAAAATGCCGATGAGAAGGACGAAGACAAAGGTTGTGATCAATGTGAGTTGAAGTGATAAGGGATTCTGAATGGGGGTAACGGTTTTATTTGTCCGCAAATACATGGCGCGGATAATCCGGAAATAATAATAGGCGGCGACGGCGGAATTAAGGGCAATTGCGATTGCAAGCACGATCGCATCGGCTTTTAGGACTGCCATGAAAATGAAAACCTTTCCGACAAATCCGGCAAGAGGAGGGATTCCCGCAAGCGAAAGAAGAAACACAGCCATTGAAAGCGCAAGGAACGGATTCCTTTGGGCCAGGCCGTCATAGGCGTCCACTTCGTTTGAATCGGTTTCACGTTCAACGGCGATGACCGTAAAAAAAGCACCCAGGTTTGTAAATAAGTACGCCAGCAAATAAATTAAAACCGCGCGTAAGCCAAGCACACCCGGAACCGCGAGGCCTGCGAGAACATATCCCGCTTGAGCAATGCTTGAATAGGCAAGCATGCGTTTAATGTCTGCTTGTGTGATTGCAATAATATTTCCGACCGTCATTGTCAAAATCGAAAGGACGGCAAGCAGATTTCCCCAGTGGCTGGCAAGATGAGGAAAAGCGTAAAACAGGACGCGAATGATTACGGCAAATCCGAGAGCTTTCGGTGCGACCGTGAGAAGTGCCGTGACCGGCGTCGGTGCGCCCTGATAAACATCCGGGGCCCACATGTGAAACGGAACAATTGAAATTTTAAACCCCAGTCCTACCAGCATGAAAAGGAGCCCGACTAAACCGATCGCGTGCATCCCGGAGTTTGCCGATTGAAATGCCGAACCGATTGCCAGCAAGTCGATCGATTGCGTTGCGCCGAAAAGGAGGGACATTCCGAAAAGCATGGACGCAGATGAAACCGCGCCGAAAAGTAGATATTTGAGGGATGCTTCCGCGGATTGTTTGTTGAATTTTTGAATTCCGGTCAGAACATAGGAAGTCATTGAGACCGATTCGACAGCGAGAAAAATCATCAAAAGATTTGTTGCGGCGCCCATGACGGTCAGTAGCACACCGAAGCCGAGCAGGAGGAAATAAAATTCACCGTGAAGCGAAACAGGGATTTTTTTAAAGGCGAAGCTTGCGAGAATCGTCAATCCGACTGCGGTCAGAGCGAGAAGTCTAAAAAATTGAGCGAAAAAATCAATCGTAAAGAAATTAAAAAAAAGACCGGTGGCCGGATATGTTTGCGTGCCGGCAAATATTAAAGCTGCGCCGACGGATAAGACGCTGATCCAGCCGAGCAGTTTTTTATTGGAGATAAAAAAGTCCATCACCAGAACCATGAAGGCGGTTCCGATCAAAATAAGTTCTGTGGTGCAAAACGGGAGGCTATTGATTGCGTTCACGCCTGAACTCCCATGATATTAAGCAGGTTTGTAATGCCGGTTGTCATAAAATGGAGCGCGACTTTCGGATAAATGCCGATCAAAAGAATCAAAATCATAAGTGGCACGAGCGTAAAAATTTCGCGTGCATTCATATCCGGCAAATTTTCCCATTTCGGATTGAGTTTTCCGAGCAGAACGCGCTGGATCATGTAAAGAAGGTAACACGCGGCCAATAAAATACCCAAGCACGAAAACCCGGTCATCCACGGATGAACCGGAAAGCTTCCCATCAGGATCATGAATTCACTGACGAATCCCGCAAGGCCGGGAAGTCCGAGGGATGCAAGTGAAATAAAAATCAGAAATCCGCCGTAAACGGTCATTTTAGCGAACAGGCCGCCGAATCCGTCAAGATCGCGTATATGGGCCCGGTCATAAAGGACGCCGACGAGTAAGAAGAGCGCGCCGGTGATGAGTCCGTGCGTGACCATTTGCATCATTCCGCCTTGAAATCCGGCCAGCGTGAATGCGGAAAGGCCGAGGAGGATAAAGCCCATGTGGCTGACGCTCGAATAAGCGACCATGCTTTTAAAATCTTTCTGCGCGAAGGCGACGAATCCTCCGTAGACGATTCCGATCACAGCCAAAATGCCCATGGCCGGTCCGAACCAAACGGCTGCTTCGGGCAGGATCGGATAACTGATCCGGTAAAATCCGTACGTGCCCATTTTGAGGAGAACGCCTGCCAGAATGACGCTGATCGGTGTCGGTGCTTCGACGTGTGCGTCGGGAAGCCATGTATGGAACGGGAATATCGGAACTTTAATCGCAAAACCGAAAAAGAGCGCGAGAAAAACAATCTGCTGAAATTGAAGAGGGAAGGATTGTTTTGCGAGATCCATGATGTCGAAAGTGTGAGAGCTGCTTGTAAGATAAAGCGCCAAAATTCCAAGTAGCATGAATAAACTTCCGGCCAATGTGTACAGGAAAAATTTAATGGCGGCGTATTCTTTTCTCGGCCCGCCCCAAATTCCGATCAGAAAATACATCGGCACCAAAACGATTTCCCAGAAAATATAGAAAAGGAAAAGATCGATTGAAAGAAAAGTGCCCATGATGCCGGTTTGGAGCAGAAGGTAAAGCGCGAAATATTCCTTTAAGCGTTCTTTAATCCCAAAAGAAGCGATGCAGGCCAGAAAACCCAAAAGGCCGGAGACGAACACCATCGGAAGATTGATCCCGTCGATGCCAAGATGATAGAAGACATTCATCTGCGGAATCCAACTGAAATGTTCAACGAATTGGAGTCCGGTTGCTTGTGCGTCAAACCGGAACAAGAGATACACGGAAAGCACAAATTGGATTCCCGTGATCATTGTTGCGATCGTTTGAATCAACCGGCGGTTATCTTTGTGCAAGCAAAGAATGATGATCATTCCCGCGACCGGCAGAAAAATTAACGATGATAAAATAGGCATATAAAACTCCTTTTGACTGTTATTCCCGCCCCGTATCTGTGTCATTCCCGCGAAGGCGGGAATCCACATGCCGAGTAAATCTCAGCGAGAATTATGGATCCCCGCTAACCCCGGAAAAGCTGGGGCCGGCCCTTTCTTTCCCAAGGGAAACTTGCGGGGATGACAACGCTTTAATAATGTCACTTTATTTTACTGCAACCAATAACATGACCAATAAACCAACCACCATAAACAATAAATAATTTTGAACAAAACCTGTCTGAATCATCCTGAGAAGCCCGCTCGATACCTGTGCAGAAAAGCCGACAAAATTGACCAAACCGTCCACAATATATTGATCGATCCACCGTTTGATGCGGCTGGTCAGCACCGTTTTCCGGCCGATTTCATTCACGGTTCGATCGATAACGTTTGAGTCAAACCGGAATGAAATGCGCGAAATCCATTTGAAGGCGTGGATAAATGTTGAATTATAAATTTCATCAAACCAAAGTTTATTTCGCGAGGCGTCATAAAACATCCAAAATTGTCCGGCCAAATGCTGAGGAAGATCAGTTTTAACGAAATAACAAATAAACGCAATGATGAAGCCAATCGTGGCTGACGCAACCGACATGATCATCACAAACGTATCCATGTGAACCGCGGCATGGGGTTCAAGAAAATGCTGGAACCAGTGTCCCATGAACGGTGAACCGGGAAGGCCGATTAAAACAGAGCCGATGGCCAGGACGGCTAACGGAAGGGTCATGACTGCGGGCGATTCGTGAGCGTGGATATGTCCGCGGGTCTTGCCGGCGAAAGTCAGGAACAGCAGGCGGAACATGTAAAACGAAGTCATCATGGCGGTGATCATCAGAATCCAGAAAATCACCCTGTGATTTCCAAGATAAGCACTTGTGAGGATTTCGTCTTTGCTCCAAAATCCGGAAAGCGGGGGAACTCCGGCAATTGCAATGGTTGCGATGCAAAGCGGCCAGAATGTATTCGGCATGGCTTTTCTGAGCCCGCCCATTTCACGCATGTCCTGTGTGCCGGTCCCGTGGATGATGCTGCCTGCGCCCAAGAAGAGAAGCGCTTTAAAAAATGCGTGAGTCATCAAGTGGAAAGTTCCGGCGCCCATTCCTCCGACACCGAGCGCCGTGATCATAAACCCAAGCTGGCTGATGGTTGAGTAAGCGAGAACTTTTTTAATGTCAAATTGCGTGATGGCAAAGAAAGCACCCAGGAATGCCGTGGTTGTTCCCACGACGGCAATCGTTTGAGAGGCGTTCGGAAATGTTTCGAGGACCGGCCAAAGCCGCGCGACCATGAAAACGCCTGCCACAACCATCGTCGCGGCGTGGATCAGCGCGCTCACGGGTGTCGGGCCTTCCATGGCATCGGGAAGCCAAACATGCAACGGAACTTGCGCTGATTTTCCGATGGCTCCGCAAAAAAGCAGAATGGTTGCAAAGGTGAGAACAGCTGTATTTGCGTAAGGGTGCATGAATTCCGGCGTGATATCAATAAAGCGGATCGTGCCGGTCGTATAAAAGAAAAGCGCGATTCCGAGGAAGAAGCCGACATCGCCGATCCGGTTTGTAATAAATGCTTTTCGCCCGGCCTGCGCGGCTTCATATTTTTCAAACCAGAAGCCGATCAGAAAATAAGAACACAGCCCGACCAGCTCCCAAAAAAAGTACATTTGAACAAGCGTTGACGATAATACCAGCCCGAGCATGGAAAATAAAAAGAGTGAAAGATAAGCAAAGAATCTGGAAAACCGCGGATCATTGTGCATATAGCCGACGGAATAAATGACAATGAGTGAACCGACAAAAGTTACGACAAAAAGCATGACGGAGGAAAGCGGGTCAACGAGGATTCCGAATTCAATCGGTTTCCCGTTAATCATGAGCCATGTGAGTGATGCGTGAAGGGCAGTCCCGTGATTCAAAATGACCGGCAGAACGACGCTTGCCGATAACAGGCACGACCCGACACTTGCCGCAATGGCGATGAGTGCGCTTTTTGTCCCTAATTTCTTTCCGAAGAAAATAATCATCGTGAAAGAAATTAGCGGCAGTAATGGAATTAAAATCGCTTGAGTTACCATTTTAAAAGGTGAATTTCATCCGTGTAAATTGTTTTTTGGTTCCGGTAAATATTTAACACAATCGCCAAGCCAACCGCTGCGGTCGCTGCGGCGAGCACGATGGCAAACATGACAAAGATTTGTCCGCTTTCCGGTGATGAAGCAAAACTTCTCGAAAATGCGATGAAATTGACATTGACCGCATTCAACATAATCTCGATGGAAATTAGAATTCCGACGGCGTTCCGCCGCGAAAGCGCGCCATAAAGCCCGATCAGGAACAGGATCGATGTGAATACGAGGATATGGTCGATCGGAATGTGCATGGTTATTCGCTCCTTGCGATGACAATGGCGCCGATGAGCGCGACTAAAAGAACAAGAGAAACCACTTCGAACGGGAACACGTATTGATTCATCAACGCTTTCCCAAGCGTCACGGCATTCACGGCGGTTTGCGGTTCGGAAGTTTCCCACGGCGTTTTCAAAATGGCGGAAATCAAAATGAATCCGACGAGGCCGAGCGGCAGGAAAACAATTTTTTTATTTTTAAAACTTTGAGGGACTGCCGGATTCCCCATCCGCGAAGTGAGCATCACGGCGAAAACAATCAGCGTCATAATGGCGCCGACGTATAAAAGGATTTGCATCGCGGCGATAAATTCGGCTTGAAGAAAGAAATAAAGCATCGCAATTCCGATCAACGTAAATGCGAGAAAAACCGCGGAATGGAACAGGTTCCGCACGGTGACGCAGAGCGCGGCGGCAATGAGAATGCCGAGCATGGCGGCGTAAAAGGCGGTGGTGGCCAGAAATTGAAATAAGGTCATAAAAGATTCCTGAGTGAGAAAATCCCAATGGCCAAGTACGCAATGACCAACGAGATTCCCAAAAGAAGAAATTCCAATTGGAATTTATGATTTGCCAATTTATTGGTCATTGAGATTTGGTCATTGATCATTTTATTCATATGCATACTTATAAATTCTTTTCTTCGGTGCGACTTTTCTGTTGGCGACGTAAATCATCAAAACAGAAACGGTTAAAATACAGAAACTGAGGATGTCATTCAACGGGAAACTCAAATGCACCCAAAGTGCCGCAGCCAATAAATTAATGAATGCAAGCGGAAGGAGTCCTCGCCAGGCGAAACCCATGAGCTGATCCACACGCATTCTCGGAAACGTGCCGCGAAACCACATCATGATTGAAATTAAAACGAATGTTTTCGCGAAAAACCAAAGCCAACTCGGAAGAATCGGCCCCTGCCAGCCGCCGAGATAAACCGTCGTGACAAGAGCAGAAACGCTGAACGCATTCATGTACTCTGCCATATAGAAAAGCGCGAATTTCATTCCGCTATATTCCGTATGAAATCCCGCGATAATTTCCGACTCGCCTTCGGGAAGATCAAACGGGCAGCGGTTGACTTCGGCCACGCCGGTTAAAAAGAAAAGAATGAATCCAACCAATCCCCACGGCGTGAAAACAAACCACTGTAAACCTTCCTGTGCGTTGACGATGGCAACCGTGGAAAAGGAGCCGACGACGAGAAGCGCCGGCACAATCGAAAGCAACATCGGGATTTCATAAGATACCATTTGCGCGACGGCGCGCATTCCGCCGAGGAGTGAAAATTTATTTCGCGAGCCCCATGCAGCCGTAAAAATCCACAAAGTCGAGGTGGATGCCACCGCGAAAAAGAAAAGAATTCCGATTGAAAGATCGGAAGGAATCATGTTCCGGCCGAAGGGGATCACCGAAAAAACAAGCAGGGAAGGGATGATCACGGTAATGGGGCCGAGGAAATGAGCAAAGGGGTCGGCTTTTTGGGGCACGATATCTTCTTTGGTGAACATTTTAATTCCGTCTGATAGGGGTTGAAGAAGGCCAAAGATTCCGCAGCGGTTTGGGCCGTAACGATTTTGCATCCGGCCGATAAATTTCCGTTCGAGGAGCGTCAGATACATCATGACAACGGGTCCGAAAACGCAAAGCGTGACGATGACGATAAAAATAGAAATCAGGATCATCATCCATTCCGGGAGGAACGGCGACAGGATGTCGAGAATGATTTGTTTTGCTTTAATGAATATTTGGTCAATGGTATTTAGCATAGGTTAATTTAAAATCTCAATGACCAAGTGTCAATGACGCAATGAAATCCCAAAAAGATTAATTTCCAATCGGGATTTAAAATATTGAAATTTTCTTGGTCATTGCGTGCTTGGTCATTGGTCATTTCTCTTTTGCCTTCCTTTTTTCTTCAACCTTCTTTGCTGTTTCCGGCCGGATTTTCGAAAAATATTCGGCTGATTTCGCGAGCCGGTCTTTGGTGTACAAGAATTCTTCGGATCGTTCGTACGCTGACAGCTCAAATTGACGGTCCATATAAATCGAATCAAACGGACAGACTTCTTCGCAAATTCCGCAATTCATACAAACGGAATAATCAATATCGAAAAATTTTGGTTGCTTCAAAGGTTTTCCGGCTTCATCTTGTGCCCGGACAATGCTGATGCATTTTGGCGGACATTCCTTTGCGCAGATTTCGCACGCAACGCAGCGGAGTTTGTCCGGTGATTCATCGTAAACAAGAATCGGAAACGTTCGAGCGTGCTCGCTTAAGGTAATCCGTTCTTCGGGATATTGAACAGTGGTTAAACGCTTGCGTGTGAAATAACTGAGCGTAAAATTCTTAATCGTGACCCAAAGGCCCTTTAGAACTCCTAAACCGTACATTCGATCCCTTTCTGCTTCTTAAAACTCCAATGACTCAATCTCAATGCCGCAAAGAAATCCCAAAAAGATAAAGTTCCAATTGAAATTTGAAACATTGGAACTTCCTTGGCCATTGCCTGCCCGCCATGCATTTTGGCGGGGGTTTTGGTCATTGATCATTTTTTTATCTATCTACCTCTCCCAGCACAATATCAATACTTCCTAAAATAATAATGACGTCCGCCACTTTTTGCCCGATACACATATCTTCGAGTACGGTCAAATTGATAAAACTTGGTGCGCGAACATGGTAACGATACGGCTTCCCTGAACCGTCGCTTACAAGATAAAACCCAAGTTCGCCTTTTGGCGCTTCCGTACGCCCATAAGCATCGCCCTTCGGTACCTTTAAGGTGCGCGGCATTTTTGCTGCTTGCGCGCCGGCCTTGCTAATCACTTCGCCGTCCGGGATTTCGTTAATGGCTTGCTCAAGAATCTGCAGGCTTTCGCGCATTTCAAGAATCCGGACATAATAACGGTCGTATACATCGCCCGCTTCGCCCACGGGCACGCGGAATTTAAACCGGCCGTATATAGAGTACTTGTCGATTTTCCGGATATCATACGGAATTCCGGACGCGCGAAGCACAGGGCCGGTAATTCCGGCGTTGACCGCCAAAGCTTTCGGCAAGATTCCGACATTTTGGCAGCGGGATAAAAGGATTTCGTTATGGGTCAGCAACTCTTCGAGTTCATCCAGGAATTTTGGAAATTGATTCACAATCTCCCGGACGCGTAGAATAAAATCCGGCGGAACATCTCGCTTTACGCCGCCGAAACGGAAATAATTGCACATCATCCGGCTTCCCGTGACATCTTCAAATAAATCGAGCAATTTCTCCCGTTCGCGGAATGCGTAAAGGACCGGCGTAAAAAAAGCGCCGAGGTCGTTCAGGAGAAATCCCACGAGAACGATATGGTTTATGAGGCGGGTGAGTTCGGCCATGATGACGCGAAGATATTGCGCGCGCTCCGGGACTTCAATGCCGGCCAGTTTTTCGACGGCAAGCGCGTATGAAAAATTATTCGCGAGTGCGCAAAAGTAATCCAGACGGTCTGTGTAAGGCATGCAGGCGAGCCATGACATATTTTCCATCAACTTTTCATGATTCCGGTGGAGATAGCCCATGACTGGTTTCAACCGGATCACTTGCTCGCCGTCCAATACGACATCCATTTGAAATACGCCGTGCGTGCTCGGATGTTGCGGGCCGAGGCTTACTTCAAGCCGCTGTGTGTCGAGGGTTGATTGTTGATCCATATTTTGTAGGTAAGGGCAATTCATGAATTGCCCCTACGGGTAAGTGTGTTCATATTTTCCTGTCCTGATCTTCCGTTACATAATCTTTCCGCAAGGGATGTCCAACAAAACCTTCCCACATAAAAATGCGCCGCAAATCCGGATGTCCTTCAAAATGAATCCCGAGCAAATCATAGGCTTCTCGCTCTTGGAATTCCGCGCTGCGCCAAATTGAGACGACGGACGGAATTTGTGCCGCATTCCGGTCTGTCCGAATTTTGATCACAAGCGGGCCGCATTCTCTTCCCATCGAATACAAATGATAAACCACTTCCAAATAGTCTTTGTAATCAGTGCCTGTGACGGAAGAAAGGTAGTCAAATGAATATTCCGGATCTGTTTTTAAAAAGGAAGCAATCTCCGGCCACTTTTCTTTTGGAATGAGCAGAGAATTATTTTCGATGGAAATTTGAACGCCGAATTTCGTTTCGATAGCTTGTTTGATTTCTTCGATTGTTTTCATGTGATTATTGTTGTAGGGGCACGGCGCGCCGTGCCCCTACGTACATTACACCGGTACGTTTTCCTTTATTTTAAATACTTCCGGATTATACGGCGGAATAAGTCCGTTCGGGCCGTATTCCGGAACCGGGAATTCGCGTTTGAATCCTTTTTGATACCATTCTGTTTTCTCGACTTCCTGCGATTCGATTTTCTCCTGTAATTTAATTAAAGCTTCGAGCAATGCTTCGGGCCTTGGCGGGCATCCGGGGATATGAACGTCAACGGGAATATACCGGTCAATTCCGCGGACGACATTGTAACCGTCGCGGAATGGGCCGCCTGAAATAGCGCAAGCGCCCATTGCGATACAATATTTCGGTTCCGGCATCTGGTTGTAAAGCCGCACAACCTGTGGAGCCATTTTTTTCGTGACTGTTCCCGAGATGATCAGCAAATCCGCTTGCCGCGGCGATGGGCGGAACAGCCCGGCCCCGAAACGGTCAATGTCATATCTGGCCGCGGCAGCCGCAATCATTTCAATCGCACAGCAGGCAAGACCGGCTGTAAGCGGCCAAATCGAATATTTCCGTCCCCAATTATACAGAAAATCGACGGAGGTCAAGAAAACCCCGCGTTTCTCCAAGTTGGCTTTAAGTTGAGGATTTATATTGTTTTGGTTCGGGTTAAGCATATTTATTCATAATTATAAATTCTCAATGACCAAATCCCCCTCCAAAATGCATGGCGGGCAGGCAATGGCCAAGGAAGTTCCAATGTTTCAAATTTCAATTGGAACTTTATCTTTTTGGAATTTCTTTGTGTCATTGAGATTTGGTCATTGGTCATTTTAATCTATTTCCATTCCAGCACATTCTTTTTCCATGCATAAATTAAACCGAGAATTAAAATTGCGAGAAAAATAAACATTTCTACAAGAGCAAATAAGCCCATTTGCTTATAAGCAACCGCCCATGGATAAATAAAAATCACTTCAATATCAAAAATGACAAAAATGAGTGCGTAGATATAATATTGCACTTTGAACTGAATCCACGATTCGCCCTTCGACTCAAGGCCGCATTCGTAAGTTGATTGTTTGACAGGGTTTGGTTTCTTAGGAGCAAGAAAATAGGCCAATACCAAAGGGATGAAGGGAAAGACAATTGCGACCAGAAAAAACAGGCCTATGAACAGGTACTGATAGCTATATGCGTCTGGGGTCATCCGGTTATCTTTGTTGAAGTAAAAACGCGGTTCATCCGCTTCTTAAATTTTATTCATTAAGGTTATAAGCGTATCGAAAATGAGCGTTTCTGTCAATTTGAAAGACAGAACATTTTTTACTTTCAGAGACGTCTTGACGATATATCATGAATAGAGTGATAGAGTTGCTGTTATTGGGAGGATTCCCGCGATTATTGGGCGAGACGAAAGAAGGTTATTTTAGTTCAGGCCGAATTGTTGCTTGCCCTTTGAAATGGCGAAGACATCACGTTGTAGTTTCGTTTTTCCAATGCGTTAGATCCCGATTTAATAGACGAGATAACTTATTTCGATCTTCTCTAAAAAAATCAATCAATTCTTTCCGGAATAAGGGATCCAACGGCTTCCGTTTGACAAATATCCGATTATGGCGCCTAACCCACGGAGCAATTCCAAACCGTTTCAGACCGGTAAGCGTTTTTATCATACGCATTGCCCAGACAACAGCCGGCGGAAGCGCGGAAAAAAAAGTCGCAAGGCGCGGGTATCGATTTATCTTGTTCCGGTTGATGCGCGGGAACTCGGTGCGTGCATCAGCGGGAACATTCAAAAACTCCAGAACCTCCCGGTAAATGCATTCGGGTGCTGCGGAAAAATCTTCATTTAAAATTACCTTTATTTGATTGCGCGGGAAGATTGAATACACCCGTTCCAACTGTTCGCCAAATTTGGCGATGTCCGAATACAAAAGGAACTTAGGATTGTTGCGGAGAGGCGGGAGCGGCTGTTCTGTCCTTCGTTTTTCGATTGCATTCCACGCGTCTTTCAAATCGGTAATTGGTTCAACACAATTATAAACCAAACAGGCGTGCCATGAAGCCACGAAGTCGACATGATTTCGGATTAAGACAATGATCTTTGATTCCGGATTGAATTTCCGGATTTTTTCTACCGCAACTTTCGAAGAGAGATAAAGCACCGCGCCTTCTCCTGCGGCGATATGAAATGGAGTCGCTTCTTTAAAAAAATCGACGTACTCATCCTCGGTTTTTGCCAAACGCTGTTCCATCCGGCTCGTAGAGAAATCTTCTGCGAAAAAGTGGATTTCTTTGGGGCGGCTCACAAAAACCCGCGGATTTGTCCTGAGATAGTCACAGAGAGAAGTGGTTCCGCATCTCGGCGCGCCAAGGATAAAAAAATTAGGATATTTCATTTGTATTTTATGGTTTTCAGATAACGTATCTATCGCACGGATTCTTAAAGTGAATCAATATGATGATATTCTTTTTTGCGGCATATTTCCATTAGTTGATAATAAGGGGTGCCATCAATCCAACGGATTTTACCAATTTTTCAACAGATTGTCTTTCTGAATTGAAAGAGAAACGTGCTGTTTACTTAGCCCTGATTTCTCATCACTAATGAGAGATTCCGCTCGTAAGAGCTGCGGTGCAAAGAGGGTTTACTTCTTTGCGACGCAGGTTTGACTTTCCATAGATCATTTTATAAGGGAGTCAAAACCAGTCCTTGAGCTTTCATTGAAAGTTAAATTTCGTTTGAGAGTGGCGCAAGGGCAGGGCTTATCTTTTGCGCCCTGTTTGAACAAGGGCGCAAAACTTTGGACGCAACTGATTGCGCCCAAAGCGACTTTCTCGTCGATTCACAAAATCGATAAGAAAGTCGGGTTAGTGAGATTCTACGTCGATACAATAGGAAATAAAGGCGAAATATTGTGAAAGGGGAAGATTTACCATGGGAATAGAATATTATGTTAAACAATTATGGCCGGTTCTCGCCATTTCGGGTTTTTTCGGGCTTGTTTTATATGTGAATTATTATCTTCAGAGAAAACGGACACAAACTTTGCAGCAAGCGGCAATGACGCTGGGTTTTTCATTTGAAGAAGAAGCACCGGAAATGTTCCATGAGAACTTTTCGCTCCCGATTTTTGAGCGCGGACATTCACATCATGTCCGGAATGTGATGCGGGGCGAAACGGCCGGAACGGAAAGCCTCTTTTTTGATTTCCGGTATACCGTAGGACATGGTAAACATAGTTCGACCTCTAATCAGACGATTGCAGCATTTCATTTGGCAAACGGCAAACTTTGCGGCTTTGAATTAAGGCCCGAGTTTATTTTTCACCAGCTGACTGAGCCATTTGGTTACCATGATATTGATTTTCCGGAAAACCCTGTATTTTCCAAGAAATATTTCCTGTGCAGTGAAAGTGAAGCGGCTGTGCGAAACTTATTTAACATGGAAGTTCTTCAATTTTTCGAAAATGCATCCGGCTGGTGCGTGCAGGCAAACCAAGAATGGTTGATTGTGTATCGAAGCGCGAAGTTGGTGAAACCGGAAAACTTTCAGCAGTTTGTGTCGGAGATGTCGAATATCCTGCGGTTGTTCCATCAATAAAAGGTACTTTATAAGAAAAAGGGCAACCCCTCATTTTCAGGAGTTGCCCTCACAAGTTAAACAAATCGGTTTAATTCTAGTAATTTTGGTTTAAAAAATCTTGAATTTTCTCGGCCTCATTGGCGTTGATAAACCCATCCTGGTTTGTGTCGTATTTTTTGACGAATTTTTGTTTTGTAACAGCCGATTTTCCGTCGGAATTTACTTGGTCAACGACGCTTTGTAATGTTTTTTTGACAAATGCGTCATATTTGGTTTGATTGAAAGCGTTTGCATTTCCAATGAAAGTGCCAAATACCATGACGAGTAGCGTGATAGAAATGATCATTGTTTTCATGTTGGTTCTCCTTTGTTGGTTTGTTAAAAAGCGCGAATCATTTTTGTTCACAATTTTATTGGACAATAGGATTGTTTTCAGGGATACCTCCTTCGGCAGGTTTTTTTGTATTTTGTAAATTAGCGTAAACTTCTTGTCCTAAAACATTTTTTGCCAATACGTCTTTATCTTCTCCGTTATCAAAATCGTATTCCATGACGGCGAGAATTTTGATAGCGGTTGGTAATCCTTGGGAAAAACCGGGGGTTTGCTTTAGGAGTTGGCTTACCCCGTCAACGTAAAACTCTGCCGGTTTCCGGAGGATTGCTTTTTCGCGTATTTTAAATAACTCAATCGTGGTTTGAACGGCTTTCAGTTTATAAGCGGGCAAAATGTCGTTCCAGTTTTTTAATGTGCTCATTAATTCATTCATCATCAGCTGATAAATGGCAGGATTGATTTTTTCTTTGCTATTGTCTGGTTGGCGAGAAGCTTCTTTTTCAATCAGTTTGTTTGATTCGCCGGGTTTCTGTTCAGAACACGAAACCAGCGCGAAGCTTATCATGACTATCCATATGAATATTTGCATATAACCGCCTTTTTGCTTTTGGCCTAACCCGACTTCCTCATCGATTCGCAAAATCGATGAGGAAGTCGGGTTAATTTCTTATTGGCTAATAATATGCCACATGGATCATGAAGTTAACGTGACGGAAAAATGAATTTTTCTTCATTTTCCATACGAAAAACAGAGTCGAAAGAGGGTTTTAATAGGCTTTCAAATTCACGCCGTGTTATAATAAAAACGCGTAACGAAAAACGTCATTATCCTCAGTTTCGATAGCTTTATTTTGATGGGTAATGACTATCAGGTTAAGGAAATCCACATGCGTATTTTAATTATTGAAGACGAAGAAAAAGTAGCACGGTTTGTCAAAGAGGGATTGGAAGAAAATAATTTTTCGGTTGATATTGCACATGACGGTGAACAAGGTTTGTTTTTGGCCCAAAACGAAAAGTATGACGCTATTATTTTAGATTTAACCCTTCCTAAACGGGATGGTCTGGACATTTTGAAAACGCTCCGTACGCAAGGCCATTCAGTTCCTGTTTTGTGTCTTACGGCAAGAGGCAAATTAGAGGAAAAACTTGCGGGATTTAATGCGGGTTCGGATGATTATCTTGTGAAACCTTTTCGTTTTGCGGAACTTCTTGCGCGGGTTAGAGCATTGATTAAACGGGTTTATCAAATGGTGCCTAATACCCAGTTGAAAATCGAGGATTTATGCTTGGATCAGCTGACTAGGAAAGTGACGAGAGGGAGTCGTGAAATTTTTTTGACGGCAAAAGAATACGCAATTTTGGAGTACTTGATGCTGAATGCCGGACAAATTGTTACCCGGACCATGATTTCGGAAACAGCGTGGGACTACAATTTCGGATCGATGTCAAACGTCATTGATGTTCATGTGAAGCGGCTTCGCGAAAAAATCGACGGAGATGAGAAAGAAAAATTGATACATACAGTCAGGGGTGCAGGGTATGCTCTTAAAAAAGCGGAAATTTGAAAAATTCACATTCAAAAGTGTTGGTTGGAAACTAACGTTTTGGCATGCTGCGGTATTCTTAGTTTCGATCGTTTTGCTGGCTTCGTATTTGTACTACCGGCTCGAAACAAAATTATACCGAGAAGGGGATTTTTATTTGGCTGACGAAACGAATGAATTTGTTCAATTTGTCACTGACCATAAAGAGGATCTTCGCGCGATTGAACATCAAATACAAAAGGAAACGGTTGCGATCCGGAAATATTATCAAATGTACTATGCCGTCGTAAGTTCCGGCGGGAAAGTTATTCTGGAATCAAGCGAATTCACGCCATTTATCCACGGAACAAAGCCCGTTGTTTCATCGGCCGTTGCGGATGCTGTCGTCCGGGAGTATGCGTTGGGAACCGCGGCTGACATGTATCATGTCAGAGTCGTCACGCATTCTATTTATAAAGGCGAAGACCTTTTGTATTATGTTCAAGTCGGGATGAACCTTTCACAGTTGGAAGCGACCTTACTGGATTACCGGCAGATTTTGATTTATGCGATTCCTTTGTTTTTTATGGTTTCTTTGGGGGGCGGTTATTTTTTGGCGCGGCGCACGATGAAACCGATTTCTGAAATTATGAAGACCGCGAAATCAATCACCGCGTCCAATTTAAGCGAGAAGTTTCATATCCGCGGAACGGGAGATGAGTTTGATGAGCTATCGAGGACATTTAACGAAATGATTGAACGGCTTGAGGAGGCGTATCGTAAACTGTCACGCTTTTCGCAAGATGTTGCTCATGAGTTGCGGACGCCGATTACAGCTTTGATCGGAGAAGTCGAAATTGCGCTCGCAAAAGAAAGAACGAATCAAGATTATAAAACGGTTCTTTTGAGTAATTTAGAAGAACTGATTCGTTTGATGCGTTTGACGGAAAATTTGCTTTTATTTTCTCAGGACGGCAGTCAACTTGAAGTTAAAGAAGTAAATCTTAACGATGTTATTTTAGATGCAGTGGAATTGTTCCGGCCGGTTGCCGAAGAAAGAAATGTCATACTTAAGATGGATACTGTTACCCAAATATTTTTTGTCCGGGGAAATAAATCGCATTTCGAACAAGTTCTTTCAAACTTGCTTGATAATGCGATTCGTTATAACCGGCCGGGAAGCGATGTGTCGGTGTCGCTCAATCAAGTTGACGAATTTGTCGAGCTCGTAGTTGCCGATCGGGGAATCGGAATCCCGGAGAATGAACAAGGGAAAATTTTTGATCGTTTTTACCGGGGAGAATCTTCCGAGGTGCGCAGCGCCGGCGGAACAGGGCTTGGTTTAAGCATTGTCCGGTCGATTGTCGAAGGGTTCGGCGGTACGATTACGGTAGCAAGCCAGTCCGGTGTGGGAAGCGCTTTTACTGTCCGATTTCCTGTGTGTCATTCCGAGTTGGCGGCGGTTTGATTTCAATTTCGATACCCCTTCCAAATGTACGGTTTAACAACTCAAGGACAGCGTTAAGCTCAAAAAAGGGGACAGGTTTTGACGCCATTGAACCAGAACCTGATCCCTTTTTTCTATTCGATTCGTTTCAAAGGGATATACATCCGTACAGGGTGCTGCGGTGAGGGGACCGGGGATTAATTCAAAAAGACCGGTTGTATGAATGCGATTTTTTTCTTGGAATTTGTGATTTTCCCTCTGATATAAATTTCATCACCACGCGGAATATATGTGGCTTTTTTCCCTTCAACTGATTTCAAAATGCGGCCCTTGGCACCAATGAATTCGATGAAATATAAAACCCCGGGTTCCGGTTGTACTTCAATTTTCAATTCTGCAGATTTGGAAAAATCGAGCGTTTTTAGTTGAATCCCATTAGTGGCATAGAAATTTCCATTTTCTATCGCAGCCATGATAGCTTCAGGCGTTAGTTCTTCCGTTTTCGCCCAAATCCAACGAGTCCCCGGGACTAGAATATCTTTGTAAGTAAAATCATCATAAGGGTCGTTTAACTGAACCTGTTCCGGGTGATCATATGTTTTAAATAAGTGGGCATCGTCAACAGCAAGGCCGTAAAGCCGACGCTTTGAGGTCAGTAATTGGTCCCACATATTTTCCGAGAGATAATCGCCGTGGGCCGGGCTCATTAATTCAAACAGATTAAGCCCACGGATTTTTTTAACTTCGTTTGCGGAAAATGCGACAGAAGGGTGATTGAGGACTGCGACTCCACCACCGCTTCGGATTTGCTGCATCACATTTTCGATTCGTGAACGGTTTTTAAGAAGATAAAGCATCCGTCGAATATCTTTTCTCTCAGGATATTTGATTAATAGCGCCCGCGAGAAAGCTTTCCATTTTTCCGAATCTTCGGCATCCGGGTTGTAGATAATTGGTGCTTTTAAGTTCAGGGCATTCATATGTATGTGATGCTGTCGTTCGATGGAGATTTCAGTCCCCGGGATAACAAGCATTTGATGCTTGCCATTTTTTTTTATCATGGTTTTCAAAGGCGGTTGATCATGGTCGGTAATCGCAATAAAATCATACTGATGGTCAAAATACCATTGAATGACTTCTTCCGTGGAAGTATCTCCGCCCGGTGCGCGGTTGGAATGCGCGTGGACATTGCCCTTAAACCATTTCATTTCAGCCGATTGGCAAGGAAGGCTCAGCATACCACTTAAAAGGTAAGTTGTAATAGCAAGCGGCAATATAAGATAGAAGCGGTGCGCGCTGAAAAATAGCAAGGTCAAAACGGCCTTTTTCTTGCGGATTGAATTAGGCGATAACGGGTACAATTGAATTTGTCTCCTGTTGTGAAACCGCCTTTTTGTTTTTTTAATTTCTTTTTTTATTCATAATAATTATGCCACACTCATCATGAAGTTGAAATGACGGAAAAATTAAATTTTCTTCATTTCCGCCATAAGCGGATAACCTCCGCGCATAGATTTGCCGCAGAAGATAGGAAAAAATAAAAGTTTCACCGCGCATGATTAGGATTATAATATTTATTATGTTTTAGGATAGCAACGCGTTAAGGTAAAGAGTTAAAATAGAAATGACGGCAAAACAATTCCTTCTATGAAATATCGCTACAAACCCGATTCTTTTTTCGTTGCTTTGATTGCGCATTTTTTGTTTTACGGATTCATTTTGTTAACGTCACAACCATGCTTTTCTGCCGAAACCGGGCAGGTTAACGTCATAGCGCTGGATGATGCGACGATTAATCCCGTGACCGCCGCTTACATTACGAAAGCGATCGATCGTGCGGCTGAAGATAGGTCAGAATGCCTGATCATTAAATTGGATACGCCAGGCGGGTTAGTTACATCGACGCGCGAAATTGTGAAGAAAATGATGTCTTCAACCATTCCCGTTGTGGTTTATGTGGCTCCGTCGGGTGCGCGAGCGGGTTCGGCTGGTGTTTTCATTACTTACGCGAGCCATGTCGCGGCGATGGCGCCGTCGACCAATATCGGCGCGGCACATCCGGTTGAGGTGGGCGGTGGCGGAGACCGGACACGGAATGTTTGGGATGCGGTCCGCGATTTATTGGATTTGTATTCAAAGAAACTTTCAAAAGAATTCGGCGGGAAACAAATTCCCCAAGGCGAAACGAAGGAGAGCGAGGCAAGTCCGCCTGCGGGCGAGGCAAGCAATCAGGATATTTTGAGCGGCAAAATTTTAAACGATACGCTTGCGTTTATTAAGGCGATTGCGGTCGAACGGAACCGGAATGTTGAGTGGGCGGTGAAAGCCGTTCGGGAAAGCGCATCCATTACGGAAACGGAAGCCAAACAAACCGGCGTAATTGAAATCATCGCGAAAGAAGAACAGGATCTTTTGACGCAGCTGGATGGGCGGGTTGTGAAAGTTGCGGGGCAGGAAAAAATACTTAAAACTTTGAATGTGGTCGTGAAAGAAATTCCCATGAGTTTGAGTGAGCGGATTTTGAATGTGCTCGCCCACCCGAACATTGCTTATATTTTCATGATGCTCGGGTTTTACGGACTTCTGTTTGAAGTGACGCATCCCGGGACCGGTATCCCCGGAATTTTAGGAACGATTTTTATTGTCATTGCCTTTTTCAGTATGCAGATGCTCCCGACCAATTATGCGGGCTTGGCGTTAATTATTTTGGCAATTGTGTTATTCATTGCTGACGTGAAGGTCCCCGGTTTTGGTTTTTTTACGCTTGCCGGTTTGGTTTCGCTCGTTTTGGGGTCGCTTCTTCTGTTTCAATCTCAAGATGAAGTGATGAGGCTCTCGATGTCGATCGTGATGTCTTTTGCGATCGCAACGGCGATGATTACAACCGCGCTGGTAAGGCTTGTGTTTTTGTCTCACCGGAGGAAAATTAAAAGTGGGAAAGAAGCAATGATCGGCGAAATGGGTGAGGCATTTTCGGATTTTAAACCAAACGGCGAAGGAAAAGTGTTCATCGTCGGCGAAATTTGGGATGCGGTTTCGAAAGATGAATTACGGAAAGGGGATAAAGTTAAGATATTGAAGGTGAAAGGGTTGATGTTGGAAGTGGAGAAAGTCAAATGAACGCGCGATCTTACGGAACGTAAGTCGCTGCGTGAATTTGATCCCCGAATGTCTTTATCGGGGAACCATGTTTATTAGATTCCCGCTAACCCCGGAAAAACTGGGGCCGGTCCTTTCTTTCCCAAGGGGAGCATGCGGGAATGACACAAAAACTGTAACGAGAGTAATTAAAAGAAAACACAATAATTTTTAACATCAGGAGGTTCACATGCCGCCAGTTTTAGTGATTGTCGGAGTGGTTGTTTTTTATCTGTTAAGTTCGATCAAGATTATCAATGAATATGAACGCGCCGTGATTTTTCGTTTAGGGCGCGTGCTCGATCAGCCGAAAGGGCCGGGCGTTATTTTCGTATTTGCACCGATTGACCGCGCGGTGAAAGTCAATTTGCAGGTGATGACGCTTGATATTCCGCCGCAGGATGTGATCACGAAAGATAATATTTCGGCCAAAATTAACGCCGTCACTTATTTTCGCGTGGTGGATCCGATTAAAGCAACCGTTGCCGTTCAAAATTATCAGTATGCCATTTCACAAATGGCGCAGACGACGCTCCGAAGCGTGACCGGACAGCTCGATCTGGATGAAATATTGTCACAACGCGAAAAAATAAATGAACAATTGCAAACGATCCTTGACCATCAAACCGATCCGTGGGGAATTAAAGTAACAAATGTCGAGCTCAAACATCTCGACCTATCGGAAGATCTTCGCCGTGCGATGGCCCGCCAGGCAGAAGCTGAACGAGAACGCCGCGCAAAAGTGATTGCCGCGGAAGGTGAATTTCAGGCCGCTGAGAAAATTGTCGCTGCCGCAAAACTCATGGAAGCGAGTCCGATGTCGCTTCAGCTCCGGTATTTGCAAACGCTTGTCGAAATCGGAAACGATACGCAGACGAAAACATTAATTCCGATTCCGATTGATTTGATGAAAATGCTGGGCGGGAGTAAATAGGCTGCCACGTTCTCTGCTAAAATAAAAAAAAGGACAGTACCCTTTTTGCATAGCAAACAGGGTACTGTCCTTTTTAATTATTATTTCAAAATTTTTAGAATCAGTTACGTTTGATCCGTCGGATTTTGTCCGAACGGGTTGTTCTGATAGGGAGGATTGGGGTTGTTGTCCGGAGAAATGGGCTGATACGGGTTGCTTGGCGGAGTGGCAGGATTTTGCGTTTGGGTTGTTTGGGTTGTTGTTGATGGGGTAGCGGTTTTTGACTTTGTGCTTTTTTGGGTGGATTTTGATTTTAACGCTCCAGAGCCTGACCCTGAGCTTGCACCGGTATTTTTGAGGAACCAGTAATAACCTTTGGATCCCGCGTCTGATTTTGTATTCCACGTTGATTTTGAAGTGCCTGCATTTTGAAGGCCCGGAGTTGTTTGAGAAGCAGTAGTAGCTGTGGAACCGGGGGCTGTCGAATCGGGCTGCGTTGTCCCTTGCGGCTGAGGATTGCCGGTATCGGAAAGGCCGCCCAGAGGATTGTTGTTAGAGTCTCCTAAACAGAATGCCGCCGGAGTGCATACTATAATTCCGAGAAATATAAAGATAACAAACGTGAATATTTTCATAAAATGACCCCTTCAATAGATAACATGAAAAAAGGGGATTTGCAAGGGAGAAGTAGGGGCAATTCATGAATTGCCCCTACAAAACGGCAAATAAAATGTCAAAGGTTAATGAAGGTATTCTGGATCCGATTCCCATTTGAGAGGATTTTCTTGAATATATTTTCGATATTCAAATAATTCGTTTTCGTTGCGGATGATGTGTTCGTAATAATTACGTTGCCAGACAGGGGTGCCGGGGGTATCCCGAAGACGGTTGATTTGTTTGGCGGTGTTCATTTTCAAATATCCGATAATTTTTGATAATAACATATTCCGTCGTTTTGGACGGGTGGTTTGTAGGGGCAATTCATGAATTGCCCCTACGGATGCGGTATTATCGGGTGAGATGTAAATGATTCCATGGATATGGTCAGGCATCATGATGAATTCGTCGGTTTTAATATTTTGAAAACGATGTTCCAATTCATTCCATATTTTTGGGACCATAACACCAAAACAGCTCGGGACAAATTCGCTGTTTTTCATATGTCCCAATAAATATTGACGATCTCGTGTGCATATTGTAACAAAGTAATAACCTGATGATGAGTAATCCCAGTATTTTAACCGCAGAGTTTTGCGATTATTCGTCATTGAACCTTGGGATTTTCTACAGGTGCTTCCCACAACTGATAAAATTCAGGCTGATCACTGTAAATTGTTTCAAGTGCTTTCGTCAAAAAACCATTCGTGTAAGCATCAATATTTGCGGTGAGCTCATCAATCCGGAGGAGTGCGTTCATTCGTTCCGGAAAAGATTCTCGCGGCTCGAGGATAAATTCCAGCTGGTTTCGCCGGCGTTCGTAATAAAGCCGCGTGATTTCGCCGAGGAGATCGTTCCGGAGTTCCACCATCATTTTCTGGCGGGAATCGATGGACGTTTGTGCGGAATTAAATAGCAAATCACCGACGTCCCATCCGAGATCAAAATCCCAACTTTCGTCAGTGTCGGCCGGGCCGAAGATAAATTTGTCGGCATCGCTGGTTCCGCCGCGGTCGAGATCGACATTGTTTGATGTCGAAAAACTTTTTCCGATTGAAAATGAAGGAATAAGAGCGCGAAGGCGCGACGTCCACTGCCAGCGTTTGATTTTCCAGTTGCTCACATCAGCGTACAGGATCACTTCCTTCTGGACAGCCCGGACTGGCGGCTCTTCGCGCAGCAAATCATTTAATAAATTCCAGTGGCCGGGCGAAAAAATAACGGGATTTTCAGGATAAAAAACCTTCGGATCAATGGTGATGAAAAAAATACCATCGTCGGTTGCTGCGTAAAGGATTTCAGTCTGGTTTTTCCGTGCTAACATTAATTGCCGGGCGGCTGTGGCCGGCAGGCCTTCGTATAATTCTTTCCAGCCCCGGGATTTTTCATCGTAAAAGAAAACGCCTTTTTCTGTGCCTGCAATAACGGTTTTTGCTTTTGCCGAATAAACAAGATCGAGGACGTTTGTATTCAGAAGGCCTGTTTGCGGAAGGCTCTCCCAGTGATTTCCTTCGTCATCGCTTGTGAAAACTCCGCGCGTTGTACCGATGAAAATCCGGGAAAACGGATACGGTAAAATGAGAATTTTCTGAATTCGGAACGGATTTCGTGTTAGCGCTTCGTTCGATTCGCCGGAGCCGTTATTTTCCGTCTCTTCCATCGTTTCAATTTCCGTCAAATCAGAAAGAACCGATTGCGTGTAATAAATGCGGTCTATTTGACGGCGGGAAGAAATATACCGGTAAAGTCCTTTTTCACTTGCAATAAACATTTCTTCGTTTTCAAAATCTGTTTTTAAATCCCAAACGACTTCGCGCGAAAATTCATTTGTTTCTGCCGCCCAAGTTTTTCCGTTATCGTTACTTTTGAAAATGCCGCCGTGCGTGGCGAGATAAAAAATTTCAGGTGTTTTCGGGTCACGGCTGATGTTAATGGTGTTTTGATCGTTTGGATTCACGCCGTTAAAAATTTTTGTCCATTTTCCGCCGTTGTCTTCCGATATATAAACGCCGTCTGAAGTGAGCAGAAAAAACCGGTTTTCCTGAATGACCAAATGATTCATTTGAAGCTCGGAAGCAAAGGCTGTCAGAGTTTTCCAGTTTTTTCCGGCGTCATCCGAGCGGTATAAATTTCCGCGCCATCCGATAAAAAGGCAATCCGGGTTTTCGGGGTGAGAAATAACAAAGTCGGTTTTTCCGTGTGCCGGCGATTGGGATAAAATTTCCCAGCCTTGCGCGAATGCAAATTTGGTGTATACTCCGCAGATTAGGAGAAAGAGAAGAAAGCTAAAACGTGTTTTTTTGCCCACAAATGTCATCCCCGAATGTTTTAGTCGGGGATCTATAGTTTGTGGATTCCCGCTTAAAGCATGCGGGAATGACAATAAAGAGGGAAAAAATCGAAATAGGTTGTTTTTTTTCATGTTGTTTAGATCTCCTTATAATTGATTTATGATCATAAAGTATATGATTTATAAGAATAATGTCAAGGGGGAAGTTTCAAGGATGAAATTCCAATGACCAAGCACACAATGACCAAGTACACAATGACCAAGCACACAATGACCAAGGAATTTCCAATATTTCAAAATCCAATTGGGAATTTATTTCTTTGGGATTTATTTGCGTCATTGGGTTTTGGGCATTGGTTATTCTAATTTGAGGGAACCAAAATGGGACTTAAAATCGGGATTGTCGGGCTTCCGAACGTCGGAAAATCAACCGTATTTAACGCGCTGACCAAGGCGGGCGCCGCGGTTGCGAATTATCCCTTTTGTACGATTGATCCAAACGTCGGCATTGTTCCGGTTCCGGACGCGCGGCTCAAGAAACTTGCCGACATGTATCATCCGAAAAAAGTAACGCCGACCGCGATCGAATTTGTTGATATTGCGGGGCTTGTGAAAGGCGCGTCTGAAGGGGAAGGATTGGGCAATCAGTTTCTCGGGACCATCAAAGAGGTTGATGCGGTTCTTTATGTGGTGCGGTGTTTTGAAGACGGAAATGTGATTCACGTTTCCGGGAAAGTCGATCCGGAAAGCGATATCGGGATTATTCATACCGAACTTTGTTTGAAAGATTTGGATACGGTGACGACCCGCATTCAACGTCTTGAAAAAGTTTCGCGCACCGGAGATAAGGACGCGAAAACGCAGCTTGAGACACTCAAGAAAGCCGCCGAGCTGCTTGAAGCGGGGAACCCGATCCGGAGTGGCACGTGGACGAAAGAGGATGCGCCTGTTCTTCAGGAATTACAACTTCTGACGCAAAAGCCGGTGCTTTATTGTGCAAACGTCAAAGAATCCGAGCTGCCGAAAGGCGGGCCGTTCGTGGATGTCGTGAGAGCGATTGCTACGAAAGAAAATTCAGAAGTGGTTGTGATTTCAGGGAAAGTCGAAGCGGAAGTTGCGGAGCTTCCCGAAGACGAAGCGATTTTATATTTGAAAGAATTGGGGCTTGAAGAGCCGGGACTTAATCAATTAATTCGCGCCGGTTATAAATTGCTCGGACTGATTACATTTCTAACGGCCGGTGAACCGGAAGTTCGCGCCTGGACGGTTAAGAAAGGGTCCACTGCGCCGCAAGCGGCTGGTGTCATTCACTCGGATTTTGAGCGTGGGTTTATCCGCGCGGAAATTATGCGCTACGACGACCTCATGGAACTCGGCAGCCAGCACGCCGTGAAGGAAAAAGGCCTCTATCGTCTCGAAGGCAAAGAATACATTATGCAGGACGGCGATGTGGTGTATTTTCGGTTTAATGTGTGATGTGTTGAGATATTGAATTCGTTGTTCCTCTTCGCTTTCTTGCGTGCGCCGATTTTAGCCCAACCGGCTAAACAAAATCGGTGTACTCAGCCTATACCAATAAGCTTCGAGCGGAAGCTTATTGGTATAAAGGCGCTCCGAGAAACAACGAGTTCAATATTTTATATATTTTGTTAAGAGAAAATCTCTGGGAGTTGTTCGCCGCGAGTTTGGCGAGCCAAATTTTCAAATTATTTTGGCGAGACACTGTCCGAGCGCCGAGCAACTCCCAGAGATAAATCACTTTTGACTTATTATCAAACCTGCTACAATACGCCATTAACAAGGAGCAGAGCGTATGTTTCGAACCATCATTGAAGATTATAAAGTCGTATTTAAACGTGATCCGGCCGCGCGTACGATTCTCGGCTGGCTTGAAGTCCTGCTGCTTTATTCCGGATTTCACGCGATTTTCTGGCACCGAATCAATCATTTTCTCCACAGCAAACTCCATATCCCATTTTTCCCGCGCTTGATCGCGCAATTAGTCCGCTGGTTTACCGGTATTGAAATTCATCCGGGCGCTGAGCTCGGTCCCGGCTTTTTCATTGATCACGGAATGGGCGTGGTGATCGGCGAGACGACGGTTACCGGAAAAAATGTGATTCTGTATCAAGGCGCCACACTCGGCGGAACGGGATCAGAACGCGGCAAACGTCATCCGACGCTCGGTGACAATGTGGTGGTCGGTGCTGGCGGGAAGGTGCTTGGGAATATTACCATCGGAAACAATGTAAAAATCGGTGCCGGATCAGTGGTGATTCATCCCGTACCGGATAACGCGACGGTGGTGGGCGTTCCCGGTGAAATTGTTCGGGTGAACGGAAAGAAAGTGAGCGACACCGGCATGCTTGATCACGGCGACCTTCCGGATCCGGTACTCGAATTGAAAGAGAAGCTGGAGAAGCTCGAGAAAGAAATCGAAAGATTAAGAAAATAAACTGAAAATCCCAATGTCCAAATCCACAATGACCAAAAAAATCCCAAGAAAATCAAATATCCAATTGGACTTTGGACATTGGGAGTTATTTGCGTCATTGTGTGCTTGGCCATTGGTCATTTAATTCACACGTTTAGCATTATGCGTTTCAAACTCTACACAGACGGCGGGGCACGGGGAAATCCGGGGCCGGCAGCGATTGGCATTTACCTTTGTCATCTCGATGGTGAGGTGGTGCTTGAGCACGGTGAAACGATCGGTGTTGCCACGAATAACGTTGCGGAATACCGCGCTTTAATTGAAGGCCTTAAACGCGCGAGAGATTTGGACGCGAAATCCCTCGAATGTTTTCTCGATAGCGAGCTTGTGGTTAAACAACTCCAGGGTGAATATCAGATCAAAAATTTTCAACTTCAAAAACTGTTTGATGAAGTGCGAAGGGCCGAAGTCAGTTTTGAATATGTTTCCTATACGCATTTACCGCGGGAAAATGAAAACATGCGCAGGGCGGACCAATTAGTTAATTACGCGCTCGACTACGAACAGGGACGGGCCTAGGCCCGTCCCCAAAATCGAACTAAATAGAGAGGTAAACATGACATTGTTTCTAACCGTACTTATTTGTCTTATTGCCGGTTTGGCGAGCTCACTTCTCGGAATCGGCGGCGGAGCGATTCTGGTGCCGCTATTTCATTATTTGCTTAAAATGGATATGCATCTTGCCATCGGTACATCCCTTGCGGTCATTATACCAACGACACTTGCCGGAACCTTTCAACACATCGTGGCAAAAAACGTGGATTGGCGCGTTTTTGCCATTGCGTCCGTCTGCGCTATTATCGGCGCGATCATCGGGGCTAATCTTTGTATGAAGATTGACGCTCAGATGTTGAAAAAGATTTTTGCGGTTTTTATCCTCCTGATAGCCATCCGGATGCTGATACAGTAGGGTTCTATTCCCCTTCAATCTCCTTATAAAAAGTATCTGTTTAGCGTTCTGAAGTGGCGAACACGCCAGGTTCGTGTCATGCCCGCATGCTTAAGGCGGGCATCCACAGTTTCTGGATTCCCGCTTTCGCGGGAATGACAAAAAAACAGATGCTCTTTTACAGATAATCGCTTCAAAGCGCTAAACAAATACTATAAAAACGCCTAAAAATTGTATCTTATTAAATACATTTATAATACATAAAGCACATTTCTAAACAAATGTAAGCTATTTATATATACGTATGTAATAAATATAGTATTCTTTGAAAATACCTTTCTAAATTACTTGAAAAACTTAAACTCAGCGTGTATACTTCAAACTGATTCGAACATTCCATGGTATTCCCAAAAATCCGCAGTACTGGAATGTTAGGGGAACATGAGGGGAAAATCCAGAATACTTAGATCGATAGCAGCGGTGACCGTATTCTTTTTTTTCTGGAATACCGCTACAGCGTACAGCTTGCCGGTTCTCGGACTTTTGCCGGCCAAGTTAGGCACCGTCCAATCCACACCTGAGCATATTCCGTCACAATCAACCGACAAAACAGTTCTGCTTTTATTAAATGCTCATACTTCAAGTGACGCACAAAAAAACATCGCCGAAATGCTGGAGTTCTTTCAGGCTCAAGGCATTGACCTGATTGGCTTAGAAGGCGCGGATGATCGGATCGACGGTGAGATATTCCGCAGGTTCCCGCATAAAGAGTCGCTTGCGAAAGCCGCTTGGCAGATGGTAAAAGACGGAAAGCTGACCGGAGCGGAATACTTTTACGTTACAGCGGAAAAAATACCGGCATTTTACGGGATCGAAGACAAAGCGCTTTATCACGAAAATAAAAATGCATTTGTCGCGACTACCCAATTGCGTGAAAAACTTGCCGTAACTTTAGAAAAGGTTTCAAACGCCGCCGCCGAACTCAAAAACAAAATTTACTCCAAAAAACTCAAGAATTTCGATTCCCTTGTCACACGCCATAAAAATCAGGACACAAGCTTCCTCGATTACTTTTCACAATTAAACGAAGCCTCCGACGATGCGGATATCGCGATTCCGACTTATCCGAATGTTTACGCCTTATCAAAAGCAGTTGAAAAGGAAAAAACCCTCAATCAGAAAAAAGTTGCCAAAGATATCGAAAAAATCAAGAAAACCCTCCCGAAAGACGCAATCCGGGAAGATATTTTTTCAATGGCCGGTAAAAACGATCTTGAATCTCGGAATAAAGATGAAAATGAAGATGTTTTATATATATATAAGAAGCTCTACACGTATTTTTCGGGGTTGGTTAATCCAAACGTAGGGGCGGGGTCATCCCGCCCGTTTGAGAAGGGCGCGGAGACCGCGCCCCTACAATTGAATGATTTCAAACATTTTAAGCGTTACTACGAATGGCTTGAAGCCGTTACGGCAGTCAAGCAGGCATCTCTTTTCGAAGAATTAGATGCGCTTGTGGTGCAAATTTACAGCCGGATCGCAAAATCGGATAAAGAGAAAACGCTGCTTGAAATCAACCGTTCTTTTGAGACATTTCAACAGAAACTTGCAATTCAATTGACGCAAAAAGATTGGGCGAGGGTGAAGGCTATAAAGGTGCCTGGCACGTTTTTTGTGCCTGGCACCTTTTCCGAACTCGGCGACCGTGCTCCTCAAATTTCACCGGAAGAACTCTTATTGATCGAACAGGCGAATGCACAGGCCTCCCAATTTTATGAAGTTGCCGAAAAACGAAACGTAATTTTCACAGATAAAATTATCAACCAGATGGAGACATCACAGAAAAACGTTTCCGTTGTTGTGGTCGGCGGTTTCCACGAAGCCGGCCTCAGAGCAGCGCTCGAAGCAAAAGGCGTTCATACGGCCGTGATTACGCCGAAAATGAAAGATGCGATTTCTGACATTCCGTATATAGAACGAATGACGGGAAAGCCCACCCAGCTTGAAAAAATCATTACCGAAGCCATGAGCGCGCTCGAACGTGAAATCGTGATTTCCGGAAACGCACCGGACGAGATGCGGCGAAATGCTGCAGTGGAACTTGTAACGGCTTCCGTGCTTGAGCGGTTGTGGAATACGGATCCGGCACGCCGGGAACAGGTTGCCGATGAATTGAGTCGATCGATTTCCAGAATAATTCCGGGCGTTCAACTTGGTTTGCAGAAACCGGTTATCCCGGATGATTGCGAAGGTTCGGAAAAGTGTTTGCAAATTCCCGTTGTAATCAACGGAAAACAAATCGGCTTGTCCTTAAAACAGAATGGCGCGTCGAAAACGTTTAGCATAGAGCGGGCAAAAGCCGGGGCGCTTCATGAATCGCCCGTACAACAACCATCCGAAGGGGCAATTTATGAATTGCCCGTACCGGTGAATGAGAATCCAATATTTCCCGGCGCAAAGCGATCTTTGTTCGCTGGTCACCTTGGTGCTGCAGCGGCAGTTGTCATTTCCCGTTCGGAAGTGCGGACCGTTACAGTTACCAGAGAAGAAAATGTTACGACGATTACGTTTGATGACGGAACGACAGTTTCTGATAGCAATGCGCAAAAATTAGCGGAAAAACTCAAAGCGGTACTTCCTGAAAATCTGAGGACAGGAGTTTTAGAGGGAACCGATAAAGCAGCACAGATTTATGTTGTCTCGGGGTCGCGTGGGCGGGATATATACATATGGAATACGGATGAACTTCAAACTGCTTTAAATGAATTATTAACTTCCAAATCCGCAACGCCACAGTTTCCGGCAGCAGCATCTCCGGTTATTGAGGCTCGCTCAGAACACCGTGTTGCTAAAATATTGACTGTGGTGGGTGTTATGGCGGGAGCGATTGCTTCTTACATAATTCCTAATCAAGCGATTCATTTGATCCAGCAATATAATGCGGATATATTTAAATGGGGTTTGATCAGTGTGGCCGGAACTCTTGTTGGGGGTGCGGTCATAGGATTGCTTTGGCATGAAGAAAGAGCGTGGCGCCAGGCCGCCGCGAAAACGCGCAACATAACAGATCGTTCCAGTGCTGATCAAGAGAAAGCCCAACGCTCCGAAGTGCGGATGAACGCTGATTTTGATGATTTGTTCGGTACAAATTTATTTTCGTCAAGGTTGTCATTGGTGTTTGGGGTAATCCTTGTTGTCGGTATCGGCATCGGTATTGCTGTGAATCGGCATGAACGTGGGAATACTCCTTTTCCAACCACTATGCCGGCAGAAAGTGCGCCCTCAAGTAATATTCAACCAGCCACCTGGCCAGCGGCGCGCTCCGAAGTGCGGACGCAAAGATCGCCGGAGGAACTTTTAAACTTGTATGGAAGATTTGCGCGTGAATTTGCACAAAGAGCCGCGCCGTATCCCATAGATGAAGTCGGAATTTTTCACGTCATTAATTGTTTGAGAAAAATCCCCCGCGATACGAGTGACCGGGAAGGAATGGCGGATCCAAGACTATCAAAACCAATCGCTTATGCTATCGTGAAGCAAGCCCAGCAAGATGATGCTGAATCGAAAGCGTTGGCCGACCGATTACATATTCCTAAGATCAACCCATTGTATCTCGCGGCATTTGAACAATACTGGAAATATTTAACTACGCGACAGCCTCCCGTCAGTGACATAAGCCAAACTCTCGGAGTCCCCGTGACCTCCTGGCGGTTTGTGAAAGCGCTTCCGAAAGATTCCGGCGAACTCAAAATTGTTCTGGATTATTTTCTGCAAATGCTGCGGAAAACCAAAGCGCAATTAGACCGGTCCCATGAAAGCATGATGGGCGATTCAACGATAGTGGATGACATTTTAGGCGGAAGCACAATTCCAAACGGCGAACAGGTCGAAGCGATCAGAATGAGTTATGGCGACGAAGCTGTCGAACCGACGTTGAGGGAACAAGTTAAAGAATTATTATCGAAAGTGCCCGCACCGCAAGCCCGGCCCAAAGACCTGCAAAAAATTTCATTTGAGAAAATTCGTAAAGATCCGACAAATGTGGAGAACTGGGAAACGCTGATCGCGGAATTTAATAAAGCGTTTGTTTATTTGCAGGGTTCTATCAATAAGGAAGCCGACGAGATTCGGAAAGATGTAAAAAAGCTACGTGCCGAACCCGGCATGCGGGCATGGCTCGTCAACGGTTTTAAAATCAAGAATTTAATTAGAAAAATTGACCAGGGATACAGAACCATCCAGTTTTATTCGGATATTAGCGCGCAGCTAAGCCAGTTGAGAATTCTTGCCCAGGCGGTCCATGACGCCAAGGCGAGTCCGCAAAAATTGAGAGCTTCTCCCAAGACGGGAAGCGGTCGTTCGGAAGTGCGTGGGTCCTTGAGAGAACGGATGAAAGGTTTTTGGAATGAATTTTCACCGGCTCAACAGCATATTCTCCGCCGTCAAGCTGGGACCTTGCTATTTATTATCGGAGTTGTCGGAATTGCAGTGGGGTCTGCTTTATTTGAACGCAAATCATCGCCGCCGACGACAGCTCCTTCTCCTACAAGTCAAAGATCAGAAATACGGACAACGCCAAGCACAGAGGAATTACTTCGGATTTCCGAATATATGAGGTTTAAGGATTGGCAAATTATTTACAAGGCCGGATCCGGCCATCCGGGCGGAACTCTTTCCGCGACAGAAATTCTGGCAACGCTTTATTCCGACAGGGAGTTGCTTCGTATCGACCCAGTGCGGGACAGAAATACAGACTATACAAAACGTTGGAAAAACCGTGACCGGCTTGTGCTGTCTAAAGCACACGTCGTTCCGATTCAATATGTGGCTTTGTATCTTTCCGGACTTTTGACGCGCGAGGAGATTGAAGCTTTACGTCAAGATTCCCAAGGACTTGCTCAAGGGCACGCGACAATGACGACGTCCGGTATTGATCTTTCGGGAGGCGTACTCGGTTACGGGGCTCCGGCAGCGATGGGAATGGCGGTAGCGGCAAAAATGGACGGCCGCGATTATCATACCTTCACGCTGATCGGCGACGGTGAAATGCAAAAAGGTCCGATGTTCGAAATGATGCAAATCGCTCCGCAGCTCGGCCTCGATAATTTTACGGCGATCGTGGATTACAACCAGTATCAGCAGAATCGCGCCAGCACCGGTTACACGGCCTTTGATTATGACAAGATGTCGAGTGTGTGGGAACTCGCCGGATGGAATGTCATCAAAGTGGACGGAGAAGATTTCAAAGACAACGCCCGTTATATTGAAGAATTGCGGAAAGGTCTTCGCGATTCCAAGAAAATGAAAAACAGCAAACCGACGGTTGTGATGGTGAAGTCCATCAAAGGCCGCGGCATTTCGGTCGCAGAAAATTTATTCCGCGCCGGCAATACAAAATTTCATGGTAGCGCTCCGAATGCACAGCAATATGAAGAAGGCGTGCGGGAAATCGCACCCCGGCTCGGCGTGAGTGTTGAGGACAGAAATCTGGCAGATATTGAAAATGATTTAGAAACAATCGGCGACGAACTGCGGGGAAAATTCCATGACAAATGGCAGATTAGGCAAGGCGGCTTTTTTGGAATCGATCAGAGGAATGACACGTCAGCAGCCCTTGCTTACCGGGAACGGGCGGCAAAGGTTGGCCAGATTCAACCCAAAGCATACAAACCCGGAGAGGAAGTCGCGACGCGTGTCGCCGCCGGAGACAAACTTCTTTATGAGGCAAGCAGAGATCCTTCCCTTGTGTTTGTGAGTCCTTCTGATTTACAGGATTCCGTCAATTTCAAACCGATTGCGAAAGTATTAGGCGAATTTGGTTCACCGGACAAAATAGGTGACTTTGGTCCCAAAAGTCCGCAAGGCAGATTAGTCACTATCGGAATTATGGAAGACGGCGGCGTGGCTTTGTCGGTTGGAATTTCGGCTGCAGGATTAGGATTTAAACCTTTTGTCGGAACGTTTGATCGTTTCGTCGACATTATGCTGACCACCGTTGAAATGGCTGCGCTTAACAGAATTCCTGTTGGAATTGTCGGCACTCACGCGGGTTCCGAAACCGGGCCTGATGGCGGCGGAAATTTTTCCATTAAAACACCGGCGTTGATAGGCGCTATTGCAGATCACGGACAGGATATGGCGATGTTCGAGCCTGCGGATGCTCCGGGAACCGTGATGGCGGTTGATCAAATGATTACTACTTTAACATCCGGCATGCCGGCTTATTTAAGAGCCAGCCGTTCTCCGCGGCTCGTGAGAGATCGCGCAATGGCTGTTCGAGATGAAGGAGAAAATGGATTTATTGTTTGGAAATATGCCCTGAATCCCAAAATTATTTTAGTCGCAAGCGGTGCGACAGTGACCAATACCATTAAAGCAACCGAGCTGTTGGAATCTCAAGGGATACCTGTCAGTGTTATCGAAATTACGTCGGTGACGGGAATCGAAAAACCGTTTTCCGGCAATCGTCTTGCCCAAACGTGGCTTGCACCGCAAGTTCCGGTTTATACCATTCATGATGCATCAGCAAATGCTCTTCATGATCCCGTTCTTGGAGTTGCGCAGAGAACGAGAGCTTACGTTCCGGTTTATTCGCGCGGGATCACCGATGCGGGTTCCGCGTCTCCGGCTGCCATGTTTACGGCCAATCGTTTTAATGCAGATCAAATTGCCGAAGATGCGGAGGTTATTGTAAAAGGATCAGTTCCTCCGGGTGTTTTCGTCCGGTCTGAAACCCGCAACATGACAAATAGTTCCAGTGAGGAGTTAACCGAAGCGCGCAACCGTGAAAATAATTCAGAGGGAATGTCAACGGAAAGCGCGCAAGAGTCCTCGTCTGATCAAAGTGCTAAGACAAGGGCCGAAGCCAGGGAGTTATTGTTACAAAAATTAGAAGGCCTCCTCGGACAATTAGAACAAATCAAGGACGAAGCAAATGCCGATCGAATAAAAACATATCTCCACAGTGTGTCGGAGATGATCAAGATGGCGGGCTGGATGCCGGAAGTAGAGAAATTTATTAAAGAGCATTATGAGACAACTTCCGGGGCTCAGGTGTTTGAGCCAACGGTGGATGAGCAAACAAACCAAGATTCTTTAGTGGCGCGACGAATCCGGGAGTTAAGGGAAATATTCTTCGCTAGTTTCAAAAATGCAGCTGAAGACAAAATCATGCAAGTGGCGGGCGGCTATCTGCCGATGCTCGAAGACTTCCAACGCAAACTTGCTTCCTTAGCCGAAATCGAAAGTTTTGTGAAAGAAAAGATACAACAACAGATACTGGCATTGGTTGAAAAAACGTTCAACGCTATTTTTGAAAATCCTGCTTTGATAGATCCTGAAATTAGAGAGGCTTCCTATGTGTTTTCTGTGATCGGAGACGTTGGCGGGAAAGAAGCGGCGCTTAAAAACATTGCCGCTTGGCTTCGGGAAAACAAGTTGGAACTTCTTCGCACGCGCATTGAAGAAGGGTTGATACTATTAGGAAAGAATGACGCCAAGACCGACTTAAGTCATGCCTATGAGCTTTTGACGGGGCGTCCTGCGCCTTCGTATCAAGATGATCAAGTGGGATCCCTTGTCGCAAGCCCCATCCGCTCCGAAGCGCGCAACGAATTAAGTTCCGAGTTGGAAGTTCAAAGTTTGAAGTTGGGGAAAGAAGGTAAACCTGAAACTTTAAACTCAGAACTTGGAACTCAACTTAGGGCCGAAGCCCGCAACATAACAGATAGGTCCAGTGAGGAGTTAACCGAAGCGGGTGCCGGTACTTTGGCTGATCAAGAGAAAGCCAAACGTGCCGAAGTGCGCAACCTCGGAAATAGTTCAGAGGAAACATCAATAGAAAGCGCGCAAGTGTCCTTGTCTGATCAAAGCGCTAAGACAAGGGCCGAAGTGCGGGAAGTTGACTACGCCTATTTGGGGGCTTACGGTTTTGTCGGGGCCGCGATGCTTGGCGCAGCATTTTATGGGAATTATGCCGCTAACCGCAAAGTAAAAACACCAGTCCAGGAAGCCGTATCGCCGACAGCGCACAGCTTGATCCTTCCGGTTGTCGATACAACAATCTATGTGACGGAACAGGAATTTCAAGAAATCGTTCAAAAAGCGTTTCCGGCGATTGGGACAGCGCCGCTTGTGTTTGTGACTCCCGAACAGAATACTGCGTTTCTTAAAACATTTTTACCGCACAGAGAACAACATCTATTCAAAAATCTGGTTTTGGATGAACCGCAGCGAACGCTCGGGGGGTCTATTAGTTCGGATCGGGTGCTGACGGGTGTAGGGCAGCCAATCAAAGTATTCGGATTTGTCGGAAATGATGATGCGGGTATATTTGCGCTTGAGAAACTTAAAGGATCCGGCATCGCGACAGGGATCCAGGTGCTGGATGGCGGAATGACATCTCAAACGCTTGTGATTGAAGTGGTGAAGCCCAAGACGGACGGCAGTGGCGGTTATGATTCGGCAGGAAGATACTTTTTGCATGTTAAAGGCGTGAATGAAGAACTTGGGAAATATTTAGAAAACGGACGTTTGAAAAGATGGTTTCTTCAGGAGTTCGGAGAAAACGAAAAGCCGATTCTCCATATCGGTTACGAGGCGCTTTCGTCGGAATATTATTTCCGGAATTTATACCGGCTGATTCGGGAACTTCGTGCGGAAGTGCCCGGCTTGCGTGTTGCGTTGGATACGGTTGCTGATTTCGGGAATTTATGGGGCAAATTTTCAGATGATGGGAAAAAATTACTCGCAGAACTGGATGTGCTGACCGTTAGTCTCGACGAAGCGGTAGCCATTTACGAAAAGCTGACAGAAAAAAAACTTACGGACATGAAAGAAAAAGATATGACGCTCGCTCAGGCGGAAGCGGTGTCGAGAGTCATGGTGCCTTGGTTTCTTGCGACAATGGAAAAAGGCACGGTTTTAATCAAGGCGGGCAATAAGGGAAGTTTTTATGGATCGAATCATTGGCCGAATGGCGGCTGGCGGAACCGAAAGATTCCGTTTGCATGGATGCCGATTGTTCCTAATGAATTGATACAAGCTGAATATGCGGCAGAAGTGGATGGCGAAAAAGTTGCCAATACGACCGGTGCGGGCGATGCGGCTTCTGCCGGTTTTATTCAGGCGCTGCATGACGGCTATGATGTCCATCAGGCGGCGGCACTGGCTTCGGTCTACGGAGGTTTAAGTTACGGCCAACTCGGAGGAGGCGTCATCGGGCACCCTGCCGAAACAGTGGGGAAACTTTATCAGGATTTTGTTGCGGCAAACCGCGGCGATTACCGGCCGGCAGCATTTAGACAATCGTCACTCGCGGAGATGACGGACAAAGAAATTGAGACCCTGATCATCCGGAGAATTGTTGCTAATAACTTTAAGACAGTAAAACCATGGAGTTTTGGGGCTAAAATTGTAAATGTGGAACCGGTCGATATTAGTGAAGCGATTGAAAAAGTAGGCGCTGATTTGATTAAACAAGTCCGCGAAATTATTTTGAAATATGGGGAGTTTCGAATTGGGATAGAACCGTCTCATGACCTTAAAGAGGATGATACGTCTGAGCCCCAAAGCATGTGGGTTTATCCGCCGTCTTTTGCGACTCAGGGAAGAATGTTTTTCGAATGGGTATATGATGCTGTTGCGCAGTATGGAGAAGAACTTTCCGGAAACGGCCATCGTATTTCTTCTTTACAGATGGAACAAATCAGAAAGTTTTTGGCGGCATATCCGGATGACAACATTCTCGGCATTGTCGCGATCGACCGTTTTCATTCTCAATATAAAAGAGTAAACAAAATAAACGACGGACAACTCCATTATTTTATTGTCAGACGGAATTCTTTTGAGGACGATAATTTTCTCGTTTTGCATCCTGCCGATCAGGACTTTGCGGTAGCGTTTGCCCGTGCAATGCCTTTCGAATTTCACCGGATGCCCTTAGGGGCTCTGGTGTTAAATACTCCTGAAGAATTGGGCCAGATCAGCGGTACGGATGTTGTGCTCCAGATGCAGTTTATCCCCGTCTCGAAAATGGCCGGAGTGACTGCTTACAATTTTGATCCGAATCATGCCTTGATCCAGAAATGGTCTGTGCTTGCAGGAACGCCTGTGTTAGAAAATTGGATAAGAAATCAGCTTGAGATTCGGATTGCAGAACTTTCCCGCTCGGAAGTGCGAAATACGTTTACTCCGGCGGAACTCGGCGAAATCACGCAGCCGCTGATCGACATTCTCCATCTTGTCCGCGAATTAGATGCCACATCGAACGGATCTTCTCAATTGAGAGCATTCATTCCTCAAGTCCGGCGGGAAATTGAACGCCTCAACATCGAAGGATTGAATGCCGTTTTGGTCGGAAAAATTATGCCGGTTGCACAGGGGCTTAGCCATGCGGAGCGGGCTCACCACAGATTTTGGACAGAAACAATGCCTGCGCCGGTCAGTCGGATGGCTCAAGAATTAGCAACCCGGCAGCAATCGTTAACAGGTGATATTGATCAAAAACTGACAAGAGCAAAGGCTGCTGCGTTGAAGCCCGTAATTACTCATTTAGTAAAAGCGTATGATTTGGTTGCCGATGCACGCGCAATGCAAAGAAAAGTTTTGCAGGATTCAGAAATTGACGGGTTGTTTAAATCAACCATTGAGAAAATCGAAGCACTTCAAATTGAAGAAGCGATTGGGTTGATTGATCAAATTGTTGAAACGATAAATTCTCTTCTTGAACTTGATCCGAAGCAATTGCCTTCAATGGTTTCAAATTTAGAACAAACACGGACCGAACTAAACATTGTTCGCCGTCTATTAGAACCGCGTGCCAATGCCGGCGCGGATGTAGCTGATGCGAGGGCCGAAGCCCGCGACCTTGGAAGTTCTTTTGTCATTCCCGCGTCCGCCAAACAACGCGGTCGGATCCGCCAAAGCGTTAGTGGCGGAAAAGCGGGAATCCAGCTGGATCCCCACTTGCGTGGGGATGACACCAATTTGAGAGCCGAAGTGCGGACTGATCAGGTATCGGCGGAAGATTTGGATTGGGAACGTGCGCGGCTTGAGCAAGAAGAGGAAGATTTAAGAATTAAATGGGAAGCAACGGAATCGGCATATCTTAGATTAAAACAGCTTAGATCAAAGCAGCAAGGCGGAATTAGTCATAAGGCACTTACGGATGCTCAACAAAGAGCCGCTGAGGCTAACGGGCAATATCTAAAAGCGCAGCAAGCTTTGTTAGCTTTTCAGAGACGGATTGCTTCGCGAAACGTTTCTTCGAAACCTTCCGAAACTTTAGTGCAACTTCCGGCGTGGATGTACTCTGCTGTTGGGATTGGTAAACCCACGTTCCCGACCGTTGCGGCTCAAGTTGCGGCATTAACCGGTATCGGCGGAGCTTCGATTCCAGTACCGCGTCAGGTGCCAACGTCGTTGCTGCAAATTATTAGGTCGGAAGCGCGCAACGATCGAAGTTCTTCTGTCATTCCCGCAAAAGCGGGAATCCAGCTGGATCCCCACTTGCGTGGGGATGACACCAATTTGAGATCCGAAGTACGGGGCACAGAGTCCCCAGTGCAAGCGGCGCTCAAAAATATTCTGAATGCGCATTTTTATTTAGGAATCATTCCGGGCCTGATTGCATTTTCGGTTTTTCCATTATGGAGCGCATCGTTTAGTGCGGAGCGCAGACTTCTTCAGACGAAATTAAGCCGGCAGGGAATTTCTTATTGGCAAGTGGATTGGTCCGAAATTCCGGCTGACGTGTATGATCAAATCAAAGCCATCCGGGCGTCCGGCGGCGATTTTGATGTTCAGTTCAGTCCGGCCAGGGTTGATGATGAATACTCAGACTATCATTATCCGCAAACGCTTCGCATTGTGCCGGTTTCCCTAGAAAAGGGGACAGGCAATCGTTCGCTTTTGAGTCATATGCCTGTCCCCTTTTCTGCGTTAAACGCTGATCAAGCGCGAGCCGAAGTAAGAAGTGAATTCGGAGAAGTCTTAAATCCAATTTTGGCGGATGTTTATAAGATTTTAGAAAGAGCCGGACGGAAGTTAAGTTTAAGTCCTCTCGAAATCGAAGAAATCAAAACGCCGGTTAACACCTTCTTGAAATGGGTTGAGTCAGAACACGCGTTATCGCACGGTCAATATGAACAAGCGCTGGATATCCGCGTCCGGCATAGTAATCCCATCGGGAAAGACGGAAAACCCGAGCGCGCCCAGGGCGGAATTCGCATTTTACTGCCGGAAAATCTCGGAAAAGGGTTCAATGACGAGAAATCCAAATTCTACCAAACGCTCAACAGAATGATTGCTGACGGAAAAATCCAGTTAAATGATAGTGACCACGAAGTTCAAGCTGCATTAAATCGATTCCTGGAGCAGTGGCTGACCGAAGAAACGACAGCGCTTGCCATTGACATGAGTCTGAAAAATAAAATTATGGGGCTTCCGCACGGCGGCGGGAAAGGGATTTCCTTTTTAGGAAAATGGGAAAAAGTTAATGGTGCCTGGAAATTAGTGCCGATTGTGAAGGCCCAGATTCAAGACGGCAAACGTGTGTTTCGAACATCGGATGTGGCGATTTTGATGAGGGATATCGGAAGAACATTTGCCGAAAACAATGTGATTCATGAATTGCTTGACGGCGGCGCGCCCGATCTAAATCCATTCGGCCCGTCGATTACCACGGAGCTATTAATTTCATGGATGATGGATGAAACTATCGCCGTTCTGATGCGGAATGAAAATGATGACATTTGGAAACAAAATCCCGGGTTGCTTGAGGAATTAAAGGATGCGGATGATAATGTCATTACCAACCCCGCATTTTTAAAGGTTTGTATGGCGTATACACAGCGGCATCCCGAAAAGATCCTTCCGTTTCTATCGCGGTACACCGGTAAACCGGTCGGATTAGGCGGGTTGCAGTATCGTAAAAAAGCAACAGGCGAAGGCGTCGTGGTGGCGGCAGAACGCATGGTCACGAAACTTCTTCCGGAGCGGGCGAAATTAGAAAAACCATTATCCGGATTAACGATTGGTGTTCAGGGACTTGGGAATGTGGGCACTTGGGTGGCAAAAGAAGCTGATCAGCGGGGTGCTTTAGTGACTGTATTAAGCGATGAGGGCGGGGCTATTCAATCCCCGCAATTTACGGGTGAGAAGTTGACGACGATTGGGACGTACCGCGATCTCACAAAAACAAGAAGCCTGTTGGGAGTTACAAAGCCAACGCTCGATGGCCGGCCGAATCCATATTATATTGAAGGTGTTGAAGTCTTAGCGAGAGGAACGGAAGAAGGAAATATAGCGCTTTTTAAATCGAATACTCAGATTAAAGTAACGGCGGCAGTACAGGGAGCTATTGATGAAAGCAATGTTGATTTAATCGGAGAAGGAACATTATTCATTGATGATGGTGCTAACGGAGGAACGACGAGCGAAGCAGGCCGTTTGTTATATCAACGGGCTCCAAAAGTTCACGCACTTTCCGCAATCTTAGTCAGCGGCGGTGGCGTCGGACAATCTTCCCGTGAAGTGGTGGCGAATCTGACGAATCGCTATACTTCGGAAGGGGAAGACAGGGCATGGGTGTCCGAAAGAATCAACGCTGCTGTGGATGCCACTTGGACGGTTAGCCGGGCGAATGAGGTTGATATGGGGCTTGCGGCGGCGATGCTTGGAATCAAGCGTTTACGCGGGATTTCATCTTTCCGTGAAGTTCAACCCAATGTTTTGAAGAATGAAAAGCCTTCCACGATTGATGAGTCGCTTGCGATTGATGAAATCCGGTTGGCGGCTGAACGCCTTCGTCAATATGGAATTGAACAGCTAAATTTATTGGCGGCGGCAAAGTTGTCTGAAAATGCCGGTGTCCCGGTTGAAGTTCTCGATGAAACCCTTCATTTGAGTAACTCCTTCAAAATTTTAGGATCTCTTAATTTTATTTTACGTGAACTGGAAAAGGCAAAACGGCAGGGTGTTACGATTACCACGATCGGGACGCAAACAACATTTAATCACGGATATGCGCTTGCGATTGCTTACAATATTCTTGTTAATAAGAATGTCATTGATCCGAAACAGACAGAGCTTGTGATTTATGTCGGGAAAGAGATGCCGCCCGAAAATGTCAAACGGCTTGAAACGCTTCACGCGCGTGTTGTGCAGTTCGAGAATTACGAAAAAGCCAGATATGAAATGGACCGTACAAAGGAACAACTCCGGGATCAAATGATCCGGGTTGAGCATTTTAACGGGGTTTGGGAAGGATACGCGACTATTTTCCTCCATCTGTTCGATCAAACTAAAGCAAAAGTCGTAAGCGGCGAGTGGGAAAACAAAACAATCGGAGTGACGGTTCCGGTCGGCACGGGCGGATTAATTGCCGGTGCGCAAGTGCTCAAGAAATTGGTTCAGGATGAAAAGCTTCCCGTGAACATTAAAATCATCGCGGTTCAAACACCCGAAATCGACAGTTTATATCAATCGCTTCTACAAGGAAGAACCGTGCAAAGGAAGTTTCCCCCGATGGTTTATGCCAGAGGAATTGGCGTAGAGGAACCGGAAATATCTGTTGGACTGGCGGAATCGTTTATCGATTACGTGGTGTTGGCGGATGAAAGAACACAGGGAATTCCGGCGACGAAATTACTTTATGACGATATGTCCATGCACGGTCTGGGAGCGCAGAAATATGAAGTCACCTCAGGTTTGACGGCATCTGTGGCGGTTGCCCAGAAAGAATTTTTTGCGCGCGAAGGAATTGATCTCTTTATTCCGGTGTTAAGCGGAGCAAATGAAATCGAGTCTGTTTGGGAAGAAGTTTTGAAGAGTGATGGACAAATTGCCCGATCCGAAGCGCGCGGAATTTCTGGTGCAGGGCAGAATTCGCTGACAAATCTTACTTTTGCTGAATTTTCGGAATATGTCAAAACCGGAGAAATCGGCCGGGGAGATCGAATTCAAGTCAGAACCAAAGGCGGCCGGATTGACGAAGTTATTTTCGAGCAACTAGAACCTGAAGGAGGGATTTTTCAACCGACCGAAATTCAGGGTATTAAAAAAGTTCGGGAGGCAGGACAGCGTTCCCAGGATGTCGAGGTTGCTTATCAGGCTAAAGATGTTCAAACGGTCAGTGTCATTGCCCGCAGCAACGGTTCACTGCCTGAATTGTTGATACAGCGTGTTGCCTTACAAGATCGCATGGAACAGATTGTGGATGAAATGGTTGTGCCGAGCGAGGAATTGCTGAGTTTCAGCGGACGAATGATAGACGAAATGAATGCCGGCCTTCGCGGCGATCCCAAGTCATTAAAAATGATTGCGAGCATGGTGCCGGAAGCAACGGGGAACGAAAAAGGAATTTATGGATCTACCGATATGGGTGGGACAAACCTCAGGAATTTATTTATTAAAATTGAAAATGGCGAAGCGTCTCTTGTGGCAATGACAAAGGCCACGATTCCGGTCAATTTAATGGGCAAATCGTCCAGCGCAAAGAAGTTATTTAAATTTGTTGCCGGCAAACGTAACGAATTTCTAAAATCCAGAGTATTAAACAAAGCGCTTAAAGATCAAAAAATTAGTATTCCAGAAAAAGATTTGATCGGATTTGCGTATTCTTATCCGGCCGATATGGGCGCGATTGATATCGCTTATTCAAGTGGAGCGACTAAATATATGTTACTGACGGATATTGAGGGAAAAGATGTCGGCGCGCTTTACAACGAGGAGCTTCAAGCCTTGGGATTAACGGCAAGTCGAGTGGGCGCCATTATCAATGATACGGTGGCAACCGGCGCGCTTGCGCAGCTTGCCAACAAAAATGTTCTCGGCGGTGGCATATTAGGAACGGGCGAAAACTGGGCTTATCTCGAAGATATTGAAAATATTCTTACTTTAACTGAGGCGCAAAGGCAGTGGCTTCGCGAACATGGCATCAAGAGGATGTGGATCAACATAGAAGCCGGCGGTTTTGATCGAGTGCGACAGACCGAATATGATAAGCAAATGGATCAAATTTCGCCGAAACCCGGTTCGCAGTTGGCGGAAAAAATGATTTCCGGCATGTATTTGGGCGAACTGGTTCGCGTGATATTGACAGATTTGGCAGGCAAAAAGCTCCTTTTTAACAGTCAAACCGGGAATCTGTTAGAGACTTCTTTCGGAAAAGATGAATACGCCTATGTTTCAATTTTCGGAATCAGGATCCCTCTTTTTAAGAAACTTGCGGAGCTTCTGAAAACTATCGGATTAGGCAGATGGATCCGGAAGAATGTTTTCACCTCTTCCGATATGGATCCTATTGCGGCGGATACAACACCCAATCTTAGCATGACACGAAATGTTCTCCGGAAATTTGGCATTATGCAAACGACTTATGAGGAACGGAAGGCCGTCAAACGAATTGTGGATCAAGTTGCTTTGCGATCGGCTTCTCTTGCGGCTGCTCAGATCATGGCAATTATTTTAAAAGTAGATCCGAATCTGGAGCGGTTCCATGGGATGGCTATTGACGGAAGTTTGTTTGAGAAATATCCGCGCTACGAAAAGATGATGATGGGTGCGCTCCGTAAAATTGCGGAGAGGAAGTTCGGGGACTCAAGAAAGGTTGATCAAATCACACTGACGCTCAAGAAAGACGGAACAGGCAAAGGCGGCGGAGCGGTGACTGCGATTGCCGATCAGACAAAAATTGCCGAATTGCCTCGGTTCCCTCGCGTACAAACGGGAGAAAATTTCCGGAACCTATCGATTCAGAAAGTGGTTGAGTTGGTGAATGCGCTTGATCTGGGCTATCAGCAGGCTCAAGGGCTCAGGGCGGTGATGGTCCAATCGTCCGGCCAGAATGTCCAGGTTTTCTGGCGGGAAGGAAGACAACCCATCGGCGGTTTTAGCCGTGCGCTGAACGAAATTAGCCAGATGTTACGCGGCCTTGGAAGTCCCATATTTGATTTATATGAAGTGAGCCACAAAGGCGCGCTGGGACTTGTCATTGTTCTTTCCGGGCAAACTCCTGCACGCGGAAAAATCGGTGACGTGTTTAACATTGCCAGGGCCGAAGCGCGAGTGGCGCAAACGGCGGAGGAATTTGGCAGACTTGCCCAGGCGGCACAAGAAAAAGGATGGATTTCAGAGGCGGCGTTAGCGAATATCATATCGTGGGGCAGTTCCGAATATAATTTGCGGCTCGGACAATTTTTGACCAAAATGTTTTCCGGTTTCGATGAAGATATCACAGTCCACGAAGCCATTACGAAACAGTTTAATGCTGCCGGCCAAAATGAAAAAGTCTGGAAAGAAATCGGCGATGCTTGGTATGAAATCCTGAAAGTCGGAACAGCCGGTATGCGCGGCAAGATCGGATTCGGCACGAACCGGATCAATCTTTTTACGATCGGAAAGCTTGAGCTTGCTCACGCTTTGGCGGTTGCGGATGATCAATATAATGACATTGTGAAGAAGGTGGATTCTCAATTTGATCCGATGACGGAAAGAAAAGCGGTTGTAATCGGCGGTGATTCGCGGCATGGTTCATGGCTTCCGGATGCGAAGCAGCCGAACGGCGGAACGCCGGGCTGGCAAATTAAATTAGAAGCTTTGTTGAATGTTGTCCACGGTGTTCGCGCGTATGTTTATCAAATTCCAACTTCAACGCCACAAATTGCATGGTCGACGCACAGCCTTGAAGTGGCCGAAGGTTACCGGATTGTGTCCGGCTCGATGAATACGGCAAGTCATAATCCCGCCACGGACAACGGAAACAAACCCTACAAACCGGACGGCTCCCAGTCGACCGGCGAGTTTGCTGATCTGCTGAAGGACCTGGTCAAGAAGGCGACACCGGACTATCTTGCGACGCTTCAATATGCCAACCGCAATATTTTAGAAAACATTGATGAGCTGTTCGAACAGGCCGTGAAGAATGGCGAGATTGTGCTGATCGGCGGCGACAACGATCCGCTTAACGTGGATGATCAATTTGTCGAGGTGGAGCTTGACGAAGCGATTCATACGATCGGAGATTTGTTTGATCAATCGAAAATTGATTTAGAAAACGCAAAAATTGTTATTTCACCGCTTTGGGGTGTTTCAAAGCATATCTTGGCTAAAATTTTAAAACGACGGGGCCTTCGCGACGATCAGATCATTTGGGTGGAGGATGTGCCGAATCCTGATTTTCCGGGTGTGAAAGAAGGAAAGCCGAATCCTGAATCGCCGAAAGCACGGGAAGTGGCACTGCAGAAAGCGATTGATACGGGCGCGGGTCTTGTGTTGTGGACGGATCCGGATTCCGATCGTCCTGCGGTTGCGGTATTGAAAGATCCCAAAGCCAAGCCGGCCAATTTTGACGATTTTATTTCTTTGAACGGCAATATGCAGCTGGCTGTGTTGACGGATTATTTGATTCGTGAAATTAAGGAATTGGGAGATTTGGAAGCGGATACGGTTACGGGCGAGCAAAATTCAGCGATTGTTCAAAAAGCGGCAAAGATTGTTTATTGGATTCATCATACCTTTATGGCCAGTACTGTTGTGTCAGGTGATTTGATGAAGGTGATTGCTCGCGCGGCCGAGATTCAGGTGGTGGAAACTCTCACGGGGTTTAAATATATCGGTGATGAAGTGGAAAAGCGCGCGAAAGCAATTCAAAAACTTTCTGGATTTACGGAGCGCGAGTGGGTGAAAATGCCAAAGGCAAAGAAAATTGAATTGGCATTGCAACATTCCGAATTGTTCTTGTTTGGAGGAGAGGAATCGTTGGGTTCACTTTCGAGCGACGGTCCGCACGATAAAGATGCAATTAGCGGTGTCATGTGGTTTATCGAAATTTACGGGCGGCTCACGAAAGAGGGAACGTCGATCGGAGAAAGACTGGAAGCAATTTATAAAAAATACGGATATTTTGCGGAACGATTTCCCATGTTTGAAGTGGCCAAGAAATACGCAGGCGTTGAATTCTCGGAAGAAGAAGCGATGGGGCTGATTAAAGGAATCAAGAAGGATAAAGATGATGCCGATCGTCCCAACATTATCAAATCATTTCGCACTCATCCCCCGGCAGAAATTGCCGGAAAGAAAGTCATTGCCGTGCTTGATTTTGACGCGCAAGTGGCCCGCAGTCCCGAGGGGCAATTCTTATTTGATGTCAACAGTCATTCCGGATTAATAACTTATGAATCGAAAAATATTCCCGAATTTTTTAAGGACCAATTGCGCCAGATTGCCGTCAAGACCGGTGTGGATCATTTCAATAATCCGGATTTAAGCGGAATTTATTCGTTTGCGCATAAAGAAGTAAAACTTCAGGGAAATTGGCTTTTTATGGCGTGGCGCGGATTTTTGAATTGGGTGTTTGGATTTGTCAAACAACTTCCCCAACCTATCCGGAAACACCTGCCTGAAACCTGGTTCCAAAATCCAAATGCATTACCCACCGAAAATTTCATCATGCTTCTCATGGAAGACGGCTCGAAAATCATTGCCCGTCCGTCCGGCACAGAACCCAAACTCAAATTTTACATTAATGCCCGCGGCCAGGCCAAGGATAAGGCAGCTATTGATCAATGGGTGAGCGATGTAACGGCTGAGCTTGAACGAATCGCAGATAACGTTGCGCTCGCGCGTTTCCCAGAAAAATTTTTGAAATTAGGTGGAAAAAGGGGATATCTGGTTGATGTTAAGAAGGCGGATGGAAGCGTTGTGACGGTTGACGTCGGTGAAGGCGGAGGTTTTTCGATTGATATTGTCAAGTCTCCGGCCATTCAAAAAAACGAGGCGATGGAAGATTTTGTTCAAACCGTCGGTCGCGCCGAAGGATTTGAAGCAAAAGACGGAATGTATTTCGGCAATCAAAATCAAAATCCGGAAGACCGTGATGCGGACATGGCGAAAGTGGCGGGACTTCGCGTGATGGCAGTGGATGAGAACCAGGACGGCGTGATTGACGGCGTGGATCGGATCGGTGCGGGCGTAGATGCGACGCGGGTAAAATTGGAAGAGATTGCAGCAGGGCCGGACGATCAATTACCGAAATTTATCGGTTTCGATATAGATGATACGATTTTGGGTTTGAGGGCCGACAAGACGAAAGAAGATTTACTCGCAGACCGGCGGCCTACGGCAGAAGCGCTGGCAAAATTAGCGAAGCGCGGCGTGCGGCTTGTGTTTTTCAGCGATAACGATTCGAAAGCGACACGGAAAAGAATCGGCGATCCGTTGAGCGGTTTATTGCAGCAACAATTAACTGGAGCTGAAACCGACAAGATTTATTTTTATACCAGCAAAATGGTAACAAAGTCCTGGCTGGAAGTTGTGTCTTCCGGGCAGCCGGTGCAGCATAACGATACCAATTACAGTTCCCACCGCCTCGATCCGGAAGTGGCTGCAATTATTTCAAAAGTGGTCGGAAAGATTCGGGAAATCGGCCCCGGCAACATTCAATCCTCCGGGATGATCGGAAGATATCTCGCGCGGACGATGACCATTGCTGCCGGCAAAGTGGTTTTAAGCCGCTATATTACGGCAACGTATCCGGGATTCAAATTGGAACTGACCAAACATGGAAACATGGCGCCGCCGGATATTCAGGAACGTGATGACTTCCGGGACGGCAGCCTGGCCGGTGTTACAATCGCCGGACTCGTGTCTTCGGCATCCAAAGACAATCAATTGAACCCCAAAGAATTTGACGAACGCAGGATTGTCTTAGAAAAACTGGTTCGTGCTCCTGAATTTTCTAATGTGCGTGCCAGATCGGAAGCAAGAACAATTTATAAACTTCCCAAAAGGATGCTTAACAGCGTGGTCGTTCCCTTCGGGCACGATCAAGACGGGAAAGATGTTTACCTGGAAGTTCGTGAAGGCGGAACCAGTACCATTGATATTCATATTGCAAAAAGAGTCCCCAGGGAAAATGACATACGAGCTAGAAATAAAGCCGATGCCTTATTTGATCTCTTGGCCGAAGATGATCATTTTTTAAGCGGGAAAAAAGGAATTTATGTCGGCGCCAAAATGTATTCGCCGGAAGCTCGAGATGGTGTGGTTGTGAATGTAAAGAAGCGCGAAAAAAGGCTTCGACTGTTATCCGTGGACAGGGACCAAGATTCTGTGATGCATGAGGTCGATGAGAAGATAGGCCCCGGAAGTGATGCTGCACGAGAGTTTTTTCAGAAACTGGCGCGGGCTAAGAAAAAAGATTTACCGGCCTATATCGCTCTTTCAGGCGATGATGTTGTGGTTGGCTTAAAAAGAGTTCGACAAGGAACACATTTAAAACTGGTTAAGGAAAATCTGGGTGTTGATCGCAAACAAACGGCCGATGCGCTGATAAAATTAATCCGGAAAGGAGTGAGGTTTGCTTTTATTTCGGATGATTCTTTTGATTTTGTGAAAAATAATTTAGCAGAACCTTTGGCAAAGTTGCTGAACACAAAAAGAATTTTTAAAGATTCAAATAATGCTGATCTTCAGCCGATTGTTTTTTATGCGAATGGATCCGTTGCAAAATCTCGTTTGACGGTTAGAGGAGGGAAATGGGTTTTTGAATTTTTGGGAAATGACGAATACTCTGAAGAATTTCACATGAGTTCTTCAGCGGTTTCCCAAATTGAAGAAGTGATAGGTAGTGTCACCTTTAAACGCTCTGCACGCAGGAAACCCGTCATTAAGCCTGTCGGAATTCTGGGGGATTTCTTTACAAAAGAATTGGCGTATAAATTTGATGATAATTGGTTGTTAAGAGAAGAGCTTAAATTTACTTATCCGCGTTATTATGTTGATTATGATTCCAATGGAAATGTCATCGCTCCGAAGGTGGAGCTGAGACGCGGGAACGGGAAAGATGTTGATATGATTGCGGTCAGACAGATTCCTTCTGTTAGCCTCAATGTTCAGCCGGGCGAAAGTGAAGCTCCGGAAGCGGTTCTCCGGCGAAGAGAACAAGACTTAAGGACAAAATTAATGTGGAGGATTGTTCAGCGGCTTTTGTCTGCTCATGATCAATTGCATCTTAGATCCGAATCACGTGCCGGTAATTCCGCGGAAGATTACTTGGATAAGCAATTGTTGGTCGGGAAAGAATTAGAACCGGGGGTGCAGTTGACAGAACAAGTGCTCGAGGCGGTGAAGAAACTTACGGGCATTAAGGGACTGATTGCGGATCAAAGGATTAAGGACGATTCAAATCATCAGGAGGCATTAGACCGCGCATTTAGGGCTTTACGGTCGATGCATCGGCGATTAAAAACGCAGGGATATACCTTAGAATCAATCAAGCATAATCCCCAAAAATTCAGAGAACTTTTTGGTGTTCGGCCGGTTTTTGTTGCCGGAGGTTATGCGACGAGGTTCTCAACTTTTCTGCACAAAACATTGGTTCGCTCGGGCCTTGAAAAAACGAATTTAGCTTATGCGATTGAAGGATCTTATCATACTCCGGGAGTGAAGCCTGGGTTAGTGATCAGCGAAAAATTACTCGGCCTCTTGGTCAAAGATGAATATATCATTGGCTATGACTTAGATACGGAAGACGGAAAAGACAAGAAAAAACAGGGCCGTCACGCCTTTAAAGTCGATGAGAGGATTGCCGGGTTTAAACTGGGAATCCGTACCAAACCTCTCGATCCTTCCGTGCTGGATCCGGAAAAAGTTTGGAATTATCTCGGGGCCGATGTGAATGCTTTGGAATATTTTTACACAAAACCATTTGGGCATGGAGATCATATGGTCCAGGTCATTTCACTCCTGGAAGCGACCAAAGATGCTAAACGCTCCGACAACGCCCGGTATATTCAAATGGCTTTCGGCGAAATGGGGCCTGTGATTGACAATAGCTTAACGAATGCCTCTTTGGTGACTTATTTAGAGGTGATTGCCCAAGATGCCCGTGCTATTGCGGGAGGAAAACTTTCCGGAGGGGCCATTGAGGCGAAAGGCAATTTCTTTTTCAATGGACGCGAGGGAGATCTCGTCTCTTATACCGACTGGGGTTATATTCCTCATAAAACCAAATTGAGGGGAGATGACATTACTCATGATTATGTGCTGAGAGATTTCAAAAATCAACAAGAAGACCTAGAAAAAGAATTAGCCGCAATTGTTTCCTTGTCTGCTCCAGATAAATTAAATCAAGTGCTTGAGCTTCGAAAAAAATATCCATATTTTGTGATCAGCGACGATGGAGTGCTTTTTTCTCAAGAACAGCTTCAGGCGGCTCTTGAGATGCTTTGGGATATATGGGAAGTTGATGCGAACGGACAAAGGACAGGGAAACGCAAAGAAAAGTTAGATCCACTTAAAGATAATAAATGGAACCGATTGTCTCCAGACAAAAAAGATTTTCTAAAAAAGCATTTAGCGATTCATGAAGTCAAAGATCAAAAAGAAAATGTGCTGTATGCGGATCTCCTAATTTCCTCGAATACCGCGATTTTTGAAACATCTATGATTACAGAAGGATTAAAGGGTACTGTTGAAGATAGCTTTCGCCGGGATGGTTTTGATCAAGTGGCGGAAAAACCGGAGAGTCTAAAAGATAAAAATAAGCCGGATCCGAGGCAACCCGGGAAATTTTGGGCCGTTGATCCAAAGGGGGGAGATACACAATCTCTTGCTTGGAGTTTGATCGGGTTGATTGCGGATCAAGAGCTTCAAAAACCGCTTTTCGACAGAGAAAGCCGTAGGATTGGATTTGTGTATTTGGGAGAAGCGCCTTCCAGCATGAAAAATGCCCAACGGCAAATTGAATTTGGCAAGAAAATGGCTTCGGAGTATGGAGTTCCGCCTATGTGGCATTTGCCTCTTACTTCAACCGAGTCAAGACGGTTCGGCAGTATTCGCCAGCATTTAATTAAAGCGGAAGAAGAAGATGCCAAGAGAGAACTTGTGGCTTTATTAGCCGACAGAAATTATCTTTCCGGTTTCCGCCATGTTACGGAAGCATTACTCGCGAATTCCGCTTTGGAAGAATGGCAATGGAGACTACTAGCGGTCCTTGATGAGATTATGGAAATGCCGCCTGAAGACCAAAAAATGGATCGTGAACTTCCTAATCCGCCGTCTAAAGACGTAACGATTGGATTGGTTGAAACTCTGATTGCAGAGGCAGTAGACCGGGGAGCTATTGGCGGCAACGTTGAAGCGTTGACGACCAACCCTGATTATGCGAGGCAAATTGTAAAACTGAGAAACCGGTATGCCAGAATTGCGCGAGACAGAGGGGAAAAAGGAAAGGCCGATTATATGCTGGTTAGGCTTTCCCAGGTTTTGGCAGAGAAAATTTTGCAAGCGGATATTATTAATAATCCCGTGAAAAATAATGACAAATTGACGGAGTTACTCGAACTCGGGAAAAAATTCAAATGGCAGCATCCCTTGGCAGACGATATGCGTGAAGGACATGAAGAACAGAAAGGTTCTATCCTAAGTGTGGTGGGAAATACCGATGACGGAGGTTCCAGCGCAGAAATGTGTGACCGGTTAGATGACGCCGGATTGGGCCGAGTTCCGCCTCCCGGTGACAAGGGAAATGCCGTGAGTGGGATGCTTTCCGTGGATAAACGCGAATATTTAATGGGAGATCAAGGCCGGATTGACGACAAATCAAAAGCGAAAACATTTGAAGAAGGTGTTTTGCCGCTTGTTCAGAAAACAATTGGAGAGCCTAAAATTGATTTAGAAACGGACTTTTTCTTCTTTTCCCGTGTTTTATTGGCCGCTATTACGAATGTAGACACCATTAATGCTGAAATTCAGCAGCGGGAAAAAGGAAAGCCTATTGAAATCAAGAAAGCAAGTGTCCGGAATTTAGCTATTGCCGGGTTTTTGCATCACAATAATTTTTTCCGGGATGCAAATCATCAGGTAAGCTTATCTGCCGTGGATAGTAAAGCACGGCAGGCCGATTATGCAAAAGCTTTGGGTCAGCTTGTCGCTTCAGCGGGTGCTCGCGAATTCGAGGTGACGGTTTCAAGTTTTGATCCGAAAACGTTGTATGCAGAATTTGATAGCTATACGCTGCTATTCCTTGAACCGGGTGATCCGGCGAGGAATATTCCCGATAAAAAAGAGTTGCTGGTTATTACTCCTCATAAAGACAGTGGAAAAATTATAGTCATGAATCCCTCACCGGAGAACCACCGGAAACCTTATCAGGTGGAACTCGACAAAGGGGCGTCAATTCCTATTAGTCAGGCTCATCTCACACTTCCTGGCGTGTCGAGCATATCCGTCAAGAATTCAGACGGACAAATTGTATTTATTATTGATGGCAAGGAATATCAAATAAACGAAGAGAATCTGGATCTTGTGAAATTGGTCCCCGTGAATGCTACCGGTGCTGTGATCGAATTGGCAGCTGATGGGACGGGTCGAAGTAAACAACTTGAAGGAAATGATTCGGACAAAGAGAAAAAAGATCCGACCCCGATTTTTAGAATAGGGCCAAACCGAGAAACCAAAGTATTCGTTCGAAATCGAGTGGTTAAGCGGCAAACAAATATCACAGAAACGGTTAATTATTCTAAACTTGATGAATTGGGCTTGCTCATCGGTCCGCAGTTGGCAGGAAAAATTCCTCAACCCGATCAACCTGAGTTCCTGGAAAGAAATGCCTCATTGCTGGACGATGAAATCCGTACGGCGGGGATTGCGCAACATGAACGGTTTATTGCTTTGACGGGTGGGACATCATTCCAGACACTTTGGCCGAAGGTGCTAAAAGAAACAAAGCATAAAGGCGGACAAAGAATCGTTGTCGGTCCCGGAAGTTTCTTCACTTCGATTATGCCGCATTTCTTTGTTAAACAAATGGTGGAAGCGTTGCGGCAGGCCAAAAATAATGGCGCACAAGTTATTTTTGTGATGAACGGGACATACGATAATGAAACTTACGGCTACGGTCCCTTTGACCTTTTGGAAAAGCTTGAAGCAAAAATGCAGCAAGCGTCGCCAGGGAAAAATATTAAACTAAGCGATGTAATCAGTCATATGGTGGTTTTGGGAGAGGTGAAACGATGGGATTTCAATACGATACTTCAGCTTCTGGATGATGCGGAAGACCGGTTGCCTCAGGATCGAAGGGAAAAGGCAAAAACCGATGAAAAAGTAAAAGCAGAAAATAACAACATCATTGCCCTAAGAACGGCTCAGAGCATTCTTGATTTTGAATCGATGCTTTGGATTGCTGTGGCCGCGGGGGAATTGCCGGACAAAAATTCTGTCGCTGAAATCAATCAAGTTCTTCAAGATAAAACAACAGTGGATTTAGGGGTGTTATTCCATGAAAAAGAAAAAGAACTTTTGGACAACAATCCTGATTATCAAAAACCCGAAAACAGGGAAAAATTTATAGAAGAAGTAGCCCGCCAAATTGCGGGAAAATTAATTCCCCAAAGCCAGAAACCTGAGAGAAGAGCAGCCCAAGTAAAAGTGACCCAGCAGATTTTACGCAAAGTCAAAACGGAAGCGGGACTTCTCCAGGGACTTTTCCCCAAAATAGACATCGAAATTCGAACGAATCCAAAAGATGCTTCCGTTGCAGCAAAGAAGAGCCGCGGGCCTTTAATGGTCGACGCGCGTCAACTGGCGATGATGAGAAATCGGTGGCCGAATTTACATATCGAGGTGCTATCCGAAGACGCGATTGAATTGACTGAGACACAGAGTCGTAAGGGCGGGTATGAATACCGGGCACTTTATAGTCCAGAAGCGATTGCTGCAGCGATTGACCACTTTCATCCTTTGCGTGAGGCGGGACAAACGAATACAAATTCCCAACGCTCCGAAGCGAGAAAAACTACGCAAGAAGTGTTGAACCGGATCCGGCAGGAAAAAATGTTTGTGGTGGTTCGGGGAATTGATACGAAAGACATCATCGATCGGGCGGGACAAGCGATTAACGGCGGCGCGAAGGTGATCGAAATTTCGGTAATTCACCCAAATCCTCATCGTGCCATCGAAGCGATCAGGAAATTGCGCGATGCCAATCAATCCGACGCGTCCGTTCTGATCGGTGCCGGCGGGATTCGGACGCAAGCGGAAGCGGAAGAGGCGGTTCATGCCGGTGCGGAATTTCTCACAAGTCCGGTTTATGATCCTGATTTCTTCGACCTCATCAGATTTTCCGAGGAAAAAGGCGTTCTTGGCATCCCCGGCGCATTGACGTTGGACGAAGTCAAACGGGCCTATCAACATGGCGCCAGATATTTGAAAATTTATCCGTTTGAAATTGAAAATTCGGCATTTAATTACAAAGATCTCTTAAAGCGGTATTTCCCGGAAACTGAATTCCGCGGATTTGCGTTTCACGGGCACGAAACGGAAAAAGAGGGAATGGCCGTTGATATCAATACGCCCACAGATCTTCTGAAACATTTGAATGAAACGGACGTCAATCGTACGCTGGTTTATACCGTACCAAGGCCGAGCGGTATGGACTTGCTTGCGCAAATCAAACAACTTCATCCTGACCTCTTCATCATCCCGACTTCCGGTGTCACCGCGGACAATTTTAAACAACTCATCGAGGATGGAAGCGTATTTGCCGTCGCGATGGGCTGGGCGTTTGAACCGCACGCGATGGAAACTCCCGAAATGACGATCGCGCAGAAAGTCCGCCAGATCAACTTTATTAAATTGCTCAGGCAAGAGAAAATGAGTTTTTCGAAAATTGCCGGCAACGAGGTCACTCCGGAAGATGGGTATGCGTTAAGTTTGAAACGATTGGATGACCGTCGCGATAAGGCGGAACAAAAACTTCTTCAAATTGTGATGGATCCGGTTGTAACGGCTGCGGATATTCCGGCCATCGCGAAATTAATCGCTTTCGGAAAAGGCGGCGTGTTTCATTTCTGGGAAGAACTTCCGGAGGACGGGAAGCGCGGGCTGCTGAAACAACTTGAGATGATAGATATCGAAAAAGTAGAAAAACTTTATCGCGATTATGTTGTCAACAAAAAGAAAGGGGTCACATTAAACGTTACCGCCGAAAACATTGATGTTCCGGCATACCGGGACCTGACCAGAGGAGTGCCTGTCGATTTCGGAATGGCACAATCAGCGGGTAAACGTGCATACAGCAGTGGGCAAGTGGCTATTTTGGAAGTTGCGGGCGGGACAGGTTCTCGCCTTAAATATAACCATCCTAAGATCATGTTTAAAATGAGTCCGGTTATGACGAAATCGCTTGGGAGAGTAAGAGCTGGAAAAATCAGGGCGATGGCGGAAGAATATGGGAGACCCATTCCGTGGATTCTCATGACGAGCGACGAGACGGATGAAGAAACGCAGCAGTTTTTCAAGGCCAATATAGAAAATGGAAAATACTTTGGACAGGTACCGATTGAATGGGTCAAGTTTGTCCGGCAACGGGTATTGCCTCAGGTCACTGAGCAGGGTGAGTATATTCTCAAAGAGAAAGGTAAAGTTGTGATGGGTGGGTATGGGCATGGTGACGCGAGAGATTTCGTGTTAAATCGCCAAACGCATCCGGAAGTTCTTGAATGGCTTCAGACGTTTGGGACCCAATACGTTGACATGGTTCAAGTGGATAACTCCTTCATGCCGGCCGCGGATGAAGCGGTCTTGGGATATCACATTTTGTCACAGAAAGACCTTAAACCCGGTAACGAACATTTGAGTTTCGTTGTGGTGGATAAAACAAATCCCGAAGAGAAGGTCGGCATGTCCATCAAGTTGGGCGGCAAGAATGCGATGATGGAGTATGACCAAGTTCCGAAAGACCTTGGCTTTTTGAAATACACCTACGTTTTGGGAGGACAACGATTTGTCATTACCCAAGAAGAAAAACTTTACAACTACGTTTTAGAAGGACAAAGAGTTGTCATCATCCAATCTGGGGACAAAACCTACCACATTTATGAATATGAGAAAATGGCCGAATCACTCGCGGATTTCTCCGGCACCTTGATGAAGGTAGACGACCTTCCGGATCATGTTCAGATTGATTGGATGGGAAAACAATTTACGAAACAAATCCTTCGCGACCAGGCATCTTTATGGAAAACCTATCACATTTATGAATATGAGAAAATGGCTGAATCATTTGCAGCTTTCTCCGGCACCTTGATGAAGGTAGACGACCTTCCGGACAATGTTCAGATTCCTTGGATGGGAAGACAATTTACGAAAGAAATTCTTCAAAACCAAGCACAGTTATGGCTCAATTTGGGGAGCATTAACGCGCTCGTATGGTCTCTTTCGTCATTTCGTGATACGAAACATCCGCTCGCTCCTTTGCCTGTTGTGGTGCCGGGAACGGCAAAGGGAGTCGTAGGCTATGATCCGGAAACATGGGAGAAACGAGGTGAAAAGAATGGCGTGCCTGCGTTTAAATTTGAAGCCCAGGTGTTTCATGGATTTGTGAATGGTGAATACAAGGGGGCTTATACCATGGTAGACCGCGTTGGCGGTTTTGCGCCAATGAAAGATAGCGACGAAACAACAGGGGCGGTGGATACGCCAAAACGGGCGGCTTGGCTTTATAGCGAGCATTGGAAACGGTTATTAACGACTATGCGCACGTGGAATTTCACGAAAGACACGGTTGTGGAATTGAGCGATGCGTTTGCGTATTTAGACGGCCGTTGGCTCAAAGAGGTATTAAAAGATGACAAACCGCGCGTCGGCCAATCGGGATTCGGCGGAACAAACGCACACATTTATTTAAGCGGAAGGTACACGCAAATTGGGCATCATTTGCGCGTGGGAAACAACGTCCAATTGACCGTCCGCGTCGATGACGAATATAATCCGAAAGCCAAAATCAGCATCGGCGACAATGTGGTTTTCAACAAAAATTTTTCTGTCACTTTGACAGGCGCAGGGAAGCTGACTATTCTGAGCGGAACGGTCTTGGATTATCCTCTTTCATTTGTACTCAAGGAGGGTGAGGAAATTATATTCGACCCGAATTTTTTCGCGGAGATATTACAAAAAATGAAAAAATCATTTGATCCGATAAAAGATGCGCAGACATTGGGGAATGCCGGGGAGGTGCGTGATATGTTCCGGATGGGACTTAACCAAGAAAGTGACGCGTTGAGCTGCGCCCGGTCTGTTTTTATAAGAAATATCCTGGATTCATTCATTAAAAATGAACCAACAGGGACTGTTCCACATAGGAACGCGAAATGGGTCATGGATCAGGTCGAGGCCGGAAATGGAGCACCAAAAGAACGCGCAGAGGCCCGGGCGCAAAGCGTAGATCAAGTTCTGGCGCAGATTCAACAGGAAAAAGTATTTGTCGTGATCCGCGGGACATCGGTCGAAAATATTGTGATGCGCGCGAAGGAAGCCATTCAAGCCGGCTCGAAATTGATTGAAATTTCCATGGCCCATCCGGATGTCAAACAAGCGGTGAATGCATTGACATTACTCCGTCGGGAATATGAAAAGGATTCTTCGATTCTGATTGGTGCCGGAGGAATCCGGACCCGCCAAGAAGCTAATTCAGCGGTTCTTGCCGGTGCGCAGTTCCTTACGAGTCCGGTGTATGATCCTCGGTTTTTTGATTTTATGAAATTCTCCAAAGAACATAATATTCTCGGAATTCCCGGTGTGTTGACGATGGCCGAAGCCGACCGTGCAGTGAAACACGGCGCGAAAACGCTCAAGGTGTTTCCATATCAAGTGGGCAAAACCGCCAGTGATTTTTTTGAAGGGTTGATTCGCTATTTCCCGGAACTCCGCGGGCGTACGCTTGCATTCGGGGGAATCGGAGGAGAGGAGCTGGCGGGTGATATTGAAATTTTTTCACCGACCGGGCTACTCCGGCATTTGTCTGCCCCTCAATCGCAAGACGCGCTGGTTTTAAATATCCCTGGTCAAGATGCCCTGGTTTTCAATATTCCCGGCTTACACGGAAATGAATTACTCGCGCAACTGAGGGCAAAATATCCGGAAGTCCAACTCATTCCGACTTCCGGCGTGACCTTGGACAATGTGAAGAATGTTCTTGCGGAACCGAATGTGATCGCTGTCGCGATGGGAAAAGACCTCGGAGCCGGCGAGCCGCAAGCAACAGGCGCGGCATCTTCGGTCGCATCTCAAGTCCGCGAATTGATGAAGATAATTTCTGGACTATCCGCTAATCCCTCTACGCTAAACGCTGATCAAACAAGGTCCGAAGCGCGCGACAATAAGAATAGCTTCAAAGAGGGCATCAATCAAGGCGAGCAAGTGTCCTCGCAGCCGTGGCGAAGGCCGAGCGATGCCACTGCGAGGGCCGAAGCGCGCGAAGTGATGGCGGCGAAAGTGGATTTGGCGAATTTACCGAAGACGTCGGTCGTGCGGCTATTTGATCCTGCGACCCGTGGAAATTCTTTTGCGTTAGATGGATTCCCGAAATTAACGAAAGCGGAGATGGAAGCCGGGAAGACCTGGCAAGGCCGTTTGAAAGAAATTATTGAAACGGTCGGAGCGCTGGATATGACAACGAATCAATCGCTGGTGAAGCTTTTGATCGAGTCCGGCGCTGTTGATCAAGAGATTATTAACTTGGCAAGCCAAACGGATGTTGCCGAAGAAGTTTACTATGCAATTTACAAACAGGCAGCGATTGAAGCGGCAAGAATCTTCAGCGATGTCCAACAGCAATGGTTGCCCGAAGGCCGTGTTTCCCATGAGGCAAGTGCGTTAATTGATACATTGGATCCAATGGTCCGGGCCGTTGAGACAATTCAACATGGATTTGACGAAGCTGGCGTAAGCGGTTTTGTGAAAGTTCCGAATTTGACAAACGGCGTTGGCCCGAGTGCGGTCCGGCAAGCCACAGCGCAAGCCGTGAATGTGAATGCGACGCTTGTGTTTGGAATCCGCCATGCGTTAGAGATTATGGCAGCGTATGTGGAGGGGTTGAATGATTTGGCGACAAGGATGGAAAGTGAAGGGAAGTCTGCGGAACAGATCCGTTCAGTGATCAGCAAGATATTTTCTGTGAATTCGATATTTGTGAGCCGGATCGATATTTTGGTGGATGCGTTAATTGATGAAATAATTGCGAAAGCAGGGACGGAGTCGGAAAAAGCAGCGCTTCGGATGCTCAAAGGAAAGACGGCAGGTGCGCAAATCCAGTTTTCATACCGTATTTTCGAAGCGATATTCCTTGCGAAACCGCTTCAAGATTCTTTGAATATTTTGACCGTGGCCGAACATGAACGAATTGCGGGATTAGGAAAAACCTTTCAAGTATTGAAAGACAAGTACGGCGCAAATCCGCAGCGAATTTTAGCAGCGTCAACGGGCGTTAAGGGCGATAAACAGCCGAATTATCATCCGCTTCTTTACACACTACCGTATTTGGGGCCGTGGATGCACAACACGCTTCCCGAAGGGACATTGATGATCTTAAGTGATTATGTGGCCAGTTTGAGCCCTGAAGAAGCAGAAGCTTTAAAATATCGCGTTCTTGTTTCCGAAGGAATGCCGAGAGTCGAGCAAAGCGAAGGGTCCCAGGGATTGTGGCTTGAGAAACTGTTATCGACTAATCCGGCGGATAAAATTTCAGCGGATGAGATTTTAAGTCAATTGGGGGCGTTGGCATTAACCCCGCGTGGAACTTCTCTCGAGGAAATCGGTGACGAACGGCGTGACAATGGCGCGGGCTCATTTAAGAAGGATGAAGAGGGCCCCATTCAAGTCATCAAAGATCGTATTGCGAAATTGCGTTCCGAAGCCAGGACAGATTTTTGGGAAGAAGTTGCCCATGTTTCGAGACCGTTATCAGCAAATCCTCATTGGCACGATACGCGGGGCGTATTAGAGTCTGTCCTTTCCGATATTTTAACCTACGGAGAAACCTCTCGAGAGGTTCGAGAAGGGTTGAAAAGTGCTTTGGACAAAGCGGATTACGCTCTTCAGTATAAGACGGGCATTCCGTATCATAAACGCGAGAAAGTTTTTGAACAGATAAAGCGTTTGAATCAGCAGGTTGTCAGGCAAGGTCAACAAGGCGGCAAGACAAGATCCGAAGCGCGGCGATTCCCGAAAGTCAACCCGACGACGACAAAAGCATGGGGTTTATTGACGCAAGATTATGCGAAATTCAGAAGGCGGCAAATGAGAGCTATGTTCAAGACGGATCCGGATCGGGCCCGCCGGATGGCCATTTCATTGTTCGATAATGAATTTTTCGTGGATTATTCCAAGAACCGGGTCAATGACGAAGTCCTCGCGGATCTCATGAATTTGGCAGACGAGGCGCATCTTGCGGATGCGATTGAACAGATGTTTACCGGCGGGGTGATCAATGAAACCGAGGGCCGTGCGGTACTCCATACTGCGCTCAGAAATATATCGGGTGAGCCGATTTTGGTCGGTGGTAAAGATGTGATGCCGGATGTCCAGCGGGTACTCGCCCAAATGAAGACATTTTCACAAAAAATTATTTCCGGAGAATGGCACGGAGTTACGGGTAAACGGATTAAATATATTGTCAATATCGGGATCGGCGGTTCGGATTTGGGGCCGGCCATGGTGGCAAAAGCCTTGAAACCTTATGCGCAGGGGGATCTGAAAGCGTATTTTGTATCGAATGTTGACGGAACGGATATGGCCGAAGTGTTGAAGGAAATCAATCCGGAAGAAACACTCTTTATCGTCGCGTCAAAAACATTTACGACGCAGGAAACCATGGCCAATGCGAATACGGCGAAAGAATGGCTCCTGTCTTCTCTCGGCAAGAGATCTCAATTTCCGATTAATGCAAAAGAAGCCATTGAAAAGCATTTTGTGGCGGTTTCAACGGCGACGGAGAAAGTCCGCGCGTTCGGGATTGATACAGCCAACATGTTCGAGTTTTGGGAGTGGGTCGGCGGACGGTATTCTTTGTGGTCTGCGATCGGGCTTTCCATCGCGACGTACATTGGATTCGATAATTTTATGGACCTTTTAAAGGGTGGCAATGATATGGATCAACATTTCCGCACAACTGATTTCCGCCAGAATGTTCCGGTGATTCTCGGCCTTCTCGATGTTTGGTACGCGAACTTTTTCAAAGCTGAAACGCAGGCGATCCTGCCGTATGATCAGTATTCCGCCAGGCTTGCGGCTTACCTTCAGCAGGCATCCATGGAAAGTAACGGAAAATTTGTTGATCGAAACGGTAATCCCGTTACCTATCATACGGGAACTGTGATATGGGGAGAACCGGGGACGAACGGCCAGCATGCATACATGCAGCTTGTTCATCAAGGGACGAGAATCATTCCGGCCGATTTTATTGCGCCGGCAATGAGTCATAATCCGCTTGGGGATCATCACCCGATGCTTCTGTCGAATTTTGTCGCTCAAACAGAAGCGCTGATGGCCGGCAAAACTCCGGCGGAAGCGGAAAAAGCTCTTCGCAAAGACACCAAAAATACAGAAGAACAAATCCGGAGACTTCTTCCTCACAAAGTTTTTCGCGGGAACCGGCCTTCCAACACGATTTTGTTCGAGCGATTAACGCCGCGGACACTCGGCCGGTTGATTGCGATGTATGAACACCGGATTTTTGTTCAGGGCGTGATCTGGAATATTTTCAGTTTCGACCAGTGGGGTGTTGAACGAGGAAAAGAACTTGCGAATGTTGTGCTGCCGGAGCTCCTGGATTCCAAGCTTCCTCTCCGTCACGATGCTTCGACCAATCAGATTATTACATGGATCCGGAATAAACGGGCAGGGAGTCGTGCCGAAGCGCGCCGCAATATAAATGGTACCAAATTAGTTGCGATCATGGTTGGAAATTATAAATTAACGGAAGATGAATTACGGCAGATCTTCCCGAGCGAGATTGCGTCACTTCCGAGAAAAGCAGCTACAGTGAAATCTGTTCCGAGCAAGACACTGGTTGCTAAAGAGATGCCTTCATTTAATCAGGCCGTCGAGAATGCGAAGCAGAAATTAACCACCGCAATCGGCTACTTGGCGAGGGCCATTACAGTTGGCGCGACGCCGCGCAGAGCAGAGCAGATAAATTTTATCGGAGCACTGTTGCCCAAATCGATATTCGATATTGAAACGATGAACGATCATGTGGCGAGCATTTCGCCGGTTCTTGTGGAATTGCAGAAAATTCAAGTAACACTGGCCAAGTTGACCCAAGTCCGTGTTCCCGAGCAAGTCGAGCAGGCGAAAGCGCTTGTTGATCAGGTTGTGACGGAAATTGGAAATCTTAAAGTACGTGCCGAAGCGCGCAACATTCAAAATAGTGCCAAAGCAATAATTAATCGAAGTGCGCAAGTGTCCTTGTCTGATCAAAACGCTAAGACAAGGGCCGAAGCTCGAATCATGACGCAGCTTGCGAAAATTGAGACACCCGCTCTGCCGAAAATTGCGATCGATCAAACAACGGTTGAAGAAACAGTGGCCCAAAAAGGCGTTACAATGAGCGGGGCGAATGATGTTACGGCTGTCATGAAATCTTATAATAGTGTTTATCTCCGGTTGAGTGAAAGCGAAGTCGAAATGCTTAAAGATATTAATTTGGCTGAGACCAAACGATTTCTTGAGGTTTTAACATCACTCGCCCAATTAGGTGTTCGTGTTAAATTGATTGTTCCGTCAACGGAAGCCAAGGGATCGGTGAATCAGAAAATCGGAGAGTTCTTGAAAGTAAAGGGCATTCAGAAACTGCCTGCGCGTGCGATTTTACAGGCGATGAACTTTGCCGAGAATGGAAGTTTACTCGTTCAAGATGCCAAGAATGTCAGATTTGGACAAGTTGCTTTGATTACTGATATGGCCGAAGCCGCCGGCCTTTCTAATCAGTTAACAGATTCGAAAATTTTTGTGACGGACCGGGTCGCCGGTTCAAAATTAAATACGACGAAGGCAGGACTTTTAGAAAAGGTACGATTGACCCTCGGAGCCGTGCTGCTTGACCGAGACGAATTTCAAATTACCGGTATTCATCAAAATATTTATACCCCTCAAGCGTCTTTCTTCGATAATTATGTCGGCGCACTTGTGACGTTCATACAAGGCGTCGAACATATCTCTGCGTCGGCGTAAGACCGCAAATTGCTGCCCAATTTGCGGAATGTCTAATGACCAAATAAATCCAAAAAGAATTAATTCCTAATCGGGATTTGAAACATTGGAGCTTTTTTGGCCATTGGGATTTTCATTTATATCCAAGTTGCTCCGCCTTGCTCATTAATGATATAATCGCACAATCCGGGACGGTTCCTTACGGGTGATTTCTTACGTTAGAATTGTTCCTTTCTTAAAAACTGGCGGTGCAAAAATTTCAACAAAACGGTGATTTATATGAAAGTTAATATTTCAAACGAAATCGCTAAAGTTGATCTTGCAAATCTTCCATCTTCTTCCGTTGCAAGACTTTACAATCCCGAAACCCGGTCCAATTCTTTTGCGCTGGATGGATTCCCGAAGATTAATGTAGGGGCAATTCATGAATTGCCCCTACCGATATCTTGGCATGAGCGGCTCATTGAAATTATCGAAGATTGGGGAGCGCTCGATATGACGACCAATCAGACCCTGCTCAGACAACTCGTCGAATCGGGTGCTATGGATGAAAGGATTCGGGAATTGGCAAAAAACCTTGGTGGTGGGAACGTAGGAGCAATTCATGAATTGCCCCTACGAATTTATTCCGCCCTCTATACGCAGGCCGCGCATGAAGCGGGTGTCATTTTTAGTGAAGTTCATTCCGAATGGCCTGCGGAAGGGCGTGTGTCGCAGGAAGCATCGGCTTTGATCACAACACTTGAGATACTTGCAAAAGCTGCCAAAGAGATCCATCAACAATTTTCGGTGAGCGGGTTTTCGGAAATCCTCGGTTCTTACACCAAAATTCCGAATTTAGGCGGAAATGTGGGGCCCCGCGCCGTCGAAGAGGCCACGCGCGCGGGTGTTCATGTGAATGTGACGCTCGTATTCGGAATCCAGCATTATTTAGATGCGGCACAAGGTTATATCCGGGGTTTATCGAAACGGGTGGAAGATTTGAGGAAGGAAGGAAAAAATGATGCCGACATCCGGAATGATCTTGGGCAAATTTATTCCGTGAATTCACTTTTTGTCAGCCGGATTGACCGGGTGATGGATCCGATGATTGATCAGACCGCAGGGGCAATTCATGAATTGCCCTTACAAACATTAAAAGGTAAAACCGCCGTTGCGCAAGGGAAATTTATTTACCGGATTTTCGAAACGGTATTTTTGAGAAAAGAATTTAAAGATCCGGAGAAAATTCTCGGAAAATCCGCGACGGGTCAAGTCGGAAAGTTGAAAAAAGAATTTTCAAAGTTGAGACCGATTGGCGCAAATCCGCAGAGGCTTTTGATGGCCTCAACCGGCGTGAAAGCGGATCAACCGTATCATCCGCTGCTTTATGTGCTCCCGTTTTTGGGCCCGTGGATGCATAACACCATGCCCGAAGATACGCTTAAAATATTCAGCGAATGGATCCAAACCTTAAACGATCGAAAAGTGGCGGAGCTGAAAACGCGGTCAATTATTTCCGAAGGCTTGCCGGAGTTTGAACAGGCGGCAGCGAATCATCAGGAATGGCTTGATTCCGTGATTGGTTCGGGTGCGGAAAGAAAAATAACGGCCGATCAAATTTTGCGTGAAGTAATAGATTCGGTTTTGAAACCAAACCAAAAAACGCTCGACCAAATTTGCGACGAACTTCGCGATAAAGGCGCAGAAGCCTTTGAAGTTGACGAGAAGGCGACATTGGATGTGATTCGAAATAGAATGGATGGAACAGTATAATTAAAATCCCAATGACCAAATCTCCCGCCAAAAAACTTGGCGGGCAGGCAATGACGCAAAGGAGTTCCAATATTTGAATTCCGATTGGGAATTTATTATTTTTGGATTTTCTTGGTCATTGCGTACTTAATCATTGGAATTTTTAAAAAGAGTGACTGATGAACCCAAACGAACAAGATCAAGCAAGAATCATTTTTGAAAAACTCACAACACCGCTCGATGCGAACGGCAATGCGGAACTTGCCAAGCGCTTTCTCCGGGGAGGATTCGGACAGGAAGGCTTCGGGGTGGCGGAAGGTGCGGCCATCAGCGGCTCATTTGCCCTTGCGGGAAACCAGGGCTATTATGCGCATCATCCGAAGGTTGGCGGAAAACAGGTATTCTTTGAAAATGTTTCTTACCTGCGGGAATTCTTTTCACGGCGCGGGAAAATTTTAGGGAAACCCATCCGTTATGTGATCAAAACCGGAATCGGAGGCCAGCACACGCCGTTTCAGGGGATTTCGGACGCGTTTAAAGCGATACCGGTTCTAAAAGTGCCGGATTCTACTTTCATTGAATCAGAACCCGGCACTTTTAGAACCGGTACCGCAGTTGAAGCTTGTAAGCAGCGCACGATCATTACCGGCGAATATGAATTGGGGAAAAATTATGATCATGAATTAAGTATGCGCTTGGAAGAGCTTGAAGCCGATTGGGATCAGATTGCCGTGATCCCAAGCTCGAAATCCGGTTCGACGGATGAAACGATGCTGATTTTTGTCGAGATTTTTGCGGTTATTCTGAACCATGTGGCGCAATCGAGAGGAATCGACGGAGACCGTTTTTCGAAAATCGTTTTGGAGACGTTGCATGATTTGAATTTTCTTGACGGAAAAGAGCGGGCGGGGAAAGATTTGTTTAAAGTTGAAAAGGATCGGTCCGGGACGGAGAGTTTGATCGAACTGATTTGTGAACGGGCAAATTGTGATGGTAGGGGCGGGTTTAAAACCCGCCCCTACACACCAGAGCAAGTGCATGAAATTTTCGGAATTGTTCTCGGAAATATGTTTTTTGAAACGACGGATAGGTCCGAAGCCAGCCGGCTTTCGGCGTTTATCCGAAATTCCGGTTTAGACAAGGAACTGGGAGAAAACGCTCCGGGCTTTGGCGGCATGTTCGATAATGTCGGCGGTCGCTGGACCGGCGACCTGCACATGATGACGTTTCTCGCATTTTATAATTTGGATGAGGAAGCGTATTGGAACGAACGGTATGCCGGAATCATGGAAGTCCGGAAAGAAACGCATGCTGCGGTGGAACTCGGGAATATGATTCTCGAAGAATCAGTTACGGACATTGCGTTGCTCGTGCCGGAAGAGCTTTTTTGGTTCGGGAAATCGGTCGAACAGAATTTCAACGAGAGTATTTGGCAGGAAGGATTCGCAAATTTGATTACGGTCTGCGCGAGCGATTGGGATGCTCAAAAAAAATATTACCGGAATGAAAAAAGTAAACTCGTGATTAATCTTTCAAAAATGGAAATTTCCCGGGAAAAATTTAATGCGGTGGTGCTTGAAACGGTTGATTTTAAAGCGATGAAAACAAAAGAGGAAGTTGCGCAAATGTTCGCACGTTTATTTTCCGCTTTTTATGGATTGACGACGACGGTCGGAAACCGGTTAATGGCCCGGGCGATTTTAAAAGCCGGATTTGCTCCGGATTTGCTTGATTTGAGCCGGTTAGAGGATCCCGCGACGCGGCTTTTCAGGGATAACTTGTATCTTCTTCAACCGTATGTTGAATTGGGAAAAGGGCTTTTGGAAGGGCGATTGAGCGATCTGCAGGCGAAAGAGGCTAAGGAACCGGGGGCGATTGCTTGCGAGATGGAACGCGTCACAAAACTGGCAAAGGAACGGTGTTTGGAAACCAACATTCCGAACTTGCAAGCTGAGTCTGCCGTACCGCTTCCAATAGTGCCAGGTTCTGCATCTCGCAAACCAGAACCCGGCACTATTGGAAACGGTACGGCGCTTCTTGTGGATGTTTTAAAAAAGATCCGCCAATTTGCCGAGACTGAAAAAAGGAAAATCGTTCCGTTTATTTACCTTGAAGGAGAAAAGTTTTACGGGTTACGGGATGCGTTGATTGATTCGGGTGTTGAATGGGTGATGCAAGGGACCGGGGACCAACACATCAGCTATCAGCAGGTACTCGCACAGCCGCGGCGGTTTTTGCCGTTTATTATTTCTTTTATACCGGAAAAACCGTTTCCCGGATATCCCGCGATTGGATTTGCGAAAGGATATTTACACCGGATCAGTTCTCATATGGTTCGCGACTTTTTTGCGGAAGCCTCTTATCAGGCGCTCACGGAAAAACGTGCTTCGAGCGGCGGGAAAGGGGTCTTTTTAAGGTTGATTGATTCGACGGAGAATATTTCCCTGCTTCGCGAAATGTTTAAATGAAGTGATGAGCAGATTCCCCTCACCCCTGCCCTCTCCCCGCGGGAGAGGGCAGGGGTGAGGGCTAACTAAATGTTTACCTCTCATTAACCTGTCGAGGTTGGTTATGGTCGATTTAGACGCGTTTCCCCCCAATAAAAAAATGAATAATGGTTTCTTAGCGACCCACCATATTGTTATTTTTTCGATTGGCATCGCCATTGGGATTTTTTTAACATGGCTCGGATATCGTATTCATACGCATCAAATAAAAGCTCCCGAAACGCTGATAGAAGAGATGCAAAATCTCCCTTCGGGTGAGCGCTGGCGAAAAGCATTTGAACTTTCCGAATATTTAAGGAAAAGCTGGCTGATGCTTGAAAGCGAGCAAGTCATGGATGAAATCATTGCCAATTTGAAAAATCCGAAGTATAGCGATCCGCGGACGCGCGCTTATTTAATTTTGGCCATTTCTCAATTTAACAAAGACAAAGCAAAACAGGCGGTTCTCGAAGTGTTTTCAAATTTAAAAAAAGATGAAGATCCGCAGGTCATCCTTTCTTTGATGGATGCTTTGATGAAGTTCGGAATGCCCGAGGTGGCGCTTCCAGTGGCATCTTATTTAAAAAGTGAACATAGTTATGTTCGCGAGAAAGCGGCGCTCTTGCTTGGGAAATTTGGGAATCCGGCGATTATCCCGGATTTAAAATCAGTACTGACCGATTCTGTTACGCGTGTGCGGTGGAATGCCGCGACCAGCCTTGCAGAATTGGGTGACAATTCCGGGATTGCGCTCATTCTGCAGATGCTCGATCGCGATTATTTGTTACGGGCGTATAAATCCAACGAAGAAGAAATCGAACGGATCATGGGGCAGGCGCTCAGCGCGCTAACTTCTCTTGATCTCGGCGAGCGTGCCACTATGTTGGAATTGCTTGCGAAACAAGATCCGAGTTACAAGGTGAGGAACAAAGCACAGGAAGTTCTGAAACAGCAGAAAACCAAAATCGGACTTCCGTTGCCGGTGCCGGTCGAATCTGTTCCAGCGCCTGATGCTGAGAATCATCTATAAATAAAAATCATTGAAGTGAGGAAAAACAGGAATCAACTTTCATATTTCTTCTCCTTTACTTTAAAATAAATTCCTGTTTTTTATGATTTTGATATAATAACGCGACTTTTTAAGGAGGAATCACAATAGATAAAATGAACCAATCGCTGAATAGTTTCAGAACCAAATCAACAATTACCGTCAAGGGAACACGTTATACCATATTCCGTCTCGACCAACTCCGAAAAGGCGGGCTGCCGGATCCGGCAAGATTGCCTTTTTCATTGCGGATTCTTCTCGAAAACCTGTTGCGCTCGGAAGATGGGGAAATGGTTAAAAAAGAAGATATTGAAGCGCTTGCACGCTGGAATCCGGCCGATCAAAAGCAGAAAAAGGAAATTTCTTTCATGCCGGCGCGGGTATTGCTTCAGGATTTTACGGGGGTTCCGGCGGTTGTTGATTTGGCTGCAATGCGGGATGCTGTGAAAAAATTGGGAGGAAAAGCAGCCATCATCAATCCTTTGCAGCGCGTAGATCTGGTGATCGATCATTCGATTCAAGTGGATTCGTTTGGGAAAAAAGATTCGTTCCAAACCAATGTGAAGCTCGAGTTTAAGCGCAACAAGGAGCGCTATGAATTTTTGAAATGGGGGCAGAAAGCGTTCGAGAATTTCAGAGTGATTCCGCCGAACACGGGCATTATTCATCAGGTTAATTTGGAATATTTGGCTGATGTTGTTTTCTCAAAAAAAGAAGGCGATTTACAACTCGCCTATCCGGACACATTGGTGGGGACGGATTCTCACACCACGATGATTAACGGGCTCGGGGTTCTGGGTTGGGGCGTCGGCGGGATTGAGGCGGAAGCAGTGATGCTGGGGCAGCCGGTTGCGATGCTGATTCCGGAAGTGGTGGGTTTTAAATTGTGCGGCTCACTCCGGGATGGAGTGACCGCAACGGATTTGGTTCTGACCGTCACCCAAATGCTTCGTCAGAAAAAGGTGGTTGGGAAATTTGTCGAATTTTACGGAGAGGGACTCGATCTCTTAGATGTTCCGAATCGCGCGACGCTTGCCAATATGGCGCCGGAATACGGTGCGACAGCCGGATTTTTTCCGGTTGATCAGGTAACGCTTGATTTTCTGAAACTTTCCGGAAGGAACGCAAAATTAATTTCTCTGGTGGAAACGTATGCGAAGAAGCAGGGATTATTCCGGACACGGAAATCACCGGAACCGGTTTTTTCTGACATGGTTGAACTTGATTTGGGAACGGTGAGGCCGAGCCTGGCCGGCCCGAAGCGGCCGCATGACCGGATCGTTTTGGAAGAGGTGAAACACTCCTTCCGGACTTTTTTTGCGCAGGAAATAGGTCAGAACGTGGAGACCGGAACAATGTCTCACGGTGCGGTGGCGATTGCTTCGATTACAAGTTGTACCAACACGTCGAATCCTGCGGTGATGATGACTGCCGGACTTTTAGCCAAGAAAGCCGTCGAGCGGGGACTTTCCGTAAAACCGTGGGTGAAGACGAGTTTGGCTCCGGGTTCGAAAGTGGTGACGGAATATCTGAAAAAAGCCGGGCTTTTAAAGCCGCTTGAGCGGTTAAAATTTAATCTTGTGGGATTTGGCTGCATGACGTGTATCGGAAATTCGGGGCCGTTGCTGGAAAAGGTTAGCCGTGAAATTAAAGAACGGAAATTAGTGGTTGCGTCGGTGCTCTCGGGGAACCGGAATTTTGAAGGACGAATTCATCCGCTTGTCCGTGCTAACTATTTGGCGTCGCCGCCGCTTGTCGTGGCTTATGCCATTGCCGGGAATATTCAAATTGATCTTGCGCGCGATCCGATCGGAAAAGATAAAACCGGAAGAGTAGTTTATCTTCGTGACATTTGGCCGACGGAGAAAGAAATTCAAAAATCGATGCGAACGCTTCGATCGGCGATGTTTAAAAAAGAGTATGCCCGCGTCGAAGCGGGCGATCAGCATTGGCGTTCTATTCAGTCCCCGTCCGGAGAAACGTTTAAATGGAATCCGAAATCGTCCTACATCAAGAATCCGCCGTTTTTTATAAATATGGAAATACAACCCGCCGGGTTGCGAGATATTAAGGAAGCCCGAGTGCTGGCTGTGCTTGGCGATTCTGTGACGACGGACCACATTTCGCCTGCCGGATCAATTGCGAAAGACAGCCCGGCAGGAAAGTATTTAATTGAATGCGGCGTTCGGCCGGAAGATTTTAATTCTTATGGTGCGAGACGCGGAAATTTTGAAGTGATGATGCGCGGAACATTCGCGAATATCAGGCTTCGGAATTTAATGGTTCCCGGGAGGGAAGGCGGATGGACCAAGTATGTTCGGGCGGGCGAGATTATGTCTATTTACGATGCCGCGATGAAATATGGGGAAAGTAAGACGTCGCTCATCATTATTGCCGGGAAAGAATACGGGTCGGGTTCTTCGCGTGACTGGGCTGCGAAAGGGCCGGCGCTGCTTGGCGTGAAAGCGGTGATTGCGGAAAGCTTTGAACGGATTCACCGGAGTAATTTAATCGGAATGGGGATGCTACCGCTTGAATTCGAAGCAGGTGAAAATCGCGAGACGCTCGCCATTTCGGGTGACGAAAAGTTTTCGATTTTAGGGATAAATGCGATGACTCCGGGTGCCAAGTTGACGGTCCGGATGGCCGGACAGAACGGCGAAAAAGAATTCCGTGTCATTTCCCGGATTGACGCCGCTACCGAACTTTCCTATTATCAACACGGCGGCATTCTTCAATACGTCCTCAGGAATTTGTTAATAATTTAAAACGCTAAAGAATTACGATTTCTAATTAAAAAGGCGAGTGCCGGATCTTAGCCTGGATTTCTCATCTTTAATAAGAAATTCCGAACTTCTTCAAGACCCGGCACGCTTCAGGATAGTTCTCTATCGCGCAAATTTTAAAAAACCAATTCTCCCGACCAATTTACGTTATAATCGAAAGTGTCATTTCCTTTTTGGATCTTAATTTTAAATGCAATCGGGCCGTCCAAAAGAGGTTGAATGTCCACGGTGATCGCTACTTCGCGTACTTCCGGTTGCAGTTGAAATGCAATTTCCCGCCCCGGGTAAGGAGCAATTTGATATTCCGAAGTTTGCATCGGCGCTTTAAACCGGAGATGAACTCCTTTATTCTGGCGGAGTGCTTCGAGCAGCATCGTTTCGCGTTCTCCGGATGCGAGGAACGCATTCAAGCCGGTATTTAATATAAATGCCTGGTAATCCGGAATGCTTGTCGAAACAGAGTCGCCCGAAAAAAGGTGCGAATGAAATTCCTTGAGCGTCATGAAATGAAAACGCGTTAGGGAAAGGGCGTGTAATTTTTCGTCAGGAGAAACTGAAGAAATCGAACCTGCTGGGGTTGCTTGTATGGATCCACCGAACATATCCTGTGCCCAAGTATTCCCGCACAAGCTTATATTCAACAGCAAATAGGTGGTTAAACAGATTGTTATATAATTATGTTTTTTCACTTCGAATTTCGGCGGCCAGCCTACCGTATCCCGTCCAATTTTCGGGAATTAGGCGCTCTGCTTTGCCACATCCGCCACTCACGTGACGAATGGCCCCGCTCTCAGCAATTTCTACAATGCCGAAGTGCGAGGGCCCCATCCTTTCAAATGGTTTGCCGCCGTTCCATCGGATTCCGAGGAACGGCCCCGTCAACCGTAGTTGACGGGTTTATCGCTTTCAACGAATTGTCAAAGATACATCATTTTAATTCGTCAATAATAGTCTAACACATGTATTCAAAATTTCAACCTAAGTCCTTTAAATATAACTATTTAAATCAATTTAAGAAGCCGGATTGTGAGGGGATTTTGAGAAGAAAAGGGCAGGAAACCAACTATGTATTTTGACTGATACTATACGCTATCCGCTAAACGCTAATTTAATGTCGCTACACTTCGGTCGGGAAGAATTGCTCTCTGTAAATTTTGAGGAGAACGAAAAAGACGGAAAGAATCAGAGGTCCGAGGAAGATACCGGTGAATCCGTACATTCTTAATCCGCCTAAAGATCCGAGAAATAGTAGAAGGATTGGAAGTTTTGTTTTTTCACCGATGAGGAGGGGTTTCAAAATATTATCCATTAAACTAATTCCGAAAATTCCGAATACAAGCAGCAATCCAAATTTGGTATAGGCTTGAATCACAAATAAATAAATTGCAAACGGAACCCAAACTGTTGCGGCACCCGTAATCGGAACCATCGATGTCAGAAATGTTAAGGAGCCCACAAGAAAAGGGGCGGGAAGCGAAAGCGCCCAAAAGGCAATGGTGGCCATGATCCCCTGGAGAATGCTGGTGACAAATTGACCGCGGATGATGGCGGCGAATGCTTCGTTGAGTTTGTCGGAGAGGAGTTTCTTATGGGTGTTTTCCATGGGGATCAGCCGGTATAGTGCTTCATAGATATATTGGCCGTCCCGAAGGAAGAAAAAGAGGACAAATCCGATCAGGAAGAAATTGATAATTCCGAAAATAAAACCCTTTGTAATAGATGCAAATTTAATCGCGACAAAATTTCCGGTTTTCTGGACGCCGTTGACAAGAAGGGAAGACACGTTTTTTTCGGCATAATCAAGATACTTTGCAATTTCTGGTGGCCATTTGGCAGCCGCGGTTTGCCGGATGTTCTCGATCCATCGAGTGAATTGATCAACCGTGATCCGGGAACTTAAGGCTTGGTAGACATCGATGGCTTCACGAATCAAGCTGAGCAGGATTAAGGCTGCGGGGATGACGACAATCAAAACGACGAAAACGGTTGTGATTACGGAAGCGACGGAGCGGTTTATTTTGGGAAGCCGGGCGATTTGCTGATTGAGCGGATGGAAAGCAAATGCAAGGACTCCTGCCCAGAAAATGGCGTTGATAAACGGTGAAAAAATCAAAAAAAGCTGATAGAGAATAAAAATAAAAAGGCCGATAAAAAAAGCTGAAAGGATGTGTTCTCGTTTCATAATGACAGTAGTTTAGCTATTTTGGCCGCTTGTGCAACAAGTTTTCCCGTAGAGGGGTTAAGGGGGACGGGTCTATGCCCGTCCCCATCTAATTCTGACAATTAGTTGGCTCTTGTTGTGTTTTCGCAAAGCCATTTTCGGGATCGCCCATTCCATCGTGTTTGGCAATCGAGAGGAAGCTTCTTTCTTTCGTTATCTTTCCAGTCTGACGTGACGCAAACGAGCTGGTTCCGCCAGCTGGTGATGGTGATTTTTCCGCAGAATTGGGAAGCCGAACAGCCAACTTGATCTATTTTTGCGCCGGCCGGTGTTTTTGGGCATTCATCGTCCGGATCTAAAATGCCGTCTTTATCGGAATCCGGAATCACACAAACATTGCTTTCATCAACGGTGCCGTCGCAATTATCATCCGCTTGATTGCAGATTTCTTGAGCATTCGGATGAATATTGGGATTGGCATCATTGCAATCAACGCTGGTGTCGAAGCCATCCTGATCATTATCAAATTCCGGATTAAAACTTAAGCTGGTCGGATGCGGTGCTGCTGCTGTTCCACGAAACACATCCCAGCAAGCGCTTGCGACGGGAATCATGGGACCGCTATCACAGTTCAGAAAATAACCGAAATCGTCTAAATCCACATCATGATCGCAATCAAAATCAGAATCGTAACAATCGTATGTGGGCCGCGTTCCAGACCCGGTGTAGCATACTTGAAAATGTCCAAAATCTTCCTGATCGACATCGCCATCGCGGTCGAAATCGGGCGGTGCGAAATCCGCGAATTCCGCTTTCAACGAACAATAGGTTTTTCTGGGTAACATGATATCCGGGGCGCTTAAGTTATCTTCAATTTCCATGACGCCGTACCATTCTTCATCGGAACGGTTGTCCGGCTGGACGTCTGTGTCATGTCCTCCGGTATTATGAAAAGAAACAGTGCCGTTTTTCCACCATTCATCGCTATATGCCATCAGCGTTCCGCCGATGCACTGATCTGTCATCTGAAGCCAGAAATTTTTGTTCCACTCCGCTTGAACCTCCGGATAATCATGGTTTGCGACGGTATTCCACGCGTCAATACCGTACTCTGTGATGATCAGCGGCTTGGCCGAGATTTTGTCGTAATAATCGAAGTAACAATGATAATTTTGTTTCACATATGCATTATGGCCCCACATGTCGACATGGTTTAATGAAATGTCATCTGAATAATTGTCCACATTTCCGAAATCGAGCATGCCGCTATTACTGACCATTGTTGGATGGTACGACGTAGAGTTATTTGCCGTTTCTTCCAAATAAGCGGCGTCAGCTAATTCATTCGCAAAGAAATACCAAGCACCTAAATTTCCCGTGTAGTGAAGATTGGTTTCATTTCCGATGCCCCAGGCCAGCACGGCGGATTTTCCTTTGAATTTATTCACATAGGTGGTGATGTTATTGCGGTAGGTGGCAATGGTGGTTGGATCCGTATAATCGATATCCAGAGGAACCTCGAACGCCATAATTGCATAGATGGGTTGATCGCCGCCGTTATAGAGTTTATCGAGAAGTTTCTCGCCGTCGGGAAGTTCCGCCCACAAGCGGACGGTGTTCACGCCCATGCTGCGCAGTAGCGGAATGTCTCTATTAAGAATGTTGTCATCCTTGTAGATTTGATCCAAAACCGTCCGCGTATTGCTCAGGCCGTGAGGGACCGGCTGATAGCCGATGCCTTTGACTTTGAATAATTGTTCGTTTACATAAAGATTTTTTCCGTCGAGGCGAATCGGTCCCGTGCTCGGATTCCTTTCCGTTTCTTGCCGGATGAATTTATTGGAAGCGTAAACATATTCCGCATAAACCTCTGCGTCGGAGAGCATCCAATTGAAAAACCGGACTTCGTCCATGAGGCCTCGCCCATTTCCGTACCAAGGATCAGGTCCTGCTTTCCCAAGGATGAGATTGGCTGGATTGAGTACAAAAGAACCGGTTAGTAGTTGTCCGCCGGTATTTTTAATATATTTTCCGTCTAAAAAAAGTTTAATGGCAAAACCAGCATCTCTCTTATCCCACGTGACTACGATATGTGTAAATTGAGTCTGAGAAAGCTTGTTTTCGGCGTATGCGACGGCGGAAGTTCCGACGGAGTTCTTCATTTCAAAATAGATATTTGTTCCGAAATTATAAAAAAGGCCCATGCTGTTTGCGGCTGCAAACAGCCCGATTTGAAGAATTCCGCCATACGCATCTGCAGTTGTTTTCTTGAAGAATAGAGACACCGATCCGCTTTCTGAATTGAACATCGGATTTGTATAAGTAATTGTACCTGTGCCGTCAAAATTGGCGCCGTTACCATTTGCCGCTGTAACAAAAGTGACATTTCCGTTAATCACGCCGCCGTTTTGATTGACGGATAATTGATCTTCTAAACCATCGTGGAAAGGAATTGTGCAATTGTCGGCGAAAATGGAAGAATGAGACACGATCAGAAGAATTGAAACGACGATTGATAGCTTGATTATTTTGATCATGGAAGATTTCCTTTTCTTATTTAAATTAAAGCCGGTGAACAAACAGTCCAGCTTTGATAAGCATAAATTATACAATTTTCCGGAAGAAAAATCATTTAGAATGGCGATCAAATTTTGTGATTCAGTCGCCTTATTTCATCTTGACCTTTTAGACCCTGAACTTGTACCATATCCGGAGATGTGAACATTTTTTCATAGTCATTATTTACTGTTTTGAAGTTATTAATAAAATCCCCTCACCCTTAGGGAGAGGGCAGCCATGATTATCATTAAAATATACTTGGGAATGTTTATGGGAAATCATGACAGTCCCGAATTCAAATTAAGAAGGCCTGGAAGTATTTTAATAGGTATTTCGGGCAGGGGTGAGGGGCGATAGTCTGTTTCAAAACGCTAAACAAATACGATCTCATCAACAAGGAGTAACGGATGAATATTACGATTGGTTCTTTTGAACGGGTTAAATCAAAAGTCGATTTGTTGGTCGCGGGAATGTTTGAAGGGGACGCGAAGCCGCCGCTTGTGCTCAAAAAATTGGATGGAACGGCGTTTCAGCTGGTCCAGTCCGCAATCAAGAATAAACGTTTCAGCGGGAAAAAAGACGAGCAATTTCATGGTTACCTTGATTCACTCCGTTCTTCCAACGAAATTTTGGTTTTGGGTCTCGGGAAAAAAGAAAATTGGAAATACGAACCGGCAAGAAGAGCGACGGCCGGCGCATTAAATTTTGCCAATGCAAATAAATTGAAATCCATTCGGATTCTTGCCGAATGTTTTTTGGGTGGGGCCGTGAAGCTTGAAGACGTAGCATTTTTAATTTCCCAGACCATTGATCTTGCGACCTATAAATTCGACAGGTATCAGACCAAGGAAGAATTAAAACCGAAGCGGACGGTTGAATCGGTCGAAATCCTTTTCTCGCAGCTTTCCAAGAAAAAGGAAATGACCCAAATGATTGAAGAGGGGAGGCTGATTGCGGGAGCGGTTAATTTTGCAAGGGATTTAATTAATGAGCCGGGGAACCGTCTTCAACCGCGCCAGTTAGCGGATTGTGCCCGTGATTTGGCGAAAGAATCCGGGTTTCGTTCTGAAGTGCTCGGAATTGCCGAACTCAAAAAGAATAATATGAATGGAATTTTAGCGGTCGCTCAAGGATCGCATCAATCGCCGCAATTAATTGTGTTGGAGTATGGAGTATCTCATAAACGTAACGGAACGATTTGCCTTGTCGGAAAGGGTGTGACGTTTGACAGCGGCGGAATTTCTCTCAAACCTTCCGGCGGGATGGAAAAAATGAAATGTGACATGTCCGGCGCGGCGGCTGTTTTGGGAACCATGAAAGCGATTTCGAAACTGAAACTAAAGATTCATGTGGTTGCCGTTATTCCCTGTGTTGAGAATATGCCCGGTGGCGGTGCTCAGCGTCCCGGAGACATTATCAAAATGCACAACGGAAAATCCGTGGAAGTGATTAATACCGACGCTGAAGGAAGATTAATTCTCGCGGATGCGCTTTCTTATACAAAACGGTTTAATCCGAAATCCGTGATCGATCTTGCAACGCTGACCGGTGCTTGTTCTGTTGCCTTGGGCGACCGCGCGATCGGCCTGATGGGAACCGATCCGAAATTAGTTGATCAAGTGAGAAAGGCGGGTGAGCGTTCGGGCGAACGTTGTTGGGAGCTTCCGCTTTGGGATGAATATGCCGATCTGATTAAAGGGCATCATTCCGATCTTTTGAATGCGGGAAGCGGGCAGGCCGGGACGATTGTCGGTGGCATGTTTCTCAAGGAATTTGTTCCGGTGAAATCCTGGGCGCATCTGGATATTGCGTCGACGGCCTGGACGGATGCGAATAAACCTTATCATGTAAAAGGTGGTTCCGGCGTTGGGGTGCGATTACTGGTGGAATTGTTGAAAAACTGGAAATAAACTAATCCGGAACAGGTACCGGGAATGGGAACAAATATGTCACATAAAATTCTGATTATTGACGATGACCGGGATGTTTATGACACGCTTGCGATCCGGCTTGAATCATTCGGCTATCAAATGGCTTGGGCGAAAAACGGGACGGAAGGCTACGCGCAGGCAAAAGCGCAAAAGCCGGATTTGATTTTTCTTGATTTCAATATGGAAAATGAAAGCGGCCTCGACGTTTTGAGGACATTAAAAAAGGATCCTTCCGAAGAAATCAAAAAAATTCCCGTTGTCATGCTGACCGGACGCGAAGAGTTTCAAAAAGCTTGCCTGGATTCCGGTGCTGCCGGTTATATTACAAAGCCGTTTGATATTTTTGGCTTAAAAGAAATTCTCGCGAAATATATTCCGGCTTGAAGCCGGGATTTATATGATCGTTAGCGCGGATTCGCAAATCACTTCCAGAAGTTCTTTGTGGATTTTACCGTTTGTGGCGAGAGTCTCGCCTTCGTAAATATCGACGGGTTTTCCATGAAAATTTGTGACTTTTCCGCCGGCTTCTTCGACGATTAAAACGCCTGCCGCCTGATCCCACGGATTGAGACGGAATTCCCAGTATCCGTCAAACCGTCCGCACGCGACGTAGCAAAGGTCAATCGCTGCCGAACCGAGCCGCCGCACATCCTGAGTCCGGTATAAAACATTTTCCATAATATGAATATAATATTTTCCGAACTTGATCCGGTCGTAAGGAAAACCCGTTGCGACGAGAGATTCTTTGAGGGATTTGGCTTTCGTGACGCTGATTTTTTTGCCGTTCAGGCTTGCGCCTTTTCCGCGTTCGGCCCAGAACCATTCGCCGAGGAACGGATTCCACACGCCGCCGACTTGAATGATTCCGTTTTCTTCATAGGCGATACTGACACAGGCAATCGGAAGGCCGTGTGCAAAATTGGTGGTTCCGTCGATCGGGTCAATGATCCACTTGTTCGGCGTTTTTCCTTGAGGGTTGGATTCTTCTGCAAGAATTGAATGCGTTGGGAAGGCTGTCTTGATAATTTCAATCACAACCGCTTCAGCTTTTTTGTCGGTTTCGGTGACCAAGCTGATCGGGCTCTTGAAACTGATTTTTTTCGGCTGATCAATGGCAGTTTTCAGGATTGAGCCGGCTTCCAAGAGGGCTTTTTCGAGTGTTTTCTTGATTTTCGGGTCAACCATATTTTATTATGCGATTTTTTATTACCGCTAAACAAATACTCCTAACCTTCCCCCCTTGTGGGGGAAGGAATTAATCTTGAAAATTTGCAAGCTACAAAAAAAATTTTATTCGAAAAAAACGTTAAGTTTTGATATGATAACAATTTAGGCGGTGATTCGCAACGGATTAATGAATTTCCAATTTAAGTATTAAAGGAGAACATATGGCATATCGAGTGACATTTATTCGTGGAGATGGAATCGGCCCTGAAATCGCGGATGTGTCGAAAGCAGTATTAGACGCAACAGGTGTTGCGTTTGATTGGGATTTTCAGGATGCGGGTGTTGAAATGATGGAGAAGGAAGGGACGCCACTTCCAACCCGGACTTTGGAATCGATTCGGAAAAATAAAATCGCAATGAAAGCGCCGATTACGACGCCGGTCGGGACGGGTTTCCGTTCCTGCAATGTGGCGCTCCGGAAAGAGTTTGATCTTTATGCGTGTGTCCGACCCTGCAAATCATATGAAGGCGTCCGTTCACGATATCGAAATATCGATCTTGTGATTGTCCGCGAAAACACAGAAGATCTCTACGCCGGTATTGAATTTCAAAAAGGAACAAAAGAGGCGGATGAGGTCATTCAACTTTGTTCGAAGCTTTCCGGAAAATCAATCCGGCCGGATTCCGGCATCAGCATTAAACCAATTTCGGTGAGCGGCACGGAACGGATTGTGAAAGCTGCGTTTGAATATGCGCGCAAATACAAACGCAAAAAAGTGACCGCGGTTCATAAAGCAAATATTATGAAATTTTCAGACGGCCTTTTCCTTGAAGTTGCGCGCGAAGTCGCCAAGCGTTATACCGACATTCAATTCGAAGACCGGATTGTTGACAACATGTGTATGCAGCTGGTTCAGGTGCCGGAGCTATACGATGTGCTCGTGCTCCCGAATCTTTACGGTGATATTATTTCGGACTTGGCAGCCGGGCTTGTCGGAGGGTTGGGCGTTGCGCCGGGAGCGAATGTCGGAGAAAGCGGCGCGATTTTCGAAGCGACGCACGGATCGGCGCCGAAATATAAGGGCCTTAACAAAGTGAATCCCACAGCGCTCATTTTGTCCGGCATGCTGATGCTGCGTTATTTGGGAGAAGAGCAGGCAGCGGATCGATTAGAAAAAGCGGTGGCCGATGTCATTCGTGAAGGAAAAGACGTTACTTATGATTTAAAAGAAAATCGCAAAGATCCCACGGCTGTCGGAACGCGGGAAATGGGGCAAGCGATCATAAAGAAGTTAAAAGTCAAAAGTGAAAAGTAAAAAATCTTTTTAAACTTTTGACTTTTGACTTAACAAAGGAGTTGCGATGAATAAAGTTACCGTCATCGGAGCGGGGTTTGTGGGAGCGACCGCGGCTCAGAGGATTTTAGAAAAAGAATTAGCGGATGTGGTACTGCTTGACGTCGTCGAAGGATTGGCGCAAGGAAAAGCCCTCGACATGATGCAGTCAACCTCCGTTGAAGGATTTACGACGAATATCGTCGGAACAACCAATTACGCAGATACAAAAAAGTCGGATATTGTTGTCATCACAGCTGGACTTGCGCGAAAACCCGGAATGACACGCGATGATTTGCAGGCGAAGAATGCCGAAATTGTCGGCGGAATTGTGTCGGAAGTAGTTCGATATTCGCCCGAGAGCATCATTATTGTTGTTACAAACCCCTTAGATGTAATGACTTACATGACTTTGAAAAAGTCAGGATTTCCGGCAAGCCGGGTGATTGGAATGGCGGGTGTTTTGGATTCTGCGCGCTATGCTTATTTTCTGTCGGTTGAAACAAAAGTTCCGGCGAATGAAATTCAGGCGATGGTGCTGGGCGGGCACGGAGATTTAATGGTCCCGCTTCCGAAATATACGCTTATCAAGGGAAAGCCAGTGACGGAAATAATTCCCGCTGAAAAATTAAATGCAATTAACGTCCGGACGCAAAACGGCGGCGTTGAAATCGTGAATTTACTTAAAACCGGGAGCGCTTATTACGCGCCGTCTTCTTCGGCTGTTGCGATGGTGGAGGCGATTTTAAAGGATTCCGGGAAAGTGCTCCCGTGTTGCGCGTATCTTTCCGGCGAATACGGTTTCCAAAACGTTTATTGCGGAGTTCCTGTAAGGTTGACGCGCAACGGTGTCGATAAAGTGATTGAGCTCCAATTGACACCGGAAGAAAAAGAAGCGCTCAAACGGTCCGTCGCGCAAGTGACGGAGCAGGTGGGGAAGTTGAAAATATAAAGAATTTAATGATTAAGGACTCAATGACCAAATCCGCAATGACGCAAGGAAATTTTAAAATTCTAAATCCCAATTGGAATTTATTTTTTTGGGATTTCCTTGGCCATTGAGTACTTGGTCATTGGGATTTTTACCCAAAGAGGATAACGTGGCTTTCCGAGTTTCCATCGATCCAAATCGCAACATCGATCACGCGTACGAACAATATATCCTCGGACGCGGGAAATCTGTTACGGGTGCGATTTCAAAATTTGAAGAAACCCTTCAGCAAAGTTTTTTTAAATTCGGACGATTCACCATTCCGGCCTTTTTCAAAGCCCATTTCATTTCAAGAAAACAGCAGCGGCTTCTCCATGGCGTCGGGGACACGATTGCACATACCATTGATAAATTGATCGAGCTATATCTGACGGAGCCGGTGATTAAAAATTTATATCCGCTTTCGCTTGAAGCCGAAGAGCTCATCCGGATCGATCCGGGATATACGCGTTCGGCCATTTTGTGCCGATTAGATTGTTTCCTCGAAGGGGAAGCCGTCCAATTCCTTGAATTTGACTGCGATGCGCCCGGCGGAATGGCGTATGCCGATACGCTTGAGAAAATTTATTTTGATCAAAATGAACTAAAAGAGTTTTTCGCCGAATTTGATTTCGAGCGGCGTGTGCGTTGCGAAAAACTTTTAAGCGCTCTTCTGAATATTTATGAAGAATTCGGCGGATTTGAAACTCCGCGGATTGCGATTGTCGATTGGAATAATGTCAGGACGCGGTCTGAATTTGAAGTCCTCAAAACTTTTTTTGAAGAGAAAGGTTACAGCACCACCATTGCCGATCCGCGCGATCTGCGCTATAAATCCGGGAAATTGTATCATGGAAATTTCAGGATTGATTTAGTTTACCGGCGCGTCTTGTTTCGCGAGCTGGTTGAGAAAATGGAAGACGTTAAAGATCTCTTGAAAGCATATAAAGACAAGGCCGTGTGCGTCGTGAATCCTTTGCGGTCGGCGGTGGGGGCTTCGAAAGCCATGCTTTCTGTTTTGACCAATCCCGCATATGATCACTTTTTTACCGAAAAACAAAATGCCATCAAGCGGGAACATATTCCCTGGACCCGGAATGTGACGGATGCGGACCGGTTTTTCGGCGGCAAGAAAATTTATTTGGTGGATTTTCTGAAAGACGAAAAAGACACGCTTGTCATTAAGCCGCCTTACGGTTATGGCGGAAAAGACGTGACGATCGGTTGCGAGACGCGTAACGAAGATTGGAACGCGGCGATTGATAAGGCCATCAAATCGAATTGGACGGTTCAGGAATATATCAAGCCGGCAAAAATGAGCGTTCCCGTCGTTATCAATAACAAAGTCGAATTTGTTCTCAAAAAAATGTCAACCGGCTGTTACGTGTTTGACGGTTCTTATGCCGGAAGTGTTTCCAGGTTAAGCGATGAAAGTGTGATTAAAGTATCAAAAGGGGGCGGCCTGATTCCGTCTGTCACGTGCGAAGGGGAGATAAACCGGTAACGGAAAGTTGTTAAATGATCAAGTACGCAATGACGCAATAACTAAGGAAATTCCCAAAAGATAAAGTTTAATTAGGATTTGAGTGTTTGAGAATTCTTTGCGTCATTGTGTGTTTGATCATTTGGATTTTAACACGAGGAGTTCCAATGATTCTTCCGAAGAAATGTTTTCTCACAAAAGGTGTTGGCGTCCATCGCGAAAAACTGACCAGCCTTGAGCTTGCGCTTCGAAACGCGGAGATTGCCGGATACAACTTGGTGAAAGTATCGAGCATTTTCCCGCCGAATTGTAAAATCGTTCCGAAAGAAGTCGGCCTCAAATATTTATCGCCCGGGCAGGTTGTGTTTTGCGTGATGAGCGAGAATTCAACGAGCGAACCCAATCGTCTTGTGTCAGGGTCTGTCGGGATGGCCATTCCTAAAAATACGAATCAAATCGGTTATCTTTCAGAACACCACGCGTTCGGATGGAATGAAAAAAAGACGGCCGACTATGCTGAAGATTTGGCGGCGGAAATGTTGGCGACTATTTTGGGCCTCAAATTTGATCCGGATTTAAGTTACGATAAAAAACGGGAAGTCTGGAAAATTTCCGGGGAGATCGTTAAAACGACCGCTGTGACGCAAAGTGCCGAGGGGGATAAAGACGGCCGTTGGACGTCGGTTGTTTCTGCCTGCGTGTTCATTGTTTAAACTTGAACGTTATTTCCTGCTCAAACAGTCCTCGCCCCGTCCTTTTTAATTATTAATTTCAAAGAGGGGCCGGGGCTGCGGAACTCGCAGGAAATAACGTTCAAGTTTTTTGTTCATGGCGGATGGTGAAAAAGGCAGGCAATTGATATGTCGCATCATTAATTTGCCTGCCTTTTTTTCAGCTTTTAGCTCGCGAATTAAAGGGAAGAGTGGCTGATAGTGTTTTTATGCGAGTTCCGCAGGCGAGATCTTACAATATTTTATTAATTAGGAAGATCGAGACGAGGACTGTCTGAGCAGAAAAACACTATCAGCCACTGGATTCTTTCAATTCAACCACTTCCGCGTCTTTCGGAAACGTGTCTTGGAATAGCTTTTCCTCCAGCTTTTCATTCGGCCGGATTTCTTTAAATTTCAAAACAAGTTCATTCTTTTTGGGAAGCGACCGCTTCATTTTAATTTCATAAGGGAAGAAAATACTACCGGTATCCCGCCAATCGTCTTTCCAGATTTCAAGGTAGGGGAAGCCCGCGTCATTATATTCAACTTGGTAACGGACGTGTTCAGACGAATCAATGATGATTTTCCGGAGTATTTTTCCTTCCTTATCTTTAACCGTCAATTCAAAAGCTGTCTGATCTTTTGCTAATTTCCATTCCGTATGATCCGTGTCGTTAATCCGGAGCGGTTTCAATGCGAGAATTATATCCTGAGGGATAAGGGCGATGTCTATATCAATCGATGTGTCGAAGATTTTATTTTTTCCGCGAAAAACTTTATAAACGCGCGGCACAAAAAGTGAAAATGCATCCGAATCGCTTTTTAGTAAAAAGTAAAGCGGGACAAGCGGCTGATAGCCTTTCAAATATAAAAACTCCGGATTTTTTCGGTAGGCCACCAGGGCCTCTGTCCATTGCACCAAAGCGGCCGTCGGATGCGGAATCCCGACCTGAAGGGAAGCTTTGACGGTTTCGACGCGGGTTGCTGCGGCATTTAATTCCGCGAGAATTTCGTTTTTCTGATTTTGCGGTTCTGCGTTAGCGAGACTGATGGAAGCGGACAAGATAAGTATAAGGAAGCCGGTCCTCACCCTAAAGGGCTGCTTCGCCGAGGTGTCAGGCTTGCTCTTGAGTGCATCAGATCTGCGAAAAATGTTTGTCGATAATCGATTCATAAATTCTCTCCGTTTCGAGATATTCCCGGTAGGCTTTTTGCCGCGCTGAATCGGTTTTGCCAAGAGATTCGTAAAGCGGATTGGCCGTTATTAGCTTATTGGTTCGGCCGTTCAGGTAAAACGAAACGCTTGACCAACGATATCCGGCCGCCATTTGCACGATTCTGGCTCTGACGGGATTCCTTTCAATATAACGGCCACATTCAAGTAAATATGATTCGTTTTCAATCTCTGAGCTATGAAATCGGCCTTGGAAAACATGTCTGATATAGCCATTCTTTTTTTGGAACCATTTTGCATACGATGTGTTTAAACGGCGCATGACCTTCCAAAGATTATCAAATTTTCGGACCTGAATTAGTAATACTTTAGCCGACTGAAGGCGTTTACCTGTCAGCTGCCGAATGGATTCACCCCAGCAACTTCTAACAAACTCCGGAT
>Ga0155201_107_pt1 | contig 219972 bp, 150 predicted proteins | sample RifCSPhighO2_02_FD_106169 | JGI IMG/M metagenome (GOLD analysis project Ga0155201, IMG submission 106169) | Omnitrophica bacterium RIFCSPHIGHO2_02_FULL_45_28 | reverse complement strand
TCCCGCGAAAGCGGGAATCCAGAATCAGCTGGATGCCCGCTTACCCCGGAAAAGCTGGGGCCGGCCCTTTTTTTCCCAAGGGAAACATGCGGGCATGACAGGGTTTCTATGTGTGCCACTTCAAAACGCTAAACAATTAAAAAATATTGACGCCAATGACGGTACGCCTTCGATAGTTGACCTTGCTTACGACATTAAATTAGTCTGAATCATAATAAAGAACCGGCAGAATAGCAAGGTTAGCGAATGAAGGGAACCTCCCTAATAAGTTAGTTCAGAACAACCTCTCGATATAGTATAATTATGATATGACGTACACATACAATCAATCAAAACTCGAAACACGCTTTGATCAAGAATCCTTGGCATGGCAAAACAGATACCGCACCGCACCGGCCAATAAATTCACCTATATTGATAAACAATACCGTAGAAAATATGTGTTTGATTTATTGGGTAGCGGTCCGGGCCTGGCCTTGGATCTCGGGTGCGGACCGGGCGGATTTTTCCATTCTTTGTGCGATTCAGGATTTACGGTCATCGGCTTGGATTACTCCCAAGAAATGCTCAAACTTGCAGATGAGGAATCCAAAAAAAATGCCGGAATACAACTCGTCCGCGGAAATGCGCTCGAACTCCCTTTTAAACCCAACACATTCGACGCAATTATTGCGGCCGGACTTCCCGAATATTTCCCGGACGATCTTCAATTCACGAACGAACTCAAGCGCATCATCAAGCCAAAAGGAAAAATCATTTTGACCCTGCGAAACAGCCGTTGTGTTGAACGTAATTTATGGAAATTCTATCGGGCATTTTTCAATATTCAGCTGGAGGCTGCCGGAGATTATCGCGAACACAATCCCGGAAAGCTTAAGGCATTCATCTTAAGTCAAGGATTTACGCATTACCGACAACGATTCAGCCACTTTTATCCCTTCCCCTGGCCGATTTCGGAATGGCTGAAACCTATCAATAATTATCTCGCTCACATCATGGAACGCCTTTTCTCAAAAGGCCCTTTGGATATCCTCGGATCTGTTTTCATCGCATCTTTCGAGGCGCCTGAACAACTAAAACAAAAATGAACTATTTCAACCCATTTTCTTCTGCAAGAAACTTCTTTCAATATCTTTCCTCATTAACTTGCCGGAGGCCGTTCGGTCTTGTCTATCACGTCGTATCCGATCAATCACTCCCGCACATCAGGCATCTTTTCCCGTATAAAAAGATTGAATACTTCGAGGCCGATCTGATCTATCTCAAAGAAAATTATCATCTTCTGACATACGATGAATTAAAACACCGCACAAAAAATCCAGCGAAACTTAAAAAGGATGAAATCTTTATTTCTTTTGACGACGGTTATTCCGAATGTTTCACCATCATTCGCCCACTACTAAAAAAATATCGCATTCCCTGCGTCTTTTTCGTTGCAACGGATTTCATCGACAACCGCGCCATGTTTTACCGCAATCAACTCTCATTATGTATCGATAAAATAATCGGATCGGATGAAAAAAGCTGGCAAACTCTGGAAGCTCAAATTAATTCCGCCATCCGAGACCGGATCGAAGGAAAAATCAATTGGATTTCCCATTTAAAATCTCTCAATTATCCTGAACGAGACACGATCAACATCATCGGAGAAATATTAGAACTGGATTTTCAGAAATATCTAAACGAACAAAAACCCTATTTAAGTTCCGAATCCATTCAATCGCTTTCGTCGGACGGTTTCACAATCGGCGCACATAGCCAAGGTCATGCGAAATTTAAATGGTTAAAAGAGTCGGAAATGGCGGAGGATATTCAAAAATCTTGTCATGTCATTCAGGCATTGACGGGCGCTGCTGACACACCGTTTGCTTTCCCCTTCTCGGTGTCTCGTTCGGATTTAAACGGTATGTGGCACATTTTATCAAAACATAAATCCGCCGGCTTGTTATTTAATTCCGGAAAGTTTGTGCGAAGCAATATGATTTTAAACCGAATCCCGGCCGATAAACCACCCTCCGGATCAAAAACAAATCTTCCTGAATTAATTCAAGCAGCACATTCCGCCCGATAATCCGGGTGAAAGGGCAAGTTCACCACTCTTTGCAAGACTCGACACACTGCATTCTGTCGATGGTTTTTTGATCCAATCGATAAAGCTCGTCAAACAGATTTTCTTTGAAACTTGCCGGCCCGGATGATTTTGGAGCTGCATTTTCCGCGGCAACTTCAAAACAAACAAGCGCAGATGCCGCCGCTAAAACTAAATTCCGCTCAACTGCCGCAAAAGCTCCGATCACAGAAGCGGCCATGCATCCTGTCCCCACCACATGTGTCATCATTGTATGACCATTCTTAACAAAGTAAGTCACTTTGCCATCAGTCACGATGTCGGCACTGCCGGTCACAACAACCGTTGCCGAATATTTTTTCGCCAAAGACAATGCAATCGAACGCATATTCTCTTTTATCACGGACGCATCAACCCCCTTGGATCGAACATCCTTCCCGCCAAGCCGCGCAATTTCCGACGCATTCCCTTTAATGATATTAATATGCGTCTGTTCAAGCAGTTCATATGATTTTTTGTCACGCAAACGAGTCGCCCCGGCACCACAAACATCAAGGATAACCGGAATACCTCTTTTGTTGGCGCTTTTTGCCGCCACTTTCATCGATTCAATAAAATCAACTGTCAGTGTTCCGATATTCAACACAAGACTTGAGGCAATTCCTGCCATCTCAGCAACCTCTTCGGGAGCGTGAGCCATCACAGGAGAGCCGCCCAGGACTTTCACGATTTGCGCGCAATCATAAATCGTCACCCAATTGGTGAGATGATGTACGACCGGTTTTTCTTCCCGCACTTTTTCTAAAACTCCATAAGCATCAATTTTTATTTTCTTCATCTCAAAATCACACCGCCCTTCTCATAATATTAGGTGGTCGACTGAATTCCTTTCGCCACTTCCGGAATAATCCCTTTGCGAACATAGACCGGCCGAATCTGCTCACGAAATCGAGGTAGTTTTTTAAAAAACAAAACCGCTCCGGCAATACAGCACACTCCACTGATGAATAAAGTCGACGGCGCACCGATTTTGCTCGCCAAGCTTCCGGCGAGCAAACTGCCGAATGGCACGGTCCCGATAAAGGAAAGCGTATAAAAACTCATCACCCGCCCGCGCTTGTCATCATCCGCAATCGTTTGGAGAACGGTATTACTGGAGGCCATTTGAACCATCGCTCCAAAGCCTGAAATAAAGATCATGAGCATTGAAAGCCATAACACGCGGGAAAAAGAAAAAAAGATCATTCCGACACCGAAAATTGCGGCCGCCCAAGCAATCATTCTTCCCAGGCCAATGACGCTGATCCGCATTGCAAGATATATCGCTCCGGCCAACGCGCCCAATCCCGCCATTGACGAAAGAAAACCAAGCGTGTGGGCTCCGCCATGTAAAACATCTTTAGCAAATACCGGCATTAAAACTTGATACGGCACTCCGACCAAACTCACCAACGCGAGAAGCAAGAGAATCGATCGAATCGGTATGAAACCAAATGCGTAACGGAAACCTTCTTTAATATCGAGAAAAACCGAATTACCGTTCTGGGCCACATGCCTCCGTTTAGTCTTTATCACAAGCAAGGAAATAATAATCGCAAAATAACTCACACTATTTAACACAAAACAAATTCCTTCTCCCGCCGCCGCAATGAGCACGCCGGCGATCGATGGCCCCACCAGCCGTGCAATATTAAAAAGCGAGGAATTAAGCGCAATGGCATTACTCAAATCCTCTTTCCGGTCAATCATTTCAATCGTAAATGCCTGGCGAATAGTCATGTCAAATGCATTCACAATTCCAAGAAACGCACTCAAAATCATTACGTGCACATAATTGATACGATTAGTCAGAACAAGCACCGATAAAATAACCGCTTGTACCATGGACAATGTCTGTGTGATCACCAGCATCTTCCGGTGGTCATACCGGTCCGCGATGACCCCCGCCACGGGCGTAATAAAAAAACACGGAATGAGTCCGACAAAACCGACCATTCCGAGCAGAAAAGGTGAATTCGTCAAACGGTAAACCAACCAGCTTAAAGCAATCTGCTGCATCCAAGTACCGGTCAAGGAAATCAGCTGGCCGATAAAAAAAATCCGGTAATTTCTATTTTTCATCGCACGAAAAATACCGGCGAGACTTTTCGCCCGGCTAAAAATATAATCACTCAGTTTTATTTTTTTCATCTTTAACCTACTTGACGGAAAATTTTCTTTGCAAATGACAATCCGCATCAATTAATGTTGCCTTAAAAGAAATCGTTTTTCGAACTCCAATGAAGCTTGTGATTTTTTCAAAGCAAAAACGTGATAGGGAATATAGCATATTTACAGGTAAAAAAGAAAACTCAAATATAGCGAACCTTTGCAATCTTTTATCAATCAAATAAAAGCGTAGCGGAAACACCGATATTTTCTTAAAATAGCTGGCATCTAATCAAAATGGAGCCCCACGGGCTTACGCCCGTGGTCCCAAACGCTTCCGGCGGAATCCGCCGGAGCTATTTTGTAACCCTCCTCCGCTAAAGCTTCGGAGGGCCGCGACGCATTCATCCCCGTCTTCACAGCCGGGGTCTTCTGCGTAGGCGGATAAAATCACATTCGGGAAATAAGCACAATGAATCAATATGATATTGTAGTCATCGGCGGCGGAGCGGCGGGAATTGTTGCGGCGATTAGCGCAAAACGGAAAAATGCATCGGTTCTCATTTGCGAAAAAATGCCTCAGCTTGGGAAAAAACTCCTTATTACAGGAGCCGGTCGATGTAATCTTTCGAATCAAAAACTCGACGCCTCATTTTATAATCCGGAAGTAAAAACGTTAATTGAATCCGTTTTCGCCAAATTCGGAAAAAACGAAATAGAAAAATTTTTCAACGGGCTTGATCTTGCCATGCATTCAGACAAAGGCCGGATTTTCCCGCGCACCAATCAAGCCTCGTCGGTCTTGTCTATTCTTGAAATCGAGTTGGGACGTTTGCAAATTCCAAGTGAATGCAATTGCGAAATTGCGAACATCCAATCGTCAGCAGACGGTTTTATTTTGACTTCGAAAACAAAAAAACAATTCGGGTCTAAAAAAGTTATTTTGGCCGGCGGCGGGAAATCTTATCCGGCCCTTGGCTCTGACGGAAACGCTTATTCCATCGCAAAAAAATTCGGCCATAAACTGATCGAACCCGTTCCGAGCGCAGTCCCCCTTTTAATGCACGATACGTGGTGTCATTTTCTCCAAGGCCAAAAAACGACTGCGATCGTGACCAGCGTCATTAACAGCACTCACGTCCGAAAAGTCGCGGGCGAAGTTCTATTCACAAAATATGGCATCTCCGGCACAGCCGTCTTGGACATTAGTGACGATATTTCGGTCGCATTTCATAGACATAAAATCAAAAATATCTCCATCGAGATCGACTTCATCCCCTTTCTTACAAAAAATGAATTTGTCGAAACATTAACGAATCGATTAAAAAAAGGCTTTCCACCCGAGAAAATCATCACCGGAATCGTTTCCAATAAGTTTTCACTGCCGCTATCCTTTCAGTTAAAAAACGCCGACGTACAAGGAATTGCAAATCTATTAAAAAATAAATATTTTAGAATCAACGGGACGCGCGGTTGGAACGAAGCTGAATTTACGGCCGGCGGGATCGATACATCAGAAGTGAACCATCGAACACTCGAATCAAAACTTCAAAAAGGTTTTTATCTCGCCGGAGAAATCTTGGATGTGAACGGCGTACGCGGCGGATATAATTTAGCGTGGGCTTGGGCGTCTGGTTTCGTCGCGGGTTTAGCCCAATAAGTTATTTCTATCACGCATTCGGAAAAATCTTCAAAAATGTTTTCACAATCTCAGGATCAAATTGCGTCCCGGAAGTTTTCCGGATAATCTCTTTTGCTTTTTCTTCGGTATACGCTTTACGATATGGCCGGTCTGAGATCAGCGCTTGATACACATCCGCAAGGCCGACAATCCACGCAACCAAGCGGGATTTCTTCTTTCTTCAAGCCATAGGGATATCCCTTGCCGTCCCACCGTTCGTGATGATAGAGAATCAGCGGAATCACAGGTTGAAAGAAATGAATCGGACGAATAATATCGACGCCGATTTGAGGATGCCGTTTAATTTCCGCCATTTCTTTTGGATTTAGTTCTGAATTTTTATGCAGAATTTCCTTCCGAATACCGATTTTTCCCAAATCATGCAGCATCGCCGCCTGTTTAATGATTTCGACCCTGTCAGCGGGTAAACCCAACGCTTGAGCAATATCAGCGGCATAATGAACGGTCCTTTCAACGTGTTCTCCGGAATAATGATCTTTGAGCTCGATGGTCTTGGCAAAAGCAAATGTCGCTTCCGCCAAACTTTGGTTTGACCGTTTCGTGAGCTTCTTTAGTTTTTCGCCGAGTGAGTGGATATCGGGATTTAAATCAATGTGCTCATAACTCCCTTTCCGCACATCGGTTGCCGAACATATTTGATTCCCGCCATTCTCTTTCGCTTTATTCAAAGCCTGATCCGCAAGCAGCACCAAATCCATCGCCTGATGGATAGTATCTTCCGGGTGCGCAGCAACTGCCAAACTTAATTTCATCTTCACTCGATGTCTTTTTGTCCCAAAACGATATGAATTGACACCGCTTAAAATTCTTCGCGCTAAAATCAAAGCGTTTGCTTTATTAACGCCATTCAACACAGATCACCCCTTTGGAACACTTTTCAAGCGTTATAATAGCGCGGAAAATTATCATCTGACAGTCTTTTTTCAGGCGCGGTAAAGCATGATTATGTAACTAAAATTGTGGCCTTTTCGTTGCGTGCTCTATGTCATCCCCGCGAAAGCGGGGATCCAGCAGGACTAAAAATAACTCGCTGGATTCCCGTTTTCACGGGAATGACAAAAGGACACATTTTAAATTGCACGATCTAAACCATCGGCCGGATGCCAAACTTAAGAAGTTGCTAATTTGCGAAATCTCTTTATCCCATTCGCAATAAGTAAGATACTTAAACTTAATAAGACAAGCGAACTCACCGCCACGGGATGGAATAAATTGAGTTTTCCATGCAAACTCCAATAGGGCCGCAAAATATAACACAAAGAGGAAAGAGCAACAAAAGTCATAAAGAATGACGGAATGAGCGCATATAAAAACTTTTTTCTGCTTCTAAACAGCCAGAGGCTCACCGTAAACAGAACAAATCCTGCAAGCAACTGATTACTCGCGCCGAATACTGACCAGAAAACTTTCCATGTGCTCAAAACATTTCCCTGTTCATCCGTTATTTTCATCATTAGAAAAAGCATCGGTAGTAACAAGGTCAAGATCGCCGCAACATAAGGGGTCACCCAATGCCGCCAATTCAAAACTTCTTCTACAAGATACCTTCCGAGCCGCGTCGCAACGTCAAGCGTGTCATAAACGAACGTCGCGAACGCAAGCAATGCAAAATTGAGTGCAAATCCGCGATCAATTCCGAATACGTTCAAAAAGGATGCAATGCCATTGGCATAAATCATGTTGGGATCGCGAAGGCCCGCCGCCTTTGATGAACTTAAAATCATCAGCGTCGCCAAAGCGATGATAGCCACCACTCCCTCAAGAAGCATCCCGCCATAACCGACTAATTTGGCATCGGTTTCCTTCGCCAGCTGCTTCGAGGTCGTTCCGCTCGACACAATCGCATGAAACCCCGAACAGGCCCCGCAAGCAACCGTTATAAATAAAACCGGGAAAAGCGGAAGATGCTGCGGATTGAACCATTGCGTAAACGCCGGATATTCAATTTTAAAATGCCCCATCAACCCGCCTATCACGATTCCGGCGAAACTGCATCCGACCGTAATCACCAGAAAAAATCCGCCAAGATAACCGCGCGGTTGAAGAAGCAGCCAAACAGGAATCACTGAAGCGATAAAACAATAAAAAAGGAGGAGAATATTCCACATCGTTCGCACATCTATCCCCGCCACCGGAATTATTTTGAGCGGAAAGAAACGGCCGAGATAAATACACACCAAAACAAGCGGTAAGAAAATGACCGTTGAAACCGTCAACGACCACCGGAAACGTCGCATGACAACTCCCATCACAAGCGCAAGCCCCAAATACATCATCGACGAAGACGCGACTGCCGGGCCACTCTCGGCATCAGCAAATGTACTTGCGGTAATATCAGCAAACGCCGTGACAATATAAACAAGAGAAAACCATAGAAACAAAAGAAATAATTTGTAGGACCATCCCCCTACATTTTCCCGAATCACTTCAGCGATTGATTTGCCCTGATGCCTGACCGACGCAACCAACGCCGTTAAATCATGAACGCCACCGATAAAAATGGAACCTAATAAAATCCATAACAAAGCCGGCGCCCAACCAAACCATAAGCCGGCAAGGATCGGCCCCACAATGGGGCCTGCAGCCGCGATGGCAGAGAGCTGTTGGCCTAAAAGATAAAATTTCTTGGCGGGAACGAAATCGACTCCGTCATTTATTTCTTCTGCGGGCGTTTTCCGATCATCCCGCAAATCAAGAAGACGTTTCAATAAAGCGCCGTAAGTCGAGTAGGCTATGACTAGAATTAAAATTGAACCCGCTATCAAAAACAAAAGATTCCCATTCATCTGAATATCCTGAGATATAAACCTATCCCGTGCCTTATTAACCTGAATTTATAAAACGAAAGAACTCAACCTGACCGGTTTTTTGTCATTCCCGCAAGTTTCCCTTGGGAAAGAACGGGCCGGCCCCAGCTTTTCCGGGGTAGGCGGGAATCCAAGATCGGAGATTCCCGACAAATGCATTCGGGAATGACACGAATAAAGAAGATATAAAACGTTAACGACTCGCGTTCGAAATGCTGATGCTGGACTTTTTGAACTTCGGCTTTAGAAGAGACTGAAGCCCGACGTATAAAAAACCTAACTGAATAATTAAAAGACAAGGAATTGCGGAGTAATTTTCTTCGTGGACAGCCAAAATAATGGTAATCAACATATATAGACTCATCGATAATTCACAAATCACAAGCGGATCTAACGGCATTTTATACTTCATTTTCAAATCAGCGTTTGACGAAACCTGCCCATATTTTGGCGTTCGGACAAAAGGCGTCTTTTTCCCACGCACAACCTCCCACAAAGCACCGAGATGAATAAAAGCAAGCCCCGCCATTCCCACAACAAACATCGGAAAATATTTCATTCGCGACAACCAGTCCGGGTAAATTTTTTTATTAAATGCAAAAAAGTAAAAAACAAGCGACACGATACCCGCAACGTAAATAACCGACTCAATCATACTCAAAAATCCGGCAGAACTCGTCAGCCCGTTTAACATCGTCGGAAGCGTGATCAAACATAATACAATTAATAATGCGTAGCCGAAATTTCCCGTTAAATGCAGCGTAGCCTCGATCTTTACCTTCAAAGGAACTTGCGACTGCCAAACCTTCCCCAAAAGTTTAGCCCCGACTTCAAGAGAGCCTTTCGACCATCTGAATTGCTGCGATTTAAAAGCCCTCATATCACGCGGCAATTCCTGCGGCACCACATAATCCGGAAGAAAAATAAATTTCCAGCCCTTGAGCTGGGCACGATAACTCAAATCCAAATCTTCACAAAGCGTGTCGGCCTGCCACCCCCCCGCACTTTCAATCGCCGATCGCCGCCACATGCCGGCGCTTCCGTTAAAATTCATAAAGCGACCGCTGGAGGAACGCGCAAGCTGATCGACCATAAAATGCCCGTCTATCATCATCGATTGTAGCCGTGTCAGCAAAGATTCCTTCACATTTTGAGACCCCCAACGGGCTTGGACCATTCCCACTCCGGGATCCGTAAAATAATGGACGGTCCGGTGGATGAAATCAGGGGCCGGAACAAAATCAGCATCAAATACCGTGACAAACTCCCCTTTTGCAGTTTTTAAACCATTTGCCAAAGCACCCGCTTTAAAACCGGATCTATCAACCCGATGAATCAATTCAACTTGAATACCCTCTGCCTGAAGTTTGCCTACCATATTCTCGGTAATCTTCACCGTTTCATCCGTTGAATCATCCAAGACTTGAATTTCAAACCGGTCGCGCGGATACTCTATGTTCCCAACGCTGGTCAAAAGCTGCTCAACAACATAAAGTTCATTATAGATGGGCAATTGGACAGTCACGAAAGGAAGCTCGGAAAACGTACTGGTTGGCTGCTTAGATTTGTTGGAAGCTCGAAGGGCGAGAATCGCTAATATCAACCGATGCAAGCCATAAACCGCCGAAACAACAATAATAAATTTATAAAAAAAATATCCTACAACTAACATATCCCCTGCCAAATAATTATACAAAAATTGTTATAACGAAAAGGGCGAACACACTTTAACCCCCGTGTGGTATATATTTAAGCTATTTTGCTAAGAAAATCAACTGCTGTTTTTGCTTATTTCTGATCGCCTTAAAAATCAATTCTACTCAATATCATTATCTGATAGTATTTAAGCCGTAATTTTCATTAAGTATCCCGCTTATTTGACGTAAAGTAACTGTTATGATTATGGCGAAAAATAAAGAAAACACCTCAGAAAGGTTTCCCGTTCGCTCGTTCATTATCCTTCTTTTCTTTTTCTCAGGAGTCTGCGGCCTTGTCTATGAGATTGCATGGCTGCGCGTCATGGGGATCGTCTTCGGAAATACAACATTCGCAACAAGTACCGTTCTGGCCGGTTATATGGCCGGGCTCGGATTGGGGGCGTTATATTTCGGAAAACGGATTGATCAAAAAGGAAATCCGATTCTTTTATACGGTATTTTAGAAGGTGGGGTCGCAGTTTATGCCGTTTTAACCCCATTGATCTGGAAATTGATTGAGTTCATACACGTTTCTTTTTACCGGATTTTTCAACCGTCTTTTTTAATCGCAAGCCTTTTCATGTTCGCGGTTGCATTTGTCGCGCTTTTTATTCCGACTTTTTTGATGGGAGGAACCTTGCCGGTCATTTCCAAATACTTTGTGAAAACCCGGCAAGACACGGCAAAAAACATCGGCCTTCTTTACGGATTAAATACCGCGGGCGCAGTTGTCGGCGTATTTTTAAGCGGTTTCTTCTTATTGAAAATTATCGGCGTCTGGCAAACCGTTATTTCAGTAGCATTTTTAAACTCGCTCATTTTTGTATCCTGCTATTTTCTCTCCCGGAAAACGGATAATACGGATGTTAAAGAATCCGGCACTTCGGAATTTGCGTCTCAAAAAAACCGGGGCCCTAATCAAACTCCTACAATGAATCCCCGAACAGCGCTTATCCTTTTGATTCTCTTTGGACTTTCGGGGTCTGTTTCGATGATGTATGAGGTCGGCTGGACGAGAGTTCTCGCGATTGTTCTCGGAAGTTCAATCTATGCTTTTTCCATTATGCTGCTCACATTCTTGCTTGGAATCTCTGCCGGAAGTTATCTGTTTAGCTGGATTTCAAAATATTTCCGCCCGGATCTTTTAACGTTTGCCCTGCTGCAAATGTTGACCGCCCTGTTTGTTTTAATGGGCCTGAATCAATTTGATCAAATGCCTTATTATTTCGTTCAGGTATTTAAATGGTCTCACGGCTTGGTATGGCCGATTGAGTTCGGAAAATTTCTTTTGTGTTCCCTCGTGATGTTTCCGCCAACGTTGTGTATCGGAGCACTGTTCGCGTGCTTCATCCACATTTACCGTCAAACCGACCGGCTCGGCCACGATGTAGGAACCGCTTACTTTTCGAATACAATCGGAACCATTCTCGGATCGGCGTTGACCGGCTTTCTCATTATCCCGCTGATCGGAATTCAAACAACCTTAATCGCAGGCGCTGTCATTAACGCCGCAATTGGGATCATCACCTTCCTATTACTAAAAACTAATTTCGAGTGGAAACGGCTTTCGATCGGAGCCAGTTTTCTTTCTTTGATTATTATTTTTGGCGCTTTTGTCAAACCGTGGGACACTTCGGTCATTACCGGACACGCCGCCATTCAGCCGCAAAAAGCTATCGGAATCAGCAAAAAAGATTTTTTTGATTCAATGAAGACAAAAACAAGGCTTTTTTATAAAGAAGGTTCAAGCGCAACCGTCACGGTCGTTCGAAACAATGATTACATCGCACTCTCAGTCAACGGGAAAGTGGATGCATCGAGCGGCGATGCCTTCACACAATATCTTCTCGGCCATTTGCCGATGCTTTTAAACCCCGGCGCAAAAAAAGTTCTCGTGATCGGCCTCGGGAGCGCTTCAACAGCCGCGGCCGTCGCGTCATATCCTGTCGAAACAATCGATGTGATTGAGCTGGAAAAAGCAGTCGTTGACGCCGCCAAGTATTTCTCCGTGCTCAACCGGAACGTCTTAAAAGATCCCCGCCTTCACCTGCATATCAATGACGGCCGGAATTATATTTTGATCCAGCCCAAAACGTATGATGTCATCATTTCCGAACCTTCCAATCCTTGGATTGCGGGCGTCGCGAATTTATTTTCACATGAACATTATGAAAATATGAGTAAACGCTTAAACCCCGGCGGCGTTGTCTGCCAGTGGATGCACATTTATGCCATGTCAACGGACGACCTCAAAATGGTCATCCGAACGTTCAGCGATGTCTTCAAAAACGTAAGCCTCTGGACGTCCACCGGACCGGATCTCATGCTGATCGGAAGCAACGATATTAAACCGATTGATTTTAATTACATCAAATCGCAATTTAAAAAATCCGAGGTCCTGAATGATTTTTATCCTTACGGGATCAGCGAACCGGAAGGTTTCTATTCCTGCTTCTGGCTATCAGACGGAGAACTTCGCGAACTGGCAAAAAACGCAAGGACCAACAGTGACAATTATCCATACTTGGAATTTTCGGCACCCCTCAATTTATTCAAAGAAACAACAAAGACAAACATTGCGCTCCTTAATTCGGTTAGAAAATCAATTTATCCGGAAACGATTAATTTAAATCCGGGACCTGAGAAAAACGCCAAATTTCATGGCCTCGTTGCACGGGGATTGATCGAAAAGTTTATGTATCCGCAAGCTCAAATCGAACTCAACATCGCCAAAGCCATCGATCCGAATGATCCGTATTATTTGCAAGTCCAGGGCATCCTTGAATATGAATTCAGCAAATTCAGCGAGGCAAAAAATAACTTGGTGAAAGCCATCGAGGCAAATCCGGAGTTGGATGACACGCATTATTTCCTGGGGCTCATCTACGAAAAAGAAAAACATTTTACGGGTGCGCTTGTCGAGCTGAAGGAGGCAAACCGAATACGCAAGAACTACCCGAAATATTTATTGGCCATGGGAAATATTTTAGTCGCCGCAAACCAGTCCGGAGCAGCATTAAAAGTTTACACAGACGCCCTGTCTGTGACAAATGAGCCCTACAATTTTTACCAGAAAATCGAGCTGATATATGAACAAATGGCCTCTGTCCCGCAACAAATCCAAATACTTCGAACCATCATTGACCAATACCCGAAATCAAAGCCTGCTTATTTTAAATTGGGTTCGCTGATGGAAAAGATAAAAGGTTATCCTCAAGCTCTCACCATTTACCAAGCTTATCTGAAGCAATATCCCGAAGATGCTGTCGGTTACTTAAATTTAGCGCGGACTTACGGTGAAATGGGAAAAATAAAACAGGCAAGAAAATCGCTTCAAACCGCTATTCGAATAAATCCGGGAATAGAAAAAACTCCACAAATTCAAAAGTTTAAAAATATTCTCGCTACGCTTGGAAAAAAGCGTTCAGAATCAAATTAAACATCCCCGAAATTAGTACCAACCGAACGGGCGGCCTTTACTTCAGTCCCGTGAGGATCAACACGTCGTAATTGAGTCACGGCTTTCTTAATTTCCACTGACTCGATATTTTGACCCCGCAGACACACCATCCGCCCTATTTTCCCTTCCGTGAGAAGCTCAATCGCCCCAAAACCGAAACGCGTCGCAAGCCAACGGTCAAATGCCGTCGGAATCCCGCCCCGTTGAAGATGGCCGAGCACCGTCGCACGGCTTTCTATTCCTGAACACATTTCAATCTGTCGCGTAATGACTTGCGCAATTCCGCCAAGCCGGATCGGATCAGGAGAGCCGGCAATCGTTTGCTGAACAACCATATCCCCGCCGGCAGGTTTTGCACCTTCCGCAACCACAATAATGCTGAACTTTTTGCCTTTATCTATTCTTTTTTTAATCGCAGCGCACACTTTTCCGATATCGTAAGGAATTTCAGGGATTAAAATCACATCACCACCACCGGCAATACCGGATCTTAATGCAATCCATCCGGCATAACGCCCCATCACTTCGAGAACCATCACTCGATGGTGGGATTCCGCCGTGCTATGCAAGCGGTCAACCGCTTCAGTTGCAACCGAAAGCGCAGAATCAAATCCGAAGGTCAGATCCGTCGCCTCCAGATCATTATCAATCGTTTTCGGAACTCCAACCACAGGAACCCCGATTTCCAAAAGTTTCTGCGCAATGGAAAGCGTTCCGTCACCGCCGATAATAATGAGCGCATCCAAACCGATTTCCCGGATATTTTTCAAAGCATCCTGAGATCTGTCCTCGATCCCCAAGGTTCCGTCACTTTTAATAAATGCATAACGGAACGGATCGGCTTTGTTTGACGTACCAAGAATAGTGCCACCGCGAGTTAAAATATTTGACGCGTCGGATTCAGTCAACATTTCATACTGCCCCAGGACCAACCCATCATATCCGTCTTTAATTCCAACCACTTCGATTCCACGACCAAATGCCGTTTTCGCGACAGCCCGGATAACCGCATTGAGTCCGGGGCAATCACCGCCGCCCGTTAAAACGCCGATTTTCTTAATCATTGCCATCTTTTCACCTTTATGGTTGTTGTTAACTCACATTAAAAAATTTTGAAATAAAACTGCAAAACCTAAAAACGAAAGGAACCCCATCACATCGGTAATCGTTGTTAAAATAATATTTGAACATTGCGCCGGATCGAGTCCGATCGCTTTCATAATAATCGGGATCGCTGCGCCCGAAAAACCGGCAATCGTTAAATTAACGAGCATCCCCAAACCGACAACTAATCCCAAATACGGATCCTTCTGCCAACCCCATGCAGCAAGTGCCGTCACTAATCCAATCGCAAAACCATTAACCAGCCCAATCCACGCTTCTTTCATAATTAAATCTTTTGCTTTGTGGGGCGGAATTTCACGCATGACAAGCCCGCGCATCACAACCGCAAGCGATTGGGCTCCGGCATTTCCGCCTTGTCCCGCAATCACCGGAAGGTAAACCGCAAGCACGGTAATCTTCGCAATAATATTTTCAAAAAATGCCACGACAGAAGCCGCTAAAAAGGCTGTGGCAAGATTGACATAAAGCCACGGGAGGCGCTTGCCTAAAGAAAAACGGACGGGAGAGAAAACACGTTCATCGCCGCCGGCACCAAATAATTTTTGTATATCTTCCGTCGCTTCTTCCTGAACTCCGCTCAGCAATTGCTCGGATTTAACGATTCCAAGCAAACGGGTCTCAGCATCAACGACCGGAACCGCAAAAAACCGTCGCGTTGAAAGTTCATTTGCAACCGTTTCACGATCCATGAAACAATTGACAGAAAAAATATTCTTTCGCATAACAGATTCAAGGGTTGTTTCAGTCGATGAAAGAAGCATGTCGCGCATATTCATCACGCCGACAAGATGTTGTTCGTGATCAACCACATAAACATACGAAGCCGGCGCGCTTTTTTGCGCCACTTGACGGATCTTATCTATCGCTTCCCTCACAGTAAGATCACTTCTCAAAGCCATAAAATCCGTCATCATCATCCGGCCGGCGCTGTCTTCGGGATATGTCAAAAGCTCCTGAATATCTTTTTTCTTTTTCTCATCAAGTTGATTCAAAAAATGCATCCGATCTGCTTCAGCAAGGCCCAAAAGGATAGAAGCCGCGTCATGACTCTCAAGCATATCTACGATTTCCTTCATCCTTTCAGGATGCAACTTTGGCAAAAGAGATATCATCGTTTTTTTACTGATATGCTTAACCATTCCGGGAGATAACGAAGAAGCAATGGCATTCAAGACTTCCAGGGCTTCCGCCTCATCCAACCCTTCCAAGTTTTCAGCCGCGGCCATAGGATCGTTTTCGAAATATCTTTTTACAAGTTCTAAAAAGGGCGTTTTTTCCATAAAGTTAAGCCACCATTAGTTCATACAAACTGAAATGAGTGATTATCTACTTTACCGATTACCGGGAAATTTTTTATCTGCTTCAATCGATTTAGCTATTTTTTCTTCCCCGTTTGTTGAATACTCAATTGCCACATTGTCTCCCGCTGAAATTTCTTGAAGTGAAGAAATATTCATTAATTCCACCGCCGGATCGATTTTATAATCAATATTCACCTTTCCGCCTTTTTCAAGATCATACTCGGAAATTTGGATCGATTTTTGGGAAATACTCACGACCACGCCATAGGTATAATCCAGATTTTCTTCTGCAGCCGAAAGAATCGGAAGAAAGGATGCCGCGACCCACAAAACTATCACCAGACCGACGAACATTTTTTTCATTTTCGCCTCACTTTTTGAAACGGTGATTTGACTCATTATCAAAACGACAACCGATGAATTAAAAAATGAATATAACACTCTACCTTGAAATGTCAAGGCAAGCACACGAAAACATCCCTTTTATTGCTGGTCCCCTCTTCGCCGGATCGTATCTTCTGAATCAAGGGGCAGAGTCTCTTTCCGGCTTGCCTCATACACATTTGCAATCATCATCCGGTCCCCGCAAATCTTTCTAAAACAATTCACAATATCACGGATTTCGTCTTCGGAGAGCGGCCTGACACCACAAGGACGAAGCGGCGTATTGATTTGAATTTCATGAGGATTGATTTCGCGCGCCAGCTGTGCGATTTCCTGTGTGTATTTTTGATTCACCGGAGCAAACATGATTTGCAACGCAAACCGCTGTTTAAATTTCAACCGGAATTCTTTTATGTCTTTCACAAGCTGATTAAAGCGTATCCCCTGCATCGGCTGACTGATCGCCCGAAATACATCATGAGAACAAGCGTCCAACTTCGCCAAAATAAGATCGGCAAGCATAAGATCTTCCTGAACATCTGTCCGGCCGATCAAAGACGAATTTGTAATCACGGCGATCTTTTCGTTCCGGAATTTTTGGATCCCGCGGATTAGATCTCCTAAATTTTTGGCGAGCGTGGGCTCTCCCGACCCTGAAAATGTAATATAGTCGATTCCCGAGGGCGGAACCGATTTAATTTCTTCCAGAATCGCCTTCGTCGGCACGAAAATTTTTCTTTCGGCGGAGAACTTTTCTGTCTTTCCAAGTTGGCAATACGGACAGTCGAAAGTACAAATCTTATCTTTTTGGGAAATGGGATCGATTCCCAGCGAAACACCCAACCGCCAGGAAGAAACGGGGCCGTAAATATATTGATATTTTTTTTCTGCCATTGAAATTTTCAGTTCCAATAAGAACAGGCTTTTCTATTCACTTAAAGACAAAAAACCTGTCTTTTATTTTACTATTCTTTAGGGCCTCGATATTCTAATGAAATTCTCAATCGAACGGTCATACGTCCGTTCTCCGGCTTTCGAAAAAAAGCAACCCGGAAGTTCTCCGCTCCCGCGATGATATTCCACACATTCGCAACAAAACCCTTTTCTCGAGCACGGCTCATACGTACAAGTACAATGCTGTCTATTGTCCTTCACCGAACATTCTTTCATCATCCCATCTCTCCTTCCATTAAATCATAAAACTACGCGTTTAAAACGCATCAAATAACTTCATATCTCTTTTACCATCCCACCTATGTCTATTTCTCACCGCTATTTCCGAACCAAGCAAGACGCAACTTCAATATGTTTAGTGCGCGGGAACATATCAAACGGCGCAACATGGATCAGGCGATAGTTGCCTTGGCTCAAAATAAGATTGATATCCCGCGCCCATCTCCCGATGTCGCAGGAAATGTAAATGATCAAATCAAGGGTTAGATTTTTCGCCAGGAATCCAGAAAGAAAGGGGCTTAATCCTGCACGCGGCGGATTGAGAATAACCACCCTCCGGCCTTCCGTTGAATCCGTGAACCATTTTTTCACGGCGTCTTCGGCGGCCTCCGGCTGAAGCGCATATTTTTCCCCGCGCTTTTCTGTAAAATTTTTCTCAAGCGCCGGAATGCTCAACGGATTAATTTCAGAGGCATAAACCATTTTCGCATATTGGCCGCACAACAATCCCAAGGTTCCGATGCCGGCGTGCAGATCATAAAGCTCATCATTCAAACCGATCTCGATCCATGATTTTATTCGTTCGATTATTTTCCCGGCTACCGGTAAATTGACCTGAAAAAAGCCCTGCGAACTCACCCATAATTTTTCGCTATCGATCCGTACTTGAAATAACGTATTATCCGAATCGTCATACACATTCCCCTCGCCGTCACATCTGAGTGTCAGCGATGTCAAATCGCGGTAATCCGGCTCTGTCGGAATGTTGCCGATTTGCCCATTCAGGCTTTCATCCGCAAGCAAACATTGCTCAATTTTCACGATCGAAACATTGTCTTTCTTGAAGAATCCCCACGCCCGGCGCCCATGAGTTTCCCCCTGATGCAACGTAATACTATTGCGGTAACCATAGAACTTTGGACTTGGCATGATTGGATCAAAATTTTCACTCATCACCTTGCCAATCCGCTCAAGCCCGCTTTTCACCTGTTTTTCTTTCCAAAAGAGTTCTTGCTCATAGGAAAGATGCTGATATTGGCAACCGCCGCATTCTTTAATATAAGGACAGGGAGGAATTTCTCGATGCGGTGAAACTTCTAAAATTTCGGCAAGTTTTGCACGTATAAATTTTCTTTTGACGTCGGTGACTACGGCACGGACTTTCTCGTTTGGAAGAGCTCCCTCGATAAAGCAGACTTGCCCCTCTATCCGCCCAATTCCATCTCCGAAAGATAAGTCTTGAACGGTCAGTATGATTTCGGTTCCGGCTTTCAATGAATTCATGGGTGGATTATAACCTGAGTCATTTGCTTAATGAAGGTATTTATTGGGTATGAACGAAACACATTTGCTTATGGTGGCAACAAAACTGAAAAGACTCCGCCTTTACGCCTTACTCATCAATAGAGACACGACAACCTTACTGACTTGGCTAATATGGAGTTTTTTTTGTCGATGCAAAACGACTCTAACGAATAACGAACCGCTTTTTATCCCTGAGTGTTTACTCTCACGACATTCGCAGCCTGCTCACCTTTCGGCCCCTGCTGGATGTCAAACTCAACTTCCATTCCTTCTTCCAAGGTCTTATATCCATCACCTTTAAGTGCGGAATAATGAACAAACACATCATTTCCGGACTCCGGTGCGATAAAACCAAAACCTTTTTTATTGTTAAACCACTTCACTTTACCCTTCGCCATGCTGAATCTCCCTTTTCTTGAATGACTGCCACTACCGATGTCACATTTCTTAATGCTCACATCATTAATGGCTTTTATCCATAAAAAAAACCGCAAGGTGAGTTCCATCCACCTTACGGTTAAAGATTTACAACTCACATCTTCAAAATAAAGGATGCCCGATTTTTTTTTATTTGTCAACTATTTTTTGGCTACGCGGCACTCATTTCATGTGATTGATTTAAATAGAGTTACAAGAATTCATAAATTTTTAATCTACGCATCTTTGTTCTCAAATTCTAAAAAATGCGCTTCATAATCGTGAACGAAATTATCACTATTCGGATCCGGCATGGACTGAAGATATGCAGTAGAAACTGTTCCTGCTGCCACAGCAGTTCCTGCGCCCGCATAAAGCCCCGCACCTCCCCCAGCTGCTGCTCCGGTAGCAGGCACAACAGGAAGAAGCGTTCCGCCAAGAACCCCGGCGGTTGCAAGCGATGCCGCAAAAACATACACTTTCGTCCGGTTACTTGTCGGCCCGTCGTACGGAATCTCTCCTGACTTCATTTTGCAATCCAACATCCGGTAATCCGGCCTGGATACTTTTTTATATTCCGGAAATAAAATATTCCCGGCACCCGGTGCGGTTTTAGAGACAATGCCAACATACGGAATTCCCGTCAAAGGGTGGTTCCTCACCTTCACATCCGTATTGGTCTCCACCGCCGCCACCTCCGAAGCCGGAATAATTTCCTTCATGCCGGAAACAACTTCAGAATCACTCGCAAACAGAGAATTTGTTATAAACATTAGCGATATAAAACAAGCAGCGGAACAAGATGCTCGCCTATTCTTTATTTTCATGGATATAGTCCTGTAACAGTTGAATCGTCGCAATAACATTATTCTCAATCGCCGCATTTAAATTAACCTCCGGCCCGCCTTTTTTCGCAAACACCTTTTGTGCATCACTGCTTCCTCTTGCCTTGATCCCTTTAACAAAATGAAGCTCGGAATCATAAATCAACACCACCGTTTCGAGCTCGACCGCCTGGCCTTTCAACGTCACACGGTTTCCGAAATCTTTAATTCTCATCACCATTAAATATGAAATTCCGTAACGCTTCAAAATGTCCGGAGTCGGTTCCGTCTCCATCAGAATAAATTCCTGAAAAGCATATTGAAGCCCTTCGATCACCATCGGAACAAAAGCCTCTCCGACATGATACGTTTGCGGATCCGCAAACCGTCCCCCGCGATTTTTGGACTGATACGCAATCAGGTCGGGCGGGAGATAAAGCGCGACACGTTCTTTTCCGGGAATCACTTTGTCATAAAAAAGTTGCGACAAAACAGCAGGTGCGTGAATGTCCCAGCCAAAAAGCGTCACACAGCCTGATTGGCATAAAACAAGAATGATAAGGAGACCTGATCGCCAGTTCATTGACGTAAAATTGCCACGTTTTTGTGTTCCCTAACCCGACCTTCTCATCGCAAAGACACAAATCATCTTTGCACCGCAGCTCTTACAAGCGGAATTTCTTATTTCACAATGAGAAATCCGGGCTAAGCATAATGATTAAATTTAAATAGCCTGATTTTATTGTAAACGAAACTTCCAAAAAGAAAAAACAATTCTATCACGACGGAAACAAAATTGTCCGAACCGACTTCCCCCGCTACAAATATGTCATCAATAAACTGATGTCATTTCCTCAAAAAAATAGACTGCAAATCCAAAAATTCCATAACACCCTATAATTAAATGATTTACACCTCTATAAAAACATTTATGAGAACTTGGTACGGCCATTGCTATTATAAGTATTCAGATTGTAAAACTGAATCGTTTTTATCAAATCGGGAGGTTCATCATGAAAAAAATCGAATGTATCGTGCCTCATTTAAGATTCAATGCTCTTGAAAGCGCACTGAGACAATTTGGCGTTAACGGAATGACAGTCACCGATGTAAAAGGTTTCGGCAATGAACAAACCAGGCCGACGGCTTATCTTTATCTTCCAAAAGTAAAAACTGAAATATTTTGTAACGATGACGAACTGGAAGATATTATATCACTCATCGTCAATGTCTGCAAAACCGGTCAGCTTGGCGACGGAAAAATCGCTGTGACGGATTTGCATGATCTGATACGGATTCGCACGGAAGAACGCGGCGAAATTGCGGTTTAATCATGAACTTTTCAAAAAAGAAATGAAGGGAGAACAAAAAATGAAAACCCATAGATATAAAATATTATTGTTTTTATTGCTGTTGCAGTTCGTACCCGGAATTTTATTTGCCGAAGAAGCCGTAACGGACAGCGGCACCACAGCCTGGATGCTCACTTCTACGGCTTTGGTTTTGCTCATGGTGCCGGGACTTGCACTCTTTTATGGCGGACTCGTTCGAACCAAAAATGTTTTGGGCACGATGATGCACAGTTTTGTGGCAATGGCAATCATCGGAGTTCTTTGGATGGTTTGCGGTTACGCGTTAAGTTTCGGGAAAAACGCCTTGGGCGGATGGATCGGCTGGGATCCTGGGTTCCTTTTCTTATCCTCATTAGACAATTCGATCACAAGCGCAAAAATTCCTGAATATGTTTTTGCAATGTTTCAAGGCAAATTCGCCATTATCACGCCGGCCCTGATTGCGGGCGCTTTTGCCGAACGCGTGAGCTTCCGCGGATATTGCCTATTCATTACTTTATGGAGCTTGCTCGTATATTGCCCGCTATGTCACTGGGTTTGGGCAAGCGATGGTTTCTTGTTTAATCTCGGGCCGAAAGGTGCGATCGATTTTGCGGGCGGTACCGTGGTGCATATTTCTTCCGGAGTCAGCGCACTCGTCGCTGCTTTGTATCTCGGCTCGCGCCGGGGTTATCCGAAAACCGCCATGCAGCCCAATAATCTCGTATTAACATTATTCGGCGCCGGACTTCTTTGGGTGGGCTGGTTTGGATTCAATGCGGGAAGCGCGGTTGCAAGCAATTTAGATACGGCACGCGCACTCACAGTGACACAAGTGGCTGCAGCTTCCGGAGCGCTCTCATGGATTCTATTTGAAGCCATGAAACACGGGAAAGCCACCAGCCTTGGTTTAGCCAGCGGAATTCTTGCGGGACTGGTCATCATCACACCGGCCGCAGGAGTCGTTCAACCGCTCGGAGCATTGATTCTGGGCGCACTTGCTTCTCTTGTCTGCATTACTGCCATCTCCATCAAAAACAAATTAGGCTATGATGACAGTTTAGACGTGTTTGGAATTCATGGAATTGCCGGAATGAGCGGAGCGATCCTGCTCACCTTTTTCATCCGTCAAAGCTGGATGAAAGATGCCGCAACCATTGCCGGAGGTTCATGGACCACTTTTCAACAATTGGGAGTTCAAGCTGCGGCTGTCTTAATCACAGTTATGTATTCAGCCTTGATCACGTGGGGACTTGTGGTTTTGGTAAATAAAACTGTCGGATTCCGATTAAATGAAAAATCTGAAAAAGCCGGCATCGACCAAAGCACTCACGGTGAACAAGGTTACGGTTTACTAAATCTGAATTAATGAGGAACGGAGGATTCTATCATGAAATTAATCACTGCAATTATACAGCCTGACAAGTTAGACGAAGTACGCGAATCCCTGATCGCTGCAAAAATCACGCGAATCACGGTGAGCCGGGTTTCCGGTCACGGACAGCAATCTGACGAAGAGCTCTTTCGCGGTCAAACGTTTACTCCAAATTTGATTCCGAAAATCCGGTTAGATATCGCCTGCAACGACGAATTCGTTAAAATCACTTGCGATGCGATCATCCGTGCCGCAAAACATAATGGTGGGAAAGTCGGCGACGGAAAAATATTCATTACACCGCTTGAAGAATGCATCAGGATTCGTACCGCAGAACGAGGCGGAGGAGCAATTTAAACAAGCGTCACTTGTTATCCCGCTTTCGCTCCGTTCAGAAGAACATCGGCCACTTTTCGATGTCGTTCGAGTGGGTTGTTTTGGTAAAACGAGATTACATTTTGGATGATATCCAACCTGCTCTGGTTGGGATAAAGCTTCTTGAATAAGTCGGGGCGATATCCCTCAATCGAGCCCATCACGTGATCTACATAAGTTAAGGCTAATGCACGTTCTTCTGACGTGGAATTTTTGCTGCTTAACACTTGAGCAACCCAGAGAGCTTGAGATTTAACTTGTTCCGGGCTTGAAGGCTTCGTTTCATCCGCAGCAAAATTCACCGCAACAAAACCAGCAAGAAACACCATGACAATCAAGAAAACTTTTCTCATGGCGCAATCCCCTTCTTGATGAGTTCTTAACGTGTCTTGCTAAAAAGGTAAGATTATTCCATCCCCTAAACTCAAATATTATAACGCTGCCAATGCTGATCCAGCAACATGTTTTATCGATAGTATCTATTTAGCGTCCTGAAGTTGTTAACAAATCCCCCTCGCCCACTTCCTTGTACCTGCCCTCTCCCTCGGGGAGAGGGTTAGGGTGAGGGGCAATAGTCATCTTCAATGCGCTAAATAGACACAATCGGTAAAACCAAAAACGGACTGTTTATTGAAAAGACCTTATTTTACCACCAACTCTTTTTCCACTTTCCCGCTTAGAATGCAATATCCGATAATCGAAATCCTGTCACCAGGCTTAACATTTCCGATGATTTCATCAACTTTCTGCACCTTATGATTGAATTGCTCCTTATACTCGCGCTTCATAATTTCGAGGCCATTAACGAGAATATCAACACGATAGACATAATGAGTTTTCGGAGTGCTTACATGATGCACAATATCAGCACTCACTCTTTGCGTCTTCAAATCAAATTTAATTTTGATATCTAAGGGCGGTTTTGCATCTCCTATCGATGCAAATAAAAATATAACGCTAAAAAATATAATAAGCTGTTCTTTAATCGATTTTTTATTCATAATGAACCTTCAAAAAAGGGGACAAGCAGCTAAGCTGCTTGTCCCCTTTTGAATATTACTCCATTTTCAAATTCGGCTCTTTTTCTTCCATTGCCTTAATATACTTCGCTGGATCTTTCTTGAACATCGCTTCGCACATCGGACAACAGACTCCATACCGCTTTTCCTCATACATAAAGAAATCCGTCCCGCTTACTGGTTCTCCCGATACCGGACAAAATTTATTTCCTACATCCTTTACTTTCGCGGGCTCCTGCACTGCCGTTTGAGCAAACATGACAGGCGCATTCCAGCCCACAAAAAGCGCAAACACCATGACCAACGCTAAGCTAAATATCATTTTTCTTTTCATCGTCTTATACTCCTTCTTTAATTTACAGCAATTGTGTTAATAGAAGTTGTTTCACAAGCTCTCGCAAGTGTCATTCTCGCGAAAGCGGGAATCCATCCGTATCGTTTTTAGATGCTGCTGGATCCCCGCTTTCGCGGGGATGACAAGCCTTATAAAACCACCTCTTCTTTTCCTTGTTTAAGTTCATAATTCCATTTCCACCAATAATAAACAACGGGATAAATTAGAAGCTCCAGAGTGAATGAAGTAAAGAGCCCTCCGATCATCGGAGCGGCAATCCGTTTCATCACATCAGATCCAGCACCGCTGGCCCACATAATGGGAATAAGTCCCATAAAGGCTGCCATCACTGTCATCATCTTGGGCCGCACTCTCTTCACAGCGCCGTGAATGATTGCCTCTTCAAGGTCTTCTTCGGTTTTCATTTTTCCTTTGTCAACAGCATCGTGATACGCGAGATCCAAAAAGAGGAGCATAAAGACACCCGTCTCTGCATCCAACCCCATGAGCGCAATCATTCCTACCCAAACAGCAATGGAGATCTGGTATCCCAGGATCCACAAAAACCAAACGGCACCAATAAGAGAAAAAGGCACGGCAAGCATCACAATGCCCGTCTTAACCGCCGATTTGGTATTCATGTAAAGTAAAACACAGATGAGAAAAATAGTGAGCGGAAGTACTACTTTAAGACGTTCCTTGACACGGATCATATTTTCATACTGACCGCTCCAAAGAAGCGCATAGCCAGACGGAAGCTTCAGTTCTTTTGCCACAATGCGTTTGGCTTCATCCACGTAAGTTCCAATATCACGGCCAGACATATCCACATAAACGTAGCCGGCGAGCAATCCATTTTCGTTTCGAATCATGGCAGGTCCGGAGACTACATGAATGTCGGCAAGCTCGGTAATCGGAATATGCTGGCCAGACATCGTCGGCACAAGAACGCGCTTTAACTTTTCGATGTCATCACGAAACTCCCGGGAATAACGCACATTCACGGGATAACGTTCCCTGCCTTCAATCGTTGTCGTGATATTCTCTCCTCCGATTGCGGCCGTAATTACCATTTGAACATCTGCCACTGAAAGACCGTAACGGGCAAGTTCCTCACGTTTAATATCGAAATCAAGAAAATATCCGCCGGCCACTCGTTCGGCATAAATACTTCGCGTTCCGGGGATATCTTTAAGAATCATTTCCAGATGAGTTCCTAACTTTTCAATTTCATTGATATCGGACCCTAAAATTTTAATTCCGATCGGGGTGCGTACGCCAGTCGTTAGCATATCGATACGATTTTTAATCGGCATTGTCCAAGCATTAGTTGTCCCTGATATTTTTAGTTTTTTATCCATCTCGGCAATTAGTTCTTCATGGGACAAACGTTCCGGCCAGATGGTTTCAAGCGGCCATTTAAGCCATTCAGGAACCCATTTGGAATACCAACGAGGCTTTTTGCGCCATTCATGTTGAGGCTTAAGGACAACCACCGTTTCCATCATGGAAAAAGGCGCGGGATCTGTAGAACTTTCCATTCTTCCAGATTTACCGAAAACTCTCTCAACCTCCGGAAAAGTTTTCAAAATCCGATCTTGTTCTTGGAGAAGTTTCTGAGCGGTTGTTACTGAAATACCGGGTAACGTTGTGGGCATATAAAGAAGCGAGCCTTCCCATAAAGACGGCATGAATTCTGAGCCTAATCGCAGATAAACCGGGATGGTTGTTAAAACAAGGATGAGGGCGGTAATAATGGTTGTCTTACGGTGTTTCAAAACAAAGCGGCAGACAGGTTCATAAACTTTAAAAAGAATTTTGCTGACAGGATGTTTTTCTTCCGGGTAATAAGTCCCCACGGCCAAGGTGCTTGCTACCTTGGAAAACCACGGCCACTTAAATTTAAAAGGTTCCATGCGGGTAAAAAGCATTCGTAGGGCTGGGTCTAGAGTAACGGCCAAGATAGCGGCCATGGCCATCGCAAGGGTCTTTGCCCAAGCAAGCGGCCGGAAAAGTCGGCCTTCCTGATCCATCAGTGTGAACACCGGAAGAAATGAGACCGCGATCACAAGCAGCGAAAAGAACACCGCAGGTCCGACTTCCTTAAGCGCCTGAAGCCGGATAGCGTGATAATCTCCCTTCCGGCCTCCTTCGATCCATTGCTCCAATCTTTTGTAGGCATTCTCCACTTCTACGATTGCGCCATCCACCAGAACGCCGATGGAAATCGCAATACCCGAGAGGGACATAATGTTGGTAGTGAGTTTCATGCCATGCAAAAAAATAAAAGAAAGCAGAACTGAAATAGGAATTGTGACAATGGGAATGACCGCAGACGGAAAATGCCAAAGAAAAAGAAGAATGACAAGGCTTACGATGATCATTTCCTCCATCAGCTGGTGTTTCAGAGTATCGATGGCATGTTTAATTAATTCTGAACGGTCATAAGTGACGACCAACTCAACTCCCGGAGGAAAGGAAGGCTTAAGTTCTTCAATTTTAGCCTTAACCCGATTGATAACATTCAGTGCATTCTCTCCCGAACGCATGATGACAGTGCCGGCGACTGTGTCTCCCTGTCCATCGAGCTCCGCAATGCCGCGACGAATATCCGGCCCTAAAGCTACATTACCAATATGTTTGACAAGAACCGGCGTCCCTTTGCTGTCGTCGCTAACAACAATATCCTCAAAATCCTTAACCGACTTGGCATAACCGCGGCCACGCACCATATATTCCGCACCTGAAAATTCCAGAAGCCGTCCGCCTGTTTCCTGATTTCCGTTTCGGATTGCCTCAACCACTTTAGTGAGCGGAATGTTATAGGCAAGCAGCTTGTTCGGATCGACTGTAATCTGATACTGTTTGACAAAGCCGCCGAGCGAAGCAACCTCGGCAACGCCGGAAACGCTTTGAAGATGGTAACGAAGGTACCAATCCTGGAAACTGCGAAGTTCCTGTAAATTATGCTTTCCGGTCTTATCAACCAGTGCATATTGAAAAACCCAACCGACACCAGTAGCATCAGGCCCTAACTCAGTTTGTACGCCCTGAGGAAGACGCGGAATAATCTTGCTTAAATATTCAAGCGTCCTGCTTCTCGCCCAATAAAGATCCGTACCGTCCTTAAAAATCACGTAAACATAGGAAAATCCAAAGTCAGAAAAGCCGCGGATCGCCTTCACCTGTGGTGCGCCAAGCATGGCAGAAACAATAGGATATGTCACTTGATCTTCTATAATATCGGGGCTCCGGTCCCAGCGAGAATAGATAATCACTTGAGTGTCAGAAAGATCGGGAATAGCATCAAGAGGAATATTTTTGATCGACCAGATGGCCACTGCAATCGCAACGGCAGTAAAAATAAAAATCAAAAATTTATTATGAGCTGAGAATTCGATAATCTTTTCTACGAAACCACCTTTCCGTAGACTATGAGATTGTCCCGCATCTTCTTCATGCGCCATGTTGGTGGCCTCCTCCGCTACCCATTCCCTGGAGGGCTGCTTTTAACCGGCTTTCCGAATCAATTAAAAAATTACCGCTGGTAACAACAAGTTCGCCTTCACTGAGACCGCTTTTGACCTGATAATAGTTGTCCGCCTCAACTCCCAACGTCACCTGCCGAGGTTCATATTGCCCGGTTTGATTGGAGACAAATACGATATTGTTTTCACCGGTCATAAAAACCGCTTCTTTTGGGACTGCAACACTCTCGCCCAAATTCACCTGCAGGGAAGCGTTGACATACATTTCAGGTTTTAGAAGACCGTCTGGATTCTCCAGCACGGCGCGCACGCGGACAGTACGCGTCGATGGATCCAGTACCGAGTCGATAGAACGGATTTTTCCCTCAAATTTTTTTCCAGAAATTGAAGAGGTTTCCACCGAGAGAATGTCCCCAACCTTAACGAGTGGCATTTCATACTCGTAAATCGGTGCATAGAGCCAGACACTGCCTCCGGCATCAGAATAAAGGAGAGACCGGTCCGGTTTTCCGGCAATTTCTATGTCCTTAATCAGTTCCGGACTTAAACCCAAAAGCCGTAATTTGATTTTCGAAGATTCAACCAATTGAGCAGCCTGATCCTTAATTTCGGGCTCAGCAGCTTCAGCCTTTTTCAAGGCATCCACACTTTGAAGATATTCTTGCTGGGTTTGATAAAGTTCAGGATCATAAGCAATGCGGCCTACGGTTCTGACAGTTTTCGTAATCGCCTTTTTTTTGACCGCTTCTGTTTCCACTCCTACAGCTCGTTGACTGTCAGGACTTAACTTGACGGCTGCCATTCCTTGTGGCATAGCCTCTTTGACAATAACACCCAAATCTTCGCCGCAATGAGGGCACTTTCCAAGTCGTGCGGACTCTTCAGTCATAGCGATCAAACAGGTTCCATGTTTGCATTTATGAAGAAGGCAGATTTCGCCCGGCTTCATTTTCATCAGCTCTTCGACTGTGAAGGTTTTCATCGCACCAGCTGAAGACGTCGACATTGAATTCGTCATAGCATCATGGCCTTCATGTGCTGACGGCTCTGATTGCCCAGCTTGTCCTGTCTGCCCCACCGTTGTATCAGGCATGTTCTGCATATTCATAGAATTGGAAGAATTGTCGGACTCTTCTGGCCCACGTTTAACGAGTGTCATATTACAAATAGGACAACTCCCCGGCCGATCTGAGGTATAGGTGGGATGCATAGGGCAATAATAAACAGCCTTCTCCGCAGAATGCCCTGAAAACACTTTTGTCAATATTCTCGGTTGAAAAACAAGAATGACTATTGTCAATCCAAGAATGATTAGAACGGTGACGATGATTATCTTTTTTCCGAATTGGATCATGATTTTTTCACTCCTTCGTGAGCAATTTCATTAAGATCTACTCCCGTAGAACGAACGAGGTCGGAATAACTTTTAAGTGCTTCCGTAAAGAACTGAATCTGTGATAGTTTTGCGTTGAAATAAACACGTTCGCTGTCGAGTAGGTTTAGGAAATCAATTTTATTCGCTTCATAACCCGCTTGATCTGCAGAAAGCGCTATTTGTGCTTGAGGAATGACGGCTTCGTCGTAAAGATCAGAAACTTTTATGGCAGAATCAAAGCGGAAGTAAGCATCTTTCACTTCAAAAAACGTCGTATTCTTCACTTCCCGCAGTTTTGCATTCCTTGCTTCCACCATTTGTTTGGCTTCCTGGATTTCGGGAATGATGCGATTTTGCCAAATCGGAAGATTGAATCTTAATGGAAACATCCAGCTATCTTTACCATCCATTGATTCTGTTGTAGTTCCACTCCCAACTTGTGTATATTCAAAACCAATGTTCAGGTCCGGAAAATAGGCAAGCTGCGCAAGTCTCTTGGCATACCCGCTCTTGGCGACCATCGCTTCCGCTTCCTTAACTTCCGGGCGATTTTGAATCGATAAATTTACCAATTCAATCAGCGAATATTTTAAAACGGGCTTTCCGGGAAGTACCGCCGTCCCGACGGGACTCATGGGATCCTGATCCAGAATCGCATTGATCATCGCGCTCACGCTTTCCCGTTCTTGTTTAAGCATATACAGTTTCTCAAGACTCATCGAAACTTCCGCCTGCGCTTTTGCAACATCTCTTTGCGATCCGGACATATTGGAGTAACGCGCTTGGGCAACGCTCTGAATTTTTTTCAACAGTCCTTTAATTTCTTCAATCACCCCAATAGAGGCATCCGTAAAATAAAGTTCATAATACAGTTTCGTCAACCTGTTTGTTACATCACGCTCCACGGCTTGATAACGGGCATACGCTGCCTTGGCTTCACTGTTTGCCATTTTCCCCTTTTCCCATAGTTTGGCAGGAAAAGGAATCTCTTGAGAAACCATAAAACGATTTTCCTGCGGACCAACGCGCGTTTCAACCATATCCCCCATAAGATCTAAACCGGCCATCGGATCGGGAAGTGACGTATCAATCCAAATTCTTTTTTTGGCTGCAAGCCACTCAGCCTGTGAAGCTATAATTTCAGGACTTTTTTGCTTTGCATATTCAATCAAATCCTCAAGACGGAGCGGCTGCGCGGGTTTTTCGGCCGATTTATTTGCTGGAATTTCAACCTCTTTCGAAAAAGCAAGCGAACCATTGATTGATGATATAAAAATAAAAGCAAGCGCCCATATGGTTAGCTTTTCCCCCAAGATGAATTTCTTCATTGTCACCCTCTCTCGTGATTTCATAGATCAATACTTGGATTGTATCATTTCCTTAAATTGCCGATCAATTTATAAATTTCTTCCAGTTTCTCACGACGGGCGCTTTCAGATTTTCCAATAAAAGCATTTTGAACGCAAGCATTCAGATGATCTTTCAGAATAGAGGCTTCTAATCCCCTCAGGGCGCCGATGGCAGCTCCGACGGCATTGAGAATATCCACGCAATACCGTCCTTCTTCAATCATCTTTTGAATGCCACGCACTTGTCCTTCGATCCGCTTTAAATTGTTTAGCTTATCGTGATGACTCATTCCTTTTTTCATGGCGTTCACCTCTGGAGAGAACTATATCATACCCCCGTATGGTATGTCAAGGGCAGCGTTGCAATAATATGAGTCCAAAAGTGGAAACCAAGTAAACCAAATTTACACTACAGTTTATCGGTTCCAGAGAAACATATAAAAAAAAGGACAGATGCTATTTTTTGCTGTGAATCAACACCAAAAATAGCACCTGTCCTTGCGCCACTCTCAAACAAAATTTTATTTTCAATGACAGCGTTTGGGCTGTCATGACTTCCGATAAACATCCGTCTTGTTCATTTATGGTAAGTCATGGCTGCCCTTGCGCCACTCTCAAACGAAATTTGATTTTCAATGAAAACGCAAGGACTGTACTGATTTCCGATTAATATACCCTTGGGTATTTCAATGATAATCAGTGCTGCCCTTGCGCCACTCTCAAACGAAATTTGATTTTCAATGAAAGCACAAGGACTGGTTTTGACTTCCTTATAAAATTATCTATGGAAAGTCAAACCCGCCCTTTTTTGTTAATCTTTGATTTTTCCGTTTAGCTCTTCTCTTCTGTTTTCTCTTCAGCTTTCGGTTGCACCGGCTTGGCTGCTCTCCGTTGGATCGAGAGCGCTAAATTCACTTTGGCTTCCGAATCATGCCTGTAAGCGACATAAACCATATCATCCGCAACTAATTCACTCACGCCCTGAAACCCGATATATTCCGTTTTATCGTCAGTCGTCAACGTGATATCTTGGTCTTTTTCAGGCCCCATCATTTCAACAACCGTTAGCGTTTTTGCTGCCTCATCGGCCGCTTTAAATTTCCCCACCACCAACCGGGTTGGCCCGATTGCCTGTGCTGACAATTGAATGATCAACAACCCAACCAACACCAAAAACACAACTCTTAACTTCTGCATTTTAAAGTCTCCCGTTTAATTGTTGTTTTCTATTGTAGTTACGTTCCTTTTAATCATAAAATATACCTCAATCACCCACCTAACACAAACCCCCAAAACCATACCAAGTATTATCGTGCAAAAGTAAAATAATCTATATATCAATATCTCTTCTGTAAATTCTTATAGGAGACGGGGTTCCGCAATTATGGTAAAATATTTTATTAAGGGGAGAATGAAATTTATGTCCGAAAATAAAGTCGAAAAACCGGTTAAAATCAACCTTGAAACATTTGATGAGGAAACACTTCAGGACACCTATCATTTGATCCGCCATATTAATCATTATGTCGGAAGCGCAAGACTATCACTCCTCCATCTCGAACATTTTTCTAAAAAATGGAAAAAAAACGAACGAATCAATATTCTCGATGTCGGCTCGGGAACTTCGGGAATTCCGGAAGCAATTGCCAATTGGACTCTGGATAAAAATTTTCGGATTTCCGTGACGGGCACCGACACCGATTTGAAAGCATTAACCCCTTTTCAAAGAAATATGCAGGGGTACAAGGAAATCAATTTGATCCAATGCCGATCTCCGCAATTCCCCTTTCGTGATCAATCGTTTGATTATGTGATTTCTTCCACTTTTTTCCATCAACTTGCAAATCGGGAAGCAGTCGAAACATTACGATCTTTCGACAGGATAGCTAAACGCGGCATGATCATTACGGATTTTCTGAAAAGAGAAAGCGCTTTAACGGGCTTAGCAACAATCGCCCTGCTTTCACAGAATCTGACCATTCAAAATACATCGTTATTCAGCGTCGATCGGGGATTCCGACGATATGAAATCGAAACCATTCTGACACAATCTCGCCTTGACTATCTTTTCTTCACGGAACATACCGAACATCAGTTCGCCGTCGTGGGAGAGAAAAAGTAGGAATGCTTTCGTTGATTTGAAAAATCCAGGATAATTTTATGCGGCTCGTGCGACTGTCATCCTTGCACGCAATTCAGAAACAAGCTCGCCAAACACATTTTCCTGATCAAGGCTTTCCGCTGTTTGAGGCTGCATCAGAAATTGAACCGGCACGTCTTTCAGCAACCGATCAGCGGCCAAAATCACCGTCGCGTTTTGGCGGATTAAATCAGAGGAACCTGCAATACGCAACAATTTCGGATAACCGGCTTTCCTGAGTAACTCCGCATCTTCGCTGATAAACGCGGCTGGCGAATCGTTTTGTTTCATCAACTGATGCAAGGCCGCAACCAATTGATTTGCAAGCGGAACCGCCGTCACTCTAAGGTTGTCCGGGAAGAAATGATATTTTGACATTGAATAGTCACGAAGTTTTTTGGCAAATAAATCCACTTCCTTCACCCATCCCTCTCCCTCAGGGAGAGGGCCGGCTTGCCCGACAAAGCGGGGGTGAGGGGCAAACAGCAGATGAATATCCGCTTTGGGCTGATAAGCGGCATATAAAATCAGCGCGTCAAGCTTTGCCGGATCATCCGGAATTTCACGCCGATAATCAAATACGCGGCGGGCCGTTTGAATATTTTTTGTCATTAACTGGCTGAAGGTGCGATTTTTCTTCGTCTCTTCGTCGGAAAGCAATTTCTCCGGTTTCACACCTTGCGGGATTTCGTTCGGTACCTCCGCAAAAGCCAGCGGGACACCCAACTTCGCGGCAACCGACCGGAAAACGGAATCTCCCAATTCTCTCAAACGTAGCGGAAGAATGTTGTCGCGATATTCCTTCACCACTCTTCTGATTCCGCGCCATTCGTTGACATGGGGCATGAGACGTGAGACAGGAGACACGTTACTTTTTTCTTGCCTCATGTCTCTTGCAGCATGGCCCGTTGCAACGCGCATTTCTGAACGGGATCTAAGTCTTGCTTCTTCCTTGATAAAGGCCTTTACTAAATGCGGAAAATGGGAAACGATATTGGGAGGAATGGCTGACCAACCTTCATTGGCCTCAAGCACATTTAAAGCCGGACCTTTGCCCTGGCTAACGTCACCGGCATCTTCAAAAAGATCAAAGCCAACAAATTTTCCTTGAATCACATCCATTACTTTCACCGTCAGTTCACGGATTTCCTGTTGTAACCGTTCCCTGTCATCATACGGATAAATCGAGAAAAATTCATCTTCGGTCAAAACCAGGTTTAAATGCTCTTCGGGCTTTCCAATCGCAAAGATCGCTCCTCCGAACCGGGACACGCCGTTTTCCTGAAACGCATAAGACCGAACCCGCCACTCATAGGGTTTCTGATCAATCATCACCGGCCGGGGTTTGATTTGCTTCCGGACCACCACCGGACCTTTCTTTTGCAGTTCCGCAATCTTATCCAATATGTAATTTGCCAAACGGCGCGTCCGGAGCATTCCCCGCGCCCGGAATTCCCGTGCAGGTAGAATAATCACAGTTCCTTTTCCGCCGATCCGTTTCTGGAATACCCGGAGCATCTCCAAAACTTCATCACGGCCGGCCGATTCCGGAATAATCATTTCATCCGCTCTCGGAATATTTGACTTTCCGAATAACGCTGACTGAACATTCTTGTCCCATAAAAGGGTTCTGAGAGACGGCGAGTAAACCAGTTCATCCGCAAAGATTTTATTAAACTTGGTGAGATAGTTACCTTGTGACATATTCACCGGCAGAACTATATCGAATTTCAAAGCCGGATCAAATGACACCAAAACAAACTGCGCTTCTTTCTCGTCATAATAAAGGCCGTATTGAATCGCATGCCCGTTCACTTGAAACATTCCCGGCTCAGACACAATAATTCGCACACCCGGCTGCTGCGCTGCTTTCAGCTGATTTAATCCCTGAATCGTTAAAACATCGGGCCATAAAAAGATTTTCTCGGAAGCCGGAAAACTCATGTTTTTTCGGATCATCGGCAATGCCCTGCCAAATTGGATAAACAGGCTCAACATTTTCATCCGCCGGAAATAAAGTTCTTCAGGATTAATCTGCAACGATATTTTATCATTATTATTCGTCGTGTCGGGCATAAGCCCCAATGTCAATAATTCCGGATCCGAATCCGTCCATTTGCGCCAATTCGATCGGATATGTTCTCGGACCAGCTGTCGAACACGCCTGAATAATTTTAGTTTAATCTCCTTCGATATTCCGATTCCTTTTTCATTCAGCCGGCGAACATCATACGCCACCACAATATTGATCGACACATATTCCGTCAGTTTTCCCAACGCTGTCAAATATTGAGTCAGCTGTTTTTTGTCGCGGAAATCAACACGGGCTCCCCGTTCGTCGATTAACCCCTGTGCTTCATCAATCAGTTTGTTCAATTCCGCTTCGGTTGCATACTTCTCAGAATTGCGTTCACGCCTTTTCATTCTGATGTAAACCGCAAAAGGATCTTCTGATTTTGAAAAACCTTCCTCAAGCTCAAAAAATTCCCGGAACCCTTCCGGGTGCTCTGTCCCCAGCAACCCTTTCATCACGCGTGCTTCGGAGCGGGGCCTCCATGCCACGCCCGGAGTTGAGCGCGCTTCCGAGCGGCTAAACATTGAAAAAACTTTTGCCAATAATCCGCTTTTCATTTCGGTGTCCTTGATAGCATTCTCAAGCGCGCTAATCTTTTGATCCAGCCGGTTGAAATCAAACGCATCTCCTGAAATTCCATTAAATCTCCGTTCAAGGATCACACGCCATCCTTTGAGGCGCTCAAGTCGCCGTGTCATTCGCTTTCTTTTGTCAGCATAATAGAAATGAATATGCTGAGGACGGGGCGAATAAAAAAATGCGTGGTGATATGCACTTATCGCCTTTTCAAGCTCGACACGGTCCTCTTCCGGCATTTGGCTGATTCTCGCGACTAATGAATTTGTGTCGTTCCTCATATTCAGAATTAACCTCAATGCATAATCACGGAGCCGCGCATTTAATTTCTCCCAAACGAATTCTCTCCTCAACGATTCATAAACCACTCTTTTATTGAAATCTATTTCGGCTTCGCTCCTTGGCGAATCGGGCTCTTGGGCGTCATTTGAAAATTTTCTCCATTCATGCGCTAAAGCGGAACCATTTTCCTCCGTACTGCCTTGAATACTTCGTCTCGCACGATTCACATTGGTCGCAATCCTGTTCCACTCATCATCTGAAACCGTTTCCTTCCACTGAAGAAACAGAACTTTTTTGGCGAGGATATCAACAGGCGTCCCGGACGGCACAACGCGCTCATCAGAGGACATAAAACTTTCCTGAATCAACATTTGTGCCCACACCCACGGCACGTCGTCGAACCACAATTGCGTCAGAAGCTTCCGTAAGCCGGCCGGAGAATGGTCCGCCAGGACCTGTTGAGGCATTCCTATCTGTTGGGACATAAAACTTCCAAGCCGGTCCCGTACTGTTCGAGGCGTGATGGCCGACAAAGTGCTCCCGAGAAATGTTCTGCGCGGGAAACGAATACCGCTGAGATCCTCACTTCGGGCTTCCGAGCGGGGTAAAGCGGAAGTAGGTTTCTCTTGCGCATCAGTGAGAAAACTCGTCCGCGTTCGTGGCTTAACAGTCCGCCCAGCCGGATGTGATGGCACCGCACCATGGTCCTTCGAGGCCGTTGACACTGACAGCATTGCGATCTCGCGTTTTAGATCCGGCAAGCGATAAAACTGCCATTTCGCGCCGCGAAAAGGCATCTCAAGAAGTTCGTCTTGAAGTTGCTTCAATTTTCTTGTCCACATGAGTTCATCTTTTACCGCCGCTTCGTTTTGAAAATCTCCTCGTCTGACTCTCCCGGAAAGTTCTCTTGCAACGTCCTCATTCGCAGAAGCATAGATTTCATCAAAAAGTTGGGGTGCTCGCTCGGCAAACGGAGCAGCATGCTTAAGAATAAAAGGTTTAAACTGCCGATGGACCATCTCACTGATAAAATGTTCCTGCAAACAACGAAGTGCCTGCAGCGAACTTTCTTTTGCCGCTCTTTCATATTCAAGCTTCAAAGACCACAGACGGTCCAAATTCAGCCAGCCGTTGGGATCGAACGCGAAATCTCCTTTCATGGTACTCGTCTTCGTATCAAAACTCAAAACTGCGCCCATAAAACGTCGCCACTCAAGATCATTGGTTTTGATTTTCTGAACCGCTTGATCGGTAATCTGTTGGTACAGAGCATCAAATTCCTTTTCTTTTCCCTGCCACACTTCTCGTTTCCAATCCATATGCAGTATATTCGCAGTCAAGGATATCCGAGAACCAACCGGCCAATCCATCGCATCACGGACTGCTTGAGGTTTTTCCCCTATATAAGACTCGGCCGCCCAAAACAACTCCTCTCCTACCCACCAATTAATAAATTGGCGTGCGGGCGGACGAGGATTAATCACAATTTTCCCGGCAAAACCGCTCAAAAGATCCACCGCCTGCTTTGCGACGGCGCCGCCGATCCTTAAATTCGACAACATTTTATTGGCAGCCGGAAGAACAATTGTCTGTACAAACAATGCGCGCCGCGTCAACTTATACTTCGGCCTGTCCGGTTGTTCTTCCTCTGCCTGACCGCCATCTGCGTTGCGTGCTTCTGAGCGATCTTGCTGGGAAGGTTTCACCGAATAAATACGCACGGGAATACCAAGAAAATTTGTAATTGAAATCCGATCGCCCGGCATCAATTCAACCCGGATGATTCCCCCGCTTCTGTTCTGGCCTGTCACATTCTTTCCTTGGCCGTTTATTTCGTAATAGTCATCTTCCGCCCGAAAATACATTGTCTCTTGACTGGAATCCCACCGCCTGATTTCCATGGGGAAATAGCTCTGTGCCTCGCCTTTCGCCTCCGGCGGGAACCTCAACTGAAAATAACGCGGGACCACAACGCGCAAAAGATGGTGGGCTGAAATCGTCACAGTTTCATCGTTACCCAAGACTACCGGCTTAATTGAAATATTTTTATTTGCTAATAACTTTTTTTGTTCAGCCTTAAGTTCCTTTATCTCATTTCCTAACTCTCTGATTTTTGCGCGATGCTGATGGGCAATGACGCTATCCTTCCAGACATCCTTCCCGTATATTCCGGGGATAAGAATCAATAAGCCTATCAACCATATTCCATCCCATGAAAAATGGACTCTAAAGAGAACATAAATGATGCCGCCAATCATTAAACCAGCCGCCATACTGATCGTCCAAACGAAAGCCCTCCAAGCTAAATGCCGTGATCCGTGGTAAGTGACTGCTGCCAGCAATTGTTCTTCTCTTTGGATAATCGATTGTTGTAATTTAATTTTGCTAAAAATCGCCAAGGCCTTAAAGAAACCGGCTTTATACTCTTCCGCCTCTGTTACAGAAACGGTACGGGTTTCCGAGCGGGGTTTGGTCTGCGCACCGGCAATATCCTGCCAATTCAATTGTCGGAGCACTTCGAATTGCATTTCATCCGATAATTCCATGAATCGCGCATAATCAAAAAAGTAAACATATTTTGAACTGCCACCCTTTTCTTCGGAAAAGGGATTAATCAGAGGACTTTTCGGCGCGTTTCCGTTGAGCTCGATGCCGTTTCCCACATAAATTTCCGCTTGCGGACCCAATAAACGATCCACCGCTTTTCGAATAGAATCGCTTTTCGCGAACGTCCGCAATACCTGCAATTGTGATTTGATTTTTCCCGCCAAGGTTTCGTCCTTTAAATCTTTTCCGCCAACCAACACGACTCCATGGAAATCTTTTACGATCCACTCCGTCCCGACAGCCGGCCAATATTTTCGATCCCCTTGTTTTTCTCCGTACGCAATTTCCCCTTTTTTCAGAGCCGGCAGATCCTCAACATAAACCGCCCTTGGAATTTGTGTCGCCATCCAATCGAATGCAATCATAGACATGGACCAGTCGTAAGATTCGTCTATATGTAATCCCCTGACTTTGCTCACGGCCTTTGCCGTGTCATACGGCAATAATTCACCTCCCAACAAACCTTGTTGTGTCTTTTTTAACGCCGCATTTCTCAAATAAAACACATTAATTGAACCGTCGGAATTAATAAAAACCGTAACCAAATCCAATAACTGCTTCGTTTCTTTTTGTTCGGAAACAGGAAATGAGCTCACGTATTCTTCAGCGTAAGCCGTCCAATCTTCCAATTTCGCTATCGACCTGCCTTTTGCTACCATCGCTTTTAGATTTAATACCAAATTGATCATCGGTTCATAATATATCTGCGTTTCATAAATCGCATAATGCTGAAACCAATTTCGATAAATCGGATTTAAAAGAAAATCATCATATAAACCTTTCGCGTATTCAGGCTTTTCATCACTCTCCAGTGGAACATACACAACATCTGCTTCCGGCATTTTTTGTTTTGCGGCCGCAAATCTTGCCTTCCATTCGTCGATTACTTGCTTTCGAATCGCCAGCAAATTTTTCCCGACCGGCGAAGCCTTTTCAAATACCGTCAACCGAAATAAATATCGCATATAAACGATTTGCATGTCCTTCGGGGCTTCCGAAAAACGCAAAATGTCCACAACAGGCACCAAACCGCGCTCAACGCGCATGACATCGACCGGTAAACGCATGGCCGCCCCGTTGACACTCAGATTGGGCCCGATGTAGGAATCCGCAGATAATCGTATAAACCCATCCACCAGCTCACGGTCGACGGCTGACACGTCCTGTCTCCGTTTAAAGTCCTGTAAAAATTGACGCCATTGTCCTCTATAGAACTCTAAACGCTCAGGCGGAATTCCTTTGATGGCAAAATCTTTGGGGGTCCGATACGCAATCTGAAGTGATTCCCGGTGGTCAATATTCAATGCCGTCGTTTGAGCCTCGTAAACTCGTCTTGCACTTTTCCACAGCTCAACGACAAACACCAAGCTGAACGTAAAAACACCGGCAAGACCGATACGAAATACCCATTTTTTCCTGTATTTATTTCTCTCCGATCTATTGCGCTCAATGGTTTGAATTTCAGGCTTCAATTGTTCCAGGATTTGACTTTCGATAAAAGCTCTGGTTGAAGAAAGCGGAAATTCGATTGTGGCCCTGAGCTCGCGATGCTTTTGAGACTGAATCGTTAAGACGACTTGCTCATCGGGCTCCGATTCCGGAATTTGAATGTCCTTATCCCAGCGACCATATTTCACCCATAACTGGCTCGAAAATATTTCTGCTAAATTCGTATCTAACGCTGTTTTTCTGTGTGCGAATAATTTCTGCCGATCCTGTACCTGCTTTGCTTCCCGTTGCTTTCTCTGTGCTTCAGCAGCAAGTCCTACTTTCTCCGCCCGTTCTTTGCGTTTAATTTCAGCGAGTTCATTTTCTGACACAATTTTTGACGGCAACTTCAGGTCGAGACGCTCAAGAATCCTTGCTTTTGTTTCTTCATCCGGAATTCCATACAAAAGTCCTACCACATGAACTTGTTTTCTTAAAATATAATGCCGCCATATTCTTAAATCTGATTCTGCACCCGATAATTTTCGCAACCCCATAAAGGAATCCTCGTTTTCGGGAATCAACACAACGGATCCAAATACATTGCGGCCCAATTTCGGCTTCCGTTTATACGAAAAAGTGATGAATTGCGCGTCATCATTGAAGACAATACTTTCGGGCGCATTTTCTTGCGTTAAAACTTTCGCAACCTCCTCAACACCGCTAATTTCGCTGAATCCAATCGCAAGCCATTGTTTTAATGTTTCAGGCGAGTCTGTTTTTCCGGAAAGGTGCAGTTTATCCGTTTCAGATAACGCGCCAAATTCTTTCGATAACACACTCTTTAAATTCAGCGGATCTAAAGATCCCAAGTCCTTATCAATAATTGATCTTGCCTCGGCCCTGGAACTGCCCGCCATCCTGAGGGAGTCCGAAGAACGACTCAAAGGATCTCCGGTTATCGTCTCTGTCCTTAGATCCTTCGGCTCGCTTTGCTCGCTCAGGATGACATTATTGTGACGCAAAAAGGGGACAGGCAATTGCCCAACAGGAGTCATATGCCTGTCCCCTTTTTGCAACCTCACTTCCGAACGTTTTCCATCTTTACTCGCCGGTTCCGGGATTGGTTTCAGCATCACTTCTTTGACTATTTTTTCAACAATTCCCGGCATTTCCGCACGCCAATTAATCGGCTGGCCAGCAGCCTTTTTTTCCACGGCTCTTACAGCCTTATCCTTGTATTCGTTAATCACTAATAATGTTTGGGACCAATTACTCGTTTCTCGCTGATAGCGCCAGGTTCCCAACTCACCGGCGCTAATTTCAATATGAACGATGCCCCTGTTTAGTTCCACTTTTTCTATTTGGATTTCCGGTTTTTCATAAACAGGCGGTAGTTCGGATGATTCATCTGCCGGAGTTTCGCCCTCGGCTGTTTCAGAACTTGCTGGTTGATCAGGCTCACCCTCGGACACTTCCACCGGCTCTTCCAGCAATTCTTCCACCTCTGCAGCGGGTTTCGGCATTATCCAAACCGCAAGCGTCACATTGTCGGACGTGTGATATTTCCCAACAGCACGCTCCGTCACAAGCTTCTCGGCCGTTTCATTTCTTCGAACAATGCGGGAAAATAAATTACTTACAATTTCTTTCGTTGTTTGGTCGGCAGGAACTAAACTTCCATCAGATCCAACAATGACAACGCTTCCCTCGCCAAGTTCCCAAACGCCAATCTCAGGTTGGTGGTTTAAAATATTGCGCAATGCGTTATATCCTAACGCTCTGGACAAATGAAGCGCATAAGGCTTAACATTTTCGCCCCTATTATGATCTGCTTGCCAGCTTGCCTCAAGTTTTGTGATTACCCCCAGTTTTTCCAAATAATGTGCGCCGCGCGCTTGCGCTGCTTCCAGTTCAGCTGGGTTTGTTTTGATATTGTGCTGAGAAGAAATCCGGACTTTTTTATCCTTGTCATAAGCAGCCACAAATGAATCACCGAGAACGGCCCAGTAAACCTTTTGATTTCCTTTCGGAATATAAGTCACCGCAACCGTCGTGCCGGAATTTTCATCTTTCGTTAATTCATCAAGTACTTGAAACAAAACCACAAACGCTTTTTCCGCGTCACCTTTACTTTCCTGCATCGCCTTAATGAATTGGCGCTCGATATTATCCTTCACGATTTGTGCCGCTTGAAAACCCTGGCTTCCATCCATCACCGCCGTCAGAACTCCTTCGATATCCCCGGCATGAATCCGGACCGAAACGTGCCGATCTTCCTGTTCTTTTTTCTGTCCGAGATGCTCTGAGATTTCCGGCAGAGGTTGTTCGACAACTTTCTTAACCACCGGTTTGGGCGCTGGTTTTGCAACTTTAATGTCTGGCTTCCCCGCCGCCGCACTCGCAACCGGAGCTGCGAGCGCAGTAGAGAGCGCACTCTGCAACAAGGCCCGGTCTAATTCGTCTTCTTCCCGTCCGCTTGCGGTCGGTTTGACCGCATCCGCACGTTCAGAAACAGGAGCAGGTTTTGGCGTCACAAGAGGTTCAAGACGTACTTGATAAGCGCGAACCGCCGCCTGCATGGGATCATTCCAGTCTTTATGCCCAAGAAATGGAAACTTCTTATCATCACGACCGGTTAAAACCAATTTGATCTCATGTTCAAATCCCGACACCGCCAATTTCGACTGGAGAGCCGGCTCTTCGAGTTCTTTTGCTGTTTGCTTGATTAGCGCTTGAATTTTCTCACGATATTTCTCTGCAATCTGCCCGATGACATCCTGTTTGCCGGTTGGGTGAATTGCATTTGCGACAATCCACCACATTTGAAATTGATCATTCTGATAATCCGCCGGAACTCCCCCTCGAAAACGCATCAAAGCCGATCCCCCGCCCACTTTCTTATCTTCCGGCGCGATGCTCCAGAATTCGTGAAACAACTCGAGCAATTCTTCTGACGAGAGAATTTGATCGAACGCCTGATCCATAAAATGGTCGAATACTTCCGAATATTCCTCGGTTTGCTTGAGCTTTTCCAAATAACCGCTTACCATCGTCGCCGTCATTGCCTCACCGGAAAGATCTGTTTTCTCGCCGCGAAGATATCGCCTTAGATTTTCGATGGATTGCTCAAATGGGCTCTTGGGTTGAATGAATTGCTCGGCAAATTCAACAGCATGATTAAAATGAGCGGCACTTTGCATGGAGATATCAAAATAATTCGGATGGCCGGATGAATCAAAAATGACATGCCGGCCGTTGACAACTATAACCTGATTTGCCCCGATCATCACTTGGCGAAGCTTGGGATATTTAATCTCGATCACGGCAGGCTTGGTATGACCCGAAAGCAAAAATTTCGCACCCAACACAGCGATTAACTGCGCGGTATCTTTTGGATCATACCGTTTGTCCATAATGACACTGGTCTCACCCGGCTTCAGTTTAACGTTGATCACATCCTGCTTCGTCTCATAACGCCGGTCGGCGCTTCCATGAATAAGCGCAATTTTATTTTCACCTTTTGAATCCGTTGCCGTCATCATGAGCGGCAGCCCTTTCATGACTCGCGTAATTTCAATTAAAATCGCCGGACCATCTTCGTTTTTAAAGCGTCCGGAAATTGCTTTTTTGAACATCTCGTCCTGATCCGTAAAAACCTTCTCCTGCTGAACGTCAATCACGGAATATAAATTGTCATGGTTTCCCGGGATTAAATGAACTTGTGTTGGAAATAAAATTTTCCACTGCAGCACCACCAGTAACGTACGAAGGGATTCGAGATACGCTTCCGGATCATCCACTTTGTCTGCGTCCGCCGGATGCAAGAAGTCACCTTCCAGGAATAAATGCTGATTCGGTTTTTTCTTAAAAAAGTTTTCACCGCCGATCGCTTTCATGATTTCACGGAAATGGTCCGTCCTGCCATGCAAATCGCTAATCACAACCGCACGATCCACATTTCCGACTTCCAATAACGCTCCCGGTTGCTTTTCGTTATTCAAAGGCCTTTCGTCATTTGAATATAAATGAACGGCTTCTTCCGCAGCTTTGAGGATGGTCATCTGGTCTTTTGTTATTTTCGCGAAATCTTCTTTCTTCAACGAAATAGCTAAAGCCTTTTTCCTTAAATCACTGCGAACTTCGGCCCGCCCGCCTCCAGCGGGAGTTTCGTGTTTCGAGTTTAAAGTTTGAAGTTCACTTCTTCCATCCAGCTTCGCAAAAACGGGGACAGGTTCTGCGTCAGCGAAACCAGAACCTGTCCCCGTTTTTGTGGAACTATCTTGCTTGTGGTGCGCTTCGGATCGCACGACGCTTTTCGGGTTCGGGCTATTTCCAATGGTGATCAAATGTTCGAGCCGTTGATTGATTACTCCCTTTGCCATGTTAGCGGGATCCGACAATAAACGAATATTGGAACTTTCCCGAGACCCGATCCATCCGATTCCGGTTTCGAACAAGCGGAAATTATTTATCTTGGCAAGCAACAGCAATTCCGTATCGAATGAAAACCGCACATCCCGTGCAATCGGCAAGATCGTTTCCAAGACCGATTTCCGGAATCCTTTGAATCCGGCTTGTGTGTCTAAAATAGGCCCGATGGGAAGCGCAAGACGGACACCCGTGTTATACACTTTGCTTTCAAGCTGAGAAAATGCAGTCCTCCCATAAACAACCGACCCGGACTTCTGCCGCGATCCTGCCACCACATCTGCCCGGTCCTCAGCAAGCGGCTCGAGCAGTAGGCCGATTTGCCGCAAATCCGTAGAAAGATCGGCATCCGTGTAAATCACATAATCGGATCCTTGTTTTACCAATTCCTCCAATCCATATAAAATCGCGCCGCCCTTCCGGCTTGCATTGGCAAACGCCTCTCCTTTTTCTTTCGCAAGAAAACGGACTTGAACCTGACCGGTTTTTTTCAGATCTTTATATTGCTCTTCGTCTAAAATGTTTTCCGCAATATATCCCGATCCATGGGGATCCCCGTCATCTACCACAATCAATCGCCAATCAATCACATCCGAAACAGAATCAAAAAGATCTTTAATCTGTGCAATTTTAATCCTGAAGAAATCTTCCCCATTTTCATGTTCAGCTTTTGTTAAAATTCTTTCGTGTTCGCCATACATGGCATACGTAATTCCGACTAACAGCTTTTTGCCGGTTTTCTGCTGACGGAGCATTTCAGCAAGCGTGCGGATATACTCTTTGGATTGAAGGACTTTCGCATCCAGACGCACTCGTATCTCCGGTGGCAATTCCTCTGTTAGCGGATTGAGCGGGTCAACCTGGCGCGCTTCGGCACGTTTGAATGTTTCATCCGAAACATTCAAAGTACTCTCGTGCACTTCGGTTAATAATCCCCTGGAGCTATCTTTAATATTGCGCGCTTCGGCACGTCCGCCTTTGGCGGTAGTTTCGAGTTCCGAGTTCAAAGTTACAAAAACGGGGACAGGTTCTGTGTCGGTGAAACCAGAACCTGTCCCCGTTTTTGCGGCACTATTGTCATTGTTGCGCGCTTCGGCCCTCGCTCGATCCCCTTGTGCATCGCGAGGACTCTTGCGCCCTGTGGTTAATAATTCCTTGGAACTATCTTGCTTGTGGTGCGCTTCGGCGCGTTTTGCGTCATTGATATCAAAATCAGGATTTATTTCCTTTGTCGCTTTATCAAGTTTTCTCTTCAGCTCCTCGCCTTTCACCGGATGAATAACCGCAACCTCTGCAATTCTTTTCAAAAGCTTCTCACGCGCATCGTTAAGTGTCGCCTCATCGAACAAAATTTCGATATCCTTTTGTATAGCTCTCGCCTTAAGAACGGCATCTGAAAAATCCTTTTGCCGTTCGATTTTCCGTTTTAATAGCGCGATATCTTTTGATTTAGGATTAAGCGCTCTTAATTTATTTAAAAGTTCACCCGCCGCTTCAATCGCATCGTCTTCACCCCCATAAAGGACTGCTTCAATTTGATTCGCTAACCGGCCCTCAGGAGAGGTTTCCCTTTCCGCTTTCAACCGTTCTAATTCGCCGATTTCTTTCTTTAATCGTAAAACTTGGGGTGAGCTTTCGAAATCCGGGTGTGCCTTTATTAATTCGCTCAAAGCCTGTGCTGCGTCATCCGCAAAGCCCAACCGAATGAACTCATGAACCCCATTCAGTAATTGATCAAAAGCAGAAATTGATTTCGCTCTTTTTGGTTCAGATTCCAATCGTGCGATCTCGGGATCTTCGGGAAGTTTTCGCTTTAATTCTGTTATTATTTTTTCGGCTGCTCCGAAATCTGCTTGTTGAAGAAGCGCACGGACTACCGGCAGCTTTTCTTTTTTATACAAATTATTGTTTTGAGCTTTCAACGTTTCATTCAATTCCGAAATCTCCGCTTCATACACTTTCGCCTTCTCAAGCAATCGTAACGAAGCAAAAACTTGATCAATTTCGTCATGAGCTTCCGGATATTTCTCTCGATAAATCAATAATTGGACATGCCCAATCGCTGTTTTGACTTTCGCCATTTTCTTTCTAACCGTAATTAAACGTTGCAACCGGTCTACGACTTTTACTTCTTTAGCGATCAAACGTCTTCCGTTAATCCCTTGGAGATTTAATTTTCTAACGTGCGCTATAGCCGCCTCAAGCTTATCTTTATTAATATCATCTTCTATCTTTGCAACAGCGGCGCGGAACTTTTCAGCATCATCGTCAACAGCCGTTGTCGCAGGTCCCGTTTGCCGATCGGTTTTCGCTCGACTTCGAGCTGGTTTCTCCGGCCTGGATTGCATTTCTGCCGGCTCTGGCAATACGGCGGCAGCTTCAGGCGGGTTAGGAGCGGTTTCTACTATAGGTGTCCCCACCGCCACCGCCGCGGCTGCAGGCGCTGTTTCAAGCGGAATGGTTGCCTCTATCACTTGAGAGACAGCTTTACCTTTTCTTGGAGCAGCTTTTAAAGGAACGGCCGGAGCTTCCTCAACAGGCAACGCTTTGGCTTTGGGCTGAGGAACAGGCTTTGGAGGCATTATTTTTTCGATGCGCTCCGCCAATTCATCCAACCGTTGCTTTGCACCTGATAATCGAATTTCTCTTAACCGTCTTAATGCTTTTGAGGCATCCACAGAACGCTTTTGGGCAATCAATATTTCAACTTCATAGATTCCCTCTTCGAATTCAATCACCGTTTCCAACCGGTCAAACTGAGGATTCTTCCCATTTTTATCTTTTGCAAGATTAAGCTTTGTTCTTGCTCTGCCGAATTTTTTCTGATCAATGAATGATTGAACCGATACAATATCCTTGGCAAGCTTTTGTTCGCGCTCTTTCCTTTTCGCATCTCGAACAGCTTGCGCTGCTTTCCTGGCCGCTTCGGCCTTTGCTTGTTTAATTTTTACTTTCAGATTAAGCAACACTTTTGAATCCGGACGTTTCCGACTGGCTTCCTTCAATACGGCTGCCGCTTGATCAAAGTCTTTTTCAGCAATCAATGCATTAACCTCATCCCGCACATCCGCTACTTTTATAATTTCTTCCGGAGTCTCAACTTCGACCGGCGCTTCTTTCTTTTTTCTCTCTCTTTGTACAGCACTTCGTTTTACACCTTTCGCTTGCTGTATTTTTCTCCTCAATCCTGCTATTTCCGCTTTTGCCGTCGGCTCCTGCCGGAATACATCAAGCGCTTTAAACGCATCGGAAAGTCGATCCTGTTCAATCATATTCTCAATCATCTCGACCCGTTTTGTATTAAGCGCTAACCGCAACCGCACCACTTCATTTTCTGCTCCAGGTATCCTTCGCAACGAACGCAGTCCGTTGGCAGCTGCGGCCCCAAGACCTTGCGCAATATTCTCCCCAATTTCCGCAGATTTCATTCTCACCCGCATTTGATTCTCCAATGTCACCAACTTTTGAGAATCGGGCCGTTCTTTTTTTGCCGTTTTCAATAACGCCAAAGCGTCTTCAACTCGTCCGGAAGATTCGAACGCTCTGGCTTGTCTCTCCACCTCCCGCACATTCAAAACTTTTTCCGGAACAACCGCTTGTTGTCGTTCCTTTATTTTTATGTCAATCGCTTTCAGCAATGCTGCCACTTCTTTTTTTACGGCAGGCTCCCTCCGCAAAGAACTCAACATTCCGGAAGCCCCGCGAAGACGATCCCGCCTGATTAAACGCTTCGCTTTCTGAAGTTTTTTTGCATCTTCTATTTTCTTTTTTAGCCGAGGCAGTTTTTTAAAGTCCGGATCTTTCTTTGCATATTTTTTCAATGCCCGATCAGCCTGTCCAACCCGGTTTCGCGCAAGCGAGCTATCAATTGTTTTTTCTATTTTTTTTCTCGCGAGCATCAGGCGTTCTTTTTTGATTTTATTGGCTTCTGCTATTTTTAAGGCTTCTTCTTTTTTAGAAGGCTTTTTCAAACTTTCGGTTTTTGATCCGCTTTTAGGTTTTCTTCCCCTCGTCAGATTAGATTCCCAGGTTAAATCTTTTTCAATGGCATCTTTCAATAAATCTTCAGCCTGATAAAATTTAGCAATCTGGCGCATTTTCCCAACGGGAAAAGTAGCGGCTTTGTGTTTCTCGTCCGGCTTGCGTTCCCAATGCGAAATCGTGCTGTGAAGATGATCTATGTTTTCCGTTTCAAATTTAATCCCGGCCTCCAGAAACGCCTGGCCGAGTTCCTCCTGTGAGAATCCATAGCGGATTCGGAGCCAATAAAGTTGCCGCCAAAGACCTTCTGCCTTTTTCATCGCTTCTTCAAGCGGAAGCCCGACAATGATATAAATAGGATCGAGCTCGAGTGCCATCGCAATCAATAATAAATGATTGGCTATCTTAGGTAACACATTGCCGTCTTCTATCTTTTCCAAAGTATCAACAGAAATGCTTGTGATGCCCGAGAGCTGCTCCAAAGTCATTTCCCTTTTCTCTCTTACCGCTTTAATTCGAGCTCCGACCGTCTTCGGTAATAAGCTTTGTAAGAAATCACGTCCGAGTCGCCTGGCAAAATTTCTTAAAAAGGGTATCTTTGCATTTTCTTCACCGATCTCAGCTTTTCTTTCGCCCTCCGCCATGCCCATCACCACTTCCGGCACTTCGACTTCAGGAGGCTCTTTTCCCGAATCAGGAACAATCGGCAGGAGAATTTCGCTTTCGCTCTTTTTCTGTTTTGCCTTGTCCGCCACCGTGGTTTTCGCCGTTTTCGTTTTTGATTGTTGTTTCAATGTTTCTATTTGCTGATGAGTGAGCCCCATTTTCCTCAATAACAGATCCGTTTCTTTCACACCCCTTTCTTTTTCCTTTTTAGGACGTTTCAAATTCCGTTCAATACTTTCTCTTATTTCTATCAATTCAAGACCGGCAGTTGTTTTTTCAGCTCTGGCTGCTTGCCAAATGAGCGCACGAGAGGGTTTTTTATCTCCCATTCGGCGAACGACTGTTGAAACAATCAATGTTGTTTCTCTCACCCTGTCATCTACAAAATTAGCGCCGCGCTTAACCGCTCGATGGATTTCTCCGTTTGATACAAGCGCTCCTCTTGGACCGGTTTTCAACTTGCTTAAAAAGATGGAACGTGTTTTATCGGCATCGGGAAGAAGTAGTTTGGCCGCAGCAAAAATTTGATCGCGTTTCCGAATAAAAAAGGGATCCCGCCGCAAAAATTCAAGCAATGGGATAAACGCGTTTTCAACACTCTTATAATTTCCAAGCGCTTTACCGTCTTCCGGATGTTTCCGCGACCACGTTGCAAGCGCCTCAAGTTCCTGATCTGTAAATAAATAATAGAGGAATATTTGCTTATGGTTTAAACGTTTCGCCCGATCGGACATTAGAATCGTTTTCATTTCTTCGGGTGTGATAAACCCGGAGGTCAGAATCCATCGCAGCAAAGGAATAGACAACAAAGCAGGAGCATTTAACTTTAAACCTATTTTGTTGCGCGCTTCAGACCTCTGTTTAACGGATAGCGTGGAGCGTTTAGCGTTTAGAATATCCATTTCTATACGCTCTACGCTGGGCACTATACGCTTCTCTTCGCGCGCTTCAGCTCTGGCTTGTGACTTCAAATTCAAAAAGAAAGTTGCGTCCAGTCCCCCCTTCCGAATCAATTGATCCAAATCTCGGAGAGCCGCGATCGTATTCGACATCCACTGAAATGTTTTCGGATTTTGATCCATGGCCTGCAAAGCTCTGGTGTTGAGTGGGCCGATTTCCCCATGGTCTACTAATCGTTCCTCCGGCAATCCGCCCACAAATGTTAGCACCTTCTGCAAAAGTGAAAATCTCGCCATTTCCGGAATAAGTTCAAGCTCATGACCGGCCAGCGGTTCTTCTTGATTGAAGACTTGAATCGCTTTTTTAAGACCGTCGAGATTATATGAAACTCCGTCCGTCCCTTTTGTCGGAAATAATCCATTAAATAAATCCAGAATCAAATAATCCTGACGCAAGTGGTCCCAATCAAGCACATTTTCCACACGATCACCGTCAAAGGTCACATTCCGGAAATGATAATCACCATGAATCAAACCGAAAGGAAGCCGATAAAGATTCTCCGGCGATAGATGATGTTCCGTTAAACTAATTTGTTGCTGTATAAAATCGGCATGCTGCAAAAAGAGTTTTTCGGCGCGAGTGAGCGGGTCTATTTTCCGCAACAAAAATGTCTTTAAGGCATCAAGTTTTTCCCGTTTTTCAGTTAAATCAATCGCCGCCGGACCCTGTTTTTTTCCGGATGGTTTAATCTGACGGAATGCTTTCCTCAATTTCGCCAACGTCTTCACATAATCGACGAATCGCGTTTCTGTCATAGCAGAAAAATCATCAGCTTGATTGAGCGGAACACCGCGCGCCTGATTCCAAAGAATATATGCTTTCCCATTACGATCTAAAACAAAATACGGATCTTCCGGCTCACTGATCCCCTCAAGTTTGGCTGATGGAACAATTCCCGGGGCCATACTGATCTTGTGACGTAAAACGGAAATATCGAATCTTGCTATTTCCTGAACAGACAAGTCCGGGAATAACTTATTGGTTAGCGGTTTCAAATAATAAATTCCGCCGTCGGATTCGACCATCAATGTCTTACCGTGCGGCCCTCGGCCTCCTGTTACTGGAATAACCCGATGAATCGCACCGATTTGAGCAATATAAAATGGCAGAACCCTCCTCGCGGCTTGCAAATCCTCTTGAACATAAATCGGCAAATGAATCCAATCCGAAGGAAGAACATTCTCTGAAAGCAACCCGAACCACTGGCTTTTTCCAGAAGAACCAGAACGAACCTCTGAACGCCCCATGTTAATTTTTTGTATTGCATTCGGAGTTTTAATCAACAATCCCCACGGATATTTCAAGGCATCCACTTCATAAATTGACAATAATAAATCAAAAATATAGCCGCCGACTTCAGCTTCGGATCCGATCCCAAAAGCGTCATGGTCAGCCACAAACTGTGATACCGCACGAACCGCATCTTGATAGGTCGCAATAGGCACGCTCAACGTATCTCCGCTAAATATTAAATCCAATTTGATCCGCCAAGGCTCTGCTTCTGGATAATCCGCGAAGTAAGCCCACAATCCTCTTCCGGCATATTCCCCTTTTCCTCTCGTTCCCCAATAATTTTTAAAACGGTTCCAGTCGAATGCTTTCGCAGGACCACGCGCATGCATATCCCGGATTAAATTCGCCGTTCTTCTGTTTCCGCGATTAAAAAATGGCCGATGAACAACGCGGACAGTTTTGTAATGTCGATTTTGTTCATCAAAAAATAGATTAATTTCCTCTCGCGTCAACAACTCCGCCGGCAGCCTTTCTATTAATTGCTTACGTGCAGATTCCGGAATATTCAGCTGGTAATGCATTCGGCGCATTGCCGCTGCAACGTCGGAAGCACTCACAGGACGTTTCATCTGCGAAATCCTTTTGCGGTGATGCACTCGCCCGGCCCGGAACAAATCTCGAATACTTTCTTGTTTCAGTAATTCTCTCAACTGTTCGTCATGAGCCTCAATGATCTTACGCACCCTCATTAAACTTTCGGTCATTTCGGAAGCCGATGAATATTCACGGCGGACGGCTTTTTCAACAACCTCGCTCAATTCCATCGGAATAATAGGATCTTGTTCCAACTCCGGCCCGCCCGAAACATTCGAAAAGCGATAATCAAGAGGCACCCATTTCCGAACCCCGTAAAAGACGCGGTGCATAACAAGCCCAAGAATCATCGTATCCACATGAGCCGTTGTTTCTTCCGCGTCCTCCGCCATTCCATAGTCGATAAAAATAACCTTGCCGTTCTCATCGAGCATAACATGATTCAAAAAACCATCCCGGTGGATCAGGCCTAAGCTGTTAAACTGGCCGATCTCTCGCGATATTTCAATAAAACGGTCAAGCACGTCTAAAAGGCTATCTGCTTTCTCCAAATAATTTTTTAAATTATTGGGGTAATATTTAACAACCATCAAGCCGGTCAAATGGTTATAAGTGTCTGCATCGCGGATATACCCGCGGCCAATCGTCGCTTGCACAGTTTTTTTATATTCGTAGGAATCTACAATCTTAATGATCCATTTAGCCCCATTCTCATCTTCAGCCTGATAAGCCCATCTTGTTTCTTTTTCAGTTAACCTGTATCGATGCCCATTAATAGTAATTTCTATTTTTGATTTAAAAGCACTGAGTAAAATATCCCTGACAATTTCAGCATGAAGAGGTATCCGCTGCGACACCGCTCTTTCCATGATACGGCCTATTTCCGAAGGGAAATCTTTAACATATTGAACAAGCATTCTGACCGCAAACCGGCTTTCAGCCCAAAACGCATCATTTTGAATCGACAACAAATAATCAAGGTCCCTGTCAGAAAATCTTTCATTTTCACGTAAAAAACTAATTTCATATATTTTACGATCAAACCGGACATCAAAAGAAATATCCAGATTTCTCTTAAATTGATTTACAAGCTTCTGGGTATATACCGGCTCTTGTTTTCGCCATTCTGTGATTTCTTTTTGCGCAGCTTCGAGATCTGAAAGCAACGCTGTCATAGATTCATACTTGCCGGCGGGATCGTTCGATTTCTGTTCAAGCGCCTTTCTGAGAATTTCGTTGACGATCGGAGGGACTAACGTAATTGATTGATATACTCCTCCAAGGATCGGATACCGGTAAGTAAATCCATAGTAAAGCAGGCTTCCAATTCCATAAACATCCGCCCGCTCGGATAAATGCCCGGCCCATTCGGCCAGACCGGTATTTGTCAACACCACTTGATCCGATTGCTCCGGATCCAAAGTAACAACACCATACGGCCGCGCGAGATCACCATGAACATATCCTTGCTGATGCATAGCGATTGCCGATTTGGTGATCTGAATAGCAATTTCCAGCCAGCTGCATACGCGGTGCCAGCGATTCACATAATCATTAAACCCCTGACCGTTCACTCTGTCTGCCACCTGAATTCGGAGTACTTCATCATAAACAATGGGTTTTACAAAATGAACGGGCTCCAATTCGCTCATCCGCTGTAACCGGGCATGTTCAGCAGGAACAATATGACTCGCCACATAATACCTAGTCGGCTCAAACTTTTGAGGATCACCATCGGCCAGCACAAATCCGCCTTCTATTTTTTCCATGACTCGATAAGATTGTCCCGCTATTTCGATAGGTTCCTCCAATTGCATGACCCGATCCATCACTTCTGCCAATAATCTATATGCGATCGGAATATTTGATTTTCTTGCAATCCGAAGCAATTCACGCAAATCTTCAATCGTTGCCTCTTCACGGATAAAACCGATCAATTTAATCATGGCAGAATAGGCAAGCAACCAATCATCACGTTGATGGCTGGCATGATAAAGCAAAAATAATTTTTGATTAATTAAATATTCGGTAAGAAACCGTGCTCCCGGACCAAGGTTTCGCTGATCATTAAGAAATACGGCAAATTCCTCAATTGTCAATTCCTCCGCGGGTGTTCTTCCAAAGCTTTGCCAAATTTCTTCCAATGTTTGCTTCAAATGAACTTTATCTTCCTCGCTTAAATTTCGGTTGTCGGCAATCGTTTTCAAAACTTCGCCCATGTTTAGACGTCTGTTCAAATCCGTATCAAGCCCCATCGCGACAACCGTATTCCATAACTGCTCGGGCTCCGTATAAATCACACCTTCTTTCGTGGCAATTCCATAGGTTTTTGGATTCACGCTAATCAAGTCCACATTGCCCACATTCGTCCCTCTGATCATTGGCCCTTCTTGCTCCAAATATTTTTCCGCCTTCCCTTGTGCATAAATTTTGTCAAGCCTATGTTTCAACCCCAAATTCAGCTTGAGTAACATTCGATCAATCGGAGAAAACTGAAATTTCTGCTTTAATGCCTCGGTCAGTACACGATGGCTTTTTCTTCTCTCTTCGATAAACCGGTCAAAATTTTCTTTCAATGCCGGATCATAACTAAAAAACTTTCCTAATTCGGCACGATGACGGACGTCCCTCAAATAACGGGACATAAAAACGCCCCATGTCGCAGGCTCAGCGTGTTCATGAGTAGCATCAGGATTGGTCACCATATGTGGATAAAAGAACGCCGATAAATAAGCGTCTTCATAACTCAGCACGTCAGGAATACCGCTCTTGGGAAAATCTTCGATATCAATAGTGTATGATTGCCCGTAAATTTGCACAAGCGGAATGCCCAAAGCTTGCTTCCGGATATTCGTCATGCGCTGAAAATAATATTTCCAAGTGTCCAACAAACTCCACCCACCGCGAATAACCGGTGAAACAGGCGTTGTACTAACAATCTTCGGAACAACACCAGTACGTTTCTGCGCGAATTCAGGATCCTCCAAAAGTTTGATATTCTTTCCGATTTGCGACTCGGTGTCTTGACCAAAATAAACATCGTCATCAAGGAAATGAAGAAACATTTTGAAATCAGAAGTTCCCTTTTTACTTTTTGCTGCTTGTTTTTCCGCTTTAATTTCCTGATAACGTTTTAACGCTTCTTCATACAGAACATTAATAGTGGCGTTTTTGCCAACGTCCGGTTCGATATGGATATATGTAACAGGAATTCCTTCGGGAATATATTGCGCTGCTATATTTTTAATCACTTCATGAGCGTTATCCGTGGGACTGGACCCGTTCGACGCAATCATCAATTCAATATGGTAGCCTTTTAATTTATTCAAATCCGCCATCGTTCTTTCAAACCAAAGAGGAAGCTTATCACCCCCGTCTTTTGTCGGCAGCAATACCATCATCGCTTTCGATTCTTTTACTTTTTTATTCCGGGCCGTACTCCGTTTAATCACAGCATGAGCACGGGCAATTTCAGTTCGTGTAGAAAAAATAGGAATATAAGGAGCGTGCGAACGCACTTCGGCCCTCGATACAGGCCCTTTGGAGCGTATCGAGGACACTCGTGCGTTTTGGTCAATGATCCCTTCGGCATTATTTTCATTGTGACGCACTTCGGCACGTTTTTCGCCGACAGTATTTAATTTCTCAAACAAGACTGACAACTCTTGTTTAGTGGGAAGTTGCGTTCTCTTTCGGAGTACTTCATTTAAAATGTAATCCTTTGCTTTCACTTTTCCGGCCCGGGAATAGGCATCCGCAAGATGTTCCCAAAAGTCTCTTGCTAATTTTTGATCTTCTTTTTCGCGATCATTGAGAGCTCGCAACCCATTCTGAAACGCTTCCGCAGCATCGAGAAACCTTTCTAATTTTCCCAAACTTCTGCCCAGATTAAACCATGCGTGAAACAAAGAAGGATCTAAAGCCACGGCTGTTCGATAATGACCGGCCGCTAAGATGAAATCTTTCCGGCTTTGTTCGATAAACGCGAGGTTGTGGAATGCAGGAGCAGCCCTTTTGAAGGTCTTCGTCACTTGCCGGATCCTCGGATCGTCGGGGTGAAGTTCTAACGCTTTTTCAAATGCTTTCACGGAGGCCGCGTATTGTTTATCTTTCAGATTGAGAACGCCCAGATAATACCAAAAATCCGTTTCTCTAAGGAAGTCGCCGAACAACTTGAGAAAATACGCATCGCCAAAAAGGATTTCACTGCCATTTGATGACGTATGATCAATTAAGTCCGGAATTCGATCCGCAAAAAACTGCACTCCTTTTTCAGAATCCGGAATATGTTCGCGCGATTCAAAAATAGGATCAAGTAATTCAAAAACCAATCCGTCTTCGAAAAGCCCCGTTGCCTCCAGAATTTTCTGCAAGCTTCGATAATGATAAAGCCCGCCGACATGAACGACCTTCATCTCCTTCGGCATTTTCGAACTGCCTTGTTCATTTAAATACCGCGCAATCACATCCGCAAGCTTGCGGACTTGAACCACATCCCGTAAAGCAATCAACACCGGCGTAAGAAATTGCTCAAGAATAAATTCATCCGCCGCTTCTCCGCCCGCAAAACCAAGCTGTCGCAAATCTTCTTTATATCGCGATTTGATCCTCTCGATTAATTTCTTCGTTTCCGCGCTAACGGGATAATATAAAATCAGTTTTCCCCGGCCCGACGGATTTTGCTCGGAAGAAATCTCGACGATCTTATATCTGGCCAATTCCTCTCTTTGTTTATCGGAGAGCTTTAAGTAATCAAATAAATCATCGCGACGAATTGAACCATCTGATTCGACACCAAGACTCCGGTAGGAAATGACCGGATCGGCAAGATTGACTTTAAAAGGCACCGGCTCCTTTTTTTCCTTCCTTCGATATTCGAGCCGCAACCTTCTCAATGTCCGCCACGCTTCCCGAAAATCGTCAACCCCAAACATTTTTTCAGAAACAGTTTCATTCGCGACTCTCATAAATTTTGCCCAAAACGGATTTCCCCTCGCGACAAGCGAGGTTTCTTCGTCCTTCAAAAAATGTGTAATTGCGCCTTGCGGCAGTTCAAAGCTCGCAAAAGCAGTTCCGCTGTAAAGACTTTTCACTGCCAAAACATCCATATCCGGCAAATCCGTATGCTCGCCTTCTTCATGCCAAAAACTCGCCAATTGAACCTGAAGTTTAGCTCCTTTCTTGATAAGTAACCGCTCAAGGCGACTCCATTGATGTTTCACTTCTCTCAACCTTTTATTGCTTTCACTCCTCCACCAAAAAAGGTTGGAAAACGGCTTAAGCGCCCGCGCTTCGGAACGGGCAGGCTGATACACGGCATTGTGATACTCAAACGTAATTCCGCGCGGATCACCAAACGTCGGAAGCATCCCTTCTGACGTCGGGGCAAAACCGGCTTTCGTGAGTTCATGATTGAGATACCCCCGGGGGTAGAGAATATATTTGGTCACTTCGTATCCCTCCCGTGTCTGTTTCGCTTCCGTTCTCACCATCGTCACAAAGAGCCATCCGCCGGCCTTGAGATGCTCTTTGGCCCGTTGGAAAATGACGGGCGGATCCATTTGACCAAGAGAATCCACAACGATCACCAAATCATAATCCTTTTCGGGAAGCGACAGGTGATGTGCATCGGCAAGGACGGTTTCAACTCCCACTTTTTCGGCGTATCTCGCATTCTTAGGACTTAAATCGACGGCCGTCACTTGATGACCGTCTTCTTTGAGCAATGATTCCAATTTTCCGCGGCCGGAACCCAAGGAAAGAATTTTAAGATTCCTTCCGAACTCATTAATCAAACCCCGGTACCACGTCAGCGTCTTGTCATCCAGCTGATAAATTCCGACCGGAACCTTTGCACCGTTTGGTAAATAGATAAAACCATCATCGCCATGCTTTTCATAAAATTCGATGATTTCTTCTTTCCCAGGCACAGGATATCTCGGCTGTTCTGAACTGTCTTTTACCGTTCGATCCTGCGGGCGGGATAATTCCGGATAGAGATGCGCCAGCACCTTTACTCTTGCAGCCCGAAGGATGTCCATTAAACCCTTACGAAAATTGCTTTCACTTTCACTCAGGGATACTTCCCCCTCAAATCGGTATCGTGCCGCTAAAATATCCACTTCACCGAGCGGAACGCCAATGCGTCCTCTAACTCCGGCGGCTGTCACGTCCTCTTCACCGACCAATTCCGCAAATCCGCGCACCTCCGCCTTCTCTTTCTGCCGATCAAACCGTACAACGACATGAGACACGCGATCTTCTCTTTGATAGGTCACGCGAAGCGATAATTCATTTTCATCCCGGACCAGCCGCGCCTGTAACGTCTTCTCAGATTCAACCGGCTCAGCTAATCTTTTTTCCATGTCATCGAGAAGTTCCAAATAACGTTTTCTGACCAAATCATCGCCCGAGACGTCACGTTTCACCGGTTGTGTGTCAGAAGTCTTCTCTTCAGGAAATAAATCTTTCCACAAACGGAGATCCGTAGCCGATCGATCCACCTCTAATTCCAAACGAGCATCGCTTTGATCCGCTTTCGGTCCTCGCACAGTCTGGGCATGCTCCCGTTTTTTGAAGTGAAGCCGCGCAATCCCCTCTTTCGTCACTAAAATCGTACCGGGTTCTTTTCTGGGCGGAAAACTGACAGTTGGAATTCCCATTCGAGTCACTTCTTCAACAAAATGCCGGGCAGCGTTATCCTGTTTCGGCGAATCCTCATGTCCGATCATGAGTCCTTTCAATTGGATCCCCTGATCCTGAATCATTGTTAATAGAAATTTCAGAAAGTCATCGTACCGGTAGTACAATGGATTAAAATATTGCGTTCCGCCGACAACTAATTTTCCGTTTTTCTCTCCGATAAAAGCAATCTCAGGATCATCAAAACCGGGCTGTTCAATGGCCGTCGCTATCACATCATTTTCGCCCGGTTCCATGAGAACAAAGGCCGAGCCTTGAAAATCCTCTGAAAAAGTCACGCCTTTCTCCGTATACCGGATGGCCTCTTTATGGATTCTCTCTTCTTCCGCCCCAAAAACATTGGGCGAATAGTCATGATGAGAATAATTCCGGCCCGTCGGCGCAAGACGCTCCGGTTTCAAACGCTGAAATTTCTTGACCAGCGGCTCGTCCCAAAGATGAATATACAAATCAGCTTTCTTCTTAAGACTCTGCCAAGCGGGATCACTGCTGCGATCAACACCCCCCGGAGGCGAATAGATCAATGTCGTTTGTGTTCTGCCCGCGGGTTTCGGCAAAAGGATATCGCTTACTTCCTGCAAAACAGAGCCCTTGTGATCTTGGGTTACTTTAGGCGGTTTATTGTCCCACACCCAATACGTGTGCTGAGCAATGTCCCTTGTAAACCATTGTTCGATCAGTTCAAAAACCGTAACCGGAATCTTTGGCTCAGGCTGAGCAAGCCCGCGCCTGACGCCTATAGCATTTTCCTCAACGGGTGTTTCGTGAAGCCCGTCCGCAAAATAAACACGTCCGGAAGGCTGAACAGTTCCATGAATGCTGCTCAAATAATGAGACGCCACCTTGACCATTAAGTCATACAAGAATGCTTTTCGATAATCCAGAAAGCTGGTCAGAAACGATTCATCAACGCTAAACCGCTTTCGCATTTGATCCACCGCATATTGATGCGCAGTAAAAATAAGCTGTGAAAGAACAACAGACGACGTAACATAAGATGCTTTAACGCCCGCCAGAGCGTTCTTCCTGATTTCTATCGATTTCGCCAACGATAGAATGCGTTCCCTCGCCGACTCCGGACTCGGAGCCTCTGCTACAATTTTATCCACCTCGTGCGAGAATTCCGGCAGAATCCCGGAAAGGTCGTCCACCCTGATTTCGATTTTGCGCCGCAGATTTTCGTCCAATTTCGCCACGGTCTGTTTCACCGTTTCCGCGTCTAAATCAATTACAATGACGCGGTCAAACTGCTTTGCCAACAATTTCAACGGAATATCGATTCCATTCCCGAGGCCCAGCACCACAGCCATCCCTGACAAGCCTTCCGCACCTTTCAGAATCTGACCATGGCTGTTTGCAATGTGGTCACGGTAATATTGCGGAAATTTGCTGTGATAGCCGCCGATTTCCTGATTTAATGACCTGAAAAAGGATCCTGCAGAAGGCGTTAACTTTCCGTAGGTGTCTCCATAAAAAATAGAAGGCCCTTGATTGGAAATCGCCGCGTAATGGCCGAGCGGCGGCGTAGTCTGCCGTGCCGGATCATCTAAATAATTATAGAGCGGGATTGGCGCGCTTTCCTGAATGACTAATCCCTGCTGTGCCCGAAGCCAGCGACAAAATTCAGGAAGTTTACTTCCCTTCACATACTGCGCTTCGTCTGAAAGTCCGGAAGGCAAAATGATAATCGTAGCATCCGGCTTCGCGACGCGCAAAATTTCGGCAAGGCCGCGTTCGAAACCATCCACCGTCGTAATCCCGCGCTCAAATCCAAACAAATAAGGAACGACAATCAAATCCATGCTGTCGTCTTCAATCGGTAGTCTTTCTGTCAGATCAGCAGCTGCAAAACGGATTCCGTCCACAGGCTCAATCGGCTCAGCGTCCGTCATGACCAGTTCGTGAAGCCGTTCCAGTGATTCATTCGGATCTTTGGCCTCATCGCGGTTCATCGCTTGGACTGAAGGATCGCCCGCGTAAATCTGTTTGGCTCGCTGCCACGCTATAACACCCGGATCTTTATCTATGGCTACAACACTTCTGGCGCCCAATTCTTTTAATGTGAACGGAAGATTTCCATATCCGGGCACCACCAAAACATTTTTGCCTTTGTACAATTCGGCCGGAACCGCAGAAACTTTTAAATCATCCGGTATCTGGCGATACTGCAGGCGTTTTCCAAAAAGATGGGCCGAATCGGTTTCACCCGTTAACAAAATACTTCCTTTGTCTTCCCGCAAAACCTCAGCGACACCGTTAGAAATTGAAATGCTTTTTTGGATCGCGTCCTTTTCCTCGGCTGTCAGCGGTTGAATTCCCTCTTCCTCTTCCGGGCGTAAAGCAAGCTCAAGGGGAACTTTTGATTTGATAAGCACAGCCGCTTCCGAAATTTGGGGATACCGGAATGTGTGGGCAGGCGCCAACTTTTTCGGGTCCGGAATTTGGATAATCCGCTTTACCGGAATCTTTTGATAACCCTTGACGGTCTCACCGCCGAAAGAAATAATCACGTTCGGAAGTTTGGAACTATAAATCCCGCTTGCCATCGTTCCTTTATGCAAATAAACGGTATCGCGTTTCGGATCCACGGCCCCGTCAAAGTCTTCCTGCTCTTCAAAAATCCATTCCCGGTATTCAATTACCCGCTCCTTGAGAGGGGAATCTTTGTCGTAGGCCCATTTGAAATGAATGCGGTACATATTCACGTCTTCATCGTCCAACTCGATCTTAATGTCTTTTGCCCCGATCGCCTCGAGCTCCCATAAGAGCGGCGTTTTTGCGTGTCCGATCGCGCTCGCCACATTGTCGAGAATAATTCCGCTTGCCGCTTTATGCGCGACATAGGAAATTTTATAGGCTTCATAGTCACGCGGATTCATATCCATTCCAAACGGAAGCGCATCATACATTCTGATAGTTGATGCATCCGTCAGTAAAAGCGCTGTGGTCAAATCCGTTCCGGAAAATGGATACGTTACCGTTGAGGTATCTATATTTTGTTTTTTCAGCCAGGCGTGAAGATCATCAAGCGCCTTAACCATCGGCGCGGTGTGAAAACGGTTGTTAATCAGCCCCCTGTGATTTCTCACATTTTTGTTTGAATCAAAGGAACGGCTTGAAACCATATTCAATAGCAGCCAGGCATCATACGTGCGGTTGGCGATCACGTTTTCCCGGGCAATGCGATCAAAAAGCTCGTAACCCAAAACCGCGAGATGCAAAACGCGTTCGGGTGATAATTCGGGAAAGAAATAGGAAAGCGAAAATTCAAAGGACCTTTCATTGAGCGCGGCGATCGGGATCGCTTCTTTGACAGGCCGGACATTTCCCTCCGCACCAAGCTGATCCAGTACTTTTCGTGAAATAATCCCTTTGCCGTCAAGCAGTACTTTTAGTTGATCGAAATCTTCCCGGTCCCAGGCTTTTCCAAACGCCACCCCGAAGATCGTCGAGACAGACGCAATGTAAACCTGGAGAAGAATTTCCAGTTCCTTCTCATCAATTTCATCCTGAGGAATCGCATGCAGAAGCTCTTTCATGCGCGCTATGTTTTTCACCCGGAGATCCAAAGCATTGTTCGCCGCATTGTACATCGAAGGCTGCGCCAACCCTTCATGCGAAAATATTTGAATAATCCCTTGAGCAAACTTTACGATTCTCTCTTCCAACTTCTCGGGAAAACTTTGAGGTCCTGTCCGTTTTACTTGATCGTGGAGATCTTTGACCACCGCTTCATTAAAACCGACTTGATTCGTATTGACTCCGCCTTTTGCCGCCGCCGCAAGTTTAACCACTCGCTGTTGATCGCTTTTAATCGCCCCGATAAAATCGAGGATCACCCTTCGATCCTCCGGTGTTCTTACAAGTTTGCCGCGATCGGCTCTCCGGATAATTTCATCAGCAAAGAAAACAGCTGCCGGAATCGGAACATTTCCCGAAGCTGCAGCTGCATGCGGATCGAAACTTAGACGAGGGACTGGGATACCAAGCGTTTTGGCAAAGGTTTCGAATTCGTTTAACAAACGAGAGCCGCTCACGCCGGGCCCAAAATCATCTTCGACCAAAATAAGATTGCCGGTGGCATCAAGAGACCGTAAGAAGTCCCCGAATCCGACATTCCCCAAACCGCCTTTATATCCCGTAAAAAATTTATACCGGCTGTCATTAAACCGCTTCACATCGATAAAATACATGACAAACGCCTGCACAACTTGCCGTAACAAAGCATGCCTCTCGGCCGCCGGAATATCTTTGAGGTCTTCCTTCTTTTGCGACAAAAAGAGGCTCATCCGCTGGAAGGGGTCGTAAGGGTCGGTCACTCTTGCAAATAACTTCCGGAATTCGGCAATGGTCTCCAAAAGTGTGGCAGCCTTGACATCCGGCGTGACTGCCATATCGACCGCCGGAACGGCCTTATCTAAATCAGTGATGTGGTGCCGCTTCATCTGCCGGCTGATCGTTCGATCAACGGTCACTTCAAACCTTCCAAAATCAAACGCAGCCGCATGAGTCATCCGCGATTTTCTTTCGGCCGCGGGCGCCGGAACTTCTTCAGCCTCTTCTATGTCTTCACTCTCATCGAGTTCTTGCGTCCGAATAAGCGCATGAATCCGCGCCTCGGCGTCGGGGCCATATTCCCGCAGTTTGTAATATTGAACGATCTTCTGCCATGCGCCGGGATCTTTTTCAATATCAGGATAAATTTCCAGAATCCGCTTTCTCACGCGGCCGTCTTCAACTTTTTGATACAAATAAGAAAGAAACGCAATTAAGCGCAAATGGTAGGCCCATTCCCAGTATGGGGACTGATGTTCTTGAATGGAATCAAGCACAGAAAGAATTTTCTCCGGCCCTTCCTCGATATAATGATTGATCAAATGACTTTGCCAGTCGGCCTCATGCTGAAGTTGAAGCCCTTTTTTGTAACGGCGGACCGGAGCACCACTTTCTTCACGTAACGACGCATACATTTTCTCAAGACCTGTTTCATCGCCTGCAAGCTCTTTCTGACGGACATCCTTTAATGTCTCGAGCATCGAAACAGCATCGCCATTCGGCGGGCCGGTCCGTTTCAGCAACTCACTGGCAGGAATAATTTCGTACGGAATTCCGTTGATTTGCGTAGCTCTGAGCGCCTCCATGGCTTCGTCCACTTTCGCGGCATCAAACACAATCAACCGAATGGGCTCCGTGCGCCCGCTCAACTTCTGGAGCCGGGATAATTTCAGGACCGTCTCAACAATGCTATGTGCGCTGCGACCCCATTTGCAGGCGCCGACAAACTCACCTTCCACAAAAAAAGTCGGGTAACGGTACTCTTTCGTAAACTCATCTACAAGAAACTCTCTTTCGAATTCTATCCGCGATCCTCTGTCATTCCCGCGCAAGCGGGAATCCATGGATCCTCCGGTCAAGCCGGAGGATGACATTGTGTCGCTCTGCTTTTTCGCAAAAAATCGATATAAAAGTTCTTCGAGAATACGCCCTTTGAGAACACGCATGCGAAATTCCTTGTCCGTCAACCCCATGTCATCCGATGGGAATATGTAACTGAGTCCGTCCCAAGCAATGCTTGCCGGTTCCTCGCGGATAATTTTGTCTTTCCGAGTCTTATAATAAAAATCAACCCGCAGCTGTTCATCGGCCGTTTTAACAACACGCGCCGAAATAAATTCCAGGTCCGCAGACGCCCCGATGCCTCTCCTGCCTTCCTCTTCAGATTTTCCGCCACCAATATTTCCTCCGTCGGGTGTCGGGAAAGCGATCTGCATGAGGCCCGTCGGCAAGTGAAAAAGCTCCCGCACATCCTCTATATCGCGGGCAGAACCAACCGGCAATGCGGGATTTAATAATTCTTTGAACGCATTCCGAAGTTCTTCAATTTGTTTATCTTTTCGGCGGATGTAGCCTTTATAATCATCTGCTTTCTTGTTTCGTTCCCATAAGACAACCGCAATACCCTCTTTTTTTATTTTTTCATGGCTTTCTTCATCCTCAACCGTATACACATAACCAAATTCCAACCGATAGCGGTCCTGCGATTCCTTGACAATCACAAGCGACATCCTGTCGAGATCGACACCCGCACCGGTAAAAAATGGTTTTTCCACGGACTCGCCATCCGGCGTCTGAAATGCTTCCGGAGTGCCACCAACCTGTAAATTCATAAACGCGCTAATGTCACCTATTGTTTCTCTGATTTCTTCAGTACCCTTTTGTTTCGTTTCGCGCAGCCGGCGGAAAGCCGCGTTGACTCTTTCCAGCTGATATTCACGCTCAACAAGAAACGCTTTCTTTTCAGGAACCCAATACATCCTCAAAGGATCCTTCTCAAATTTCTTCTCACCGGTTTTCTTATAATAGAAATCCATCCGGAATTCGCCGGTCGCAAGGTTGAAAATTTCAAGTTCCAAATCAGCAAGGTTTTTGACGGGGCCGATCGTTTTCGTCTTTCCAACGGTATCACCGATTGGCCTCGGGAAATTGGCCCTGAGCCGTCCGCTTTCAAAATCAACAATAGAACTCAATCCTTTGATTCTTTTCGGTTTCCCTTTCGCGACAGCTACGATAGTTTGGAACTCAGCCCTTATTTCATCTGCAACATGGTCCTGCCGCGCTTCAGACCTTGATACAAGCTCTTTGGCAGTCAAAAAGGGGACAGGCAATTGCTCAACAGGAGTCATATGCCTGTCCCCTTTTTGGTCTGACAATCCAATGAAAAGGAAACGATTGCCTGTCCCAGTTTTGGGCGTCATGTCACGTACTTCGGCACGTCCACCTGCGGGGAAAGTTTCCAATTTCACAAATTCCCTAACCAAATCCGGATCGAAATGTGAACCGCGGTCGGATTCTAATTCCTTCAAAATGGTTTCGAGCGATTTCGGCTGTGAATAAGGGCGGGCAAATGCCATTGCGTCAAATGAATCTGCGATTTTTAGAATTCTTCCGCCCCGATCAATCAAATCTCCTTTAAGCTGGCTCGGATAACCCGTTCCGTCGAGCGCCTCGTGATGCATATACATCGCATCTAAAATCTGTTTGGAATCGACACCGGCTTCTTCCAGAATCCTGGCGCCATAAAGCGGATGCCGACGCATCAAGTCTCTCTCAGATGGCGTCAATGCTTCCGGTTTATTAACAATAAGCGGATTGATAGACGAATCGGTTTTTCCGATGTCATGAAATCTCGCGGCAAAAACAAGTTCTCTTAACTCGTCCGGATCCCATTTCAATTGTTTGCCGAGTTGAAACACAAGCACCGCCACACGAATCTCATGTTCAATCAGCCAATCCGATTGATGATGTCTAATTTCATACTGTTTTAAATTGTCGGAAAGCATCCCCAGCTTAAGATCTGCTTTAATAAAATTTTCAATATTCAACGATGTCGCAGGCAAATCGCCCGACAAATCCAAAACAGGGCTTGCCAACACCACCGTATCATTATTTCCGGGCGCCACTGATTCCCGTTGTTCATCAACTTCATCAAGTAAGCCACTCCCGGTTGGTTCGTAGATCGCAGTGTGAATATTTAACTTTTCAGTATCTATCTGGCCATCCGGTTCGATAACCTCGTCTTCAAACCGGACCTGATCTTCCGCCGATTTTACATCTTCCGGCTGTTCACCTTGTGAAGAAGTCACATCAGGAGGAAGAATCACTGTCTCATCGGAAACCGAAGCACTCCCCGTTAATTCCAACTCTAATGGCGGTTCAGGCACCTCAGGTAACTCATTTTCATTTTCCCGAACCTCGGCACGGGCGGGTTTGATCAGCAACGGCATAAAATATTCGCTGAAACTTCGTTGCGCTGAAAGTCCGCGGATACTTTGCATCATCCGCAGAGCTTCTCTCCCAAAAGATGTTTCATAAAGTTCTGCTATGATTTCGGGTTCTTCTAAAGCTTCATCATTGAAACCTTTCCATATCCCGTAAAGAAGCCTTGTCTGAACTTCTTCAACGGCCGACTGACTGTCAGACAATGTTCCATCCCAATCAAAAACCACAATTTTAATATTCTGCTTTTCCAATAAATTTGGAAGCCATTCGCGCCACCGGGCGAGATCGTGAACGATCATGGGTTTTTCGGGAAGCACCGCGGTCATATTTTCCTGCACCAAAGGATCAATCAAAACGAACGGATTCCCTGTCTTGCTTGCCGCCTGTTTCTCCGCTTCGCCGTCACCGATACTCAGAATTCTTCCCGCCCCGTATTTCGGATCCCTGGATAAGGCCCGTATGCCGCCAAGTTTATTACCGGGATAACCCATACGAATTTCGTCTTCATGAGCGCCCCAAATCCCCGCACTTTCGGCTATCCGCTTAGCAAGAGGATGATGGGCAATTCTCAAATTCACATAGTCATGCGGTGTCCCTGTCATCATCAACACGGGAAGATTCTGCCGTAAAATGAAATCAACTATTTCTTCGGCTTGAGGAAGGAGCCGGACCCCTGTTTTTTTGATTTCCCTCGCCAATAAATAATTAATTGCTTCGGAAAACAATTCATCGACCGGCAGCCTTGAGACTCTTTCAAGAAAATTTTTTTCAACACCCTGTTTCTCCAAATATCTGATCTGGCTGTCATGCAAACGCTGAACAATATCTCCGGAATTCTGGCCAATATCATCCAGCAGCCTTTGCGTTCTCACTTCAGAACGAGCCTCTTCAGTTTCTTTAATGGCTTGGCCAGCATTCTCCACCGGAATTTCCCAGAAATTATGAACGTTTTTTGCGCTGCTAATAAATGCTTTGGCCTTTGAAAAATTTCCTTTAAACACCTCAATGATGCCAAAGATAACCGCGTAAATTCGTTTAGTCAGACTTCTCTCTTTCAAAAACACATATCGCCTATGGCCCCAAGGAAATCCCCTCAACGCATAGGAATCGAAATAGTATCTGTAGCCGGCGTCAGGATGATGAATCTTTTCAATGTCATTCTGTGTTTTGCCCTGGGGAAAATGACTATCCAGATATTCGCGCCCAAATTCTGAAATTCCCACATAAATGTGCTTCTTGAACCCTGTCCTTACCGCAACATCTTGTAACGCCTTAATCGCTTCCGGCATTAAGCGGTTAATGTGTGTGGAACCGTCATTATTGAATTCAAAACTATTCACCGTTAATACGGGAACCCCATTTTCCTGCGCCGCGACCATCCACATTTGGGCCCGATGAGTATAAACATCGTGCGTCCCTTTGAAATAGATGTCGGCCAGTTGAATGCCATCATCATCAAGTAAAGTCGGAAGGACCCATGACACAAAATTATGAAGCGCAATACAGTTGCCGATATCCTCACTCGAAGTTAAAAATTTAACGGCTCCTTCCAATGTCTTCTTATTTCTGATAACAATTCGCGTCCCTGCTTCGCGATTTTCATACACTTTTTCTTTTTCATATTCCAGAACATTAATCCCCAATTGTTCCATGTTAATTTCAATTCCAGACTTGGGGCGGTTTCCCGCAATGATTTGAGACAAGTAGGTTCGCGTTCTTTTGTAATATAAAATTCCGGGAGCAATGTTAAGCGCAGTACTTACAAAATATATTCCGGGCGCTATAATGGACATCACGACCAAATAAAGACCCCACATAGGCGTCCTCGGGAAATAAACGATCGAATAAAAACCCATGAGCAAGCCGATGAACGTAGGGATAGGCCACGCATACCTGGGCCTCGGCGGCTTGCTGAGCTCAACCTCCCTTTTATTCTGCGCGACAAAAGCCGTCACGGATTTCCTTCCGTGTTTTAGACTGGTCGTGTAGTTGCCCCGCTCGTATTTTCCATCACGCACTTCCCCGAGTACCTCCTTCAGAACGGCATGAACGTTGGGGACAGCAGGAATCGGCACTTCCACAACACCTTTGGTCGTGGCGCGATAGCGGCGAGCATAATCAGGATTATCAAAGTTTTCATTGATTCCCATGCCGCGAAGTTTGGCGACCGTTTGTTGCGCCCCCGGCGTCTGCTCGAACCATTCCCGGTAATTCCGTTTGCTTAACATAAACGCAAGGTCCAATGCGGAAATTTTCTTCCAGGACAGCAGAAACGCCCGCTTGATTGCCGTTGCCGGCAAAAAAACCACCGGCGTTGAAAATAAAAGCGCCATCCATATCAGCGGATTGCGAAACATCCGAAAAATCGGTTCGACATTATTCTTCCAGAAACTATGCCAATCACCCACAGGATAGCCCTGCAGCGAAAGCATGACATCTTGCAGAGCAGAAACGGAAAGCATAAAAACGGACAGTGCAATACACATAATGGAAACCGACATCAAAGCCATGACCAAAGGACGCGCCAATAAACCGCCCATATGCCTGGTGCGCATCTCTTGAATTTTTCCGGGATCAATATCGGCTAAGTTGATACGCCGGAGTTTTACGCCCTTCCATATTTTCATCCCTTTGAATGTCTTCCATAACCATTCCATTTCCGGAAAGCCGTCCGTCTTCATTTGCGCATCGATTTCTTCAATGGTGAGGTCTTTTTCACCGTCAACCGCAAAAGATTCTTCCCGAACTTCAGAACGTTGCTGCAAAAATTCGCCCAGCACTTTGTGTGCATGCTTAGCGACAGAAATAAAATGATCCAGTTCAGCAGGATCAAAATCATCAAAACCCGCCGAAATGACAGAAGGCTGCCTAATAATTTCAGGAAGTCTATTTCTATAGACCATCTTAAGAATTTCGATCAGTTCAGCTTTCGCCTCCATCTTATCTTGCCTATGCTCTAAATACCCGTCTTCAATCGCTCGAATCGCTAATTCCGGATCATCTGCCCAAATATATTTTCCGCTGTCCGGGTCAACTTCCCCCCAAATCAAACTGTTGACAACGCTATCAATAGCGTCCCACGGAATCTTCTGTCCCGTAACAAGATTACTTCTGTCATCCCAAATTAATACAACACGCGGTTCCCCTTGCGAATCACGCGTCAGCACAAAATCCCCGCGATTGATCCATGGCCGTGACATCCCGGCACCGTCAGGCCTCACCCCGGAATACATCGTTTGTATCTGAATAATTTGTCGCCAAATTTTCCGGGAGTCCTGAAGCGAAACTTTTTGGTTGTTGTGCATATTTTGGCCGCTCCAAACCTGGAATTGCTGAAATCCGGTATCCGCATACAAATGAAGTTCGTCACTCTGTTCGACCCACTCACTGATGATCACCGGCGCAATCTCGGTTCCCAACCCAATCGGTTCAGCAACAAACCGGGAATCTAAATCATAATCAGCTCGCATATGACGATATGCATTCCTCACTTTCTCCGCGGAAATCGTTCTATCGTTAGCGACATTAATCGCAAAACGAATGGGCGCTCGATTTGTACTACTTTTGAATTTAACTTCTGCCATTGCGACACTCGTAAGGAACCCGGCTTTAACAAACCAAATCGTTATCTCTTCCACTTCACCAATGGATTTTATTTCTTGTACTTTCTCATCCGGCACTTTCAGCCGCGGATTTTTCCCTTTGTTAAATTGAATGTGGTTCAAATAGGCGATGAGCTGGCTGAATTGTCCATCGATCCCACCCAAATTAGAAAAAATGGCTTTAAGCACTTCATCCCCGCTGAGCGCTTTGGCTTCGCGCATGCTTTTGGCAATTTCCAGAATAGCCGGAGCCAAAGCCGATTGCGCTTCATGACTTGCTCCGGTTGATTGGAGAATAGGACGAACCACTTCTGAAAGATATAAAGATGAAGGTCCCTGCCTGTAGACAAAACCCATATGAAGCAATTCTGCTTCTGTCAGGTGTGTATACTCTTCCAACACATCAAGAAATTTAGAATAGACGATGTGCCTTGCTGCTATTCTTTCTCTCACGCCAAGGCTGGCAACCTGAACAACATTGGGAACGTATTTTCCGTCATAAAGTTTTTTCCTGTTCGGACCTGACAAAACATTCACGCTAAAAGGCATCTTGCCGATCACCTGTTCAACTGTTCTATTAAATTGAAATGATTTTGAAGGAGCTTTGTTGGGCTTTGCCGCAGGCTGAGAAGCAGACTTTTCAAAGAAATGATCTGCGAATTTCGCCGCCAATTCAGGCACCCCCAAAACACCCGCCATGAATACGCGGAGTTCTTCATGCGATCGAAACCGCCGGCCCGATGCCAAAACGCGTTTGATTTTCGAAAGATAAGTGGAAAGGTTCCGGGTTTGCCGCTCGGATAACCCGATTTGTTTTAGCGCAGTCATGATTTGTTCATCTGTCGCGTTGTTGAAATCCGACCGAACTTCGGCCCTCGCAGCGGCATCCTTTGGCCCTCGCCGCAACTGCGAGGACTCTCGTTCGCTTTGGTCAGTCAAAAAGGGGACAGGCAATTGTTCAATAGGAGTCATATGCCTGTCCCCTTTTTGTAAAATGTTGCGCGCTTCGGATCTCGATACAGGCCCCTTGGGATGTATCGAGGACACTCGTGCGCCTTGATGAAGCATCGCTTCTGTACTATCTTTTTTGAGGCGAACTTCGGACCGTCGGGCAGAAGGAAGCGAGGTGTCCTCGTCAATTTTAAGTCCACTGGAAATGATGGATCGAACCGGAGAGGGATAATCATCAGGACGCGCCGCTGGAAATCTTTTTCCCTTATTTTTTTCTTCTTTGCCGCCACTCAATTGATTGGCAGCCCCGGAAGGCGGTTGGGGCTTCACTGAAAATTCGCCAGGCATTATATCCAGGTCTTCACCATCGAGCATGAAGTCATCGTCAGAGTCTTCCTCGTCCTCTTCTGCGAATCCCATTTGCCGCGTTTCACTCCGAGATTGTTCAGGAGATAAGCCTGCTATATCGTTCGCAAGATTGATCGGCAGCGGCGTTAAACTTTCCAGTCGATCAAGATCCACCGGAACAACTCCATCTGCATGCAATTCAAACCCTTGAATTGAATTTGCCTGAACAAACCAAAGATAGGTATTTTTTTTAAAAAACTGTCGAGTCTTCCACAAATAAAAATAGTGCCGCCGGGTTGCCGGATTAATATCGTGAAATTGCACACGGTAATCTCTTTTTGTTTTAAGCTTTTCTGAAAGTCGTTTTTCAATTTCATCATTTTGCCAAATAATCGCCATGGCAGCAGCCTGATCCATGGTCTCGGAAACTAAAACGATCAAATCCAAGTCGCTACCATCCCTTGGTTTCCCATTTGCCCGCGAACCGAAAACAAAAACCTCCAGGCCGCGAATATTGAGTTCGGAAACCGCTGTTTGAACATCAGTGACTACTTGCTTCAAATTCCTGATATGTGGAGCCGCCGGTTGACTCGCGACTTCATATTCCTCCTGCCGCGCTTCGGCCCTCGATACAAGCCCTCTACGTATCGAGGACTCTTGTTCGCCTCGATCAACAATCGTTTTGGCATTATTTTCATTGTTGCGAACTTCGGAACGGTCTGACGTCTTTGATCGCCGCGGTTTTCCGGGCCAAAGCAATTTCGCCGCTACAGGCAATGTTTTACTCAGCGCCCATTGAGCCGCTTTATCCGCCACAGCTCCTCCGGCAAATACCATATTGATTGCCAAAGCACGAAGATGGCTGCGGTTTACCGTAATTCCTGTGTTTGCGTTCTTGGGACGCACGTCCACTCTGCGGGATATTGCGGAAACCGATTGGTTTTCCCATATGAGATGAGGAACCGGAGCAGGCTTTTGACCGGTCAACTTGCCGCGTTTTCCGTTTCCGATATAAAACTTAACAATAAATACCGGCAATGCTATCTGCCAAAGAGTGGAAAAAAGCGCATGAGAGGCCTGAAAACCATCCAGGCCATCCGGGAAGAGAAACCATGATATAGAAAGCGCGACCATCCAATAAAGAGATGTTAAAGGATAAAATAACAGAAAACCCTCCAGCTGGTTTCTCCAATTTTGGGCAACATCCACCTCTTCTCCGAAGGCCACACTAACCGCACTTACGGTCCAAATATTGACAAGGGGCGTCGTCACCGCGAGGTCAAAAAACATTTTCATCATCGCCGTCCCCATATCAGGTGTCATCATCGGAAAATAATTCGCCTGTGGAATATACGGTCCGATAAAGCCGTACAAAACAACATAAAAATAATATCCCGTAATCGCTCCGTAAGAAATCGCCCATTTAAATGCCTTGATAAAATGGGGCTTCGCTTCTTCCCAGCCTAATTTGAATTCGAAATTAAAAAATCTTTTTACCCGAATCAACTCGTTGATAAAAACTCCGCAAAAGATAGATGGCAAGCGGACGATCATGCTTGTTGACAGCTTTATGTCGGGATTCAAACCAAACACCGGCCAGTAGTAAGCGGCGAGTTTGTGAAAGAGCAAGAAAACGGACACGGTTGCACCGGTCATCAATGAAAGCCGCGTCCAATATTGCAACTGATTTTTGTAATGGCTGACAAGCACGGCAGTTCCAATAATAAGCCAGCCCTCAAGAAGCACCGGCAAGTAGGAAACAAAAAGATCCGAAAGCGAAATAACGCCGTATGCGCCATAAAGAAACGCCGCACAACCCAACCCCCAAAACGCGGCACCAAGCCATTTAAGAAGTTTCGATCCTTTAAAGACATCTTCTTCCTTCACGCTCACTCGCCCTCCCAACGCTTCGTCGCGAGTTTCAGCCCTCGCCAGAACGGGGACAGGTTCTGGTTTCACTGATACAGAACCTGTCCCCGTTTTTGGCGTGACATTGCGCACTTCAGCCCGCCCCTGGCTCTGAACGTTTCCGGATCGTTCTGCCGGCTTGGTTGTTGTGTAAGGTTTTGTGCTGAGCGGTTTCGGCCTCACCGGAGCAGCCTGCTTTAACAGATCTGATTTCAAAAAATCGGCAGTATTGTGTCCATTAAACCAAAGGTTTCTGGAATAAATAAAAGACTGAACATCTTGATCCCCTGTTTTTGTTTTGACAAGGCGCTCAATCGTTTCAACCATTAAACTCCGAATTTCCGGTGAAACGTTTACGGCAACACGCGGTGCTTTTGCAGTAGGAAGCCCCCCCTTAGAATTGGATTTTGCCCAAGGATTTTCCGGAATCCCCACCGCAATCGACGGATCTTCAAAAAATGATAGATATAGACCCGAACGATCGGGATCTAATACGGTAAAATGATCCGCACTTGGGAAAACATACCCCCACGGACTATCAGCCATCATTAGATAGAGAATGGATACTTTCTGAAAATCGCCTTTCACCGTCCCAACACCCTCAAAATAAAGATGCAATCGGTGCAAGCTCGATAAATTACCCCACAGAAAATAATCAATAACATTGAGTGCTTTCCTCTCTTCAAAATAACGCTGGCGAAAATGCCGATAATGCACTTTCCCCTCCAACACATCAAAAACATGATTGAGAACGGTTTTCCATTCGTCAGGTGTAAACGCATCATAAAAACCAGGACCGTTTACAGCAAATGTTCGGAATAGTCCTTCCCAAAAAAGCATATTGCCATATACTGCGCGATTCTTATTTTGTATCGCTGTCAAAATATCCTGTTTATGCAATTTCAACTCGTCTATAGTCTTGACCAGCAGGATGCCGTTTTCCGGATCAACAATATTTTCCATACCCTTATACTTCTGAAATCGATAAAATCGTTCGAAAAAGAAATGGACGAAGGCTTGCATATCTTCTGCGGTTTTATTGCTTTCAACCGCGTTCACCTTTTTTTTCTTGTCGTCCTGCTTAAAAAACTCTTCTATTTTTTTCTTAAACCGGCTTATCGTTGACGGATATGCCGGTTGACTCGCTGCTTGTTCTATTTGTGCTTTAAACGCTTCGATTTTTTGAGTTTGTTCCTTTTTCACTTCTTCAATTTTTTGAGTTTGTTCCTTTTTCATTTCTTCAATTTTCAACTTTGCCTCTTCTTTGCCCATCAAACTATAGTGATAAACCATACTCGGCTTTGCATAAAGCGTCCTGGCCTTTTCTTTCGCAACGTAATCTGACCGCATCCAATTTGAACGAAATGTATAATTCAAAGCCACCGGCGTAATCACGGCAAACACGCCCAAAAACGCAATCATTCCCCACACAGTTCGCCGGCCCGAAAACAATCCGCGTTCCGGTAATTTTTTCATCAATAAATCCGAGACAACATACACAAAAGAAAAAGGAAGACTAACAACGCCGGCCACATAGGCAATTAACACAATCGGCGGTACCGGCAAACCTAAGCTCTGCAATCCGCCCGCTAAACCCGACAATCCAAGCTGTGGATCAATAATCAGCCACATCATAAAAAAGTAAAGACCAACGCCGAAGAGAAAAGAACCTGCATACAATAGATTGGCCAACATATGCCAAATCAAACTTAATGGTTTAACGATGTATTTCGTCTGAAGTGCGGATTCAATCCGTTCCCGAAATTCAAAAATTTTATCCGTATTCAAATTCAGGGTTGTTGCAGCTATTACAGCGGGAACCGTTATGAACCAGGCAATCAACTTTGGAGCTCCGAAAGAGATAAAGTAATCTCCCACTTGAATTAACCTTTGTCTTAATTGCACTTTATAAGCAAGAAATCCGGAAATCATTCCCCATCCAAAAATCAGGGCGGGTACGAGAAATTGATAAAAAAACGGCACCAGATAATCTTCAACAAACGCACGGACAGGCTCAAGGCTTTGCCACAGGTCATGGAAAAACTGTTTCAGCCATGTCAGATCAATATCGAATAAATAATGAAGGATCTGGCTGAACGCAGCCGCAAGATCATGGTACGCAGATTGAATTGAATGCCAGATCGCCGCAATCATCGGCCCAATATCAAAAAAATCAATGGTGGACAGCCACTGAATAAGTTGATCCAAATAGTGCATCACGAAACTTAAATCAAGGTGCAGAAAAAATCCGCTAAATAGCGCAACCACCGCAGTCAAATAGCCCAGCATCCAGGCAAATTGTGAGAGGATCGGAAAAAATGGTTTAAGGATAGAATATACGGCACTTAATTTCTTGCTAACTCCGTGTTTTTTTTCTGCCAAAGGATAATTTTTTTGATTTGTAATCCCAAGATAACGTTTTCCTAAAAGATAATGGCTCCCGATAACAAACCCTTCTTTAGCCTTGATCATGGCACGCATCGTAATGCGATGTGTTTTAATGTAAAGAATCCCCGGCTTGTCATTCGATGAGTAAACTTTACAACCCCACGCTTTCACCATCATCAGGATAAAAATCGCCAAGTTGCCCATATACGGCTGTTTCGTGTCACTAAAATATTTCTTACCGTTTCTAAACGCATCCCAGAAAAGTTTCATCAACATTTTCTTCGGAATGCTTTCCAACTCTTCGGGAGGAAGATGGATATTTTCCCGTTCTCCGCGCACAACATGGTGTTGATAAAGTTGAGAGGCCAACTTGACCAAAATGAACGCATTCAGAAAAAGCGGCATTTCGGTATTGAGGAGTACCGTGTGATTGGCTAAATCAAACTCATATTGTGCGTTTAAAACTCTAAGTTTTTCAGCAATAGCTTCCTCGCTCTTATTTTTCCTTTTCTTATTGGAAACAACTCTGTTCCCCGTTAACGTATTCCAAAATGCTTGAGAGAACCATTCCTTGTCAAAAAACCGGTCGAATTTCAGATGGAGCCTTTGATCTATTTCCGCAATCAAAGGATCAAGCTCGGAAATGTTGAATTGTTTTAAGTATTGAATGAGTTCTTGTTTTCGTTTCTCTTCATCAGGGAGGCCCATGACACTCTTAACCTGCGTATTGCTGCGGCTTGAGAACATTTCACTTGAATATTCCCGGATAGGATATTTAAAAAACGCTTTAATGCGATTTTCGATTTTCTCAATCAACCGGGCAGTTGCGCGCAAATTCAAAGAGTAGACAGACGATCTCAATATCCGGAAGGGTTGAAGAATTGCATTTTGAATAGCAATCAAAATCAAACGGCGGATCAACAGCACCAATCGCTGATAAAAATTGCGCCTTCCTTGTGGACTTTGGGCTTCTGTCGCCGGCGGCGCTCTTACCGGTAATTCAAGAACATAAAGAATAAGCTTAACGCCCGGATCACTCATCTGAATTCGTTGGCGCACTGCAGCATTATGAACCATCGTCCACGCATCATGAATATCAGGCCACTCAGACGAGGATGACAATCTCTCACGCACTCGACGGACAATGGAGCGATATTTCCTTGTTCCAGGATATTTTTTCAATACATGTTCCAACGCATAAAGCTTCAAGACTGAATTACTTTTCTCATTAGGAAGCATCAGCGATTCACTTTGAAAATAGGTTTGACGGACATTCCGCCAAAGATCATCTCCTTGAAAAATAAAATGCGGGCCGTATGGAAAAGGCTCATACGCCATTGCGCGATAGCGTTTCATCGCTTTGGCTTCCAAGTTAAACAGCACGCCTTCATAGAGCGGCCGCAAGACATACCTGACAATGACGGCAAAGGCAGCGGCGACAGTCAGCCCTCCGATAAAGGAACCGATCATGAACCAAACAGGCGCTGAAAATAAAAAACGGCCCGGATCCGATCCTATAAAACGATATAAAACAACGGGCCAATGAATCCGGTTCCAATGCAATGTAAGAAAATCCCGGACGGTAGTGCGCCACTCAAAACCCGGAACCACTTCCTGAAAATATGGCATTTTCTCCCTGCTCAAAACCCGCTGATGAAAATCATCCTCATAGGTTTTAAGGACATCCGACACCGGCTGCCTTAACAAATCACTTTCAACATCACCGATTCCGGCCTTAAGATATGCAAGAATTTTAGACAAGGCGTTTTGATGGGACAGCCCGCCTGTTAAATATAGATCTCGAGTATAAAATGCAGCGTCTTTTTCGTTCGTTGGCCGCCGGTCAACGGGTTGATCCGGTTCTTTTCCTTCACCTGCTTCAACCGAAGCATCCGTTTTTTTATCTTCTGCCCTCTCCTCTTCCTTACTCGCTCCGCTCGTCCGCCTCATCGTCCGAAATCGCACAAGCTCTTCCAACCCCATAAAACGCAAAGCGAAATGGAATAACTTCGATTTTTTCGCTTCAGGAGAAACATCTGTAGAAGCATCTATGCTTTTCACCTCAGCCGTTTCCGTCACAGCCTTTTCCGCCGCCTCACGTTCTTCATCCTTTTTGTCAAACAATGCAACTAACACCGCCAGAAATTGTACAAGCGCTGCCCTGTTTGTGAGGCGCAGTTTGGGAAGCATCCGCTCGAGTTCTTCTTCGTTCCTAAGTTTGTAATTCGGTAAACGTTTCAGTTCGGACTCAATATTGGGGATGCTGATGTCTGTTTTTTCGTGAGGAAGCCATGCAAACGAATCTTCAAACAAAAACTGAATTGCAAATGCCACTTTTCTTAATTGCGCTTTAGGCAATTCCGCATAAAACGCCGGGGTATCAATTTCCGCCTGTTTCGTCTGACGGACTTCGGCCCTTGACGCACCGTCATTGCGATGGAGCTCTACTGTCATTCCCGCATGCCCCTGGCGGGAATCTTCAGCCCTTACCTGAAATACTAAATCACTAGACACTGGAACACTATTGACCAGTGACTGGCGACTGGTGACTTCTCTTCCGCGCGCTTCGGCCCTCGATACATGCTCCTTGGAACGTATCGAGGACTCTTGCGCGCTTTGGTCAGTCAAAAAGGGGACAGGCATATGACTCCTGTTGAGCAATTGCCTGTCCCCTTTTTGTAAACCTGTTTTGTTTCGCGTTTCAGACCGATTTCGCTCCGCCATCCCCCGCATCGCAGCAGAAAATTGTTGTCTCACCCAACTTGGATTGATTCCGTGCCTTATCCATTCTGCCGGCGGAATACTGAAAACATACGGGGACTCGAGCGTGGATTTTTGAAGCATGGCGTCGATGTAGGATTGGAATCCGTCCGTTGAGGAAATTTTGGGGCGAACCTGCGCATAGCTATATCCGTGTTCAGAAAAGAAATTCTTGAAGGGTGTTGCATGAAAACCGCCAGTAATGACAATCGCTTTTCGTTCACCGAGCCGATTCATCCGCTTCTGAATATTTTCGAGCATTTCCCAATCACGGTTTTTCGCTATTCGATAAAATTCGAGAGCCGATTCATAGAGCAGATCGATATCTTTTATTCCAGCAACTTGTAAATTCTGAACATGATTATCCTTGTTTAAAGCGTTAAAAGATTGCAGCATGTTTCTCGGACGAAATCTGTCATTTTGAGCGCGAAGTGCGAAGAATCTCTTTTCCTCATATCCTTCGCCCTTTGGGGGCTCAGGATGACGGACGATATCGCTCGTCATTTGTTCGTAATCTTCCGGCGTAAGCGCTAAAGCGAATAACCGTTTTAAAAGATGAAAATCGCGGAGCAATTCCATAAGCTGTTTTTCGTCTTCTTTTTGCGCTAAGCGGTTCACAATCAACTCTTCGAGATGATTGGTTTCCGCAAGTAACAGTTCCCCCTTAATTTCACTTTGGAGAATTAACCGGCCGATGAAATAATTCAGGTTTGGGTACATGCGATAATTAAAATTCCTCGGAAGTTTTGATGCCATCCTCTCGAACAGAAGTCCGGTTTCGGGATCCGGTAATTCATTCTGGATATTTGCGGGAGACGTGAGCAAGGATTCGATTTGGGTGTACAGGCCAGAATAGGGGACAGGCAGATGAACTGCCTGTCCCCTATTCTGACGGCCGTCATTGCGAGCCGTCGTCCCGGACATTGGCGATGCAATCCGAGACTGCTTGTCATCCCCACGAAAGTGGGGATCCATCATTCTGGATTCCCGCTTTTGCGGGAATGACACAAATAAAGGTTTTATTTTCTTTAAAAAATTCCGTTTCTCCTCCGCCAGCTTTTCCGTATCAATCTTTGACTCAAGCTCCTGCAATTTCAACAGGCGAAGCGTCATCGGCCAATGAAATTGATTTTTCGGATCGGATAAATCCAGATCTAAAAAAATCTCCGCATTTTTTTGTAGCGACCGGATCCATGCTAAAAGCGGCGTCTTGCCCATTTCATAATCTTCCGACTCATTTAAAAATGTCCTCAGTTCTTTATTCAAATACAAAGCTGAAAAATGTTTAATCCCCCGGTCAATTTGTTCCAAAAACCCGTCGGCTTCTTTTTTCCGCATCATGACTCTCGAAAAGGCGCGCCGGTTCCTCCGGTATATTTTAAGGTCTTCGATTCCGAATGCTTTCGCGCGCTTTGCCCGCATGAGAAATAGTTCAGCACCCTTCATGAGCGATTTGTGTGTTAACTTGTCGGCAAGCTCAAACGTCTTGATTTTGTTCTGAGGAAAAAATTGAAGTAATTCCGGTTTCAGTTTGACACCGGCGCCTTCAAGAAGTAAAAGATTAAATCCGTAATGATCATGAAGATGCTGAAGAATCGCTTGAATTTGTTTCTCGGCTTCGTAATTTCCGTGCGCGGTTTGAATGTGAACGATCGTGCCGCCCGACCCGGATGTCAGGTTTTGAACGGTCCCCAATTCTGGAGGAATCGAAAATTGGAATCCCGGATTCGGAAGCGGAACCTCTGTAACCGGTTGGGCTGAAAAATTAGTCGGGCTTGGGTTGGAATAACCAATTTGGTTGACTGAAAATGCCAATAATGTAACGCCCGCAATAATTCTTAAGATAAACTGTTTCGTCGAACCTGCCATGAAGGATATTTACAAAATAGTCCTTTCGTTAAATTCTTCACCCAATAAACAATAAAAAAGTAAAAAAATTTCCCCCTGTGAGAAATTAATAATTTTGATAACCCTTTTTTAAACCTTGGCGTGAGCCTTTTTAAAGGCGTGAAGAAAGTATACCAGATAAGGTGTTATTTTGCAATGGAACGGGCTATATTTTAGGTGTTTTTTTGCCTAATTCCTTTTTTATCTTAATTATAATCAGGCAAACAACTTATGGCTTTAAGACCTAATCATTGTCAGCAACATCTTAAACTTTTCTTTGGCTCGAACGGAATGGGGTATATTAGCTGGCATAATCATCAACTCGCCGGCCGTTACCTCTGTCTTCTTATTTGCGATAAAAAATTCACCTTTTCCGTCCACAACTTGGACAATAGCATCGTACGGAGCTTTATGTTCACTTAGCCCTTGCCCGACATCAAAGGCAAATAATGTGAGCGTTCCCGCCTTTTTATCAACCAATGTTTTGCTGACAATTGAATTTTTGGAATATTTCACATCATTTTTAAGATCAATAGGTTTCATAAGGGGTCCTTTACTTGAAAAATAATTATGTTGCTATCATTTATTATTGGTAATATACAGAAAATTTCAATGACCAAATCCCCCGCCAAAAAACATGGCGGGCAGGCAATGACCAAGAAAGTTTCAAGTTGTCAAATCACAATTGGGAATTATTCCGTTTGGGATTTATTTGGTCATTGCGTAATTGACTATTGGGGTTTTGACGCGTGTTTACCCACTACATGATATACTATTTGAGTTATGTTTAAAATAGGAACTTTAAAACTCAAATCAAAAGTGATTCAGGCGCCGATGGCCGGATGCACCGACTTAGCGTTTCGCCTGATTGCCCGCCATTACGGGATGGAATTCGCTTTTCTGGAAATGGTGCATGCAACGCCTCTTGCCAAACGGCACAGAAAAACCTTTGAGGTTTTAAAAACAGTACCCGGTGACTCTCCGCTCGGCGCTCAGTTAATCGGAAAAGACCCTGAGTCGATGGCAATCGCGGCATGCCTGCTTGAAGAAATGGGGTTCGAAGTTGTCGATCTTAATCTTGGTTGCCCTGTTAAAAAGGTGGTCAGAAGAGGCGAAGGTTCGGCACTGCTCGCGCAACCGGATCTATCAGAGAAACTTTTTGAAGCAGTCGTCAAAAGCGTCAAACGGGTTCCGGTCACCTGCAAAATGCGGATTGGCTTCAAAGATCCGACGGGAAAAGAAGCGGTCCACATTGCGAAAATCGCTGAACACTCCGGACTCGCAGCAATTACCGTTCACGGCAGAACTCAATCGCAAGGATATACCGGCAAGGCCGATTGGCAAGCGATTCGGCACGTGAAAGAAGCTGTCAAAATTCCGGTCATCGGAAACGGAGACGTGATCACTCCGCAAGATGCGATCAAAATCACTGATATCAGCGGCTGTGATGCCATTATGATCGGACGGGGAGCTCTCGGAAATCCGTGGATTTATAAAGCGATTGATGCGGCACTTAACAAACGCCCGATCCCCCCGGCTCCGTCATTCGCGGAACAAAAGAAAGCAGCACTCGATCATTTTAAATTGGAAATAGAAACGATGGGTGATCGGATCGGCGTACTTCTCGCAAGAAAACTCGTAACCTGGTATTTCAAAAAAACACCGGGCATCGCGCGTCTCCGGGACAAAGTCAACCGCGCTCATTCAGCAGCAGATATAAGTAAATTTCTCGAGGAATTTGAACCGGCAGTGGATAGCGTTTAGGAAAAATCATGGCCGGAAAGATTTCTTTTCCACATCTATCCGCTATACGCTTAACGCTCTTTGCTTACATAATGGTTGGCGGCGTTACTATCAAGTGCCAGGCTGTTTTTACTTTTTCACATCAGCGTGGTACCCACAGTAACACCTCTCGCTCTTATTCGCTTCTTATCAAATAAGAAATTCGAACCCAGCAAATCACAAAAATAAAAGCTCCAACCAACATCAAAAAACCTACTCCTCGCGGATCAACGCCCATGACCATCAGTCGGTTCCACCAGGCGCTTACTGTTTGGGATGTTTGCAAACTCACCCAAGACAAATGACTGTCGTATTCGGGGCTTTTAAAAAACAACAACCGGCCGAACCATAAATTCCACACATTGATAAAAAGAATCTTCACACTGTCCCACCATTGAGAACATGCTACCGTGTAAAATAAATCCTTCTCGCCGCACCGGGCAAGCAAAAGCCCCAGCCTGGCGTGCCAGTTTGTTAATACTCCCGCTAATTGGATGACAACCGCGGATATGCTTATCATTATCAAAATGAGCTTTCTCAATACCTGACTCATGAAATAATGAAGAGCAAACGGCAGTGCTAACATGACGAGCGGCGTCAAATGTAACGTGTAACGCGGCCCCCATCCAAACAAACCAAACCATTCTTTGACAGAAGCATTGCAGACGATGGAAAATAAAACATAGCTGAGGATAAAGAAGGTCTCAAATTTAAATCGCATCATTAAGTTCTTCCAGCCCATCAGCGCAACTAAAAAGATAGGAGAATAAATAAACATGCTTCCACCCGGGCTTAACAAAATCCCAAAAAACCCTCGAAAAATATGAGAGGTCGGCATCCGCGCCTGCACCAATGGCTTGTGAAAAATAATTCCATCCATCAGCGGTGATAAAAATGCATTTCCCGTTCTGGCCCAATTATAATACAACCAAAGTACGACCCCTGGAGCGCAGCCAAGCACCCACCCTATACTGTGATTTGTTCTTTTCTCGTGAAATGCGTTAAAAAGAAAACAAATTGCACATATGGGAACAAAAATGAGCGCCGTCTCCCGGGTATTAAGGAGCACGCCAAGCATGATTCCAAGCTTAACCGCTTTTGATAATTTGAGATCCCTGTGATACGAAAAAAGATAATACGTAGCACACAGCAGAAACAAAGTTTCCCAATTTCCTTCGTAATTTGTCGATGCATATGGAAATAAAATGGTAAGAAAAGCAAGCGCCAACGCACTGTAAACCGACCGGGGCACTGCCACCCCAAAAATAACCACTAAAAACCGGAAGTACACGACACATGTCGCTGCATTGATAAATACGCCCGATAAGGCAACGAGGAATGAAATAAGTTGGTCATGATTCGAAATGAAATTTTTCGGCAACCCATGATCGATGAATGCAAACGGAATAAACGACAGCACATTAACCAAACCATGAAAATCGCCCCATTCATTACCGTGTTGAACGGCAATGTCCGAAAACTTCTCAGCAAGTAAAAAGGACTTTCCTTGCACAAAATTTTTTGCGACTGTAAGCTGATAATCCGCTTCCACCCACGGTAATCCTTTGACAAAAAAAAGGTATCCCATCGCAATAAAAATAAAAAGATAAACCATCAATTTCCGCAGTTTATATCTTGCCATACCGCTATTTTTCCACCCGTTGTTAAGGTAGCATTAAATGGCCCACAATAAAGTGTCCGGCATATTGCGATGCACTGATTTATAACATAACCCGGTACCCCGTACCAAATGTACGGCTTGACGCTCTTCGCTTATACTTCTTCCCACGAACTCTTGTAACCGCCGACAGCCTCGGCATATTCAATAAAAGCTTTATAAAACGGAATCGTCGCGAGCGTTCCGCTATCGCCGACCACAAAAAGTTTTCGCCTCGCACGGGTCAGCGCCACATTCATTCGCCGGACATCCGTAAGAAATCCCATTTTGCCTTCGGTATTCGACCGGACAAGGGAAATAATGACGGCTTCCTTTTCGCGGCCTTGGAAACTGTCGATGCTTGCGATTTCAACACCAGAAATTTGTATCTGACTTTCCAGCAGACGGACCTGCGCACTATATGGACTGATAACGGCAATATCCTCCGCTTTTACACCCGCATCAATTAAGCGGTTTAATTCTCCGACAACAAAGGCTGCCTCTTCAATATTAAATTTACTTCCGCTTCCCGGCTCTAATTTTTCTTCAAATCCGCGTCCGACTGTATCCAGAAAAACAAACGGTTGTTCAATCTCAGGAGTTCGCTTGACTCCACTTAAATCCGCGAGCGTGTGCAAACGCACAGATTCATCGGCAACGAGCTCCCCGCCGTAAAACTTCTTCGATGAAAAGCTCATAATTTTCTCATGCATCCGGTATTGAAGCTTGAGCATCATCTGATGATCAGGTCCGAGTATTTTTTTGAATCGTTCAAAAAGCGTCACATCCAAACCTTTCCGCTTCGCATCTTCGCACATCACCGTCGGCGGAAGTTGTTTGTGATCACCGGCGAGAATGACCTTCTTCGCTTTCGCCATCGGAATCCAGGTGCTCGGCTCGACGCCCTGCGTCGCTTCATCAATCACCAGTAAATCAAATGTTTTGTTTTCAAACACCCGGTCATTGCCGCTCGTATGCGTTCCAACCCATACTTGAGCACCGTCAACAACCTGGCTCCACACATTTTCTTCGAGCGCATCAATTTCGTTCCGTGTGCTCCGGATTTTCTCATCCAATTCAATTTTTTCTTCCGTTGTTAACGGGCGCCTTTCTTTTTTCCGCGCCTTCTGCCTGAATAATCTTTTTAACTCTCCGAGTAGATCGTCTGCCACTTTGGAATAAACGTGATTCGCGAGTTTAAAATCAAGCGTATGTACTTTAAGATGATCCATAATCCGTGCAGGATGGCCTAAACGAACCGCCTTGATCCCACTCCGAACCAGGCAGTTGAGAAGATGATCACAAGCCGTATTACTGGGCGCTGTCACAAATATCAGTTGTTCGGCGCTGACGGCCTGGCGAATAATCTCGACGAGAACCGTTGTCTTCCCGGTTCCCGGCGGCCCGTGGATCACCGCTATATCCAACGCCTCGAGCGCTTTTTGAACCGCTATTTTTTGCCACTGATTTAAACCGGGATTATTAAACCGGATGCGATCGATCGGAATCGGATCGCCCGTCATCGGTTTTTTTTCTCCGAAACTTAAATTTCTAAAATAGGCCAAGCGATCATGCTGCGCTTCTTTCACTCTTTTGATCGAATCGAACATTTTTTGGAATGATTCCCGAGGAGAAGCTTCATTCAAATAGAAAAGGCTTTCGTCATTAATCCAATCGGGAAGCCGCCGGTTGAACGCAAGTGTGATTTCAGACGATGTTCTATCATAAACCGTTCCAACCGGAAGATTTTCAAGCGCTTTCAGCTCTCGCGATAAACTGACAACATCACCGACATCAAACGAGTAGATCGGGAGGGGCCTTCCATTTTCATACCCGAATGAAACCAATTGATGTCCGCCGCCGCTAAAATGAATATCACTGACGACTAATTTCAGAAGAGACTTTCCCGCTTTTTCCCGCTGATCCGGACTCTTTCTAAGAAACTGTTCTTCATACTCACGCTTTTCTTCTACCTCTTCGAGACGCAGAAGATCGGTGAGTCGGTCAAAATATTGATCGGATTCGGTTGTGATGACAATTTTGTCGGACATGGATCGTTCGCTTTATTCCAAATGACCAATATCAAAGCGCAAATGACAAAGAATATGAAACAAATTCAATGTTTTCTTGTCATTCCCGAATGCTTCCCTTGGGAAAGAAAGGGCCGGCCCCAGCTTTTCCGGGGTAGTCGGGAATCCAAAGGCATGAGATTCCCGCCTACGGCTTGCGGGAATGACACCAAAGCGCTCAACTTGAACAATTTTGATATTTGTCATTTCACACAAAATAGTGTTTCCGGTAGAACTTCAATTCTTCAATGGATTCACGAATATCATCGAGCGCGCGATGGGCATCTTTTTTCGAATGACGTTTTTTGATTTTCGGATACCAGTTTTTTACCAATATCTTAACGGTACTGACATCAACGTGCCGGTAATGAAGAAACCGGTCAAGGCGGTGCATGTATTTTTTGATAAACCGCCGGTCGTGGTGAACCGCATTACCACAGAGCGGGGACTCGTGGAAATAACAATACTTTTTCAAAAATTGAAGCGTCAAATCTTCCGCTTTTGCGAGACCGATCTTCGACTCTTGAATTAAATCAATCAACCCCGATTTCCCGTGCTGTTTTCGGTTCCAGCTATCCATGTCCGCAAGAATTTTAGGCGGCTGATAAATCGCAATATGAGGCCCTTCCGCAAGAATGCTCAAATCCTTATCCGTCACAATCGTCGCCATTTCGATAATATGATGTTTCTCGGGAAAAAGTCCCGTCATTTCCATATCAATCCAAATCATATTATCTTTACGCCGCTTTGAAACCATGGTTCCCCCCAATCATTATCTTTTCCTTACAAACGCATGCGTCGCATGTCCATAATACAACTCTGCGCATTCCATTAACGTCTCTGACAGTGTCGGATGCGCATGAATCGTCTGCGCAAGGTCTCTGGCAGACGCACCCATTTCCATCGCGAGCACCGCTTCTCCAATCAACTCCCCTGCGCCATGTCCGCAAATTCCGATTCCCAAAATATGTTCCGTGCCCGGCTCCACAATTAATTTCGTCGCGCCGTCCGTCCGGTCATGCGTCATGGCCCGGCCTGATGCAGCCCACGGGAACTTGACCACTTCGACTCTCATTCCTTTTTGTTTCGCTTCATTTTCGGTCATTCCGCACCACGCAATTTCGGGATCCGTATAAACAACTGATGGAATTACATAATCCTCCAGGCTATGATTCTCACCCAACATATCATCCACCGCAATTCTTGCCTCTTTCGAAGCTTTATGCGCGAGAAGCACTCCGCCCACAACATCCCCGATGGCATAAATGGACGGTTCCGCCGTCCGCTGTTGATCATTCACTTCAATGAAACCTCTCTCATCACGGACCACTTTTGTATTCTCCAAACCTAATTCGTCCCCGTTTGGCATCCTGCCTACGGAAACTAAAACCTTGTCATATAATTCGTCAATCTTCTGACCGTCCTTTTCCATCAGCACTTTAATCTTTTCTCCGGCAAGGCTCATCTCGAGCACTTTTGTTTTAACCCGAATTTCTTTAAATATTTTTTCCGCATTGTTTTTAACATAACGCACCATATCCGAATCCGCGCCGGCTAAAATGTCACTTAACGCTTCCGCCACTACCACCCGGCTTCCGAGCGTCGCATACACCGTCCCGAGTTCCATTCCAATATAACCGCCGCCGACGATGAGAAGTTCTGCGGGAATATCCGCCATTTCAAGAGCTTCCGTTGACGTCATCACCCGTTTGCTTCCGATATCAAAAGCCTTCGGAAGCGACGGCCGGGATCCAACGGCAATAATCGCTTTATGAAATTGAATCATCCTGTCGCCTTCCCTCGTTTCCACTTTTAATAAATTGTCCGGCTCGAAACGGGCAGTCCCGTGAATCATCTGAATATTTCTTCTCTGAGCCAAGCTTGTGACCCCTTGAGAAAGTTTTGAAACAACCGAACCTTTCCAGGCATTCAGTTGACTTAGATCAATCCTTGGTTCTTGAAAACTAATCCCGCGGTTCTTGGATTCTTTGGCGTCACGGATCAGTTGCGTGGCATAGAGAAACGCTTTTGACGGAATACAACCATAATTCAGACAAACACCGCCCAAGTTTTGATTTTGTTCAACGAGGATAACTTTTTTCCCCCGATCTGCGGCATAAAACGCCGCCGAATAACCGCCGGGCCCCGCACCGATAACGACAATTTCAGTTTGTATTGCTTCCATGTTTATTTCCCTGTCATTATAAATGGAGATGATTTTTGATCAATCGTCCCCTTGATTTAAGTTTGATCAATTCTATGCTTTATCTTACAGTAAACGATAAGAAAATGGAAATATCATTATACCGAAAGAAATATTTTATATTAACACAACGATTTCATTTAACCCGACTTTCTCAACGATTTTGTGAATCGACGGGAAATCCGGGCTAACCGTGCCGGCTCACCCAGTCGTAGGACAAATTCGCAGATGATTGATAAGAAATATGTTGAACGACTTTCTGAATGGCCCGTTTTAAAATTTTAATCAAAAGGCTTCCTTCGCGGAAATCGGCCGGTGCGAAATGATCGGCACGTTTTTCCCGAACCATATCCCGAACCGTTGAAGGAACTTTCTTCCGCGGATCAAACACCGCAATAGCAGATCCGCCGTTTTTTTGAGTCACCGTCATCGAGGGAACGTCCGTAATTCCATCTCCGATATAGATCATATTCCGGAATGGAATACGCCGCTGCGTCGCCGGCATATGGGTATTGATACTCTGACTTAAACTCAGTTTCCCCTTATTGATCCGGAATAAAAACTGCGTTTTATTGGTATCGTTGATCACGAGCTTAGGGAAAACCGGGATTCCATTTTGATATTCATACTCACAGGCATAGACTTTTTTGAAATGTTTGATAATATCGCATCCATCCAATATGTCTTTGATTCCTCCGGATACGATATAGTGTTCCAATTGAATATCCCACTCGCGCACTTCCGGAATCTTTTTGACAAAATTTCCGATCCGGTCGAAATAATCTTGAACACCCGGATAATATTCAATTTGCGAAGCAAGTTTCCTCAAATCATCCTGCCGAATCGGCTTCTTCCGAAAAGCCGGATCCCAGATAAGCAGTTTCAAATAAGCAAGCGTTCGTTCATAACCTTTTTCGACGACTAATTTGTGCGCTTTTTCCCAAAATTTCTTTTTATCGATTTTATAGGCTTTGAAAATCGTGTCTTCCTGCATATTGTTCGGGGAAAGCGTGCCGTCGAAATCGTAAACCAGCGCTACAATATTATGTTTTACTTTTCCGGATTTTTCTTTTTTCATAAAATTTCTATTTTAATATCAATCGCATCTATTTAGCGTCCTGAAGTTGCCTATCACCCCTCACCCCGCCCTCTCCCTCAGGGAGAGGGCGGGGTGAGGGGATTTATTAACAAACCTATTCGCCCGTTGTGCGAACCGGAACCGATTCTGCTGACTGCGTTGAAGATAGACTTCAGCTTTGCGCAGTTCCCTGAGCCTGCTTCTGAATTATTCCTTCTTTTTCCAAGGTTTTTTTCAGGAAATTCCCAATTAAATCCTGTGCTTTTGTCACCACAAGCGCGGTCGCAACCGACGAGACATCCGGAACGACCTTCACACGGGGAACCTGGCCTTGTATTTTAACCGGAATTTTAAGCCGCCCGGTCGTATCCGTAAGAGTCTGTAATTCATTAACACTCTTAATCATCGCAAGCGAAAGCTCCGGATCGATAAATAAAATGCTCGTTAATTGGAGGTATAAATTCGTTGAAAAGAATCCGGAACCGATCAATTCAAGGGAATCTGTTTCCAGACGGACATCTTTAAAGGAAAATGTGCCTTGATTCAATGTGAACGGCCATTCGACCGGTAAAAAAACCGTGTCCCGCGCCGATAATTTTTGTTCATATTCGGGCGTTAACCGGGATTTCAAAGTGTCCACGACTCCCGGAATAATCGAAAGCTTACTGAATACTTCTTTTAGTAAGTTGAAATTCGTCAAAACACCATCTCGAAGAGAAATCACCCCTTGCCCATCGAAAGCTTGGCCCATCGTAGCATTTTCCGCCAAGGAGGCAATCCCTCGAACCGAAACCGACAAACCGCCTTTTAGTTGAGGTGCATTTTCCGGAAACGGCGGCAGCAATGTGCTCATATCAATATTTTCAGCAGCTAAATCGATCGCGACGCTTGGTTCTTTCGCCGAATAGAAAAATCTTCCTTCTCCATGAACCAAGCCCCGCGAAAAATCCCCGGAAAAGCGCGATAGATGAATTTGTTGCGGATCAATGGTGAAATCCGCCGTCACGTGTTTAAACGGTGACTGAATCAAGTTAGAAACAATTTTTCCGTCCGCAAGGTGTCCTAACAAATTAAAATCTGCTTTTTCCGAAAAAGGAATTTGAATCTCTTTCGCAGCAATCGTCAGCACCCCTTCAACGGGATCGCGCAAACTCATCTTCTCAACCGGCAGAAACCGTTCCGCTAATGTTTCCAGGCTCAAACTCTTCAAATCGCTTTTGACATTCAGATTACGCAACACAACCATTTTTTCAGCCAGCTTAAGCACTATCTCAACTTCAGCATTTACATTTTGTTCAGTGCTGTAAAATGCCGCTTTGCCTTTCGCCTGTATCGGTTGCATGAGGGAAACGTCTGCCAAGTCAATGTCGATACGATCCATCGTAATTGGGGCGGGAGTCTTTGAAGAATAATCAATAAAACTAACGATGCCATTTCTGATTTTAATTTCATCAACAAACAACGATAGCGAAGCTGCCTGTGAAACCGCCAATGGCTTGTTGGAATTGTTTTTTGGATGACTTGTATTGCTTATATTACCAGAATAACCTTTATATCCGTCCAAGGGTTCTACGCCTCCATCCCCTTGACGGACTAATGAAAAAACCGGCTCATCCAGCAGAACGGAACCTACCTTTATTTCTCTTCGCAAAAGGGGTTCTAACTTGAGTCGGGCGCTTAAAGCTTTTAATTGAAAATAAGGACGACTCTTCTGCGTAGAACCGGGATAGAGCCTCAACCCCTTCAGCTCAAGCGCGATCCCTCCCCTGAATCCCAATTTGACAGAATCAAGCTGAACAGGATTTCCTAAAACGGATTCCAGTTTTGTGCAAAGCAAAGGACGATACCGATCAACATTAAAAGTTAAAACAAACGCTGCAATGGCCGCAATCAAGAGGAAAAAAATGATCCCTGAAACAACAATGACCTTTTTCAAAATAACACTCCTTAAATAAATTCACGTTATTAATCATAGCATAATGGACTCTTGATTATGCTTATTTTCGTAATGCATTCAAAACTAAATTCAATCAAAATAGCTCTGTTGAAGCCAACGTAATTTTGAGTATAATAAACTTATGAACAATGAAATCCAGCTTCTTCAATTTATCATCTGTAAAGATTTCCAGCAGAAAGACCAAGACCAATACACGGTTGAGGGAGTCTTAAGCAATCTTTATATTACGCAATTCCCTCATTATTTCAACCAACTATACGTCATCACCTGTTGGCGGAAGGACAAACGTTTTCATAAAGAAGTGATTGAATACACCACAGCAAACGGAAAATCCTATAAAAGCCCTCCCATGGATATTGAGCCCGTGACTAACAACGTCTTATTTCGCTGGCACAAACATCTATTTCCCACACAATTTGCCGTTGAAGAGCCTACGATTCTGACGGTTCGGGTAATCTTGGACTGGAAAGTTCAGTTTGAGTCGTATGTTTTGATCGAAAAAGCCCCTTAAACGGATTTGCAGGTAAAGAAATTTTCGATGCTGCGGGAATCTCTATTTTCGGCAGTTTTATATCCTTTACCGTATCTACGATTTTCATTAAAAAATCAAATTTATGTTTTCTTTTCTCTTCGGTTTCGGCTTCTTTCGTTAAATATTCCATGCTTTTCTCAATCCCGATATATCGCACTTCAAGAGCGGAATCGGTTCCCGTATCATCCGAATCGGTCATCACCGCAATTCCCCGGATATTCGATTTTGGTGTTTTCCCGTAAAGCATTTTATAGTCGCTGACGATATCCCGCTTTTCTGTCTTCCATTCACTGGACGGCCCACTTCGCACAACAAGCAGCTTGACCCTCTTTGTATAAGGACTTGAAGTCTGCGTTCCTTCGGGAAAATGGTCATCCCAGATGTACTGAATGATCTCAGAAAATAAAGGATTCAAGCCATCAAACATCACATACACACGTCCCGCATAATCACTATCTTTCGATGCGCCAAATGTTTTATTTTCCTTATTCGTCGGAAATTTCAGCGCCCGCCACTCCCAAATCAGTTGCGGATTGCTCTGAACCGAAACACGCATCTCTTTACAAAGCGCCGATGATTTCCCGTGACTTTCGGCGTAAAGTACCATTTCTCCTTCTGGATTCGGTTTTATCTCATAGGTCGTACTTCCGCTCGACTTGTATTCTTTCCAGTTTTTCAATTCGTCCGGTTGGTTAAAATCAATCCGGCTCAACTGTCCGGTAGCCATTAGCGAAGCCCCATTTTTCGGCACGCTTTTCGGTTTTAAAATTAAACCATAGGACCATAAGATATAGAAAAAAAACACTGCAATACATAGAACCAGAAAAATGATAAGGATTCTTCTTTTTAACATCCCTTAGACCTGTCCGACAGTTTGCACATGATTTTCGGTTGTTTCGCAGAATTGTAAAAACATTTTTTCGGCTATCAACTCTGCCTGGTGAATACAAGATGTTAATCCGACGCCCGCAAAAGCATTCCCGGTCAGAAAAAGGCCGGGACATTCCGCCCGTTCAGATTCTATCGCTTTTAAAAGCTTCTGATAATTGAGCCCGTACTGCGGTATCGACATTTCATATCGCTGAATATCAATAAAAAGAGGCTCGCGAGTTACGCCAAGAATGTCCCTCAGTTCTTCCGTCACAAGCTGTCTCATTTCTTGATCATCCAAATCGACATTATTTCGCTGAATCGCGTTTCCAAGAAAAGTGCGAATCAAAACCGCTCCCTTCGGAGCACGGCCGTCAAATTTTATGCTCGAAAAAATAGAACCAACGAGGCGGCGGTTTTCAACAGACGGAATGACAAAACCCGCCCCATCAAGCCGTTTCGGGAATGCCAACTCGTCATACGCAACATTCACCGTCACAACGGACTCATATTTTATATCGGCAAGTTTTTCCGCAAGCCGGGGCGAAAATGAATTTACAATTTCAGATGAACGCATTGCCGGAAGGGCCAAGCAAACCGCGTCGGCTTCAATAACAGCTCCGCCTTGAATTGTCACTTCTAATATACGCATATGATCGAAAGCGATTTTTTCAACGGGTGTAGAAGTCGCGAAAGAAACGTCGGGCATATTTTCAATCAATGCATGAATGAGTCGTCTCATGCCATCTTTAAAAGTTACAAACATTTTTCGCGAATTTTCTTCAGTGCAATCCTTCATGCCATGCTTTTCCCTGAGCGCCCACAAACCGCGGGTCACACTTCCATATTTGGATTCCATTTCCCGAAAATGAGGAAGGACTGCCTGCATACTGAGTTGGTCCGGATGGGCCGTATAAATTCCTGCGAGCAGCGGTTCGCCTAACCGCTCAAGGACTTCACGTCCAAAACGCCTTCTGATAAAAGATCCGACACTTTCGTCATCTTTGCTTTTTCTTTTTGGGATAAAGAGTTCTGCGGCAAGCCTCAATTTTCCCGCCGAGCTAAGGAAATGACTTTGCACCAAGGCTTTGATATTGGAAGGTGCAAGCAGATAAAAGCCGGTGGGAATCCTGCACATCTTTCCTTTGCAAACAATGTAACTATGATCGGCTTCTTTTTGCATTCCGATTAATTCGGACTCTATTCCAAGCCGCTTACACAAATTGATACTCCAAGGTCTATCGGTCATCAAAGCATCAGGACCATATTCCAGTAAAAACCCATCCTTCGATTGCGTTTCGATCACCCCGCCCAATCGACTTCTGCCCTCAAGAAGCGTCATATCGATCGGGATCTCTTTCTCGCAACTGAGCTCGTGCAAACGGTAAGCAACCGTGAGGCCGGAAATTCCACCGCCGACAATGACAATCCGTTTCATGATTCGTTATCCATTATTTGATATAACTTGCCATCAGGATTTTTTTGCTTTGCCGGATGACAACCCTCGTCACAACAGCTTCCTTTTTTTCTTTTTGATACAAACCTGCGAATCACAAAATAAACGGCAATGCCAACAATCATCAGTGCAATGATTTCTGATAAATCCGTTTTCATCATTCAAACCCCAATATTTTACCGCCTTGATAAACAAGAAAAGAAGCCACCCACGCAAGCGTCGTCATATAAGCCACCATAAAAAGGGGCCAACGCCAACCGTTTGTTTCACGTTTGACAATCGCAAGCGTTGAAATACATTGGCATGCAAAAAGAAAAAACACCATCAGCGATACCGCTACAAGCGGTGTATAAACCCGTTTCCCGCTCGATATCGACACTTGTTCTTGCAACGCCTGAACAAGCTCTCTCGACTCACCACCACTTTTATCTTCAACATGATTTAAAATTGCAAGCGTACTCACCATTAATTCTCGGGCGACGAAAGAAGCGACCAACCCAATCCCTATTTCCCAAGTGAAACCAAGAGGTTTGATAACAGGCTCAATGGAGCGGCCGATCCAACCCGCAAAACTGATCCGAATTTCCTCGCCTTTTTGTTCGGCATCAATATAAGACAACCGATGTGCTAATTCATCACCCTGAAGAGTCTGGCTCGCAGCAACTCTTGCAGAGTCGAAACGTTGCTCCACCGCCGGATTCCGCGGATAGCTGATCAAAAACCATAAAATGATCGAAAAAGCAAAGATAATCGTACCGGCACGGCTCAAAAAAACTTTCGCCCGGTCCCACATCAGATGCAGGACGGTTCTCCATTGCGGAATGCGATACGGAGGCAATTCTAAAATAAATGGCGTCAAACTTTTCCTGAGAATTGTTTTTCTAAAAATCCAAGCTGCTATTAAACCCGCAACAACACTTAAAACATACAAGGAAAACAACGTCACTCCTTTTAAATCAAAAATACCTAATATTTTCGCCGGCGGAATAAAGGCAGCAATCATCAATGTATAAACGGGAAGCCTCGCACTGCAGCTCATGAGCGGCACAACCAGAATGGTCGCGAGCCGGTCATTTTTATCTTCAACCGTTCGTGTTGCCATAATTCCGGGAACAGCACAGGCGAAAGAACTTAAAAGCGGAATAAATGATTTCCCGCTCAACCCGACACTTCTCATAATCCGGTCAAGCAGAAACGCCGCGCGCGCCATGTATCCGGAATCTTCAAATAACGCAATAAAAAAAAATAAAAAAAGAATCTGCGGCAAAAAGATAACAATCCCTCCGACTCCCGCCATAATTCCGTCAATCGCAAGGCTTTTTAACTGTCCGTCCGGAAGAATTTGCCCAAACCATTCACTCATCTTCGTGATACAAGTGGAAATCATCTCCATGGGATAATTCGCCCACGAGAAAATGGCCTGAAAAATAGCGGCCATCATCAAACCAAAAAAAATCAATCCCCAAAAAGGATGCGTTAGTATCCGATCAATCCGGTCAGACGTTTTGACTCTCTTGACTTCGGACGTCGGCACCGCCTGGTCATAAATCGCTTTGATAAATTCGTAGCGGTTTTCCGCTTCAACTGACGACCAGTCTATGCGCACATGTTCAAGACGTTTGCGTACGGCTATCACCACCTGTTTCAATTGTTCACCCATCTCCCGAAATAAAGGGCTCCGGAAATAACTATCTCCGATTAACCTTAACGCCTCACCTTGCGCAGCATGCGGATTATGCTTAAACATAAATTTAATAAACCGTTCGATTCTTCCTCTCATATCTTTGACTTCAAGCGGCAGCGGTAGATGACAATTTTCAGGGCTCACTTTGGCCTTTGCGGGCTCAAGCGAAAGTTGCTTTTCAATCGCAACTTTCAAGCGCTCCATTCCTCCTTTTTGACCGCCAATCGCCGGAACGACCGGAATTCCATAACGCCGTGATAATTGCTGAAGATCAATATCTAACCCATTTTTCAAAGCCAAATCCCACATATTGAGAACCATAATCGCACGCGTGCTCGTCTCGATAACTTGCCCTGCAAAAAATAAATTCCGCTCCAAATTGCTTGCGTCAACGATAATCACAACAAGATCCGGCGGAGGGGTCCCGACTACTCTTCCAAGCAATACCTCGTGAACGATTTCTTCATCAGTCGAAGTAGGAGTAAGGCTGTAAGCCCCCGGCAAGTCAATCACGGTCACCTGTTCGCGACTTAATGGCAAAGCCAGAATCCCTTCTTTTTTCTCCACTGTCACGCCGGGATAATTAGCAGTTTTATGCCGCAATCCGGTCAACGCATTGAAAATCGTTGTTTTTCCCGAATTGGGATTACCAACCAGTGCAATTTCTTTTCGCTTTATTTTCGGTTGTTTATTCATCATGGCTCAATCTTCGGCAAGACTTTGATAACGACAATTTGAGAAGCTTCTTTCTTTCGAAGTGATAAATGAGAACCTCGGACAACAATTTCTAATGGATCGTTAAAAGGTGCATATTTTTTAACCAGTACAAGAGAACCCCGAATCAAACCCAATTCTTTAATTCGACCGCTAATCTCACCCATCCCCTTATAATCTTGAATCATTCCGATTTCACCCGGTTTGAGTTGGTCGAGGGAAAGAAATTCTTTGTTCAAATTGATTCGAATAGGCATGGTTTAACTCGCCCCTAAAAAGTTTCCGCCAGAGGCGGATCCGCCAACAACTTGCCTGCGAAGCAGCACTGCTTCGCTGTGTGGCAGAAAAAGTGAAAAATTAAAGATTTTCGCAATAAGTTCTGCCATAGGTAGCCGATCTTGGCAAAAAAAACGCGGTTAATTTAAGGTAAGAGTATATTACATGAAGGCTGGTTAGGTCAAAATGTTCATTAAAGAGAAATTCGCTGAATTATTGCGAACTCCGCAACCTTCGCATTAATTCGGACCATGGAAACATTTTGCCGGGACATTCTGTTTGAGCCCCGGGGACATCTCTATGCCCCATCACGTGATTTAATGGAATGTGATAGTGGTTCCTGAGAATATTGATCAGCGAAACCAATGATTGCATTTGTTGTTCCGAGACATACGCTTCAGAAAAATTCCCAACCACGCTAACCCCAATTCCCACTGAATTCATATTGCCGGCTTTTGTGTGCGCGCCATCCATTTGTTTCACCCAACGCGGCCCCACTTCAATCTGGCCATTGCCTTTTCCTAACGTTCCGTTATCTATCAGAAAATGATAACCCAACCCCTCTACCCAACCGCGATTGTGATGCGATTTATCTATCAGTTTCGCATTTCCGATGTCCGTCGCCGTGTGATGAACAATCATATAACTCCAGGGACGCACATTATAGAGAGGAACGACATCCCTTGGTCTTTCCGCTTGCGGAATCAAAAGTTTCTGACCAATTTTGAGTTTCCCCGCATTTTGAATATTGTTCGCTCGCATAATATCGGCTTGTTCAACTCCATACATTTTGCTGATCCGCCATATCGTTTCCATCGGTCCGACTTCATGATACACGTCACCCAACGGCTGAACTGCAACGCCATACTGTCCAGGAAGAGCTGCCATTTGAGTTGGCTCAGGCCCGATAGGTGGGGCATAAGCCCCGGATCCCGAACAACCCCATAATAAAATAGGCGTTAGAATAAAAATAGGCACTAATCTACTAAGAAAAAAAGAAATATGATTTCGTTTTGACATTTATTTACTTTAACCCTCTCTTTATGTTCGTTTAATCTTCTTAAGTGGTCGAATTATGCCGATTTTAGAAATAATTTCAACAAGTTTATATCGGCCATTTAATGCCGTTGTCTTACACGATCAATTCCGAAATACACAACCGCAAGCAACAAAATACTGGCAACCGTTACCCAAAACGAAACCGGCCGCGAAGCATGTCTGAGCATCCACAACGCGATATATCCGAAAAAGAGCGAAACTAAATATAAAATCAGAACCGTCAGCCGGTGTGTCAATCCCATGCGAATAAGCATATAATGTAAATGAAAACCGCCTTTTGATTGAAAGGGATTCCTTCCCTGCCCGACCCGGACAATCGCAATTAATAGGGTATTAATCACCGGAATCATCAGGATGGAAAGCGGAATAGATAATGCAATCGAAACCGACGCCTTAAAAGAACCGAGAAGAATCATCGCCGCAAGAAGCAATCCCAGCAGTTGACTGCCCGTATCACCTAAAAATATTCTTGCAGGAAAAAAATTAAACGGTAGAAATCCAATCAGGGCTCCCAAAAGAACACCGGTAATCACATTTCCGAAATGGCTCAAAGCATTCAACACCCAAAAAGCAATGGCAGAAACTCCGGTTGCAAGTCCATCCAATCCATCAATCAAATTAATCGCATTAATAATCAAAAGATACCAAAACACCGTAGCAAAAATCGACATAAACCCCAACGGTACTGATTCTCCGGTAAACGGATGCGTAAAATATTCCGCGCGGAAACCATAGCAATAAAGAATAAGCGCAGAAAAGATCTGAAAAATAAACTTGATAAAATAATTCACCTTACAAGTATCATCCCAAATTCCAAGTAATAGAATCAAAGAGGAAGCAATCCACAGCCCCATCATTTCGCGCGGAAAAAAACCATTTTTTAATGAAATGATTCCCAAAGTCAGCCATACTGATAAATAAATCGCTATCCCGCCATAAGCAGGAATCACTTTCTTTTTCCGATATGCCGTTTTTTCAGTCAAGCGGCGGGGCAATCCCCTTTTTCGAAATAGCAAAATGAGTCCATAGGTTGAGAGTGCTGACAGGCCCGCAGCCACGCATAAGAAAATCGGAAAGTCTATACCCATGTAAAGAAAAATCCCGGGAAATTATATTTGTTGAATTAAATTTTCAATTGTTTCACACATTTTTTTTTGGCTGAATTTATTATTGATTATCGACATACTTGTGCGTAAGATTTCCGCTTTTTCTTCAATTCTTAATGTGCGAACTTTTTGAATAATTTGGACAAGGCCGTCGATATTTCCGTGTTCAACATGATATCCAATTCGATGTTCACAAACTATTTCTCCAATGTGGCTTTTCGACGGCCCGATAAAAATAAACGGCCGGCCAACAGCTAAAATGTCATAAATTTTACAGGGGTGGACCATTCCTACAAATTCATCCCCCATGGTCACAACATGCAAATCAGCTGCGGAAAGCGATTCACTCAAGCCTTCCATCGGCTGATAGTCAAGTTGAATGATATGATCAAGCCCGTGTTTCAATTTGAAATCACGCACATCACATATTCTCGCGCCGCCACCGATAAAATAAAACAAAATAGCGGGCTCATTTCTCAAACGCAAAGCCACCCCAAGCAAGGTATCCAACGGATGACACAAACTATGGTTTCCGGAATACATCACCACAAATTTATTCTCGAGTTGATATTGTTTTCTAAAATGGTTCTCCTCATGATTGACCGGATGAACTGTTGCGTCATGTGCCCAGGGTGAAATAATTTGAATTTTATTTTCCGGAACACCGCTTGCCGCAAGCCGTTCTTTCATGAACTGATCAAGCACAATGATTTTTTGGCTACTGCGAAAAATAAAACGTGTCATCCGTCGAAGCCAGACGGTGAGCAACGAATCGGACTGAATCCAGCCTGCTGCAATCGCCTCGTCGGGATTTAAATCCATAACCCATTCAACACACTTTGCACCTTTTAAACGGCTGAATAAAACAGCTGCTAATCCAATCAAAGGCGGTGAAGTGAGGCAGATAACAACATCCTGCTTATTCGTGAATAGCAGTTTACCTATCGCAGTTAATATAAAACTCACGGAACTTACAATCCGGGGAATTTTCCCATTTTTTCGCACAGGGAAATAAGAAACGCGATGGATATTAATTTTTCGGTAAACTTCAAATTTTGAATATTTTTTTTTCTCGTCAGCATAAGCCCTATTTCCGCACAAAACCGTCACCTCGTGCCCGTGTGAAACCAGGTAAAGTGCGAGATCCGTCAAATGCTGCGCCGTCGATACACAGTCGGGATAAAAAACCTGATTAATCAATAAAATTTTCATACTTTCTCAATAACGCAATCTTCTAAAATAAGAATGTCCAAGGCATTCCGTTTAAAACACGCAATCGCTTGACCCGGATTTTCAACGATCGGCTCATTTTCGTTAAATGATGTATTGAGTAGAACTGGAATTCCAGTTTTTTCTCCGAATTTCTTAATCAAATCATAAAAGCGTGGGTTTTGATAATGATTAACTGTCTGAACGCGTGCGGTCCCATCTATATGCGTCACCGCAGGGATTTTTTCGCGCATCTGTTTACGGACGGGATAAACTTCCAGCATAAAAGGCGACCCCCACACATCCATTTCAAAAAATTCATTTGCCCGTTCTTGTAAAACGGCCGGCGCAAAAGGACGAAATGTTTCCCGTTTCTTAATTCGCCTATTTAATTCATCTTTCAACACCTCATTTCTCGGATCGATCAAAATACTGCGATTACCAAGCGCTCGCGGTCCCCATTCCATTCTTCCCTGAAACCAACCAATCATTTTCCCACCCGCAAGCTCTCCCGCTAGCCATGGTAAAAGCTCTTCATCGTTCAGTTGCCGGAATTCAATACCGTTCTCAGCTAAATAAACTTGAATATCCCTTGCCGAATATTTTGCCCCCCAATAAGCATGATCCATTCTCCAGCCCTGATGAGCATGTAACAATTCATGGGACGTATATAGCGCTGCTCCTAAAGCCGTACCAGCATCACCCGCCGCAGGCTGAATAAAAATCTCACAAAAAGGCGTGCGCTTGCAAATTTTCCCGTTTGCAACGCTATTAAAAGCCACTCCGCCCGCCAAACATAATTTAGTCATTCCCGTTTTTTTGTGAAGATGATTAAGTAAATGATAGACCGCATTTTCCACACTGAACTGCAAAGAAGCGGCAATATCTTGATGCCTTCTTTCTATTGGATCTTCCGGATTCCTTGGCTTCCCTAACAAATCGATTAATTTATCGGAATAAATTCTCCCAAGTTCGGGAGCTCCGTCTTCCCACTCCATCTCAATCCCTTCGGAATGGTGGCGGAAACAATCCAAGCCTATTGAAAAACGGCCGTTTGCTTTCAGTTTCAATATCGTCTGAAATTCTTTTTCATAGACAGGTTTCCCGTAAGAGGCTAATGCCATGACTTTGTATTCGTCTCCGTAATTAGGAAATCCGAGAAATTGTGTCAATGCCGTATAAACGATCCCGAGAGAATCAGGATAAGTCACTTCACCCTGAATATGAATTTTCCCTTTGCTGCCGATCCCCCATTTTGTGCTAACAAAATCCCCAAAGGCATCTATAGACATCACGGCGGCTTCTGAAAAACCAGAAGCATAAAAAGCGCTAGCGACATGGGCAAGGTGATGTTCAACATAATGTATTTTCGCTTTAATCGATTTCAGGTTAAACGATTTTCTGATCAATCCGGCTATGTTTGATAATCTCACGACTTGACGCAAACGATCAGTAGCCCATGAGAGGGATTGATTTTGAATGGCCTTTTTTAAATTAAACCAAATGCGACTCGCTAAATGAGCACTTGGATCTCTTGAAATAGCAAGGTAGTCGATATCATTAAAATCAATATTTGCTTCCCGAAGACAATATCGGATGGCGTATGTTGGAAATCCGGCATAGTGTTTAATTCGCGTAAACCGTTCTTCTTCCGCCGCGGCAATCAGCTTGCCGTCCTTCAACAATACAGCCGCCGCATCCCCATGAAAAATATTAACACCGAGAATAATCATAAAATCAATTTTGTTAAGATGTTCTTTTTATTTGCCCAATATAATAATCAATAAGCAACCGATACCATAATCCCTGCAAAACATGAAAAATAACGCCAGCGAAACCGTCTAAGAAGCCCAATCGAATAAAAAATCTATAAAAAAAATATATAAATGCTCTCAAGTACCGCGGTGATGCGTACCACCCTTTTTTCAACCACAGGGTCCTTTCATTTGGATTTCCAGCCATTCTGGGCTCAACAGGCCACTTCCGCCCCCCTGAACATGTGACCTCATATTCTTCACGGGCTTGCAACTTGGCATATTTTTTATGTTTATCAATCCATACGGCTAACCGATCGTCTTTTAAATTTTCTTCGATTAAATCATTTTTAAGGCACAGAACTTTTCCGGAATTTAAATAAAAATGCGCATCAACATACTCAGATGGATCCATAAAAACCTTGCTGCGCCGAAAAAGTTTTAGCATATATTTTGGATAGTATCCACCATACCGGATCCATTTACCGAAAAAATAATTGCGCCGGTTAATATAGATCCCGTCATAATCTGAAATGTTTTGATTGAAAAACAAACAAATCTCATCCCGAAGCTCATTTGACAATCTTTGATCGGCATCAAGCGCCAATACCCATTCCGTTTGTAACGGTAAATGTTGCAAGGCCCACTGCCACTGACACGCATGCGTTTTGAATTCATGCCGGCAAACCTTAGCCTTGTATCTCTCTGCGATCGATAGTGTTCCATCGCTGCTGAACGAATCAACGATATAAATCTCCGAAGCCAAACCTTGCACACTTTTCAAACACGCTTCAATATTTTTTTCTTCATTATAGGTAATTACAATCACCGAAAGGTCAGGCATCGGTCACCTTTCCGCCTTTTTCATTCAATATTTCGCGATACATGTCAACTATCTGAGGAGCTACTTTTTCCCAACGGAACTTTTCACTCACCAACGTTTTCCCCCGGTCTGCAAACAATAAACGTTTTTGAGGATCAACCAACAAAAGTTCGACAGCATTCGCAAACTCGTTCGGATTACAATCAACGACAAGCCCAGCCCCCGAAGCACTGATTTGCTCAGCAATTCCAACCTGTTTTGATATAACAACCGGAGCCCCGCATGCCATTGCCTCAATAACGGAAACACCAAAACTTTCGTTTATCGATGGCAATACAAAACATACGGCGTCCTGTAATACTCGTGATTTCAAAGGGCCATCCAAAAAATCCAAAAATTTAAAGTACATTAAAAGACCTTTATCATAAATCATCTTTTTTAGCCGCCTCTCATAAAGAGAGTTTTGGCTTCCGCAAATGACAAAAATAAAATCCGAACGTCTTTTTCTTAAAATATCTGCTGTTTCTATTAACAATTCAACTCCCTTCCCGGGAGCAATTCTGCTCATAAAAACAATCGGTTGTTTCCGACCCGCTTTCAGTGATTCAAAAGGTGATGTCGCTTGGCTGGCTAAGAGATGCGGTTCGGCAGTTCCCAGCGGAACAATTTTAACTTTCCGGCAGGGCACCCACCGCGAAACAGCCTCAGCCTCGGATGCCGATGCGCAATGAATAGCAGATGCTTTGTTTAAGTTATTTCTCTCCAACAATTTCATATACAGCATCTTTTTAAATTGTTTTTGATGGAGCCCAATATAACTCAATACCCCACAAGGACGTATTAAATAGGGAACTTTTCGTTTTTGACAGGCATGACTTGTTGCTAACGTTGTAAAAGTAAAAATTGAATGTATATGCACCAAATCATAATCCTGGACATGCTCATTTAACCATTTTGCACATCCCGGCGAAATTCCCCACTGATGCCCCAATATGCTCGGAAACTTATACACTGGATATTTAACTTCGCAAGGATAGCAGTTGTCAATTCCTCTTGCAGGCGAAGTAGCAACTAACGCAATCCGAATCCCTAACGAAATTAATGCGGCGAGCATTGGTTTAATCACATTAACAGGCCCACCCAGATGGATATCCGCGGAAGGGATCACATGCAAGACGTTCATATTTTCACTTATCAGGTTTTTTGTTGATTAAATTGATAAAGGGCAAGAATCACACCTGCTGAGAACCAAAATAAAACATTAAAAATGTGATTAAACACAAGCGGCGTCAAGCCATTCAACAACATGAACATAAATAAACCAAAGGCAATGGGATAAGTCTCGCATCGTAAAAGCAATTTGAGCAGATTAAACATTCCAATTAATATAAATACCCGGAACAAATAATAAATCGAAAAACCAACCGAACCTAATTCAAGCATAATTCGCTCCGGTTCTTCTTCGTATCCAATGCCGGTTGGTATAATATCCGTACTTATTCCCATCTTATCTAAAATTGCGTCCTTTCCATGCTGGGTTGAACCTAACCCAAACCCAATACCACCCGCCAATTCCATTTCTTCCGAAGGAAATCTTGTACTCTCCTTCACTCGATCCGATAGATCTTCCATACCTAAGCTATCTAACCGCATTTGAAACATCTCAAGCGCGTTCGGAAAAAAACGCGATAAAGAAATTCCAATGACTGCAATGACGATTACCATTTTCAAGAAATGCGCCCGAATAAATTTTATCGAACCGGCAATCAACGAAAGCAAGAAAAAGACTGTTGCAACAATCGATTGTAAAACATAGGCACGATACCCTGTCATCAATATATTCCCGACCGAAAATATTAATACGATTAAACTCGGAATCATCTTAAGGCTTTTATTCCTACGATAAATAATGAATCCGATAACAAGGCAAAAAACAAAAAAGAAAAATACGCCATTCCCCGTCACAAAAGCAAACGTGCCCGAAACTCTCGCTTTTCCCCCGGCCCCAAAGGTAGCGATCACTCCCTCAGCCGCATAACGATTCAATGGATGCAATGGACTTTCAAAAAACTGAATCCCGCCTAGAACTCCCATTGGAATCGCAAGAAGCAGAATTTGATACAAGAAATTGATGAGATCTTCCGAAGTTTCAAACATTTGAAATGTTAACCATGTTAATGGAATATAAAGAAAATAAGCCTTAAATCCAAATAGGCCTAATAAAACAGGCGTTCGCGGGTTGAATAATTCAACAATTCCATAAAGCAGAAAAACGGCCAATAAATAATTTGAAATGCGCCATGTTGTCAAGTTCATCTTTATCTTTATTTTTTTCTTATTTTTCAAAGACGAGAAAAAATATCCCAAATACGCTAAAATGATAAATATGTCTTTTGCCATATAAATGCTCGAAGAATAAGATAAAAAAACCCATTTTCTTAACGCACCCTCGAATAACAACAAGAAAAGCACAAACTTGACATTAAGCCTCCAATTCCAAACCCCAAAAATGGCAGCAATGGCGGCAAGAATACATAGAAACTGAATTTCTGTCAGATTGGAACTATTAATCGCTCCCGTGTTCTTTGACGCATAACGAATGAAAATAATATTGAGCAAAAACCCTATAATAATCGTTGTTATGAATTGCGACATTTTGTATTTTTTTATTCTCATATTGCTCCAATCAAACAAGATAGTGGCAATTCTATTAAATCAGCCTTTGTTCATGGAATATTTTTTTTACACGGCTTAAAAATTGTTCTCTTCCGAATTCCTGGTGGATCCGTTCCGACATTAAAAAATCAGGCAAATGCCCTTCGCTTAATTTTTGTAGAATCAAACGGCACAAAGCTCCTTGATCGGCAGATCCTGCTATTAAACCATGCTTTAATAAGTCGCGACTCCCATCAACCCCGCTCCCTATCGCAGGAATCCCGCAGGCCATCGATTCAAGGTAGACGATCCCAAAACCTTCCTTGGTACTTGGCATAACAAAAAGATCCGCCATCCGGTAAAAATCGGGCAAACTTCTTTCTGTTATCTTCCCTGCGAAAACAACGCATGCTGAAACATTATGCTTTCTTGACAGGCTTTCCAAATAGCTACGATCGTCCCCATCGCCGACAACAACATAAACCAAGTCCTGGAAATGCTTAATAAGCTCGGGAAGGATTTCAATCATAAGCGCAATTCCTTTGTCGCGGTCTTTCCGGTCGAGCCGGGCGACCGTCAAAATAATTTTTTTATCTTTCAAGCCATATTTTTCGAGCAATTGAACAGGCTTGACCCCAGGAATAAAACATTTTCTCACCATGTTTGGGAGAACCCTGACCTTTTCCGAGCTAATAGGAACTGACTGTAAAAATCTCTCCTTCGTATATTGACTTACCGATAAAATCAAATCGGCACAATTCGCCGCAAGTTTTTGAAAAAAGCCGTGTTTCTCCCATCCTTCAACACCGTGCAGTTGAATCCAAAAAGGAATTCTGAAAATTTTTGATATAAACATTGAAGTTGAAGATAGATGAATATGCCCGCAAAAAACAAGGTCAAATGGACCGTCCAAGCAAAGTACTTTTATGACATTGATGACATAAAGAAATTTATTCGAAATCACATCTTTTTGCGAAATTCTCCCCGGAATTTCACTCGCAAATCTCTGTTTCAACCTCGGCAAAACAATAACTTCAGCATCTTCACTTACCTCAGCCATCGCCTCTAAAAGACAGCGATTGTATTCTGCAATCCCGAATTCGCCGCCAAAAGCGTCCGTCACAAGCGCAAGTATTTTCATGGTCATCTAAATTAATAAAACTTTTGTTCTTCCCAATAACGATAAAATTTCTCTTTCCGCTTAAGCAATTCCTCAAGAGTTCCTTCTTCAGCTACAGCACCACCTTCCATCACAACTATCTTGTCCGCATTCTTAATCGTTGAAAGCCGATGTGCAATAACAATGGTGGTTCTATCGCAGATCAACTCTTCGATCGCTCGTTGGATCAATTTCTCAGTAGCGGTATCCAGCGCACTTGTCGCTTCATCAAGAATGAGAATATCAGCGTGTTTTAAAAGCGCTCGGGCTATGGAAACCCGCTGTTTCTCACCCCCTGACAGACGGACTCCGCGGTCACCCACGAATGAATTGAATTGCAGTGGCAATTTTTCAATAAATTCATAAAGCCTTGCTTTTTTGGCTACTTCAACCAGTTCATCCTCACCTACCTCCCGTGGCAATCCGTAAATTAAATTTGCTCGGATGGTATCATTAAATAAATGCACGTCCTGGCTTACGATTGCAATCTTATTTCTGAGGGACTTTAGATCGAACTCGCGTATGTCTATATCATCAATTTTAATCTCGCCGGGCATGCTATCATAAAAACGCATCATCAAATGAATAAGTGTCGTTTTCCCGACACCTGTTGGGCCGACAATCGCCGCCATTTTCCCTCTTTCAATCGTAAGATTCATCCCTTTTAAAATAGGGATTTTCTCATCATAAGCAAAATTTAAATTTTCAATCATCATATTCTTTTTAATTCCATCGAAAATCACCGTCCCGTTGGGAATAAAATGTTTATCTTTATCGTCAAATATTTTAGCGACTGAAGATAGCGCACCGCGAACGACAGCCATAGAGGAACGCATCCGTTCAACCACACCAAAACAATTAGATGCTCGGCGAATCACATAAAAGAAAATTAAAAAACTACCGATCGAACGATGTTCCGCCCTCGTCATCATCATAAAAGCCATTCCAATGATTAATAAAATAAAAGCCAATAACATGATAATTTCCTGCAAAGGTTGAATAAGCTTATGTTTTCGATCGATATTCAATTGCAAGCATTCCACTGAATTGCTCATTTCTCCAAAGCGTTTCGACTCATCCGCCTCACAGGCATACGATTTAACGAGAGGGATACACGAGAGGACATTATAAATCTTCTCACTAAGCGCTTTCTGAGACTGCGCATATGCCTCTGAAGCAATATTTACTTTTTTGATAATCCACTCCAAACTAAAGTGCAAAACAGGAAACAAAAATATAGTAATCAAGCTTAATTTCCAAGAAATTAAAAACATAATCACTAAATATACAACCATCATAAATAAAGAATTAAGCATATGGACCAATTCCAACAAGTTTGCCGCAATCTCCTGTGTGAACGCCATGAGGATATGATGAAGTTGGCCGGTGTTATTTCGATCAAAAAATAATTTTCCAAAACTCAAATAACGGCCAAAAATGAGCTTCCTAAGATTGTTCGCAAAACGTCGAACGACAAAGGCGCCAGACACAACTGAACCGTATTGCAAAATGTTTTTAAATATTGCCGCAATTAAAATAACCCCGATCAAAAACGAAAATAAATACGACTGTTTTAATGAAATAAAAGGAATTAGTTTAATTAAATTAGAAAATACGGGGATATTTTGGATAGATTCAAAATCTCTGCTAATAATTGACTGAGCCAAAGGGACAAGCAATCCGACACTAATCCCTTCAAACAATGAAGCCAATAAAGCAAAAAAGGCAGGAATCAAAAAATAAACGGGTTTCACTGATAAAGAATTTAAAAATTGGAGATACCTCTTTAGCCTGTAATACTGTCTTCTCATCAATTTCCTTTCTTTCCTTATTTAAACCCACAATCCTTATTTATCGTGTCTATTTAGCGTTTTGAAGTGGTGAACACGCCAGTTCGTGTCATGCCCGCATGCTTTAAGCGGGCATCCATAGTTGCTGGATTCCCGCTTTCGCGGGAATGACAAAAAAGCGGACGACCTTTTATAGATAATCACTTCAAAGCGCTAAACAAATACTATTTATCGGCAATTAGGCTTCTAACGCTAATCGATGATATAGCCAGCGCATGACAAGTTTAATATAACCGAAGCCAAAAGGTTTCATCATTATTAATTTCAATATCACCCTAAAAGCATAGCTCAAATCGTGATAGGTAATGGAAACGTTCGCTACTTCATAATATAAATATGGAAGATAGTGCCTTGCTTTCTGGCAATCATGCATAAACTGATATTGTCCGATGATTTTTTTTGCTAACTTTGTATTTTCCAGATACGGATCGTCTGGAATGTATTTCCTTGATGACCGCCCCGGCTTTTTGACTCTCCTGACTTGAATTGAATTCCCCCATAACAACATAACCCTTAAGTCGCACTCCATCAATCCGCGGCACAGCAACTCATAATCTTCTCTTTGAGTTAAACGTTCTTCGAACCGGCCGATTCGAAAGAAAGATTTTTTTTTGATAGAAATACCCGATGTAATAAACGAAGCTTGCAAAGCTGCTTGAATTAGATCTTGATCTTTGAATTTGTGTGGGCTAAAAGACACAACGCGATTTGAATAATCAATCAATTCTTCAAGGACAGAATAAACTAGTTCTATGTCGGGGTATTTTAAAAAGGCCTCGTAAACTTCCGATAAATGATTTTTCTTAAAACAGTCATCGTGATCAAGAAATGCCAAAATTTCTCCCCGCGCATATTCGACACCGCAATTACGACTAAAAGACCGCTCCATCCTTTTTGAATTCCTGAAATATCGGACTGCCTGTTTCGCAAGGAATTCAGAGTAGTTGCTTTTGAGGAACTCCTCAATATCCTGTTCTGAAAAATCATCGACGATAATGATTTCATAGTCAGAAAATGTCTGCTCAATAACGCTATCGATAGCATCTTTCAAAAAATCAAGCCCATTATAAACTGGAATAATAATACTAAATTTCATTCTTCACACCCAAGTGTTCCCTCAAAAGACATGAGCAACTACGCTTTACGCCTTTGTGAATACGATTTCCCTCAATGTAAATAAACTTCTTGTTTTGGAATATTTTTCATTTGCACCACGTCATTTTCTATGAATTATCTACTTTTCCTTATTCAACCATTCATCAAACAAGGCCAAATACTTTCGCGAAATAACGTCAGAAGAATATTCTTCGTGAAACAATCGATATCCGTTTTCTCCCAGTCGATTCCGCAAGCCGGAATCTTTAAGCAATTCTATGATCGCATTGGCAACGCTCACAGCGTCAGGCTGAATTAGGAAACCGTTCTCTCGGTGCTTAATGATATCACGTAACGGCTCTAATTCAGCCGCAATAACGGGCTTCTTAAAAGCCCATGCCTCCAAAAAGACAATCCCGAAGCTCTCGGCTTGCGAAGGCATACAAAAAATATCACATTCGGATAATGCCGCAAGTTTATCCTCTTGCGACACAAGACCTAAATTGATAATCCTTGTATCACAAACGTTCTCAAACAAACAATGAGAATCAACCGTATCAGCCCCTATAAAAACAAAACAACATCGATCGAATGATTTCCAGACTAATTGAGCCGCTTCCAATAATACCCCGAATCCTTTGTACAACTGTTTCCGGCCAATGAACAGCACCATCTCTTTCTCAATATTTAATTTTTTTCTAACCGAAATACGCTGTCCCGACTCAACCAAATAGGGCGATACTCCAACGATAGCAAGTTTCGACGGCAACACAAATTGAGAAAGCCACTTTTTCTCTGCTTGCGTGCAAACTATAATAAAATTTGAATTCTTATAAATGTATTTAAGAAATGAACTTTCCCAAAAAGCTTTCGATCTTCTTTTGAATTCATCACTTCCGAAAGTTGAAAAATGGGCAAACAGCCGTAAAATAAGGGGCTTCTTGATTAATTTCGACAACCAAACAGCAGCTAAAACCAATGAATTATCATAGCTATAATAGGGAGTCATAATCGCGTCAGAACCTTTGCTATATTTGATCAATTGAAAGAATTTATAGCAAGCATCAACCCACATGCCTAATCTTCCGAATCCACGAAATTTCAGTTTTTGGCGCAAAAAATAAAAAAATGAGGTGATTTTTAGACGACGAAACACTAAGCTCGAAAATACATGACGATATTCATCTTGAACAAACTCCGCCGCTACTCTTATTTCGTACTTGAGTTTCAAAAACGAACAGAGTTCCAGCATATGAAGTTCGGCACCACCATATGTCGTCCCGACCCGCCCTAAAATAGCCAGAATTTTTTTCATATAAAAACATCCGGATGATACAATTTATAAGTTGCTTTTAAATTTATCAAACACTTGAAATTAAACATTTTCATTCCGCTTTCAAAAAATTATCTTCAGTATCGCCCTTGAATTCTTCCTCTCTTTTCTCGGAAATTGGCTAAAAATCAATATAATCGCAGATCGTCTTAGCTTCCGACCGGATTTGACAAGAAGAAACATGCCCTTTATAATGTCCCTCATGGAAAAAACATTAAATGAGATTGCTATCCTAATCAAAGGAACCATTGTCGGTAATGGTGATATCGAAATTATCGGCATCACCAGCATTGAATCTCCTAAAGAAGGTTGCCTTGCTTATATCACGGATGCAAAAAAACTATCTGAAATCGAGAAAACCTGTCTTGCGGCCTTAATTGTTCCTCCAGAAATTCAATCGACCGTAAAACCTGTTATCCAACATCCTCACCCAAAAGTGGCTTGGGCTATTGTGCTTGGTCTTTTTAATCCAGCCCGTACATTTCCGAAAATCATTTCCAATCAAGCATTTATCGCTAAAAGCGCTAAAATCGGTAAAAATGTCACGATTGAACCATTTTCATATATCGGCGAAAACGTGACAATAGATGAGGATTCTGTCATCCGCTCCCATTCGTATATCGATGAAGGAACTTCCATCGGTAAAAATACGGTGATTCATCCCGGCGTCGTGCTATATCCAAACACAAAGATTGGCCATAACGTTGCCATTCATGCGGGCACAGTGATTGGGACAGACGGGTTTGGCTATGTTTTTGACGGTCAAAAACATTTAAAAGTTCCGCAAGTAGGTAATGTAATTATTGAGGACGACGTCGAAATCGGCGGTTGTGTGACAATCGACCGCGCTACGATCGGCTCAACGATCATCGGTAAGGGCACAAAGATCGATAACCTTGTTCAAATCGCACATAATGTCGAGATCGGTCAGCACAGTTGTTTATCCGCTCAAACCGGAATCGCAGGAAGTTCGAAAGTCGGAAATTTTGTCACCATGGGCGGCCGTGTCGGCTTAGCGGATCATGTCGAAATCGGAGATCAAGTCATGCTGGGAGCGGAATCCGGCGTTCCGCCCGGAAAGAAAATCCCGCCCAAGCAAATATGGATCGGCACACCTGCCCGGCCTTATCAGGAAATGCGAAAACAAGTCGGTGCACAACTCCGAATCGCAGAAACAACACAAACGGTAAGGGAGCTCAAAAAACGCGTAGAAGAACTTGAAAAACAGATTGAAAATTTAAAAAAAGAAGAAACAAAACAATAAACCGTTGATTTCCTAAGAATTATTTCCGCGCAATTAAATTCAAAAATTCCGCTCTCGAGCGCGGATCTTTGCGAAACATACCCAGCATGGCACTCGTCGTACAAAATGCATCCTTTTTCTCCACCCCCCGCATGGCCATACATAAATGGTAAGCTTCAATCACAACTGCGACCCCTTTGGGATTCAAATAATGCATCAGACAGTCTGCAATTTGACTCGTCAGCCGCTCTTGAAGTTGTAACCTCTGGGCGAAAACATCAACAATCCGGGGGATTTTACTCAGTCCGATCACTTTGCCATTCGGAAAATACGCAACATGTACTTTCCCATAAAACGGAAGGAGATGATGTTCACACAAACTAAAAAGATCAATTTCTTTCACGAGCACCATTTCATCATAATTTTCCTGAAAAATGGCGCCGTTCACCACCTGATCAATATCTTGCCTATACCCGCGTGTTAAATATTTGAAAGAGGCCGCAACACGCTTTGGCGTTTTGAGCAATCCTTCACGATTCGGGTTTTCTCCCAATTGAACCAACATTTCCTTGATTAAAGATTCTATTTTAAGTTCATTCGTTTCGTCAGACATAGTGCCCTCTTCGTCAAATATGATTTATTTATTTTTCTTCATTTCAATCTGGACCAAATCATTCTTGTCGCGATGACGATTACGCTCCATGACTTTAAGTTGTATTCCGATCGCAATCCCAATTTCTGAATATCTTTTCGAAACCACCGAATCGGGTTGCTTGGCAACTATCGGGGTTCCCTCATCCCCCGATTTCACAACCTCAGAATCAATCGGAATTTCTCCGAGAAAAGGCACTTGAAGTTCTTCGCTAATTCGACGGCCGCCGCCGCGTTTGAAAATCTCAGAAGTCTTTGCGCAATCTGGACAAATAAAATAACTCATATTTTCAATCAAACCCAAAACCGGCACATTCACCTTCTGAAACATTTTTAAAGCCTTCCGCGCATCAATCAGGCTCACTTCTTGAGGCGTTGTTACAATAACGGCCCCGCTCAACCGGATTGACTGCGTAATCGTCAATTGCGCATCGCCTGTTCCGGGAGGTAAATCCAAAAATAAATAATCCAAATCGCCCCACACAATAGACGATAGAAATTGAATAAGAATTTGGTGAACCATCGGCCCGCGCCAAATGATCGGGGTCTGATCATTAGAAACAAATCCCAGTGACATCAATTTAACACCGTGTGATTCCAGCGGAAACATTTTTTGTTCTGCATTCATTTTCACCGAGCTATTCAATAAGCCAAACATTAAGGGAATACTAGGCCCATAAATATCACAGTCAAGAATCGCCACTTTCGAGCCGAATTTCGACACGCCAAGCGCAAGATTTGACGCTACGGTGGATTTACCAACGCCGCCCTTCCCGCTTGCGACTGCAACAATATATCTTACACCGGAAAGAAGATCCGGTGGATTAGTAATAAATTTTTCTTTACATTTTGAAGTCATACAACCCCGGAAATATAATTCTGGAGGTAACTTTATAGGAGCGAAATATCTTAACTTGTTTATTGACAACAACTTACAAAATTAACAAAATTTCTTGATCTTATTATCTCATAATTTTAAGCCGTGTCAATTCCTGAACTCGGGACATAATCTCAGATGGCCATGTATTCGAAACATCTTTAAAAAATAAAATTGAGCGGGACACATCGAGCTTCAGAGCCTTGCGAACAGCCCAGAGACCTTTATCGAAATAAACGTTTTCATTCTCTTTAATATTCAAACCTGACGAATATGCAAAACACATTGTTGCATAATCAACATACGCTTTCACATCAAACGGAACCAGTTGAAAATATTTTTCGAACTCCATAAGGCCGACTTCAAACTGTCCAAGCTCTCGATCCATTTCCAGAACACGGAACCAATAGTGACTATTATACGGATTCAATTTTCGCGCTTCTTCGAAATAAGATCTCGCAAGTGCACAATTCCGGCTTTTTTCTTCGGGCATTCCCCCTGCCAAATTCGATTTGATAAAATATTTCTCTGCGATACGCGCTGGAATTTCGGCATCATGATGATTAATTCGCGATGCTTTTTTTAAGTCATCCATCGTATCGCGGCTCACAAAATAATCGCTCACCCCAATCTTAAAAACCTGGTAAGAAAAAAAACAAAACCCTACAACAAGAAAAATTAAAAGGATTCCCCGCATCGCGCGGGAAGGAATATCGATATGCCGTACATTATTTTGCGCCACTTCATAATCATCATTGATCGGACGTCTTGATAGCGTGGGCAAATTCATAAAGAGGCATAAGATCAATAAAATGAAAAAGGAATTATTTAAATCATAAAAATTCGACACGGTCATGCCATGAATCGCACACATCATCAAGCTGAACAAGCAACCCGCTCCCATTATTCCTTTAAACCGGCTTTCTGTTTTCCGAAAAGCAAAAATCCCTTTCACAACCATAAAGAAACAACCAAATACAATACACAAAAAACCGATCAGTCCTGTTTCTGTCAAAATTTCCAAGTAATCGTTTAACACATGCTGAGTTAATACATTGGATCGAATGATATGCAAGTTGGAAAATGCTGAAGAAAAAACACCAAGTCCCACACCAAATGCCGGAAACACTTTAAACAATTGAAATGCATTATTCCATATCGGAAATCGTCCATGCAAATGTCGGTAGGCATCGAGATCTCCTAAAATCCGATGACTTTGAATCAAAAAAGTCTTTCCGAGCCACAACAGTAAAATAAAGCACAAAACTGCCCCAATCATCAAAACAATGGCGATATTTTTTTTCTTTTGTTTTTTCAAAACAGACAGCAACCCGAAACACAAAACCATAATCACAAAACTGAAAACTGACGTTCTGGAACCCGTCAGAAAAAATGAGGCCGTGAGAAAAATCAGCAGCGAAAATTGAAACAACAATTTAGAATCGCCTAAATAATGCAAACTCCCCGCGTGCAAACGATCCTCATGCCGAAGAATACGATAAATCAACCCCGACACAACCATCGGAATCATCATTCCGAAATAAGCAGCTAAATAATTCCGGTTGGAATGAATCCCAAAAAACGAAAGCCAAGGATATTGGATGACCCATCCGCGAACAAATGACTTCCCTGCGATAAATTGCAGCAAAAAAATAAGAGCGACCACATAGGCTGAAAAATATAAAACTCGAATAAGCTGCTGAATATCTTTTCGTTCTCGCAAACACGTTGAAAAAAGGAAAATCAAAGAGCCGAATGAAAACCATTTTATCGTTTCGACAACCGTAGCTTCAGCATATAAGGATGCCGGAAACCACTTGGTTCCCGTAGGAAATATAAATGCCCCGGACAGCTGAAAAAATCCAACGATGAGAAGTAAGGTAAACCAGACATTTGAAGCAGACCGATACCAAAGGAACCTGCCCTTTAAAGCCATCCGGAGACACAACAAAAAAGCCGGCAAAGTTAAAATAAAGCTTGTGATTGAAAGCCGGAAAAGATGATTCCAGCCATAAGAAATGGGGAGGACCAAGATCAAAATGGAAATTTCGAATAATGCAAAATGGATCAATAGGCGTTCAATAAACATATGTGATTGAGAAGTTTAGCCCGGATTTCTCATCGCTAATGAGAAATTCCGCACGCAAGAGCTGTGGCGCAAAGATGATTTGCATCTTTGCGACGCAGGGCTTATCTTTTGCGCCCTGATTTAACAAGGGCGCAAAACTTTGGGCGCAACTGATTGCGCCCAAAGCGCCTTTCTCGTCGATTCACAAAATCGATGAGAAAGGCGGGTTAGATTACGGCAAAACAAAACTTGCTGACGAAAGCGAAGTCGTTTTGTTTTACAGAGCCTGGCTTATTTTTTCTTCCCGTAATAACGCTGGTAAGTGTAATAATGGTAACGATAATAGCCGTAGCGCTCTCGCTCGACATCCAAACTGTTGAGTATCACACCGACAATTTTAATATTGGAATCAACTAATCGATGTTTAATCGCAGAAACCGCATAACGGCTTGTCTTTCCCGCCATCACGATAAGAATCAAATGCCCCACCACCCCGCCCAAAACAAACCCGTCACCAATGCCGGTTAAAGGCGGCGCATCAATCACAACACGGTCATATTGAGTCCGGGCCAACTGAACAAGTTCCTTCATTCGGCCCGATGCAAAAAGCTCGGAAGGATTGGGTGAGGTGGGCCCACTTGGCATAACAAACAAATGCTCATTCACCCCGGACGGTTGGATGACAGATTCGAATGAAATATTTGAAGTTAAGAAATTAATCAAACCGACCTCGTTACGAAGTTGAAAAATCCGATGCCCAACCGGTCGCCTCGAATCTGCATCAATTAAAAGCACTTTATTGCCATCAAGCGCCATGGATACCGCAAGATTCGCGGCCGTAAACGATTTTCCTTCCTGCGGAAGTGAACTGGTTACAAGTAAGCATCTTAATATTTCAGGCGGCGCAGAAAAATTAATTCCAACACGAATATATCGAATCGCTTCGGCCACTTCCGAATCCGGTTTGTGATGCGAATAAAGCGCTCTTTCCTGATTCGACTTTACATCCTGTTTCCGGATAAGTGGCAGATGTCCCAAATACGGAAGATGCAAATATCTTTCAATATCTTCCTGCCCTTTAATCCGATCATCAAATTGATCCAACAAAATAACGATCAAACTGCTGGCAAATAAGTATCCTAAAACGACAATGAGAAGAAGCTTCTTACGGTCGGGCCCGCTCGGAGACATGGGCGGATCCGCACGTTTGATAAACCGGACATTGCTGATTTGAAGCCGGCCGGAGATGGAAGATTTTAAATTAGCAACAATCTTTTGTGTTTCGATTTGAATGCTTTCATCAATGAATTTCAAATTAGCTTCACGCTGAATAATGCTTGGGTGCTGTTCGCGATATTGCTGCCGAAGCGCAGTCAACTCATTTTCAATTTCCGTCTTTTTCTTTTTTAATTCACGCAATGTCGGATCTGCCTGAACAGACGGAAGCGATTCAATCAGCTCTTTTTGAGACAACTCCTCAAGTTGCCCCATCGGAGTCTGCGATTTTAAAGTTTTTTGTGTCTCCGCTGGAAGCAATTTCATAATTTCCTGCGAAAAATAGAGGCGGTTTTCTATATTTTTTTTGATATAACCCTCGCAAATCGCATTCACCATCTCTGCCGCAATCTTCGGATCCTCCGATTGAAACACAACACGAACAATACGGGTGCCCTTAATCTGGATTGTCGAAAGGGCCCCAAGTGCCGATCCGGCAGCACGCTCCATACTCATCCCGACTTTTTCATGATAATTTGTTTTCTTCACAGCCTCTTCCGTCACCGAAATACCTTTAAGGATCTGCAGCTGAGTGGCGATGTGATCCTGACCATAATTCGGAGTAGCCAATTCCCGTTCGGGAGCCGAAACAGCTTCTGGATTATCAAACAGCAGCTCGGCAACCGCTTGATAATTATTCGGAAGTTTTAAAACGACGAGCACTGCAACAGTCACAATAATAATCAAAAAAGTAACGATCGGAACCCGTTGCCGAAAAATTAAATCAAAGTAATATCTAAGATTAACTGCTTCTGATTCTTCCTGTTCCAAATATGGCCTTGTCGTCATTACGGTATCCGGCGGTTAAAAGAAAGTTTCTGGAACTGTAATTAAATCGTTTGGTTGCACTTCAACATCATCCTGTTTACCATTCACTATATTCTTGACATTAATTTCATACGTTTTCTGAACCCCAGAGATTTTACGAATTAATTTCACTTTATCAATCGCGGCGATATCGGTAAATCCACCAGCTATAGCGACCGCCTGCATTATCGTTAAACGACCACTTTTTGGAAAATCATAAGCACCTGGTTTTTTCACTTCGCCCAAAATCACCACCGTTCGGACGTCATATTCCTTCATCCGTATCGATACGGACGGATTTACGATATAACTTTGATCAAGCTTTTGTGCGATTAAATTTTCCGCCTCAACCATCGTTAAGCCACCGAGCTTCACCTTATTCAGAAGCGGAATGTTAATTTCACCTTGAGAATTGACTTCGGCTTCAAGCCCTTCACCAAACTCTTGCCCCGGATAAACCTTAATAAATAAAACATCCTTTTCTCTGATCTGATAGTCTGCCTTCGTTGTCGATGTTTCCTTTGAAACAGTTGAAGTAGCGGGCGGCAGAGTTTTCTCGATGAACGAGTCCTCTTTTGCGCATCCTGAAAGAAAAATATTCAATGCCGCATTAGTGACTAAAATAAATGTTAGCAAAAATCGAAACTCTTTCATTAAAACCTCCCTTGCACATCAAATGATAACCGATGTCCGACATACTCAGACATTTTATCGGTAGAATCCGCAAAATCTGCATCATATTGTAATCCACACAGTAACCATTTCCTAATATCATATTGCATTCGTAAAAGCATTGAAAATATCGTGTCGGTTTGACTCGCCTTACTTAAAGAACCGGCGTCATCAAAAGCATTTTGCCTTAATGTTAACTGTATCTGTCCCAATAGTTTACGTGTAAACCGGGTTGAAGATCGAAGCCCAAAATTCGTTGTAATAAAAAAGTTTTTCCCGGCTGTTTCAACTGCCTGTGAAAAACCGCGGTGAACAAATGCTTGCACCTTTGTTTTCCCCGTTAATTGATTTGATAATAATACCTGTGCAACAAAAGCTTGATTTGTTCCGCCCACGGAACCACGATTATTCTGTATAGACGCACCTAAGTCAACGAGCGCCATTGTTTTTCTGGCTATTTTACCACGAATTCCGCCACGAAAATCATGCGCGGTTGCGCGATTCGAATTATTTGCCCCACCTCCTGAAAACCCTATGTTATATTTTCCAAAGACAGCTGTCTTTTTGGAAAGATAATACGCCAATTCGGGCCCGAACTGGCTCTGTGTAGACGAACCGGATTTCGTTTTTTTGTCCAAAAAATCTTGCCGGCCATAATCCCCACGAATTCGAACCTCTGTTTTCTGAGATAATCTTTGATTCAAACTTGTTCCCATCGTCTGGTTTAACCGCTCCATAAAGGATTTAATTTCACTGGTTTGATTTGACCCAAAATCAAGCCGGTAATAACCCGTTACACTTGTTTTCGCACTGACCCGCCGGCCAAGTTCTAAATTCATATTGTGATCCCAACGGCTTTGTTTCGTTTCTTTTATATTCGTAATTCGCATCCCCTTATACTGAAATTCCGCCTGTGTTTTTGAAGTTCCGAAATCAACATCCAACAAAGTGCCCGTCTTAATCATGATGTCAGATTTCGGGTCTTTCCGTGTCCGGTATAAATTCGAATCAAATGTTGTACCCATATACGGCTGTGTATGAATCCGATCACGCCATTTCCTTTTTTCAGGAACGAGTTCCAATTGAAGCTGCAAAATTTCCTTTTCGAGCTTTTCTTGTTCTTCCTTTGTTAACGTTTTAGGCTCTTGACCAGCCATGCCTTCCATTTCACCTTTTTTTTTCTGAGGCACTGCTTGTGTTCCCTTTATCTCCCTCAGCTGATCTAATAATTTCTCCTGATATTCCACTTCACGCTCTTGTTGAAAAAAATTATCACTTTCTTTTTCAAAACGATAAAATGTTTCCGCATCAATATCATCGGTTCCAACCACTGAATAAGAGGTCCTTGGCAAAGCAAATCCGATGATTAGAAAGACAAAAAAGATAATCGTTATCGAACGAACTGTTATCGTCATAGATTAAGTAGCATTATCAATTAAAAATTTGCTATCGTTATTTTGATTTTGAATGAAAAATGGATTCAGCTTGCGAGCTGCCTCTAAAAATTGAGTTGCCAAAATCTGATTCCCCATATGTTCGTAATGAAGCGCTAAATTATAATTCGCTTCCACCAATTCCGGATCGTTTTCCAAAGCCTCTAAAAAAGCCCGCTCCGCTTCGCTCAATTTCTCGGAATGCCAAAGCGCATAACCAAGATTATTATACGCTCGGGCAAGGATTTTACTTTTTGTATCCCGGTAACGAATGATTTCATTAAATTTTTCAATCGCTTTATCATACTGCCCGGCGAGAAGGTACAATCTTCCGAGATTATAAAGCGCCACGAGATATGTAGAATTCAACTGAATCGCTTTTTCATAAAGCCCGATTGACTCGGCCGTTTCTCCGCGCAATTCATGAAAAAATGCGAGCGATGCCGACGTAAATTCATCCGCTATTATATCATATGCTTTCTTGGCATTATCAAATCCAACATCGGGACTTTCACTTAACGCCTTTTCGCTCAATCCTAACCCGGCCAAAGTCCATGGGTCATTCTGGTCAACCGATAAAGCATCTTTAAATAAATTATTTGCTTCCTGCGCATTACCTTTACGAAAATACTGAAAAGCAACATCCCTTAGATTTTTCATAATCAATGGCTCAAGATCACGGTTTAAAAAATTCATAAATTCGCGATCGAGCTCCATAAAATTCTTAGCACTTTGAACAGCCAGCTTCGCGCGCTCCAAATCATTCAAATCATAAAGATAGGTGTATGCGGCTTGCACCTCCAATATTGCCGCCAAAGATTGCTTCTGCGAACCTATCTTTTCGGCTATTTTTTCGAACCGCTCGGCTGCTTCTTTAGAGTTCCCTGACGCTTTTGCGACTAAAGCCAATGCAATTTCGCTTTCTGTTTGAAGAAAAGCATTTCGCTTATCATTGACTACCGCTTCAAATATTTTTTTACTTTCCTCATACTTTTTTTGTAACTTTAAAGTCCATCCCATTAAAAAATTAACCTTTTTCTGAAATATCGGGCTTTCTTTTTCCGGCACTGCTTTTTTAAATGCTTCGTAGGCCTGATCAAAATGATAAAGCTGTAAATTTAAAATTCCTAATTCAAAATAAGCTTCAGTGATTGATCCGACTGCCATTCTTGTCTTCGCTTTTAATCGCTCAAGCAACCGAGGCTGTGAATTGATCTTCCCCTTGGGTATTCCATTCCCTGAATGTGTTTTGATATATTCATCAAGGTCGTCACGCATCCATCGCGTTTTCTCCAAATGATTCACTTTTGATAGAAACAGATGCGCTAAATCGGCTTCAGAACGTCCTCTGAAATCACGGGCAACATCCCGCAGAATACTTCTTCCATCATCATAATAGCCTAATTTCCCTTGCAACAATCCATAACGCGCCTTAATTGTCCCAAAACCCTTATAGTTTAAAAACCGGTAGAGAAACTGATAATATTTTGCGCTTGCAAGTTCAAACTGCCAGACATTTTCAAACTGCTGTGCTTTCTGAACAAGATCCAAACCAAAATCACTCAAGTCTTTCCCTTGTCCGATAGGATCATCTTCTTTTGTTTTTAATACTGTAAATTTTTCAAAAAATTCATTCAAATAAGTCCCCATCGTCATCAAATTATTTAAGTGATGAACGACCCAGTTTCCACGAGCACCAGTCGACTTATTTAACCTGGTTAGAAAAAAACCGACACCGACTTGTCCACCGCGAGAAGACTGATCTTTTTCAATGAGGCTCTTAGATCCTTCGAGCATAAGCATATTCTCAATGTCAAGGTTATCTTGGGCTAACTCAGAAACGGACAAATCTTGGAGCACGGTATCGATCGTTCCGTAATCGATAACTCCCCGCGCTTCCTTCACTTGCCCCAACGCAAATCTGACTTCTTGGAGAGAAACATCAATTAAAAAAAAGTTATAAACAATTAAGAAAATGACAACGACCGATGCGACAAGAAACTCGACACCAAAAACTTTTTTATTTAACATTTCTTGTCTCTTGATTGTTGTTTAAAAGAGAGTAAATACATATCCTCATCAGTCCGATATATGGATATAACTTGAACTAATAAACTATAGCGACTTGAATGTAAGTCCAAAGAAAATCGTTATCAATTTGATGAATTCAAACACGAAACCGAAAAAAAGTCTTTATGTACGGGTTTTTTCGTTAGTTATTATACCATCGACACTTCTGATGATTGCCTTTATTGTCATCCAGCTGGGCGCTGAAACCAGAACCATCCAACAAGAAAGCACAAGCCGAGCACAATTCGCATCATATATTCTCCACGAAAAACTGACAGACCTTCAAAAATCCGGCCTTTCCCCCAGTATTTTAGCTAACAAAATTGAAGAAATTTCTAAACCATTAATAACAAATGGCCTCCTAAATTACATGATTATCTTCCAGCCGGATGGAAAGATAGATCGCTCATTACCCGCATCAATCAATGTAGATCCATATGACACAGACAAGATCCGAGAGCTCGAAGTTTCCGCTAAATTAGATCATCAGTGGCTATACTCCTATGCAAATCGAAAACAGCGAAAAATTGATGTTTATCTGCCGATTATGCAAAATAATGAAATGGTTCTGGTTTACAAAACAAGTTTTTCTCTCGGAAAAATCAGTGAAGCCATTAAGCGCAGCTATATATCCATCTGGTTAACGGCTTTGGTCATCCTCAGCATCGTCTTCTACCTGACAAGAAGTCTTGCAAAACATTTGGTCAGCCCATTACTTAAACTGAATGAAGCTTCTCAAGAAATTATGGCGGAAAATTTTTCAAAACGTGTTGATGTCAATACCGGCGATGAAATTGAAATCCTTGCTAATACATTTAATCATATGGCGGAAAAAATTGCGGAAATGAAAATGATTGCCCAAAATGCGAATCCGCTCACTCACCTCCCCGGAAATATCGCGATCGAATCCGATATCAGCCGGAGAATCAAATTCGGAGCTAAATTCGTTGTCATCCATTCGGACTTAGATAATTTTAAAGCCTTCAACGATGCCTACGGTATTGAAAAAGGCGACCAAGCCATCAAACTGACAGCTCAAATTCTCAAAGACGCCTTAGAAGCAAAAGGAACGCAAACCGATTTTCTTGGACATGAAGGAGGAGATGATTTCGTTGTCGTAACGACACCAAAAAATGCTGAATCGATCACAAACTATATCATCAAAGAATTTGACGAAAAAATCAAACTTCTTTACAACGAAAAAGACCGGCAAAACGGATATATCATGGGTCATGAGCGACGGGCATCCGGGGAATCGGAAGGGACTCCACTCACCAGAATTCCGCTTATGTCAATATCACTTGCCGGAATATCGAATGAGAATCTGGATTTTGCAAGTTACGCCGAAATCACAAACCGCCTGGTTGAGATGAAACATAAAGCCAAGGAAATCCGCGGAAGCGTTTTTATCTGCAAACGTTAAATATGATCGCTCGGACAGTTAGAAGGAGCCACCACTGCTTGGCAAGTCGCTTTGGGAATAGAAAATGATTGAGAACGCCATTCATTGCAACCATTTTCCCAATTGATTTGCCCTCCAGTTTCACTGATGCTCGCTCCACCGCCGCCACAAGCTGAAGGAAGCACCTTGGTACTCATGTCAGGAGAGCACTCACCGGTACTAAATACTTCTTTAATTTCATCCGGCATACAAATTTTTTCAACTGAACAGCTTTCAACGGATGCAACTGCCGATTGCACTTTTCCATCACAACCGCACGTCACTTGCTGTGAAACCGATAGCTGAATACAGCCCCCAGCGACGGAAATGGAATGCCGTTCGGTCTTCTGTTGCTGCACGGTTCCCTCTATCGCCCCCATTGTGCAACGTCCAGAAGGCATACACTTTGTATAATGAGCCGAGCAGCCCGGTGCACCCGAAACATCCATCACCCCATCTTGGCACTTTTCTTCAACATCGGGCTCTTCTCCGGGGGGAACTTCTTCCGATTCACTTATTTCTTTTTTCTCTTCAACTTCTTGCTCTTGAGGAACCGATTTTATCTCCTCAACAGGAGTTGGTGTCTGTAATTGCGGCAACGGAACAAATCTTTTCGATATGAGCTTTGGGCCGTCTATTCCTTTATCATCCTGTTGAGCGAAAATACAGTTTTGATGAAAAATAAAAAAAATGAAGAAAATAGAAATAAACTTGCATATTTTCGGATAAGAAAAACTTTTAACGGTTCGAACTATCCCCTGCGCCGTCTTTTCCACGCCCGACTCCTTCTACAGTTTCTTATTTAAAAATCGACAATGCCGCCGGAATATTTAGATTTAAAAACGATGGCTATTTTGAGTCCTTAATCAATTTTTTCGGAACCAAAAAGAAAACAAGGATTAAAAGTAAACCGCTAACAATCACCCACTCGACTGGCGCATCATATAAAGATAAATGTCTCCAGAGCCAATGATGCCCCTCAGTTTCTTTTAAAACAATGGCTTTTTGAAATTTAATCAAGAAAACAACACCTGCATGAATCCCTATAGATAGAAATAAAGTTCGCGTCCGAAGAAAAGCAAAGTTTAAAACCAATCCAAAAATAAACAAACCCATAAATTGAGGAAGGGTTTCCATCGGGGTATTTAAAAACGGGCTCAAATGGACCTTTAACAAATGAATACCATCATGAAACGTAGGCGGATTCTGAACAAAAATTCCCCGGCTGTCCCAGAAATGAACTGCCGCATAAAAAATATTTGTCAGAATGAGTGCCGCCACTACTTTCACTCTTGATTCCAACTGTTTATACACAAACCCTCTAAAGAAAAATTCCTCGAGAAACCCGATAGATATCCCGGAAACAAGCCCTTTAAAAAACCATTCGATGGTACGACCGATAGATATATTATCCCGCACAAAATACGGTCCCCAAACAGTTTCTGCCAAAGTCATGATACCCAATGTGATCGCGCCACCGATCAGCCCATATAAAAACAAGCTCAGCCATGAAACCGAAAAATCAAAACCATATCTTTTCCAGCTCCACTTTTCACGGCTGACCACAAAAATAGCCAAACCCACCACGAAAATGGTTACTAATCGGCGGAAGATCCGTTCAAATTTAAAAAACGGAAGAATACGAAAAATGAGCGGAGTCAGTAATGCACTCGCCAATAAAATACTTGTCACAATTAAAACGACAAAAACTGCTTTTAAAATATTTTTCATTCCGGCCTATTTTCTCCATAAATTATGGTTACAATTCCATTCATTAAAGGGTGGATTATAACAGAATCGAATCCGTTTTTCTCCATCAGAATTTTAAAATCAATCGGGTCGTCAAATCCTCGAATTGAATCCGAAAGAAATTGATACGATTCTCTACGCCCGGACACAAGGCCGCCGATTGCCGGTAAATAAAACCGCAAATAGGGTTGGTAAATCAATTTAAAAAATAAAAAATTTCGAGGGCGCGTCAATTCCAAAAAAGCCACTCGTCCGCCCGGCCTTAAAATACGTTTGATTTCAGATAAAAATCGAGACATATTCTCCACACTTCTCAAAACAAAGCTGCCCGTCACGAGATCGAAACTATTCGGCGCAAATGGAAGTTCGTGAAAATCACCGGTAACAAAAAATCCGGCGGTGGAAAATTTCTTCTGCGCCTTCCCGAGCATCTTTTCCGAAAAATCACATCCGACAATAACCGCTTCGGGATTCTTTTCCCTTAAAGCATTTAACGTCTTTCCGGTGCCTACCCCAACATCCAGAATTGCCCGTTCAGAACCATTGACACTCATTTCAGCAAACTGAATTCGCCATCGTTTCTCAAAACCAAAACTCAGGAATGTATTCAGAAAATCATAGTGCCCCGCAATTCGATTGAATAAAATCTGAATGTTTTTTCGATCAACACGTTTTTTCATTCGCTTCACCGCTGGGCCGGATTGATTAAAATGTTTTAAGAATTTGATAATTTGTGTCGCGCTGAGCCGGGACCAAACCCGCTTCGCGAATAAAACGAACCATATCTTGGACTTTCGTTTTGACCTGAATTCCCGTAGGCTCTAAAACCTTATCTTCAAATAATATTCCGCCCATGTCATTGGCGCCGAAAGCAAGTGCCACCTGAGCTAATTTCACCCCTTCCGTGAGCCAACCCGCCTGGATATTGGGGATATTGTCGAGAAAGAGTCTCGAAATCGCAACCATCTTCAAATAATCAATTCCGCCGGCAGGAGGAATCTCGCTCATCCGTGGCGTTCCGCACGGCGAAAGTGACCATGGAATAAACGCACGGAAACCGTGTGTTTTATCCTGCAGTTCTCGAATCCGGTTTAAATGCTGAATTCGTTCTTCCAATGTTTCAATATGTCCAAAAACCATCGTTGCCGTCGATTTCAAACCAAGACGGTGAACCGTTCTCATGCACTGTATCCATCCATCGGCTGAAATTTTTCGGGGACTAATCTTTTGACGGACCCGGTCAACTAAAATTTCCGCACCGCCTCCCGGAAGTGAATTTAAACCGGCGTTTTTCAGTTCATTCAAAATTTCTTCGATTGATTTCTTTGCTTTTCTTGATAGAAAATCGATTTCAACGGCAGAAAAAGAATGGATATGAACTTGTGGAAATTCTTGATGGATCCGCTTGACCATATTCAAATAATAGTCGAACGGAAGATCGGGATTAAGCCCTCCTTGGATTAAAACTTGCGTTCCGCCGGAATCAACAAGCTCCCTGACTTTGCTTAGAATTTCATCTTCCTTCAAAACATAAGCTTTGGGATGGTCCGGCGCACAATGAAACGCGCAGAAATCACATTCAGCCACACATACGTTTGTGCAACTAATGTTTCGGTCAATGACAAACGTAGCTACAGGATCGGGATGAAATTTCCTGCAAACAGCCGCTGCTGCTTTTCCCAGAATAGAAAGGTCTACGGAAAACAATTGAAGAGCCTTTTCGGCCGTTAATCTTTCCCCTCTGATTACATTTTCTAAAAAGGTTTCTGGCGGGCAGTCTAAATGAACCCCAAACGTCATCTAGGACTTTCAAGAAATTTAAGCTGCGCAACCTTCGGAACGAGCCCGATCCGTTGGGCATATTCGTAAAAAATATTCAAACCTTTTAACATAGGCTCGTCTATATAATAATTTAAATTAAAAAGATACCCAAACACGGCTGAAAAATAATCATCCGCAAGCGTATACCCCAACGAATCCCGGATCAAGGATTCGAGATCCAGCAAATTATGTTCGGTATTTGCTTTTAATTTTTTATAAAACTCCATCACCACTTGCGGTTGACGTAGAAAAAATTCTTTGCGCACCGCCCATAGCGAAAAACAAAACGGGAGCTGGTGCCAATTCCACCAAAGTTCGCTTAAATCATATTTATAAACAAACTCTCGCGATTTATAGAAAAGCGCTTCATCACCGATCACAAGTGCCGCTTTTCCTTTTTGAAGCATCTTTTCAGGCGTGTCATCAGACTCAACAAAAAAATTATCAAAGCGATATTTGACTTTGAGTAAAATTTTGAGCAGTGCCCGAGAACTCAAACTCTTACTTGTTAAAACGATTGTTTCTTCGTTCAACCCCTCAATCTTTTCATGACTCAGCAATAAAACACTGCGTGAAAAATCTCTCGATCCAATGCATAAATCCGGTAAAAGAACATATTGATCGGGATGAAGAGCATATTCCATAGAGGAAATCGGGGCAAAATCAACCTCGCCGGATTGCATCCATTGATTAATTTGGGCAGGGACTCCTTCTTTAAGCAACACGCTATCGCGTTTGTCAAACAGCTGATGATAAAACGGTATCGTATTAATAAAGCTAATCATACCAATTCGAAGTGACTTTAAGGCGACTTTATCTTCCATTAAAATCCTTTCTCTTGAAATCGATCCGGCGTTTGAGAGCCTGTCCAGCGGGGATACAACATGTGTTCAATTTCAAATTGATCCAGAACCTTCCCAACCACAAAATCCACCATCTCTTCAACCGAATGACAACCGGAATAAAACGCCGGCATCGCGGGAACCACTCGAACGCCCACCCGCACTAATTTAAGCAAGTTCTCCAGATGGATCTCACTCAAAGGCGTTTCTCTCGGAACAATCACAAGCTTATGACTTTCTTTTATTGTACACTCGGCAGCTCGTTCAATCAAACTATTTGATATTCCATTCGCAACCCTTGAGAAACAAGCGGTGGAAGCAGGAACGATGATCATGCCTTGGGTTGGAAACGATCCGCTGGCGATCGGCGCTTTTAAATCGTGGCAATAAAAATATTCTAACTGGGAAACCGCTTGAGCACCAAAAAGCGCAACAAGAAATTCCGGATTCTTGAGATCGCAGATCTCAACACCCAATTCTTCGCCAATAACCGTTTTTGCCGCTTCAGAAATAGTGAGCATCATCCGGTAATTACGTTCGGCAAGAACCCGGACCAGCCTTACCCCATAAACGGATCCACTGGCTCCCGTCATCGCAATCACAAATGGCTTTTGTTTCATCGACAGGTCCTTATCTCATGACTTCAATCATTGTAGCAAAAAAAATAATGACGCTTACAAACACATTCATATTAAAAAAAGCTTCGTTAATTTTCAAAAGGCCGAATTTTTTTACTAAATAATGTTCACGTGCAATCAAAACAGAAATAGTACTCATGCCGATCCAATACCAAATCCCAAAAAAACTTACGATCCCAAAAATAACTAATATCAATAAGGTCCCGATGTGCAAATTTCTCGCAAACCAAATGGTTTTATCAATCCCAAACCGAACCGGAAATGACTTTAATTCATGAGCTCTGTCAAATTCGACATCCTGGAGAGCATAAATCAAGTCAAACCCGCTCACCCACATCCAGACTGCTAATACCAACAAAACAGGCTCTAATGACCATTCAGGACGACTCGCAAGCCATCCGCCCATCGGCGCGATTCCTAATATGATACCCAAAACAAAATGAGAACTCCATGTAATTCGCTTCAGATAAGGATAAATCCAAATCAAAAAAACCGGAAGGGGTGACAAAAAAAAGCAGATCGTGTTTAATTGAAAAGCTGAAAATATGAAAATAGCAATACAAACAATCGCAATCTGAAAAACTTTCCCCTTGGAAATGGCGGCTATCCATTTTAGCCTGTCTTTTGTTCGTGGATTTTCGTAATCAATTTTTTCATCAATCAAACGATTGAAACACATGGCGCTTGTTCGAAGACTAACCATCGCAATCGTCACCCAGAAAAAAATCCGGAGATCCGGAAATCCGTCTTCTGCAATAAACAAACCCAGATAGGCAAACGGAAGGGCAAATAAGGAGTGCTCAAATTTAATTAACTTGAAAAAAGAACGCAGTGAGTCAATTAAAACCATACTCCCGCCAACGTTCGCCCACAAGTTTCTTGATTTCATCCGACATAACAACATCCTTCGGCCATGGACGTTTCATTCCTTCAGCTTCCGTTTTTCGCGTGCAATCAATCCCGACTTTTGACCCGACAAAATCGTGATCCGCGGAATGATCCAATTCATCAACCGGACCCTCGGCAAAAAACATATCACGTTTGGGATCTATATTATTAAAAGCCCGCCATGCCACTTCCCTCAAATCTTGGATGCGGCAATCATCATCAAACACCAAAACACTTTTTGAGAACATCATCTGGCCAAGACCCCAAATCGCATGAATCACTTTTTTAGCCTGATCGGGATAGCTTTTTCGGATCGATACGATGACACAGTTATGAAAACAACCTTCCCACGGAAGATGAATATCCACAATTTCGGGAAGCTGTTTTTGGATGATCGGAAGAAAAATTCGCTCAATCGCCTGACCGATATAACAATCCTCCATGGGAGGCCGCCCGACAATTGTTGATAAATAAACGGGATTTCGGGCATGCGTCATGGCCGTCACATGAAAAACCGGAAAATCTTTCGCTCGCGAATAAAACCCCGTATGGTCGCCGAACGGTCCTTCCAGCCGCATCTCGCCTTTTTCCACATAGCCTTCAAGAATACACTGCGCATTGGCCGGGACATCCAAGCTGATTGTTTTACAACGAACAAGTTTGACGGGTTCACCCCGCAAAAAACCGGCAAGAGACAACTCGTCAACTCCATACGGAAGCGGGCATGCCGCGGAAAAAAGCTGAAGAGGATCGGCCCCCAGCACCACCGCAACTTCTAAACGTGTACTCTGCTTCAGACGGCGGTAATGTTCCGCTCCGTCTTTATGAATTTGCCAGTGCATACCGGTCGTCTGATTGTCATAAACATGCATCCGATAAAGCCCGACATTGCGTTTCCCTGTTTCCGGGTCATGGGTAATCACCATCGGAAAGGTGATAAATCTACCGCCATCTTCGGGCCAGCATTTCTGAACAGGTAAAAGATCAATCATAGAACCTTCTTGTTTAATAATCGCCTGCGATTCACCGGAAGATACCATTCTTGCACTCAAAGCTTCAAGAGACCGAACTTTGGGGAGAAACATGAGTTTTTCAAGAATCCCTTGAGGCGGCTTCATATCCAAAAACTGCTGAATACGCAAAGCAACATCATTAACATCGCTCACGCCAAAAAGCAAATTGATTCTCTTTCGCGAGCCAAAAAGATTTGTCACAAGCGGCCATGACGAACCTTTGACTTTATGAAAGAATAACGCCGGTCCTTCTTGTTTTACAACCCGGTCACAAATTTCAGTAATTTCAAGCACCGGGTCAACTTCCGTTCGAATTTCTTTTATTTCACCCTCGGAACGCAACAATTCAATAAAGCTCGGAAGGTCTTGATACCGGATTTTAGGGTCGCTATTTTCTTTCATATGAAATTCTAAACCGATTGCTCAGTCATTTAATTATTAAATACCGCTTTTCCCAAGATGGTCTTTCATAAATTCAAATAATGACGGCCCGCACGTCCTCGGATCGAAAAAGAGAACCCGCCCGGCCATCACCCACTTAATCGCATTATCTATAATCACTTTCGCGTCACCCTCTTCAGTCCCTTTCACATACGCATCACTATAAATCACAACGAGCACACGTTTATTTAAAGAATGCCGTTCAACCATAGATATAAATTCTTCCGCTGAATCCTCGACTTGTGCCAACCGGACAACAGCAACATCATACCGCTTCGCCGCAAGTTCTTCGAACATCTGCCCCTGCTGCTCAACAATCTTTGATTCGTAGTAATCTTCCGATAACTCAGATTGAATATAATGTTGAAAATCCTTATACTCTCCCACAATCAAAACTTTTTGCTTCAGCAGATTTCTAATCACTGGCATTATTTCACCTGGGTGAATGGGCTTCACGGCAAAATAGTCACATCGCATTTTCTCGAATTCTGCCCGCAAAAAGGGGTGTCCCGTCATCACAATAATCGGGATCATCGCTGTTTCCTCATTGTCTTTCATTTTTTTATAAAATTCACGCCCGTTCAAATTCGGCATCATGACATCCATAATGATAAGATCCGGCATCTGCCCCCTAACTTTCATCAATCCTTGAAGACCATCCGTCCCTGTAAACACTTGATAACCTTCTTTATCGAGGCGAAGTTTGAGTAGCGATATCACATCAGGATCATCATCGAGAACTAAAATTTTCTTATCTTGATTTGGCATTTAAATTCTCCCCCTCTTTACGACGCCATTGATTCTTTTGTTAAACAACATTTTTTATACTTTTTCCCGCTACCGCAAGGACAAGGGTCGTTCCTCCCGGCCTTATGTTCAACATGAACCGGTTCCGGCTTTTTGATTTCTTCTTTTTTTTCGGTTTCACTTTTCGATACTGCTTTTTCGTGGACCGAAAACGCGTCCTGCTTTTCTTTTTGAATAGAAATCATTCGGTTTTTATCAATTTGATTTTTTTGCGCACGCATTTGAATTTGTTGTTTCTGACGATTATCGATCTGTTTCATGATAACCCTCCAATTTAAAAAATAGAACGTTCCTTATAAATACTTTCAAGCAATCCCAATCCGAAAAAGGTCATCACGAGCGAGGACCCCCCGTAACTTACCAACGGTAACGGGATTCCGGTAATCGGCGCTAAACCGATGGTCATACCAATATTGACGGCCACTTGAAAAAACAAAATCACTGAAATTCCGGTCGCAAGCAAACGCGCGCGCAAATCAGTTGTATTTTGCATAATTTGAAACGCATAGGTAATCAATAATGCAAATAAAAGAACCAAAAGCAAACACCCCAGAAAACCGAACTCTTCACCTATGACACTAAAAATGAAATCGGTATGATGTTCGGGAACAAAATCAAGATGCGTTTGGGTTCCCTGAAGCCATCCTTTCCCCCAAATCTGCCCGGAACCGACAGCTATTTTCGACTGAATCGCTGTATAGCTGACGCCGATTGGATCAATTGATGGATCCAAAAATACAAGAATTCTTTTCTGTTGATACGGTTTCAAGAAATGCCATGCAAAAGGCATGCTTGCAATAACACCTATAAAAAAAATAACAAGGTAACGGATTCTTACTCCCCACAAAAATATAATCGCAAGAAACATCGGAATAAAAACAAGCGCAGAACCAAGATCCGGTTGTTTCAAAACCAGCACACAGGGTATCAACACTAAAATACTCGCGAGTAATAGAATCCGTTTTTGCCCAAAAAAAATCGGGCGGCCCGCAAATAAGTCGGCAAGCACAATGATCGTTGAAATCTTGGCCAATTCGGATGGCTGTAATGCAAACGGCCCGACATCAATCCATCGGCTTGCACCCGATCGCACTTCACCCATGATCAATACTAAAATCAGAAGAACAATCGATATCCCATAGAGAAGATAGGACATATTAAAAAAGGGCCGATATCCGACCCAAACTGTCACAAAAAAAACGAATACAGCAATACCGGCCCAACCCAACTGTTTCACGGCATAATTTTCCTGCATCCGGAATGTCGCACTATAAATTGAGGCAATACCGATTCCGGTCAGAATCAGAATAACAAAAAACATGGGCCAGTGAATTTCTTTAAATAACCGCGGTACCATAAGCCTCATTCCATATTCGGACAACTTCTTTAACCATATTTGCGGCTGCAATTCCGCCGGATTTTCCACGTTCTACAAAAACAACAATTGCAATTTTAGGATCTTCATAGGGAAAAAACGCTCCCATCCATGCGTGCGGAAGACCCGGCGGCGCCTGTGCAGTTCCTGTCTTTCCGGCCAACTTTTCAAAATCAACACGGGCAAGTTGCCCCGTTCCGTAATCAGATTGAACCACTTGCAACATTCCCTGTTTTAACGCCTTAAAGGTTTCCGGATGAATCCCAAGTTCAGTTTTTGACGGCTCGTTTTTATCAAAAATAAGCAAGGGTTTTGAAACGCGACCGTCCGTCGCAATCGTGGTGACCATTTGAAGAATTTGTAATGGGCTTACGAGCAAATATCCTTGCCCAATTGCAAATGAAATCGTATCGCCAGTATACCATTGATCGTGGACAGCCTTTTTCTTCCATTCCTGATCAGGCACGACACCGCTTACATTCGGAAAAGAAAGGTCAACCGGCGAACCGAAACCAAATTTTCGTGCATATTCAGCAAGCCGCTTTTCACCAAGTAAACGGCCAACGTTATAAAAATAAACATTGCATGAACGTTCGAGTGCTCGATAAAAATCAACTCGACCGTGCCCCCCTTTATACCAACATTTATATGGTCGCGATTTACGGTTCAATTTGAAAAATCCACGGCATGTAAATGTCGTGTGCGGCGTGATCACACCCGTTTCTAATCCCGCAATGGCTGTTAACAATTTAAAAACGGAACCCGGCGGATAAAGCCCGTTAAAGCCCCGGTTCAGCAGGGGTTTTTCTTTTGAACCAATAACATCCAATCGTTCTTTTTTTTGTTCGGGTGTGACAAATACATTCGGATCAAACCCGGGAGTGCTAATCGCCGTCAAAAGGCCTCCGGTTTTAATATCTCCCACCAAAATAGCGCCTTTCTGCCCTGCAAGAAGCGGCCGCACTTTAGATTCAAAATTGGCATCGATCGAAATATACAAATCATGGCCTACTGTTACATCTTTTTCACTTAACACGTTAATCGGAACACCTCTCGCATTGACTTCAAGTTGCACTCCACCGTCTTCCCCGCGAAGCATTTGATCATAAAGCCTCTCGATTCCACTCCGTCCGATCCATGAATCATAGCCATAAACACTGTGATCTAATTTTTCATATTCTTCCTTCGTCATTTTTCCTATATACCCAACTACATGGGCGGCGGTTTCATGCTGAGGATAAAACCGAATGGCCTTCACCTGAATAAAGACGCCGGAAAATTTTGGCCGTTTCTCTTCTATTTGCATGGCCGTATCTAAAGAAAGATCCGATTTGAGCAACACAGGAGTAAAAGATGCACCTCTCGCTTTGCTGATTCTCTGGCGGATGTCCCATTCGGTAAGTCCTAGAAGAGGGGACAATTCTGGAATATCCTTCGGATCGAAATCCTCCGGAATAATATAAGCATATAACGCCGGTCGATTGGTCGCAACCGGCAAACCGTTTCGGTCGTAAATATTTCCTCGCGGCGCTTCACGGCGAATCAGCCGGATCCGATTTCGCTCGCTCGCTTCACGATAATCACTACCGTTAATCACTTGGGTGCGAAATAAACCGGCAGACACAATTAATAAACAGAGGTACATTCCGTATAAAAGAAAATTAAATCGAGTCGTACTTTTCATTAAATTCATGGCATCTTAAAATAGTTCATACTGTTTCTGACGGAAAACCGGACTGACCCACTTTTGCAAAACCGGAAATCCCACAAAACTAACCGCCATTGTATAAATAGCGACAAAACAAATTTTGATAAACCCCGAAAATGTTATTCCGTACCGCGGCTGTACGAGCAACATTAAACTGGAAAACATCGTGAGCGTAAAAAAAGTGAATAAAAAAACGCTGACAATTTGAATCCATCGTTTATCGCGGTCAAACTGATCGGAAATAATTTGAAGGAACACAGTCCCGCTAATGTAACAGATAGTTTCCAAGCCAAAAAAAGCATTGGATAGTAAATCCTTAGCAAGCCCCAGAATCAGTGCAAGAATGAGTAAATGCTTCCGGTCGATTTGAAATGCATAAAAGGTTAAAAAAATAGCAAAAAGATCGGGCTTCAACCATTCAACGGAAATTAACGGCAAAAAAGACAGTTCAAGCCAAATCAGAAACACGAAAAACCAAACGAATCTTTCTTTCAATAGTGGAGACGGCAACGGTTTCCTCCTAAAATATTATTTATTCACACACAACACTTCTTCCAACTTCGAAAACGAAACAAACGGCTTCACATACGCATATAACATCAACCGATTTTTCTCTTCACTCACCATGGTCACACGTCCTATCGGAATCCCCTTTGGGTATACTCCGCCCAAACCGGCAGAAACGATCAGATCCCCGACCTGGATTTGTGAATTATAATCAAGAAACGTCATTTTTAACATAGCCGAGCCCTCACCCTCGACAAGCCCGACATCCCGGGTCCTTTCATCTAAAGCGCTCACTCGCGATTGGCTATCCGTCAACAAAATAGCGCGAGCAGAATTTTTGCCGGCTGAAATCACTTTTCCCACCAATCCTTCGGGATGAACAAGAACTGTATTCACATAAATCTTATCCTTTTTGCCTTTATCGATCACAATAAAATTAGACCAGTTCGAAGGATCACGTCCCACAACAAGTGCCGGTATCGACGGGCCCGTATTCCGGCTTTTTAAATCAAGCAGAGCCGTTAACCGTTCATTTTCTTTTTTCAGCATGGATACTGAATTTAGTTCGTTTTCGAGTTCCTGAACTTTTCGCTTGAGTTGATCGTTCTCCTGGCTAAGATGGGCCCATTCGAGAAGATGCTGCCCCTGATCACGAAACCAACGGATCACGGTTGCTTGTGTTTTGAAGATGGGGAGAGTAATTTGGGTGGAAAAAATCCGAACTTCATCAATCGCTTTAGGAAATGTTACTCCTAAAATCCCTAAACAGATTGGCAATAAAAACACAATCACAAAGAAGATGTTGTATTTAAACCGCACCGCATTTTCCCCAAAATGAATACATCTACTCGATGAAGACCGGATGACTTATCTAACCATTACGAGAATTTACTCGATATTCTATCAAAAGCCGATAGATCTGTCGGATGGGCAATAATTCAATCCGAAATTGAATTACATGTCATACTGCCTATGATTGGTATTTACAGAGAGCCTTTTCAAAAGGTTAATATCGCTCAGATACCGGCCTGTGCCTAACGCCACCGCAGTTAGCGGATCATCAGCAATATGGACCGGCAATCCTGTTTCCTCACTAATCAATTTGTCAAGCCCCCGTAATAACGCCCCTCCACCTGCAAGCACAATTCCTTTTGTGATCAAATCTGCCGAAAGCTCAGGTGGCGTCCGTTCGAGCGTAATTCGAATGGCTTCCAAAATCGCAGCCGTAGCTTCCGAAAGTGCTTCCCGGATTTCTTCGCTTGAAACCGTAATCGTTTTCGGAAGGCCGGCTAAAATATCCCGCCCCTTCACTTCAATGGTTGTTTCTTCCGGAAGCGGATACGCAGAACCAATTCTGATTTTCACTTCCTCAGCCGTTCTTTCACCGATCATCAAATTATATGTTCGTTTTAAATGATTAATAATCGCATCGTCACATTCATCACCGCCGATTCGAATACTTTTAGCAAAAACAATTCCTGCTAATGAAATCACGGCAATTTCTGTCGTTCCACCTCCGATATCAACAATCATATTCCCTGAGGGTTCCTGAATCGGAAGGCCCACACCCACAGCGGCTGCAATCGGCTCTTCCACCAAGTAAACGGGGCTTCTCGCTCCTGCACGTTCCGCGGAATCTTTTACAGCGCGCTTTTCAACTTCGGTAATACCGCTCGGGACGGCAACGACCACACGGGGCGCTACCCACGGTCGATGACGATGAACTTTTCGGATAAAATAACGCAGCATCGCTTCGGTAATATCGAAATCAGCAATGACACCGTCTTTCATCGGACGGATGGCAAGAATATTTCCCGGAGTGCGGCCCAACATTCTTTTAGCCTCTTCACCGACAGCAAGAATTTGATGGGTGAATTTATCAATCGCAACAACGGAAGGCTCACACAAAACAACGCCTTGTCCTCTTACGTAAACTAAAGTTGTTGCCGTGCCCAGATCGATTCCAATGTCATTAGAAAAAACGCCTAAAACTTGATCTATTAGTTGCATTGAAAACCTTCTTTGTTAAAGGGGATACCAGACGGAATTATTTTTTAAAGTGGGGTTATTATATCAAGCGGTTTTTTTAAGTGTCAAGCACAATCCCTTGATAAATCGTTGGCGAACAATTATTTGCGGGAACTATGCCTTTACAAGCTTAGCCAGATCAGCTTCAAACCCAGGGTAAGAGGTCATAATGCAATCCGTATCTTGAATAAGAATTTCTTTCTCCGATTGGAGGGCCGCAATCGCAAAACTCATTGCCGTCCGATGGTCTCCAAAGCTGGAAATCGCCCCTCCCTGAAAACGGCTGACTCCGTTAATAATACACCCGTCTTCGGTCGGCTGAACCTTTCCGCCAATCGCTTTTAACCCCTGTGCCATTGAGTTAATACGGTCGGTTTCTTTCACGCGAAGCTCCTTGGCACCCCTTATGACACTCCTGCCTTCCGCAAGCGCACAAGCAATCATTAAGATGGGCAATTCATCAATCAGGTTCGGAATCCACTCCTTATTAATGATCACAGCTTGCAACCGCTTGTCCAAACCCCTCATGTGTATATCCCCCATCGGCTCTCCCCGATCCTGCGTCATTTCAACCGAAATATCTGCACCCATTGCCTTTAGAATATCAATGATTCCCGATCTCGATGGATTTAACCCAACATTTTTAATGACAACGTCGGATCCCGGCGTAATCGCGGCCGCCACCATAAAAAATGCCGCAGATGAAATGTCTCCCGGCACTTGGAATTGAAACGGCTTCAAGGCCTCCGCTTTCCGGACGGTAATCTTCCGGTCATGACGCTCGACCGGAACCCCAAATCGCGTCAGCAATCTTTCCGTATGATCGCGCGATGGGATAGATTCCTCCACGGAGGTTTCGCCATCCGCGTTTAACCCCGCCAAAAGAATCGCGCTTTTAACCTGCGCACTTGCAATTTGATTCACCCAATGAATTCCGGTCAATTTTCCGCCTTTAATCGTCAAAGGCGCAAAATTCCCGTCTTCCGTCCCGGTAATCTGTGCTCCCATTTGTCGGAGAGGCTCCGTCACTCGCCTCATTGGCCTTTTCGTGAGAGAAGCATCTCCCGTCAAAGTTACTTCAAAATTTTGACCGGCTAAAATGCCAAGCAAAAGGCGCATCGTCGTACCCGAATTCCCCAGATCTAATGGGCTTTTGGGAGGATTTAATTTCCGCACACCAATTCCGTTTACAAATAATTTGCCTTCACTTTTTTTGAAACTGACACCCATCGCTTCGAAAGCTTTAATGGTTCGCAGGCAATCGTCCGCCTCAAGAAAATGCGTAAAAACACTCGTCCCTTCAGCAAGAGAACCAAGCATCACTAACCGGTGAGAAATAGACTTGTCTCCGGGCGGGAGATATTCGCCGCTAACTTTTGAAGCAGGCTTTGCAATCATTTCACCCATCAAGAAACTCCAAATTCGTCGTCATTCTGAAATTTAAACTCGCCCTTGGATAACACCGCTTAATACAAGAAAGGATATACTACCTTCGAAGATTAATCCAAATCCGAAGATCAGAGATTGCTTTTTCTATCGCGGATTGTTTCCCTATCATCGCAGCTTGTGAGGTTTTCAATTCTATCAATTTATTCTTTAGCTTCTCTATCTTCGAATCCGCACCAACCGCCGCGAAAGCAACGGAACGACAAACCCATATACTTAATACGACCGCCAAAATAAAAACATGACAAATTTTCATCTTCGTTTATTCACCCAAATTTTCAGACTTTCAATTTCCTTTAACAGATTTTCCTGTTTCGCCATCATTTCCTTTTGCTGCGCAATCAATCCGTCAACCTGAGTAATCACACTATCCAATTCCAAATTGGCTTTTTTACATTCCGAATCATCTGCCGCCAAAACAGTCGTGGCAATTCCGCTCAGAAGCAAAAAGAAAAATACGTATTTCCATTTCGATTGCTGGAACATCATTTCCTTTTTCCGTTTACAACCGTTCAACCTTGAGTTCCGATATACTTCATCAACTCGCTTGTTTGAATAAGTAAAACGATCAACACACAGAGGATTGCAATAATTGAAATGAAATTAAAAAAAACAGATCCGCGGATGCTCGGCTTAAATTCGCGAGACTTCATCGCCCTCTCCGATTTCAATCCCATCTTGTTCTTCTGTAATATACGCTGCGGAATAATCGTCATAGATTTTTTCAACGCGAACTTTTGCAATTTCGCCCCCACGCCTCATCACGCTTAACACATCATTTAAGCCAACACCGTGTTTGGAACCCAAATTGTTCACGATAAAGTTAAACTGACGGTTCACCAACAACACACGGCCGTTTTTTGAATCGATTTGTGAAGTTTGAGACGGATATAGACTCTCAGTTTTTTTAGATTCTTGTTCAATCCCCTTTGGCTTGTATTCCGCTGACGTTTGAGGGATAGTGGCCGTTTGTTTCCCCGACGCTACAGATTTCGGTTGGGCAAGAGCTTCTGTTTGATCCGATGATTCTTTTTTGACTCCTCTGCCAAAACCAGGGATAGAGGGAAGAACGTGCCGCTGAACAGGCTCTGAGCGAGGAATAGCCCCCACCATTCCGGACCTTGGGAAAGCTGGGACATTCCCTTTTGATGGTTCGAGACTTGGCTCCTTTTTTGCTGCCGCTGATACCACATCACCAAATTTTCCATTCAATTCCTGAGAATTCGCCACCACATCCGTCACTTTTTTTTCTGTATAATTTTTTTCCTCTTCTTTCTTTTCTGAACGCCCGAATATTTTTGAAAATACCCGACGAATAGCCCCTGCCTTCTTCCCCTCACTCTTTTCCGATTTCGTCTGGGTTATTTCTTTTTTGTGAACAACTTCTTTTGCCGGTTCCTTGGATTGCGCGGTTGAAAGAATATTTGCTTTGGGAATCACGGGAATTGTCTTAGAAACCAAGCTTGGTTGAGATAAAATCGCTGGAGACGGTTTTGAGACCGGCTCAATCACTTTCGCCGGTTGGATTCCTCCCTTCAAATCTTGAACCATACGAGATCCGGTTTTTACCGGTTCTTTCTCGCCCTGCACTTCCTTCTTCACGGGCAATAGCCCTTCTTCTTTTTTCTCTTTTGTTCCCCGAGTTACGATTTTATGCAAGAAAAAACGTGGCTTTGCTTCACCTTGATCAGAAGAAAAGGTTGGGTTTATTGGAAGTACCGAGCCCGCCACAGGAGGATTATTACTGACGATGGCATTCAGCTCAGCAACCTGATTCATTGCTTTTTCAGCACGATCTTCCGCTTCCTTCAATCTTTTCTGAAGTTCATTTAAAATTTTTTCCAACTCCCGGTTTCGCCGCTGTGCATTGTCGAACGATTTTTCAGATTCCCGCAACTCTTCCCGAACAGAATTAGCTTGCTTCTCCTGATCGCTCGCTATTTGTGTTGCTTTTAACCGTGCGGATCTTTCGGCTTCAATTTTGGCATTTAAATCGTTGATTTGAGCCTCGTTCTGGGTGAGTTCATCCTCCAAACCCTTTTTTTCTTCATTTAACCCTTCGATCTTGGCCTTTAAGTCTTTGATCTTAGCCTCTAACTCAATTCGCTTTGATTTTTCATTCTCACGAAGCGCAGATACATAGGAGGTGACTCCCGCTGATAGGAGACTTAGCAGAAATAAAATGATAATTGAAAATTTTAAGAATTTCACGATATTTTTATTTGGTTAAATTGTTGAAAAATGCTAACATAACTCATTATAAAAAACAAGGATAAAGCGCAAAATCAATTAATTAAAATCACCTTTACATCATCGACTAAATAGAAAGATAGTTTATGCTGCCATTTTTCCGGAAAAATATCAAATTCATTATTTGGATTATTGTCCTTTCCTTTGTGATTTGGGGGGCCGGAAGCTTTGTCGCCTCACGGAGCTCGAGTTCTTCCTACGCAGGAAGTGCGTTCGGGAAAAATATATCCATCACGGAGTTCCAATCTATGTTGCGCTTTTATGATATTATGACGCGGTCCGGGATTATTGCGCTTCAGCGAAAAACCGAAGAAAAAAAGCCGGAAACTCAATCCACACCCACCCCACCTTCTGCCGAAACCAAAGAAATTGCGGAAAATGCGAAAAGATACAAAGAGCCGGAACCGCTAACTGAAGATCCGAAATCATCCGAAAAACCGGAGCCGCCGACTTACGAAGAAGTCCGCAGCCTGGCGTGGCAATCAATCATATTTAGTGAAGAAGCAAAGCGGATGAAAATGGAAGTTTCTAACGATGAAGTCTCTCGAGAAATTTTGAAGCTTTTTTCTTCGGAAAGCGGCGGGTTCAGTCCTGCTTTTTATCAAATGTGGGTGAAGAATCAATACCGCGGAAGACCGCGGGAATTTGAAGAGGCGATTCGAAAATATATTTGTGCGCGAAAAATCCGAGAAACCATCCTCAAAGATGTTCCCGCAGAAGAAGTGGAAAAACGCTGGATGGAATGGATGATGAAAACCATGGGTGACGCCCATTTTAAAGACTACACCCTACAACCATCGGCTGAGTAGCGCATCGTTTTACCCGCCTTTTAACCATTTCAAGATTTTCCCAAGCAACCCCGAATCATAATCAATCTGCGCACCACAAGAATGACAGCGGTATGTGTTCCCCGGGAGAATTTGCTTACACTTCGGACAAAAAGTAGATTGTCTCGCCTGATTTTCATCTGTAGTCCACTTTTTTTCTAATTTATCAGGGACCTCTTCATCCCGAACTTCCCAATCCTTCGGCTCTTCATTTTCAATGTTCATATAAAAATACGCCTCCTATTTAATTTTACCAATAGAGTCCGTGATCAATTTTCCCAATGGGTTAAATCTCTGTTAATGAGTCTCGATAATTTTTCTCTATCGTCGCGGAAATAATCAATCAATTCCTTTCGAAATGACGGATCCAGTGGAACTCTTTCAGTATATTTCCGGCCGGCACGGAGGAAAAACCTTGTAATCCCAAACCGCTTAATGTGTAAGACTTTCTTGATCGTATCAGTCAACCATCCGATGAACACAGGTGGATCCGTGAGAAATGAAATCAATCGCGGATATTGGCTCACCTTATTCCTGTTGTAGCGCGGAAATATCTCTCGTTGATCATCCGGAACATTTAAAAACCCTAAAATGTCTTGGTACACCCGCCGGGGCGATAACGCAAAATCTTCATTTAAAATCACTTTAACCTGCTCTCGAGGAAAAATAGAATAAACACGTTCCAATTGTTCTCCCAATTTTCCGATATCCGAATAATAAAAGAATTTAGGATCTTTACGCAGATATGTCCTATTTGTCATCCTCCTTCTTTCATTCTCGGCGTTCCAGGCTTTCTTCAATTCCGTGATTTTCTCCAAACCAATAAAAACCTGATGAGCATGCCATGACTGAAGAAAATCAACATGATTCCGAATGAAAACAATCAGTTTTGATTTCGGATCATATTCCCATATTTTTTTTACAGCAACCTTTGAATAAAGGTACAAAACAGCACCCTCGCCGACCGCAAGGTGTTTTTCTGTCGCGCCCGAAAAAAACCGCAAATAATCATCCAATATTTTAGACACACGGCAACTTGGGAAGTCTTCTGCAAAAAAATGAATCTCTTTCGGATAGCACACAAAAACGCGGGGATGCTTTCGCAGATAATCGCAAAGTGAAGTCGTGCCGCACCTCGGAGCGCCAAGAATAAAAAAGTTAGGCCGTTTCATATCATGCAATTATAAATCATGGAACTGCAAAATGTCATGGAAAGATTTCTCCTGTCTCCCCAAAAACGATTGCGATGATATCTGATGCTTTGCTTTTCCGATCATTTAGGCTATACTATGTTTAAGTTTAGAAATTCATTCGCCGATGTTAGTTGAAGGGAGAAAAATCATGCCAAAACAAGTGCTTATCGTTGATGACGAATCCGATATCTGCAATCTCATTTCCGAATGTTTGAATGATCTCGGATTGGATGTGGTCACCGCACAAAACGGAATAGATGCGCTCAATCAAGCTAAACAAGTAAAGTTTGATTTAATCATGCTGGATATCCATCTTCCGGATATCGATGGTGTGGTGGTTTATGAGAAAATCCGGGAAATGCCAAATCACACAAAAACACCTATTATTTTCCTGACGGCTCTCGCGCAAGGAACCCGTCCTCAACTTTCAAGTTCGTCTCACGCGGATTACAGCATCATTCCAAAACCGGTCAGCCTGGAAAAAATTCAGCGCGCGGTAAGTGACGCTCTCGGGAAAGAATAACGCTAAATTAACGTTAAGAAAATGCGATTAACTTTTTAATGAGCGAGATCATTTCCGACATCGAGCTGTAATGGCCGCCTTTTTCCACAAAAATCGGAGATCCCCATTTTCGGATTTCAAGAATGTCTTCTGAAGACGTCGAATCGATAAAGATAATTGTTAATATCTTCCTTCCGCTCCGAATAAGGTCACGATAAAGTTCAACGCCTGTTTTAACAGGCATTTTAATATCAAGAATAAGACAATCCGGAGTTTCTTGTTCGATCAGTTTGAATCCCTCGAGCCCATTTTGTGCCGAACGCACATGGAAAGCCGGCTTAATCCGGAACTCGAAATATTCTTTAATCATCTCGCACACTTCCCGCTCATCATCCACGACAAGGACTTTAATTCGTTCGGGGTACTGCATGTGAGGAAGAACCACTTTATGGAAAGCCTTCTCATCAATGGGAAGCTCCACCTTTCCCAGAAACTGGAATGATTCGGGAGAAGAAACGTAACCGAGTTGAAAACATTTAAGGTCTCTATTTTTATGTTTCATGTCGGTCAAACTTTCGACCAGACGATTGTCCACCCACCCTCCTTCAATAAAAATCATATCGGGTGTTCCCGTAAAAATAGCGCCAACGTCCGCTTTGGAGCGAATGATAGACGGAACCGATTGCGTCTCACCAAAATAATCAGAGAAAAATTCTATTGCTTTTTTATTTTCCGTACCAACGCAAATTTTCAATTTAGACACTGTTCACTCTCCGCATAGACTAGATGCCCAACAAACGATCCACTTCCCCCTTAAGTACTTGCAAATCAAACGGTTTCTGAAGAAAAATATCCCGCCCTAATTCTTCAGCTTGATCAATTAAGAGTTGATCTACATACCCCGTATTAACAATGACTTTGGTAAGAGGGCTTGATTCCTTGCAAATCTTTAAAACCAACAGTCCTGACATATCCGGTAACTTCATATCCAGCAGCATCACTTCAGGTTTTTCACGTTTGAGAATCTCAATGCCTTCTTCACCGCTCTCAGCCACAAAAACCCGGAATCCTTCTTCCTCGAAAAATGTTTTTACTTCTTCGAGAATTCCGTTTTCATCATCCACCACAAGCAATTTTGTCGGCATATGATGACGCCTTCTATGATCTTGTGATAGCAAATCCAAATCCGTCCACCATCACACAGATTGACTATCTTTATTAATGTTTGTTTTTCAAAACCGCTTGAAACCGTTTTTCCCGATCTTCTAAGTCTTCTCTAAGCTCTTGAGGAAGTTTAGAACCAAACTGAGCCAAAAATTCTTCTTCCGCGAGAAAAGTCGGCATCCATTCGCCCGGATCGATATCAAATAATTCTTTGAGCGTTTCAGGATTTAAATTCAGTCCCGTCAAATCCAAACTATTCGGCTTTGGAATATAGCCGATCGGTGTTTCTACCGCATCCACTTTCCCGTTCGAACGGTCCAAAATCCATTCAAGAACCCTTAAATTATCGCCGAACCCCGGCCAGAGGAACTTGCCGTTTTGATCACGACGAAACCAATTGACACGGAAAACTTTTGGCTGAGACTTCATCCGTTTCCCCATTTCAAGCCAATGTTTAAAATAATCGCCCATATTGTATCCACAAAAAGGAAGCATCGCCATCGGATCCAGCCGAACTTCCCCCTGCTTTCCGAATTGTGCCGCAGTTCTCTCTGATGCAATTTGGGAACCGACAAAAACACCATGCCGCCAATTAAAACTTTCGTAAACGAGCGGAACGAGTCCGGCTCTTCGGCCACCAAAAATAATGGCAGAGATGGGAACCCCTTCTGTCGATTCATGTATCTTTGGATTAAAACTGGGACATTGCGATATCGGCGCTGTAAAACGGCTATTGGGATGCGCTGCTAACACGGGTTTTCCGTCCTTATCTTTCATCCCCGGCTGCCATTTATCGCCTTTCCAATCAATCGCTTCAGCCGGCGGGTTATCATCTTTTCCTTCCCACCAAACCGTCCCGTCCGGACACAACGCGACATTGGTAAAAATCGTATTTTCCTTGATTGTTTCCATCGCAAGCGGATTAGTCGCGGGCCCTGTTCCGGGCAATACGCCGAAAAATCCGTTTTCGGGATTAATCGCCCACAACCTTCCGTCTTTTCCGATCCGCATCCACGCAATATCATCGCCAACCGTCCAAATCCGGTATCCTTTATGTTTCAACCCTTCAGGCGGAACCAACATCGCCAAATTGGTTTTCCCGCAAGCACTCGGAAATGCACCGGCGACATATTGAATCTCTCCGTTCGGCTTTTCAATCCCGAGAATAAGCATATGCTCAGCCATCCAGCCTTCTTTCATACCGAGATAACTTGCAATTCTAAGCGCCAAACATTTTTTCCCGAGAAGCACATTTCCGCCGTAACCGGAACCGACACTCCAAATCGTATTATCTTCCGGAAAATGGAGAATGAGACGGCGATAGATATCAAGATCAGCTTTGCTGTGAAGACATTTTGTAAATTCGCCTTTGGAACCGAGCGCCTCTAAAACCGCCGTTCCCATTCGCGTCATGATGCGCATATTGAGAACCACATAAATACTATCCGTCAGCTCAACACCGATTTTGCTGAATACGGAACCAATCGGGCCCATGCTAAACGGAATGACATACATGGTTCGGCCCTTCATCGCACCTTTAAAAAGCTGCCTCGCTTTTTCGTATGCTTCTTCGGGCGCCATCCAATTATTAGTAGGTCCCGCGTCTTCTTGTTTCGACGTGCAAATATAAGTTAAATGTTCCGTCCGCGCGACGTCATTCACTGCCGTACGATGATAGAAACACCCCGGCATTTTCTCCTGATTGAGTTCGACAAGCTCGCCCGTTCCCACCGCTTCCTGTTCCAAACGTTTTTTTTCGGATTCCGAACCATCGCACCAAACGATTCTGTCAGGCGTGCAAAGTTCAGCCATCGCTTTGACCCAATTTAAAAGCTCTGCATGATTAGTTCGTTCATTTTTCATAGTAACCACCTGCATAAAATTTTCACTTTCAGTTAATCTTTAAATTAAAAAAATTGAGCCTCATCCAACGGTAAGGCGGGCATAGATTAACGAACCTTCAATCGCAAATCAAGCTCTTTTAAGCTGTTTTAAATATTTCATAGGAAACAAAATTCGGATTTTCGAGACCTCATGTTACCCGCAATACTTCAGCTGTAGTGGTTAACCCGGCACGAACTTTCGAGAGGCCATCATCTTTGAGGAGCCGCATCCCCTTTTTCACAGAAGCCTCCCTGATTTCAAGGGCGCTCATTCCCCTTGCAACCATGTCCCTCAACTCATCATCCAACACGAGAAATTCATGAATGGCAGTCCGCCCATAGAATCCGGTATCGTTGCATTGTTCGCATCCTTGCCCGATATATTCTCCGTCTTTTTTCGTCTTACATTTCTCACAAATCAACCGGACTAATCGCTGGGCAATCACACATTCAAGGCTGGAAGATACCAGATACGGTTGCATTCCGAGATCAAGAAGCCGAGCAATTGCACCCACCGCATCATTGGTATGCAAAGTGGAAAACACCAAATGGCCGGTCAGTGACGAACGGATCGCAATTTCCGCCGTTTCGGCATCCCGGATTTCTCCGACCATCAGCACATCCGGGTCATGCCGCAACATGTGACGCAACCCGATTGAAAATGTCAGATCAATTTTCGGATGCACCTGCATCTGAATAATTCCATCAAGCTGATATTCAACCGGATCCTCTACCGTAATAATTTTCCGCCCCACATCATTCAAGGAACTGAGCGCACCATACAGAGTTGTTGTTTTGCCGCTTCCCGTGGGACCGGTCAGCAAAATAACGCCGTACGGTTTCTGCAAAATTTGGCGAAATCGAGCAAGATAATCTTGTGCCAGCCCGATGCCATCCAATCTCAATAACCTTGCCGGCGACAGAATTCGAATCACAAGCGACTCGCCATAAGCAGTGGGAAGCAGCGACACGCGCAAATCCAATTCTTCATTTTGAATGCTGATTTTAATCCGGCCGTCTTGCGGAAGACGGCGCTCTGAGATATCTAAATTGGCCATAATTTTAATGCGCGAAATAATGCTTGAATGGAATTGCCGGATTTCGTCCGGTACCTTTGCTTCCTGCAAGATACCGTCGATGCGATACCGGACACTCAAACGGTCTGAAAAAGGTTCAATATGAATATCACTCGCCCGTTTTTTCTGGGCATCCATGAGTAACTGGTTGACCAGTTCACGCACCGAAGATTCGCCGGCAGTTGCTTCCATTTCTTCAGTCGAACCCATCTGGGCTTCAACCTGCGCTTTAGATTGTTTCTTTTTCGTTTTCGTCAATTGATCGACGATAGACGCTCCGATTCCATAATGTTTCTGAATCGCTTCATCAATCCGTGAACGTTCAGCTAACAATACTTGAATTTCAATCCCCAAAATCGCATTTAGTTCCTGAATGACGTCAAACTCAGGTGGTTCATTCATCGCAATCAATAAATGATTCCCTTTTATTTCAACCGGGAAAATATGATAGTGATGAGCAACTTTTGGCGGCACTCTTTGGAGCACCTCTTTCGAAATCTCCATTTCGTCGGGCCTGACAAGCCGTAATTCAAATTGGTCGGCTAAAACCTCAATTAGTTTTGATTCGGGAATAAAACCGAAACGGACCAAAATCCTTCCTAAAAATTCTCCGGTTTGTTCCTGAACTTCAAGCGCCTGTCCGATCTGCTCAAGCGTCACAAGATTTTTCCGGATTAATTCTTCGCCGATAAAATAAGTCTTCTTTTTTCTAATCATGCAAATGCACCTTTCATCGTTTTTACATTTGGGAAAGGGTAACTTCCGCACTCACCCCATCAGAATTATCGCTGGGCCGCGTCACCATAAAATTCTTAACATAAACAAAATTCTGATTTTCGGATATCCGATAAAAAAAGCTTAAAAGATCCGCCATATTCCCTTCAACCACCAAATACAGGCTCGGTTTACTTTCGCCCTTACCGGATCCTCGCTCATCCGGCTTCAACTCTTGAAGCGATAATTTCTGACCGGTTACAAGTACCTGCGTTTCTTGGACCCACGTATTTGAACTGACCTGCTTCCTCTCGGGAAGTTTTGCGGTATTCAAAACCGTTTCATAAATTTGCCGGCGCATTTTACTTTCTTTCGATAACGCAACATCCGTTTGATATTCTTTCTCTTTATCTCGCAATATTTTCGATAGTCCATCCCGGCAATAGATCAACAGCATAGCGAGCGCGAGGCATACGCCTGCGCTTATCCATAAGTTTTTTTGATTCGAAAAAAAGATTTTAATTTGATTCACTGGTTACCTTTATATGCCCTTCAAAAGAAAAATCAAAAACCGTTTTCGCCTGATCACTTTGCTCCGCCTGAATACGTTCTAATTTCAGCTTTTCATAAAAACCACCCTGTTCCAATTTGGCAATAAATTGATCAACCAAAGCCTGATCGGGCGCAATCCCCCGAACCGAAATCGTCCGCTTGTCAAAGTCATACTCGACTTCACGCAAGAGCATCTCCGTTGAAATCGCTTCGCGGAGTGAAGCGACCGTCTCGATCGGAAGTGCTTTTTTTTCATAAAAATCCACGATCGCGACTGCTTCCTGATGCATTTTTTTAATTTCTTTAACGTCAGCTGAGAATGTTCCGGTTCGAAATTGGAACCAGCTGATTTGCCCGAACACAATCCCAACCTGAACAAGTGCCAATAATAGAAGAGCCGCCGTTAGACAAAAAACAGAAGAAGCTATCTTTGACCGCCCAACAACACGACTTTTCTGATCACGAACTTCTTTATAGGAAGAGAGCGTATAATCAAAAATTTCATCCGACGAAATAGATTCTATCACCGCATTAAAAAGCGCCGGAGGATGCCCCTCTTGATTTGAATCTTCCATCATCACTTTAACAGAATAGGACGGGTCACTGCTCATCGCCTCGGCATTTGATGAACTCAATCCGGCCACATAGATTTGTTCCGGTTTCCGGTGCCACTCCCGCTGAAAGGCCGCGATGGTCGCTCGGATAGATTCTTGCATGCCAACGCCCTGATTAGCTTCTTGCGACAGCCACCTGCTCTGAAGTAACACATGATCTTCAAAAAAGAGCAATTCGACATGTCCATTAAAAAAATAAACCATTAATACCAGATCTTTCGGATTTTCTTCCGGAAAAACTTTGGTGCGATATAACCACCCCAGAGCTTCTGTTGAAAGGACCACTCGATCGGGAATAACTCCAAACGCTTCAAGCCTTTTTAATTGTTCTCCCAGAACGCCTTTAGAAACCCCGAACAGAAGCACCTGTGATTCTTTTCCTTGTTGCGCTTCCTGAAGCACCTGATGCAAAATTACTTCTTCGGAAAGATACGGAATTTCGGCATGGACCCTGTTGGTAATCGCTTGATCCAATTCCGTCTCAGGGACTTGCGGCACCGGAAAAACTTTGACGATCGAAACATTTCTAAACACAAGATGCACCCATGACTGTATCCGCGCCCGATAAGACAAAATCCGTTTTCTGAATTCAACCAGGGTATGATCGGCGGCGGAAAGATTCTCACTGCTCCGCACGGAAATAGTTTCCTTTCCGATCACCCGGGTCTGCCCATGGGCATGGTCAATGAACACAACATGAAGCTCATCGCCATGAAAATAGCTGATACCGAAGATTGAACCTTTTTTCCCTATCAACATCAGAACACCCTTTCTTGCCATGAAAGAATTTCAAGAGGAATCGCAACCATCTTTCCTGTCTGGCCAAACGAAACACCTATCGGAGTCACGCGAAATCTCGGAATCACTCTGGCCCCCAAAACAGTTTCTAATACAAACGACTCTTTTCCCGGAAGTCTTGAACGGACTTCGACATGAAAATAATCAGAGTTCACTTTCACATAGTAAAAAAGCTGCCGGATTAAATTCGGCACACTTCCCATCTGGCCATAGGGCCCCTGCAGCTGAACCGGCAACCCTACCTTCACCATAAATTGAGCTATATTTGCCATATCGTCCCGGTTAAAAAATTGTTTTATATTTGAAGTCGAATTTTCTGTGGCATTTTCATCTTGAGCCGCCGTGTTTTGCGAATTCGCGGTTAATGTCCGATACTCCTCAATACTTTCAAAGAGCCTCTTTTTATCGGAGGCATCTCCGCTCAGGGATGAAATCAAAGCTTCTAAAACATACCGATGAACGGTATTGAGATTGACTTTCATTGCGCCATAGGCCATTCCATAAACCGTCAGAAAAGGCTTTAATTTTTCAGCATCTTCGGAATCAATCGATTGAATCAATAAAAGCTCATCAAGACTCTCAAACGGCCCCATTTTTTGCTTTGTCCCCAGAGTAGAAGGCCCTTGCGCAACAGAACCACCCCGCCACGCAATGATACTTCCAGCTATTTTTTTAGAATTTGTTTTAAGCGAATATTTTTTCGTTTTGAGTAAATCAAAGAAATTAATTAAAAACGGTTCCGAGGCAATATTGATATTAATTTTGCTTTCTTCGTCGGTAATTTCCAGCCCAAACCGTTTCGAAAACTCCATTTCCTTGAACCCGCGCGGTGCGCCGCACCAAACGTCTCCCGGATGATCAACATTAGAATCCTGATCCGAATCGATAAAATACCGTGCTAAATTAACAGCTGTCAAATAATCGTAACTTAACTCAAACTGGTTCATTTCGTAACCTTCAATTTTGGTAGCAAGGCGCGTCCTGAGCGCAATACTTACCGCAAAAAGCGACAAGAGGATCATCACCCATAAAAATAAAATCAATACACTTCCTTGATGATATTGATATTTACGCATTTTTTTGTAATAAAATCCCGTGTGGAATTAAAATTTCATAACTTTTTTCTTGGATTCCGAACGAATCCCCCCTCATGATCAATCGAACACCTCTCGGAACTCCCAGATACGGACTATTCGTCCATTCCTTGTCCCAAAACAATTTATCCGAATCGTCAACAAACAAATATTCAAACCGGCATTTTTTTAATTTATTAAACAACGTTTCTTTCACTTCCCGCGATGAAGAACGGTCTTTAAATTTTTTGACCATCTTTTTTTCTTTCCGGACTAACGATTGACCTCTGACCTGATATTCAACCATAAACAGACCTTCCTCCATTCCTTTCTGCGAATAGCGAACAAGTTTCGCGGGAAATTTTAAATCACGTTCATCTCCGACAAAGAATTGCTCGGAATCTTTATTATAGTAAGGGATTGCATTTTTTAATTCATGCTCGAATTGCATCATGAAAATTTCCGCTTCGCGCCGGTCCATCAAATTTTCTTCCATCTTTTGATAGGCGAGCAACCCCGTGCGAAAACTCGTGTAAAGGACGGTCAATGTCACCGAAATAATGGCCAGAACAACCAAGAGTTCGACCAAGGTAAAACCCGCATAATTGGAAGCAGTTTCAGTCAAATTTCTCTTATCGCTCACGAAAAACCTCGGTTCGTTTGCTGCTGCATATTCTCCGGTTTCTTTATTTTTAAAATGACTGTATCCATATCGTAAATAGGCGTGTGCCGGCCGCGCATGATATTGCCTTTGACTTTGATATATTCATTCATGTTTAAATTTGGCGTAATACCGAATTGACTCACCGGCTGCGTTTGCGCACCGTTTTCCGCCTGCTCGTCTTTTGGCTCCTGCCCGATCGGAATCATCTTTTCTCCTTTTATCTCAAAATACAAATCGGAACCTTTCCTTTCGGTTTCAAGGGGCATCATCAGATACCCTTCTTCCGAGAGCGAAACGCCCTGCGGGTATGCAAACCACTCAAACAATGCCTTATCGATCCCTGTTTTCAGTTCTCTTCGTTCTTCGTTTTGGCGCCCGACAAATAGCGATTCTCCAAAAATCCGCAAAACACTCACGATACCTATTGAAAGGATCATCAGCGCTATAAACGTTTCAAAGAGTAAAGCCCCTCTAATACGGCGTTTTTTCATTGAAATTGACTTTGAATAAACCCAACCGGTTTTTAATTTCGATTGTTGCGCGCTCATCAACCTGATCGGAAATAATAACGGTATTTTTCGTCACGCTGCCGTCAGGAAAAAAATAAATTTCATCTCCGCTTTTGAGCCGGATTCCAAAATCCTTATTCCCATTTGCCTTCTGAGAAAACGGTGTCTTCATGGGAACGAATTCCTTTTTCTTGTTTTTCCTCCCGTCTTCCCTCTGGCTCTCTTTCTCGAGCTTCATGCTTTCAACCTCTTTGGTCTCTTCATTAAAAAATATTTTAAGGACATTGCCATCTTCAATCGCTTTGAATTGAAGAAAGCGTAAATACGCCGACATCTCGCGCACATACTGCTCCAAACTTCGTTCCTGAACACTGCCGACAAACCGCACCGTAACGAGCCCGGTCACAATCACCACCAGAGCCAAAACCACCAGCAATTCAATTAAGGTAAAACCGCGTAGCTTAGCCACTGTTTTCAACCCAATTTTGTTCGAGATCTGAAACAGACGGAAATTTTTTGGGGTAGTTTTTGCTCAATGATTGATCGATTGATTTCCCGTCCCTCAAATCACGGCACATTTGTATAAACCTTTCGGGATGATCAGCCGCTAAAAGATATCGCGCTAAACTTTGCGATTCCGCATAAAACACGGCCGCTTCATTAACGGTAATTCCCTGAAGTGACTGGATTTGCGTCAGATCCGGAATCGCTACCCATTTGTTCTGGGAAATCATCTGCTTGACCAAATGATCAAAAAACGGGCGCCGGGATTCTTCCTGAGACATCGCAACGCCTTCATCCATCCAAAGCGGGATCGTCTGGTTCCCAAGCCCGACAAAATCACGGAAAATTAAATGCGCAAGTTCATGCGACAAAATAGATTCCAAAAAATCGGTAGCTCCCTCATAAGAAATAATTGCCCGTTTATCGGGAATCGCAAATCCGCTCGACCAAACCGCTTGTTGAGTCACCTTGGAAAACGCTTCTTTGCTTTCAAATAAATAAATCGCGCACCGGTTTTCCCAAAGCCAAAAATTATCGCGTCTTGAATAACCCAATTCTTTCGCAATTTTGTCGTAATACTGTTCGGCGCGCCGCAAGGTCTCCCGGGAAAACGCACTGTTAGCCGCCTGGTGATAAATGACAAAATGGTCTCCTTTCAGATTTGCCCAGTCTTTGGCCACTTCAGCTCCATTAAATGGAATTTGTAAAACATAAGTTAAAATCAGCGCAAGCATCATGGGGGTCATCCTTCTCATTTCACAACTAAGCTCATTTCAAAAATAGGTAATAACAATGCGATCACCAAAAATCCGACAACCAATCCAATGCTCAAAATTAATATGGGCTCAAGATACGTCCCCATCACTTTCACTTTTCGATCCAGTTCCCGTTCATAAAAATTCGCGATTTTCTCGAATGATTCATCCAGCGTGCTGGTCTCTTCACCGACCGCAAGAAAATTATGCGCAAGTTCCGGGAACCACGCCACTTCCTTGACCGACTCTTGAAGCGACGTGCCACGAATCGTTTTTTCCCGAACATCGTCAAGATCCTTTCGCATTTTGGGATCCCAGAGAACTTCCTTGCTCGATTGAATCGCCTCTATCAAGGGAACCCCGCTCCGGATCAACATCCCCCATGTCCGGGTTAAGCGGACAAAATCTGTCAGAAATATAATCCGGTTGATATAGGGCATATGGCCGACGGTTTCATGCATCACTTGCTTCTTTCTTTCGTGAGATAACATGTTATATACAATAAAACCGATCACACCCAAAGCAACGGGAACCAGAATTCCGCCGTGGCTCATAAAACTCGCCGTTCCCAAAAGGATTCGTGTCACGAGCGGAAGTTTCGTTTCCCATAAATCAAAAACGGTAGTTAATTTCGGAACCACAAAAACCAGCAACACACACACAGTGATCACACCGACCGAGGCCACCAGAAAGGGATACGAAAGGGCCTGGATAATCCGGTTCTTCATTTCCGCCCTTGCCGCAAACGACTTAGAAAGCTCGGCGCACAACTGTTCCAAACGTCCGCTTGCTTCCGCGGCTTTGATCATTCCGAGTACCACGCGGTCAAAAATTTCCGGATAATCCGCGAGCGACTCCGAAAGCTGTGAACCCGAACTGATTTTTTCGATCAAGTGGCCGATCGCTTCATTTAATTTCGCGTTCCGGATTCCGCCGCGTGTAAATTCAAGCGCGCGGAGCAAAGAAATGCCGGATGCCAGCAATGTGGAAAGTTGATCAAAAAAATCAGAAATCGTTTGAGCAGAAACCGATTTTTGAGCAAACGAAAATTGGAACCGGGCCCGCGGTTGTTTTTTTTCAGCATCCGGAGTTTCCGTTGACTCGATATTCCGCATCGCCGGCTTCTTAATGATTTTAATTTTAGCCGGTGAAATAATGCTTTTATTTTTAATCTCCATATTGATCCTTATGCCTGACACCTTACACGTATCTTTTTAGCGCTTTGAAGTAGCAAATACGTCAACTTGTGTCATGCTCGCATGTTTTAAGCGGGCATCCATGGCTTGTGGTTTCCCCCCGGGCAAGCCCGGGGCACCTTTCAACATCTGGCCTCGCTGGGAATTTTCTCTTTCCCTGCTCGGCTCGCCCTTCGGGCGCCATTCCCCCCCGGACAAGTCCGGGGAGCCCAAAGCGGCGTCTGGATTCCCGCTTTCGCGGGAATGACAAAAAAGTTGAAAACCTTTTACAAATAATTACTTCAAAACGCTAAATAGATACGCCTTATATCTTTTCACTCTCCAACTCAAACCTCAAATCCAAAGTTTCTTTCGCCGAATCCAACCCCTTCGGAAATGCCGGAAATTGTCCGGCTCCTTTAATCGCATCCAAAATCTTGTATCGCACGTCCCGTTTTTTGACCGGCCCGACATCGATAAAGGAAACCTCTTCAAGCACGCCGTCTCTCCGGATGGTCAAAGCCAAATCCATATTGCCTTCCAAACTTTGAATTTCCTCAACAGCTTCCAGACTCGCAGACACCTGCGCCCCGACTTGCTGCTGGTATTCATCGATGAGTGTCTCCTTCGGCGGAATAACTTTCCCTTCCTTTCCTCCTTCAAATTCATTCATACGATCCGCATACGGTTTTGATCGCGTATAAACATCCGGTGGAATTGCATATTGCGGCCATTTTGGCTTATCGATTTTCCAATACGGCCGGTTATCAATCCTTGCCGCCCCTTGTGAATGTTTTTGGGCCAACCCAAAGTCATAACCTCCCGCTTTATCAAAATTGATTAAGCGACCGTTATTATCAAGATACTTCGCCTGCTCACTGGAACTAGCATCTCCAGAAATAATATGCGGCGTAAGAAAAATAACTAATTCATCTTTCGTAAATGTATCTGATGTTTTTCTAAACAAAGCCCCGATAACCGGAATATCACCCAAAACAGGCACTTTCTCCCTTGTTTTAGATTCTGAATCATTAATCAATCCACCAAGAATAATAGTTTCACCGGATTTAACGATAACCGTTGTTTCAAGTGTTTGAGAAGCTACAACCGGAATAGATCTTGATATGGCCGTATCCACAGTACCTGCCGCTGTATCGTATTCAAAGTCGGGAGCATTCGTATTGCTCACTTCAGGTTTAATCTTCAAAATAATCGTATTATCATCAGAAATGGTCGGGACAACCGATAGCGCTACTCCGACATCCACAAATTCCGGTTTTTCTGCTACATAAGGCACTGAAGATGACCCGGAAGTCGCATACGTCGTGTCCGACACGATATATGGTTCCTTCGTCGTTACAGCCAATTTTGCTTCTTCATTATTGAGAACGGACAAACGCGGAGATGCCAATGTATTTGTTTTGCCGACGTTCTGCAAAATACGAATTACCATATTACTGAGCCCGGCCATCCCAGTTTCTCCAACAGTAATTGACGTCAGTGTCCCTCCACCTCCAGTAGATCCCGGAACAACAGGAACTCCATACCCTGGCTGGATGTTAACATCCTTCAGCTGTCCCATTTGGCTTCTCACATAATCCCAATCGATTCCAAATCTGTACGCATCGTAAAGCTGAACTTCGATTATTTGTGCTTCGATTAATACCTGCTTGGGTCTTTTATCAAACGCTTTTACGATTTCATCGATCATCTGGATCTTTTCCTCGCGATCTGTCACCGTCACCATATTCGTGCGCGGATCAATTTTAATGACACCCGTTTCCGGCGTTAAAAAAGTCGAAAGCTTTTCTTCCAAATCCTCAACCGGCGCATATTGCAGTTTGTATACTTTTGTCACTAATTTCTGATCTAACTCGGAAATCGCGTTTTCAATTTCATCAATAATTTCAGGAAGGTCCTGTATAATTAATGTATTCGTCCGTTCATCCAGAATAATTTTCCCCTGCGGCCCTTTGAGCTGCTGAAGCACCTGTTGAATCGTCGTCGGTTCGGCATATTTAATCTTAAATGTCTTTGTCACGCGACGGTCACGGAAAATCCGGCCGTACATAGCTTCATATTCCTTATCCGTCATGACCTTGATAATTCCCTGTTCCTCCTCATAGGCAAGGCCAAGGGCGGCAACGATCGTATCAAGGGCTTCCTGAATCAAAACATCTTTCAGATAAATGGTTACCTGCCCCCGCACATTCTTCCCGGCAACAATATTAAGACCGGACCGGCTTGAAAGGATTTTAAGGACATCCAGGACATCCACTCCTTTGAGTTCCAGTGTAATCCGCTGGCTGTCCGAACCGGGCTCCATATTCATCACCGGCAGTTGACCCATTCCGGTTGCATCCGGTATGGAAACATCCATCTGCAACGCTGTGGGATCCACATTACTACCAAATTGAGTTGTGGGATCCGCATTACTACCGGATTGATCACTGTTCGAGTTCTGTTGCGGCGGATCAAATCCCTGTGCGTAGAGAGGAACCGGCGCCATCCAAATCAATACGAAAGCAATCAGCATTGCAGTTATTTTTTCCGTTACCGTTTTCATTGTTGCCCCTCCGCAATAAATAGTTCTTTTTGTTGCCCTTGATATTCAACCATGATGGAATGCTGTTTAATTTGTATGATTTTAAATTGATCGAAACTTTGCCCGGCGCTCAAAATCTGCGTTTGTCTTGTTCTATTATTCATAATCAAAACATCCGGAACCGCTCCTTGAATAATTCCGTTAATCGAATATTGCTTGAGTAAATCATCTATCGTCGGACCTTTCGGAACAACGGCAACTCTGAGTTTTGAAAAAAGAGCATGGCTCGCAAAATCACTCTTATATGCTTCCAACGGTTTCAATTTCGTCATCCGGAATGAATCAATCGAACTTAACGCATGGCCGCTTGACTTTTGGCTGCCTAACCTGAATGGCGTCACAACAAGCTGTACCACAGCAAGCGCCGCAATGAGTGCGGCGAGAATATAAATAAGAGTACCTAAAAGCGATTCCCAATTCCTCATTATCATGCAACCTTTCGTTTTTTCATCATGGCTTGTGACAATGTTTCCGGATTTTTCAAAATCACCTCGATATTTTTACGCCAATAGCGCCATTGATTTCCGATCTTCACGCCGGGAAGGATTCCTTTTTTGGTAAGACGGTGAATCGTCAGAGGGCTTACTTTTAAAAATATCGCGACTTGTTTGAGGGTCAGAATTTCGTCTTTGATCATATCAGCGAAGTAAGGTTGTTACTGCGTTTTTATCAACGATTATCAACAATTTCAATCAACGTTCAAAAAATAAAGATTCTTAACTTTCGTTAAAGAATCTTCTCTCGATTTCGCTCTACAATCCAAAGTTTACCCGCTGAAACCAGGAATTGCAATAGTGAGGGCATATTTTAATCCATGGACGAAAAAGCCACAAACAACTATGTATCTATATGAGTATTTTGAACTAACTAACCCGACTTTCTCATCGATTTTGTGAATCGACGAGAAAGTCGCTTTGGGCGCAATAAGTTACGCCCAAAGTTTTGCGCCCTTATTAAATCAGGGCGCAAAAGATAAGCCCTGCGACGCAAAGACGCAAACATCTTTGCACCGCAACTCTTACGAGCGGAATTTCTTATTAACGATGAGAAATCAGGGCTAACAAATCACCCTCACCCCTGCCCTCTCCCTCTGGGAGAGGGTTTCCGCCAGAGGCGGATCCGACGCGCTGTTTGGCGGAAGAGTGAGGGCGATAGTCACCTTCAGAACGCTATAATAGGTACCCCAATTTTATTCTTCGCTCGTCAACAATATATAGGGTTTAGAAGAAAGCGGATTTTTTTCTACATGCACCCGTGTTCGATAAACTTCTTCAATGGTCTGAGCGTTCAATACGTCCCGGGGCTCACCGAGTTTATGAACCCGGCCGCTCTTAATTAAAAGAAGCCGGCGGCAATACTCACTTGCTAAATTAAGGTCGTGCAAAACGACAATCACGGTCAGGCCCAGCGTTTGATTCAATCGCTTGATTAAATCCATGATTTGAACCTGATGCGTAATATCCAAATGCGCTGTCGGCTCATCCAATAGAAGCAGGCTGGGTTCCTGCGCGAGAGCGCGGGCAATCACCACTAACTGCCTCTCTCCAGAGCTGATCTCGTCCATAAAAGCATTTCGAAGATCGCTCACGCCGGCTAACCGCATCACTCTTTCCGCAACCTCAAAATCCTTTTTCGTTTCTAATAATTGAAAACTCTGATAATGCGGGATTCTCCCTAAAAGGACAAAATCCTCGACAAGCATATGAGGTTCAAATAAAGATTGCGAGGCCACGGCGATTTTTTTAGCAAGCTGCTTCGGTTGGATCGCCCCGACCGCTTCCCCTTCAAAAAGAATTTCCCCTTTTACCGGCTGAACCACTCTCGTCAACGATCGTAGAAGTGTCGTTTTTCCCGAGCCATTCGGCCCAATAATTCCCAGGAATTCGCCCTTCTGAATAGAAAAATGAATATCATCAAGCACAATTTTCCGGCCATACCCGCACGTTAAATGATTGATCGTCAGCACCATGATTCCCTTACCGTTTCCCGCGTTTCGCTAACATATAAATAAAAAGGCCGCCGCCGATGATTCCGGTAATCACACCCACCGGTAATTCAAGCGGAGCAATCATCGTTCTTGCCAATGTGTCGCAAAAAATCAAAAAAGCACCGCCGGCTAAAAATGCAGCGACAAGCGATACTCGGTGATCGTTTCCGATAAATACCCGGATGAAATGCGGCACTACGAGGCCCACAAATCCGATAATTCCCGCGACGGAAACACAAAATCCCGTCAAGAGCGACGTCATAATAAAAAGGAGGCGTTTCGTCCTCTCAACATGAATACCAAGATGCTGCGCCTCTTCTTCCCCCAAAGACAAGGCGTTCAGGTCGAGACAAAAAAAATGAGCTATCACCAAAAAGAAGACCGATACAATCAGCGTGATTTTAATCATCAACCAGTTCGATTCTTCCAAGGAACCCATCACCCAGAAAATGATCCCGTGAAGATCTTCTGTCCGCGAAATCGCCATGATTAACATCATGACGGACGAACAAACGAAGCTCATCATCACCCCTGTCAGAAGCAAACCCTGAAGCTGCGAGGATCCTCTTCGCAAACTCAAAACATAGACGATCGCCAGGACAACAATCGCTCCTAAAAAGCCGGAAAAAGGCAAAGTCAAAACACCTATTTGATAGAAACCCAAAAGAATATTCAATGAAACACCAAGCCCGGCCCCGCCCGAAATTCCCAACGTGTACGGTTCCACCAACGGATTCCGGAACATTCCCTGTAAAAGGATTCCCGCAAGACTCAATGCGCCGCCAATCGCAAATCCTAAAATGATCCGCGGCAAACGAATATTAAAAATAATGTCATATTCGGGCCCGGCCGTCCCCCGGAATAAAACGGTGAAAACTTTCCCTGCGGGAATCCCGGAAGAGCCAACCGTCAAAGACCAGATCACCACACCGATCGTGATGCTTGTTAGGAACAACACCCAAAAAACCCATTTGGTGATTTTATTGTTCATCGTCGGGATGTAAAAGGTGGATAACATTTTGCAAAGCCGCCACAAAACTAACGGGGGTCGGACTGCAAAGAGGATTCGAATCGATAATATAAATACGCTTTTTTTGAACGGCTTTTAATTCCTGGTAACTTTCCCAGTTTTTTTTCTCTTCTTCCGCATTATTGGTTCCCATACTTACCACAATAATCACATCTGGGTTACTGGCAGCCACCTTTTCTTTTGAATAAAGCGGCCTCCCGATTCCTTTCGCAATGTTCACGCCTCCGGCAAATTCAATATAATCATTCATAAAGGAGTCCTGGGTCACTGTCACCAATGGTTTCATCCCAAGTTGTAGAAAAACCGTAGGCTTAGGCAACGCTTCCGTTTTCGCTTTCAAGGAAGTCACTTCGTTCTTTGCGGTGGCGGTAATCTCCTCCGCTAATTGTTTTTGCCCGACAATTTCTCCAAGCCTAATAAAATTATCGCAAAGGTCCCCAAAACTTTGGGCTTGTGAAATTTCAACCACACGAAGTCCAAGCATTTTTAACTTTTCCTTCGCTTGAGAATTCGTCAAAGAGGTCGCGATAATCAAATCGGGCTCGAGCGAAACGATTTTTTCCAAATTGATTTCGACAACCGTTCCGATTTTTTCATTCTTCTTTGCCGCCTCCGGCCTTTCACAATAAATCGTGTTCCCGACAATCCGGTCGCCGGCATTTAGAAGATAAAGTGATTCCGTAATGGCAGGGCCGAGGGAAATGATGCGTTTGGGATATGCTTCTTGTGCGAACAATTGCCTGCTGAGCACGAAGGAAACAATAAATAGAAGAGTAATTACAGGTATCTTTTTAAAACTGATCATCCAAACTCCAAAGATGTCATTCCCGAAAGCTTTAGTCGGGAATCTCCGCCAGAGGCGGATCCGACTCTCAATGCATTGTGACGAAGACGTTTATAGATTCCCGCCAAAAGCTTGCGGGAATGACAGAGATTTATGAAACCCGTTCTAATAATTACCATTTTTTGCACCGTTCCCAACCTTAAGCGCCAAACACCAATGCGTCCCGCCGATTAAAACTTTTTTTTCTTCTGTAAACTCAACTGGCTTTTCAAAAATCGGGCCGGCACACACAAACGTATGATATTCGCCGCCTTCGCCGCAAAGATCGATCTTTCCGTATGCTTTGGCTTTTTTGATAAACTCGCGGTCAATCTCGCACCCAAGCCAACTATCATCCAAATATTTAGAATCCGCCACAACAATCTTCGCGCGAAATCCAGCATCGATAAATTCATCCAACAATTTTTCCCGGCCTTCATTCCAAATCGGAAGAATCGCGCGAATTCCTGTCTCTTTGCAAACTCTTTCAACCCAATCACGATGCGGCTGGAGATCGATATCGCCAAACACACCGGCCTCGACGCCTTCCTTTTTTAATTCTAAAATGGCTTTTTTAAATTCTTTTTCGTAATCATCCCATCCCGCTTTTCCCTGGACAAGTGCAACTCCGGCGGCCTTTGCCTGCAATTGCAGCAACGCCGGTTCAAGGCCGTGAGAGCGGGACCGCGTGCCATCTTCGGTAAGCATATTTAAGAAATGTGTAACGTGAATGCCTAAATTCTGCATCACCCGATGACACGATAACGCGCTATCTTTCCCCCCGCTCCACGAAATAAATGCTTTCATTTTAATCCGTACCTTTCCAACATCGGGAGCACATGTCCGCACACCTTGCAATGGAAATGGTTTCTGTCCATCCCTGCGCCGCAACCCTGACAACTCTTTTCACCCGATCGAGGCCTCGGAATTTCACCGATCACTTTGCGATAAACTTTGTAATAATAAAAATGCTCTTTATTGAAAAACTTTACCGGATAAGGATTGGCAGCAAATTCCTGATCGGATATTTGAGCCGAGAGGATATTGCGGAGCTTCGTCATCCCCGATCCGACTTCTAATGGCCGCTTGCTTTGCCACGCAATCTTTTTCGGTAACAAATCAGAAAATTGCTTCCGCAAAATCCATTTCCCCCAATTCTTGCCTTTAACTTTTTTGATCTTCAGATTGGCGGGAATAGCTAATGCGCAATTGATCACGCGCTGATCAAAAAACGGCTGGACAATTTTTAAATGAAAATATTTTCCGATATCATTCGAGCTGAAATGCATTTTCTTCGCGACATGCGCGATATAGCCATTCAAATCTTTAATCTCAGCCATAAACGAATATCCGCCAAACAATTCATCGCTTCCATCGCCTGTCGCCACGCGACGCAGACCCAATTGCTTCGCCGTCTCAAGTCCGAAGTATGCCGCCAGATCGTTCGGCAGCGCAGGGTCAAATGATTTTAAAATTTTGATCACCTTCGGAATATTCGCTATCGCTTCATCAATACTCACACTCCGACGATGCTGTTTCATTCCGATTGTTTTTGCGAGCAAATGAGCGTAAGGCGTATCTTCAGCGTGTCGCCCCAAAGTGACCGTAATTCCGATTGCTGTAGGGCTCAATGCCGCGACAATGGAACTATCCAATCCCCCGGAAAAAAGAATCCCGTCGTATGGATTTTGATTGACGATTCGAGTGATGATGTCTTTGATTGAATGCATATTTGAATAATGGGTTATCTGTCATTCCCGCAAATCTTCCCTCGGTAAGACGAGGGCCAGCCCTGTATTTCCAGGGAGGCGGGAATGACCATTAAATTTAAGAACCATTCCCCTCCAGTTCAAAACTCACAGGCACTTCAATATATTCCACAATTGGTTTATCGCTTTTCAGCGCCGGATGAAATTCCCACGTTTTAACAGCATTCATCGCCGCCTTATCCAATATGGCAAAACCGGAAGAGTTCGCCATATGCGAACGGCCGACTGATCCGTCCTTCAGAATTTCAAGCGCCATCACGACTTTCCCTTCCAGTTCATGGCGAATGGCCGATCGGGGGTACGGAACCGGTTTTGGGATGGATTCAAGGTAAGGAAGTGTGAAGGAAGATGTTTGAGCTCTATCTTTCCTGTCATTCCCGAATGTCTTCCCGCGGGACAGGGCGGACCGGCCCAATTTTTCCTTGGGTGTCGGGAATCCAAGATCCAGAGATTCCCGCCCAAGGCTTGCGGGAATGACATCAGCCACCAACTCTGTATTTCCTTTTTGGGCTACCGGTTCCGGAACTATTCTCGCCGGCACGACAATTCCCTCCTGAGCTGAAATGAGAGGAATAAACATCATGGCCAATAAAAATACCGCCACAAAAAGCATCACCACAAAAATAGCAATTTGATTCTTCCTCATCAAAACTCCCACTTCGTTCCAATGACAAATTCCCTGGGCGCTCCAGGAGTAACAAAATAATGAGTCCCTGGGGGCGTAAGCGAAGAGGGGGAAAACGCTGAGTTCGACGCCGCAATAGCACGATTATAATATCGTTGATCAAAAATGTTATTAATTTTGAAATATGTCTGGATTCCATGGAATTCATATTGACAGATAAAATTCCAAATCTGATATGCTTTAATCCAATGGCTTGTACTATCCAATCTCGCTTCGGTGGACGATTCAAATCCAACTGGATGCTGCTTCCCTGTCAATGTACCGTTCATACCGATTTCAAACTTATCCCAATATTCTCCTAACCTCTTGAACGGTTTTGCTGTTGTGCCAAACACGAACTGCTGTTCAGGAATCATCCCAATCGTTCTGCCATCCACGGTTTGATTAAAATTATCATCTATTTCACGCACATACGCATTCGTCCAAGTATGCACACCGTAAAAAATCATTTCTTCAATAGGATTTGTATCCAAACGGAATTCAGTCCCATAACGACGGGTTCGTCCGATATTAATATTCTCACCGACTCCTAGCGAGTAAGCAATTTCATTTTTCATATCGATGAGAAAATAACTCAATTTTACATTCGCCCGAGGATGTAATCTCAGCCGAGTACCTGCTTCATAACTATCCGATTTTTCAGGCGCAAGATTGTAAGAAACACCCGAGCCCCCCCATTCCGACCATGGCGCTAAATCACTAATAGCAGGTGCTCGAAAACCTTGTGAATAATTCCAGAAAAAATCAGCTAATGACCACGGTTTCAGCGCAACACCTGTCGATAGTGTAGAATCGTTCCATCGTTTAGAGAAATTATTTACCGGTGCTACTTTATCTTGATTCTTCAGCCATACATAATCATGCCTCATTCCATAATGAAAATTAATCCGGTCAAAAAATGATACGTTTTGTCTCCAAAACAGTGCCCCGGAACGAGGCTTTGCGTTCCGATTGGTCTCGGCCGGACTATTATCAACCACTATCCCTTGAAACGCATCTTGCTCAAGATCATATTGTGCAGCATCCCGAAATTCCATTCCAAGTAACGTATCATTCCCGACCCAATCCCAACGATCACTGTAACCTAATTGCCAGACCAGATCCGTTGCCCGAGAACGCGTAGTCGTCAAATCTGTGTCCGGATTAAAGGCTCCATCCGCCATTGTGCGCGCTGTTGTATAAAACTTGATCAAATTATATCGCCAATTATTCATCAAGCTGGCAGTAATCCGGTCATCCAAAAATTTCTTATCTGCACTGATTTGCACAATTGTATTATCAAACTTCCGACCATCGAGCGGATTTTTCGTTTGCATTGAATCTGCATGATATTCGGGAATCGTTAAAAAACCGGGATTTGAAATAGCATCAACAACATGCTTGACTCCAACGCGAACCCCGCCCTGACTGTCCGCTAATTCATATCCTGTTTTTATGTCAAAATTTGTAATTCGCCAATCACCATCAGCTCGAAAACCCTGATTAAGATCGCGGCCGCCATTAAAATAGTATGTCCATTTACCATTTAACGGTGTTATTTTATCGGGAATGCTTCCGCTTATTCCTTGATTAAATTTGATCCCCATAAAACTGGACAGTTCAACTCCACCAAAAACACTAATCTTCTTAGCGCTTGGCTTTCTTGTGGTAATATTCACAACTCCCGCAAACGCATTACTACCATAAATGGCTGATGAGGAACCTCTTTCAATTTGAATTGACTCGATATCATTCATTGAAACTAAAGGGTAATTCACAGCATCACCATCTACTTCGTTCACCCGAACACCATCCACTATAAAAGTCACCGCATTTCCTTCATTAAATCCTCTCAAACTGAATGTCGTATCAACTCCGTTTCCAACTTGGTCATAAAAAATGGCCCCTTCCGTATCGCGAACCGCATCTTGAAATGTCGCGGGATGGGTTTTATTCAGTTCTGTTTTATCTTTATAGGTGATATTGGACGGCATATCGTTGAGTTTTTGTTGAAAACTCGGCAGTCGCGACGCAATCACGGTGACTTCGGCGACGGGTTTTTGTGCGGATTTTTTGACGTCACCGTTTTGGTTTGTTTGAGTGACGGTTGGTTTGGGTGTTTCTGTTTTTGCGAAGGCAAAAATAGAAACGCTTAAAAAAAGAGACAAGAAAAAACAAACAATTTTGAAAACATGAATCGTGTCATTCCCGCATGCTTTAAGCGGGAATCTAAAATTGCCGGATCCCCGCTTCCGCGGGGATGACAAAACTGCTGAACTTTGATGAAAAAACCGGAATACTGAATCACATTTATTCAGGAATAGCTCGTTCCTGGACATAAAAAAACCCCTTTCGTTTCATCTCCAGACAAGAGACAAAACAAAAGGGGAAAAATAAAACCCAACTATTCGTTCTCTGCTCGGAGATGTTTTGATGTATCAAGGTAGGTCTTCTGACTGGCAAGCACTTCACCTACTCGCGATCCTTCCCATTCCGACAATGTCAGAACAGTGGTTTTTTCGCTTTCGTTCTTGCCGACAGCGGCGGCACCGTGGAGTCCTTGCAACGCTTCAAATAAAAATCGATATCAGCGTCGCATGGCTCTCTTCCCTATTAAGCTTTGGGCATTTGCTCAAAGCACCTTACGCCATAAAGGCGAATGTTTAAAAGATCAATTTGTAACTGCTGTTTATTATAGAAATTAAAAAAATAATGTAAAGGGGAAAGTTTTTGTGAAACGAAAAATTTGTCACTAGACATTAGTCACAAAAAAAAGGGGCCAGGCAATTGCTCAATTTGAGTCATATGCCTGTCCCCTTTTTTGTTGATTCTAAAAAGCGCAATGACCAAATCTCAATGACACAAATAAATCCCAAAAAGATAAATACCCAATTACGGATTTGATACATTGAAATTTTTCTTGGTCATCGGGATTTGGACATTGGGTTTTATCTTTTCCCTTTTTATTTCCCCTTCCACGCTTCCCGCAATCACAACATGAAGCGCTTCCGGATGAAGGTATTTCCGGATCGCTTGATTCGCTTGATCCAAGGTCACTTGATTGATAAGATCAAGGAATTGATCGAGATATCCAACGCCCAATCCCAGTTCTTCGCTTCGCAATATTTGCGCCGAAAAACCGCCTGTCGTGGACAGGCTGACTTTGAATTCACCCGCTACGGTTTGCTTAATTTGATCAAGTTCTGTTTGCGTCACGCCATTCTTCTGAAATAACTCGATTTGTTTTTTTGTTTCATTAATTCCCTGTTCTAAATTATCCGGATTTAAAATTAAATGGATACGCCAATCTCCTTGAATACCTTTTTCGACGCCTGAAATTTTGGATTGAATCGCATAAGTCAAGCCTTTCTCATCCCTCACCGTTGAAACAAGCCTCGACGAGAAAGGGCCGCCCAAAACCAAATTCGAAAGATAAACAGGAAGGAAATCCTCGCTTTTTCGATCAAGAGGAAGTCCGTGGCCCAAGATCACATCCACCTTGGGTTTGTCCGGGATAGAGATCACTTTTCTTATTCCCTCCCCGTTCACCGCCACCTTACCGTCTGTTTGCTCCGGATTATTTTTCATTTCCCAATCGCCAAAATATTTTTCCGCTATTTTTTTAAATTCTCCAAATTCAACATCTCCGACGGCCGAAAATACCATATTCTGCGACCCATAATTCATTTTATAAAATTTACGCACATCATTCACAGAAATATTGCTCAGCTCCTTTAATTCCTCCTCCAAAGAAATTTTATAATGCGGGTGGACCGGTGAATAAACGGCTCGAGAGAAATAAATCGCCGCTTGCTCCGGAGCGGAACTCATTTGTTCACGAATCGATACCTCTCGTCGCACTTTTTGTTTTTCAAATTCTTTCGCATCAAACAATGGATTCCGCAACTCGTCCGCCAAAAGCTCCATGACGAGAGCAATATCTTTCTTTAAGCATCGGACGTTAAACCCCGCCCGTTCCTCATCGTAATAAAATGAAATTTCCGCCCCCACATTGGTGAGAAGCCGTGAGATTTCAAATTGATCACGGCCTTGCGTGCCCTTATCAAGCATTTCTACGGTAAGAGTGGGAATCATTTTATTTTCCGAATAGGCCGTTCCTCCGCCGGCGAAGGATCCTGCAATCGTCACAACATCCCGGACACCGGTTTTAACTCTGATGATTTTAATTCCATTGATGTACTCTATTCTCATTCGGTCCGTCAAACGGCAGCTTATACGATCGGAATTTTTGAGAGTACTCGCATTGTCCACAGTTCCACCGTCTGTCATCCCCGCATGCTGTAAGCGGGGATCCATGGATTCCCGCTTCCGCGGGAATGACAAGTCACTGGCAGATTGACCAACAACCATAACAGCATTCTCTCCTGCACTTTTTTTAATGTGTTCATCAATGCCATTCGTTTGAGGAAAGAAAGTGTTATCTGAATTAATTATCGATACAAGAGGGACCGTTTTCTTTGAAACCAAATAACCCGCTGTCAGCCGTTCGAAAACAAAATATTGATTTGCTACCCGTTTAATGTCTGCAAGCAAAACATTTTGAATGCGGCTCAGATACTCTTCAAAATACGACCACTCACCGGAACCGATAAATTCGCTCAACATCTGGACAAAAGCAAACGATCCGTCCCGTGCATACGCCGCGTGTGCCCGGATATTGTTTTTTGCCCACTCAAGTTCATCTTTCGTCACTCCGCCGGCTTTCACATCATCAAGAACCTTCAGAATGCGCTCTTCAACTTCCTGATGCACGGCTTTCTCGGAAAGAATGGCCTGGATTTCAAAAAATTCAGGATCGTAACGGTTCGCTACTTCGGCTCCGGCTTCCGTGGCCAATCCTTCATCCACCAAGGCGCGATACAAACGGCTCACCTTTCCCCGGCTCAGAATTTCGCTGATCAAATCCAATACAATCGTATCAGGATCTTGCCCTCGCGGTGATTTATAAACCATCGAAACCGCATTGATGCGATCTTCTTTTTCAACCCTGACAAAACGGCGGCCCTGCTGTTCAGGCTCAGGAATGTGCGGCTCAGGAATAGTTTTCGGTGAATGCGGAATTTTGCCGTACAGATTGATAATCTTCTGAAGTAAATCCCCTTCTTTGAAATCACCAGCCACTGCAAGAACCGCATTATTCGGCCAATAATACGTATCGTAAAAATTTCGCAAATCCCGAACGGTTACATTTTCGATATCCGTCCGTAAGCCGATCACCGGAAAGCGATACGGATGTTTCAAAAATGCTTCTTTTTGAACCGCATGGTCGAGAATGACCAACGGAGAATTTTCAAGGTGGTCAAATTCGCTCAAGACAACGCGCCGCTCCGAATCCAACCCGCTTTTTTCAAGAAGAAGTCCACGCATCCGGTCCGCTTCGATATCGAGCACGAGCGGAAGTCCATCGCTCGACAATATCTCATAATAGGATGTATAGTCGGACCATGTACTCGCATTCATTAAAGCGCCGATACGATCCAAAACTTGCGGAATTGATGTCCCTCGCGTTTTATTATATTTTTCCGTTCCCTTAAACATCACATGCTCGAAAACATGCGTCGCGCCGCGCAATCCTTCGGGTTCATTTCGGGAGCCGACACGGTATGTCATCATCACCGTCGCAACGGGAATGGAATGGTCTTCGGCAAGCAGCACACGCAGGCCGTTAGATTGAAGTTCGTACTCGCGAACACCGCCCACTTCGCGGACAAAGCGGTAATCACTCACAAGAAAATCGAAATTGGACCGGCAGGAAGAATAAACGCCAACAAAACAAATAAATATGGTAGATAAAAGAAATGATTTCCTTTTCACTTTTTACTTTTTACCGCTTCTTCTGATATTTCCCCATTAATTCGCCATATCCGACAATATGCCCTTCCATTTCCATTTCAATCTGCTCTTTTGTCGCACCGGGCGGCAAATGAAGGAAGTCATCGAGAGCATATATCTTGAAAAAATACCGGTGTACGCCACTCGGAGGACACGGACCGCCATATCCCATCGTTCTAAAATCCGTCATTCCGTGAGTCGCCCCATTATTTAAAACGCCCACTGGCGGAACATCTTCATCTATAAAAACTTCTGAAGGAGGAATATCATATAATACCCAATGCACCCATGTTCCCATCGGCGCATCCGGGTCATCGGCAACAATAACGATACTTTCCGTGTTTATGGGTAAATCCATCCATTCAAGAGGTGGAGAAATATTTTTGCCGTCGCAGGTGTATTTTTCAGGCATCATTTCGCCATCTTTAAACGCCGGGCTGGTCACAATTATTTTATGCATACGTGTCTCCATATTTCCTTGTTGAGCTGCAAATGAGATAGACACCGTTTCCATCATGAAGATCGACACTAACAGTACTTTTATCAACAAAGACCTTTTCGTCATTAATATGCCTACTCATTGTCATCCCCACACCACGTTGGCGGATCCTCTAACGCTTTAGTGGCGGAAAATTCGCGCATTCAACTTACGCCTGTGTCTACAGACAGGTGCAAGCTGAGCGCTCATTTCATTTTATCTTAATTGCCAAATACAAGTCTCCCCTTTTTTTACAACAGGGGCAGACATTCCCTTGACCTTGAATTCTGAGCCTCTGACCATCTTTTATGTTTTTAGGAATCGCCACTTTGATGGTTTGGCCGCTCCGGTTCCGGATCGCAACTTTTCCGCCTTTCGATGCCCGATCTTTTGAAATGGAAACGATCGAATCAATATCTGTATCAATTTCTTCCAACATTTCATTCTGAGCCTGTGTCTGGTGAAAAGGTTGATCACTCCCCGTTGTATAAACCCGGAAGCCGCCTTGCCCGCCCGGAAATCCTTGCGATGAGGAATAAACATCCTCGCCAAATAAATCATCGAAAATACTGCCAAACCCTTTTCTGCCGCTGCGTTGCCCGCGAACCGCATTCAAAAATTCATTTAAATCAAAGCCTTCTGCGCCGTGGAATGAACCCGAACGGAATCCGCCTTTCTTCATTAAGTCATATTCTTTGCGCCGCTTGGCATCACTCAACACATAATAAGCTTCGGAAATATCTTTAAACTTTTCTTCTGCTTGCTTATTGTTTGGATTTTTGTCGGGATGATATTTAACGGCGAGTTTCCGATATGCTTTTTTAATTTCGTCATCCGTTGACGATTCCGAAACACCTAAACTTTTATAATAATCTTTAGTGCTGGCCATTTCGTCTACCCGCCGTAACTCATTTTTTCAAGCCGTGCAATCCGCTCTTCAATCGGGGGATGCGTGCTGAAAAGACTCATCAGACCGCCGCCCCGAAGCGGATTGACAATAAACATGTGCGCAGTTGTCGCACTGTCATTTGACATTGGAAACCGCTTTACGCCGGCATCCAGTTTCCGAAGCGCATTCGCCAAAAATAACGGATTCCCGCAAAATTGTGCACCAGCTTTATCGGCTTCATATTCCCGAGAACGCGAAATGGCTAACTGGATCATCATGGCCGCAATCGGCGCTAAAATCGCCGAAATCAAAAAAACAATCGGATGACCGTTATTCTCGCGATCCCGTCCTCCAATCCCACCGAACATAAACGCCCAACGCGCCATCGAAGCAAGCATGCTAATCGCGCCGGCAATTGTTGCGGCAAGTGATGCAATCAAAATATCACGGTGCTGCACGTGCCCAAGCTCATGCCCAAGGACACCTGCCAGCTCATCCTCGCTTAATATGTCTAAAATCCCGTCTGTCACGGCGACAACGGCATGCTGAGGATTCCGGCCTGTTGCAAACGCATTTGGCGTATGCGTCGGAATCCGGTAGACTTTTGGCATCGGAACATTTGCCCTCTGAGAAAGGGTATTCACGATCCGATAAATTTCGGGGGCTTCGGCTTCAGAAATTGGTTTTGCTCCATACATCGCCAACACAATTTTATCGCTAAACCAATACGATCCTAAATTCATGATACAGGCAAACATGAACGCCGTCATCATCCCCGATCGCCCGCCGATCGCACCGCCTACAAACATAAAAAGCAGCGTCATCGCTGTTAATAACAACATGGTTTTAAAGGTATTCATAGCTTCAACTCCTTCAATTAATGATTGCCCCTCAAATTATAATACCGATATTCATTATATACGCGAGATACACCCAACGCATCTATTTTTGTTTATCAAGTTTCAGTATTTGTTTAACGTTTTGAAGTTATTATCCGTGAAAATTCTGCACGCTTTGTCATTCCCGCGAAAGCCTGCCTCGCCGGCAGGCGGGCGGGAATCTATCCGATAGTTCTTTTGCACTGCTGGATCCCCGCTTGCGCGGGGATGACACCAAAGAATTTCCTGATTAATGTGCACCGGAAAAATTCACACTTACAGATATTTAAATCTCGGGCCTTCGCCGCCTTCGGGGGGTGTCCACGTAATATTATGGAAAGGACATTTGATTATACAGGTTTGACAATGCAAACAATTGGAAGGACTCAATACGATTTTTCCGTCTTTTTGCCGGTAGACTTCCCCCGGACAAAAATGCGTACACGAGTAAGCGTAAAACTTGCCGCATTGCTGACACAACTCAGGATCGGGAATTGCGACATGGGACGGTTGATTTTCATCATGCGACGAACCTGACAACGCAACAAACTGCGCGCGATCCATTGAGTCTTGTTTCTTTCGATTCAGCCGTCTCCCCTTTTTCGTGCCTTTATAATCTTCCTCGATACTGATCGGGAACGGAATAAAACTTTGGATCTGAGAAAGCGGCATTCCGATAGGAAGTCCGTACTTGAAACCCTGCCGAAAATTCCGGGCGTGATAAAGCTCTTTTAAAATACCGCTCTCCTTCAAATTTATTTCATATTTTGCTAATATCTTTTCCGTAAAATCATTCGCGGTCAACGCGTCTAAAATTGCATCCGCAGCGCTCATTCCGCCCCGAATCGCATAATGAATTCCTTTGATTTTTTCCATATTCACAAAACCGGCTGAATCTCCTACCAACAAAGCGCCGTTCGTAAACAATTTGGGAATCGAGTAATACCCGCCTTCGGGAATCGTATTCGCTCCGGCCGCAACAATTTTTCCATCTTTCAGAAAACGCGCAATCAAAGGATGCGTTTTGAACACCTCAAGTTCCTGCTGCTCATTCAAATCGCCGTACGGCCAGTCGAGCCCCAAAATGAGACCGATCGCTATCATATTGTCCGGCATGCTATACATAAAACCGCCACCAAAAACATCGAAACGGTTCGGAAAACCAAGCGTATGAATCGCGCGATTATTCCCAAATGCACTTTCGGGCGGCAATTTAATCAGCTGTTTCACCCCAATCGAATACACTTGCGGATTTTTTGCCGGCGGCAATAATTTCGAAAGTTGTTCCGAAAGTACACCGTGAGAACCATCGCACAAAACGGTCACTTTTGCATGAACCGTTTCACCCTGTAGAAAATTCGATTTCTTCTTTCCGTCCCGGTCAAGACCCAAATCCATCAGCTTTACGCCTTTGACCCTTCCATCTTCAATCAAAAGCTCTTTTGCGGAAAATCCCAAATAAATTTCAACACCCAAATTCTGCGCAACCGTTCCGAGCCAGATAGCCATTCGACTGACGGAAACCGCGTAATCTCCGATATGATTCATGAGTTTCGGCACCACAAGATGAGGAATTTTAAAAGCCGCTTTGGGAAGCAAAAAATAAAGCTCGTCGTTTTGAATCTCAACCGTTTGTTTAAAAAAAGATTCCTCACCTTCGCGCCAACCGGGAACTAATTCATCAAGGCAGCCGGCTTCAAAAACACCGCCGGATAAATTATGAAACCCGAGTTTCGGTTCTTTATCAATCACAACGACAGACGCGTCTTTCTTCTCGGCATTCAACCTTTGCTTGAGGCGTATCGCAGTCGCGAGGCCGGCGGGTCCAGCACCGATAATCAGGACATCGATCTCTTTCACGATTTCTTTCTCCTCTTCACCGCTTCAATCATCTGGGGAATCACGGTTTGAAAATCAGAAACCATCCCTAAATCAGCGTAATTAAACATTCGCGCATCCGGATCTTTATTGATCACCACAATAATTTCAGCCTGCTGCATCCCCGAAATATGCTGAACCGCTCCGGAAATTCCGAATGCAATGTACAACTTCGGTTGAACTGTCGTTCCGGTTTGTCCGACTTGATGTTCATGCGGAACAAACCCGTCTTCTACAGCCATCCGGGACGCACCGATTTCAACTTTCCCCGGAAACATCTCGCCGAATGCGGCCGCAAGCGGGCGAATAAATTTATCGTAACTGGATTTGGTTCCAAGTCCGCGTCCGCCAGAAATAATAATGTCCGCATGCGCCAAACTTGCTTTTTCGACTAAAGACTCCCGGGCAATCACTTCGGTCCGGATATCATCAGCCGTTATTTGAATGTTAAATGGAATGATTTCGCCGGTCCGGGCAGGATCCGGTTCATTTGCTTTCAATACACCGGGGCGAACGGTAGCCATTTGCGTATCGCAGTCTTTTGTCATAATCGTCGCCATAATATTTCCGCCCAAAGCCGGCCGCGTTTGTTTCAAAATGGCGATCATTTCAACTTTGCCTTTGATGAAATCCTCAATTTCGAGTTTCGTACAATCTGCCGTCAATCCGGCATTCGAACTTGACGCAACGCGTGGTGCAAGTTCCCGTCCGAGCGGCGTGGCTCCGAACAGCATGATTTGCGGCTTGTGTTGAATCACAAGGCTGGAAACGGCTTTTTTATATGGCATCGGAAGAAAATATTCAAGCTGCGGATCATCTACAACATAAACTTTATCAGCGCCGCGGGCAATCATTTCTTTCGCTATCCCAGAAATTTGATGTCCCACTAGAACCGCACCGACTTTTTCTTTAAGCGGCACGGCGAGTTCGCGCGCTTTTGCCAAAAGTTCGTAAGAAACCGGCGCAACATGCCCTTTCCATTGTTCGATATAAACCCAAAGTTCTCCATGATAACTCGGCTTTTTATCCCCGATCGCGTAAACCTGTCCCACTTTCCCCTGAACTGCCACCGGACCCTGTTTATACTTTTGCTCAATCAAATCGATCAATTCATCAACGCTTTTTGGAAAACAACACTCCTTTTTTCTTTCCTCACTTGGCGAAAAAATCCGGTACACCTGCGTCCGGGAACCTTTCAAGCCGATTTTATCTTGGTCGACCTGGATATCAGCGGCAGACCATTGGTGAAATGTTTTTTCGCGCGCGCCCCGCATCCCGTGAAATGACCGGTAAAGCGGTTCCGTACATGCGGTCGTGGTAATCAAAACGGGATATCGCTTTGGAACAATGGATTCCATTCCGTGAGGGCCGATGCGTTTCACAACCAATCTTTTATCGAAATCAAACGACTGCGCATACGCAATCTGTTCCATCCCAAGCACTTCCGCGACTTGGGGCGGGACTTGCGCCGTATCACCGTCGACGGACTGCATCCCGGTAATAATGATGTATTCACGATTTCCGTTAAAAATTTCCCGTTCGACTTTCCGGATGCATTGAGCCAGTGAATAAGCCGTTGCAATCGTATCTGCCCCGCTAAAAGCCCTGTCGGTCAGCAAAATCGCTTCGTCTGCACCGCGCGCAATCCCGTCAAGAAGAACTTCCTTGGCCATCGGCGGTCCCATGGTAAGACAAATCACTTTTCCGCTCTCATCTCCAAATTTCTCGCGGAGCTGGCAGGCAAACGTGATGGCGTGAAAATCAAGGGGATTCAAGACATTATCAAGCATATTCCGTCGAAGCGTCCCTTTTTCCCTATCCCAAGCTTCTTCTGGAATGTTTGAGACGTCCGGAACTTGTTTAATCAAAACAATAAAATTCATCTTTTTTTATACGTCATGAAGATGGGTGAATAACTCCGTTAATAAGTTTCGTATTCTATCTTATTCCCAAATTTATACAATAAAAAATTCGGCAGAAACAGAGAGCATGTGCTGCGTTATCATCGGATATTTTAAAAGATTTAATCAAAGCCGCTGACATCGCACTTTTCCGCGCAAGAACGTCGGGCAAAAATTGCATAGAGGTTGACGAACTTTAGAATTGGACTGCGAGATCTGCTCGTGAAAATCTTATGCGGTTAAACATGAACTTAAATTAGCCATTGCCCCTGTTATTGGGGATGAGCCGGGATGAGCCGAAGAACCTAACAATAAATACTGCCGGGAGCCGGACTTGAACCGGCACGGGAATGTTAATTCCCTCAGGATTTTAAGTCCTGTGCGTCTGCCAATTTCGCCATCCCGGCATATCAAAAAGCCTTATAAATTCATCAAAAATCCGCCAATCTAAAAAAACACGCACAGACCTGTGCGTCTGTCCTTGAGTTACCATATGTCATTTTTTATAGGAATCTCAAGGTCTGTCATGATTCCCTATTTATAATCCCAAGTATATTTCAATGAAAATCATGGCTGTCCCTGAGCTACATTAATTACTCATAAGCTATTCTTTATAGAAAGCTCAGGGACTGCACTGCTCCGCCGTGCTTTTATCGGGAATCTGTAACCATGGATTCCCGCTAAGAGCGCGTGGGAATGACAAAAAAAATTGAAAAGAACAAAAATCGCTTGTGCCCAATTTGTGCCAAAATTTTCGCCTCTTGAGCGAATATTTTATGACAATATTAGGAGAAAATTTTACAACGGAGATATTACACGAAATTAATCTTTTTTCAAGTAAATGCTTCACAACTGTCCTCGGTTTTTTTCAAACCACAAATTACAATGATATTCCCCCCCCCCAAGGGGACGGGCGTAAAAAAAGTTTCAGCCTTGCCAAAATCCTATTGGAAATTTTTAAACAAATCGCTGGTAAAGAATTAATCGGGTTGGGATTCGTTAAGTTGTTGTCGTTTTTGTCATTCCTGCCCTTTACGCGTATTCCTGCTTTCACAGAAACGACACAAATACGCCGGGATAGAACGACCGAGCTCACACTCGGAAATAAAAAAAGACTCCTCAATAGATGAACCCATTTTGTTCGCCTCAGGTTTCTATCGCGGAATCGTCAATTTCCGGCCTCATCAGCTGCATAAAGCGTGTTGGTCAAAGCTGCCCGGAAAAACCGCGGCTGTTTGAACTGCAGTAATTCTCGGAACGACTTCAAACCCGATATGACTTTCCCGCAAGGCTTCCATTTCCTGAGAGATCCAGCTGAAAATAAAAGGATCACCATTTTTCAGCCGCACAACATTTTTCCTGCGTTGGCCTTATCAGACCATCCACGCATTAATCTTTCTCTGCGAATAAGCTGAGATATGGCCCGGCGCTGATTAAATATACTTTTCCTTTTTTTATGTCACCTTTTTCTCGATGATCACTGACCAATGATCGCCTATTTTCTTTCTCTCAACAATCTCATGACCTTCGGCTTTTACAGAACCGGGCACATTTTCGATGGGCTCGCCGTCATCAAGCCATATTTCCAGAATATCACCCGGTTTCAGTTTAGAAAGTTCAATTTTCGTTTTCACAAAATTTAAGGGACAAACAACTCCTCGTAAATCTTTCAGCACCGCCGGACGATCAGCAGCTTTTTCTTTTGAAGAAACAACTCTTTCACTTTCATGTGTAACAAACTCAGGAGCAGGCCTTTTAAAATTGAAGCTATTATCCATATTCTCATATAGCGCTTCCACGTCTTTCGAAAAACGGGACACATCGTTTTCCCGATCCAGCAATGTTTGGTAATTCTTATGTAGAGCTAAAGTCATCAACTCTTTAAACGCCACAGCGATAAAACCCGTATCGATAAAATGTTTCTGAAATGTTTCGAAAACTTCGCTTTCATTTTTCGGCTCAATGCCACGGGTAATCAGGAGCATTCTGCACGAATAAAATATAAGATCATACAGAAGTTTCTTTTTCTCGGTCTCACCAGTCTGTTCGGCCGCAAGTATCTTCCGTGTTTCATGAATATGATTCAAATCCACTTGAATCAAGTCAAAAAAACCGGCAGAACATTCACCCGCCCGGCGTTCGGCGAGTGAAAACAAGCTGTCGGCATCCCAGTCGAAATAAAAGTTTTTGTCTTCTTCAAAACCGGGTATTCCTTTATAATGAAGGCAAAGCTTTTTTAATTCTTTCGTCCCCTCTCGCAGGAGATATTCTTGAATGTTTTTATATTGTTTCGTTTTGAATAAATAGATGTTCAGAAAATCTTTCACAAAAGCCGGCATATGTTTCGCAGCAATTTCTCCGACGTGTTCAGCAAATTTCGTCCGGCCATCATAAATAACAGCTCCCGCAAAAACATTATAGGCAGCATATAACCGTCCTTCTTTCCGCAAGGCTTTCCCGGAAAACCCAAGATCAGCCGCCAGATGCTGTCCGCAACAGTTGGGGCAACCGGAAATATTAATCTTAATATCTCCCGCATCGTCCAAATTGAGACCGCTTTCTCCAAGATCTTTCATGACGGCTTTGGCTGCCTGGCGTGACAAACAAATCCCCAACTGGCATGTGGCTGCCCCGGCGCAAGATAAAATCTTTCCGTAAATCGTCGGACGGCTGATTCCATGAAAAATATCTTTTAAAAAATTGTATATATTGCCTAAATACTTCTTGGGGATATTTCTTAGCAGAAAATTCTGATTCTTCGTCATTCGTAGCACGTTATCGCCGAATGGAGCGAGAAAATGCCCTAATTTTCTTGCTTGGTCGGACGAAATGAAACCCAACTCCACAGGAATCATTATCGAGACGAAATCCGCCTGCTTCTGTGTCTTGACATATCGTCCCTTCCACAATGTAAAATCGGATACGCTTTCAGGTTCTTCTGGCAATAGCTTGTCAGAAACACCTTCACTTTCTATTTCCTCGATAACTAACGGCAAAACCTCATCCTGTTTGTTTTTTTTATATTCTTCCTGGAATTTTTTTCTGAATTCCTCGTCGCCAAGGCTCTGCCATAAAAACCGAAGGCGTGCCGCGTGTTTGTTCTTACGATTGCCGTATTTGAAAAAAACATTCTTCAAAGCCTTTGTGACTGCGAATACTTCGTCCGCCCCGATAAATTCCAAAAGAAGTTTACCCACTTCGGATTTCGCGCCCAACCCACCCGCCGCATAAACTTTGAACCCTTTTTTACCGTCTTTTATTTTGGCAATAAAACCAACATCGGCAATCGTCGCATATCCTTTGTCTTCTGATGAGCCGGAAAAGGCGATTTTAAATTTCCGCGGAAGATTCCACGAATCACTCTCGGCAATCATCCGGCTCGTCAATGCCAAAGCGTAAGGCGAAACATCAAATTCCTCCAAAGGATTAATGCCGGCATCCTCCTGTGCAACAATATTTCTCACGGTATTTCCGCCACCGCCTCTAGTGGCCAGGCCAATTTCTTTCAACTGTCTTATCATGGCTACAAGATATTCCAATTTGACATAATGGATCTGAAGTTCTTGCCGGGTCGTAATATGAATATCACGGATGCCGTATTGTGTCGCAATCCCGGCAACTTTTTCCAATTGCAAAGGGCTGATCATTCCCGCGACACAGCGGATTCTCATCATATACGTGTCTGACTCCCTTTGCTCATATACCCCGAAAGGCACACGATGGGCTTTCACCTCCACAGCCGTGATTTCGCCGCGCTTGAATTTTTCAATCAGTTTCTCAAGCTGGTTAATTTCGCCGTCTAATTGAGGCGGGATGCTATACCCCTTCATGATGAATAACCTCCAAATTCACCGATTCAACTTGCTTGTTTTTAATTTCAAACGCGCGGACATCTTCTCGTCCTGAAGCCAAAGAAACGATGAAATACAGTATGTCCGGATCATAAGCTAACTTGATATCTTCGGCAGAAGGACGCGCGGGACTGGCCGGATGACTATGATAGACTGCGTAAATTTCAAACCCTTTTTGCCTCGCATCTTTAACCGCTGAAAATTGTTCCTTCGGATCAAAGGAAAAATGTTCACTACTCTGATCCTGATTGGTTAATTCATAAGAAACTGTTATCACATGGTCACGCCCAGCGAGGTACCCGCATGCTTCAAGCGGCGCTTCCTTTTTTGCATGAGCAATTAATTGTTCGATAATCTGTTTTTCTATTTTCATGGGATTACGTTTTCTTATTTTTATTTTTCAAACTACACACGGGCTGAGCCTCGTCAATCAACTTTTTAATCGAAGGGTTTTCCCCGCAAATCGGGCAGCGAGGATTCCGTGTAACGGCAACTTCTCGAAATTTCATATCCAAAGCATCAAAAGTAAGAAGCCGATTTTGAAGAAGTTCTCCCTTTTTTATCAGAAACTTGAGTGCTTCGGTAGCCTGTATCGTTCCAAGCATCCCGGCGACTGCGCCCAAAATGCCAGCCTGCGAACAATTGGGTACCGCATCTGTCGGCGGCGGCGTTAGAAAAATACAGCGATAACAGGTACTGCCCGGCACATATGTAATCGTTTGCCCGCTAAAACGCAAAATTGCACCGTGCGAAAAAGGTTTTGCTGCAAATACGCAAGCATCGTTAATCAGGAATTTGGCCGCAAAGTTGTCCGTCCCGTCAATGACAAAATCATAATCTTTTATGATACCGGTAATATTTTCGGAAAACACTTTCGTGTGGTACGTTACCACTTTCACATCCGGATTGATCGCTTCAATCTTCTCCTTAGCGGAAATCACCTTGGGTTTATTCACATCAGGGGTGAAGTGAATGACCTGCCGCTGTAAATTTGACAACTCGACATTGTCCGCATCAACCAAACCGATGACACCGACTCCTGCCGCTGCTAAATATAATGCCGCCGGCGCTCCCAACCCGCCGGTTCCTATAATTAAAACTTTCCCGGCCATCATTTTTTCCTGTCCCTCAACCCCGACATCCTTCAAGATAATATGGCGGCTATATCTTTCTATCTGTTCCTCGTTAAAATTCATGATCATCCCTCCAGCGCCTGTTGAATATCAGTAATTAAATCCCGGCTGTCCTCAATTCCCACCGCGAGCCTGAGCATCGTATCCCGAACACCCATTTCCTGTTTAAGCTTGTCATCGTACTCACAAAAAATTGTTGATGCCGGATGTATAATCAGCGTCTTGTTGTCATGCAAGTTTGTGGCTCTTCTAATCAGCTGCAATTTATTCATGAATTTAAAACACTGATTTTTCGATGTCAAATCAAACGTTAAAAGTGCTCCCGACTTTTCGCCAAATTGTTTTCCCGCAATCTCATAATAAATAGAATCCCTGAGGCCAGGATAATTCACCGATGATACGTGGGAAGACTCTTTTAAAAACCCGGCAATCTTGAGTGTGTTCACGCAAGCCTGATCGAGCCGTAATGCCAGCGTTTCAAGCCCCAAACTCTGCAGATACGCATTATGAGGTGACATACAGGCTCCGATATTCCGGTAAACTTCGCGCCTGAGGCGGGTCATGAAAGTAAATGGACCATATTTATTAACGTCCCGCCGCAACTTTTCGTTTTGTTTCCAGTCATAAAGACCATGATCGATGATTAACCCACCAACGCTGGTCGCCCCTCCGGAAATCCATTTGGTACTTGAGAGGGTTTCAATATCTACACCAAATTCTCTCGCAGAAAAAAGATAGGGCGGCGTCAGGGTTGTATCCGCAATTAGCAAAATGTTTTTAGCCTTCGCTATCTCAGACAAAGCTTTGATATCCGCCACTTCAAGCTGAGGATTCGTAATGGTCTCCAAAAATATCGCTTTGGTCTTATGATCGATTAGGCGAGCAACTTGATCAGGCTTTGTTAAATCCGTATACCGCGTTTCCAAACCCCAATCTCTCAACGTATATTCAAATAAAGAATATGTGTTCCCAAAAAGATGCTTGCTCGTAATGATATTATCCTGTGCCTTCGCAATGGTTAAAAAGGTATTAGAAATAGCAGCCATACCGGAAGAAAGGGCTAACACGCCAACAGCACCAGTCACCGACTTAATCCTCTGTTCAAAATGTTCAATCGTCGGGTTGCTGATGCGCGAATACATATGAGATGGCTTTTTCCCCTGAAACGCAAGTTCCAAATCTTCGGCGGTTTTAAATTCAAAAGTCACATTGTCATAGACCGGCATATGCAACGATCCGTGAGAATCTTCTCTTAAATATTTCGTATGCAAAATTTTAGTAATAAAACGTAAATCTTTCATCATTTTCTCCATTCCGATACGGGAAGTTCCTCAATTCCACCGGCCATAAAATACAAGAAATCAACTTCGTCCGCATCTTTCACATATTTATTAGCAAAATGTTCCTTGCTCAGGAATTCTCCGTTCAGCTGAACCGATACCATTTCCGGAGATTCCACCTTGACTGTCTTCAATAATTCCGTCACAGTCAGCGATGCCGCATCGATGACTTGATCTTTGCCGTTCACTTTAATTTTCATTTTTTAATCCTCCGTGTGCAACACTAATAATTACACTAATAATTATATAGTCCTATCCTCTACGCCGAAACGATAAAAATTCATCCCAATATTCCTTAATAAAATTTTTAAGATCCCTCGATAGTTTTGGCTCGCGGCCATCGGTGGATACTGCAACAATCACTTTTCCTTTTTGAAAAACAGCCGGCGAAATAAAATTGCTTAGCCGGGATTCGTCAACTACATTCACCAAAATTTTTTTCTTTTTTGCATCCCGACTTATTTTCCCATTCGTTGCCCGATCTGAAGTCGCGGCTACCACCAAAACAACTTGATTAAGATCCGATGTTTGATATTTCCTTTTTAACCAATCTAATTTTCGATTCCGGGCCAATTGAATAATAGCCGGTACCGCCAAGGGCGAAACCACCTTAAGGCGAGGCTTAAATTTCAAAAGGGCCTTGATCTTGCGTTCGGCTACTTGCCCCGCACCCGCAATCAATACGTTTTGACGAACCAAATTCAAACAGACAGGATAATATTTCAAATTTTCATTCCTCTTTTTCGGGTTCTTTTGCCATGCCAACGGTTTTCCCCACAATCATGATCAGCGGCGTCTGAACTCTCTTTTGCTTTCCGATTTCTTTTTCCAAAGTGCTTATCCTTATTTTCTCCATGGGAAGCGTTGCATTGCTAATAAATGCCACCGGCGTTTCTTTATCCCATCCATTCCGAATCAACCGGTCCATAATTTCCATAGCGTTGGATCCGGCCATATAATAAACAATTGTATCAACGCATGGTGTCTGAATTTTATCTGTCGGATGCCCTGCACAAAAGGCAACAGAAGAAGAAACCCCTCGATGCGTTAACGGAATCCCGGCACACGCCGCTGCCGCAAGCGCTGCAGTCACGCCCGGGATGACGACAACCCTTATTGATCGCGCTTCCAGATATTCCTGTTCTTCGCCGCCCCGTCCAAAAATAAAGGGGTCACCTCCCTTTAACCGTACAATGCATTTCCCGTCCCGGGCAGCTTGATACAAGAGCTCATTTATCTCATCCTGGGGCCTTCCGTGTTTCCCTTTTTGCTTGCCGACATAAATTTTTTCAGCCTGGAATTTTCTGAGATAACGGCGATCCACCCAATGATCATAAAAAATCACCTCCGCGCGCGACAGCGCTTCCTCGCCCCGGCGCGTGATCAAGTCCGGCGCTCCTGGGCCGAATCCCACTAAAAAAACCTTCCCTTTATTTTTTCGCATATCCGTATTGTCTCAAAAAAAACCAGCCGCCCCCAATGAACCTCTACGTAATAGTGCATAAGTATTTGTGCATTCCAGCATTCGGGAATGACAGGATATTCAAATGCACAATGATTTATGTACTATTACTTAAATCGAATACTCAAAGATAATTTCTTTTTCTTTGAGTAATTTGCAAACCCGGTTAATCGCCTCACGCGGGTCGTCTGCTTTTGAAATATTTAAGTCGGATTTAAATTCTTGAAAGGACGAAGTCCCCACATTCACCACAAACGCCTCATACGGACTGATCAACTTTTTAAGATTTCCGATGTCGTAGTCATCTAAATCGGGCATGGTCGTCACAAAAATTTGACCCGAATCCGTAAGAATTCTCCCTAACTCGCCAAGCCGCCGGATCTTCTCCTCGCGGCTATCCTGGGCATAATTCTGGTCCGCATCCAAGCCGGTTTCCAAATTTTCAAAACCAAGGTAATAGGCTTTGCAACCACTGTCAAACAGTTTTCTTTCAAGCGTTTTGGCCAGTACTTTCGTACGATCATCTTTGTCGAGTCCCGTAAATAAAATAAACTTTCCACAATGCGAATAAGCGATTTTTCGTTCTTCGCGGGAAACATATCCACGGTCCCAACGATACTCACGATCCTTCACATGCCGCTCCAGATCCGTTTCCTGAACTTCCAAACTTTCGAGAATGACACCACCGCCTGCAATTTCATAATGATCCACAATGACAAAGCGGCTCGTTCCTTCGATATCTTGACCCAGATCGTAGGCAATTGGTTTGAGCGTCTCAAAAATACAGGTTGCCACATCGTGCCGGTTGACCACCTGCTGACTCACCATAGCGCTCAAGTCGGCAGCATCCACAACGCGAACAATTTCCGCTAATTTGACGGGCACCCGTGCCGTCGCAACTTTAAGTTTATAAACCTTATCCTTGATCATTGGCGTATTTCCGACCCAGAAAACATTCGCCTTGAAGCGGCAGCTTATTTTAGGCAAACGGTTCTCAGAAACTTTAACCATCATTTCGCCGGGCGGAATATAAAGCTGGGTCGTTACCGTAAACCCTATGGCCTGACCAGCCTGAGCGCGCTCGAAAACCGGTGCGTTAAATAATTCTATTGATTGAATCCGGCTTTTCTTTCTTGATGGAAGAAAAAGCACCTCATCATTGACATGAATTTCACCCGTTTCAACCGTACCCGCTAAAATTCTACGGTCATCGCCTTCCTCCGTAAATTTATAGATATCCTGAACCGGAAAACGGAACGGAAGTTTCACGGGAATTTCTTTGTTCGTCAGTACGTCCAACTGACTCAACATGTCCGGGCCCTCATACCAAGGCATATGCGGAGACCGTGAAACCAAATTATCGCCATAAAACGCAGAAACCGGAATATAACAAAGCGGTGTGACGTTAAGTTCCGAGAGAAATTTTCCGTAATCCCGTACGAAGCTTTCGAAAACATCCCGGGAATATTCCATAAGGTCCATCTTGTTCACAAGCACGATCACCTGTTTGATTCCAATCATGGAAATTAAAAGGCCATGACGTTTCGTATTTTCACGGATCCCTTCCTTGGCATCAATGACCAAGATGGCTGCTTCCGCGCGGGAAGCTCCGGTCACCATGTTTTTCAGAAACTCAATATGCCCCGGCGCATCCAGAATGATATAATCACGTTTCGCTGTTTTAAAAAAACATCGCGCAATATCAATTGTAATTCCCTGACTACGCTCATCTTTCAAGGCATCCAGTAAAAATGCGTATTCAAACGGCTTGGCATTGCGGGCACACGTTGCCTTCACCTGCTCCAATTTCCCTTCCGGAAGCGAGTTTGTGTCCGAAAGCAAACGGCCGATCACGGTACTTTTTCCGTGATCCACATGCCCCACAATGACAATGTTCATTTGTTCTCTTGACATTACATATACCCCTCGCGGCGCAATGTTTCCAGGCCGCCTGAATCTTCTTTGTCTTGCGCACGGCCGGCACGTTCCGCAATATTGGAAAATTTACCGGTTTTCAGTTCTTCAATAATTTCCTTTGTATTTTTTGCCGTCGATTGAACAGGACACGTGCATGGATAACAGCCAAGAGACCGGTAACGGACGCCTTTCCCTTGATCAAAATAAAGCGACGTAATCGGAATATGTTCACGGTCAATATATTCCCAAATATTTAATTCCGTCCAATCCAGAAGCGGGTGAATACGAAGATGAGTCCCCGGCGCAAAGTCGGTTTTGAATTGGTTCCAGAACTCGGGCGGCTGATCGCCGATGTTCCACTCGTTATATCTGTCCCGCGGCGAAAAATAGCGTTCCTTCGAACGGCTTCCTTCTTCATCCGCCCGCACCCCAACGATCACTCCCGAATAAGGTTCTTTATTTTCATCCGGTTGGTATTGTCCGGTTTTATGATTGAGACGGTAGCGTATCCATTCGCCGGAAAGCGTATTCTTGAGCGCTTCGCTTTTGAGACTTCTGCAGCACGTCAAGCGATCCGCGTTGCCATCCGGAAAGGTAAGTTTATTTTTGATGGCTTCGGTATTTTCTCCGTAAATCATATTCAATTTCCATTCACGGGCAAGCTTATCACGATACTGGATCATTTCCGGAATTTTATAATGCGTATCAATATGAACCAGCGGAATCGGAACATGACCGAAAAAAGCCTTGCGCGCAAGCCACAAAAGCACTGTGCTGTCTTTCCCAATGGACCAAAGCATACACAGATTTTTAAAATTCCGGTAAGCTTCCCGTAAAATATAAACGCTTTGCGCTTCGAGCTTATTCAATGCATCCAACTGACACCTCTCATGATTTCTTAGTCTTTTTTACATGCAAACCGCATTCTTTATGCTCAGGATCTTCCCACCACCAACGGCCGGCCCTGACGTCTTCGCCAAGCTGAATGGGGCGCGTACACGGTGAACAACCGATACTTGAATATCCTTTGTCATGCAACTTATTATAAGGCACACCATTTTTCCGAATGTAATTCCACACATCGTCAGATTTCCAATCTGCAAGCGGATTAATTTTGACAAGGCCGTTTCCTTCATCCCATTCAATTTTTTGGATCTCGGATCTCGTCACCGCTTGTTCGCGGCGGAGACCGCAAATCCATGCCTTCAGGGTAGCCAGTTTACGCTTGAGCGGTTTCACCTTCCGCTCGTGGCAGCATAAGGTCCTTTTGTCACGGTTTTCATAAAAAAGATTGGGGCCGTGAATGGAAACCATTTCCTCCACATCTTTGTAATCCGGAAACAACACCTCATATTGGAAGCCATATTTACTCATCGTACTCTGAATCACATCATACGTTTCCTGCGGCAGCCGGCCGGTATCAATCGTGAAGATATGTGCCTTCGGATTCAAACGGACAACCATTGCCGTAAGCACCTGATCCTCTGCGGCAAGACTGGACGCGAAAGCAATTTGATCATTTTCGAATAGTTTGAAGGCTTCATGAAGAATCGTTTCTGCGTCAAGCCCGTCAAATTTTTTCTGAAATTCTTCAATATTTTGAGAATGAATCATCCTTTACTCCTTAAATGGAATATTCTCCATCTTTGACGACTTGACCAAACCGAATTTTATTCCAAATCCGCTCATGAAAATAATAAAGAAAAATCTTTGTAAATAACTCCACACATCCTATTGAAATCGCAGTATTAAACTTCCCGCTAATAATCCACGATACAATAATCGTATCGATCGTGCCAGTTGTCCGCCATGAGATCGCTTTCAAAATACTGCGGCGCTTTCTTTCTTCTACCTGTTTCATTCTTTTCTCCTGCCTTTTAGAAAAAAATTCTCCTGTTAACGTATCCGTGCCTTGCTTATCATCCTAAAAATTCTTGAAACAGCCACGAAGAGAGATAACGTTCACCCGTATCAGGCAACACAACGACAATTGTTTTGCCTTCCGATTCTTTGCGCTTTGCCACTTGAAGAGCCGCCCATATCGCGGCACCGCATGAAATCCCTCCCAAGATACCTTCTTGCCTTGCAAGTTTTCTTGCAAAATCACCGGCATCTTCATTACTGACTTGAATAATCTCATCAATAATCTTCGTGTCCAAAACTTGGGGAATAAAACCGGCTCCGATTCCTTGAATTTTATGCGCGCCCGGTTTTCCGCCGGAAAGAACCGGCGAATCCTTAGGCTCCACCCCAATGATTTTCACCGATGGTTTCCTCTGCTTTATAACTTCCCCCACACCTGTGATCGTTCCCCCCGTTCCTATGCCCGCAATAAATATATCTATGCCGCCATTTGTGTCGCTCCAAATTTCCTCAGCCGTTGTTTTTCGATGAATTTCCGGATTTGCCGGATTATTAAACTGCTGCGGCATAAAACTATTAGGCGTCGACTTTACAATTTCTTCCGCTTTGTCTACAGCACCTTTCATTCCTTTTGAACCTTCGGTTAACACGACTTCCGCTCCAAAAATCTTTAGAAGTTGCCGACGCTCGAGCGTCATCGTATCGGGCATGGTTAAAATCAACCGATACCCTTTCGCCGCTGCTACAAATGCTAATGCAATTCCTGTATTGCCGCTGGTTGGCTCAACAATAACGGAATCTTTCTTCAAAAGACCGTCTCTTTCCGCAGCTTCAATCATGGCTATACCGATTCTGTCTTTCACGCTTGAAAGTGGATTAAAAAATTCCAGTTTAGCCAAAATGGTTGCCTTGCTGCCCTCAGTGAGCCGGTTGATTTTCACCAACGGAGTTCTTCCTATTGTTTTTGTGATATCACTAAATACACAAGACATATAAAACCCTCCTTTTAAAATATCATTTCCGTTTTTTTAATTATATTTCTTCACCATTAAGAAAGACCCGTTTTCGAGAAACGTGTAAAAATGCCTCACTCACCACCGCATTTACTTGTGCCGATCCAACACCCTGCTCGTTCATCAAATTTAACATTTACTTCTTTTTTAAAATACTCATTGTCATTTTCTATTTTTTTGATTTTCAATCACCACGTTTATCATTTTGATAATGATTTAATTAAAAAATTATATCACGTACATTGGAACATTTTTTTCATTTTTAATCTTGTTACGCAAATCATCGAATGTCACACTGTTCACCACATCATTTATGGCTTTTTCCACATTTCTCCAAGTTCCATTAAATACATTCATTCTCTTTGAAGAAGATGTGCTTTCAACCACCGGAAGCACCGGCCCTTCTATGTCTCTTAATACCTCTCCAAGAGATATTTGGTCTGGTCTTTTTTTTAAACGATACCCTCCGCTTTGCCCCCTAACACTTTCAACCCATCCTTTCGACTTCAACCGGATGAGAATTTGAACCAAATACCGTAATGGGATATCCTGGTTCTTTGCAATATCCTGAATTTGCATAGGCTCTTCACTTGGCCAATGCAACGCTAATTCTAATAAAGCCGCTAATGAGTAATCACACCTTGCTGATATTCGCATATGTCAAGAAACTCCTACATTACTATGTTTATCATTTTACTGAAGTATATCATGTTTCAAATTATTGTCAAGCTTTTCTCCATACATCTGTACAAATGTGCCATTTTCAGATTATCTTTCAAGTAAGCACCTTCCTATACGCCCTATCTCGGATTTGTCAAAACCAGCCAATTCCGAACAAAAAACTCCCCTACATAAATCGTATTTGTTTAGCGCTTTGAAGTGATTATCTGTAAAAGGTCGTCCGCTTTTTTGTCATTCCCGCGAAAGCGGGAATCCAGCAACTATGGATGCCCGCTTAAAGCATGCGGGCATGACACGAACTGGCGTGTTCACCACTTCAAAACGCTAAATAGACACCATAAATCAAACGGATACGGAAAATACAGTCTGGACGCCGATCAAGTCCGACGAGCTTTTGATATTTAAAAGCGGCTCACTTCTAACCCGACTTTCTCATCGATTTTGTGAATCGACGAGAAAGTCGCTTTGGGCGCAATAAGTTACGCCCAAAGTTTAATAATTCTTTCGATGATTAAATGCGAAGCGAAGGATCAGCCCCGAACCTATTTTCCTAACGCATTCTTCAATTCCCCAATCAAATCATTAGCGCTTTCAATTCCAACAGAAACACGGATTGTCTCTTGGGTTATCCCTGATGCTTTAAGGCCCTCCGGCCCCATGGAAGCGTGACTCATTGTCCATGGATGTTCGATCAAAGATTCCACTCCTCCCAAAGATTCGGCTAATTGAAAGAGTTTTACTTTTGAAAAAAAAGTATCGAGAGAAATTTTAGACGTATCGAGTTCAAACGCCAGCATTCCACCAAAACCTTTCATCTGTTTTTTGATTAAGGCCTGCTGCGGATGACTTTTGAGACCCGTATAGTAAACTTTTTTGACTCTCGGATGACTTTCGAGAAAGGTTGCAATTTTTAAAGCATTCTGCTGGTGGGTTTCCATCCGGCACGCGAGAGTCTTAATACCGCGGAGCACAAGCCACGAATCAAAAGGCGCTTCGCTTACGCCCAAAGCATTAACCAAAAATTTTATTTTCTCCTCGATTTTTTTATCATTGTAAACAATCGTGCCGCCAACAACGTCACTATGCCCGTTGAGATATTTGGTTGTGGAATGCACGATGATATCCGCACCAAATTCAAAAGGTCTTTGAAAATACGGCGATAAAAAAGTATTGTCAATAACAGCCAAAATACCTTTGCTTTTCGCTAGAGCAATCGTCGACTGCAAATCAACAATATGTAAAAGCGGATTCGACGGAGTTTCAATCCAAATCATCTTGGTGTTTTTTTGGATCGCTTTTCCAATTTCTTTAAGATTCATCATATTAATAAAAGAAAAAGAAAGCCCTTTCTTGGAAAAAATATCTTTAAATAAACGGTAACTACCCCCATAAATATCATTTCCTGTAATGACATGATCCCCTGGTTCACACAAGAACATGACCGCCGTAATTGCCGCCATTCCTGTCGCTGTGGCCGCAGCCCCAAGCCCGCCTTCAAGCGCCGCAATATTCTCTTCTAATGCAGCGCGTGTGGGATTTCCGCTTCGGGTATAATCATAACCTTTATGCTGGCCCAAACGATCAAAACGAAATGTGGACGTCGGATAAATTGGTGTAATGACAGAATTGTAGATAGAATCTTTTACCGTCCCGGCAAGAACGGCTTTTGTTTGGATATCCATTTCTATCTCCTTGGTCGTATTTGTTTAGCGCTTTGAAGTGATTATCTATAAAAGGTTGTCCGCTTTTTTGTCATTCCCGCGAAAGCGGGAATCCAGCAACTATGGATGCCCGCTTAAAGCATGTGGGCATGACACGAACTGGCGTGTTCACCACTTCAAAACACTAAATAGACACCCTTGGTCCACTATAAGCTATTCGTAATATGCGATAAATCTAATGAAGAATAAAACACTTTCAATCGCTTTTCAACAATAAAAAAAGAGATCGGTCCATGGAATCCGGATGATAAAGAATGTGTAAAAAATTTTCATTCCGAAATCGTGGCGGGCACGGATCATTCACTTCAAATAACACTCCAGAGATAGATACCCCCTGCGTCTCGTGGCTCAGCAAACCAATACTCGCCTCTCGGATAAGTCGCTTCCATCTCATAAAGAACCGAAGAAAGCCTCCGGACAACTTCATCCTTTGTAAGGGTCGTTCCTGTGATTTCATTTCTAAACAAAGGTTTGTCAAAACAGTCAAAAATAACATTGCCGTTAAGCCATAAAATCTTGTCCGCTTCGCCTCTGGCGCGCATTGCGTTTAAATGTTCCTGATAGACATTTTCCTCCTTCAGCGAATAGTCGTGAACTTTGAAATCACCTCGAGTATAAAGAAATGAGCCGCCGATTTCATTCTTCCCGGGCGGCATAAAAATGAGCGGATGATGATAATCATTCAAAAGCCGCCTGACTTCTTCAAGACCGTGTTGAACGCAATAAAATAGCTTCTCCCGGTGCTCTAACCTGCTGTCTTCGTTTTTGCCAATCACAACAGAGTATCCGCATAATTTTTGGCATAACACACACGGTTTAGCCCGGATTTCTCATCGTTAATAAGAAATTCCGCTCGTAAGAGCTGCGGTGCAAAGAGGGTATTCATCTTTGCAACGCAGGGCTTATCTTTTGCGCCCTGATTTAGCAAGGGCGCAAAACTTTGGGCGTAACTTATTGCGCCCAAAGCGACTTTCTCGTCGATTCACAAAATCGATGAGAAAGTCGGGTTAGGCCTCACTTCCAGACTTACCAGCACCTGTTTTAATTTTTTAAAAATGGCGGCCAACATATCGCCTCGTTTCAATCCTTAACTTTCTTCCCCTCATTTACTTGTACCATATGCCCTTGTGACTTTTGCCCGCATCTAATAACGATACACGTTTTTTCTGTGCTCAATGGAAATCACAAAAATAATCAATTTTTTATCATGGATTTGATATAGAACTCTAAAAGAAAATGTTTTTGCAGAATGTAAATACGAAAGCGGCCCTGTAAGACGTTTAAATTGATACGGATCCTCTTGGATTTTTTCAATAACTCGATTTACTCCCCGCCGGAGTTTTTCATCCCGAATACGGTCATAATCTTTTTGCGCAGTTCTTGTGAGGTAGACTTGGTACTTTTTCATATGGTAGGGTTTTACGCGTCCTTCTTGATCACTTTAAAAGAGACAACTCTCCCCTGTTTCACTTCATTTAACGCTCCGGCAATTTTCTTGACTAATTTCTGGTTCTTGAGAATTTGAATCGTCTCCAACAAAGATTCGTATTCTGTCAGAGAAATCAAAACCGCTTCTTTTCGGCCATGAACCGTAATGGTTACAGGTTCCGTCGTTTCCGCCGAGTCTTTAATCAGTTGGCTTAGTTTATCCTTCGCCTCTGCCAAATTCATATAGTTCATATGGATTCTCCTATCCTAAATTTAAGCCAATAATAGCCATTATTCTGGCTAACTAAATTATAGCGGAAATTTGTAGGAACTGCAAGTTTGTGCAAACCCGTTATGCAACTATCAATAAAAAACGGTACCAGGTACGTGTCCCTTCCATACATGGTACCGTGGCAATTCCAAAAAAAAATGACCCCGGCGCGATTCGAACGCGCGACCCTCAGCTTAGAAGGCTGATGCTCTATCCAACTGAGCTACGGGGCCACATCTCGTTGTATTACACTACAAACTATCTTACGTGAGAAAAATACTACCGCCCACTCCCTGTTACCAGCAGTCCCGCAACGCGGGACGGGGCTACTTGCGCTTCTGCGCAAGTACTGTGTGGGGGCAGCTATTGAAGCCGCTCCCGACACTGCATGTTTAATTGATCGGTAATTATAAAGTAAGAAACTCACTTCTAAATAGGAGATTTTAAAGTATCGTATAAAATATGCAACGATTAAAAATGAGTCAATCGTGCATGATATTATTATTGTTTTTGTCTATTTCTCGCCACAAAGCGAGGCGAGTCCGTCCAAAAGCACATCTTATTCGCTTCGCGGACGAGTCCGCCGTGCTTTTTGGCGGAAAATTGCAGATTATGCAATGGCTAATACTGGTTCGGAAGAAACTGCCGGAACGTTTTGCTCCTGAGCCGGGATAGGTTCCATTTTCGTGCAAAGGAGGTTTACCGCCCTCATTTTGTAGTCTTTTGACAGGTGGGCATAAATTAAAGTTGTTTTCAAATCCGCATGACCGAGAAGTTCAGGACCGTGTTTAAATCGACTCCGGACATAAAAATATTGTATTCAAATAGGATGGGGGAATTTATCCAATCGGAAATCTGTTAAATGTAAATGGGAAACGAGGGAAAACATTTTCAAATTATTAATGATGCTTTATTTCAGGCACTCAATCAATCACTACAGGAATGAATATCTACGAGCTACTGCCCTTGGCCTCAATATACTTTTCTCCGTTCCATTTGAAAACTTTTTTACCAAGATTTTCTTCTTTTTCGATTATCTTATTTTCATTATCCGTGAAATATATTTTCTCGGATTCAATAATGATGTCTCTCAACCCATTTGCTGTATCTGGTTCAGTAAAAGATACTTGAGAAACAATTTTGGAGTGGTCTTTATCAATAAAATATTCATTTACAGTTTGAGTTTGAAATATCAATTCCAGTTCCGGGGATTTGTCTTTAAAGATTCTCATATCCTCAATGTAATGGCCAGTCCCTGCTCCATGCTTGGCCTCAATGATGATTTCATTGGTAGCATCACCATCAAGGTCAAGATACCGAACATTGCTGTATTCAGTCCATGCATATACAAACTGCTGGCAAACCAAGAAAAAAAGGGGAATAACTAAAAAGGATAATGATTTCAATGTATTCATTAGTCACCTCACTTTTTTTGAGCTAACAGACCATACTCTTTCCAAATCAATTCAAGGGCTTCGGATGCACCTAAGGATATTTTTATATCCACCCAATCTGAAATTTCAGTCTTATCAGGATTTATTTCTATTGTCGGCCTTCCAAGATGTGCCGCCACAGACATGGGATGACGAATGTATGGGAAGATGCTCGTTGTTCCGATGGAAAAATAGATATCAAACAGCTTATCCATTTCTTGCGTCATCAAATTGACTTTGTTTTCGGGTAGTAATTCTTCAAAAAAAACTACATCCGGTCTTAGGATAGAATTACATTCCGGACATTGCGGAGGAATCTTAAGATTGCTGTAATCTGATACTTCAGTTTTCCAGCTACAGTTTTGACAAATGATTTTGTGCATATCGCCATGAATATCTATTACATTCTTGGAACCAGCCGAACAATGAAACCCGTCTATGTTTTGAGTCAAAATCCAAACTCTTTCAAAATGGTGTTCCATTTCAGCCAAAATCTCATGGGCTCGATTGTGGCTTGCCGACCTGCATTTCTTTTCTATCTGAGAAAGATATTTCCAAGTCACTTCAGGCCTTGTTTGAAGCATTGGACCCGCCAGAGCCATCTCAATCGGAATGCCATCTTCTGTCTTTTCGGTTTCATAAAGCCCGCCAGTTCCTCTGTATGTGGGCAATCCGGAATCGGCAGAGATACCCGCTCCGGTAATAAACAAGATGCTTTTGCAATCCGTTAACAACTTGGCAACTTTTGATATTTTTTCTCTCTCATCCATTAGATGCTTATTTTACATCTTGTTTAAAACCTTGCATCACTTTTTCTTGTCGACTAAAACGGGTTCTAAAGAAATGCTATTAGTTGCTCGTTTAGTAGCTGATGCTTGCAGAATCGTAGATTCCCCCGTACATGCGCAGAGCACTAAAATCACTTGCTTCGGGCTTCACCCGTCCAGCAACTTCGTTGCTGAAATCCGCTCTCACCCCCGCCTTTACAGAGCGGGGAGCTCCCGCTAAGTTAGATTTTACCCCTCTAAAACTACCCAATTTCACGCAAGATAAAAAAACTTGCATAACCAAGAAAATGCTATAAAATGCAACTCATGATCAAACTCGTCAAAGAACTCGAAGATTACCGCCTCGAAAGACGCATTACGCAAGAAAAACTCGCTGAAATGCTTGGTGTCGCCTTTTCAACTGTCAACCGCTGGATCAACGGCCAAACAAAACCCAATAAAACTCAACGTTATCATATAACTAAACTTGTTGAGAACAACCTATCCAAAGTTTTAAGATGAACACCCTTTCTTTATTTGAAGACGAAAAAAGAAGCATTTCTTATACCTTCGAAAAAGGCAGTGTTTTTGAACGCTTACATTTTCTTGCCGATGAATCAATTGATCTTACAATTACATCACCACCATACAACGTTGGAAAAGCCTACGAAAAGAAAACCGATCTAAATAAATATTTAGAACCTTATAAAGATTTTGCGATCATACTTTTCAAAAAAACATCAGAAACAGGACATCTCTGCTGGGAAGTTGGTAATTATGTGGAAGATAGCGAAGTTTTCCCATTGGACACATTTTATTACCACATTTTTAAAGAAGCGGGATTTAAATTGAGAAACAGAATAATTTGGCACTTTGAGCATGGCCTTCATGCAACAAAGCGACTGTCGGGAAGGTATGAAACGATTCTTTGGTTTTCGAAATCCGATGATTATGTTTTTAATCTCGATAACATACGCGTTCCAGCCAAGTATCCGGGCAAACGATCTTGGAAAGGTAAAGATAAAGGAAAACCTTCTGGAAACCCTCTGGGTAAAAATCCTTCTGACTTTTGGCGAGTTACATGCGAAGATTGGGAAAAAGAAATTTGGGAAATACCCAACGTAAAATCAAACCATCCTGAAAAAACTATGCATCCATGTCAATTTCCTATCGAGCTCGTGCAAAGATGTGTATTAGCCCTTACAAATGAAGGCGATTTAGTGCTTGACCCCTTCATGGGCGTTGGATCAGCAGCAATCGCATCTACTATGCACAATCGAAAATTCATCGGCTTTGACACTAATGATCATTACATAAAAATTGCGGAAAAAAGAATGCTCGACTTTAAAAAAGGGGTATTAAAAATTAGACCTTTAGGAAAACCTATTCATCAACCCACAGGGAAAGAAAAAGTCTCTCAAATACCAGAAGAATGGAGAGGTCTTTTATGCAAATAGCTGGTTTATATTCGTTTGCAAATGGTCAAGATTATATTCAAACAAAATACCCTAAACATTTTAAAGAAATCACACAAGCTATAAAAGCCATTGACGCAAATGCATGCAAAACAAAAGCAAGCAAAGAAAAAACCATGCTGGGGCGAATGTTATTCAGCCCTGTCAAACTAAATGAAAAATTTTTCTACGAATTAACTCATCTAGGATGGGGGCATGGTATAAGAGAATATTGCGACTACCCCACCAAGTATTACGTGGAAGGATATAACGCCCCCAAAGACACTAAAAGACCCTTCAGAGATATGGATTTCGTAAAAGATAAGTTGGGTTGCGAAGTCCAATTTGGCAAATATTCTTTCATGGTTTATAACGTCTGTGCGAAAATGACTATTTTTAGAAATTTAGGTCATATTGTTGCTGGAGTAGAGATAGTACCTGTTAAATCCCTCGCCGAACACATGTCTACCGGAGTATCTTACTTTGAACAATTTGTATGGGACTTAGAAAAACGTGGTGCTGCAGACATTGACGTTCCTACTTTAATAATTGGAATAGATGCTTAATTTATGAAAGCAATCCTTCTTGCCAAAGTTTCGACCGAAGAATAGATAACCGAAGGGCAATCTATCTCTGCCCAACTTGAAAAAGTGCGGGGTTATACTTCGCGCAAGGGTATAGATAAATATATCCATTGTCCCTATGGTAAATTAAAGACTGGAGCAAAAAGCCCATGAAACTGATCGTCCAAATTCCGTGTCTCAACGAAGAAAAAAACATCGCAGCGACCATTAAATCTATCCCCATGCAGATCCCCGGAATCGACCAAATTGAGATCCTTGTCATTAATGACGGCAGCACCGATCAAACTGTTCAGGAAGCCAGAAAAGCCGGCGCACATCATATCATTTCTCTTCCCACAAAAACGGGACTCGCACACACATTTATGGTGGGCTTGGAAGAATCCCTGAAACTGAAAGCAGATATCATTGTCAATTTCGATGCGGATCAGCAATATAACGCTTCGGATATCCAAAAATTAATAGAGCCAATCTTAAACGATAAAGCGCAAATTGTCATCGGCGACCGGCAAGTCAATTCTGTTAAACACTTCGGATTTTTAAAACGAAAACTTCAGCAACTTGGAAGTTTCGTCGTCAGTTCACTGACCGGCCTAAAAATTAACGATGCCGTCAGCGGCTTCAGAGCTTTCAGCCAGGAAGCTGCGTTAAAAATCAACCTAAGGAGTCATTTTTCACACACACTCGAAACCATTATTTTTGCGGCTAAAGAGCAAATTTTGCTCACCAGCATTCCGGTTCGGACGAATCCGATCACACGACCTTCACGGCTCGCAAACAACATGTGGGGATTTATTAAGAAATCCATTGCTTCTACTATCCGAGTTTACCTGATTTATGATCCATTCAAAGTATTTATGAGCTTTGGCACAATTATCATTTTCCTGGGAATGTTGCCCTTAGCGAGGTTTTTGTATTTCTTCCTTCGTCACAACGGAGACGGCCATATCCAATCTCTTGTTTTCGGATCGATTTTTATCATTCTCGGATTCATTTCAATTGCGATTGGCTTAATTGCGGATTTACTTTCACTTAACAGACGCCTCATTGAACGGCAACTCTTCGAGACCAAAAAAACACGTTTGAATTTATAAAGTCAAAAAAATTTTTTCATTAAAATCCGGAATGTTCCCGCGGAAATGCAAAGCAGCAGAAAAACGATCGCGTATATCATTTGAGCAGGCAAGCCTTGCTTTATCAGATATAACCACCAAAAATCAATCATCCAATTATTCGGTTCTCGAACCCCTACCTTGGTCTTGAATGACGGATCGAAATCCGGATACTGATGCGTTAGAACGCCTCTCAAAACTAGGAATTGCGCTACAATGGGTGAATAGGCAGGATCATAAATCAGTCGGCTGAACACATGCATCGCCTCAGTATCATAACCATCAATTGCTATTTCGAGATCCTGCGCCACAAGTCTATCAATCGTATTAAGAGAATCTTGATAATTGACGGAAATCCCAAGAATCTGAATCACCAATGAAAACACAATCACGGCACATGCCAAGCCTTTGACAACCGACTGTTTTGGAAAATCGGACAAAAAACCCGCTATAGGCATCATGAAAAACGGCACAAGCGATACATAATACCGCGAACCCCAAGTCCAAATGGTCTCGCTATGAAGCAGTAACAGATAAAGGGTGAAACATCCGACAATGAATAACCCTTCTGCCCTGTGATCTTTCATGAACCGCTTTAACCCAATTGCACTAAGAATGAGAACCGGGGCAAAAACAAAAATACTTTTGCCCGAGGAAAAAAGAACGCGAAAGGCGACTATATTCGTCTTTGGATTAAGGATAAACGTCAGCATTAACCATGTAAAAAAAACCATACTCATCAGGGCCGTCCACCTGCGAATGATTGAAGCAAACCTTGGGAATTGTAAATACAATTTCAATAAAATCGCACACGCCGACACATAGCCCAATATAGTCATAAATTTTTTCGGAACTCTATTAATAAAATACTGATACCGGCCAAATGCAAACCAATGGCCAAAACGATATTGATTCCAAAGTAATATCGACATACAAAACAACGCCAAAACCATCAAAAAACAAACAACATATTGTCCGCGACGGTTGGCGGCTTCCGCACGTAATTGATAAAAAATATACGACACAACAGCCGGCAATAGAAACAAAACCTCGTATTTGGTAATTACAGCGCAACCGTAGCAAAGCCCGGCACAAACGATCTTTTTAACGGTACATCCCTCACTCAACCCGAGACATAGATAGAAAAATATTAAAAGAAAAAATGCCGCTTGCGGTTCGGAAAAACAGAATTTTGAAAACGGCCACATCATCGTTGCGAAACCAAGGATGAGTGTCGCAAGAAAAGAAGTGCGGGAAGGATATTCCAGCCGCCGGCAAATCATATAAAACAAAGCGCAAATTCCCGCAACGGCAAATGAATTAAGCAGCATCGTAAAAAACGAGGTAATAAACATTGCGTTGGCGGCTATTTTAGCCGGAAGAACCGCATGGAATAAATTAAAATTGATCAACCCAAGGATATAAAATGGCGTCATCCAAAGAGACGATCCTATGGGATACGATTCTGTCCTCTTCCCTTCTTTTCCAATCACATACATCTGCTTATGAAAACCGCCCTCGCCCTTGACTATGCTATCAACCACAAGATATTTATGATACCCGTCCTGATAATAAAAATGACCGCCGGCTGTCAGCAGATAAGAAGAAGCAAAAAAGATAAAAATCGCAAAAGGAATGGATAGATAAGAAGCTTTAACCTGTTTCATGGCGGCCCAAGGAGTTGTCCTGATTAAGTTTTATTGCTCTTGTCTTTTTATTTTCGGCATTCGGGAGAAAAACTGCAACCGCACGAAAAACTTTGATATTCCTGCTTGCATTATTGAATATCTACATGTATTATTCAAACAGTTAATTATTAACTTGTTTAACTATTCATACACTTAACCATTGGTTTATTTTTTATTCAGGCTTTCTTATGGATGAAAAAAATGAATTTATTTCCTCTTTCAGGGAAATCCAACCTAAGTTATCCCGCTTCTACACAAACATTCTCGGGGAAATCGGCCTGAGCTTGCCACAATACGCACTTCTCAATCAACTTCATGCGGGCGGCACGATGTCAATGACGAACCTTAGCGAAAAACTTCACATCACAAAACCGGCTGTCACCCATTTAGTCGACCGCCTTGAAAAACATGCATTCATTAAACGCATTCCCCACCCCGAAGATCGAAGGATTTATCTTCTTGAAATACAGCCGAAAGGTGTCAAAATCACAAATGCGATTCAATCCAAATTTTTAAAACTTCTATTGGAATCTTTCGACCAAATGAATTTGGAAGAACGTAAAATTGTCACCCGTTTTTACGCATTGCTTTCGAAATCCGTGGATCTCTATTTGGCTATGACCGAAAAAGGGAAACCATGAACCGAATTTTAAAAGTTTTTGTTCTGTTCCCGGTTATAATAATTATAATAATTATTTTCTTTCTACCGTTTATTTGTTTGTGCGCACCCAATATCTACGCCATGGGAGACATGCCACCCAAAAAACCAAACAACAACGTCAGAACCTTTAGAATCGAAAATCCAACACCTGCCCCGCTCACCATTCAAAGCTGTTATCAAATGGCACTCAAACGCAGCGAAACTATCGCCATCAAAAGAGAAGAAATCGAAAAAACGGAAGCGGACATATTACAAGCCGCGGGCGTTGCAATCGGCGACGGCGATTTTATGATTACCGATTTTCAGCAAGATTCGCCGAAGGGCGGCGGAGACGGCTCTTTTTCAAGTTCTTTTTCTGCTCCGGAAAAACGGGAACGGAAATTCGTCATTAAACAGCCTTTATTCCAGGGATTCAAATCCCTGGGCGCAGTAACCGGCGCCGGCAGTCTCAGAAAGCAAAGGTTCGAAGAACGGATCCGCGCCGAACAGCTTTTGTTTTTGGATGTTGTACGCAGTTTCAACGAAACGCTTCTATATAAAAAAGATGAGAAAACGATTGAAAGCATTCTGCAGGCATTGAAAGACCGCATCAAAGAGCTTGAGGCACGCGAAAAAATCGGCCGGTCACGCCTGAGTGAAGTGGTCACAACTAAAGTCAGTTTGAAATCCACCGAAGCTGAACTAAGCCGGATCCGCGGAGCATTAGCCATTGCGGAACAAATCCTTGAATACTTAATCGGCGCCACCGTCCATGTTGAAAGCTTGCGGGAAGAAAAACTCGAACCTGAAGCAATCGCCACTCTCGATGATTATCTGGAACAGATTGAAAAACGTCCAGACATAAAAGCCCAGCAACAAGCCGTCAACACCGCAAAACAAGCAATCGTCGTCGCCCAAAGCAGTTTATGGCCCGAGCTCTCGCTTGAAAATAATCAATATGTCCACCGGGAACAATTTCAAGCCGGTTGGGACTGGGATTTGCTCCTCAAGCTCAACATTCCGATTTTTCGCGGCGGCGACACTATTGCAAAAGTAAAACGCTCCGTCAGTGACTGGAAAGAAGCTAAGTTAACACTCTCAAAAGTAAAACGTGACGCGGAACTCGACGTCAAAAAAGCTTATCTGGACTGGTCCACTTCGCGCGAACGGTATGAAGCACTGAATGAAGCCGTTAAAGCAGCAGAAGAAAACCTCAAACTCCAAAAAGAAGATTATTCCCGGAATCTTGTTAATAATCTCGACGTTCTATCCGCATTACGCCAGCTTTTCGATTCACAGCGGGCCGCCAATGAAGCGTTTTATCAAACGAAAACCAACTTTTGGCGACTCGAAGTCGCTATCGGAAAAACGCTTCCAACTGATTCTGAAAATTCTAAATCGGTGGAATGAAATGAATTTATCTGAAATTTCAATTAAAAATCCCGTGTTCGCGTGGATGCTGATGCTCGGCCTTATGTTTTTTGGTTTTCTCAGTTTTAAAGGAATGGGAGTCGGACAAATGCCCGACGTCGACTTCCCTGTTCTAACCATTACCCTGCGCTGGGAAGGGGCCGCACCCGAAGTCATGGAAACAGATGTGGTCGACATCATTGAAGATTCGGTCATGGGCGTGCAAGGTCTTCGCGAAATATCGTCCACTTCAAGCGAAGGAAATGCCGGCGTCAATCTTGAATTTGATCTCGATCGGGATATTGACGTTGCGCTCCAAGAGGTACAAAGCAAAGTTTCGGAAATGCAGCGGAGGCTTCCCCCCGACATGGATCCGCCGACCATTATGAAATTCAACCCTGAGGACCAACCCATCATGTGGCTTGCGGTTTCTTCGGATAAACCGCTCCGGGATTTGATGGATTACGTTGAACGCCATGTTAAAGACAGATTTAAAGCTATCTCCGGTGTCGGAGAGGTTTATCTCGGCGGATTTCTCGAAAGGAATCTCCGCATCTGGGTAGACACGAAAAAGCTGCTCGCTTATCAGCTGACGGTCGAGGATGTGATTAATGCTATTCAAAAAGAACACGTCGAAATCCCGGCCGGCCGTTTAGAAACGGCCGTTCGGGAATCGCCCGTGCGCGCCATGGGCGAAGCCAAAACCGTAGAAGAATTTGAAAAAATCATCATCACGAATCGAAATGGGCAACCGATCTATAAGCCCATCCGTTTAAGCGAAGTCGCCAAAATCGAAGACGGCCTTTCGGATTTTCGGCGGGCTGCCCGTGTCATGGGAAAACGGTCCGTCGGCCTTGGCATTCGAAAACAAAGAGGCGCAAATACAGTTGACGTTGCACGTAAAGTCAAAAAACGTCTTGAAGAATTGAAACGCGAATTACCGCCGGAATACCAAATCGGCATCAATTTCGACAGCAGTCAATTCATCGAAGATTCAGTCGACGAACTTGTTTTCACCTTGATCCTTTCAGCGATCCTGACTTCTTTGGTGTGCTGGCTATTCCTGGGATCCTGGAGTTCAAATCTGAATGTGCTGCTCGCAATCCCAACTTCTATTTTGGGAAGTTTTATTATCATGAAGTTTGCGAATTTCACGTTAAACACATTTTCGCTGCTCGGGCTTTCCCTCGCTATCGGAATTGTCGTGGATGATGCCATCATGGTCCTGGAAAATATAGTTCGCCACCGGGAAGCCGGCGAATCCAAAATGGACGCTGCGTTAAAAGGCTCCAAAGAGATCACGTTCGCCGCCATCGCGGCAACGCTTGCCATTGTTGCGATTTTTTTTCCGGTCGTTTACATGAAAGGGATCATCGGAAAGTTTTTCTTTCAATTTGGAGTCACCATCACAACCGCCGTCGGATTGTCCCTGCTCGAAGCGCTGACGCTCGCTCCGATGCGCTGTTCTCAATTTCTGGAAGTTGGCGAACGGAAAACCCGCTTTGGAAAAACATTTGAAAACGGAATGAAGCAACTGACAGGAATATATCGAAAAGGGCTTTATCTCGCACTCGGCCACAAGAAAAAAGTAATCTTCGGCGCAATCATTTTCTTCGTCTTATCTCTTTTCACCATGCCCTTTTTAAAGAAAGAATTCGTTCCCCTTCAGGACCAGAGCATGTTCCTTGCTTCGCTTGAAACTCCGACCGGTTCTTCCATTTATTTTACAAGTGACAAATTCAAGGAAGCCGAAGCGTTTGCAATGAAGCATCCCGCGGTCAAACGTTATTTTTGCATCATCGGTGTCCGGATGGGCGGATTTGAAGGAGAGGTCAATGCCGGCATGATGTTTATTACGCTCAAAGCGCCGAATGATCGACCTTATGATCCCGTTCTGAAACGCCGCCCGACACAGCAGGATGTCATCAACCAGTTCCGAACGGAATTAAACAAAATTCCGGACCTTAAAGCTTTTATTCAGGATATGTCGACGCGGGGATTTGCCGCACACCGCGGGTTTCCAGTTGAATTTACGATTCGCGGCCCCGAATGGGATAAATTAATTGATTATTCCCGACAAATTCAAGAAAAGATGACGCAAGACGGCCGCTTTCAGGATGTGGATTCGGACTATCGAACGGGCATTAACGAGGTACGAATTTATCCGGACCGCGATAAAGCGTTTGATTATGCCGTTAGTGTTCAAACCATCGCAAAAACAATTAATTCGATGATCGGCGGTGAACGAGTTGCTAAATATACCCAAGGAGGACGCCGTTACGATGTCCGCGTCAAAGCCGAATCGGGTGAGAGGATCAGCCCGGACAATATCAAAAATCTCTGGGTTTGGAACAATCGGGGAGAAATGGTTCAGCTGAAAGAAGTGATTCAGATTAAGGAGCAGCCGAGTTTACTGAACATTACACGTCGCGGCCGTGAACGCGCGATCGGAATCTTTGCGAACGTCGCGACCGGAAAATCCCAGGCCGATGCGCTTGACAGAGCTGCCGCAATCGGAAAGGAAATTCTACCCGCTGATTACCGCTTGGTTTTTAGCGGAACGGCTCAAACGTTCAAGGAATCCTTTCAAAGTTTAGCCTTCGCCTTAGTCCTTGGAATCATCATAGCCTACATGGTGCTTGCATCACAATTCAATCACGTCGTCCATCCGTTTACGGTTTTACTTGCCTTACCTTTCAGCATTTCAGGAGCGTTCATTGCGCTTTTGGTCAGCAATCAGTCACTCAATATTTTCAGTTTGATCGGGTTGCTGCTACTCATGGGTATCGTAAAGAAAAATTCGATTCTGCTTGTGGAATTCACTAATCGAATGAGAGAGAGCGGTATGGAAACGCTTGAAGCGTTGAAAACTGCCTGTCCGATCCGTTTCCGCCCCATCATCATGACGTCCGTCTCAACCATTGCTGCGGCAATTCCGCCCGCTCTTGCGTTAGGTCCGGGAGCGGAAACACGGATTCCGATGGCAATTTGTATTATTGGAGGCGTTTTAGTTTCAACTGTTTTGACACTCTTCGTAATCCCCTGCGCTTACTTAGTATTTGTAAAGTTAGAAAAGGGCGAGTTGAAACATGGATGGCAAAAATTCAGGCTGTTCCGGGGACCTCTCCTCAAACAAAAAACGTAACAAACTAAATCAGATCAGATATTTTCTTTGCTTTCGTTCTGACGCTGAAGCACAATCCGGAAGGAAAATATTAATAAAAAAATAATAACCAGCCAACTGATCATCAAAAAAATCCAACCGGCGACATTCATGATAATTCCCTATCAATTCGTATTTGTTTAGCGTTTTGAAATGATTATCTATAAAAGGTCGTCCGCTTTTTTGTCATTCCCGCGAAAGCGAGAATCCAGCAACTATGGATGCCCGCTTAAAGTATGCGGGCATGACACGAACTGGCGTGTTCAACACTTCAAAACGCTAAATAGACACATCAATTCAAATCGTTCATCGAAATAATCCGTTCAAAAAGTGACCCGAGATACGAATCGCCATTGAGCGAGAGATCGGAAAGAACCACTTGATTTATGCGATTTTTTTCATCCGCAACCGGATCAGTTCCAATTCTCTCTGCCCACGTTGAATGAATAATATAATGCCGGCCGTTCACTTTACCAAGATAAAGCATCAAATGTTTCGGCATCCTCAGGATGGTCGTTCCGGGGATAGCATGTTCTAAGGTAATTAACTTATTCTCGGATTCCTCTCCGTATTCGAAATGCCCAAGCTGCGTTCCGATTAACCCTTGGTATTTCGAATCACGAGGCATATCGACCCCCATACTCAAATAAACATCATGGGTAAAACCCGAACAATCACGGCCATCATACTGTCCGCCCCAACCATAACGGGCTCCCAATAATTTAAAAGCCTGCTTGATGATATTGCGTTGCGTAAATGCGGGGAAACCTTCCGTCACATCCGCCTTCCGGCTGAGATAGGCTTTGCGTATCGAAACATTGCCTCCCGAACCACGAATCGGTAAATACACCACATAATTGGCTGCATCCTTGGTTGAGAATGGAATGACCGTTCCCATCGACGGCCTAAAATACGCGGCAACCGTACCCGTCCCATCGTCACATAGAGGGTCAAAACACACCGGCGCGCTTTCGCCCGTCACATCAAGAAATGAATCACTCTTTGCATACCGTTTCACTTCATCCCGCGAGTCAAAGACGGCAATATCTTTTGCCTTGACCCATCCCCGTGAATATGGCGCTTGAACGAAATACCATTCGCTATTCATTGTCCGATGATAGATAGCAACCGGTGTCCATAATTTAATTTGCGTAAACTGAAGCTGGTCAAATTCGTAATCAGCTTTTTCTTCCAGTACTTTCTTCATCGTTGGCAACGCGCGTACGGAAGTCGCTCGTGTGGCTGCGCCCCATTGAATCTTAATGGTTGATGGAATTTGATCCGTTCCTAAAATCGGCAAAACTTCTGTTTCAAAAAAGGATTTTGGGACATACTTATCATAAACGTCAAACAGTTTCCGGTTTGAAACGGTCTTGTAATCCGCTTCTATCACCCGTCGAATAACCGAGCCGGGTTTCTCGAGCTCCATCGCAAACAAATCCACGCGTTCCGAAGTCATTTGCGTAATTTCCCAGTTGAAAAACTTCAACTCCTGCGGAGTCTTCAGCACCCGATCCGGATCGGGTAACAAATTAATCCAATAATCCGCTTGAAACATTTCAGGCGTCACAAATTTAAAAAGAAGGGGACCTTGCGGAAGCAGAGGCAATTCCTCATCTTCGGCATGCACCGATTGCATCCCGCACAGAATCGCAATCATAAAGATCAAGCATTGAAAAAACTTCCGGAATAAAGAATATGAATAAGTCACATCAGCACCTTTCTTTCATATGAGCAATTCCTCATGATAAAGATAAACAACCTTTATCTTCTACCTTAATAATTTTCCGATTTAGTCGATTATATAGTAAATTAGAAATTTCATGTTACAATGTATTATATAATTGAGCGGCATTAATATTCAATTTTAATATTGATTATCGAATAAAAAAATATGTATCTGTTTAGCATTTAAAAGTAATGGCGGTTTTCACTTCTGTCATGCCCGCATGCTTTAAGCGGGCATCCAGCATTTTTACTGGATTCCCGCTTTCGCGGGAATGACAAAACGTCAAGGCCTTCACGGGTAACAACTTCAAGACGCTAAACAAATACAAAAAGATAATTGGTAACCCCTTTAAAAGCATATGGCTGGAAATCAAAATAGCTTAGATGAATTCCTGGCGTTGGTTCCGGTAGAAAATTTTGAAGACCAATACCGCGGAGATATTACGGTTGACCATTATTTCAATCGCCCCCTGGAACGGGTTCTCGTCGCTGAAAAAGCTCTTCTTGCAAAAGAAACAAAATCTGTCGCCTATTTTTCAATGGAATACGGCTTATCGGCCCACTCCTATAACGCCTACACCAGCAAAAAAGCTGAAAGCCCTAAAAACCAGCACACGATTCACCGTGTCTTTTCAAATCTTCGCGCCATGGATCAATATAACCGGATCAATGCAAAAACAAGATTTGACATCCCTATCTATAGCGGCGGCCTCGGGGTTCTTGCGGGTGACGCGCTCAAAAGCGCGGCTGATTTAGAAATTCCCCTTGTCGGCATCGGCATTCTATGGAATAAGGGCTATTTTAAACAGAATTTCTGGTTCGCAAGCGGTCAGCTTCCCGCGCAACAAAATTGGGATCCATGGTCGTATCCCGGGTTGATTCCGCTCAAAACGCGCATTTCACTTCCCTTCAAAAAGGAAACCATTCACATTCGACTATGGAAATATTACATCTTCAGCTTTGAAGGAAACCATGTCATCCCGCTTATTTTAATGGATTCCAATATCCCGGAAAATTCCGAATTTGCGAGAACAATGACGGATTCGCTTTATCGAAGTGATAATGTGGACTGGAAAATCCTCCAACGCGCGATCTTGGGCATCGGCGGAATGAAAGCCCTTAAACAACTCGGATATTCGATCGACATTTTTCACCTCAATGAAGGTCACGCAGCAATGGCATTTGCTGAAGCGGCTACCAGCCAAGGGAATCCTTCCATCGATGCTTTAAAGGAACATTTTGCATATACCTGCCATACTCCTGTCGCTGCCGGACATGACCGATTTCATGAAAACAATCTTCGTCAAATTCTTCCGGATCGGTTGTCCAATTTGATTATCCAATACGGCAACGATCCTGAGCAGAGCGGAATGGTCAATTTAACATTGCTTGCCATGAGAACCTGCAAATATATTAACGCCGTCGCACAAAAACACGGCGAAGTGACACGACTCCAATTCCCCCAATTCAAAGAGCGGATTCGCGCCATCACCAATGGGGTCCATTCCCACACATGGGTTTCCCAATCGGTTTCAAGCTTCCTTGACCGTTTTAAAAATGAGATCGGCGACTGGCGGAAAAATCAATGCCAGCTCAAGAATGTTTTAAATTTAAAAAATAACCAAGCCTTTCGCAAAGGATTGTGGGATGCTCATCAAGAAAATAAGATTTATCTGTCAACGCTGCTTAAAAATTGGAATTGTAATCCGAATGTTTTTACCATTTGCTGGGCACGGCGAATCGCTGCCTACAAGCGCCCAAGCTTAATTTTGAGAAATGTTAACCGTTTATTAGACATTGCGAAAAAAACGGGGCCGATTCAAATTATTCTGGCCGGAAAAGCGCATCCGCAGGACGGCCTCGGGTTCACTTTCATCAACGATATCCTTTCCGCTATCGATTCACTCGGACAACACCGGGATCTTTTGCGGGTGATGATGCTTGAAAATTATGACACCTTTTTCGCGAAAATCCTGACATCCGGCGTAGATGTATGGCTCAATAATCCGCTCCCGCCCTTTGAAGCCTCCGGAACGAGCGGGATGAAAGCGATTATCAACGGAATTCTGCAAATGAGCACACTTGACGGCTGGGTGGTCGAAGCAACTCATTATGACTTTGGCTGGATTTTCGGATGGCAGCACCAAGGCAACCAGATCGGAGACGAACATGATTTACATCTTGAAGGAGATTCCGCGCAGCTTTACGAGACCCTGGAAAAAGCCGTCGGCCTTTATTACGACGCCAATCATAACGGTATTCCAAATGTCGATTCAGAATGGATTTCAAAGATGATGAACGCGATCTGCGCGGCAGGCTTCTTTAACACCGGCCGCATGATCTCTGAATACGACAAATATATCTGGAAAACAATGCTCGAAAAAAATCTTCAATGCTAATTTAAATTAATCAGCCGGCTGTCTTTCGGAAAAAATCCAAAATTAATCCTGCAAATTCATCGCGTGCGCAAATTTTAACTTTTCTGCGTAGATCTTCATCTAAGCCATCAGCAACAAACGTTGAAACAAATAGAGGTTTCCCGCATGCAATCACTTCAAGCGCCTTAATATTAACCCCGCCTCCCTGATAAACCGGAATTGCAACCACATCGGCGGCATAAATATATTCCTGAATATTTTCCACATATCCGATCGTCATCACATTCTGCATATAAATCTTTCGGGGATGTCCTTCCCCCACAATCAAAAACTGAATCTCTTTATCCCGTTCAAAAACTTCTTTCGCAATTACGTCATTTAGGAAATGGACAGCTTCCCGATTCGGGCTATACTGTAAATTTCCGAAAAATAAAACAATCTTCTTAAAATCCGGGAAAAACGACCGCTTCAATTCCCTGCTTTCCGATTCGGAAATTACTTTGAAAATATTCGGGTCCGGGATATGTGACACCACTTCGGATTCAACATGGAAAATGGCCGTAATCTGTTCGCGAACCCGGTGTGTAATCGCCCAAACATGACTTGAACACCGCAATGCAAACCACTCGCTAAAAAATATGATGATTGATAAGAAATATTTTTTCATTGAGCGAAATCTTAAGAATTCAATATTGTGAGCAACCACCGTGACCGGAATTTTAAATTGTTTGGCAATCCGATGAACCATTAAAAATTGGAACGGGTAATTGATCACAATCCCATCGGGGCGGTTTTCAAAACACTCGCGGTATAGTGCTTGGATCAGGGGAAAATTAACAAAATGATGATACGGGTGCAAACTTTGATAATAAACCGCCTTCACGCCCGGAATCGTTTCATGAATTCTTTTCTCCTTCGGCTCCGGCAGGAATAACGTGACCACATTTCCATCCCGAAGAAGTTTAGAAATAATGTACTCGACATAGCGCGCGCCACCGTTCGTCACCGGCCACATCGGATAGGGAGTAATTACAAATATATGCCTATTCATGATTTACAAACCGTTCAATACATTGAGCCATGTTCGACCAAGCGAATTGATTTTTCATATTTTTAATGTTTCCCGAAAATTCCGTTTTTTTATTCTCGGTAAAAAACCTTACTATCTTATCGGCCAGACGCTGCGGATTACGGACGGGCACTAAATATCCATTCATTCCGTCATGAATCACATCTTTCAACGCGCCCGTTTCCGTTCCAATGACGGGTTTGTCAAAGGCAAGCGCCACTTGTAAAACACCGCTGGCGGACGTTTCAACATAAGGAAGGACAACCACGTCGGCGGCACGGAAATAGCGCTCAACTTCCTCATTCGGGATGTAATTCGTGACCAATCGAACACGGGATTCTATTCCGGGATATTTCGCAAGCTGCGCTTCGATATCAAACCCGCGCCACCGTTCTCCGACAACCAACAAAGTCGCGTCGACTCGCTTCAACACTTCAGGCATCGCTGCGATTAAGTCATCGATTCCTTTATACGGACGAATCACTCCAAAATGCAACAGAATGTTTCCTTTCAGGTTGAGGGATTCTTTGGCCTGTTCATCGGTCATCCGGTTCTGATTGAAGATAGAGTACTCCGGATGCGAAACGACACTGACGTCTGCGGTGGATTTAATCCGGAACATGGCCATCCGGCAATCCTCCGAATGAACAATGAAATGATCCCCCAGCCTTAAAATCGCAGCCGCCAACACCTTTTGAATCCATGACGCATCATGATCGTAAATATTGTGGCACAAGAAAATAATTTTAATATTCCGGTCCTTCTTCAACATACAAATCAAACAAAAATAAAGTAAACACCAGTAAACCGTCCACCACGGCAAAATGACGCAATCGGGCTTGACATTCAAAATACGGGAAGCAACCCTGAACCACGTCACCGGATTCAATGAGTCTATCTCATACCGCACGCCGTCTTCCCGGATGTGAAATTGGCTTGTCTGATCGCGGTCGTTTTTCCCCGGAAACAAAAAAGAGGGATACTGCCGGGAGAAGCTGTAGAAACAAACGTCATGCTTTTTTTTGAGTTCCCGGAATAGAAGCGTCATATAATGGCTTACGCCGCTTCGGTAGGGATAGGTTGGCCCCACAATTGTTATTTTCATCGTCCGCTTTTCCCTTTATAATTCATCATGAATGGAAACATTGCTTTATCAAAAAATATCGGCCTTCTGGTTGAAACACTAAATGCATCTCACCACGGTCTTCAGACATATACGTTTAATCTCATTTCACACTTTCCGAATCTTCCTACCATATCCCTCATCAATAATAAACCCGCAGACACCGGCTTTCCATTTCAAACCATTTTATTGAAGAGCAAATTCCCTATCTTTAAAACTTATTCATTTGTCATTCGGGCTGGAATCGCAAAAATAAATATCGATATCGTTCACAACTTATCAGGCCGTCCGATGATCGCAAAACGCAAAGGACGAAAAATCGTAACCACAGTTCACGATTTGACATTTTATAAAGTACCCGAAAGCCATCCTTTCATCCGGCGAACGCTTTATACGCTGCTTTACCCGAGAACACTTCAAATTTCCGATAAAATCATCACGGACTCAGAATCAACAAAAAAAGATCTCTTAGAGCTATTTCCCTTTCTTTCTCCATCGATCATCACCGTTATTCCCTTGGGTGTGGACCATTCACAATTTAACCCCATGGCCGCATCCGGACAAATCAAACGCAAATATGAACTTAATTCATTTATTCTGTCCGTCGGAAATCTTGAGCCAAGGAAAAATTATTGCCGCTTGATCTCGGCTTTCTCACAAATTGCCGCTCAAATCCCGCATGATCTCGTCATTGTCGGGCATCAAGGATGGGACTATGGCCCTGTCTATGAACTTCTGAATCGCTTGAAATTAGGTAAACGGATCCGGATTCTCGATCACGTAGACAATCCCGAATTACCGGCCCTGTATAACGCGGCTGATTTATTCGTTTACCCGTCGCTTTATGAAGGATTCGGCCTTCCCGTTCTGGAAGCAATGGCTTGCGGTTGCCCCGTGATCACGTCAAATGTTTCGTCCCTGCCCGAAGTAACAGGCGATGCCGGACTTCTCATCGATCCTTATTCGATAGACGAAATCAAATGCGCGATTCTATCGATGCTTCAAAATGAGGATTTGCGAAAATCATACCGCAAGAAAGGAATTGATCGCGCACGCTCATTCAGCTGGAAAACCTGCGCTGAAAAAACCATTCAAGTTTATCGCGAATTGGGAGCGTAATTTAAACTGTGTCTGTTTAGCGTTTTGAAGTGATTACCTCCCTCACCCCTGCCCTCTCCCCACGGGAGAGGGTTAGGGTGAGGGGCGATGATCAACTTCAAACCCCTCTAAACAAATACATTTAAACTTAATATCAGTAAAACACAACCGAATGACTGATAAATTTTCCGTTTTTATACACAAATTTTCCGGAAAAGAACCGGTCGCCCTCGAGCCACTTCAGAAAAATCGAATCCCCTTCCCACAGATGGAGTCCGGTAAGTTTATCTTGATCAATCCATTCTAAAACGCCCTCTTCGGATTCCTGAAGTTCCCCGTTAAATTCACTTGCGGTAAAAACATAAACATACCAATCGACATCATTGCTGAAATCGGGAAATGTTAAAAGTCCGCGCAATACCGGATGTTTAATCGTCAATCCGCTTTCTTCATAGACTTCGCGGATCACACATTCTTCAGGCGTTTCACCGGGAATCAGTTTTCCACCGAGGCCATTCCATTTTCCGTCATGAATATCACGATGTTTCTTGATCCGGTGCAACATGAGGGTTTTGTTCCGGTGTTGAAGGTAGCAAAGCGTGGAAAGTATCATTGTGTAATTTAAAATGGTAACTTGAGTTCTGCTCTTTTTTGTCATTCCCGCGTCCGCCTAACAAACTGGCGGATCCGCCGTCCTGTTGGGTGGAAAAGCGGGAATCCAGAAGACATGAATCCTTTAATGATAATCAGTACGGCCCTTGCACTATCCTAAAACGGTATTTAATCTTTAATGAAAGTGCAAGGACAGTACTGATTTCCGATAAATAGCTCCTTGAATCCTTTAATGATAATCAGTACTGGGCCCACCAGGGCTCGAACCTGGAACCAACGGATTATGAGTCCGCTGCTCTAACCATTGAGCTATGGGCCCGTATGAATTGGAGCATTTTACACGATTAGTCTATAAAAGGGAAGAATTTGGAGTGATACCCCGTTTTGTGATACAGGCAGAATACAAACACAAATGGGTTTTTCAGACCATGTCTGGGGTGTTAATATCAACTGTAAAGCTTTTGCCGCCAGGCTTCGAAGATAAATAAGGTCCAGAGAAGTTTCCGGTGATCGCTCCGGCCCAGATGATGTTCTTCGAGCAAACGGTGAACATATGAAAACTGAGGAAGGGGTCAACGCCCGGCCTTACCCCCTATGACCTATGACTATTTCATGGCTCCTCTGATCTTGAGCAATAACAATGTGTAATCCGCATTGTTCAAGACACCGTCTCTATTCAAATCCAAAGTTGTAAAAACATCCGAAGAAAAATTAGCAGAATACTCAATGATCATTGGGAACGCTCCCCTTGCCCACAATAGATCAAGCGTATTCACTTTTCCATCGTGGGTGAGATCGTAGTTTCCGGTTTTTATATGTTCTGCCAGATCTTTTGCTTTTGCCACCGCTGTCATGGCATTGCGAATTTGATCGTATACCATCTGCATATCAGCATTATCCAACACACCTTTCGGGTTCGCCAGATCAAGCAAATTCAAAACGTCAGCGGGCAAGGCATTGGTTTTTGCAAGCTCGATGGCTTTTCCATAAAGCCCCCTTACCACCGTCATATCTATTGTATTAATCACACCGTCTCCACTGAAGTCATACACTCCCGCGGCAAGTTTATTGGCAAATTCAATGATCTTGACCATCTGTCCGGTCAGGGAGAACTTCGTTGAATCCAAATAAAGACCTATTTGAACTCCGTTCGCCAAAATGCATGTCGCAGCCGTAGCGCTGGTAAATGTGACACTTGTTAACATATAATCCGTCGGTTTTCCACCCGTCGGAACAGGAACGTTTACCGTCCGCGTTGATTGAACAGTATCTAAAATCGGGATGGCATAAATCGTATTCACATTCGATGCCGCAACAACATAGTTCCGGTCTGGGCTGATGGCCTTAATCCCGCTCCAGCCAAAATTCGGAATTGATTGGTAATGAATTGCTCCCGTCGCCAAATCCTTGATCGCCAGTAAACTGTTGTAATTAATCACCGTCTGGTACACCAGCAGATTCTTGTCCGTCATGTAATACATAACAGGACGCCCCAAAGCGGATGGGACAACCACCGTTTGCGGATCCAGCATGGTTGTTTCTATGATTGTTAGTGTTTCCAAATCCACAACAAGAACACTTTCTGTTCCGGCCTGATCCACTGTTTTGTAAATTCCGATAGAATCTTGATAGGTTGCCTGAGTAATCATTTTTTGCGGAATATAAAGTGATTGACCGGAATAAGCGTCAAATAGGATGCTGGTTGTATAATCCGAAGGCTGTATCCCTACGGCAACAATCGCCCTGTCTTCCGAGATGCGATACACGTCTAAGAATTTTTCGGCCGATGAACCAAACGGGTAGGTATTTACTGCTTTTTCAGTTAGAACGACCAACTGATCCTCTCCTGCCATCGCATCGTATAGAAACAATCGATAGTAATAGCTATCCGGCTCCACCAAGACCATGATTTTCGCGTCCTGATCGTTATAGAAGGCATCGGATAGCTGAGTAAATTTTGCCGTTTTTAGAACAACAGGTTGGAGGCCTAATGTAACTACATAGTCATATTCTAGAGCCGCCCCGCTTCGGAAATCCACGCTGGCGATCATTCGAAGCGAATCTTCTTCGGGAAAACTAATGTGTTCTAAATGGCCGCCTAACGTTAACTTCTGAGCGGAATTTTCAATGTCTTGCACATAAATTTGATCGCACGCTTCGCTTGTCGGACTATAACAGCTCTGCGGAACATGTGTAGCATAGATCACATTTGTGCCGTCAGGAGAAACGTCATACACATCCCAAATGCTTCCTTGACTAAAATTCAGACTAATCAAATCTTGCTTCTCGCCAGTCATCAAATTCAAAAGTTTCAGTGTCCAAGTTGGATAAGCACCGGCTCTGAAATATTCCTTATAAAACGCAAAATTCATGTTCGACTCCGCCCGTGTCCAGCCTTCGGGCACGTCGGGAAGCTGATTCGTATAAACGTACAAGTTGCTTGCGATAATGTTATAGGCATAGCCAAGGCTGAACCTCACCTCGACCACTTTGGATAAGTCGATATCCGGGAAATATAACGCCGAAACGGCCCACACTTGGATGTTGTCTCGGGAGATTCCGGTTAAATCAACTGACGCCGAATTCCCATTTACGTCTCTCAGGGTTAATTTCGGTGTCAAGTCACCGGTAAGCGTTCCTTTCAGACCAAAAATTAAATTTTCAAGACCGCTCAAATCCTTGGTCTCAGTCACGCCGACCGTAGCAGAATCGTCGTACCGCCAGCCTCCCATCCCCGAATAGGTAAACTTTCCGCCTGAATAATCGATGTAAATGCCATCGGCTGTCTTCGTCACAGATCCTCCGGAATTCGGCTGGCTGTCGAAAATGAGCCAGTCAGAATTCTTGATATTTACATCATCTATCGTATACTCTGTCGAAGGCGGCACAACCGTCGGCAGCACCAATGGCTTCCGGTACATTTCCAACTGGCCTGCTTGATTCATCCCCTCCACAACAAAATAGATCAAACGGACTTTCGATAAATCGATACTGTCCAAAAGCGATGTGTGGATCGAATAGACATGCTCCTCCGTAGAACTGATATCGGTTAAGTGGACGGAGGCTTTTCGGCCATGGTCGTCAACCAATTCGAACTTAACCTGCGACGGATCGCCCTTAAGGCCGAATGTCAGTTCCGAAAACGCACTTAGATCCGCCGTTTCATAGGCCGGCGTTCCAAAATCATCGTAGGTGTATCCTCCGGCTGCCCAACCGGCATCTCTCGTATCGTACTCAAGCAACACCCCGCCGCGGAACCAAGCTGATACGGCCGCATAGGTTTCCTCAGGCGCCGCCACCGCAATTTGCGGATACGGGTTCTCGGGAATTGAAACAATATCACGCGGCGTTAAATCCGGCGACGGCGCGATATTCACGGGAATCGTCGGCAATCGATTAATTTCAATCGTTCCGCTCTGCCTATAGCCTTCTACAACAAAATATAAGAAACGTACTTTTGTAAGATCAACTCCTTCCAAAAGTGAAAGAGCAATGGAATAGACATGTTCCTCACCCGTTCCTAAGTCTAAAAGTTGAACCGTTGACTTTTGCCCTTGGTCATCGACAACTTCAAACTTAAGATATCTCAGCGGCTCATTTGCGAGCACATTTTGAACTCCGAATGTGAGCGCATTAAAACCGGTCAAATCCTGTGTTTCAATTTCAGGCGTGGCAAAATTATCAAATGTAAAACCCACCCCCGCAAAGTCGTTACGAACATCATAATTCATGCGCACTCCCCGTTCAGTAGGAGTAAGGATCAAGGTCTCTGGTGTACCACCCAATCCCGTTATTTGAGGATTGTCCGGAAGCGGAATGATGTCTTCAGGCGTCAAGGCTGCGGATGAGCCTATTTGCGGGACAACATCAAATTTTCCCCAGTCGATCAAGATACGCCTGCTTCCCATGCCTTCGATCACAAAAACAATCTCTGTCACGTGAGTTAAATCGACTTCATCGAAAGCGCTTAAAGCAATCTGCCAGCGCTGGTCTGTTGTTTGAATTCCGCTTAACATCACATAATCGGATTTGCCTGTGGCGTCTTTCACTTCTAATTTCAGACTCGTCAAGGAATTATCCGGGCTGCTCGCTTGCAATACAAACTTTCCATCCGGAAACAGCGCGTGTAAATCAGCAGTTTCTTTTTCGGAAGGAGTTTGTTGATTATCAAACAAGATGGCCGTTCCGCCAAAAGACGCCGGTCCTTCCCCTTCGTATTTTAAATCAATCATGCTACGCGACGGGGTCTGCATGACAACCTGCGCTACACCGTTCGGTTCGCTCGTGCTACTGAAAACATTTAAAGCAGGAAGTGGTGTGCTCACAATCGGTGTGATATCGGCCGGCTGCAGGATCGGATCCGGAAGAAGGATCGGCGTGAAGCGGAAAACACCCCAATCCACGTTCAAAACGGCATTCGTCATTCTCCCTTTAAGCACGAGACTGATAGTCTTGACGCCGTTAATGTTCACCTCATCGAACCAATGCGGATCGATCGTCCAGCTTTGCCCATATCCCTGAAGACCGCTTAAAGTCAGCTTGCCTTGCTTCCCGTCAATGTCAGTCACTTCTACGTCTACCGACGAGATCTGATAATCCGGATTATCCAAGCGGAGAGTTATTCCGTTGGGATACAATGCTTCCAGATCAACCGCTTCTACCATCGGCGTTGAATAATCATCGTAATTCATAAAGATGCCGCCAAATGAAGAGTCGCCATTCCCGCTATAGTTTACCCGAAGGAACGTATCGGAAAAGTGATCCACGGAAACCATTGCGCCGTCATCCCCCGGAGTTACGGGATTGTCCGCGCTGGCAAATCCGGTCGCTTCCACTTTGCTTCCGTCAAGCCTAAGAGGAAGGAGGGTAGATGCCTGCAGAACGGGGTCCGGAGCAAGAAGTGCCCCCTGCAGGGAAAATCCTTTGGTCGCTATCTCAATATTGCCTTGTTGGTTGGTTCCCTCGACCACGAACACAATTTCCGTGATTCGCGAAAGATCAACTTGACCGGAACCGTCCATGGCTTCACGAATGACCGAAGCCGGAATGGAATAATATCTCGTTTCGCCGGAACGGATGCTGTGGAGATAAATAAACTTGCGGTTTCCGTCACGGTCATGGAATTCAACTTTTAATTGATCCGCATCTCCTTTGACCCCAAAAATAAAATCCGTAATGCCTGACAAATCCCCGGTCTGAACACCCGGAACCCCATAATCATCGAAATTAAGACTACTTGCCGCCCAGCCCGTTGTTCCGGTGTTGTAAACCATTTTCATGCCGCCAGCGTTGACATAAACCGAGCTGTTATCACCGATCTGCTGCAACCGAGGATGATCCGGAATAACGGTCACATCTGCGGCGGTTAAACCGGATGAGGGCAGAATATCCATGGCTTGTGTTGGAACATCGCTAATTTCCAGGACCCCGGCACCCGGGCCTTGTAAAAGGAATATAATCCCCGTGATCGCGTGAATGTTAACTTTAATCGATTCGAGCATAGCCGTTGAAATGGAATAGACTTGTTCATCATCGGCAAGACCTGAAAGAGAAATCTTACGGCTTGTTTCTATTCCGGTATTTGGATCCATGTACTGAACTTGGACTTGAACTTTATCTATATCACTTGAGTTTTGAATCCCGAGAATCAGGTTTGGAGTGGAACTTAAATCCGCCGGCTCATCCACATCAAATCGGTAACCGATCCCGGCATAACTGATCTCGGAAGGGATAGCATAACCCAATTCTACTCCCCGGCTCGTCACTCGGCTGAACGTCACGGTATTCCCGCCCGAATAATTGACGGTGGTCATGTTATGCGGCGGCAGTTGAGTCAAATCATGGCTGCTTAAATTTTCCGAAGGCGCAATGACAATCGTGGGCGTGACCGGGTACGTGATAAATTCAAGTTTCCCGATTTTCGTTTTCCCTTCTACGAGATAGGTTTGCGCTAAAACATGCTGCAAGTCAATTTTGTCCGCAAAATAGGATAAATCAACTTCGTAAATTAAATCTTGTCCCAGGACCAAATCTCGAAGATATACGGAGGCCGTGCGGCCTTGTGCATCTTTCAGTTCAAATTTGACTTTATCGATATCGCCCTCTTGTAAGCGGATACCAACCACAAATTTCGAGATATGACTAATATCCATGCCCACCGGAACCGTCTTGGTGCCCCAACCGGCGAAACTGCCGTTGCCTGTATTAAAATTTAAAAGTTGACCCCGGGAAGTTGAAACGACATTAGCCGTTGCCCCGGAAGAAGTGACCGTAAAAAGGCCCGCACCGGTCACAGGAAGATTAATAATGTCCGTGGTATTTAAATTAGGCGAAGGAGGAATATACGGAGAAGCGGTTTCGACGAAATCAAAATCAATTTGCCCTGTTTTTCCAAAACCTTCCATCACCCATATCACGCCTCTGATTTTACTTTTATCAATGCTGGTTATTAAAGATGTGTCGATTTCATAGATTTGCTGTTCGCCTACCGCTAAACCGGTCAAATAAACCGAGGCACGTTGCAAATTCGCATCCAAGAATTCGAGTTTAATTTGATCCAAATTTCCCGCAATCTGGTTGATCCCGACCACAAGCTTGGGCATGTTGGTTATATTAAGATCAGGATTGGAATAATTAATGCCGGCATCCGCCCATCCACGAGCCGCGGTTTGATAATCAACTGTCATACCATCTTCCGTGCGTGTCATGGTTACATGCGCGCCGGATGACGTTGTCGTATTAATAGTAGGTCGCAATAACGTAATATCAGCAGCCGTTAAGTCCGTTGCTGGCGGAATGAACGGATGATATTGCAAATGAGCCGTCTCAATCGAAATCAGTCCTTTAGCACCCATGTGCGCACGGTCGGAAATAAATTTAATTTGAGCAACGCGGGTTGTATCAAAACTTGTCGGCGCACTATCAGTCAGATTAATGACATAATTTTGAAGCGCTGAGGTCACATTCAACAAATAGGAAGCCCGAAAACCGTTCACATCAATAATTTCAACCCCCAGTTGGCCTTTTCCAAGACAGCTTGCTGAAGCAGGTATATTCGCACCGGAACTACAGCCTCGCCAATTCGCAACATCAATTGAATTGATAATACCATCCCGGTTCAGGTCTGCGCGCTGACAGGAAGGGTCAGAGCTTCCTATACATGCTTGAATGACGCCAAAATCAGACATATCCACATCACCATCGCCATCAAAGTCGCTGCCGTTTCCGAGCACACTCGCCGCGATTGTCAGTCCAGTGCTCAGATTTTGCGGAAGTCCCTGGAAGAAACCATTATCAAAAGTGCCCCAGTTTAATTCTCCGGTAACGATGTCGTCGAAATCTTTAAGCGCGTAGTCGATCGTAACATTTTGATCCGACTGCTGATCGAACACAACCGTCCCGTCAGCAGTACCTGTGCCTGTTGTTTTCGATTCGGAATCAAGAATGGGATAATAAGGAAGTTCAGTAATTAGGGTTCACTGAAAAAAGTTTTTGAGAACAACGATCAAATATTTTCCAGCCATATCGTTTCATTTTCCTATCGTTATTTCTGG